>Ga0233365_1000006_pt1 | contig 638859 bp, 556 predicted proteins | sample ElkDunMinimDraft_27_FD_191535 | JGI IMG/M metagenome (GOLD analysis project Ga0233365, IMG submission 191535) | Fecal eukaryotic communites from dung pellets of Tule Elk in California, USA - Elk Dung C36 | ecosystem: Host-associated > Mammals > Digestive system > Large intestine > Fecal... | reverse complement strand
TTCCAATGGCTTAAGTACACACTCGAAAACATCATGTCAATAAACCACAAAAACATCAAAGATCTATACCCGCAGAATTATAAGAAACGAATCCAGTAATCAAATATGTAGTTCATAGGGCGGATACCGTGAAAGAGGGCTAAGAAACGTTAAAAGCTTAAACTAGAAGAGGCGGACTTGGAATTTAAAAAAAGATAGATTGAAATTTGTGCTTAATGGCAATTGGAAAATAAATCTGATATATCGCACCAATGGTATAGAAACAAAAAATACCCGGATAATTACTTCCGGGTATTTTTTGTACTTTTCTGTTATTTTATGAATTTGTTACTTCTTCTTCTTTTTTTCTTACAGAAATGGTAAGATGCTCACTGGTTCCATCGTGATCGGCGAGTAGAACATCTCCTTCCCGCAGGTCGCCTTTTAGAATTTCTTCAGCAACGGGATCTTCCAGGTATCGTTGAATGGCACGGTTCAATGGTCGTGCGCCATACTGTGGATCATAACCTTTTTCAGCCAGAAAATCTTTGGCAGTAATGGTTAGCTCAATGTTATATCCCAGACCTTTCACACGTCCAAACAGCTTATTCAGAGAAATGTCAATGATTTTATGAATCTCTTCGCGTTGTAACGAATTGAATACGATCACATCATCCAGACGATTCAGGAACTCAGGAGAAAATGCTTTCCGAAGTGCATTTTGAATAGTACTTCTCATTATCTCATCCTGGCTGTCTGACTTAGACTTGGTGATAAACCCAATACCGCTTCCAAAGTCTTTTAAGTCTCTGGCTCCAATGTTGGAGGTCATGATAATGATGGTGTTACGGAAATCTACACGACGACCAAGACCATCTGTCAATATTCCGTCATCAAGCACCTGCAATAATATATTAAATACATCCGGATGGGCTTTTTCAATTTCATCCAGCAATATCACACTATAAGGCTTACGTCTGATTTTTTCTGTCAGTTGTCCACCTTCCTCATAGCCAACATATCCCGGAGGCGCTCCCACCAGTCTGGAGATGCTGAATTTCTCCATATATTCGCTCATGTCAATCCGTACAAGGGCATCGTCCTTATCAAACAGATAGGTAGCAAGAACCTTCGCCAGCTCAGTTTTACCAACACCGGTAGGGCCCAGGAAGATAAAGGAGCCAATAGGCTTCTTCGGATCTTTCAGACCAACTCTTGTCCGCTGAATAGCTTTCACAAGTTTCTCAATAGCAGAATCCTGTCCGATTACCTTGTCTTTTAACTCAATACCCATATTGAGCAGTTTCGTGCCCTCATCCAGGGAAACATTGGTCACAGGAATACCCGTCATCATTGCCACAACTTCCGCTACATTAGCTTCTGTAACAGTGTATCTTTTTTTTCGGGTTTCTTCCTCCCATTGAGCTTTTGCTTTATCAAGTTGATCGTTGAGTTTTTTCTCACGATCTCTCAATTGGGCTGCTTCTTCGTATTTCTGACTTTTTACAACCTTGTTTTTCTCCTGCTTAACATTTTCGATCTGCTCTTCCAGAGAAAGAATATCCTCAGGTACTGTAATATTGCTGATATGAACTCTTGCTCCCACTTCATCAAGGACATCGATAGCCTTATCAGGAAGGAAGCGGTCTGTAATATAGCGCTCAGAAAGCTTTACAGCACTTTCAATAGCTTCTTTTGTATAATTGACGTGATGGTGCTCTTCATACTTTTCTTTGATATTCTCAAGAATCTGTATGGTTTCATCAACAGAAGTAGCATCCACCATTACCATTTGGAAACGACGGGCCAGGGCGCCATCTTTTTCAATATACTGTCGATACTCATCTAAAGTAGTAGCGCCAATGCATTGTATTTCACCACGTGCAAGCGCAGGTTTAAACATATTGGAAGCATCCAGGGATCCGGACGCACCGCCTGCTCCAACAATAGTGTGAAGTTCATCAATGAACAGAATAACGTCTGGAGATTTTTCCAGCTCATTCATGACTGCTTTCATTCTTTCTTCGAACTGACCACGGTATTTAGTACCAGCAACCAGTGACGCCAGATCCAGCGTTACAACGCGTTTGCCAAAAAGGACACGTGAAACTTTCTTTTGAATGATACGTAATGCAAGACCTTCCGCTATTGCAGTTTTTCCCACACCCGGTTCCCCAATTAGTATTGGATTATTTTTCTTGCGGCGGCTAAGAATCTGAGCGACACGCTCAATTTCTTTTTCACGCCCTACGATAGGATCCAGTTTGCCTACTTCGGCAAGTTTCGTCAGATCTCTCCCGAAGTTATCCAGTACTGGCGTTTTTGATTTTTCCGTATTTTTTGGTTCTCTACCGGTAGACCCTGACTGATAGGAACCTGAAGATCTCAGATCATCATCCCCATCGTCGGTTTCTGAGCCCATAGTGGGTTGAGTGCCAGAAGACTGATATTCAAGCATCTCTTTAATGACTTCATAAGTAACATTAAATTTATGCAGGATCTGGGTGGCAATATTATCTTCATCCCTCAAAATAGAAAGGAGCAAATGCTCTGTTCCTATTAAAGGACTTTTAAAAATTTTAGCTTCCAGATAGGTGATTTTCAGTACTTTTTCCGACTGTCTTGTTAAAGGAATATTCTGGAGGTTTTTTACATTGTTTGTAGCTGTACCTCTTGTAGCCTGTTCAAGACTGTTTTTAAGTTCGTCGAATGAAATTCCTAATTTTTTCAGAAGCTCTATAGCAATGCCTTCACCTTCACGGATCATCCCGAGCATCAAATGCTCAGCCCCGATGTAGTCGTGACCCAGGCGAAGAGCTTCCTCTCTGCTCATTGAAATAACTTCTTTTACCCGATTTGAGAATTTGGCTTCCATATTTATTGGAAATATTAAGTGTCTGTTTAAGCTTTAACGAATATTTTTTCCTGTTTGTTCAAATTAGCAGGTTTGCTATAATGAGTAGAAGGAAAAATGTAAAACCCTGCTTCAGGGCCAGTATTGAAGATTAAATCCACAATACTTAAATTAGGTAAAAAACCTTTGCCAAAGGTTTGGTAATAGGGTCTGTTGTCTGTAAATATATAATTTTCTCTGTTTTTTTTGTTGTCAAAGCGATTTCTTGCATCAAAAATATCATATGACTGATCAAAGTATGACAAACTGTAACTTTTTGTCTGCTTAAGATTAAGCTTATTCAGACAAATTGTCAGTAATTCAAAGTTCAGGTCAACCAGGTACTTATGTTTTTTCTGATATGCTTTCTCAAAATAGGGAGCATAATGCTCAAAATAAGGAGATTTGCCATAAGCAGATTGTAAGCAGCCCCAATGAATTCTGGTCCAGGCCTCACTATAATCGATCTGAATTTCCTTCATTACCTTTTTTCGTCCTCCTTGTAATAAAGGAATAATCATTGTTTCCATTTTATTCGCACCGGAAACATAGCACCTGTTTCTGTAGCTCTGTTTCTGAAAGTTTTCATTTACTTCCAGAACAATATTTTGAAAAGGAGCCAGGGCAGCAAAGTAATCAATACAAGGTAAATAGTGTAATTCCAAGAGAATGGTATTGTTGTCCACCAGTTCTGATTGATTATTTATCATATCCAAATATGCAAAATAGGCATCATTTTCACAAATATTACGAATTTTAATAGTATAGCAGAAGGATTCACTGCATTTGCAATTATAAAAATTGAGTTATATCGCCAAGCCCTTCCCGGATAATTTCGAAGTCATCCGTGGTAGCATCGATAATGGAAGAACCAATATTACCGCCATAACCTCCGTCAATGACGAGATCTACATGGTGTTGAAATTTTTCAAAAATCAGTTCAGGATCTGTGGAATATTCAATAATTTCATCTTCATCTTTGATTGAAGTTGTTATGATGGGATTACCCAAATGGTACACCATACTACGTGGAATACTATGATCCGGAATCCTGATCCCCACTTGTTTTTTATTAGTATTCAGTAGTTTAGGTACTTTATAGCTTGCTTCCAGAATGAAGGTGTATGGACCGGGCAATGCTTTTTTCATGAGTTTAAAGGCGGCGTTGCTCACGCGAGCATAGTCGGCGATGTGACTCAAATCATAACAAATAAATGAAAAATCATTCTTTTGTGGCTTAACTCCTTTGATTCTTGCTACCTTTTCTACCGCTCGGGCGTTGTGAATATCACAACCCATCCCGTAAACTGTATCTGTCGGGTAAATGGCAACTCCTCCGTCTCTAAGAATTTCTGTAATTCTTTGTAATTTTTTAGGATCAGGATTTTGTGGATATAGTTTGATAAATTCAGCAGCCATCAGTTTGTGGATCTAAAGTGATATGTGCAATATATTATAATTTCAATCGGATCAAAAAGGGAAATTTCGCTCGATTAATCTTTTGGAAGCTATGTATTTAACATAGAATGAATTAACGCTAAATTTTTGCATGCATAGCCAAAGGATTATACAGGTTTGAAAATCCGTATTCCTGATTTTATTATATAACTCCGAAAACCTTATTGCAAGTTCAAAATTATCAGTATAATAGCATTTTCGTATAAAAGTTCTGATTCTGGCATGTAATGCATCATGCTCTTCCTCACTTTGGCAGAGGTAATAGGCTTTCTCGCAAATCAGGAAAGTGGATAAAAGCAATTGGTTTTCTTTTCGGATGATAGTGCCAGATTGTGACGATGCATGAATTCGCTTTTGCGTGAGTATTTTATCCTGATAGCCAACCAAAAAACGCCTCGATAGTCTGATTAGAATGTCAAAATCTTCAAAAGTAAGATTTTCATCATATCCTGAAAGGTATAATAATGTTGACTTCCGGAACATGAGGGTAGGTGTACAAATAAAATAGCGACTGAGGATTTCCTTAAACAAATAGCCGCTCGGTACATTTACCCGCGATTTCCCATTTGAATCCACAGGAAAGTGGCGACCCATTTGTTTGCCTGAATGATTGATAAACACCGCATTTGAAAATATTGCCCCATAACTTTCCGGTAAGAATTCAAAATATCTTACCTGATGTTCAATACGGTCGTGCAGGAGGATGTCATCGCCCGATAAATCGATAATATATTTCCCTTCCGCCAATTGTAATGCATTATTAAAGGCTTTGCAAAGACCTGAATTCTCCTGGTTACTGATGAATATTACTTCAGGATGCTGTGCTATGAATTGCCGGATATGCAGAACGGAGCGATCCGTAGAGCCGTTGTCAGTAACAATAAGTTGAACAGCCGGATAAGTTTGCGAGGCAACCGAATCCAGCGTTGCCCGGATATAATCAGCCTGATTATAAACAGTGCATATAACAGTAACTAGTGGAGGGTGGTGTTTGATACTGTGTATTTTAGATTATTTTTCGTAATCAATTATAATATTGCTGCAATCTCTCCTTTAAAAGGGCTGGGAGGGGACACAGCCTCAGATTTTCTTTTTTCTGAAAGACAAGCGTTGTTTCTCCCTTATTCAGTAAAGTACCATCCTGATTGGTGATTTCATATTCAAATACAATCCGGGCGCCGGGCATTTGAGCAATGATGACACGAATGGTCAAGAGGTCGTCATAACGCCCGGGAGCCAGATAGCGGCTTTTGGATTCAATGACCGGCATTAAGACACCTGATTCTTCTAAGTCCCGGTAGCTGATACCCAGGCTCCGCAAGGCTTCCACACGACCAATTTCGTAATAACGGGCGTAATTCCCATAATAAACATACCCCATTTGATCAGTATCTGCATATCTGACCCGGATACCTTGTACGTCATAAACAAACACTATTGACTATAATTTTAGTTAAGAATAAGATATTCCAATTAAAGCGAATGCACCTCAGCTTTTATTTAATATTAAGTTTGTTCAACGCCATTTGGTACTGCCGTGCATTTTGCAGATGTTCATTATAATTATTTGCAAATGCATGATACCCCGACAAATCCGCTTTGGCACACATATAAATATAATCATGCTTTTCATAATTTAGAACAGCATCGATAGATTTCAGGTCTGCAATCCGGATAGGGCCAGGAGGTAAACCTGCATTCTTATAAGTATTGTAGGGAGAATCTACAGTTAGGTGCGCCAATAGCACCCTTTTAATGCCAAAATCCTGTAATGCAAATTTTACGGTAGGATCAGCCTGTAATGGCATATTGGCATTCAGTCGGTTGATATAAAGACCTGCAACCTTGGGTCTTTCATCCGCCTTGCGGGCTTGTTCTTCCTCGACAATGGAAGCCAGCACAGAAACCTGTACAGGAGTAAGTCCTATCTGTTTGGCTTTGGCACTACGTTCAGAGTTCCAAAACTTCTGATATTCACTATGCATTCTATCAAGGAATTTCTCAGTGGAGGTAGTCCAGTAAATATCATAGGTGTTAGGTAGAAACATAGATACAATTGTAAGGGTATCCAATCCATATTTATGGACCACAGCAGGGTTGTCCAGTGCCTCCTGAAGTGCCTTTTCACCAAAGGCAAATCTTGGCCCTATTCTCTTTACAAGGTCACTTTTCAAACGGATATTGTTAAAAGTCAGCTTAACAGCATCTTGTTTTCCATCTTTCAGCTTGTCAATAACTTCTTTATTGGTTGATTTGGCCTTGATTATATACCTCCCTGGTTTTATATCATCCTGATAATTAAGGAATTTAGACAAAAACCGAAAAGAAATATGATCATGAACAATATCATTTTTGGTCAGCGTATCCATTACGGTGGTAAATGTTGCATTTTCTGGGATAAGCAACACAAAACTTTCCTCTTTGTCAACAAGCAGATTTGGCGTTTTAAAAATCTGCCAGAAATAAAAAGTGAAAGTAGTAGTGATCATAGCCAAGGCGATGAAAAGTCCTATTTTGACATTACGAGACATATCAATTGTTAAGTCGATTAAAAACTATATAAACTGGTTGTCTTACAAAGTGATGGCAAATCGATCAGCAAGACTTTGCAACGATGCAACGACGGGTTCAATGAGCGGAATGCCTTCCTTTAATCGGATGGCTTCCGTTTCCCTCTCCGGATCGCCCGGAATCAGTACTTTTTGCCCTTCCACTGATTTGGCATTCCTGAAACGTCTGATCCAGTTGTCCATGTGGGATTTAAATTCATGTGCAGGACGGAACCCATCAATACGCATGGCACCTACAAAGTGGCCCGTGCCTGCTCCAACTCCTTCTTCTGCAGCCATGAAACCTGCGGTGGCAAATGGGGGTACCCAAGGTCCATAATTCGCGCCGGATAGTACACCAGAAAAAATGTCCACTATGGCGCCAAGACCATACCCTTTATGGCTTCCATGCTCTCTGTCTGTACCCAGTGGAAGAAGTCCGCCGCCATTTTTTACAGCATTTGAGTCAGTAGTAGGGTTTCCATGTGCATCCTGCGCCCAACCCACAGGAGCTTCCATTCCTTTGCGTTGTAATATCTCAAATTTACCATATGCTACAGCTGTCGAAGCAAAGTCTGCTACAAACGGTGGTTCCTTATCTGCAGGAAAAGCAACCGCTATAGGGTTGGTACCCAGCATTTTTTCCATCGAGAATGTGGGGGTTACCAATGGCGCCGCATGTGTCATTGTCCAACCGATCATATCTTTCGACAGTGGCAGCATGGCATGGTAGCCTGCTATACCAAAATGATTTGAGTTGCGAACAGCCACCCATCCTGTACCACATTTTTCAGCTTTTTCCATGGCAATTTCCATGGCTTTGGGAGCTACCACCAATCCCAGTCCTCTATCGCCGTCTACTACTGCTGTGCTGGGGGACTCGTGCGCAATATTTATTTTTGGTGCCGGATTAAGCCTTCCGTGATCATACAGTCTGACATACCCAGCGAGCCGGGCTATGCCATGAGAATCAATTCCTCGGAGATCTGCTGAAACAAGCACATCTGAAGCCAGGGCTGCATCAGTTTCCGGGCATCCTATGGAGAGGAACACGTTTTTTACAAAATTCTTTAATCTATCAGCGCCGTACTTTTCTTCTATTTCCATTTGAGGCATTCATTAAATATTGACAAATATCCGAATATGGTAGTAAGCCGCAAAACATATATCCTGATTAAAACTATGTATTTTTGTGTATTCAGGTAAAAACCTGTTCATTAACCAGGAATTGTTATGGAAAAAAGGAATACCGTACTAAATCGGCTATTAAATTATTTTATTCGCGGACTTGTATTGGTGGCTCCCACGTATTTTACACTGCTGATCATCTGGTCGGGTGTAGAATTTTTAGATAATATTTTGCCCATTTATATTGAAATTTCAAGCGAAAAATCCATGTATTTACCTGGATTAGGCTTTCTGATTATTATTTCAGGCATCATATTACTCGGTTTTTTCTTTTCTACACTAGTGCCGCAGTCATTTCTTAAACTCACGGAACGTCTATTGAGGCGAGTCCCCCTGATCAGCCATATATATTATTCTATTAAAGACCTGATTATTGCTTTTGTAGGAGACAAAAAGAAATTTAATCAGCCAGTGCTGATTACAGTAAATGTTGAGTCTGATATTAAGCGGCTGGGGTTTATCACCCAAAATGATTTGACTCACCTGAATATAGACAATTATATTGCAGTATATGTACCACACTCATATGCGTTTTCAGGACAGCTGTATCTAGTGACGATAAAAAATATAACACCGTTAAATGCTTCAAGCACAGAAATAATGAAACTAATTGTTTCAGGTGGAGTTTCTATAAAAGATAACAATAAAGATAATGACAGGTCTGAACCGATGGAGTAAAAGCGACATTGGAAGGTATTTACTATCTTTGAATAATCTTAAGCATAACGAATGAAAAAACTATTGTTAATAGTCCTGGTGGTAATTACTTTGGTTGGTGCAAATGCACAAGATGCATATGACTCGACAAAAGTTGTTTCCAGTGAAGAGCTATTTTTAAGGAGCAATACTTCAAATAGGAAATATTTAACTCCTGGTCAGCCTTATCTCGTACTCGACGCTAATTCTGCCTTGGGAGGGTTTTATCGGTTCAGGTATTTTGAAGGAGACCGCTTTAAATTCAAAACACTTACTGAGCCTGGCAAGCAAAAGGTTAATATCTATAGTATTGCCGATACCTCTTTCACACACGTCACTTATAGTGAAGCTGCCAGAGACCTTAATTATTTCCCAGTGCGCTTTGATGAAATTACGAAAGTTTATACCCATAGAAGAATTCCATTTATTACCGAGGGGGCGTTTATGCTTCCACTGGCAGGCATTGTTTACTTAATAGCCGATTTTGTGAATCCTGGAATAGACGGACAGCGTTGGACAACCAGTGGAAGTTCAGTGGCTGTGGGTGGCGGACTCATTGCAACCGGAGCGGTATTTTATAAAATGAGTTTCAGAAGCTTTAAAATAAACAAACGGAATCGTCTGCATTTGTTGAGAACTTACTGATATTGAAATATTTAATTTGCCTTTTACCAAAATAACTTGTGAAATCTGTAATTGTTAATACCCCTGATGCGCCTGTCAAAGCTGAGATAATGCTTGCTGCTTCCAAAAGTGAAACGAATCGTGCACTGATTATCGATGCCCTTACGGGTTTTAAGTGCCAGTTGAGTAATATTTCAGAAGCCCGCGACTCACAGACAATGCAGCGGTTACTGAATGAGAATAGTGATACTGCCGATGTAATTGACGCTGGCACAACGATGCGTTTTCTAACCGCATTTTTTACTGTATCTGGTCAGTCAAAGATCATGACGGGTACACCCAGAATGTGTGAAAGACCCATTGGTATTCTTGCTGAGGCTTTGAAGACAATAGGAGGAAAACTTGAATATTTAGATAAGGATGGATATCCGCCACTTAAAATCCACGGGTTTGAATATAATGGCAATAATCAGGTGACTGTGCCAGGCAATGTTAGTAGCCAATATATTTCAGCGCTTTTGCTTGTGGCTCCGTCTTTGCCAGAAGGCCTGGAGATTCGCATTACTGGTGAGGTGGGTTCCAAGCCATATATAGAAATGACATTGCAGCAAATGGCTCAGTTCGGCATTCAATATGATGCCAACTGGCAGGAGCAAGTAATCCGGGTTATGGCTAATCCTTACAAACCGACGACCTACCAGATTGAATCAGATTGGTCTGGTGCCAGCTATTGGTATAGTATTGTGGCGTTAGCCCCTTCGGCGGAGGTAGAATTACTCGGACTTAAAAAGAACTCTTTACAAGGAGATAGTGCGATAGCAAAAATAATGGACCATTTGGGGGTGGAAAGTACTTTCACCGAGCGAGGTGTGTTGTTGACTAAAAAGCCTGCAGCGACTTCCATATCCTGGGACTTTACAGACTGTCCGGACCTGGCCCAGACAGTTGCAGTATGTTGTGCCGTCAAAAATATCCACTTGTTTATGACAGGGGTGGAAAGCCTGAAGATAAAAGAGACTGATCGGGTTTATGCCTTGCAAGAGGAGTTAAGAAAACTCGGTGCGGAACTGACAGAAGTTAAAACAAATGAAGCTTATGAGGTCAGAAAGGTAGCCATGATTGAAGAAAGCGTGGTACCTGTAATTGAAACTTACGATGACCACCGTATGGCAATGGCCTTTGCTCCAGTAGGAATGGTCAGACCCATAGAGATTTTGGAACCTGGTGTGGTAGTAAAATCCTACCCAGGATTTTGGAATGATCTTTCGAGAGTTACTTCAATCAATAAAATGGATTAATCAGCAATTTACCACAGTATGAAATGAGAAATGCGTTATGAAATCGATGCTTTCAATATGGGCTTGGTCATTTCTCCTGGTGATGCTTTTACACACAGGTATTTCAGAGGCCTCAGGGCTTCCGAAATACCTTATTTTATTTAAAGACAAAGGTGAAACCGCTTTTAATGTTTCTGCTCCCGAGGCATTTCTTTCAGAGAAAGCTGTAAATCGTAGGAAAAACCAGCATATCTTGATTACAGAATCCGATCTTCCGGTAAACTCCGGGTATTTGGGTCGGGTGGCTGCTACCGGGGCAAAAATATCGCTGGTAACCAAATGGCTGAATGGGGTGGTGGTCGAAGCTGATGAAAATCAACTTCAGTCTATCAGATTATTGCCTTTTTTTAAATCTGTAGTCAGGGAAAGGCCAATAAACTCCATAGGGAGTCGGGGCTACGCACGTGCAATGAACCCGCTGGATAAATTGGAAACGACTGAAGATTGGGATACTGGCTCGATGACGGCCCAACTAGAGATTTTAGGCATTCCATCGTTTTTCAATGAAAACATTACAGGTAAAGGAATATTGATTGCCGTTTTGGATGCAGGATTTATCCGGGTTAACCAAATCCCGTATTTCTCATCTCTGTTTCAGGAGAACCGGATCATAGACACCTGGGATTTTGTTAATGAAGAGTCCGATGTTTATAAAAGCCATACACATGGTACCCAGGTTTTGTCAACGCTTGCTGCATTTCAACCCGGAACGCTCGTAGGGGCGGCGCCGGAGGCTATGTACGCCTTGTATCGTACAGAAAATAATGAATCAGAAACTCCGCTGGAGGAGGTCAATTGGCTTTGTGCAGCAGAAAGGGCAGATAGTGCAGGAGTGGATATCATAACAAGCTCTTTGGGGTATAACTATTTCGATCATCCAGACGACAGCTACAGTTACGAAGAAATGGATGGAAATACATCCATTATATCTATGGCAGCCCGTTGGTCCATAAGAAAAGGCATATTAGTCATTAATTCTTCAGGTAATGAAGGTAATAATGGCTGGAAGTACCTTGTTACGCCTGCCGATGTAGATTCTGTACTTGCGGTAGGTGCCACTAATTATTTATTGCAAAAGGCCGGTTTTAGTTCAATCGGACCCAATGCTATCGGAACCATTAAACCAGATGTTGCAGCAGTTGGACAAGGAACGGTATTAGGTAGTACTTCTGTTAATGGGGGGATTTCCACCGGGAATGGAACATCTTTTTCTGCTCCTCAGATTGCGGGGTTTGCTGCCCTTCTCTGGGGGAAATATCCGCAGTTAAAAGTCATGCAGCTTGCTGAACTGATACGAAAGTCGGGACATCAGGCAAAAAATCCAGACAATGAATTGGGCTTCGGAGTTCCGGATTATGCTTCTGCTATATATGTTTATGAACAGGAATACCTGATAACAGGTAAGGAAACAACAAACAAACAAAATTGGGTGGTATATCCTAATCCTGTTGATAATGAACTATTTGTAAGCCTTACGCGGGAGTACTTGTATGAACCAGAATCCATTTCTTTTAGATTGACAGATATTGCCGGAAGGCAGTTGGCAATAGATGCATCACCACAAGGAGAAACGATAGCAATAGATGTAAGCCGGCTAATCCCAGGCGTTTATTTTCTTTTTATTGATAATAAAAGTATTGGAATGGCTGTTGTTAAAGTAATAAAACAATAGGTATTCCCATTGAACAATCACACCAGATTATTGAAGGTTATTTATGGACAAAAATATTAAAGCAGTCATTTTTGATCTGGATGGCGTAATAGTTGACACTGCCAGATTTCATTATATTGCTTGGAAGCAGTTGGCAGACCAGCTGGGATTTGATTTCACTTTGGAACATAATGAGCTTCTGAAAGGAATTGGTCGCCTGGAATCACTCGATATCTTATTGTCAATTGGAAATATAAATGCTTCTGTTGAGCAGAAAAATAGGTGGGCTCAACAAAAAAATGCTGCCTATATCGCTTTATGCAATCAGATGAAGACAGGAGATGTTTTACCTGGTGTTCTGGATTTTTTAGAGGATCTGAGGATAAATGATATTAAAATTGCACTGGGTTCTGCAAGCAAAAATGCTCCGTTAATTCTTGATCATACGGGTATAACCCCATTCTTTGACGCTATAGTAGATGGAAATAGCATTAGCCGTGGTAAGCCTGATCCACAAGTTTTTTTATTAGGAGCTGAGGAGCTTGGTGTCTATCCCTCTGAGTGCATTGTTTTTGAAGATGCCTTGGCGGGTATTCAAGCAGCGAAAGCTGCCGGGATGACAGCCATAGGTGTTGGTAGTCCGGAAAATCTGCCAGGCGCAGATTCTTATATCAATGGTTTCAAAGATTTGAAATGGAAAAATATTGTATCTATTGTGAATGTCGCATAAGATTAATTTGATAATTAATAACCTGGCATTAAATACCCCGAATTACCCCGATGAAAAATTACATACAATACGATCCCTGGAAAATTGTGGAATCTGGGTTTCATCCCGAATATAATGAAATTACAGAAAGTCTGATGAGCCTCGGCAATGGAAGAATTGGTCATAGAGGAAGCTTTGAGGAAACTTATTCAGGGAAAACCTTGCTGGGAAATTATGTAGCAGGGGTATACTTTCCAGACAAAACAAGAGTGGGATGGTGGAAAAACGGGTATCCTAACTACTTCGCTAAAGTATTGAATTCCTGTAATTGGATAGGCATTGAAATAAGAATCGGTGGAGAACTGCTGGATTTGGCTACCTGTGAAATCGTTTCTTTTTCACGTGAGTTGGATATGAGGGAAGGGGTATTGTATCGCAATTTTACAGCTGTACTTCCAGAAAGTAAAATTCGTGTGGAGGTATCTGCACGGCGCTTTTGTAGTCTGGTAAAAGATGAGGCAGGTGCAATTTCTTATCAGATTAAGTTGCCAGATACTGATGCCATTGTGGAAATTATACCCTATCTGGATGGGGCCGTCAGGAACAGAGATTCCAATTATGATGAATCTTTCTGGGAAGAATTACATAAGGAAACGGGCTTTGCCCAAGGTCAATTGTTACTTGAAACAAAAGAGAATCCATTCGGTGTAGAGCGTTTTCAAGTGGCAAGTGCAATGACATTTGACCTGAGGTTGAATGAATTGAAATTTGACTTTCAGTCTCTGCCGGTAAAAAAGGAGAAATATGTGGCAGGAAACGTAAAGATTGACCTGAGGGCAGGGGACGTATTGGATATCTATAAATACGCTGCAACGCTTTCCTCCATGAACTATACCCGTGACACATTGGTGGAGGAGTCTAAGAAATATGTTGAAGAATTTGCCTCAAAAGGATTTGCCCACCGGCTCGCTGAACATATTGAAGCATGGGCTGAACGTTGGAGGCAAAATGATATAAAGATAGAGGGAGATATTTCAGCCCAACAGGGAATCAGGTTTAATATTTTTCATTTGGGACAAACCTATTCTGGGAAAGATGACCGATTGAATATAGGTCCCAAAGGCTTTACAGGTGAAAAATATGGAGGCAGTACTTATTGGGATACAGAAGCCTATTGTATTCCTTTTTATTTATCAACAGCTCCGCCCACAGTCGCCCGGAACCTACTGATTTATCGCTATCGCCACCTGCCGAAAGCTATTGAAAATGCTGAAAAGCTGGGTTTTGATAGGGGGGCCGCCCTTTATCCCATGGTGACCATGAACGGTGAGGAATGCCATAATGAATGGGAAATCACTTTTGAAGAAATTCATCGAAACGGCGCAATTGCATATGGTATATATGATTATATAAAATATACAGGAGATACGGCATATTTAAGTGATTATGGTCTGGAGGTATTAATAGCAATTTCAAGATTCTGGCTGCAAAGGGTAAACTGGTCGGCTCATCTACAGAAATATGTTATGCTTGGAGTGACCGGTCCTAATGAATATGAGAATAATGTCAACAACAACTGGTATACCAATTACATTGCACGTTGGACCTTGCAATATTGCCTTGAATCAATAGATATTGTTAGAAAGAATACATCTGATCAGTTAGATGCTATATTTTCAAAAGTAAATTTCAAGGAAGAAATTGAAACCGGGCAGTGGAAGAATGTTATCCGGGATATATATCTGCCCTATGACGATAGCCGCCAGGTGTTTTTACAACAGCAAGGTTTTCTGGATAAAGAATTGCTGAGTGTAGGGGAAATTTCTTCACAACGACCAATCAATCAGAATTGGTCGTGGGATCGTATTCTACGGTCTTGTTTTATCAAACAAGCCGATGTTCTGCAAGGTTTGTATTTTTTCGAGGAGGATTTTACAATCGAAGAAATTACCAGGAATTTTGAATTTTATGAACCCATGACTGTTCATGAGTCTTCATTATCTCCCTGCGTGCATTCCATACTGGCATCAAAAATCGGGAATGAAGAAAAGGCTTATGAAATGTATGTCAGAACAGCCAGACTTGATCTGGATGATTACAATAACGATACTGAGGATGGTTTGCATATCACTTCTATGGCTGGAACATGGATGAGTATCGTGAAGGGATTTGCTGGGCAGCGTGTGGACAACGACAGACTGGTGTTGAATCCCACTTTACCCCAACAATGGGAGGCATATACATTCAGAATCCGTTTCAGAGAGGTTCTTCTTGAAATAACAACAAAAAAATCGGAAGTAATTATTCGCAATATTTCAGACACCTCTGCAGATGTTTGTGTATACAGAAAAACATATACCGTTGAATCAAATGCGGAATTATGGATAGGCAGAAATTCATAGTTTTCAGTAATTAGTAAAAAAACAATATTATTACAAGTTGAACGAGGAGTGAGATGAAGTTTTGGAATCATAAATATATCATTGGATTTTTCCTGATGGTTTGTTCTGGCATACCCTCCGGAGCGCAGACTTTCCGTGATTGTGAAGTGATTTTTAACCGTCTTCTTCCGGTTTTTAACCAATCTAAAGAAGAAAACAATCCTTCATTACTGAATACTCCGGAATATCGGAAGGGATTGATGGAGTTGCAAAAAGCATATCAGGGTTATCACCGATTGTTTTATGATATAAAAGACTCGGTACAACGGGTTAATAATGAGGCTGTATTGCTCTCCTTGTCAGGGAATTATTCAAAAGCCGGTCGTATTATCAATTCTATTCAGATCGGACCTGAGGGCGCACCTCCCCAGTATTTTTATAATCAGGCGATGGTTTATATGCTCAATAAAGAATATAACCTGGCACGACAAATGTTTCAGGCGGATTTTTCTTATAAGAGTGCTGCCTTGAATACAATGGTAACTTATGGAAATGAGAAAAATTTCACCTCTGCTTTAAGTATTGCTGAACAAACCGGAGGGGGGGATGGCAAGGTAAGCTTTAACCGCGGGTTATTATACAAGCTTACGGGTAATTACGAAGCTGCCTATGATGATTTTTCCGCAGCTATAAAGAATAAAGATAAATTTATTGCCTATCGAATTCAACGGGGTGATGTCCTGATGAAGCTGGGTAATCAAAAGAAGGCAGTAGACGATTTTGAAAAAGTAGCCAAATTAGGACCAAAAGCTGAAATACGGTATGCTAATGCATTAATCTCTCTTAATGAATATGACAAAGCACTTAATATATTGAAGGGCTACCTGGCAGGAAAAGACAGGACTTACCGGGGCGATGCGTATTTAGGGATTGCACATGCCAACTATGGCAAAAATAATTTCAGTGAAGCCATGCGTTATTACAGACTTGCCAGAGCAGGCCGATTGGATGACAGAGCAGCAATTTGTGGCGAAGCCAATGTAATGGTTTCAACACACAATTATGAAGGTGCAATTAGGCTATTTAACCAGGTAATAGAAATGGATAATAATTATCTATCTGCCTATCTGGGTCGTGCAGTGGCATTGTATGGCAAAAAGAATTATGAAGAAGCATTGCTCGATTTTAAGAAATCTGAAATTCTGATTAATGATAAAAAACCTTACCTGGCAGACTTGTTCGTAAGCAGAGGTTTTTCATATTACTATACCGGAAAAAAAGATCTCGCTGCTCGGGATTTTGAAACTGCTATTGCTATGGACCCGAAAAGATATGAAGCGCTGGGGGGAATGAGTAGTATTATGATAGAGCAAAAACGATATCCTGAAGCCGGTCAATACCTCGCAAAAGCACTCAACTATGAAAAAGGCAATGACAGAATGTATGCCAATTACGGTAATCTGCTCTTTCATTTTAATATGTTTAAGAAATCCTATGAGGTATTTAAAAGAGCTGTTGCAATCAACAAAACCAACATTAAGGCGCAGAATGGATGGGCACTGGCATTGCTTGAGAATGACCAACTGGATAAGTCCAAAGCACTGCTGGACAGTCTGGTAAAAACTAATTCAGATATACCGTATTTACTGAACAATAGAGGAATTTCTTATGCCTATGTAGGAAATCGTCACCAACAAAGAGATGAACTGGAACTAGCTGAAGCGCACTATAAAAGTTCTTTTGCAGATTTCAATAAAGCCCTGGATATAAAACCTGTTAACCGTTTTTACAATGTCAATGTTGGAAATGTTTACAGATACTGGGAGGATTATGATGAAGCTCAACTGAGTTATAAAGCCTATCAGGACAAAAGTGCGTTGAACAATATGGGAATTATGTATGCTGGACAGGAAAAAATGAAAGATGCCATGTACTATCTCAGTGTCGCACACCAGATTGATTCTACTCACAGAGTGATTAAATATAATATGGCTGTACTGGCCAACGACAAGCAAAAAGAACTGGCAAAGTTGGTTGCATCCACTAAAAATGATGACTTGTTCTCTGATATTGGAATTAAGTATAGTTTGGACGGTTTTGTAACTCTCTACTTATATGATTATGAATATGATCCTTTAGAATTCAAGGGACGTCATTTTCTGGAATTGCCGGTAGAGGAGTACAATGATAATTACTTTATCCCTCATTATGATTTTGAGTTACTTGAATACACGAATAATAAATTGGGAATCCCCATTAAAAAGAAGCCTAAGTATAAATCGCAAAAGGTGAAGCTTCCTGGCAGGGGAGGAAAAGGTACAGACTGTCCGGTATTTTAACAGGATCTATAAATGAGAAGGGGTATCAGGGATAATAGTCCCTGATACCCCTTCATCTATTTTCAATGATGATTATTTTACTTCTTCATAATTGACGTCAGTAACATCATTATCTTTATTGGCATTCGCATTATTAGTTGCTCCGGCATCAGCTTCAGGCTGTTGTCCGCTGGCAGCATACAAATCCTGAGAAGCCGCTTGCCAAGCTGCATTCAATTTTTCACTTGCCACATCAATTCCTGCAAGATCGCTTGCCTGATGTGCCGTTTTCAATTCAGCAAGAGCAGCTTCAATTGCCGTTTTGTTGTCAGCAGAAAGCTTATCACCATATTCACTTACTTGTTTTTGAGTACTGAATATCAGTGAATCGGCAGCATTGATTTTGTCAATCTTTTCACGCTCAGCCTTATCAGCAGCTTCATTTGCTTTGGCCTCTTCACGCATACGGTTAATTTCAGCCTCGGTCAATCCACTAGAAGCTTCAATACGGATTTTCTGCTCTTTTCCAGTGCCTTTATCACGCGCAGATACGTTAAGAATACCATTTGCATCAACATCCAGTGTAACTTCGATTTGAGGAATACCTCTCTGCGCCGGTGGAATATCAGTCAGGTGAAAACGACCCAGGGTACGGTTCTGGTTGGCCATTGGACGTTCTCCTTGCAGAATATGGATTTCTACTGAAGGTTGATTGTCAGCTGCAGTTGAAAAAACCTCTGTTTTTTTAGAAGGTATTGTAGTATTGGCCTCAATAAGCTTTGTAGAAACGCCGCCCAAAGTTTCAATTCCTAAGGATAGAGGAATTACGTCAAGTAAAAGAATATCTTTTACCTCACCGGTCAATACACCACCCTGGATTGCAGCGCCTACTGCTACAGCTTCATCCGGGTTAACGTTTTTAGAAGGCTTTTTGCCAAAGAACTTTTCAACTTCTTCTTGTACACGCGGAATACGTGTGGAACCACCAACCAAAATCACCTCATCTATTTCATGTGACTGAAGCGATGCATTTTTCATTGCACGTTTGCAAGGCTCCATCATTCTGATAAACAATGAATCGGCTAGTTGTTCGAATTTGGCTTTGGTTAGCGTACGCACAAGGTGCTTAGGCACACCATTTACCGGGAATATATAGGGGAGGTTGATCTCACTTTGGGTTGAGCTGGAAAGCTCAACTTTTGCTTTCTCGGCAGCTTCTTTCAAACGTTGCAATGCCATAGGGTCAGCTTTCAGATCGACACCCTCGTCTTTCTTAAACTCATCTGCCAGCCAGTTGATTATCACCTGATCAAAATCATCTCCACCCAGGTGTGTATCACCATCAGTTGATTTTACTTCAAATACTCCGTCTCCCAATTCCAGAATAGAAATATCGAAAGTTCCACCCCCTAAGTCAAACACTGCAATTTTGGAATCTGAATGTTGTTTATCCATCCCATAGGCAAGCGCTGCAGCGGTAGGCTCATTGATGATCCTTTTTACCTCAAGTCCTGCAATCTGGCCGGCTTCTTTGGTTGCCTGGCGCTCTGCGTCATTGAAATAGGCAGGTACTGTAATAACTGCTTCTGTTACTTCTTGTCCTAAGTAATCTTCTGCAGTCTGCTTCATTTTCTGAAGAATGAAAGCTGAAATCTCCTGAGGTGTATATTGTCTGTCTCCTATGCGTACGCGAGGAGTATTATTTGAACCTTTTTCTACCGAGTATGCCACAGTTTCCAATTCCGATGAAACTTCATCGTATTTTTTCCCCATGAAACGTTTGATTGAACTGATAGTATTCGTAGGGTTGGTTATGGCCTGTCTTTTTGCGGGTGCACCTACTTTTCTTTCTCCATTACCGTTATCCATGAATGCCACAACAGATGGGGTAGTACGTGCTCCTTCACTGTTTGCAATCACTACCGGCTCATTCCCTTCCATGACAGAAACGCAAGAGTTGGTTGTTCCTAAATCGATACCAATAATTTTTCCCATTTCAATATATTATGTTTTGTGTTAGATTTTTTAATTCTGAATCAATACATTTTTCACTAAAAAGGATGTACCAATCCGATTGAAGTATATTTATTGTGACAAATTGACAGAAAATCTTGAATTAACGTTAACGTAATATGAGATTTTGTAATTTTTTACGATCGTTTTCAAATCATATGACCTAAATAGAATAGGAACAGGAGGATAATGCTTGGTTATTAAATATGACAAAAAGACGGTTTGAAGATGCTGATGTATGAATTATTGTCATATATCGTAGCAGATATGCATTTGATTTTTGACAATACAAGAATCAAATGAAATATAAATTTATTTATAAGTGGTATGATTGATATAAATATAAAAAAATCAACCTGCCGGAATACAGCAGGTTGATTTTCATTTAGAATAAGTAGGAGAGGACCAAATGTTATTTGATCAGTCCTGCAAAATAATGAAGTGTACGAACAAGTTGAGAAACGTAAGACATTTCATTATCGTACCAGCTAACTACACGTACTATCTGAGTATCTCCAACTGTTTGAACTTTGGTTTGAGTTGCATCAAAAAGTGAACCGAAACTAGTTCCGATAATATCGCCACTTACGATCTCATCCTCTGTATATCCAAAGCTTTCGTTAGAAGCGGCTTTCATTGCAGCATTGAGTTCGCTAACAGTCACTGATTTGGAAAGTAAAGCAGTCACTTCAGTCAATGATCCGGTAAGGGTAGGTACGCGTTGAGCGCTGCCATCCAGTTTACCTTTCAAATTAGGAAGAACCAATCCAATAGCCTTAGCTGCGCCTGTGCTATTAGGAACTATGTTTTGAGCTGCTGCTCTGGCTCTGCGAAGATCATCTTTCGGATGGGGAGAATCCTGGGTATTCTGATCATTCGTGTAAGCATGAACTGTAGTCATTAACCCGTTAACCAGACCAAATTGTGTATCAAGTACCTGGGCAACAGGTGCCAGACAGTTGGTTGTACATGAAGCACAGCTGATTACGGTTTCAGAACCATCCAGAATATCATGGTTAACGTTAAAAACAACAGTTTTCAGATCACCTGTAGCAGGGGCGGAGATAACTACTTTCTTGGCACCAGCTGCGATATGTGCTTCTGCTTTTGTTTTATCAGCAAAGAAACCAGTACATTCTAATACTACGTCAACATCATGATTTTTCCACGGTATTTGAGAAGGATCACGTTGTGCATAGATATTAATGGTGTCTCCGTTTACAATGATAGCATTGTCTGTAGATTGAACATCAGCTTTGAACGGACCTTGTGCAGTATCATACTTTAATAGGTGAGCCAATACCTTTGGACTAGTTAAGTCATTAATCGCTACTACATCAATACCTTCCATAGAAGAGATTTGACGGTATACGAGTCGTCCGATGCGGCCGAAGCCATTGATTGCTACTTTTATTTGTGACATCTTATAATATGTTATGATTACGCTGCAATATTACTAAAAAACTATGTTTATACAAATGAAAAAGACTACTAATAGAGAGAATTATTTACTAAACAAATACGTAAACACTAAGCATATTGCTAATCAATATAGTAATATATTTAGTAAACGCTATTTATATTAGTGTTTATGTTAGTATTATATTGGTTTTTTACTAATGCTATACTAATTATACTGCCAATTATATTTTGTATCTTCGTTTCATTGAATATGTCATATTAGTATAAACCATTAATGCATAGGGTAGAGCAAATGGAATACAGGAGGGTAGAACCTAGTCTTCTTATTATATAGTGAGTAAAGTAGGGATAGAGGCGGGATATCTTCACTATGCATCAATGAATGTATTTAACGTTATTGAATTGAAATATCAATAATTATAAGCCTCGGGTCTTTGAATTTCTACCAATGGAGCTCTGGAATTTAGGAATTATATATATGATGTACTTTTATTGTATAATACATATTAATGTTATAGGGTAGGAGGGAGAGGGAAGCAGTATATTATACTTAACAATTAATTAACTATATAATTATCAATACTTTAAAGCAACTTTATTAAACAATTACATTAAGAATGGATTTTAAGAAAATCGTTGAAACTGCGTGGGAAAACAGAACATTGCTGAATACTCCCGAAACCGTAGACGCATTGAATCAAATTATTGAATTGGTGAATGCAGGGACACTACGCGCTGCAGAACCATTAGCCAATGGAGAATGGCAGGTAAATGAATGGGTCAAAAAAGCAATCATCCTTTATTTTCCTATTCGTACCATGGAAACAGTAGAAAATGGCATTTTTGAATATCACGATAAAATGCAATTAAAAACTGGCTATAAAGAAAGTGGTATAAGGGTAGTTCCTCCAGCTGTGGCCCGATACGGATCTTATATATCCAGGAACGTAGTACTCATGCCTTCCTATGTTAATATCGGTGCATATATAGATTCCGGTACCATGGTGGATACCTGGGCTACTGTTGGTAGTTGTGCACAAATTGGAAAGGATGTTCACCTGAGCGGTGGAGTAGGTATAGGGGGAGTACTGGAACCTGTTCAGGCAGCACCTGTCATTATAGAAGATGGTTCGTTTATTGGCTCCCGCTGCATCGTAGTAGAAGGGGCTAGAATTGGCCGCAGGGCTGTGCTTGGCGCCGGGGTAACCATTACAGGCAGCTCAAAAATTATTGACGTCACAGGCCCCGAACCGATCGAATATAAAGGATATGTTCCTGAAGATTCCGTGGTTATTCCTGGATCCATCACAAAGAGTTTTCCAGCAGGCAGCTATCAGGTTCCTTGTGCATTAATTATAGGAAAGAGAAAAGCCAGTACAGATATGAAAACCTCATTGAACGAGGCATTGAGAGAAAATAATGTAGCGGTTTAGCCGGAATAGAAAGTTAAATAATAGTCCAATCCACACCTGGTTTACATTTATATATGTTTACAGGTGTGGATTTATTTTTTTCACTATTAAACAACCCAAGTTGATATTTACAAATGTAAACAACAGAAATTCAGCCCAGTTTTACGCTATTTACAATTGTTATTTATTATTGTTAATACCAATTTACATTATTAAATATTATAAGTTTTCATTTGTTAATTATTCTATTTACTTTTGTTAACTATTTAATTAACATCTGTAATGGATTTAAACCACAAAATTAAACAGATTCTCTTAGAGAAGAATCTTTCCCCCTCCCAGTTTGCAGACGATATTGGCGTACAGCGCTCAAGTATTTCCCATATATTAGCGGGTAGAAACAGACCCAGTCTGGATATAGTTAAGAAGATTGTCAATACCTATACAGATATAGAAATTGAATGGCTTCTGGATATTGATCACAATGCCGAGTCACTGGAGACTTCTGGCATTGCTGTGCAGTCTTCCAAGAGAGAATACACTGCCTATAACAATTCCGAAAGGGGCAACACTTACAGCCGCGAATCAAATCGCTTTCAGCGTGCTTCAAAAGAAGATTCTTATCAGTCGCAACAGGAGCAATTTCCACCTCTCAGAGCCAATATCAACACCCATAATGATCCTGCTCCTTTGGAAGTAGAAAGAATTCTTGTTTTCTATTCCAACGGTACATTTAAAGAATTTAAACCTGGATGAAAAGTCTTTTCCACTTATCCTTTGTTCATCTTTCAGAAGTTATCCACACTGGTTGTGCTTATTTCAGATCAAAAAATCAACTTATCCACAGTTATCCACATATTTATATCACAATTAAGTTAGACCACCGGGATAACCACTCCATTATACACATAAAATCTTGATTATCAGATTCATTCAAGAAAACAACAATTGTTGATAACACTAAAACAACTAAAATATTACAGCATAAAAAAGCCGGAAGAATCTATCTTCCGGCTTTTTTATTTAACCTTATTTGTAGTATCTGGTCAACTACGGCATCTTAAAAATATTCAATATTTAAATACCTGGTTATTTTCCAACTGCCAATGTGGATACCCTTATAAATACAATTATATGCTACTGATAAAATGTATTTTCAAAGGCAGAAAAATCATGGCCAGACTTAATTTTAATCTTCCACCATGCTAACAGGAAGCCTGATCCGTATCCCCACAATTGAATAAAACAAGCAGGAATTGCCAGGAATCCGACTGTCAAACTGGCGTTTTTGATAGCGGCATCTATGATAAAAATCAAACATAAAAGCACCAATGGAGCGAAGGCCCAAACTGTCCACACAATGGATAAAATCATTAAAAACAGGGTTCCAATTACAAAAAGCGAGGGGAGGGTATGCACTAATTTCATGGAGCCGGGATGTCGTTTCTCAAGAATTATACGGGCAATTCCAGAGTTAAATACCTGACGAAAGAATTTTTTATAATCTGTTCTTCTTTTATGAAATACATAAGCATCTGTAAATAAACGGCATGTGAATTCGTTTTTATAAATCCGGATACTCATATCAATATCTTCGCCAAAACGCATAGTAGAGAATCCTCCCGTTTTGCTAAAAACCTCCTTGGAATAACCCATATTGAAACTCCTTGGATAAAATTTATCCATTTTTTCATTTCCCCCTCGTATGCCTCCGGTAGTAAAAAAGGATGTCATGGCATAATTGATTGATTTCTGGATATTTGTGAAGTTTTTATCCGCTTTATCAGGACCTCCAAACGCATCTGCACAATCGTGGGTAAGTCTGTGGAAAAGTGTTTCTATATATTTTTCAGGAATGATACAATCTGAATCCAGGAAAACCAAATAATTCCCATTTGCCTGTTCAGCTCCATAATTTCTACTAAGTCCCGGACCGGAATTAGGTTTAGCAAAATAGCAAACATTCAGTTTGTGCATATATTTATCAACCTGGTCTTTACAGGGGATTGTAGAGCCGTCTTCCACAATGATTACTTCAAAGTTAGGATTGGTTTGCTTGGTTAGGCTTTCTAGTAATTCATCTACTTCCTGAGGACGATTATAAACAGGTATAATTAGCGAGAGATTTAATGGCTGTGTTGGCTGCATGTATAATGATTACATTAACTCAAGCAGCGAAGTTAGGAAAATATTAGATGAGGATGTATAACGGCTTAAATTTTACAAAAACTACTTTTCTCATTCCCGGACAAGCATTACATTATTCTTGAAATGGCAAAATATTAGTTCCGGATAATATTTTCATTAATCCAAGAAAATACATACACTTAGTTTCGGATTATAAAAAATGGTTTTTGAGATAATTTATTTAATATATTACAACAAAATAACTGACATCAGCTAACCTCCAACTGTCCATGTGGAAATCCTTACGCTTGCTATTTTTATTCAGCCTTATTATTTCGGGTTGTCAAAGCGCCAATAATGAAGAGGTAACTGTAGAAATGAATTTGATGGATTTACCACCACCATTGATAGAAGGCGATAGCAATGCTGATGAAATTTTAATTGTACCTGGTGAAGATAACAAAGTGGAAAACTCTTTTTCTGATTCTATCGGGAATGACAAAAAATGGGTTAAAGAAGGCAAAATTAGGCTGGAAGCGATTCAACCTTCTAAATCAGCAATACGTATAAAAGCATCCGTTGTTAGGTTAGGAGGGTATATAAGCAAGGAAAATGAATATTTAAATGATTATGAAAAAGTACATATTCATTATACAGTTCATATTCCTTCCCAGCAACTCGACAATTTTCTGGGAGGTTTTGAGAAGATGGATTCGATAAAGATGACAAGTAAGAGCATATCGATACTTGATATAACCAGCCAGTATGTAGATACCGAAAGCAGGATTACTTCTAAAAAACAACAATTAGAAGCATATACCAGCTTATTACCAAAGGCTGTCAGCGTGTCAGATATTATAGCTGTTGAAAGAGAAAGGAAAAAGGTACAAGAAGATCTGGACGCACATATTGCCAGATTAAGCACAATGAAAAATCAAATCGCGTACTCCACGCTTGAAATACATATCAAGGAGTCACAGGATAATACTGAAGATAAAACATTTTTAGTAAAAACTTCACAAGCCTTTTTGGATAGCCTGAACAGCATAACAGAACTTTTTTATTTTATTATTAGAAATTGGTTCTGGCTATTGCCGTTGTTAGTACTATCCCTATTTTCTTACCGTAAAATAAGACATAGAATACAATGATCTTTTCACTACCTTATTGCCCTATATCTCTATAATATATTAAGAGAAAGTTAATGGTAACATCTATTGATATAAACAATATATAAATGTTATATAATTAATATTATGTTAAGTTGAGTTTTCGACAACTACCTATTCTATTGATTTTCAGGGTAATTTATAGTTATGCTTTATTATTGTTAACATTAGCACAATTATTGATTGATATCTGCTATCAAAGTGAATTCTCGTCCATTGGCTGGCAAGCGAACATTTCCTCAAAGGAATTTTAACACTTGTCACAATCACTTGGATTATCCATCCTGATCTAGTGATTAGACTAAAATTTTAATTGTTACATGTTTCTGTTAATCCTTCTGTTCCTAACCGCTTTAATAGTTGGACTGGTTTGTAGCCCAAACTAGAACAAAAATGATAGACGATTTAATCAAAAATGTAAGATTGGCAGCTGGTGGTAGAAAACTTCTGACAAGCCAACAAAAAGCCTATTTAGTAGAAGAATGGCAATCTTCAGGTGTATCTTGCCCTGAATTTTGTCGTAGAAATGGATTAATCGCCAGCCAACTTTACAAGTGGCGAAAAGATGCTAAAACCGGAGCAATAATGGGTATCAAAAACGATGGGGAATTACATTCTAAGACCGAATTAGAAATACTTAGAAAAGAGAATGACGAACTCAAGAAAGCCTTAGGCGAAGCGACTCTGGATATTAAAATTCTAAAAAAAAAGGTGGAAATGGATCAACAACGAAACAGGCGGTTATCGAGTTAGCCAGGGATTTTTCGGTGAGCATTAACCGGGTCATTTCGGCGTTGGGTGTAGCCAAGTCAAGTGTTTATTATAAAGCTCGGCCGTATCCGGAAAGAAAACGGACACAGAGGAAACATTTGCCTGAGCAAGTGAAACAATCCATTCAAGAAATTACCTGCAATAGGGCCACGTACGGTACGCCTAGGGTAAGAGCTATATTACAGCGAGATTATGGCATAAATTTATCTAAATACATGGTGCACAGATATATGAAAGAAGAAGGGTTGTTATTAAAACGTTTTCGAACCAGAGGTGCTAGCAGACCTCATACCGGAAAAATTTCAGTAGATCAACCTAACACAAGATGGGCCAGTGACATCACATCCATCAAATGCTGGAACGGGCAAAAGCTCAGGGTGGCGTTGGTAATGGACTGTTGTGATCGATCAATTATAAGCTGGAAAGCCGGCTTGACGATGCAAGCCTGTGACATAGAATTATTAGTGCAGGAAGCAATTTTTCAACGTTTTGCGGATGGGTTACCTCCGAAGGATCAACTACAATTACTGCACGACAATGGGCCGGAATATATTGAGAAAAAATTTCAAAAAAGGATAAAAGAATGGAACATAAATGATTGCCATACACCTACTTATTCGCCTCAGTCAAACGGAATGTGTGAGGCATTAAATGGCACTTTAAAAAGAGATTATGTTTTCGAGAGCTGTTTGGATGAACCAAAAACTGTCATCGATCAAATTCAAGGTTGGGTGGATGATTACAATAATTTCGCCCCTCATTCAGCTCTAAAAATGAAAACACCGAAAGAATATTTTATCTTTAAAATCGCTGCTTAACCAGTCCAGTTTTTAAGCGGAAAGAGCACTTCCCCGATTAACGTGTATTATCTTTTGACAACCACTATTAGTTCCGATAATACACTGACCCGTTACTAGAATCGCCGATCATTTATAACCTCAGCCATCCATACGGCACAATATTTCTGGCTAATGTGAACATCAAAATACCAATTAACACACTTATCCACACCCACCTTCTTCTTAAGAATTTGTAAAAAATATCACTTCTACCACTTAATTCTCCTGAATAAACAAAAGCAAAAAGAAGTATAAAAGGAAAAACCAAGGCGTTATGTTTCAAAGACTGTAGCCAGTTTCCATGTAAAAACTGGTGAAATGCCGATTGTCCACCACATCCCCAACAATGTACTCCCCAAATTTGCCGGATACTACATTGTATCATATTTTTGTGGGTTGCAGGATCATTATAAAAATAAAAAACAGTAACAACCAATGCTGCTACTGTTAATGTCAACATCCGTAAAGTCATTAATTATTGCCTTTTACAACAAATGAACTCACAGCCAGATCGTGAAGAGCCTGGATTTTATCATTAAACAGCGGCCATAACCATAATAGTATACAAGCACTGGACGAAACAACTTTGATCAGTACCCTGCCAATGGAAGCCCCCAGGGGCAGTTGTCCACCATTCTTATCCACCACCTTAATTTTCATCAAATTCTTACCTAAAGTCCCTTGTCGTGGTGAAGCCACCATTAAAGCATCATATAATAAAGGAATTATGATCAGAATTCCCATTGTAGAAAACATGGAACCCATCAGTGCCAGTCCGGCAGCCGGATTGTTTTCCATATCCTCTGAAAACATTTCACCGGTGAACATTCCAATTCCAAAAATCGGAACTATAATAATACCCATGACAAAAGATAATAGAACAAAGTCAATAATGTAGGCTACCAGACGGTCGCCAAAACTGGCATAATTCATAATATTAAGGATAAGAAGTGAACAATAAAAAAAGCAGGGATAGATTTTCATGTAAAAATTAAATATAATTACACAAAAATCCAAACCCTGCTTCTGGTTTAGTATATAATTCGCCTATCTAAGAATCAGATTCCCAAAATTTTACGATTAAATGCTTCATCAGCGCCTGTTCCGGCAAAATCATCAAAGGCTTTGGTAGTTACCTCAATGATGTGACTGGCAATAAATGGCGCACCTTCTGCTGCACCCTGCTCTGGAGATTTGATGCAACACTCCCACTCCAGCACTGCCCAGCTGTCATAATCATACTGGGAAAGTTTTGAAAAAATGGAGGAGAAATCGACTTGTCCGTCCCCTAATGATCGGAAGCGCCCTGCCCTCTCGGCCCAGCCCGAAAATCCGCTATATACTCCTTGTTTACCTGTAGGATTGAATTCTGCATCTTTTACATGGAATGCAGCAATCCTGTCATGATAAAGATCTATAAATTGCAGATAATCGAGTTGTTGTAGCACAAAATGGCTCGGGTCATAATTGATCATTGCGCGCGTATGACCATCCAGATAATCAACAAATCTTTCAAAGGTAGTTCCATCGAACAAATCTTCACCTGGGTGCAATTCATACGCAAGGTCTACCCCATTATCATCATAAACATCGAGAATTGGCCTCCAGCGATTCGCAAGTTCCTGAAATGCAGTCTCCACCAAACCTTCGGGTCTTTGTGGCCAAGGGTAAAGAAATGGCCATGCTAATGCACCAGAAAAGGTAGCACTGACAGATAAACCTAAGTTTTTACTCGCTTTGGCCACTAGTTTCAGGTGATCTGTAGCCCACTCTGATCTGGCCTTAGGATTTTTCCTTACTTCCGGAATTGCAAATCCATCGAACAAATCATCATAAACGGGATGAGAAGCCACAAGCTGTCCAACAATATGAGAGGCAAGTTCGGTAATTTCCAGCCCTTTGTCCTTCAATTTCCCTTTAAGTTCATCAGCATATGTCTGAGATTCTGCTGCTTGCTTTATATCAATTACTCTTGGGTCCCAGCTAGGAAGCTGTAAGCCTTTATAGCCCAGATCAGCCATATAATCGGCTATTGTATCCAGGGAATTAAACGGTGCTTCATCACCTAAAAACTGCGCAAGAAATATAGCAGGTCCTTTAATAGTTTTCATATCAATTATTTATAAGGTTAGAGCTCAGAAGCTGACTAAACAGTTACCCAAACTTGTTTTTGACTACTTTCAAGAATTTTTTCACCAATGATTAATTCACGGTAACCATCTGCAAAGGTTGGATAAGTCGGATTTTCAGGTTGCTTACCAGCTGAAATGGCTGCATATACTTCTTTAAACATTTGCTTGGAAGTATCAGGGAAGCCTTCATTATGCCCGCCAGGAAAGGTAATAATTGAATTGACACCTGGAGCTACCAAAGCGGGGTCTCTCAATAATACCTGATTGGCTTCATCACGATTTCCAACCCATATTTCATTAGGTGATTCAGAATTCCAGCTAAATGTTTGTTTCGATCCGGCTATTTCCAGATTCAACCGGTTCTTTCTCCCTGCGGCTACCTGAGAAACCGTAATTGAGCCTTTATTTCCATTGTCGAAGCGAAGTAATACGTTTGCGTGGTCTTCAGTATTAATTTCCACATCTTCGTAATCTTCAGGCGTGAGTAATTTGCCCGAATAGGTCTCGATCGCTTTAAGTGGCTTCTTACGTGTTTTGTGGATGATATTGAAGTCAGCGAATACCTCCACAATTTTCAATCCTGTCGTGTATTCAATTATATCAATTAAATGCGAGCCGATATCCGCGATGGCGCGGGTACTGCCTGATTTTGCAGGCTCCAGACGCCAGTTATAATCTGTTTGGTAAAATAACCAATCCTGCAGATAAGAACCCATCACAGAATATACTGTCCCCAGATCTCCGTTTTCACGCAGCGCTTTGATATGTCGGATCAGGGGGTAATATCTGAGGTTAAAATGCACGGCATTTACAAGGCCGGTTTTTGCGGCCAGTTCTACAAGTTCCTGTGCTTCATGTAGCTCTTTGGCTAGCGGTTTTTCACAAATTACATGTTTGCCTGCTAAAAGCGCCGCTTTTGACTGTTCGTAATGAAGGAAGTTGGGGGTACAAATATGCACCGACTGAATATCTTCCTGTTGAATTAATTCTTCAAAAGTATAAGCTCTTGGAATACCTAGTGCAGCAGCTTTTTCGGTTGCCAGTTCTTTGGTTACTTCACATAAGGCTACCACCTCTACGTTTGGTAAGCGACGAAGTGCTTCAATATGAGCTGGTCCGATAAAACCAGTACCTACTACACCAACTTTGATTTTATTCATGATTTGACAAATAATAGATTAAATGGTCAATTTATTAATTTTAATGGGTTATTCAAACTGCGTCCACTTCTCATCAGAAGCCGCTGATTTCAGAACGGTATCCATAAACTTCATTCCTCTTAAGCCATCTTCTGCTGTGGGAAAGTCATAAACCGGATCAGGGGTCGTACCATTATTATGGGCGACAACAGCTTTTGCAAAGTTTCTATAAATATTGGCAAAGGCCTCCACATAACCCTCCGGGTGACCAGCAGGAATACGCGTATGGGCTTTCGCTGCATCTGAAAGATCCCCTACTCCTGTACGGATCAACCTTGTACCACTATTGGTCTTAAAAATCAACGTATTGGGTTCTAATTGTTTCCATTGCAGACCGGCTTTCTCTCCATAAACCCTGAAATTCAGATCATTCTCTTCACCATTGGCAATCTGACTGTATTGAAGTATACCCTTCGCTCCATTATCAAAGCGAACGAGGATATTCCCGTCGTCATCCAATCTGCGTCCTTCTACAAAAATGGTTAAATCTGCACATAATTCTGTGATCCTGGCTCCGGTAACATATTCAGCAAGATTTTCCGCATGAGAACCGATATCACCCAGGCCCCCGCCCGCTCCGGATTTTTCGGGATCTGTACGCCATGTGGCCTGCTTATTACCAGTACTTTCCAAAGAAGCTGCAAGCCATCCCTGGGGATATTCTACGATAACCTTTCTAATCGTTCCTAATGCGCCTGATGCAATCAGGTGTCTGGCTTCCTTCACCATGGGATAACCCGTGTAATTATGTGTCAGGGCAAAAACAAGACCTGATTTTTCAACTGCTGCTACAATTTCCTCCGCTTCTGCTGTATTGAGCGCGATTGGCTTATCACAAATTACATGAAAACCATTTTGCAGAGCCAGGATGGCAGGTCCTGCATGTACATGATTAGGGGTTGCAATGGCTATAAAATCCATCCGGATGTCATCAGAAAGTTCTTTTTCTTTTAGAATCATCTCCTGATAGTTATTATAACACCTTTCTTCTGGCAGATACAATGCTTCCCCGGTTTCTTTAGATTTTTCAGGATCTGAACTAAATACACCACAAACGATTTCAATCTGTCCGTCGAGCAGGGCGGCCATCCGGTGAACACCTCCAATGAACGCATCCAAACTGCCACCTACCATACCCATTCGCAATTTTCTTGTCATAATACTTTAAGATTTATTATTTTTTTACCAGGGATAAACTATTGGAACTCTTATCCTATAAAGTAAAAAACGATCCAAAACTCCCCGAATTAAAAAGAATATTCTCAATATTGCATGAGTATATTCCTTATTTTTTTTATTTATGTACAATAATCACCAATCTATATTAACATAAACTAACTCATTTGTCTATGACACAAAACATTAATGCAAACCGCCTCTTTAATGCGAGCTGCTTTGCGCTAATTACTACTGCCTTCTCTTTCGGTATCCGTGCCGGAATCCTGACACAGCTGGCTGATGGTTTTGACCTTACTAATACCCAGTTAGGATTTATAAACCAGATGGCTTTTCTGGGTTTCCCCCTGGCTATGATTGTTTTCGGCTTACTTTATAATGTATTAGGGCCAAAGGTAATTATGTGGACCGCATTTGTGACCCACATGCTTGGAATCCTCCTGACTATTTATGCAGACGGTTACTGGACATTGCTTATTTCTACATTTTTTATCGGATTTGGTAACGGATGTACTGAGGCTGCCTGTAATCCAATGATTGCTGATAGCTATACAGGAAGCAAAATGAATAAAATGATGAACCGTTTTCATATGTGGTTCCCGGGCGGTATTGTGTTAGGAAGTCTGATCTCGGAGTTTATGACTAATGCGAACCTTGGATGGCAACTCCAGATGTGGGTGATTGTATTGCCGACCATCATTTATGCTTTTCTTTTCTGGGGACAAAACTTCCCTGCGCCCAAAGCAGAAAGTGCAAATCTCGGAAACAACTTCAAAGCGATGCTTTCTCCGTTGTTCATATTTATTCTGGCCTGTATGGCGCTTACAGCGATCTCAGAGTTCGGTCCTAATCAGTGGGTAGGTCCTATCCTGAGCAAGGTTGGTGCGAGTCCTATGATGATTTTGGTTTGTGTTACTGGTGTAATGGCATTAGGACGTTTGTTCGCAGGTCCACTGGTACACACCCTCGATTCCACCACTATCCTTCTGATATCCTCTATTCTTGCTGCTACCGGAATTTACCTGATGAGTGTTGCTACAGGCGGCATGGTATATTTCGCTGCTATTATCTTTGCCATCGGGGTATGTTATTTCTGGCCAACCATGCTAGGATTTATAGCTGAGCATACGCCCAAAACGGGCGCACTGGGACTATCAATCGTTGGTGGTATGGGAATGTTCTCAACAGCGATTTTCCAACCAGTTATTGGTAACTGGATCGATGATGAACGCTCAGGCAGAAACATGGAGGCATTAGTAGGTGAAGCGCGTGATGCAGCTGAACTGGCTGCAGGACAAGCTACACTCCAAAATATGGTGTTATTCCCTGCTATACTTATTGTGGCATTTACTTTCCTGTTCTTCTATATGAAATCACAGAAAAACAAGCAACAAATAGCTTAGTAGAGTTAACCAACTTATTCATTAATAAAAAAGCCGGAACATTCCGGCTTTTTTATTAATGAATAAGTTGAAATCAAATTCTTATTATAGTACAATGATTATGACAATATATTCGGGAAAACACTTTCAATTTAAAGAAATAATTCAATTTTACGAATTGGGTTTAGTTACCTTGTAGGGTAATTAACACTTCCTCCTGTATGGATTTGGTTTTATCTTTTGCATACCACAATTGAAGCTCTTCAGCAAATTTCACAAAACCCTTTTCTGGGTTATTTTTAAACGCATCATACAAAACCTGGGCTTTAGCCGGACGCGGTCCCCAAGTAAACAGTTCTGCTCCATTAACGTCCAGTCCGATTAATTTGGGTATTGATCTCCCACCATTTGTCAGGTACTGATCCATAATGACAGGATGATCATCGCGTAAGATCAGTCTCAAATCAATATGCTGATTGATGGAGGCTAATTTCGCAATAACAGGGACAGATTGTGCAGCATCACCACACCAGCCTTCCAGGATTACGTACCAGGTCTGTGGGGAATCAATCTTCATGATTTCTTTTTCAAGCAAATCCGAGATCACAACCGTTTTATCAAGCCGTTGCATGCGCACCAGATTTAATCGAGTATAAGTGGCGAGATCTTCTGATTGATTTACACCTGTGGTTTGTTGATTGTCCACCAGATTTGTTAATAACTGAAGGTATTGTTCATAATTATAAATTACACCCAGATTCTCCTCGGTGAAAACAGTTTGCAGGGATTCCATATTTTACAATTCCTTTAAATTCAATAACTTATTTGTTATAACAACTATCTAGCATCCCTATTGGTTCCCTTATTTATAACTATCAGGATCTATTGCCACGGGAGTCCAGCTATACAAAAATTTGAATATTTCTTTTGTACTATGTCCTTTTCCATCTTCCAGATAACCGCTGTTTTGGGTATGGATACGCTGTCCATTCTGATCCAACACTACAAATACAGGAAATCCAAAACGCTGTGGATAACCCAAAGAAGCCAATACTTTCTCATTTTTATTTTCAGGGCTGTAATTCACATGGATCGGCACATAACTGTGGTGAAGAATGCCATTTAATGTATCATTACTCATGACTGTATCATTGAACCGGTGACACCATACGCACCAATTCCCGCCTATTTGAATAAATACATGTTTGCCTTCAGATTTCGCTTGCGCAACGGCTCGTTTGATATCGTTTTCAGCATCTGCTTCTGGGTTATACAATTTTTTATTAACACCCTGCGCTATACTTAATTCAATACTGCCTGCTGTTAAAAGAATTACAGCAATCAGATTCCAGAATTTTCTCATATGATTTTAAAGTCTGACTGATTTAATGTAGTTGATTGTAAAACCCTTTTCAACAAACATTTGTTCATAATGCGTTTTGATACTGTGGTGTTCAGCAAGCAATGGTGATTGATAGAGGTCGTTGGTATGATCCAGAATTTGAAATTCGGGATGAGCGCCAACCGATTCCAAACTGTATTCATAGAGAAACGGACTGTCAGTTTTTAATAAAAAACGGCCCCCTGGTTTTAAATATTTTGCATACAGGGATAGGAACCTGGGATTGGTGAGCCGTTTTTTCTCGTCTTTATCCTTGGGTTGAGGATCCGGATGAATTAACCAGATTTCATCCACTTCTGCTATTTCAAAAAATTCATCCAAATATTGAATTCCAGTTCTTAAAAAAGCAACATTACTTAAACCTTTCTCCTCCGCTTGCATACTTCCGCGCTGAATTCTGTCACCTTTCACATCAATGCCCACATAATTTTTATCGGGAAAAACCGATGCAAAACTGATCGTGTATTCACCTTTTCCACAGGCGAGTTCGAGTACTATTGGATTATTATTTTTAAAATACAATTGATTCCAATTTCCTTTAATAGAGGTGTAAAGAGGCTTTCCCCTTTCAATGACATTATCTGCTAATATATTATGTAAAAATCTTTTTAATTTTTGTCTTGCCATTTTATAAATTATCAATATCTGCTACTACAAATGTACTGCCTCCTATATAAATAGTATCTTCAGGAGAGGCTGATTGAATTGCTACTTCTATAGCCTTATTCACATCAGGGATTGCGGTTCCGCTTATACCTGCTTCCAGCGCTATTGACTGCAATCCGAGTGCAGGCAAAGCGCGACTGTTGTCTGGTTGGCAAAAATAAAAGGTGCCATCTTTTGGGAATAATTTCAATACAGCATGGACATCCTTATCCTGTACAAAGCCAAGTATGAAAATTCGATTTGCGGATGGGATACTTAAAAATTGCGATAAAGCTTCAGATATTCCAGCAAAATTATGTGCCGTATCACAGACCGTAAATGGTTGGGTACTGAGTATCTGCCACCTTCCTTTCAGTCCTGTAGAGGAACAGGTAGCAGCTAACCCTTCCGTGATAGCAAGATCTGGTATATTCCATCCACGATTTCTCAAGTTTGCCAGCGCACTTAACACCCCTAAAATATTTTTACGCTGATAGATTCCAGTCAATTCGAGCTTATATACATGTTTCTGATTATTTCTTACCAGATCGATCAGATGAATCACCATTAAGCCATTTTCGATATAACTGTCAGATATTATCCATTCATCGGCTGCAAAAGTTATGGGTGCATGCTTTTCATCAGCTTTAGAAATAAAAACCTGTTCCACATCAAGACCTTGCTTTTCACTAATTATAACTGGAACGCCTTCTTTTATAATCCCGGCTTTTTCACCTGCGATTTTAGGAAGTGTATTGCCCAACTGTTTGATATGGTCAAAGCTGATGTTGGTAATAACAGATAATTCGGGTAAGATTACGTTTGTAGAATCTAACCGCCCTCCCATCCCCACTTCAATGACCGCTACATCTACTTCTTCTGACGCAAAATAATCAAACGCCATTGCGACGGTAATTTCAAAGAAAGACGGAGAGATGGTTTCAATGAAATCACGGTGTTTTGTCACGAAATCTGCTATATAATCATCTTTTACCGGAACGCCATTAATTCTGATTCGTTCAGTAAAGGATTTTAGATGTGGAGAGGTGTACAAACCCGTTTTATAGCCCGCTTTCTGCAACACCGAGGCCAACATATGAGAGGTACTACCCTTTCCATTGGTACCTGTCACATGAATCGTTTTAAACCGGTTTTGAGGATTGTTCAGATGAGCGCAAAGTGCCTGAGTAGTAGAGAGGCCCGGCTTATATGCCCGGGCCCCAATATGCTGAAAAACTGGTAATCGATTAAACAAATATTCGATTGCCTGACTAAAGTCCATATATACGTATTAATAATAATCTGTATTATTTTGAGCTGATTTTAAAGGTAATTGTACCGGTAGATTCACTTGGAGCGCTTGCAGAAGTACTACGTTCAAATGTCAGGGCACGTACAGCATCCTTATATTTGTTAACGACAGCATAGTCAGTGACTGTGGTACTTTGTGTAATTACATTCTTCACGCGGCCATTACTATCGACAATAATTTTGAATATTATCTGACCTGTAGCATCCGATTTATCATTCACAACCGGAGCTTTTCTCCAGCGCCATCCTGCCAGATTATATCCGACGTTACTTCCGCCTCCACCACCACTTCCCTGGTAATTTTTGGCATACAGACTTCCCTCCTTAACACCCTTGTCGCCTACACCACTGGCGTCATCACCATTGTTATTACCACCAATGCCTTCTCTGGTACCGTTAGTACCATTGCTGCCGGTATTGGATCCGGTTGATTTTTTAAACAACGCATCATTGTTAATCTTTGGCTCTGCCTTTGCGGGGGCAGCTTCCACCGGGGGCTTTGTACTGGTTACTGGTGCTTTTTTAGTTTCAGTACGTTCCACCTCTTTCACCGTTGATTCTTCAGCCTTGGAGGTAATTACCCGCTCAGGCGCTTTGGCTTTTGCTGTGGTTTTAACAGGCTGAGGCGTTGGAGGAGTTGGTTTTGGAGGAGTTACAGCCTTTTTTGCTGTTGACTCATCACCACTGCGCATATTCTCCGCCACTTTTGAGTCGTTGGCTTTATTAAAAGTCTGAATATTGCCACTTCCCACATTATCCACACCGTAGTTCACCTCCAGAAATAATTCCATAGGTGCCACCGGTGGGTTCATGCGTGTTAATTTTATAAATACGAACATCAGCAGCAGCAAGCTGGTAATGCCTATTGACATCATCCATGAAAAAGCTATCCGCTGACGATCTTCTGCAACTGTTGATACCATGATTATATAAGGTAATTTTAGGTCTTAACGCAAAATTATGCGTATTTCGTATGATTTCCTATCTAGTATTTGTGTTTATACAATGATAACAAAAAAAGCCATCATTTCTGATGACTTTTTAAGGTGAAATTTAATAATTATAACAGATTTACAATATCTGCCTGTCTTTCCCTGATTTATCTTCAAATACCCAAACACCTTTACCAGCAACTTTTTCAAGTTTATTACGCAGTGTATAGGCTTCATTCAGGTTATCAGTGCCTAAGGCAGCTACTTTATGAAACCTTCGTTGCGCTCTGTCAATAATATAAGCGCTTGTGTATCCTTTTTCTATCAACTGCATTCTCAAAGCTTCTGCAGCTTCCATCGTAGTAAAAGACCCGACAATCAGCTCATACTTTTTAGTTGCTACATCCGGTGTTTTTTCAACTGAAACAGATTCCTCCTCCCATGTTTCTTCTTTTTCCAGTTCAGCGGCAGTTTCAGCCATAGAATCATGGGTAGTAGATCGACTATACGTATCGGCTGAAGGAGAAACATTACTCTTGTCATCCCTGAACTCATTTACTAACTCCGATAAGCCCGTATAAATATGAACAGGATTAATTGCCTGAAAAGGATTGGCAGACCCTTGGCTATTGCTGAGGGATTCCCCGAATGCCCCTACAAAAAATAACAGACCTGTAATAGCAGCCGCAGCTGCCCAACCGGTCCATTTGAAAATGCTTTTATTATTCTCTCCCTCAAGATTTGCAGGAAATATTTTCCTTTGGTATACTTCCTCGGGTATTTCGGTTTCCTGTAACAATGCCTTTACAGGAATTTCCGTCAGACCATACCAATCGGCATCAAAATTAGAGATATTATCAGGCTCAAAGACAACCTTGCCTTCCGGATTGGTGTGAAAAGCACCAATGCCTTTCAGTTCCACATCCTCTCCTTCTGACAACCTGCTTTTCAAGTTATCCACATACTCCCTGACCAGGTGCAAAGCTTCCTCCCGGCTTATTTTTTCATGAATGGAAATAGTATAAATCAATACACCATCATCAAGTTTTAATATTTCATTAAAGCCCAGCTTTTTTCTTGGGGGTGCATAAGTACCTCTCCCACTGATATATCCTGCTTCGGAACGACGTGTTAAAAGACCGCCAAAATCCGGTATGATTACACAGTCGTGTTCAAATAATAAAGACCTGATGTATTGATCTATTCTAACCATTGTATTTATATTAAAACAAACTCAATAAAACGAAGTTAGAAAGAAATAGACAAACCTCCAACAAAGTTTAGTCCCTGCTGGGAATAATACAAATTGCGTTGATAATTCTTTCCGAAAATATTATTCAGCCCTACAAATGCACCGAAATTACGGGTGAGCAGATAATCAATTTTAATATTAAGATCTGCAATGGCAGGTAAATTGACCACTTCTGACGTTTGGAAGTTCTTTCCTTTAATACCCTTCATCACGTATAAATCTGTGGTAAAAAACAGCTTTTTACTCAATGTGAGCGCATTGAACCAGTTGACTGTCAGATCTGGTCGATGCCAGGCCTCTTCCAGTCTCCCCATAGAGTAATTAAAATAATTCACTTTAAGTGATGATTTGAACAAATCATCCATTTCATAGCCGAGATGCCCTGAAATAGTCAGGACTTTGGTTTTTGTACCATCATACAAAACAGCGAATTTCGAGGTATCTTCCAGCATATTGTTAAACACATAGAAGTTTTTGTAATTGGCGTATGAAACTTTTGCCTCATAGTTTATACCCGCCATTGTCTCCCCTTTCACACCTCCAAAGATATCCGTGGTTTTTTCGGTATTAGCGACCATTGCATTGGCACCCAACCACTGATTTTCTTGTAATAATCCATTTAAAGTATTCCGGATAATATCCCCGTTCCAGCCTGCAAATATATGCAGCCCTTCCACCGGTTTGATATCCACTTTAAGATCAGGATAAGCCCGGGTACGGTTTACATCAAGGCCATTGTCGGTTTCACTGACAGCATTTAATCCCAATGAAACTGCAAAAAGATCGCTGGCGTATTTGAAAGCCGGCTTGACTCTGAACAGGTTTCTATTGTAAGTTAACGCATCTACTCTTTGAGAAATATACATATCTGCATCAAAGAGAGCAAAGTAATTATCTCCTAACGGCAGAGAAGTTCGCAGATTAGTTCCCCAGTCTACTTCTGAAGCTGCGTACCGATCTTTGACTGTATTAAGGGCAGTCTTAAAAGAATAATCAATCAGGGTGCCAGGCTGTGTGTTTTCCAACCCCAAATGAATTCCAAATCTGGAAAGCGTCTGCTTAAGACTATCCCTGTCAATTTCTGTTACATTTTCCGGCATTCTATGACCATAAAAATAATAACGGTCTCTGTCAAAGGTGATTCCACCATCTACTTTTGAGGCAGCTCCCAGGTATTTGGCATTCAGCCCAATACCGGTCGCACTGTTCGCAGACTCCTTTCCCCTGACGGGACCGGTCGCAGAAGACAAATGTTTTAACTTGGCCGAAACCACCAGATCTTCTCCTGATCTACCGCTAATAAATGCATCTCCCAAAAACCTGCCATAATTTCCTCCTCCCAGTTTTACATAATTATCCAAACCTTCGGGTTTGTCCTGACGCTCTTGTTCATCGGTGGAAGCAACGGCAGCTGGCGTAATTTTCGGAACTAATAATTTCAGTTCCGGATCTCTGAAAGTATATCGTAGCTTTTGCTGTTCATTAGCTTCCTGAACAGGTTGCAGTTTGAAAACCTGTCGGTTGGCTTTTGGAAATTCAATACTTTTTTCTTTTACGATTTCATAAGTCTGGCTTTCAATTTCACCTTGCTGAGCATAAGCAGAAGAAAGACCCGCAACTGAAAATGTAAATCCTAACGCCCAAAGGAATTTTTTATTTAACATAATGGTATGACTTACAATGCGATTCATTGTTTAAATACAAATGAGGTGATTAATTAATCTGAGAAATTTTAATTTTTGCCACATCTACAGCCTCTGTGTCATCAGAGTTATCAATGATAGATTGTAGCGTAGCCTTGGCCTGCTCCTTCTGATTTTGTGCCAGATAAACATCTGACAATAAAATAAAGGAACGAACCCGCCAGTAATCACTTCCTTCAAATTCTTTACTCAACTCAAAAATTGTTGCTTCGGCTTCTTTGTATTTTTTCTCTTTGAACTGAATCTCACTGACCATATATTTAGCCTCCGCTCCCGCATCATTTTTCAGGGATGATGCCACTGCATTAAATTCTGTCAGTGCTTTTGCATTATTTCCTTGGACATATGCTATTTTACCAGGGTATAGTCTGGCTTTATTATATCCTTCAGGTGATATCTCTTTGAAATCTTCCATCTCACGGGCAAAATACAAGGTGGAATCATAACGATTGACAGAATAGTAAGTATCCATCAATGTGGTCAGTGCTGCCACTCGTTCTTGCTGGCTATCAGTCTGTTTTACAACAGTACGTAAATGTGTAATTCCATTTTTGGTATTCCCACGCTGAATCTCTATTTCGGCAGCACGTTGTGCTGCTGCTGATACGTAAGTGGTTTTTGCTTCCTTGATGACCATTCCGTAGTACTGCAATGCCTGCTGGAAATTATCAGATTTATCATAAGAGGCCCCCAGGAAATATTTAATTTCGGGCACCTTATTACTGGATGGATAAGTATCTATAAAATTGAGAAATGTGGAGATGGCACTATCATATTTCCCGGCAAAATACAGATTTCTGGCATTGTCAAATTCAACATCTTCCAGTTTGGCATTGCCAGGAATATTTTTTCTGACACTTGACAATACCTGTCCAAACTCTTCCGTACGTCCTACAGCATTATAACTTTCCTGCAAGCCCTCCAGTGCGCTACTTGAAGAGGGTGACTTGGGATAATCAGCGAGAATACGTTTAAAATCAGTTATGGCATTTTCATAAGAACTGGTATTGTAATAAGCTTGTCCACGCCTTAACAGAGCAGCAGGCACCATATAACTTTGACCATGCTCATTGATCAGCCGCGTAAATGACCTGACAGCCAGCTGATAAGATCCCGCCTGAAAGTCAAGATCTGCCAACTGAAACATCGCATCATCAATATATCGGGAATCCGGATATTGGTTCATCAAGGTTTCAAACTGACGCTTTGCTTCTATTTCGTTATTCATATATACATATGCTCTACCTTTCTGAAATAGCGCATAGTCTTTCTCTGCCTTTCCCTGAGCTACAATTCTGTCATATGTATTCAGTGCTTCCCGGTAGTTTTTCTGCGCTAAGTAACAGTCAGCCAAACGTACAAAAGCATCTTCAATCATACTTCCATTGACTCCCTCGGTCTTGTTAGTAAACTCTCTGAAGTATGTCAGTGCCTTACTGTAATTCTTTTGGTTATAATAAAAATAGCCCAGGTTATATAAACTTCTGGCAGCATAAACGCCTGCCTTGGGATTTTTAGCTGTTTGTTCAAACAGGGAAATTGCAGCATTGTCATTTTTTAACCCGATATACGTTTCTGCCTTTAAGAAATTGGATGCCATCCATATTTCTTCGTCTACCGGAAACTTCAAAGCTTTATCCACATTTGTCATGGCAGCTTGAAAACTGCCTTGATTATAGTCAGAAAGAGCCTGATTATAGGTCAGACGCTGATACGTCCGGTTGATTTCCTCATTTCGGGTTTTCAACCCTTCGATATGTTTAATAGCCGCAGTATTGTTGTTGACTTTTGAATAAGCACTGGCAATCAACTGGTTGGCTTCTGTATTATATTGACTATCAGGATACTTTGCAATAAATTCATTAAATTCCTTGACAGCTTCCTGTGCACTCCCTGTTTCAAGTGACAATTTGGCATGATTGAAGGCTGCTTCTTCTGAGATAGTCTTATTAAAATCCAAGGACGCCGCATTGGCAAATGCCGGTAAAGCGTTGGCAGGTTGTTCAATATTCAGATAACTGATACCTGACAAATATGCGGCATACTGCCCTACTGAATCCTTTGCGGCTGCGACCCCACGGAGCTGCTCGGCAGCTTCCGCGAAATTTTGTTGTCGGAACAACGAATGACCATAATGCAGCATAACAGTTGCAGGCATTCCTCCCTGATTGAAATTACTGTATCGTTCGTAAGCGACTACCGCCTTATCATATTGTTTTTGTTCGTAGTAAACCTCAGCAACATATAAAGCGACTTCCTTCAGACTGGGATTGTTTCGTTGCTGGGTTAGGATCCGTTCTCCATAAGTAAGCAACTCATCGTAGTTTTTAAGCTGATAAAGAGAAGAGACTAACCAATTGGGCGCTTCGTTCTTATAATGCTCACTATTTTCAATTCGTCTGAAATCTTCATACGCTTCACGATATTTACCCTGCTGATAATTGATTACACCCGAAAAGTAGGAGGCGTCGGCAGCATAGGTAAAAGACTGATCCATTTTTACCTGACTGAAAAGTGGTAAGGCCTGATCGTATGCCTGGGTTTTATAGTATGCAATCCCCAGTTGGTAAATCGTATTTGAATTGGTCCCGCCTGGTCCTCTCACAGCCTTTTCCAGGTAACTGATTGATTTTTCATAATCACCCAGTTCAAAGAAGTACTGCCCAAGGTCACTAAAAATCAACTGTGCTTTTGGGTGTTCGGCATGGTTCCTCACGAAACGTTCCACCTGCACCTCTGCTTCAGGATAATTAAGATACAGACCTGTTACTGCAATATAATATTCTGCGGTTACAACATTATAATCACTGGTGGTAAGCAGGTTATCTCTGCTTTTCAGATAAGCGGCAAATTCTTCACGGGATGCGACAAAATTAGATTTTTCAAAGTACTCCAGACCATTACGGAAATGGGCTTCGGGCTGGGTATAGCCAAGGGTGTTTTGTGCATAAGCGGATGTAAATCCCAGAAATGCGTATAGGCCAATTGTGGAAAGACTACGTTTAATCACCATGGGTGCAGTATATAGTAATAAATAGTTTCAGGTAGTTAACGAATATATAATAAAAACAGTATCAAATGGAATTGATACTCTATATTTAATCGAATATTATTTCATGCCTTTTTAATGATCCGGTAAAATCGTTATGCATGTCTTTAAAGCGATCTGTTACCTTTTGAATAAATACAGAATCGGCTATTTTATCAAGGTCCTCAACCGAAAGTACCTCTGTTTCATCAATTTTATAAATTTGCTCATATACGCCCCCTGCTTCTATTTTAATAATATACTTTCCATTCCAATGGTAAACACTAATTTTGTAAGCAGGATGAACAATGTCTTTAATATAGCGCATAAAGTTTTTTATTACAAAAATAGTCAAATCATTGAACGAAACCGGATTTAAAACCTCCTATTTCAAGTATGTATAACCAAACAACGATGAAAAAAACACATTTCCTATCTTTTCTCATTTTGAATCTTTTTTTCTTTTCCTGTAATAACATGGATAAAAAAGATGCCACTCAGTTTATCTTAAAAGGGAATATTGAACTGGCAAAAGAAAACTATGAGAAAAGTTTGTATTACTATACCGAAGCCGAAAATAAACTTTCGACAATCCCGGATATATTCCTCAACAAAGGCATTGTATATACCAGGATGGGTAAAACCGAACTTGCCCTGAATGAACTCAACAAGGCTATAGATCTGGATAATAAATTTAATGAAGCCTATTTCCTTAGAGCTGAGACTCTGATAAAGCTCGGCGATGCCAAAAGTGCAGAATATGATATGGATCAGATTGCCAAGGCTTATGCTGACTCAGCCAGGTATTACCTGATTCGGGGAAATCTGTACACACTCCGCAATAAAGATGCTCAAGCCTTTGCCGATTTTGAAAAAGCCATCATGCTTGACTCCACCATGGCAGAAGCCTATGTAAACCGTGGTGTGCTTCATTTCCACGAGCAAAAGTTCAAGGATGCTGAAGTGAACTTTCTAAAAGCGTTGCAATTCAACCCCAAAATTCAGGAAGCGCTTAATAATCTGGGGATGGTTTATGCCCGTACCAAAAACTGGGATAAGGCAAATCTATATCTTGACAAGGCTCTGCAAATCAATAAAGTAGACCCTCTGGCTTTGAATAATAAGGCCTATGTGCTGTTGAATACCGGACAAGTGGAAGAAGCAAAAAAACTTCTGGATCACTCCCATCTACTAATGCCGGAAAATGGGTATACCCTCCGGAATTTAGGCTTGTATTTTTTAGAAAAAAACCAGTTTTCAGAAGCCTTACAATATTTTAAAGAAGCCATAGACCTGGAACAACCGGTTGATTTTCTGTATGGATATACTGGCCTTACTCACCAGCGTCTGAACCAGTTAACTGATGCCTGCAGAATCTGGAGACAGGGTGAAATTCTGCAGGATAGTTTGGCTACTGTATCTATTCAGCAATTTTGCAAATAATCGTCTAATTAGCCTCTGTCCATCGCGAACGAATGTAGTTTTTTGCATTTTTAAATGCATTCGCACTTTCTTCAGGACTCGTCATGAATTCCAGGATGGAGGCTTTTTTACTTCCTATAAAACTATTAATATTTCCAGAAAGACTTTCAAATGAATTAACCTGAAAATAATCCATTTGACTCCCACGGGCTGCACTTTCACAATTAAAATAGTGACGGGTTTCGAATAATCTCTCCAACTCATTCTGACCTGACGATCCATCAATAATCCTGAATATATTTCCACCAGCATTATTCATCACTATAATCTTTAAGTTTTCAGGAAGTGGTGTCAGAAGTAGTCCATTCCGATCATACAAAAATGCGACATCACCAACGATCAGGTACACCGGGGCACTGCTTACCAATGCGGTTCCTATGGCCGTACTAACACATCCATCAATTCCGCTCGTTCCTCTGTTTGCATAAACTTCAATTCCCTTTACTGGCACACCCAAAAAATTAACATATCGAACACTCATGCTGTTTGCCAGGTGCAACTGGCAGTTTTCAGGCAAATGATCCAGTACAGCATCCAGTATTGCCAGATCTGAAAAGGCAGGCGTTGTCTTAATATAATCATTCAGCAATCGCCTGGATTTCAGGTTGTTACTTTTCCATGACACTTGGAAATCTAAATCATTATCAAACTGAAAATGTTTCAAAAACTGCTGAAAATCGAATTCTTCAAATAATTTCTTGAAGAATTCGATGGGACTGACAGGAATTTGTAAAGTAAGATGGCGAAATGTATCTATCATATCTGACCCAATGCCAATGTGCCAATGATCGCATTGTTTATTACTTCTTATAAATTCTTTCAGTGATTTAGATATAAATGATTTGCCTGTAGTAATTAAAAGATCAGGCCCCAATTTATCTTTATCCAGGAATGGAAGGAAAATATCATGATGGACAATGAAGGGGTCTTCATCTGGCAGGTTACTGATACAATCCCCAAGAACCACCACGCCAAAATTATCAGCCAGCTTCCTCAATGATTCTACCAGTGATTCATGAGCGGGCATTTGTCCTACAGCAATAACTATACGTTCATAACTTTCCAGTTTGTCTTCAATCCAGTGCCAATCCTCTGCACAGAGAGAAACATTATAAGGCAACTTCGTCACTTTCCTTACATTTCCAGATTTAAACAGATCAGTTGGGGATGGATAAAAAGGCTCCCTGATCGGGATGTTAATATGTACCGGACCCATCACCGCTTCAGTCGATAATAATATTGCTTCGTTAGCGATCCGGTTGGCAAACCATACTGAGTCGGGGTGCTGATAATCCACAGGAAAATCAAACGATTTTTTCACATGCTTTCCAAATATACCGGATTGGTAAATGGTTTGTCCGTCATGCTGATGTATCCACTCCGGAGGACGGTCAGCAGAAAGCACCAATAAGGGTATTTGTTGAAAATAGGCTTCCGCCACTGCTGGTGCAAAGTTATAGGCGGCACTACCGGAAGTACAAATTATCACCACGGGTTTATTCAGTTGCTGAGCTATGCCCAAGGCAATAAATCCTGCCGCTCTTTCATCCATGACAACATGGGTGGTAATACCTGGATGTTTATCGAAGGCAAGAGATAGCGCGGCACTCCGGGAGCCTGGAGAAATAATTGCATGCGTTATACCATGGAGGAAACATAATTCTGCCAGGTCAATTATTGGTTGTAAAACTGCCATATTCAATCAGTAATAAAAACAAACGGCCGTTCGAAAGTAAAACTTCTGAACAGCCGTCTGAAAAATCTTAAAAGTTATATTTTAACCCAGATAAGTTTTTAGTGCTTTACTTCTGGAAGCATGACGCAGTCTGCGGATGGCTTTCTCCTTGATCTGACGAACACGCTCACGCGTAAGATTGAACTTTTCACCGATTTCCTCAAGCGTCATTGCATGTTCACCATTTAATCCAAAATACAATGCAATAACATCTGCCTCACGCTGGGTAAGCGTAGACAATGCGCGTTGTACTTCTTTTCTTAGCGATTCATTGACTAATCCTGAATCTGGTTTATCTTCCAGATCATTTTCAAGTACATCAAGCAGGCTGTTTTCCTCACCCTGTACAAACGGTGCATCCATAGAAACATGGCGACCGGAAATTTTCATCGTATCAACTACTTCAGAAGAAGAGATTTCCAATACTTCCGCCAATTCTTCAGGAGAAGGCTCTCTTTCGAAACGCTGCTCCAGTTCAGAGAAAGTCTTGGAAATTTTGTTCAATGAACCTACTCTGTTCAGCGGTAAGCGCACAATCCGGGATTGCTCTGCCAATGCCTGAAGAATAGATTGACGAATCCACCATACAGCATAAGAAATAAACTTAAAACCACGGGTTTCATCGAAACGTTGAGCCGCCTTAATCAATCCCAAATTCCCCTCATTAATCAAATCTCCCAGGGACAATCCCTGATTCTGATATTGCTTAGCAACAGAAACCACAAAACGCAGGTTAGCTTTTGTCAACCTTTCTAAGGCTTGCTGATCCCCGTCCCTGATTTTCTGGGCCAAAGTAACTTCTTCATCCGGTGTGAGCAAATCAACCTTACCGATTTCCTGGAGGTATTTATCCAGGGATTGGCTTTCACGGTTGGTTATTTGCTTACTGATTTTTAGCTGTCTCATTCTCTATATTCAAATTTTTATATTCCTTCTTTTAAAGAATCTCTACCTGTTCCAAAAAGTTCAACAAAATATTTTTACTTTTTGTTCTCTGGTTTAGGTAGAAGAACCTTGCGCGACAACCGGTACTTACCTGTTTTCTTATCAACATCCACTAACTTAACCTGAATTTCATCCCCTACCTGCAACACACCATCCATCGTATCAAGTCTCTCCCAGGTAATCTCAGATATATGCAACAAAGCATCTTTTCCAGGCAGGAACTCAACAAATGCTCCGAAAGGCATTATTGTTTTCACAGTACCATTGTACACTTCCCCAATGTCCGGTACAGTTACAATACCTTTCACACGGGCAATGGCTTTGTCCATTGCTTCTTTATTATTCGAGAAAATACTAACAAAACCAGCATTGTCTTTTTCTTCAATAGACACGGTGGCTCCAGAATCTTTCTGAATATCCTGTACTACTTTTCCACCAGGCCCGATTACAGCACCAATCATCTCGCGATCGATTTTAATAACCACTGCTCTAGGCGTATGAGGCTTATAATCTTCACGCGGCGCTTCGATGGCCTTCTTCATTTCATTCAAAATATGAAGACGCCCGGCTTTCGCCTGATTAAGTGCTTCAGTTAATACCTCATAAGACAGACCGTCAATTTTGATATCCATCTGACATGCGGTAATTCCTTTTTCTGTTCCAGTCACTTTGAAGTCCATATCACCCAGATGATCTTCGTCACCCAGGATATCTGAAAGAACTGCATATTTACCGGTTTCAGGATCGGTAATCAATCCCATGGCAATACCGGATACCGGTGCTTTAATAGGAAGCCCTGAATCCATCAGTGCCAGAGAACCTGCACAAACAGTGGCCATAGAGGACGAACCATTTGATTCCAGAATATCAGAAACGATACGCACAGTATATGGATTTTCTCCTTCTACAGGCAATACTTTTTTCAAGGCTCTCATAGCCAGATTACCATGCCCTACTTCTCTGCGACCAGGTCCGCGGTTTGGTTTTACCTCACCAGTTGAAAACCCGGGGAAGTTATAATGAAGCAGAAATTTGTTGTAACCATAATGCATGGCTGTGTCAACAATCTGTTCATCCATTTTGGTACCCAACGTAACTGTAGTCAGAGACTGAGTCTCACCACGTGTAAATAAGGCAGAACCATGGGCACTCGGAAGGAAATCCACTTCACAGGCTATCGGACGGATTTGATCCAACTTACGACCATCCAAACGAACACGTTCATCCAGAACCAAACGACGTGACGCATCATATTGCAAATCGTGGAAGTAACGCTTTACAAGCGTAATATCCAGTTCCGCCAGCTCTTCTTCTGAATGTAATGCAATAAATTCATCATAGGCAGCTTTGAAGCCATCTTTACGAATTTGCTTGTTGGCATTGCCTTGCGAGGCTACAGCATATATTTTATCATATCCGAATTCACGGATTTTTTTTTCTAATTCTACGTCTTGCTTATCACCGGCATATTCTCTTTTAACAGTTTTACCAACTGCTGCTTCCAGCTCTTTCAAGACTGCACATTGAGTTTTGATCGCTTCATGGGCAACTTTAAGTGCTTCCAGCACTTCTTCTTCCGACACTTCGCTCATCTCCCCCTCTACCATACAAATGTCTTTTTCTGTTGCGCCAACTATCAGTTCAAGCGTGGCACGAGCCAGATCAGAGGCGCCAGGATTTATGATATATTCACCATCAATTTTAGCAACTCGAACTTCTGAAACGGGTGTAGAAAAAGGAATATCCGATACCATCAGTGCAGCAGCAGCTGTCAATGCAGCAAGTGCATCAGGAAGTGCTTCTGAATCTGCAGAAATCATGAAAATATTCACCTGTGTTTCTGCATGGTAATCACCTGGAAAAAGAGGGCGCAGCACTCTGTCAACCAAACGGCTTACCAATACTTCATGATCCGAAAGTCTACCTTCACGTCTCATGAAACTTCCCGGAATCCGTCCGGCAGAAGCGAATTTTTCTTGATAATCTACAGAAAGCGGCAAGAAATCGAGCCCCTCTTTTATATCTTTACTGGATACTACAGTACCTAGCAGCATGGTGTTTCCCATACGAACAACTACGGAGCCATCTGCTTGTTTCGCCAGTTTCCCTGTCTCAATAGTAATTGATCTGCCATCAGACAGATTGATTGTTTTTGTTGTTACGTTAAATAACATAAATTGAATTGTTTATAAACCGCTTTACCGCCTGGTTCTAAGTGAACCGAATATTAAAAGAAAAGAATACAGAGAATATATCTATCAGTAGCAAAATAATTTAGAGGGATTAATTTACTTTTCTCAAAACTTAATGTTTCTGTGGATATAGGACTCAATTATTATTAACAAGTAACGTTCGACTTGTATTAATAACATAAGAATCAGGGAATTTGTTTGCAACAAATTCCCTGACAATATCTTACTTACGAAGATTCAACGCTGCGATAATCGCACGATAACGCTCAATATCATTTTTGTGAAGATAATCCAACAAACTACGACGTTTACCTACTAAGCGTAGAAGACCACGACGTGTATCATTGTCTTTTTTGTGAACCTTCAAATGTTCCGTTAGGTGACTAATACGGTAAGTGAAGAGTGCAATTTGAGATTCAGCAGATCCAGTGTCTTCTGATTTTTTCTCAAATCCTTTGGTTGAGAAGATTTCTTTCTTCTTGTCCGCGGTTAAATACATAATTGTAACAACAGATTAATATAAAATAAAAACTGCCACAAAGATACGTAATAAGTGTTTCATTTCCAATAAAAATTCAACGCCGCAAAACTTCCTGTTTTTATTAATCTACTATTATCTTCTTTGCTTTTCTTTCGGAGATTCTCCGTTTGAGCTTATCAACGAATATTGTATATATGTCTTTATCAAACAGCCGGGAGTCATTTTTAGCTCTATCGATAAAATACAATCCAAACAGTAACAGGATACTATTAGACATCCAGGCTCCGATATAAACAGGAACCAACCCCTCTGTTACCCACTTATTACCTTGTGTAATAAGCACATACATTAATATGTAAAAAACAATTGAAATAAGTACCGGTACCCCAAAGCCTCCTTTCTTAATAATAGCACCAAGCGGAGCACCGATCAAAAACATGATGATACAAGACAATGCCTGAGTAAATTTATGATGCGATTCCAGCGTATACTCATTCCTGCTTTTTTCCATCGATTTCAGATTGGCCTCCCGCCCGCTGGCAAAAGACTCCATATTAGAAGCGGCACTTTTGGCGGCCGTCAGAATTTCCTTTTGCAATGAATCAGAAACGGGAACATTCAGCGTGGAATCTATCCAATTACCCGGAACTATTTTTTTAGGCTCTCCGTAATCCGGCTTATACGCATAGGTAAAATATTGCCTTGATGTATTGATATTCTGATCTATTGTAGCCACATAGACCCTTTGAATAGAATCTGCCTTTTCATTCAATGAAGAAAGGTCATTCATGAAAGCATGATACTTAAACTGCTCTTCGTCTGTTTTACGCATACCAAACGAAGAAAGACTTTCAACCATTTTATAATGCTGAAATCCGCTACGGGTAAAATTACCTGCATTTTTTTGAGCATTGGCATCCTGGACAGCTGCCGACCGAGGTGAAGCTTCACCTTGCGACTCGTCATACTGAATCCCATTAAACAGCTCAATCACCAGGTAATTATTGTCATGAATCGGATACATCCGTCCAGAGTCTGCTAAAATCACCTGTGTATTTCCCCGATTGGTGTAGTTCTGCTCATGACGGTATATCACCATTCCTTTCATCGTCTGCCCGTCAGGCATCTTTTCATCTACTTTGATGCTGTAACCGGGCAAATCGTTATAAAAAATACCCTCCTTGATCTTCAGGGTGGCTTTGGTAGTCTTGATATCGTAAAGAAGACTATACCCTTTCAGGTTAGCCCACGGGGCAATTTTATCGCTGAAATAAAAGGAAAACACACAGATCCCCATTACCGCAATGAACAATGGCAACATAACGCGAATCATGGAGATGCCAGCACTTTTAATAGCCGTAAGCTCAAAGTACTCACCAAGATTCCCAAAAGACATAAGTGATGCCAATAACACTGACAACGGCAGGGCTGTCGGCACTGTGATGAGGGAAAAATAGGAGAAAAGCCGGACATAATCCCACAATTCAACATCTTTAGAGACAAACTCGTCCACATAAAATATAATAATTCTCATAAGGAAAATGAAAATTATTACAGACATTGTAATCAAAAAAGGTCCCCAAAAGGACATTAATACAAGCTTATCAAGCTTTTTCATTCTATATTAACTACCAACAATTTCTTTAAGACTGTCTATCAATCCGTCCCATACAAAATTCAACTCTTCTTCATCCATTGTCTGACTGCAATCCACAATTCTAAGATAGGTAGACTGTGTAAGATCGCTGACATCAAGTCTCATTTCAATATAATTACTTTCAGAACTTCCTGTATCAGACTCAGGGTGCTCAAATTCATATTTAACCTGCTTATTTAACCTATAAACCGATTGTCGTGCAAAATGACTTTCACCGTCCCACTGAAAATTAAACCGGTTATCCGAGAGGATAGCCACCTTTTCTGCAAACCACTGCTCAAGTCCTGAGGCCGTACTTATGTAAGGAAACAAAACCTTGGTCGAGGACTTTATTTCATATTCAGCGACAAATTTTGACTTATCCATACTTATAGTAATTAGGGTTTGTACCTGAAATTTCTTCAATAACGCTATTTTTTTTCAAAAATACCTGCTCATTTTTTTTTTACTTTTTTTAACACCTTTAATATACTCATTTACAACAGATAGCTTTCTTCATAAGAAAATAAAAAATAAATTATCCTGTAAAACCCGGCACTGATGTTGCTTCGTATTATTTTTACCTATACTTTTGTGAAAAATTAATCGGCGGGGTAGCTCAGATGGTTAGAGCGCAGGATTCATAACCCTGAGGTCACGGGTTCGATTCCCGTCTCCGCTACTTAAAAAAGCAGTTGTACTAACGTATAGCTGCTTTTTGCTTTTTGGTGGGTTTTGAGCGGAAAATGGATCAATCCTAAAAGTTGTGGAGTGCGTTGTATTTTTCTAGGTTCGTGTTTTTAATCAAGTTTAGTTGGTAGGGGTATTATAGTAGTATAACTAAACCAGATATTCAAATAAAGTTTGTTCTGAATTTATTTCTTTAAAGTCAAACCTTTCTAATGCCAGCCTTTCTAAAAGGGGTACATAGTCTTGTGGATTTTGTAGCTCAATTCCTACTAATGCAGGCCCACTTTCCCGATTATTCTTTTTTATAAATTCGAAACGTGAGATGTCGTCATTGGGACCAAGCACCTTGTTTACGAATAGTTTTAACGCACCAGGACGTTGCGGAAAACGAATGATTAAATAATGTTTAAGTCCTTCATACAACAAGGACCGCTCTTTAATTTCCTGCATTCTGTCAATATCATTATTCCCCCCGCTGATCAGGCAAACCACCTTTTTACCTCTGATTTCCTCCCTACACAAATTAAGACATGCAACTGATAAAGCGCCGGCAGGTTCTGCAACGATAGCATCCTCATTATACAGCTTCAAAATCGTGGTACAAACTTTCCCCTCCGGAACCAGAAACAGGTTGTCCACAACCTGGCTTACAATTTCAAAATTAATTTTCCCTATCCGTTTTACTGCTGCTCCATCTACGAAGTTGTCTATGGTTTCCAATGTTACTGGTCCATTATTATCCAGGGCAGCGCGCATGGAGGCCGCCCCTGCTGGTTCGGCACCGATAATTTTGATATCCGGATTGACGTTTTTAAGATGCTTTCCCAGCCCCGCTGCCAATCCTCCACCGCCAATTGGGACGATAATTATGTCAGCATCAGGCAATTCTTCTCCAATCTCCACACCTACTGTCCCCTGCCCTTCGATAATTTTAAAATCATCAAAAGGAGGAATAAATACCATCTCATTTTTTGCAGCATATGAAAGGGCCTCTCGTAAACAATCATCAAAATTGTCACCTGTTAATACAACTTCAACCATTCCATTTCCAAACATCAGGGTCTGATCTACTTTTTGTTTGGGTGTAATTTCTGGCATAAAAATGACACCTTTGGTGTGCAGTTTATCACATGAAAAAGCAACGCCTTGCGCATGATTACCCGCACTGGCACAAACAATTCCTTGAGACAATTGAGAACTGCTTAACTGGCAAATCATATTATAAGCACCACGCAACTTGTACGAACGAACAACCTGCAAGTCTTCCCTCTTTAAAAAAACCTCGCATCCATAACGCGCAGACAGTCGTGCATTGTAAATCAGAGGAGTACGCCTTACTATTCCTTGCAGCCTTTGGGCAGCAGCAATAAAATCCAATTTTGCATTAGAATTTTCCATAACCAAAAGCAGATATATTCATTAGAAGAAAATGAGCAGGTAAATTACGAAAATAGGCATTTATTGTACATTTTCATTTTTTCTGGTCCAAAGTGATTACATAGTATATTCTGATCCGGAAACAGGAAATTCATATTAGGTAAAAAGCCTACAGTACTCCTTAAGCAAATAATGATCAACATAGTACCTGTTCTATAAATAGTATATTATTGAAGACCCTCCCCTTTAAGAATTAAGTTAGTCATAGTCAATCAAAAAAAACCAGATTATGGATACCGAAGCACTAAAGGAAATTGCGAAGCAATTAAGCCAGCCTGAGGGTAAGAAAGGAATAGAAATTGCAGATATGATGAATGAAACCAATCAAAATATGACCCTTCATTCCATCAGGCATTTAAATATATCTGAACATGATACCCTATTAGAACTTGGACATGGCAACTGTAAGCATCTTCCTTTCCTGTTACAACAACACTTTCATTTAAGCTATTTTGGGCTAGAAACCTCCGCATTGATGCACCGGGAAGCTCAGCAATTCAATCAAGCCTTGATTGAGCAGCAAAAAGCACGTTTTTATTTGTACGATGGTAAAGTTTTACCCTTTGAAGATAATTTTTTCAATAAAATTTTCACAGTAAATACGCTGTATTTCTGGAACGACCCCACGCTCATGCTATCAGAATTGTATCGTGTACTTCAATCAGAAGGAAGGTTGGTTATCACCTATGCCCAACAGGATTTTATGCAAAAATTACCCTTTACACAATACGGCTTTACGTTATACGACAATCATCAATTAATGAAACTAATCAAAGACAGCCCCTTCAAGACAGCAATTTTTAATTCTGAAATAGAAAGAATCAGCAATAACAACGGGGAACTAATAGAAAGGGAGTTTACATCCTGTCAATTAATCAAATAAGGCTTGGGTCCAAACCATCCTTAACTACCCCATTCAATAAATTAGATAATTTGGAAATTGATGTTTACCCATCAAATTGATTTTTTTACCAGCTAACTACTTGATTACCTAAATATTTGCCTCTTCTGGCATTGCATTTATAATTATCGCGACATACGTTCACTATGACCTGAATTAAATTAAGATGTCAGAAACAACTTGCCGAATCATAAACTTTACAAATCAAATCCATAATTCTACAACAGTAAACGTTTTTATATTTGCCAATTTTGCACTGTATAAAAAGCAATGAATGATGGCAATTAACAATTCAAATACAATCACACAGACTTTCCCGGTATTGGGTATGACTTGTGCATCCTGCGCCAGCAGTGCCGAAAGTATTGTAAAACATCAGGAAGGAGTTGTGGATGCCTCTGTCAATTTTGCAACCGGCAATCTTATCGTTGCCTATTCGTCTCAGTTAACGAATGCCGAAAACTTGCAAAAAGCATTACAGGGAGTTGGCTATGATTTATTACTTGAAGAGGAGAGCAAACAACAGGAGACCCTGGAAATTCTCCATGAAGAAAGATTCAAAGTATTAAAGTTCAAAACCACCTGGGCGATTATTTTGTCTCTTCCTGTAGTGATTATTGGCATGTTTTTCATGGATATGCCATACGGAAATGAAATTATGTGGGCTTTTTCCACACCTGTAGTCCTCTGGTTGGGTCGTGATTTTTTCATCGGAGCATGGAAGCAGGCTAAGCATGGCTCTGCCAATATGGATACGCTTGTAGCTTTAAGCACAGGGATTGCCTATGTCTTCAGTATATTCAATATGTTGTTCCCTGAATTCTGGCATCAGCGAGGATTACACGCCCATGTTTATTTTGAAGCTGCTGCCGTTATTATCGCATTCATCCTGCTGGGTAAACTATTAGAGGAAAATGCCAAAGGCAATACTTCTTCAGCCATCAAAAAACTGATGGGGCTACAGCCTAAAACCGTGATGATTTTACACCCTGACGGTACCGAAAGACTTACACCGATCGAAGACGTGCAAGTGGGTGATGTGCTACTTGTCAAACCAGGAGAAAAAATTGCGGTGGATGGTATGGTTATTTCCGGCACTTCTTATGTTGACGAAAGCATGCTGAGTGGAGAACCTTTGCCGGTGCTGAAAAACGAGCATGAAAAAGTCTTTGCCGGTACAATCAACCAGAAAGGAAGTTTTCAATTTAAGGCTGTGAAGGTGGGCAAACAAACCATGCTTGCTCAGATTATTAAAATGGTGCAGGACGCGCAGGGAAGTAAGGCGCCGGTTCAGAAACTGGTAGATAAAATTGCCGGTATTTTCGTCCCAACCGTGATGGGCATCGCTGTCCTGACCTTCATTATCTGGCTTGTTTTAGGGGGTGATCATGGCATGGTTCACGGTCTGCTGGCAGCAGTAACTGTATTGGTCATTGCATGTCCTTGTGCGCTGGGATTAGCCACGCCCACCGCCATTATGGTTGGTGTAGGAAAAGGTGCTGAAAACGGCATCCTGATTAAAGATGCGGAAAGCCTGGAACTGACCAAAAAAGTGAATGCCATTATACTAGATAAAACCGGGACCATCACCGAAGGAAAACCTGAAGTGACCGGCACACTTTGGCTGAATAATGATGATTCAACAAAAAACATTCTACGGAGCATCGAAAAACAATCTGAACATCCGCTCGCTGAGGCTGTTGTAAAATATCTGGATGGCGAATCCACTATTTCTTTATCTTCTTTCGAAAGTATCACTGGAAAAGGTGCCAAAGGACTTTTCCAAAATGAAGTATATTATGTAGGAAACAAAAAGTTGCTTGCAGAAAACAACATTCAAATTGCAACATCATTATTACAACAAGCCGAGGCGTGGGGCAAGCAATCGAGAACCGTGATCTGGTTTGCCAATAGTCAGGATGCGCTGTCTGTTATAGCCATATCTGATAAAATAAAAGCAACCTCCGTTCAGGCGATCAAAGAATTACAGGAATTGGGCATTGATCTGTATATGTTGACGGGTGACAATGAGGCCACTGCAAAGGCCATCGCATTGGAAACCGGGATCAATCATTACAAAGCAGAGGTATTGCCGCAACAGAAGGCTGATTTTGTAAAAGATCTGCAGCAACAGGGAAAAACAGTGGCAATGGTCGGAGATGGTATAAATGATAGTACCGCTTTGGCAACAGCCGATGTAAGTATTGCCATGGGCAAAGGTTCGGATATCGCAATTGAAGTCGCCAAAATGACAATCATTTCATCAGATTTGACTAAAATCCCTCAAGCTATTCGGTTATCAAAACAAACAGTTGCCACCATTAAACAAAACCTGTTCTGGGCCTTCATCTATAATCTGATCGGTATTCCTATTGCGGCAGGTATCCTCTACCCGATCAATGGTTTCCTCCTGAATCCAATGATTGCAGGTGCAGCAATGGCTTTAAGTAGTGTAAGTGTAGTGTCAAACAGTTTGCGGTTGAAATGGCAGAAGTAAAGTATTTGATATCGCAATTCATTTTAATATTGTCTGGCAATTTAAAACCGTTTAGTACCAAAATTTGTAATAACACATATCAATTAAATGCATAGTAAAATGGAAAATAAAGAAATTCAATTCAAGACAAATCTTAATTGTGGTGGTTGTGTATCCAAGGTTCAATCGGATCTGGACAACGCCGTAGGAATCGGCAACTGGAAAGTTGACATAGATAATGACGATAAAATACTGACAGTTGACGCTAAGGGAGTCTCAGAAGAGGAAGTAAAAGCGATTGTTCAGAGCAAAGGTTTTCAAATCGAGCCGATTGCTTAACTATAATCTGTTCTGGAGTGGTGAAATGCATGATCACCACTCCATTCTTTGCTATTTCCTTACATAACAATATAGGTTTTGCTGCGCTATTCTGCTTCTTCCTTCCACCTCATTATTTAGCCATTCGTACCCAGCTCTTTTTTATTCTTTCAATATTACCCTTCTTAAACGATCTCTCTTTTTCATCTCCCTATTGGCCCAGCAGTGAGAATCAGTGTTTTTTCAAATTCGGTCGAATCATATTCTACCTGGGGGAACTACAGGAAAAACAATACGGTTTACAAATTCATGATTCTCCAACTCCTTCAGTTGAATATTCAAAACCCTGCGGGAATATCTGTAGGTACGCCTATTGGGGATGCGATCACTAAATACTAAAAAGTTACCATACCGCCTCCCGGGCCATAGAGAGAAATCTTGCAGAAAAAGAGAATCTTCATTTTAACCAGATTCATTTTTCGTCCTTTTTTACTCCTGCTGAAAATTACACAAATGAAACCCGATCAGATTGGCACTGACAGCCGTTCTTGACCTTTTGCTCATCATGACTGCGAGCATGAAAATCATGCAGGGTGATGAATGGTAAAAATTTGGCAACAAAATTATGGTTACCAGAACGGGCCAGTTCAATTATTTTATTCACTACAAAATACCCTTCCCACCTCATTTCCCTCTCAATTCACGATTTAGCTAAATATTTCATTGATTGAGCTACTTTTAACCAGGCAGGTCTTAGCAATTTTGTCTTATCATATTACCATTAAATAATTATTAAAATGAAGACAAATAAAGTTTGGTTTGTAACAGGTGCTTCTAAAGGCCTGGGTCTTACCCTGGTGAAAAAATTATTAGTTGAAGGCTTTCAGGTAGTGGCAACTTCAAGGGATAGAAAAGCATTAATTGCGGAGTTGGGTGATCGACCGCATGAATTTCTACCACTCGAATTAGACCTCACTGATGCTATGGACGTTAAAAATGCCATCCAGAAGAGCATTGACCATTTTGGACAAATTGATGTCATTGTTAATAATGCAGGGTATGGCCTGATAGGAACAATAGAAGAATTAACGGATGAAGAAAGCCGGCAAAATTTTGACATCAATGTCTTTGGACCATTGAATGTAATCAGGGCGGCCATGCCCTTTTTAAGGAAACAGCAATCGGGTACAATTTTCAATATATCTTCCGTAGGAGGACTATATGGTGGCTTCCCTGGTTGGGGCATCTATTGTGCTACCAAATTTGCTCTTGCTGGTCTCACGGAATCGCTTGCAGCTGAAATTAAAGAGTTTGGGGTCAGCGCTACGGTTGTATATCCTGGTTATTTCCGTACCGATTTTCTTTCAAATAGTTCTGTTAAAACCCCAAACATGCCGATCGCTGAATATGAAAGTGCCCGCCAATCAGAACTAGCACATTTGAGCAGTATCAATGGGAATCAACCAAACGACCCTGAAAAAGCGGCAGATGTATTAATTGCTCTCAGTAAAGAATCTCAACCGCCAGTTCACCTGGTATTAGGTGAAGACGCTTATAAAGTTCTATACGATAAAATAAAAATTATTACAAAAGATGTAGAACAATGGAAAGATTACACCCTGGCTACTACTTATTAATTGTAATGGCTATCTGGAACTGGCAGATAGCCCAAGAGAAACCTGCTAATCGCGAACTAACCATGCAAAAAAAGATAGAAGAAACCAACCCATATATTGGAATGTGGGTAACAAAGGATGGCTACATTCGCCATGAATTATTACCAAATAACAGATATATTGAAGCCCGAGGAAGCCGGAAAAATGCTTATCAGGGCAGCTATCAGATCACTGGAAACCATATAGACTATAAAGACGATACCGGCTTTACGGCTGATGGTGAATTTAAAGATGGCATTTTGTATCATGCAGGAATGATTTTGTATAAAGAAAAAACAGTAAATTAGTTGCTATGGATAAGATATTTCGTTTTAATTCGATCGCTGAATTTCATGCCATCTGCCAACTTCCCAGTCCGGAACATCCGTTAATCAGCCTGATAGATTACAGCAAAGTTATCTATCCCGTTGATGAAAGTGCCATGAAATGGATTCAGCATTTTTATTCGGTAGGACTAAAGCGGAATGTGCACGCAAAATTCAATTATGGCCAGCAGAAGTATGATTTTGATTCGGGAGTACTGTCCTTTATTTCTCCATTTCAAATCCTGAAAGTTGAAATAAATCAACATATAGAAGTGGATCCTTCAGGATGGTTATTACTTATTCACCCTGATTTTATATGGAATACCAACCTTGCAAAAAAGATCAAATCATACGACTTTTTTCAATATGCTGTCAATGAAGCCCTTTTTTTGGCTGAAAAAGAAGAAAAGTTTCTCCTTGAAATTTTAAGAAATATTGAAAAGGAATACCAATCCAATATGGATAGATTTAGTCAGGAAATTATAATTTCCCAGATCGAATTATTACTGATCTATGCCGAACGGTATTATGAAAGACAATTTTTCACCAGAAAGAAATCAAATTTTGAAATTCTGGAAAGATTTGAAGATATTTTGTTAGGTTACTTCAAAAATGATATGCTTTTGGAGCATGGTATTCCGACTGTAAAAACAATAGCGGACCAACTCAATATATCACCCAATTATCTGGGTACTCTTTTGAAGATTCACACCCAACAAACCACCCAGCAGCATATTCAAAACAAATTAATCGATTTTGCAAAGGAGCGACTAAGTACTACCACCAATTCCGTCAGTGAAATTGCCTATGAATTGGGTTTTGAGCACCCTCAATCGTTCAGCAAACTTTTTAAACTAAAAACCCGGCAAACGCCTAAAGAATTCAGGCATTCATTTAATTGATTGAAATTTATTTGATGAAGCGATGGTGATTCTTAAACATCACCATTCTTCAAAACCGGTTGAATCTCCATTGGGCTTTTGAACAAAGTACATTTGGACTTTTCAACAAACCTTCTCCTTCCAGTACCTGGTAATTTTGTCCTAAACAAATTCAATCATTTCAATTATGGGACAAACAAATAATAAGGGAGTGTTACAACAACCTGTGGGTTCGGGCTTCAACGAAAAATCAACAGCTGCGGAAGTAATTCAAGGAATCGATCTGACTGGCATCAATGCCATCGTCACCGGAGGAAACACCGGAATTGGTCTGGAAACGGTAAAAACGCTTGCCAACGCGGGAGCAACAGTTATTGTGCCTGCACGAAACATTCAAAAAGCTACGCGTAATCTGCAAGATTATAATCATGTAGAAATAGAGGAGATGGATTTGAGTGACCCACATTCTATAGATGCATTTGCGCTCAAATATCTGCAATCCGGGCGTCCTTTGCACCTGCTAATCAACAATGCAGGTATTATGTGGGTACCATTCCGTAAGGATAACCGTGGTATAGAATCCCAGCTGGCGGTAAACTATCTGGCACAATTCCAGCTTACATCTTTACTTTGGCCGGCACTAAAATCCGCTAAAGGCGCACGGGTTGTGAATGTGTCTTCAGCAGGACATCAATTTGCACCTTTTGATTTTGATGACCCCAATTTTGATCATCGTCCCTACGAAACCCTCCACGGCTACGGGCAGTCCAAAACGGCGGTAAATTTATTCTCGATGGAGTTGGACAACCGTGCGAAAAAATATGGGGTACGTGCCTACTCACTCAATCCGGGGTCCATAGCCGGGACGGAGCTAGCCAGAGAAGCGCCTCTGGAAATGTTTGTAAAAATGGGATTTTTTGATGAACAGGGAAATATGATACCTGAAGTAGCAGCTTCTCTAAAAACAATCCCACAAGGAGCCTCAACAACTATCTGGTGTGCGACAAGTCCATTGCTTACTACCATTGGTGGTATCTACTGTGAAGATACAGAAGTGGCAGAGGTCTCACCTGAACCCGGCCTTACAAAGGGGGTTAACCCTTATTCGCTGGATGAATCCAGTGCGCAAAGATTGTGGGATCTGAGTGAAAAATATACAGGCAAAACATTCACAATCGATTGATATTAACTAATTTGCAACTACACAAGCATTATGGAATTCAAACTTACATACATTACAGAAGACATTAAACTATCTTGTTACGAAGACAGGTTGTTTAAAACTGAAGTGGTTTTTGACCATCATATGCTTGTGTGGTTCATCTCAGGCGAAACCAAGATCATTCAGGCCGACCAGGATTTCCTGTTCAAATCGGGTGACATATTTCTGATTCCCAGAAATCAATTGGCTACAATCATTAATTACCCAAAAGACGGCAAGCCTCATCAATCGGTAGTAATGCACTTGTCCATTGACACTTTACGAAAATTTTACAGCGGCAAGAATATCAAAATAAACAAACCACTGCATCAAAAAATTCTGAGTTTTGAAAAGCATCCTTTATTAGAAAGTTGCCTTTCTTCATTAATCCCCTATTTTAATCTACAGGAAAATTTCCCGGAAGACATTGCAGCCCTGAAGATCAGGGAAGCCATTACCATTCTAAGAAATATTTACCCGGGCATTGATAACTTATTGGCTAACTTTGAGGAACCCCATAAAATAGACTTATCAGCTTTTATGGAAAAGAATTTTATGTTTAATATGCCCATAGAAAAATTCGGCTATCTTACAGGAAGAAGTTTAACCAGTTTCAAACGTGACTTCCAAAAATTGTACAATACAACGCCGCAGCGCTGGCTTACCCAAAAACGGCTGGAACTCGCCTATTACCACCTTGCCGAAAAAAGACGAAAGCCCACAGAAGTCTATCTGGAAACAGGATTTGAAAACCTTTCACATTTTTCGTTTGCATTCAAAAAACGTTATGGCATCAACCCTACAGACATCGCCTACCCAAGCGCGTCGCCACGTAATTAAGTAGCTAATCATACAATACTTACCCTCCAGCTTACTAGAAATTAAATTCTAGCAATAAATCTACTATTCCAGTAATATTAAATATCAATTGAGTGGCCTTTCCGTTACCGGAAAAAAATTTACCTTTGCTACGAACAAGTTCTTTCTAAATTTCTATCATCCGGAATAGGTTACACTTGGTTGTGTATTAAATGGGAATTGTGTGCAAATCACAAACTGTCCCGCAACTGTAAGTAACAAACAAAAGGGATTGCCAATTGAGTCCACTGTGAAAATGGGAAGGACGGCAATTACTGTTACAAGTCAGGAGACCTGCCTGTTTCGATTTGACGTAATGCTTTCGTGGATTGAAGCAAGGTCAGGTATCATACATTATCAGCTAGCTGTTTGCACCATCTACTAAGCTGCTTCAAAGTATATCCCTTATCTTCTTCTTCCAACACAGGCATTTCGAACTTAGCAAAAGAGCTTTTAACTATTGTTTCATTAAAAGTTAAAAGATTATGCAAATGCAAAATTCAGGCTATTCGCGGATAAGTAGCCCTTGGTTCACCAAAAATCCCGGCACGAGAATCGGGATAAAATATTATCCAATAACCATTTCTGACAGTGATGGTCCTACCTTGGCCCATCGTGCCACTTACCAAAAACAGTGAGGATTTTGTATAAAAATCAAGAATCACGACTACAAACTACAGTTATATTTTAATGTAAATAAAATAGGCAAGCCTGGACCCTATTTTAGGATAATAATTCGATCAAATGGAAAAAAATAAAATAAGCATCCGCTGGTTTGTCCTAACCACCATTATATTGCTTGCCGCCTTTAGCAGACTGATCCCGCATCTCCCAAACTTATCCCCCATTGGGGCAATCAGTTTGTTTGGCGCTGCCCATTTCGCCAAAAAATGGCAGGTGTTCATCATCCCACTGATGGCTACCTGGCTGAGTGATTTGGTCCTTAATAATATAATTTATACACAGTATTACCCTGAATTCACCTGGTTTTATCAAGGGTTTTATTGGCAATATGGCAGCTATGTTTTAATCGCATTGGCAGGCATATTCATATTGAGCAAAATTAATCCGCAACGCGTAGTTGCCGGGGTAATCACGTCAAGTGTCATATTCTTTTTAATTTCCAATTATGGGGTTTGGATGGGGAGTAAACTTTACCCACAAAATCTGACCGGGTTGCTCGCCTGCTATACGGCCGGACTACCTTTCCTTAAATCTACATTACTGGGTGACCTCCTCTACTCGACTGTTTTGTTTGGAGCCTACGCATTCGCTCAGAAACAATTTGCCATATTACGACAAGAATATGCATGAGCTAAAAAAACCTTTCCTTACCGAAAGTGTATGATTGAAAGCAATTCAAACGCAATTAATTTTCACCCATGTAGTTCACCTATACAAGGTAAAAAGCAAAGATTTGAATATCTAACTATAGGCTCTCTGGCGCTGAATATCATACAACAGACCATTCGATAAGCTAAACTGCAGAAATATTAAGATATAAGAATTTTGGAAAATGCAGATAAAAACAATGCCAGTAAAAAAGAGCGATCAACCCGAGTCGCATTGGTCAGGGATGTCGATTATTACATCAACGAAAAAGGACAATGGGTATTCACTGAGTTACACCATCGCACCCGTGGATATTGTTGCAAAAATGGATGCAAACATTGTCCATTTGGGTATCTTTCCAGATAAAAATAGTGTTGTGATAGATTGTACGGATGAGGGGGATTTGCCCTCATCCGTATTTTATTTTCTGGTAAAAGTGTCGATGAGACGTAAAACCTCAACCCCCTCTGCCGCAGAACAAGGGTTTGGACCTTCACCCCGGAAATAGGACACGACTTGTTCTATAAAAGGCTCTTGCACATGCATAGGATAATCAATTTCGATCACTCGGTCTTCTCCCGCCTTACTAATCGTTATTTGGGAGGAACTGAAAAAACCAAAAGTAATTTTCCCTTTACTTCCATATATTTCGCAAATGTCCTGATTATCTGATGAAGCATTATTGAAACTCCAGATTCCATTAAACAGTACTTTATTTTTGAATAATATCTGTCCGGCTACCATATCATCCGCAGCTGTATGACCCGACTGATTAGCCGATAAACCCGAGGCTGCAACCACTTCACCAAAATAATATATCATAAGATCCAATTGATGCGGGGCCAGATCATGGAACAGTCCTCCACCTGAAATAGAAGGATTCACCCGCCAGTTTTCTTGCGTTTGGGCGATGACCTTGCTATTATTCGCCTGCATTAATCTCAGGCTTACACTGCTTACTTCGCCAATTGTCCCTTGAGAAATCAAATCCTTTATATGCGCGAAATAGGGCAAGAAACGTCGGTAATGTGCCACACTGAGCTTTAGTCCTGTTTCTTCAGCAACTGCCTGCATTCTGGAACTGGAAGCTGCATTTAGAGCCATGGGCTTTTCTACATAAACATCCTTACCGGCACGGAGCGCCCTGATGGTTAACTCTTCGTGGCTTGACGGAGGGGTAGCAATATAAATAGCATTAATTTCCGGATCTGCCAATAATTCGTCCGCATCTGAATACCATTGAGGTACTCCATGTCTTCCGGCATAATCTTCGGCTTTGGCGGCATCTCTCCGCATAACTGCCTGTAAAACTGAATTGTTTACTCTGCTGAAAGCCGGACCGCTTTTCTTTTCTGTGACATCACCGCAACCAATGATCCCCCATTTAGTTATAGAATTGTTCATGCAAGGTTAAAGTTAAACTGCAAAATATTGAATTTAATCTGATTACCTAAACAAAATATAAAGACGTATCAGCTATTCCGTAATTAATCTTCAGTTATCTGAACTTTTTGCAACAATGTTGCATTAAATAGTTTGGTATATAAATTGTATTGTCAAAAATATTCAGCGAATTATGAAAAACTTGGATGTAATCATTATAGGAGGAAGTTATGCCGGACTGTCAGCCGCTATGGCATTGGGCCGATCATTGCGGAATGTATTAATTATTGATAGTGGTTTACCTTGTAACAGGCAAACACATTATTCACACAATTTCATTACGCAGGATGGTAAGAAACCCGCTGAAATTGCCCTGATAGCCAGAGAACAGGTTTTGAAATATGAGACTGTACAATTTATTCAAGGGTTGGCAATCAGTGGGAAAATTCTGCACAATGGATTCAGTATTCAAATGCAGTCGGGCGATGAATTTAAGGCAAAAAAACTGATTTTGGCAACCGGAATAAAGGACCAGATGCCAGCGATTCAGGGCTTTGCGGACTGTTGGGGAATATCCGCCATCCATTGTCCCTATTGCCATGGTTACGAGTTTAAAGGACAGAAAACCGCCCTGATGGCCAATGGAGAAAAGGCATATCATCTGGCTTTACTCATCCGCAACCTGACAGACGACCTGACGATACTTCCCAATGGCAAATCGGAGTTAACGTCAGACCAAACGGAGCGCCTGAACAAACACAATATCAACATTCAGGAAACAGAGATTTCAGCATTGGAACATGACCTTGGGAAACTTCGTAATATTCATTTCAAAGACGGAAAAATGGCCCAATTCAACGCATTGTATGCTGCACTGCCATTCGTCCAGCATTCGGATATTCCTCAAAACCTGGGTTGTGAGTTTTTCAATCATGGATATCTAAAGATAGATTCATACCAGCAAACTTCGGTAAAAGGGGTTTATGCTTGTGGCGACAATTGCGGAATGATGCGCTCAGTGGCTAACGCTGTATATACTGGCAATCTGGCTGGTGCCATGGTGAATATGGCCCTTACTGAGGAGCAGTTTTAAGAGATCGACCGGGAAAAGTGCTTAACCTATACACACATTACTTCAATCACAATTCTGACTTTGCTTGAGCAAGTAATCAACAGTGCTTCACCCGAATAAATTGTGCAATTATATTTATCTCATGCTAAATTATTTCTAATAATAGATCAAATTTTTACGCTATTTATTAACAGAAATGGTTTTATTTACAAGATAAATATTTACATAATCTACTACCCATCAAAACATTATGAAAAAATACGTATTATTCTGCCAGTTGATGCTTATATCAATGGCAGAAACTCCTGCCCAGTTTTCTGTAGGAGAAAATGCTCTGTCTATTCAGAGCGGAACAAATTTCTTTGTAGATGGCCTTGTTTTAAATCCTTCCACAGATTTAAGCCTTTCCAGCCAATCGCTAACACTTTCTTCCATTGCTGCGCCTGGTTCTCCACCGGGTATTAGCAGGGTCTACCATTTTTCATCATCCTTTACTTTTAGTGGAACAGCAGGAATCTATTACGATGAAGATGAACTAAATGGCAATACTGAGTCGGCTTTACAAATTGCTTACGGAAACCCTTTGTATACCGAAACGACTTCCAGTACAGTGGACGCAGCTGCAAACTATATCAGCAGCCCATTGACCGGTGTGGTATTGAACAGAATTACTGCTGCAACCCTTGGAGCATTGCCTGTTTCACTTGCTTATTTTGCTGTTAAAAGTGCAGAAAACGGTCATCTGTTAACCTGGGAAACATCGTTTGAATTCAATAGCGACTTCTTTGAAGTACAGCGAAGTACAGATATGAAAACCTGGGAATATCTGGCAGAGATCAAGTCGTTACAAAATAGCCATAAGTCTGAGCAGTATCAATTTACGGATATACACCCCCAGGAAGGTATCAATTATTATCGCCTGCGCCTGGTTGATCTGGATGGTTCCTATACATTCAGCCATATTCGTTCAATTGTTAATGAAGGAGTCCTGGCCATTAAAGCCTATCCAAACCCTACATTTCAAAAGCTGGAGGTGATAGTTGCTGATTGGCAAAATGTACAACGTATTCAAGTTTTGGATTTACAAGGCAGGGAGTGGTATAAATCGGAAAAGTCAAGCCATGTAAACCTGATTAATACCATATCGTTCATACCAGGAACCTACCTAGTACATATAACTTATTTCGACAACACTCATAAAACAGTGAAAGTTGTAAAACAATAATAACTCAAACCCTATGAAATACTTTATGCGCAATCCTGTCAAAGCATGCGTCAAAATCAGCCTGCTTGCCCTATTATTCTTTGTCTCGCTTTCTACTGATGCCCAAGTAGGTATCGGAACTATTACGCCGGATGAAAGTGCACAGCTGGATATACAATCTACAGAGAAAGGCCTGTTAATTCCCCGAATGACTGCTGTACAAAGAAATGAAATAAACAATCCGGCAGAAGGACTACTGGTGTATGTCACAGATGTAGATCCTGGGCTATATATTTTCAAATCATCTATCTGGCAGGCAGTCTCTCCCTCTTCCTCAGTTGCCGGTCCGGGAACCATCATCCCATTTTCTTCAGGAACACCTGTAAATTTACCTTCGGTTTTCGGTGGCTTGGTAAAACCCGGGGTTGCATTGGGTTTTGGAAATACGGCAGAAATTCAAGCTTATGAATCTGGAATAGATCTTAGTGGTTTAAGTGGGGGAAATCCCAATATGGCCTTTTCAATACCAAGAGACGGCACCATTACTTCCATTGCCGCCTTTTTCAGTACGACGATTGCTCTATCCAGTTTTTCACCTATTACCGTTTCTGCTCAATTATATCAATCCACAACTCCCAGCAATCAGTTTACCCCAATTCCCGGTGCAATTGTAAGTCTCCCCCCATATGACGGGTTAGTTTCTGGCGGGCAATATGTCAGCGATATTGCCAGTGGATTAAATATACCTGTTACAGCAGGTTCACGTTTACTACTTGTATTTACTTCTTCAAGTTCAGGATTAGCAAGTGTTTTGACTGGATATGCAAGTGCAGGTGTAGAAATCAGGTAAGAAAAATCGAGGGCTTGTCAGCGTTGATTTCAGGATGCATGATCTTCTTAATAGGAGAAGCCAAATAACAAGTCACGATTCAGACAATAATTTTTAAAGCAAAAAGGTTGGGGTGCTTCACGAATGAAACATCCCAACCTATTTATAATATTACAAGGAAATTTACTGAGGATCGACACTCCGGTAGGCAGCTAAAGCTGCCAGCGCTCCTTCTTTCCCCGGTTTTTGGGTACCGTGTTCCATCCCTATGAAACCCTTATATCCTTTATCATGTACATGTTTTAAAACATTGACAAAATTGATTTCCCCCGAAGTCGGCTCGTTTCTTCCCGGTGAATCTCCGATTTGAAGATACCCTATCTCATCCCAGGCATAATCCAGAGTTGGGATAATATTTCCTTCTTGTATCTGAACATGGTAAAAGTCAAAGAGAATCTTCAGGCTGGGACTTCCTACCCCTTTGGCCATGGCATAGGCCTGGGGTATGGTATGTAAAAACATGCCAGCATGATTTATTTTATGATTCATCGTTTCCATGACCATCACAATTCCATGAGGTTCGTAGATTTCCGCCACCTGTTTGAGTAATTCAATCGCGTTGGCCATCTGGAAATCCCAGGGAAGCTTTGGATCAGCCATTCCCAAAACATTATGAATATATTTCGTATTCATACGTTTGGCAATCTCTACGGATTGGCGGACCTCTTTCAAAACCTGCTCCCGCAATGCTTTATCCCTGCCCGCGAATGTAGCCTCCTTGAAGTTCATAGTTCCAACGAATTGACCAAACTCCATACCAAGTTGCTGTATCAGCTTACTGATTTTCTCCTGCTCTTCTACCGGACGGCGCATTAACCAGGTATTCTCCCATGCTCTGAATCCCTGATCTTTGCCCCATCGGATCTGATCATAAATATCCTTGCCTGAGGCAGCTTCGAAAATACCGAACTCCGGCGAGAACTTCAGATTAAAAGGTTTGGCTGCTGCTGTACCGGCAGACGATGTGTTTCTGCCAATGCCCGACAACAGCGTAGCCGAAGCCAGCAGGCTGCTTTTCAGAAAAGTATTTCTATTCATAATATTTGGGTTTAAGAATTATCATTTTCCTGATTATCAGTTTTTCCTAGAAACTTTCATGCAAATAAGCGATCAGATCAGCCATTTCCTGCGGTGTAATCTGTTCGGAAAGATTCGGCATGAGTGACATATTCAAAGCCCTTACCGAGCTGATATCCTGACGGTTGATCACCGATTCATTTCCTGGCCCCATTCTTAAATTGATTGCAGCGGATGTTTCACTCATGATCATTCCCTGTACTTTTTCGCCATCTTTTTTAGTCACTTCCCACAGGTCGAACCCTTGTGCAATGGACAATCCCGGATCAAGAATATTGGCCATCAGATCCCTAGACAACCAGTTATGCACTGTGCCAAGATCAGGACCAAAACCAATTCCATTCTGGCCACGTACCTGGTGACATAGGGCGCAATGTTGTGCATAAACCAGCTTGCCGTTACTTAAATCTCCTTTTAGTTCAAGTGCCTCCTGGAAACCTTTTATTACTTCCTCTCCGGGTTTTTGGGTTAATAATTTTCTCGCCTGGTTACGAAGCTGTTCATCACCGTTGTTCATCAGGACTACACTTCTTTTCCAACCAATGGCAGTCACCGGTATTTGTTTATTCACAACAGCTTGCAGTAATAATTTTACCCGGTCGTTCTCTGTCAGGAAAGTTTCCAATGCAACCTCGCGTATATCCGGTGTCATGGTTTCCCAACTGCTCAGGATAAAATCGGAGACTTCGGTACCTTTTACTTTTCCAAGTGCCTGCAATGCTTCTGCTTTCACAACTGGCGTAGGATCAGTGGCAACTATTGATTTGAGTTTCTCCTTATATTGTTCAACATCACCTAAAGTAACATAGCGGATCGCTTCTACCCTTTTTATTTCTTCCGCATTTTCATTCAGAGCGGTGGTCATAGCAGTCTCAACTTGGCCAGGATCAACAGGATTGTTTTTTCCGGTCAGGATTCTCAGTAGGGCCAATGATCCATTTCTGACTGACTTGTTAGAGTGTGAGAAGAAGGTTTGGGATAATTTTGTCTGAATTGCAGGAATTTTGTCATTTTCAGGCTTTTTTCTCCGTAATCCATCTTCCAGACCACCTAAAATCGCTACTTGCAAACCATCCGGAAGTGAACGTGAGGCGAGCCCTTTTTCTATCAGCTGGTTCACCTGAGCTTCTTCCCCTGTAGCCACAATCATAGAAGTAAGCCTCCTGACCAGACCGCCAAAAGCGGCATCACCCGGTTTAAATCGGGCCATCACGGTATTTAACAGAGAGGAAGCCTGAGAGGAATTGGCAGAGAGCACTGCAATCTGGACCCATTCATCCTGAATATCCCGGAAGAGAATGTTTTCTCTGATACCGGCCGCAGTTGGTGTATCCAGGGAGCCCAGGGTACAGAGCAACTGGTAACGAACTTTGGCATTGGCATCATTTCTTAGTACATAAAGTGCTTCTGCCAGTGCATGGACTTCTGCAAGGTGTAATTCTGCAAGTTTGATCGCATTTTCACGAATTTCAGGCTCCTGATCTTTTAAAGCTGCGGCAATCTGTTCCTCTTTCAATGCATTGAGCCCTTGCAATGTCCAGAGTGCATGTAGTCTACCCAAAGCCGAATCTTTATTTCCAGCCAATTTGATCAGATCCGGAACAACAGACAAATCACCTTTGTCCACCAATAATCGCTGGGCATTGGTTCTCCACCAATTATTGGAATTCGAAAGATGTGCCACCCATTGTGCAGGGGTTTCATCACCTAGTTTCAACCCTTTGATCCACTCCGCTTTTCCGGCGCCTTCTTTGGTTATGCGATAGATACGTCCCATGTCCTGCCCGTCACTCAGGCCTCCGGCCGCAACCGCTTCATCCGACATCCATTCAGGATGCTCAATTATTCTTCTATAGTAATCCAGCACATACATTGCACCGTCAGGACCTACATACAGGTTGACCGGCCTTGACCACGAATCTCTGGATGCTAGAAACTCTTTTCCATCCTTGTGCCTTTTAGCAGTAAATGTTGCCCCTTTTTCTTCCAGTTTGTCAACATGAACCAAATTACTGACGGACTCACATACAAATACGGTATTCTCATTAAAGTCAGCAGGAAAAGCATCACCACCATACACGGTAATACCGCTTGAAGACGTAGTCAACCCCACAGGTGTAAACAGCTGACGATCGGGATTGGTAGTTATCTGATACACTTCTGTTTCATTGCCATGATCTGAAATATTTGCCCCGGCATTGGATATCAGCAGGTCAGGATTGCGGTTAACATATTGTGCGGCTATCGCCTCATGATAAATATGATTCTGATTATGGGTTAAAAAATGCCTTCCCCATCTATCAAAAGAATGCCCGTATTGACTTTTTACGGCGGTCATTTCCAATTGCCGGCTATCAGGTCTGAACCGGACAGATTTGGCACTGGCATTTTGTGGAAGTACCGGACTATCCGAAACACCATGAAAGCGGATTTCTTCACCTTTATCCCCAAAAATATCTTCATACTTTCGAGTTCCTATGTGTCCGAAATGCGAAAGATATACCCAGTTGTCCAGACCATAGACTGGATTATTCACGTTTACATGTGGGTTGGACAATGAAAAACCGGTCAACAGGGTATCGCATTTATCTGATTTTCCATCATTATCGGTGTCTTCAAGATAAAGCACATAAGGGGCATCGGTAATGATTATCCCGTTTTTCCAGCGCATAATGCCATTGGGAAACCGAAGTTTCTCGGCAAAAATCTCACTTTTATCAAACTCACCGTCATTGTCAGTATCATATAAAAGCCGGATTCTACCCGTATGCGTATTATCAAGCGGATACCCAGGCATTTCTACGACATACATTCGTCCGAATTCATCAATTTCCATATCGACAGGACTACTGATCAAAGGTTCACTAGCCACCATTTCCATCTGAAAACCGGGTTCCAATTCAAATGTTGAAATTGCCTCAGATGCCGGCACGGAGCCTTCTCTGCTGGTCGTATTTGGTATTTTATTATCACAGGACACCCACAATACAGTTCCTGAGCAAAGAATAAGTTTCAGGTATTTGTTAAACATTATAATAAGGTATTAACTACAATAGAATTGATTATAGAGAAATTATCAGCGACGCTTCCTGCATTATTTCCAGAATCCATCCATAATTTCAAGTGTTTTATCTACCAGAATCTGTCCTCCTTCCGGGCCCACCACATTGCTTTGACAAACGGCACTATAGCCTCCGCCAGTCATTGCTTTGGCACTTGGCAGGTAGGTACCCGGTCCGGCCAGCTGCACTACAAAAGTTTGCAGCGCTTTGCTTCTTGCCTGCATACGAATACCAAAATCTGTAAATAATTCAAATTGATTGGTACATACAGCGACATCACCGATGCGAAGCACATGAATTTCGGAAGGATAGGTTGGATTTTTGATTTTCTGCTGCGCAGCATAACGCTTGTTCACATCGGCAAACCAGGTCATTTTTGCATACAAATCTTTTGCTTTAGACGGATCGGCCTTCATCTGAGCAGCACAATCCTCCGCCACTTTTCTGGATTCTTCATTTTCCTCAGCCGTAATTATCCGCATTGGAAGATCCAAAGTGACAGCGGTATGTCTGAATTCAATATTGGCCTGCTTTTCATTTTTTACAAGGTCATACGTACTGGCTGCTGCTCGGGTTACTTTCTCTGCAATATCATCCATACGGGTTTTATTCGCCAGCTTTAACATTCTGGCGTCTGATGCTTTACGATAGATAGGATGTGGTGACTGGTCTCCGGCTGCTCCTATCCAGCCTAATATGGCTACATCGGCTCCAAAGCGCTTTTTCAAAGCTTCACGTACCGGATGCCAGTAATCTGCATTCACCTTATATAAATGCTCAAACTCCTGCGCCGGACAAGCCACTTCTATGCTCATAGCTACCAGTTTACCTTTCGAATCCCAGAAATATAATGAATTGATATCATGATCTTCGTATCCTTCAATGTGCTGAAAATCTGGTGTGGCAGCATTTCCGTACATCGCCGTGGAGCCATCCTTGTACTGAACACGACGGTTGTACCCTACTGCTTCTCTTTGCATTCCCCATGCTACCTGGCCTTTACTTCTGGATTTCCAGGCTTTCACAATCGCAGCGGATACATTTTTTACAAATAATTTCCGGTAGTTTTCCACTTTAGGAACAGACTCAGGAATAGGATATAAAAACGACGATTCGTCAGGATCATTTTCCAGTACCGGTGCGGTGTGGGTATGGGTTGCATTAATGATAATTTTTGCCACATTGAATCCGGGCAATTGTTTACTTACCTCTGCGCGAAGCTCACTTCTCAGTTTTTCAGAAATATAAACAAGGTCAGCAGAGACAAACACAGCGGTATCAAGGGATTTGGAACCCTCTCTGGATTCGATAACCACAATACCGGCGTACAAAGGAGTATCGGCAGTTTCGGCAACGCGCAGGTTAAACTGCCCCATCAGGGCAACTGGTAACTGGGGACTGATATCAGCAGACGCTGCGCCAATATAAACTTCAGCACCCGTGGTTTTAAAATTCACCAGGAATAGAACAGACAATAAACTCAAAAGGTATTTCATGGGTTCAGAATTGATTAGGTTGTAAATTTATATCAGGGCCAAAGGGAATTAATAACTTCTACAGTTCTATCTACCAGAACTTGTCCACCTTCCGGCCCTATTCTGGAACTGTGTATTACTGCACTATAAGCACCGCCATTCACTGCCTTTTCTGTAGGCAGGTATGCGCCCCATTCAGGACTACCCGCCAGCTGAACCACAAAGGTTTGCAGTGCCTTGCTTCGTGCTTGCATTCGTATTCCGAAGTCTGAGAACAATTCAAATTCATTGGTACAAATGGCCACATCACCCAACCTGATCACATGCAGTTCCATTGGGTATTGGGGTTTAAGCTCAACCTGTTGCCTTTTATACCGTTTAATAGTCTCTTCTTCCCAGGTCATTCGTCGATAAAGACGATTTGCCATCTCCTTGTTTGCCAAAATCTGTTTGCGGGCGTCGGTGACAGAAGCGTTGGCCTCATTATAATCTCTTTCAGTCACTAATCTTTCCGGCAGCTTCAACGATTCTACATGGTGAATCAGTGGCAACGAGGCGTGCCGATCGTCTTTGACCACTTCATAAGCTTCGTCAACTGCCAGTATAATACGACGGGCAATTTCGTCCATGCGGCTAAGTTTTCTGAGTTCACGCATCCGGTCATCCGCCGCTTTTCTGTAACGAAGATGTGGTGTCAAATCTCCTGCGGCACCAATCCAACCTAATACACAAACATTTCTCCCATATTTATTTCTGATTCCTTCCCTGACCGGATGCCAGTAATCGGCATTAACTGCTGAGCGACCTTCTACTTCCTGGGATGGGCTGGCAACGCCAATGACTGTCGCAAGCATTTCATTTTTTGAATTCCAGAAAAACAAGGTATTAATGTCATGATCTTCTGACCCTTCCAGGTTTCTAAACTCCGGCAAATTGGTTTTGCTACTCATTCCTGAAGTACCATCTGAATAGGAAATCCGGCGATTGTAACCAGCTACAGCATAACTTAAACCCCATGCTACAGCGGCTTTTTCCCTTTTTTTCCAGGCATCTGCAATCCCTTTAGCAATTTGGTTTGAAAAGAAATTACGATAGTCTTTCACCTGTGTCACGCCGTTTTCCGGCACAGAATACTCCACCTGGTCTCTTAAAACAGGCGCTGTATGGGTATGGGTAGCATTAAGTACTATTTTGGTAACATCAATACCCGAGACTAGTTGCCTGACTTCCTCGCGAATCTGAACAATAAGATCAGTTGGTATGTATAACACATCGCAGGATACCATAATGGCTAAATCCTTGGACTGACTACCTTCTCTGTTTTCGATTACAAGAATATTTGCTGAAAGCGGTGTTTCAGCTGTTTGGGCAATACGCAAGTGAAATTGCCCTGTCAATGCAACCGGCAGTTTGGGTGAAATATCTACTGATACAGCACCTACATACAATTCTGTAGCATTTGTAACAGTAGATAAATTCAAAATAATCAGACTGAGAATTACTTTTAAGAATAGGTTTATTTTCATCCGTAGTACTTAAAATTTAAAGAATAAATATTTATGGATATATCCGGAAAAGCCACCCTGAAGCGAAACTGCTTACTTTTCAGGAAGACTCATTTCACTTTATTAAATAATTGTATGATTTCATTTTCAATTTTTACCGAAGCTTCCTTTTCCACCCTGTTGGTACCAAGCCAGGTTTCATACCCTCCCAGTTCGTGCTGGTCAGGGGTGGGCAGATAACCGAAACTGCCGTTGGCAATCCCGATGGTAAATGTATTTTTGAAAGGACTCCTCTTTTTTATTTCAAGTCCGGAAGCAGTAAAAACCTCAAAAGGAATAGCAGCCACGCCAAGATCCCCTATTCCGAAGGTCTGCATGGGTACGCTCATTTCATTGGGCCATTCTTTACTGATCTGTACAATTCTTTGTGCATAGGTTTTATCCAATGGATGAATCCCTTTTTCACCTTCAGGTCGCTGAATGATTTTTTCTGATTGAGCAATCAATTCAGCCGATGGTTTTCTTACCTGCAATACCAGCTCAGACTGAACGGCCCTGAGCGGCACCCACTTCTGATACTTTAATGTTTTCGCTACCTTCAGGACCTCCTGGGCCACATCATCAGCCACAATTTTCATTTTCTTGTAAGCTGCATGATTTTCAGGCGTTCCAGCGAAATTGATATTATTGACATCCCCTGACGTTCCGTTCGACATGATTCCGATAAACGGCGGATCCTGACGGTCCGCTTTCATTAATTCCTGAATGCGGTCGGCGAAAACAGCAAAGTAATCACCTGAAATATGGTCTTTGGGAACACCCCCGACATAATGCAGGGAATAATTAGCCAGCACGGCGATTGGCCTGCCACTGACAGACTGAACGGAAATAAATGAAACTTCAGGATCCACCGTACCTGCTGGTTTTACTTTATTGGGGTTATTATGTCCGGGATTAAAAAGCACCTGATGCATTTCGCCATATGGATTCACTACTTTTTCTTTCATAATCCACCGGCGGTTAAATACGTGCTGAGGTACATTACCAGCTCCCCATGCAATCTGTGCCGGTTCAAGGTTATTCAAAGCGATACGCACGCCGTCTGCCACCCTTCTAGCCAGAAACATCTGGTAGTCATCCAGCGGACCGTCCTGATTCCACCCTCTTCTCTTTTCGCCTGTCCCGCCTGCACTTACGCCCGAATGGGTATGACTGGAGGCGAGCATCACATGATGGGCCGGTATGCCGGTTTCATCGAGAATAAACTTTTTAGCCGCATCAAATACTTCTTTTTTGATACCAACATTATCGGCAATTACAAAAACGAGTTTCTTTTCACCGTCATCCAGTATAAGACAACGGGTGAACAAGTCATCATGGACGTGCATAGCCGGAGGCGGCGTTCCGAAGTTTCCCACAATTCCCTCTCCGAGCGGCGGGGTAATATTAGTGGCGGAAGCCCCGGCCTTCAACACTTTTGTCTGTGCATAAGCGCCCCATGGCAACACAAACAGCATCAGCAGTGCATGCCAGTACTTGAAGGAAAATCTACGGTTAAGGTTTAATTTTTTCATAAAAATCATCATTAATATTAGGTACCGGGAAATTCAGTTTTATTCATTCCATAACTCATCCATAAACTCCAGTGTCTTATCAACCAATTGCTGACCGCCTTCATGCCCCACCCGGTTACTCTGGACTATCGCAGAATAATGCCCCCCTTCTGTCGCTTTGCGCGTAGGCACGTAGGTCCCTGGGCCAACCAGTTGAATTATAAAGGTCTGTTGTGCTTTACTACGCGCTTTTAACTGAATACCAAACTCGGTAAACAATTCAAATGGATTGGTACAGATTACGATATCTCCGATTCGTAGAATATGTGATTCAATACTGTATTGCGGATTGGGTTGGATTTTTTGCCTTTCAAACCGGTCTACCACTTCCTGATTCCATGCTATTTGCCTGCTGTTTGTTATGGCTTTTTTCGGATCACTTTTGATCTCCTGAATATTTTTAAGGCACTCCTGTTTTTCTTTCTCTGTCACTATTCTTGCCTGTACATCAAAAGTTTTTACGACATGGGAAAATGGAATTTCCTTATGCTGATCGTTTTTGACCAGTTCATAAGTGGCAGTCACCGCATTCACTATTCTTGATGCGATTGCTTCAAGATAAGCGTCTGTACGAAAATCGGCTTTTTCATCTTTTGGATTGGACTTCAAATCCTGTACGGCAAGCTGCAACATTCTTCTATCTGCATCCTGATCATAGATCGGGCGGGGACTTTGATCTCCAGCTGCTCCAATCCAGCCCAATACGGCCAGATTTGCACCAAAACGCTGTTTCAGTTTTTCTCGAACCGGATGCCAGTAGTCGGCATTAACAGCCGACCGACCTTCGACAATCTGTGCCGGACTAGCGACATTAATACAAACCGCTAGTAGCTTCCCTTTCAGATTCCAGAAAAACAAAGAATTAACACTCTGATCCTCATACCCTTCAATCCCTCTAAAATCATTTCTGTCCGTTTTCCCATACATTTGAGCTGCGCCGTCAGCATAAGTTGCTCTTCTGTTAAAAGCAACTTTCGCATATTCCATACCCCACGAGACTGTTGCCGGTTCCCGATTTTTCCATGCGGAGGTAGCCGCCTGAGCTACGTTTTCCGCAATGAAGGACTGGTACGCCGCTACTTTGGTTACCCCTTCAGGCAATGTATACCAACCGTCTCTCACCACCCCACCCGTGTGTGTGTGACTGGCATTGATCAGTATTTTTTTTGTATCAATGCCAGGTATTGCCTTCCCAACAGCAGCCTGGATTTTTTCTTTCAACTCGTCAGGAACAGTAACAATATCACAGGTAACGAACAGCGATACACTACTGGATTTATTTTCAAGCATCGATTCCACAACGACCACATGAGCAGCCACAGGGGTCTCTGCTTTTTCGGCTATGCGTACTTGCATCTGACCATCCAACGCTACAGGCAGACGGGGCGTAATATCGATATTAGCCGCACCTACCCGAATTGTACTTGCCATACCATCACCCGAAGATATGCCTATGACCGTTACAGCCACAACCATTAAAAATATATTTTTCATCATAACAGAGATGATTTTCCAGGAGCAATCATTCATGTGATTACTCCTGGATTTTAATTACTGATATAATTCTTCAATCATTCTTAATGTATTGTCCACCAATTGCTGACCACCCTCCGGGCCCATAATCGTACTTGCCGGAACGGCACCATAGGCGCCACCATTGATTGAACGTTGGGTAGGCAGATACGTTCCTGAGCCGGCTAACTGTACCACGAAAGTCTGAACAGCTTTGCTTCTGGCCATCATTTGAATACCGTAATCGAGGTATAATTCAAATGGATTCGAAGCAAAAACCATATCACCCAGTCTGATTACCTGCACTTCCACTGGGAGAGTCGGTTGTACTTTTTCCAGTTCAAAGCGTTCCAATACAGACTCACCACGTCTGTATTTGCTGTGATTAATAGTTAGGTTGGTATACCATCTGGGCTTTTTCATCATCTCGGGATTTGCCTTGGCTTCCGCAAGTAATTTTTCATATTCAGGTTTCCAGGCAGCAATTTCTTTTCTGGCGTCTTCCAGATCTTGCTCACCAAGCAATCTTCTGGAAAGCTTAATGATTTCTGTTTTATTCCTAAACACAGGGTTCCATTCTATATTTTGTTTCATTACCGGGAGTATATCCGCTGTGGCCTCTGTTAATCTGAAAGCAATCATGCGACGATTCGAAACGGTTCCGCGGCCTACACCATCATCTGTAAAACCCATCAGTTTCTGCATCCGCTCTTCCGCCTTACTCCCCCACATATGATGTGGTGATTGATCACCTGCTGCACTTACCTGACCGATCACATACACATTTTTACCAAACCGCTCTTTGAAGCTTGCTTTCGTTTCCGTCCAAAAGTCTCCCGAAAGCATATACAAATGTTCGCTTACCTGAGAGGGAACAGCAGCGTTTACCACTACGCCTGTTAACTGACTTTTTTCATCCCAAGTATACATGAGATTGAGGTTATGGTTTTCATAACCTTCGATGTTTTTAAAATCATTTGAGTTGGTATTGCCATACATCTGTGATTTTCCATTTTGCAATACCTGCAAGCGGTTATACCCAATTACGGCCTTAGATAGTCCATAGCTGATTCCTCCTTTTTTTCGGTTTTTCCAGGCCTCTCTGACAGCGCCGGCAATTTTCTGCGCAGCAAATTCGGAATAGTCTTTCGGTGACATCATCTCTTTTTCTGGTGACATCATTTTCAAGGTGATTCCGTACATTTTTTCAGGATCAGTTTCCGTAACCAATGGCGCAGCATGGCTGTGCGTCGCGTTGATCATGATATTCTCACCTTTAATGGCTGGTGACAGATCCTTGAGCAACTCTCTAAGTCGTCCTCTCAGATTCGAAGGATCTCTCATGCCATCCGAAACGGATACCCAGTCAACACTAACCAAAACAGAGGACTGTGAACTACCATTTCGAACCGATTCCATGGCCAGGACTGTCGCTGTGATCGGGTCCATCACTCCCTCCGATACACGGGCGTGAAATTGTCCGGCAATCAATACAGGTTTATCAGGGGTGATGTCTACTGAGGACCAACCCAACTTAAAAGAATCGGCCTGAGGCTTCACATGGTTGTTAGCCAACCCCTGAATACTCAGAAATATAAGGCAAGCGAAAAATACTATTTTCATACAATTTGATTTAGGAATAAATACAATATCTACATAACAGAAAGCAGAAACCGGTAAGATTTACCGGTTTCTGTTATACTTTTTTACCAGCCTGGGTTTTGGGTTAATGTTGGATTCAGCGCAATTTCCTGCGTAGGAATGGGGTATAAATATAATTTGTCATCCCATTTACGGGTAAATCCTGGATATAAAACACGGTTTTGTCCGGTTGCCGGGTCTTTGGCCCCCTGTATTGTTTTGGGATTTTCGAGCAGTTTGCCTGCTTTCCAGCGAACAATGTCATTCCATCTTTTACCTTCACCTGCAAGCTCTATACGTCTTTCACGACGGATCTCATTGATCAAAGGAGATACCGGCACTTCCCATGCAGGCCAGGCAGGATCTGTAAAACCGACGTTGACTTTCAGGTGGGGCATATCCACACGGTCACGCAGCAGATTGATGGATTTATCCAGCACCTCCTGCGAAGCTTCCCCAAGTTCGGCTTTGGCCTCTGCATAACTGACCAAGAGTTCTCCATACCGGAAAATAAAATCGTCCACAATACATTGAAGCTGTAGCCTGTCCCGCTCATAAGGAGAATACCCTTTCAGAATATAATAGCTTGTAGAGCAATAGTTATTATCAAATTCAGGCATCGGTCTGAGTTCAGTAGAACCGTCTTCATAAATCCGGTAAGTACGGGTCGGATGATACACCGACTGATTCATACGTGGGTCGCGGTCTTTAAATTCATCTCCGAATACCTTATCGCTATTGTACAGAGGACTCAGGCTGATTGGCAATCCGTCTTTGCACAAATACGTTTCAACGAAATCTTTGGTATATCCGGTATGAGGCTCTCCCATCTGACGTACGTTGTTATGCATTCGTTTGTCGGCAAGAAACCGCTGGACCATGATACCTTCGGGATTTCCTTTCAGTTCATATTGAACGAATAAATCAAAATAATCCTCAGCCGGTTTATCAGTCGAGTAGATTGAAAACCTACCTGAGTCAATCACATCCTCGGCAGCTTCAACTGCTTCTTTCAGCATCTCTTCATACTCACCCAGGCCATGATATTTCCTGAAAGTCCCTTCATACAAACATGCTTCGACCTTAAAAGCTAGCGCGGCGTATTTAGTCAGCCTGTCATTGGTTGAAGTTTCGGGCAAATTGGCAATGGCAAAATCAAGTTCTTTCAGCACATTTGCCATCACTACTTTGCGGGAATCCCGCGGCTTAAATAAATCCTCTGAATCAATTTCCAGGGAATTTTCGAGCCAGGGAACATCACCAAAACGCCTTACTTTTCCTACATAATAAAATGCCTTAAAAAAACGAATTTCAGCCTCATTCTGGGTAATAGCTGCTGAGGGGGTCATAGTGGCTATACGATCCAGCGCAAAATTACAGCGGCGAATTCCCAGCCAGTCACCTTTGCCCCAACCGCCTCCTGAAGCTGGGAGGGTATATTCGTTCCAAACGTAAGTTTCACGTACACCGGGTCCGTTATTATCAGTCATGTTGTCATTCATCCAAATGTAATTGGGATTTTTGAGATCAACATAAAACTGGTTGGCATACATTTCAATATCCTGAGCCGAATTCCAGAATGTATTATCATTGATCCTGTCTAACGGATACTTTTCCAGATAATCATCATTACAGGCAGTCAACATCATCACACCTGCCAGAATTGCTGCACCTATACTATTTATATTTTTCATACTATTTCAGGTAAAGACTTAAAATTAAAAACCAATATTGGCACCCACCGAAAAGGCACGGTTTAACGGATATGACATGGCACTTGATTGCTCAGGATCAGCAATTTTAAGCATTTTGGTAGCTTCCCATACATTGTTCCCTGAGAAATAAATCTGTACCCGTTTTGAACCTATCTTTTGAGTAATTTCAGCCGGGATAGTATAACTTAAAGTCAGCTGTTTCAAACGTAGGTAAGCGGCATTCTGCATGTAGCGGGTTTGAGCAGTAGTTACATCAGAACCACCAGTAATCAACGGACGTGGGAAATAAGCATCACGATTGGTTTCTGACCACCAGTCAGTTCCGATTTTCCCCTGTACGCCCCATTCGTCATTGTATTGATTAACAAAATAGTTTCCTGCTATAATCAGATCTCTTTTGGCAACTCCCTGAAAAAGAAAATCCAGATCAAAACCTTTCCACGACAGATTAGAACGAAGTCCATAACTGTATCGAGGGGTGTTATTCCCGATAATTGACATATCTCCATGGTTAGTTAATGTCTGTGCTCCACGGGTAATTTTACCATCACCATCCTGATCCACAAAGAACAGGTCACCGGCAACCCTTTGTCTTCCGGCAATCTGCGACTGGTCAAGCGTTTTAGCTTCTTCGTCCGTCTGGAAGATACCGCCGGTAGTCAAACCCCAGATTTCCCCGACATTTTTCCCTACATAGTTTCCTGAAATAAGCCCGGCCGGATTACTAAACTTTGTTATAACAGCCTTGTAATCAGACAATATAAAAGTAAATCCATATCGTAATTTGCCTGCTGTACTATTCCAGCCGATGTTCATATCAAATCCTGTGGTTTTCATATCGGCAGCGTTGGCTTGAGGTTCTGCCACGGCCAATGTAGCAGGTAATGTCTGAGAGGGTGTTAGCATATCACGCGTATCGCGGCGATAAACATCAAATGAACCGTTTAACCGATTGCCAAATAATGCGAAATCAATACCTAAATCCCTTTGGTTAACCTTCTCCCATGTAAGTGTAGGACTTACCAGACCGGGCGCATAAACAGCCATTGCGTTATCTCCATTGAATAAATAACCTCCAAGACCAGCAGAATAGGTAGCTATATAAGGATAGTAGTTATTGTTATTATCAACAAACTGGTTTCCCAGACTTCCATATGAAACCCTCAGTTTTAACATATTAACCGTTTCCCTCAGGGGTTCAAAAAACTTCTCATTGTCTATTCTCCAACCTACTGATACGGATGGAAAAAATGCAAAGCGGTCAGTTTTCGGGAATTTGGAACTGCCATCATATCTACCGTTAAATTCGATCAGGTAACGGTCATCGTAGCTATAGTTAATTCTTGAAAATGCACCACGAATTGAATATTCAGATTCACCATCAGAGGTAAAGCGTTCACCATACGAAAGATTCATATAGGGCATGGTCGGGACAATCAACTTCTCCCTGGTGCCTGAAAATCTTTTAAAACGAGCTGCTTCCTGGTTAAAACCAACCATAGCTTTGAAATAATGCTTGCCTGCAAATGTATTTTCATAATCAGCATACGCATTGAATACATGGTAGCGATCATTAAAATTACTCCGGGTTACAGAACTCGGATTGGTGTAAGGATAGTAGCCTGAAACACCTAATTTAGTAAACATGGGAAGCTGCTTCCGGTAATCCAGCTCTTCTGTATCCTTCACATTAAATGAATAATCCATATTAATGGAAACATTTTTGATAGGTGTGAGTCTCACCAATCCGGTCATCCATGAATCAAAAATATCTCTGTTTCTGTATCCGCCTTCTTTATGCATTTGCAATACATTGGGTACAGATCCACTGGAGGCATAGTTACCATCAGGATGATAAACAGGCCAGTTAGGCCAGGAATGTACCTGAAACATATTCCGGTCTTCATTAAAGTTATCCGACCTGTCATTAGGCGGGTAGACTTTACTGCTGGTATTGATAGAAATTTTGGTACCTACTTTAATCCATTTGGCTACCTCATAATTGAGGTTCGACATGATATTGTAACGATTATAGCGCTCATCAAAATTCTTGGTGATTCCTTTGGCATTGAAATAGGAAAAAGACGTATAATAGTCAAATTTATCAGACCCGCCAGATATACCCAGCGTATGCTGCTGCTGCGGGTAGCTTTCTCTTAACAAAACCTTTGCCCAGTCAGTATTAGCAGAATAAGCATAAAGTGATGGAGAATCGTTGGGGTGCTGGAATGTTTCAGGCTGAGAAGGATCATTATAATGAGCGCGGATTGCAGCTTCATAATATTGGTCAAACTGATAGTAGGGCGTTCCGTTGATACGCATGTTGGCCTCGTTCATATAGGTCATTCGTTCCATGGCATCCATGGTTTCGAATTTTGTTACTGGCTTGTTAACCGAGAAATTAGTAGTGAATGTAACACTCGGTTTCATGTCTTTTTTGCCGCTTTTAGTAGTGATCAGAATTACACCATAGGCAGCACGCGCACCATAGATAGCAGCCGAAGCAGCGTCCTTGAGAATAACGACGTTTTCAATATCATTCGGGTTCAAAAGGTTTACATCCATCGGAATTCCATTGACCAATACCAGCGGACTCCCCCCATTGAGGGAGGTATTTCCCCGGATATTAAAACTGGTCCCCTTTCCCAGTGCACCACTGGACTGGCTGATGTTCAGGTTCGCTACGTTACCTTGCAGTGCCTGACCAATATTGGCTACGGGTCTGCTTTCAAGCACATCAGAGTTTACCGATGCTACTGCCCCAGTAAGATTGATTTTTTTCTGCGTACCGTATCCCACTACAACTACTTCTTCCAGCGCCTTGGTATCGCCGTCTAGCTCCACATTGAATACAGATTTGGCGTCAACAATGACTTCCTGACTCAAGTACCCGACAAATGAAAAAACCAGTGTTACAGAGCCATCCGGGACATTCAGACTGTAATTTCCATTGGCATCTGACACCGTACCGGAAGTTGATCCTTTAATCATGATATTAACACCAGGCAGACCTTCCCCACTTCCTTTTTCACTTACATTCCCTGAAATTTCCCTGTCGGCAATATTAATTCGTTGGAGTAATTTGCTTTGTAAATCGTCATTATATGCGCCCTGGTTTTCATATGATTTCTTTTCTTTTTTCATTAAAAAAAAGTCTTTTGTCATCCGGGGATTTCTGCTGCTTTCCTCATTGTCTTTACTTTTGACAATGACATATCCCCCATTTCTTGCCTTCTTATAATGAAGTCCTACAGGATGAAGAATTTTACTCAATCCATCTTCCACTGTTGATTCGGTCATTAATTCGTCGGTAATCACGCGGACACCTTCTACCTGATGATCAAAATAAAGGATATCTACATTGTGCATTTTTTTTAGTTCCTGAAGCACTTCTTTCAAGCTCTTAAAACTGGGCTGAGAAGCGGAGGCATGTGAATATTGCTGAGGCATATTACTGGCCAGCAACTGGGCATATCCGGGCCTGGCCAGATACATAATAACCACGCATAGTACGAGGAATCGTAATTTTTCTTTCATAAAAATTTTAGGTTTAAGAATTAATTTTCAAAATGGTAAAATCAAAATATTATTCAGCGGATAAAATCACAGTTCCCTCCCGTGTGTACATGAGCTTCAATCCCGAGCCTTCCATCAGAAGATTAAGTAATTCCTGACCGTCACCAGCAGGAAAAGACCCTGATACAGTCAAATTGCCCATATTAGCATCAGGAATCAAGACTTTTATACCATAATTTTCCTCAAAAATCTTACCGATTTCTGAAAGTGGCGTTTCAGAAAACACTATTTCCCGTGACTTCCATGCAGAGAATTTCGCAGGATCTTCCGTTTTTTTTATATTGGTCTGTCCATTGTCATCTAAAGTCACCAGGTCACCCGGAGACATTAGAAGCTGCTTATTTTCTTCACCTTCCTTATAATTTAATTGAACACTACCTTCGTTCAACACCACTTTTGTGGCTCTCGGACGTGCATATACGTTAAAAACGGTGCCCAATACAACAACTTCCACCCCTTTGGCCGTCTTAACGATGAATTTCTTCGCGTCAACTGTCTGTTGAACATCAAAATCTGCTTCTCCCTCCAAAATGACTTCTCTTGTGCTGTTTCCAAACCCAAACCTGGGTACCAATAATTTAGAATTGGCATTGAGAACGATCTTGCTTCCGTCAGGCAAACGCACCGACGTAGTTTCTCCGAAACCAGTCTGATAAGTAGTAAAAAACAAATAGTCTTTTTGATAAAAAGCAAAAACGAATAATGCTACTACTGCCGCAGCCGCAGAAACCATTCGATAGAACAATTGGAATCGGGTGGTTCTATGATCAGTCAAAACAGAACTCATCGAATCATACTGGTCTTCGGTAGCCATCTCAAAGAGCTGCATGCGTTGCCAATGCACGTGCATTCCGGTTTGGGGATCTGAAGTATATTGTAAATTCAAGCTTTCCCACTCGTGAAGCCATTTATAAAACTGTTCCCGGTTTTGTGGTTCATGTGCCCAAACATCAATCTTTTGCTTCTGGAGTGCGGTTGCCCTACCAGCAAAATAATTGAATAGAAATTCTTTATTTATCTCTGCGTCCATTTTAAATTTCATGGTTATGGTACTCTGCTCGACTATTTACAGAAAGCAAAAAGCAACTATTGACAAAAACCATTTTTGTTGTATCATTTTTCTCACCTGGGATGAAGCCAAATACATCTGAGCCTCCACTGTTCTGAGGGAGAGATTTAATTCTTGTGCTATGTCATTGTATTTCCGGCCTTCAAACCTGTGCATGATATAGATTTTCCGGCGTTTAGTGGGCAGGCTGTTCACCGCCATTTCTACGTCATGATAGAGGTCTTCATACTGTGTTAATTGATCGGGCTCCTGATCAGATTCAATAGCGAGTAATTCAGCAGCATGGATCGATAAATTCCGTCTGTTCTCGGCACGTATATAGTCAAATGATTTGTTTCTTACTGCGGTATATAAATAGGCACGAAAAGAAGTTTCAATTTTCAGGTAAATCTTATCCGCATGAAATTTAAAAAATATATCGGATACAATATCTTCAGCGATTTCCTTTGAAGAGACAAACCTCACGGCATGGCTGCACAGCGGCCGATAATAACATCGGAACAACAGTTCAATCCCTTCATTGATATTTTCTTTAAACGTAGATCTGATATGAAATTCTGAATCCAGATCTCTCATGGGCGGATCTTCCTCATTCTCAATAAATCGGATAAACACACGACCATCATGCTCTTTGTCGGGTATATTATCACCTCTTGTATTTTTCATAAGACTTAACCGGGTATTAGGATTCGCATAACATTTTATGCTTAATTAGTAGAAAGACGTTTGAGCATAAAAAAACACCTAAATATTTTGAAATAATTCTAAAACTTTGGAGAAATCATAGCCACAGATAATCTGAAGCCTGATTTTGGAAGTTTCAGGGCAGTTTTAAGAAATTTGTATTTGATTTGCTAAACAGGAAGAAAAGTTACCTCTGACTGATTACCCAATTATGTGTTTAATATTTCCATGTTAGAAATCGTTTATCAAGATCAATATTTAGTGGCAATCAATAAGCCACATGGCTTATTAGTCCACAAAACCAGTCTGGCAGCAGATGCTGATGCGTTTGCTTTACAACTTTTGAGGGATCAATTGAATCAGCCTGTTTATCCGGTCCACAGAATAGACCGAAAGACCAGCGGCATTCTGTTGTTTGCCCTGAATAAGGACACCGATAGCAAAATGCAACAACAATTTAACAATCGCCAGATCAGCAAGAATTACCTATCTATTGTCCGGGGGCATACACCTGAAGAAGTAGCTATTGATTATCCGCTATATAATGAAAAACGGGGATTACAAGATGCATGTACAATATTCCGCACGTTAGATTATGCCGAAATACCTATTCCTTCCGGCAAACATTCCACCTCCAGGTATTCGCTGGTAGAAGTGTATCCCATCACCGGTAGGATGCACCAGATCAGAAAACATTTTGCACATATATTTCACCCGATCATTGGGGATAGACCGCATGGCTGCAACAAACAGAATAAATTGTGGTTGGAACATTATCATATGAATACCATGATGCTCCATGCTTCCAAGCTACTATTCAACCATCCGGAAACCGGGGAAGCTATTATTATCAATGCAGAAATTCAGAATGAATTCAGACGTGTATCTGAGATTTTAGGATTTAAAATAAATTTTCAGTAAAAATACATCAAAGATTAAAAACAGGAAAAACGGTTGTAAATAAGGCTTTACAGCCGTTTTGTGATTTTTTGGTAATGCGGTAAAAAGCAGGAAAAAGCGAGGTTTAGCAAAAGTAAGGTTACTAAAACGTTACTTTTAAATATTTGAAAAGAAGTTTATAAACTGTTATTTTTCAGCACTTTGCATTGTATTTCATATTGTTTCGTGGCTCACATAGGTTTAATTTTATCATTAAGAATTGTGAGTATGGAAACGACAAAAAAATCAACGTTTAAGGTACTGTTCTACCTTAAAAAGAATGCCCCGAAGAAAAACGGAAAAGTTACGGTTATGTGCAGGATTACCGTGAACGGCAAACAGTCTGCATTCAGTACCAAATTGGATATTTCCGCATCGAATTGGGATTTGAAGTATGGCAGGGTTTTAGGAAAAAGCAGAGAAGCCCAAGACGTAAACGGTAAACTTGACAAAATCCGTTTGGGTATCGAGGAGTGTTATTCCAAAATCCTGAAAAACGAGGGAGCTGTAAACAGTGTGAAACTTAAAAATGCCTTTCTCGGTATGGAAAGCGGAGAGCTTACCTTTTTCAAATTCTATGAACAGTTCCTTTTAGACTATGAGAAAAAAGTCGATAGCGGACTTCGGGTAAACGGAACTCGCACCAAATACAAAACACTCTTAAAGCATCTTCGGAATTTTGCACTTACAAAATACGGTTATTCCGATATATCATTTAACGACCTTACTTCTGATTTTGTACAGGACTTTGATTACTACCTGCGTGACGACCAGAGTTTAGAGCATAACACCATTTGGCTGTATATGATTGGTTTTACTACCCTCTGTCGATTGGCAATGAGCAGAAAGCACCTTGCTTTCAATCCGTTTAGCGAGTACAAGAATACCAAAAAGGACAAAGACCGTGGTTATCTGTTACGGAACGAGTTAGAACAGCTTGTAACGTTTAACTGTGCTACCAAAAAAGATGAATTGGTAAAAGACCTGTTTGTTTTCAGTTGCTTTACAGGGCTTTCCTATTCGGATATGAAAGGACTTAAAAACAGCAACATACAGGAGTTCTTTGACGGCAATCAATGGATTATTGTACGGAGAAAAAAGACGGCAACATCGTCCAATGTGATGCTGTTGGATATTCCGAAAATGATTATCGAAAAGTATACAGGATTGTCAAAGGACGGCAAAGTTTTTCCTGTTCCGTCTAATAGTTCCTGTAATGATAGATTAAAAGTAATATCCCAACAAATCGACTGCCTTAAAGAGAAGAAAGTAACCTTTCATTTGGCACGCCATACTTTTGCCACGCTATTTTTAAGCGAGGGCGTTCCGTTGGAGAGTTTGAGCAAAATGTTAGGACATAAGAATATTGCCACCACACAGATTTACGCCAAGATACTTAACGAGAAAGTTGGAAAGGATATGCAAAAAGTATCGCATAAATTTAAAGGTTTGGAACGCTCTTTTGTTTCGCAACTCTAAAACCTATAAAGTAATCAAGGAAAGTCAATGTTATAAGCATTGGCTTTTTTTGTATTTTAGCTATTTATAAAATTAATAAAGATAGACACCATAAATCAACAGATTGACAATAGAAAATAAAATTATGGCTTTGACAATTTCAATAATATCTCTATTCATTTCGGGACTGACTTTTTGGTTGACACGTGTTCGGAAAGGACATTTAAAAATGACACGACCATCAATGATTTGTTTTGTAGGACAAAATGGAAATGACGAGCCTAAAATAGTTCTTCGGACTTTACTTTATGCCACAGCCGAACAAGGACAATATATTCAAAATATGTGTCAAGATTTTTAGAGCAGAAACTATACAAAATTTTAATGTTTGGGCTTATGACGATAAAGGAATAGTTCGTGGAAGCGGTTTATTTGCAAGTAAGACAGGGGTATCGTTTTATCATCATTTTTTACTTCCTAAAAATGAACAATGGTTTTTTATTGCAGGAGAATACAGACTTGAAGTGTATGCAGATTTAGTTAACGGGACAACGAAAAAAGTATTTGAACAAAAACTATTATTGACAACCGAACAAGCAGATGACATAAAACAAGGACGTGCAATATATTTTGACTATGCACCAAACGTAGGACAATATATCTCACATTCTGACAATAGAACGAATGACAGAAAAAACGTCCTGTAGCAACAATTTTGGATTAAGAAGGCTAACGTTCAAGCAGGAAAGTTCCTGCGGACTTTCCGCCCACTATGCAAAACCGTTGACCGCTATCCATAAAGTGTAAAAGCGACACAGCCCACCGCTTAAAGCAGTGGGCTGTGTCTTTCATTGACCGATACGGTTACAGTTTCACACAATCGGCTAACGCTGATAGTTATTTTCCAACACCTTGATAATATCGCTTTCACGGAAAAGGATTTTCCGTTCGAGTTTGACAAAGGGTATAAGTCCGTCATCTCTGTACTGTTGCAATGTCCGTTTGCTGATGTGAAGCATCTCGCAAACCTGTTCGCCAGACAGGTAGATTTCCCCTTTTAAGAGTGGGTGGAAATATTCCCTGATATACAGCAGTTCATTTTTGATGCCTACCACCGCTTCGAGCAGGGCAAGCATATCCTCGTTTGAATTTCCAATCTGTTTCATTTCTTTTGCTTTTTTAATGGTCGCTCTCCCTGCATAAGTAATTCCACATCGGATAATCTGAAATAAGTCTTCCGATTCATTTGCGTTGCCCCCAAAACACCTTTTGCCCTGTACGTCTGCAAAGTTCTTTTGCTGATGTTGAGCAATTGGCAGGTTTCCTGTTGGTCGAGCCATTTCGTTGCCTGTTGCAATGCTTTGTAAGGCGTAGTGATTTCCTCAATCAATAAAGAAACTTCCTTTACTTCCCTGTGCAATGCTTTCAAAATCTGAATGTCCAAAACTGTTATTTCCATATCTGCGTCATTTAAACCTCGAAAATAAAAGCTATTTGTATAGGTCTTTCCAGTGTTGCATTCAGTGGCATTATTTGGCGTTCAGATGCCAAATACTATTGTTAACGGCAATGTTTAACAGAGTACTTCAAAAAGCAAATAATAAAGTTTTATGGAAAAATGAAGTCTGTCGGACTTTCCGCTTCTATTGCTCACGCAAAGCGGAATACAATATCACATAACAAATACAGGGCAGGTTTCATCGGGAGTTTTTAATGAGCCTATTTCATTTTGACAATTTTTCTTGCCATTTACTAATTGTTGGCGTACAGTTTTCAATTCCTTTATTTTTTGGTTGATGAGCATTACTTTTTCATCAATCTTATGGCATACATTTTTACAGGTAGCTTCATTGACATCGAGCATATCAAGCAGTTCGGCAATCTCATTCAGTGTAAATCCGAAACCCTTTAATTGTTTTATAGACAACAGCCTTTTGAGTGTTTCTTCCGAATATTCCTTGTAATTATTAAAACGTCTTTCCTTTTTGCCAACGGCTATCAAGCCGTGTTTTTCGTAGAAACGTATCGTATCTCTCGGCAATCCTGAAATCTTTGATAATTCGCCTATTAACATTTTTCTGAATTTTTTTTTGGAGTTTTCTCTTGACCATTGACTATACTCCACGGTTTATCTTTGCAAAGATAATCATAAAAGAAAAAGGATAATGATAAGTAATTCATTCAAAACAGCGACAATAACATTAGCATTTTCAATGCTGACCGTTTGCTGTTGTTCTCAAACCCAGTCAAAAAAGACAGTAATGAACCAAGAGAAAGAAACTATTTGCAGTAATGACTGTACAGCTAAAAACAAGACAGAACAAATGTCCTGCAAACTGACAAGCCCCGAGCTTCAAAAAAGAAAAGAAACCGTTATCGCAAGTCTGAAACAGCAGATTATTGAGAAAAAAGAATTGCAAAACGGTTACGCTTTTAAATTCTTGGGAACAGATGAAGTTTTGGATGAGTTGACAGAGTTCATTAAAACAGAGAGAGCGTGTTGTGATTTTTTTACCTTTGCAATATCGGTCAGTGGCGACAAGAGCGAAGCGTGGCTTGAATTAACAGGTGCAGACGGTGTAAAGGATTTTATGACGGCAGAGCTTGGGTTTTAAAAAATGATTTTTACAAGAGGACTGAATGGATAGAATAAATAAATATCAAACAGGCGTAATTTTAGTAGCTGTAATTGCAGGGCTTTTATTGGGGCATATAAATTTTGTGGCAGATTATTCTGCAAAATTCATCGTACCCTTACTTATGGTTATGCTTTTCGGACTGTTTTTAACTATCAATATCAGTGAACTGAAAAGATCTTTTCTCAATGTAAAGTTTTCGCTTACCAATATTATCATCAATTTTGTTTGGACGCCTATTTTCGCTTACATTTTAGGATATATTTTCTTAACCAACGAATTGCCAATATGGATTGGTTTTGTAATGCTAATGGTTACGCCCTGTACGGATTGGTATTTGGTATTTACAGGAGTTGCCAAAGGAAATGTATCTTTATCAACTTCCATACTTCCTGTAAATTTGATTTTACAGGTTCTTTTATTACCTGTTTACCTGATGTTGTTTTTTGGCAAATCGGGAAACGTGGAGTTAAGTTCATTGGTCGAAAGTATTCTTTTGGTACTTGTTGTTCCGTTTGTTTTGGCATTGATTGCCAAAAAGACAATAGGAAAGAATGGTAAAACAGGAACAAACCTCATTCAGTTTTTTGAAAAATCGCAAGTGTTGTTCCTTGCTTTGGCGGTTGTTGCAATGTTCGCTTCAGAGGGGAAAAACTTAATAGACAACCCCGATGTCATTTATAAATTGCTCATTCCTGTACTCATATTTTTTGCTGTTACCTTTGTTTTAAGTCAATTGGTCAGCAAACTTTTAAAATTCAGTTATGCGGACAAGGTAAGCCTTGTTTTAACCACAATGGCAAGAAACTCGCCTATTTCATTGGCTATCGCTGTATCAGCTTTTTCGTCCGAACCATTGATAGCATTATCATTGGTTATCGGACCGTTAATTGAATTGCCGATTTTGGTTTTGACTTCGCAGGTACTATTGAGAACACAAAAAAGCGTAAGATAACGTCTATGTTCTTGTTTTACTGAGCAGAACTAAAAAACGAATAAAAAGGTAGCAAAGTTAAGGCGTACACCCACCGCACCATCCAACCAAAAGACTACGGCATAATGCCAGGGCAAATAAGGTGGCTTCGCCGAGTTGTTGTGTTGCCCTGCCACCCTTCGGGACTTATTCCGTTTCCTTTTGGTTTTTCCGCTTGTCCGCCTTGTTAAAATGGCTTTCTTTTTTTTCTCTTTTTTTCTTTTGAAAAGAATTTTCAGAAAAAACCTTTTGTGTTTGAATTTATTATCGTAATATTGCGATGTATAAAAACAAAATATGGGACTTACCAAATCGGAAATATTCACAGACGAACAAAATAGATTAGCTTCTCTGTTTAAGGTTTTGGCACACCCTGCAAGGGTTGCCATACTTCAATATATCATCAACCAGAAAGCCTGTATCTGTAATGATTTGGTCGAGGAATTGGGCTTGGCACAGGCAACTATTTCACAGCACTTAAAGGAATTGAAGAACATCGGTATCATTCAGGGAACAATCGAGGGCAAATCTGTTTGCTATTGTATTGATGAAAATGTTTGGAAAAAAATCCAAACGGATTTTAATACTTTTTTCAATCAGGAAGTAAAGGTAAACAAGTGCTGTTAGCCGTTTTTTTAGTATTTAACATCGTTATATTGCAATATATAATTTATAAATCTTTTTAAAATTCAAAAACAATGAAACTATCAGAAATCAAAAACATCTTACCAACATTAGACAATGTTGAATTTCAATTAGAAAACGGAGCATTTGTACCCGAACACTTCCACGTTACGGAAGTAGGTATTATTACCAAACACTTTATTGATTGTGGCGGAACAATTAGAAACGAGCAAGTCGTCAATTTCCAATTATGGAATGCCAACGATTTTGAACACAGATTAAAACCGACCAAATTATTAAACATCATTAAATTATCCGAAGAAAAATTGGGCATTGATGATGCCGAAATAGAAGTAGAATACCAGAGCGAAACAATCGGTAAATACGATTTGGATTTTAACGGAAACCATTTTGTACTGAAGAACAAACAAACCGCTTGTTTGGCAAGTGATGCCTGCGGTATTCCTGCCGAAAAACAAAAAGTAAAATTATCAGAGCTGAACAGTGCTTGCTGTACACCTGATTCGGGCTGTTGTTAAACCCTATAAACCAATCGTAATGTATAAAAATTTAGCTGAAACCATAAAGGGAATAACTAATGTTCAGACTATAAGCGAGGAACGTAAAACCGTATTACAACCGTTGGTAGATTACATACAGCAAAAGGTAAATAGCGGACAGGAAATAAATCTAAATTTCATCTGTACCCACAATTCACGTAGAAGCCAATTGTCGCAGGTTTGGGCACAGGTGGCAAGTGTATATTACCATATTCCGAATGTGCATTGTTATTCGGGTGGTACGGAAGAAACGGCACTATTTCCAAAAGTTGCAGAAACATTGGCTAATCAGGGTTTAAACATCTTTAAAATTGCAGACAATAATAATCCTGTATATGCTATAAAGTATAGTGAAAATACTTTACCTATAATCGGTTTTTCAAAAAAGTACGATAGCCCTTTCAATCCTGTATCGGCATTCACAGCCATTATGACCTGTTCGCAGGCAGACGGAGGATGTCCTTTCATTGCAGGGGCAGAAAAGAGAATACCTATCACATTTGAAGACCCGAAAATTTCAGACGGTACAACAGAGCAGACGAAAGTCTATACAGAGAGAAGTTTGCAGATAGCAACTGAAATGTTCTATGTTTTTTCAATGATTAAAAAATAACCGATGCAACCAAAACTAAAATTTCTTGACCGTTACCTAACCCTATGGATATTCCTTGCAATGGCATTAGGTGTGGGCTTGGGCTATTTCTTTCCCAATATTTCCAATGTAACAGATAGTTTGTCCGCAGGTACGACCAATATTCCGTTGGCAATAGGCTTGATACTGATGATGTATCCGCCATTGGCAAAAGTAGATTATACATTATTACCCAAAGCGTTTAAGGATAAAAAAGTAATTGGAATATCCTTATTGCTCAATTGGGTAATCGGTACGGTACTGATGTTCGGGTTAGCCGTTCTGTTTTTAAGGAACGAACCCGATTATATGGCAGGATTGATTTTGATAGGGTTGGCAAGATGTATCGCAATGGTAATCGTTTGGAGTGACTTAGCTAAAGCAAACAGAGAATATACAGCTATGTTAGTTGCGTTAAACAGTATCTTCCAGATACTTTCTTATAGCTTCTTAGTTTGGTTATTCATCAACGTATTACCTGCAAAATTAGGATTAGCCAACTTCAATGTAAGCGTATCAATGAAAGACGTAACCGAAAGCGTATTGATATACTTAGGTATTCCATTCTTGGCAGGTTTTCTAAGTCGTTATTTCCTTGTAAAATCAAAAGGTATAGAATGGTATAACAGGAAATTTGTACCCCGAATATCGCCCATTACATTGTATGCTTTACTGTTTACAATCGTATTAATGTTCAGTCTGAAAGGCGATAAAATATTGGAGTTGCCAATGGATGTAGTAAAAGTAGCCATACCGTTAGTAATCTATTTTGTACTGATGTTTTTTGTGAGCTTCTTTATCAATAAATCCCTTAAAGTTCCTTACGACAAAAACGCATCTATCGCATTTACAGCCACAGGAAACAATTTTGAATTGGCAATAGCCGTAGCCATAGCGGTTTTCGGTATTCATTCGCCACAGGCATTTGTGGGCGTTATCGGACCATTGGTCGAAGTGCCTGTTTTGATACTATTGGTAAGGGCAAGTCTTTGGTTAAAGAAAAGATATTACAATTAGATTTAATGCCCTGCCACTTTAGTATTTAAAAACAATGGCTTGTGCTTCTCGTTATAGATTTCCCTAATCAATTCCCCGAACTCCTGAAAATGGTATTCGATAATGTTATCCAGATACGCATAAATCGTTAGTTTGTCGATACCCATAATGCCGATAAGCCTGTTAAACGTTTCGTGGTGTTCCTGTCTTACATAGACCGATTTGCCTTTGCTTGCCCTTGTATTCGGAATTTTAAAGAACTGACCACAGTAATCCTCTTTGGTCAGCTTCTTTGGTTTTGAGGTTGTTCTTTTGGGATTGCTCACTGACGGTCTTGTATGTTCCGTTTCTGTTTCCGCAGTTTTTTCGTCTGTTTCGGGTGCGGTAAAGTCGTCCCGATGTGTTACTGCCTGTTGTTCCTGTGCAGATTTTTTCTTTTCACTGCCAAGGAAATTTTCGATAGAAAAATCCTGTACTTCGGGTTGCTGTTTTTTGTTGTCTTCGTGTATCATATCACTTGTTTTTAATGTTATTTCAAATTAGCTGTTTGGTTAGCTGAACAGTTAATTGTATATATCATTGTACCAATGCAACTATCTATGCACCTGCATATTTTCAATTAGCTGTTTCATTAGCTAAAAAGCCAATAGATTGCCTGCAATCTATTTAACCCATTGACTAACTCCGTAACCAATCAGCCAACTAACCACAGCAAAGGAAATAAAAGTAATCCCAATCCGCATAAACGTGGCAGTTAGTGGCACTATTTGGCGTTCAAAGTCACGGATGTAAATAGCTGTATTTCAATGGGTCTTTCCGAACTTTGTGAACGGAAGCGGTTGTTTTTTCAGCTAACTCCAATCCGTTTGCAAAACGGATTTTTCTGAACCCCTGTTCAGAGCAAAAGCACTTGCCCTTGCAGGGAGCTAAAAACCGCTCCGAAGTCGCAGTTTTGGTTTAACATTAGAAATGGATTTTATTATGGAAGAAAAGAACAGAAAACAGATTAGGAAAACAGGTAGAAAACCGAAGAATGACCCAGCGGTCAATCGGTATTCCATTAACCTGAATGCAGAGGAAAACGCCAAGTTCCTTGCCCTCTTTGACCAATCGGGAATGAACGTAAAGGCACATTTCATTACGGCTTGCATCTTTCAGAAGACGGTAAAAACCGTAAAAATTGATATGAATGGCATTGAATACCACGAAAGACTGACCCGACTTTTTAGTCAATTCAGAGGAATTGGAACAAATTACAATCAGATTGTAAAGCTCTTGTACCGCAATTTTTCGGAGAAAAAAGCATCTGCATATCTCCATAAATTGGAAAAACAGACGTTGGAATTGGTTATAATAAGCCAAAAAATCATTCAACTGACCGAAGAATTTGAAGCAAAGTATCTGAAAAAAGAGTAAAAATATGATTGCAAAAATTGGAAAGGGAAGCAATATGTACGGAGCTATTCTGTACAATCAGCAGAAAGTGGACACGGAAAATGGAGCAGTTTTGTTGCTGAACAAGATACCCGACACGGTGGACGGCAGGTATTCCGTAGCGTATTTTAACAAGTGCTTTGAGCCGTATCTATCGGCAAATATCAAAACGGAAAAAACGGTACGGCATATTTCGTTGAATCCCGACCCGAAAGACAAAGTTAGCGATGAACAGTTTACCGAAATAGCACAGGAATATATGGAACGTATGGGTTATGAAAATCAGCCTTATATTGTTTTCAAACATACGGACATTGACCGCACACATATACACATTGTTTCGACCTGCGTAGGCATTGACGGAAAGAAAATCCCCGATGATTATGAGCACCCACGTTCAATGGCTATCTGTCGGGATTTGGAAACGAAATATAACCTGCAAAAAGCAACCGAGCAGGAGCAGAAACAAGCTAACAAAGTTTTCAAACCTGTAGACTACCACAAAGGCGACATCAAAAGCCAAATCGCTTCGGTAGTCCGTCATTTGCCAAAGTATTACAGCTTTCCGACTATGGGAAGCTATAATGCTTTATTGTCGCTGTTCAACATCACAGCAGAAGAAGTCAAAGGCGAGCGGAACGGACAAACTGTAAACGGATTGGTCTATGTGGCATTGGACGAAAACGGAAACAAGGCAAGCAATCCGTTCAAGGCATCGCTATTCGGAAAAGAAGCAGGAATTGCACAACTACAAAAACACTTTGAACAGTCCAAAGAGAAAATGAAAACCAACCCTGCAAGGTCAGTTCTAAAAAACACGGTGGAGCTTGCCATACATACCACAAGCAACGAAACAGATTTTAGAAAGCAATTGACCGAGCAAGGCATCAATACGGTTGTCCGCAGGAACGACAACGGACGGATTTACGGTATAACTTTTATCGACCACGAAAGCCGTAGTGTTTGGAACGGTTCAGCTTTGGATAGAAACCTGTCGGCAAATATGTTTAACGATTGGTGGAACAATGGAAATAAGCCCGAATTAAAGATACAAGACAGCCCTGTTTCCAAAACAAATACAATGGACGATTTACCAACGAAAGACCTTTTTGAGTTTATTCCGCAGGAACATTCTCACAATTTCGATATGGGATTGTTCAGCCTATTACCCGATGCACAAGGCGTGGATTATGAAGAAGAACAGTTTGCCAAACGAATGAAGAAGAAAAAGAAGAAAGGGAGGAGATTGTAAAACGTAGAATAAAGAAACTGTCTTATCGTACTTAAATGTCTTTTTCTATTCCTTTATGTAGATAAAGTTTAGACAAAAAAATTGTATATTTGCTATATGAGCTAACGGAAACACGTTGAAATACAAAGCAACAAGCACCGTTACCAAATCGTTACCTGACTTCTTTGATTATCTTTATAAAATCTTAGTATTCAACCGATACGGCTTTTTCCTGAAAACTTTAAAATAAAAATCCGGGTAGAGAAATAATTCCCCTACCCGGATGATGCCTTCAATTATATTTTAATTTCTGGAAGCTTCAGCAAACAAATTACTCATTTTTTGCGGCTTGCATTCCTTCATTTCAGAAGTCAATGTAGTCACCGTCTCAATTTTTTCTTTAGGGATAGAAGACGTTTCAAGCGACTTTACGGCAATATGCGGCGCAATTACCAGTGATACAATAGACATCAGCTTGATCAGAATATTCATGGAGGGTCCGGAGGTATCCTTAAATGGGTCACCCACGGTATCACCAGTCACGGCAGCCTTGTGTGGTTCTGACTTTTTATAGAAAGTTTCACCATTAATAACGGCACCTTTCTCAAATGACTTTTTGGCATTGTCCCAAGCACCGCCTGCGTTATTCATAAAGATACCCATCAGTACACCAGACACAGTAACCCCTGCCAAAGTACCACCTAATACTTCAGGACCAAAAAGGAAACCCACTATGATTGGCACTACCAAAGCAATCAAACCAGGAGCGATCATTTCTCGTATAGAGGCCTGTGTAGAAATATCAACGCATTTATCATATTCTGGTTTAGCAGTGCCTTCCATAATACCGGGAATTTCCCTGAACTGCCTTCTTACTTCTTCTACCATTTTCATCGCGGCTCGCCCTACCGCAGCAATCGCCAAGGAGGAGAATATAAAAGGAATCATCCCCCCTACAAACAAGCCCGCCAGTACGTTGGCTTTATAAATATCGATGGAATCTATGCCTGCCACCCCGCAGAAAGCCGAGAACAAAGCCAGTGATGTTAATGCTGCAGATGCAATGGCAAAGCCCTTACCTGTGGCTGCGGTGGTGTTTCCGACTGCATCGAGAATATCCGTACGGCCTCGTACTTCCTCTGGCAAGTGTGCCATTTCTGCAATTCCGCCGGCATTATCTGCGATTGGACCAAACGCATCAATGGCAAGTTGCATGGCGGTAGTGGCCATCATACCCGCAGCGGCAATTGCCACTCCATACAAACCGGCCAGTTCATAGCTTATAAATATGCCGGCTGCCAATGTAATGATCGGTATAACCGTGGATTCCATTCCCACTGAAAGTCCTCCGATGATATTTGTTGCATGACCCGTGGAAGATTGATCAACGATAGATTGAACCGGACGCTTACCCATAGCCGTATAATACTCAGTAACGTAGGACATCACAGCACCAACCACTGACCCCAGCAAAATTGCCCAGTAAACGTCAATGGCTGTAAAACCCACACCACGTATTGTTAGAGTTCCCTCTGGAAGCATCCAGATTGTCAATGGATAACAGACAATCAGTACTATTATGATGGAGACCCAGTTACCCAAATTTAGCGCCGCTTGCACATTGCCTTTCTCATTACTTATTTTGACAAATGACATCCCAATAATGGAGGCTACAAGTCCTAACCCTGCGATGACCATAGGTAATAAGATGGGTGCAATTCCGCCAAAATTATCCACACCCGTTGCTATTATTTCTCTGCCTAGCACCATGGTAGCCAGTATAGTGGCTACATAGGACCCAAATAAATCAGCACCCATTCCTGCCACATCCCCTACATTATCTCCCACATTGTCGGCAATAGTAGCCGGATTACGGGGATCATCTTCAGGAATACCAGCTTCTACTTTTCCTACAAGATCAGCACCTACATCAGCTGCTTTGGTATAAATCCCTCCGCCTACACGGGCAAAAAGGGCAATAGACTCAGCACCCAGGGAGAAACCGGCCAGCACTTCCAGCACCTTTTCCATAGGCAGTCCATTGACATTTGCACTCTCTCCTACAAAGAGAAAATAAAGAACTATAAAAAGACTTCCCAGTCCTAATACCGCCAGCGCAGCTACGCCAATTCCCATAACAGACCCTCCGGTAAAAGAAACCTGCAAGGCTTTGGATAAACTGGTACGTGCTGCCTGGGTTGTTCTCACATTGGATTTGGTAGCGATACTCATTCCTAAGTAGCCGGCAAAAGCGGACACAAATGCACCAATTAAAAATGCGATGCCAATCAGCCAGCTTGAATTTTCAACTAATGTTCCGGAAAATCCCAGCAGCACACTGACGACCAAACCGAACACAATCAATACCCGCCATTCAGCCCGGAGAAAAGCAAGCGCTCCGTCAGCTATGGCATTGGCAATTTCCTGCATATCAGGATTACCTGCATCTTGTCGGGTAACCCAACCCCGTTTAAAAAACATTACCAGCAATCCGAGAATCCCGAGAGCTGGTACTAAAAAAGTAATGCTACTCATGCGTATTGAATTAGTTAATGAATATTAGGAATGTAAACTGAACAAATATAGGATTTGAGCCACCAAAAAAAAATGAATTTTATTTTTTTACGAATAAAATTCATTTTTTCAATAAACCATAGTTAACTATTTCACTTATCTGTCTTTTATTCAACCAACTAAATAGTAGGAGAAAAAGAGTGAGAGGCGATTACCTAGAGAATTATTATATTTCATTTTTCTACATTCTTTTGTACAAATTAAAGCCGGCATTACCAATAACCTTCCTGCGGTGGAATCATTTTCAAGAAGGTTATTATTGGAGTTTTCCGGTTAAGACATTCTGAAATTCATGTCAGGCCGGATTTTTCCTTTGTAATTCACGTTTCCATACCCTGTGACCTCTCATTGCTTCTATGAAATCCTCAGCCAGTTTCTGCTTGCTTTCTAATATGATTCCAGGGTCATTTTCAGTATTCTTTATATTCGTATCCTTGATCAATTCTTCGGCTCCTTTAGCAAATGCAATTGCTTTGCAATGTCTGTAGGCTTCATTAATAAACTGAAAGTAATCAGGTTCATTTGCAAGGATACCTACAGAATCACCTTCTGGTGTGTAGAGCGCATCATAACAAACGGAAGCCTCGGTTAATAATGAAAACTGTATATCCTCATTTTCGCCTTCTTTGAACTTCAAAGTCCCCACCTTGGTTGAAACCAAAACGGCAACAGCCCCTTCTGCCTCCAAACTGGATTTTAATTTATCAACTGAGGCCTTAGAAACACCATCGGCAACCAGAAATGCGACCTTGCGGGTTTGTATAGTTCCTTCACCAGGTCGGGTTTGCATGCTAAGTGCAGCAGACTTTTCCACTTCCGGCCGGGGTGCAACGATCGGGTAATCGGGGTGATTCTGTCTGGCAAACTTAATAGTCATCTCGTCCAGACGCTCAGGTGGATTAATCCCCAGGTTTTTACCCACAGCACCGGCCAGACGTTTATCTATCTGGTTGAGAATAGCCACCTCTCTGCGGCGGACATCCACCGAGTTGACTTTTGATAACTCAAAACTGTAGGCATTTATAATGTGCTCTTGTTCTTCCGGTGACTGGGAATTGAAAAATAGGCGTGCCTGGGTAAAATGGTCAGCAAATGACGTAGACCTCCTCCGGATTTTACCTGCATCTATCTTTTCTTCGTGGCTTTCAAATCCTGTTTTGCCATTCAGCATGGCATGGTAAGGGCAGCCACCTGCAAGGCTGTTTGGAAAATAACTGACCTTTCCTTTCAAAATGTCCTGCCTCCCAAATCCGTCTTTCTGGTTATTAAATTTCCCATTGACAGAGCGATTGATAGGAATCTCATGGAAGTTGGGGCCACCTAACCGATAGTTTTGTGTATCGGCATAAGAAAAAACCCGCCCTTGCAAAAGAGGATCATTGGTCACATCAATACCCGGTACCAGACGCCCCGGATCAAAGGCGACCTGCTCAGTTTCTGCAAAAAAGTTAGTTGGATTTTTGTTCAGAGTCATTGTCCCTATGATTTTAACAGGTACCAGTTCCTCAGGTACAATTTTAGTCGGATCAAGCAAATCGAAGGAATACTTCAACTCATCTTCTTCCGGAATCAACTGCACGCCCAGATCCCATTGAGGGAAATTTCCACTTTCTATATTATCCCATAGATCACGTCTGAGAAAATCGGGGTCAAAACCTGAAATCTTCTGGGCTTCATTCCAGGCTACCTGATGAACGCCTAAACGGGGCTTCCAATGAAATTTTACAAATGTTGCCTTATTCTCATTATTAAGAAATTTAAAAGTATGAACGCCAAATCCTTCCATCATTCTGAAAGAACGTGGTATCGCTCTATCGGACATGGTCCACATGATCATATGGGCAGCTTCCGGCATGAGTGAAATAAAATCCCAAAAAGTGTCATGAGCCGACGCTGCCTGAGGCATCTCGTTGTCGGGCTCAGGCTTTACTGCATGCACCAAGTCGGGAAAGTTCATCGCATCCTGCACAAAAAACACAGGAATATTATTTCCTACCAGATCATAATTTCCATCTTCCGTATAGAATTTTACTGAAAATCCTCTTACATCTCTTGCCAGATCCGTAGATCCTTTAAAACCTGCTACGGTGGAAAATCTGACAAATAAAGGAGTTATTGTTCCTTTTTGTAAAAATTTAGCTTTTGTAAACTCCGACACATCGGCAGTTGCTTCGAAAATCCCATGGGCTCCAGATCCGCGGGCATGAACCACCCGTTCAGGGATTCTTTCCCTGTCGAAATGAGCCATTTTATCCTGATAAATGAAATCTTCTAATAGCGAAGGTCCCCTCTCCCCGGCTTTTAATGTATTATTATTATCGTGCAAGCTGACTCCGTCATTCGTAGTCATAATTTTCCCTTGGTTATCAATATGATGTGCACTCATTTGATCAACCTTTTTGTTTTCATCAGATGCGGACATAGAGTAGATAGAATTAGTTATATGTTTGGATATTTGGCATAACCTAAACCAACACGGAAATGTTTAAATATTTCTGTGTTGGTTCCACACCAATTATAACCCAACTAATTCATTGGATTCCTATTCTCAGCAAGAGATAAAATATAATAAATCTTTCGTGTACTTCTTTAAGAGTTCCTGAATTTCAGATACTTAAAAAGAGGAAGTGATAGTATGAACCCCAATGCACCTGTTGCAACCGCAAGACCTGCTCCACCCAAGAAATACTGTATAAAATTTAAATGGATGCTCTCCAGTGTCAGATCATGAATAGACAACTCAACCATTCGATTATCATTTTGATAAAAATAACCACCAAACGAATAACTGGCATAAATAATGAACGGGATCATGGGAGGAATACTGATATTGGCAGCGATCAGAAAAAGAATTTTATTCAACCTGAAAAATATGGCCAATGGAATACCTACCAGTAATTGAAAACCCCATATGGGTACAATACCCATAAATAAACCGAATCCGACTGATAGAGCTTTGGTAGAACTACTTTGATGAGGTGCTGCCAATTCCTGTTTTAAAATATTCCAGATGTTTTTTACAGTGGTTTGTTTCCAGAGCCGGCGAGGAAGATAATATAGCAGCGTCAACACCACCAGATATGTATTCAATAAACTGATACGGGCAAAATCTTTAAAAGGTCTGAAGTGCGTTACCCTTTCATTTTTATCATAGATCACCTGAATATTCACCGGTATTACCGGTACTCCTCTCCAGGCCATTTTCACAATCAGCTCGATTTCCGTTTCAAAACGGGTTGTAAAGAGTTTCAAGGTACGCAACGGTTGAAGTGGATATAACCGATAGCCGGTTTGGGTATCTGGCAAATCGATACCCGTTTCAAACTTATACCAGAAATTGGAAAATCGATTGCCGAAGGAACTTCCCGCCGGCACGCCTTCCTGGTTCATATTCCGCGATCCCATTAATAAAGCACCGGGGTTTTCTTTGGCTGCTTTTATAAAAACAGGTAAATCCTCCGGAAGATGCTGACCGTCTGAATCAATAGTGACTGCATTGTCATAACCCCTGCGTATTGCTTCTTTAAACCCCTTCCTTAATGAATAGCCCTTTCCTTGATTAACAGAATTTGTGATGACCACAATTTTATCGCCATAATTTTCAAGTATTTGTGGCGTGTTGTCTGTGGATCCGTCATTGATTACAAGTAGTTTGCCCGGACCGGTAATGGCCAGAATTCCGTTAAGCACACGTTCAAGTGTTTTTTCATTATTATAGGTAGCGACCAATACACAGCCATTTATTTCTCCAATCGACATTGTTAAGTTTGTTCAGAAGTAAACAGATCTCCCATTGGATGCTGTTACAAATGCAAATTGATGTAATCCAGGTAAGCTTTCATAAATACCTCATCGCCTGCTTTTCCCGTCACATTGACGTGAATAACCTCTTGAAAGTTTAAACTGATTTCAAAATACAATTCGGCATTTTCTTCCGGGTTAATCACCTTTAGAAACTTGCAGGTCTTGAGGCCGGAAAGCCTGATTTCCTGAGATAGATAATTTTCAAGTATTTCTTTCACTATTTGTAATTGAACCACCCCTGGCACCACAGGAAATCCTGGAAAATGCCCTTTGAATATAGGGTGCTCAGGCTGTAGTCTTACCGTGGTGTTCAGTTGACTTTCAAAAACGTCTTGCTTTGTAATTTTAAAAAAATCGTTTATTAACATAAGTTGAGTAAATATTTCATAACGAAGAAAACAAATCGCTGTTTATTTTCTGATTGAGCCGCTCATTGTAAAATCTGGTTACCGTGCGATTTCCCTTTTTTTCGAGAAATGTTAATTCTTTTAATTGAAGCGATTTTCTGGAAAATACCATATGTATTTCCTGGTAATAGTTCTTTAAACGTTTATCCTTCGGTATAAGATTTATTTTATATGATTCGGGGTTTTCAAACACATTTACAGTAAAAGCACTCGAGGTTTGAAAATCTCCTCTAATTAACTCCAAAAGCATATTTCTCATTTTACCTGCCATCCGTGCAGATGCAGATACATCCTTGGTAATTCCATTTTCCCGGATTATAATTTTTTCACCATTGATGATCATCAGGTAAGAAAACGGCACTTGCTGTTCCCAACGCATCTTGTCATTTTTCTGAAAATAAAATTTACCACTGGTCAATTGCGGATTCTTCAGATAGGACAAATGCTTTTCCTCCTGAAAATCAGCCTGTAAACTATTGGTGGCCGCGTTTTGCTTTTTTAATTGCTCCAGAACTTTCTCAGGCTTGCTGGCTGATACAAATTGCTGTGCACACGCCTGAGTGAAACAAAAAAGCAAATAAAGAACTCCTATGTAATTTTTAATTTTTCCCATATCTTTCCGCGAAACATTCTTCAGGAGATGCAAACATTAATTTTTTGGTCTGGACCAGTCTGATAATCTCATTCAGTGCTTCCACAGTCACACTGCACCTATCATGAAATAAAACGATGTCACCTGCAATTATGTTTCTGTTCATTTTGTCTGTCAGTTTTGTGGCACTTTTTATCACTGTATCCATACTTCTTAATGACCAACCAACAGAATCCAATTTCTCTTCCTGCAAAACTTCTGCATAGCGTGGTGTTGTAACACCAAAAGGCGGCCGGAAAAGTTGGGTTCGAATACCTGTTATCCGATATATTATTTGTGTACAAGTACTGATATCTTCATGAAGCCTTTTCAATGAAAAAAGCGGTAACTGATTTTGATGGCTATACGAATGGTTTCCGATGGTATGCCCTTCCCTGAGGATCCTTTTTACCAGGTCAGGGTGCGCTTCAGCATTTTTACCAATGAGAAAAAAAATTGCTTTTATATCGTGTTCCTTGAGTATATCCAGTATAACTGGCGTAAATATGTGGTGTGGGCCATCGTCAAAAGTAAGTAAGACAGCATTCTTTTTATTAATTACAAGTGTTGACTGTAAAAAATAATTCCATTGAATCTTCGCACTTCCTAAGGCTGTAATGATCAGATAAGTTACTCCCAAAAGCAAAAGCCATAGAATACTGGTCTCTCCTTTATAAATAAAATAGAGTAGAAAAATTGCCGAAAATAAAAATAAAGCGCTTACTGATTTATGCTTCAATGCCTTCTAACAATATCAATCCCAAACTATTAGGATTCAACTGATTATAAATTAATGTTCTGGATTTTTTCTTTTGAATATTCATTTCATCTATTGCTAAATGAAATGCAAAGGCAGACGCGGTAGCAAATAATCCGCTCAAAGGAATACTATTGATTACCGCTCCGGTATATTCATTTTGCAACGCTTCCGGTAGCAGATCAATGCCCATAGGGGCCTGATAAATGATTTTAGTGAGATCAGTCAAAGTGCAATTATTTACGGACAGAAACCGGGATAATTTTTCACTGGGATCTTTAACACCTGTAACAACTTCTGCATCCAGAACCTTCACCAATGAATGCTCACTCTGTATAGCGGATAATCTAAAAAATGACACCCCTGACGCCAGCGGAACCGGCGGGAAACCGAAAGCATCCCCTATCATATCCAGTAACATGATCCTTTCATCGGCAGCTCCTACCAGTACTGTATTTTTGCCTTCTTCCAGGCAAAGCATCCCATCAAGTAATGCATGCTCAAACGATACGCTGTTTTGGGTATGGGTCATGTTATAGGCATGATTACCCAGACTCAGCGATATTTGTCCGGCAATTGTGTTATGGGTAGATTGAATAAATGAAGTAGGCGGCAACATGCCTTCAATAGTAAGACAGGTATCCAGAAATTTTTCTGTATCGTGCAGACAACCCAGACCAGTCCCTACTATGATGGCGTCAGGTTGTAAAAAGCGCTCCTGATCATTTCTCAGACATTCTTTTGCACAGGCTACTCCCATCCGTAATACCTTACTCATTCTCCTCAGAATATTTGCATCGATATAGTTTTTGTAAGCCACAGACTGTACCTCTTCTTCACCGGAAAGCGGAACAATAGAAGCTGAAAAACCAGCATTCAAAAAAGTAGGCTGATGAGAAAGTGAAGAGGCAGCATCAATATAAAACATACGATTAACGTCTAAAAATTAAAGCGGTATTATTACCACCAAAACCAAATGAATTGGACAACACTGTTTTTACTAAAGCTGGTTGCACATCGCACACTGGCACAAGGCCGGTTTCCTCCATTGGCTGTTTGAAATTCAGATTTGGCAAGATCACACCGTTATTAATACAAAGCATTGCATAAACAGCTTCAATAGCGCCTGCCGCGGCCAGGGTATGACCTGTATAAGCTTTGGTTGAGCTGAAAGGTGGCAATTTGGTTCCAAAAACATTTTTTAAAGCGACCGATTCTGACAAGTCGTTATTTTTTGTACCAGTACCATGCGCATTCACATACGCTATTTCGTCCGGATGCAGCTGAGCCATTTTTAGTGCTGCATGTATCGCTAAAGTAGCCCCTTTTCCATCCGGAGAAGACGCTGTCTGATGATAGGCATCAGCAGCATTAGCCCCACCACCAAATTGACCATATGATACAGAGCCAGTCAGCCGTCTGGACTTTTCATTTTCAAGCACCAGAAATCCAGCACCTTCCCCTAGGTTTAATCCAACCCTGCTATCATCGAACGGTCTGCACCACTCTTTATCATAAATCATGAGTGAATTAAAGCCTTGGAGTGTAAAACGGCAAAGTGCATCCATACCACCCACGACAACCCTGTCGAGTCGTCCGTTTCTGATCATTCTCGCACCTAATAATATCGCATTAGCACCGGAGGAACACGCCGTGGATAAAGTAGTGACATACCCTTCAATCCCGAGCAAACGAGCTATTACTTCCGCTGAAGATCCACTGTCGTGACAGCTCAGCAGAGCCATTTCAGAGGCATCGCCCTTGAGCCACTGCCGGTAAAAGCGTTCTGATTGATCCATACCACCTACGGAAGTAGCAGCTATCAGGCCTGTTCTGATATTGGGATGAATCTGATGCGCACCCCAAGCCTCCTGGGCAGCCGCCCATCCCAGCTGGGTAGTACGCGAAACTGGTGACAACTTTAAGCCGTATTTTTCACGGAGTTCCTGATTACTCAGTTTTACTTCGCCCACAGGAAAACCCTCATCCAATCCATAAGCAGAAGATTCAGTAATACCTGTAATTCCCCGGCTCAACATGTCCCAATTGGCTTCCACCCCTGTCCCAACCGATGAAATTACACCGAGACCTGTTATATAGACCTCCATTGCTTCAAAATTTAAAGTTTACTGCAATTGCCTGCTCCGAATAAATTCACTAAGTGTATCGATTGAGTAAAAGGCTTTTTTCCCCTCCTCGGGGTTGGTAAGCGAAATCTGATAGTGTTTCTCCAATAATACAATCAATTCTAAAGCATCGATAGAGTCGAGCCCAACGCCATCTGCGCTGAATAATGCGGCATCATTCGCAATATCAGAAACTTCCATTTCCTCCAGGTTAAGCTGCTCAATAATCTGTTTTTTCAGATTTTCTTTTAATTCATCCATTTCTTATTCTGACAATTTTCTATTGTTAAAATTTTCATCTTAGGCTGTAAACTCAAATCCAGAACGCTGCACCATAAGCTGGTTCCAGGCATCGTCTACAGGCTCGTTTTCTATTGTAAATACCAAAATCTCCTGCTTCCCTTCCGTTACATTTACCCAACCACACAATATGACCGTTACCTGGTCATCTAGCAGGATACGGGCATTCTTTTCGTAGTAATCCAAGGCGAATTTAGGAAAAACGGCAAATATATTCTCCCCATACCATTTGTTTCTGATAGATAATTCACCCAGGAGAATATTGGGCAGTGTATAAACAAATAAGGAAGGGCTCGGACTTCCATTGCGCTGGTAGGAATCTATAAAAAGTGAATCTGTTACAGATGATGATTCACGGTTTGCAAATATCAAAGCCACCGACTCCTCACTGCTAGTCATGAGCACGTTTCCTGCTTCCTTTTTCAGGAGCTCCACTGTCAGAAAAGCAGCTTGAGACAACTGATCCATTTTGTAAAACTTCGGATAATCAGGCTGCAAGAACCGGTATATCTGACGAAACCATCCATCATCGCTGTTTTCCTGAAAAGACAAAACTATTTCACCATTGACCAGACATGCATCTGGCCGAATGACAACCGTTGAAGTTATTTTCACATTCATATCTTTCTGAGCAGTAATGAGGAGTTGCAGCCACCGAAACCGGATGCTGTTTTCAGCACCACTGAAAAATGTGATGTGGTGTTATTCTTGATCACACGAATGTCACCGGTAGTACCTTGATTGTCAAAACCCAGGCTTTTAATCAGTATTTGACTCCTCAAAGATTGCATGGAAAAAACCACTTCAATGATACCAGCTGCTCCCAGCGTATGACCAATATACCCCTTGAAACTATTCAATGGCACACCAGCTAATCCCAGTCTTGAAAAGGCAATGGATTCCATTTCGTCATTATATAGGGTTGCGGTCCCATGGGCAGATATGAAACCCAGGTCATCATTATTCAAACCATGTTTATCAAGAGTTTTCTTAACACATCTGTAAAGCCCCTCACCCGTCCTTGAAGGACCAGATATATGGTTGGCGTCATTGGAGATGGCCCCTCCCAATAACTCGAGAGACGATTCTTTGAAGATGGTTTTATTTACCGATAATACAACAGCTGCGCTTCCTTCTCCCAGGTTTACACCGGCCCGATCCTTATCAAATGGTCGGCAACATTCACTGCTTAAAGCAAATAAAGATTGAAAACCATATATAACAAAATCTGAAAGCACGTCGCAGCCTACTACAATTGCATGATCATAATATCCGGCAGAAAGGTACCTTGATGCCATATTCAAAGCACTCACACCCGATATACAGGCGCTTGAAACTACCAATGGTTCATTTTTCAGAAGGTATTTTCCAGTTAAATGCCTGACAGTACTTATAAAAGGAGAAGCTACACTGAGAGCCAACTCCCCTTTTGTTGAACTGATCAGGAGAATTGTTCTTTCTGATTCAACAATTTTTTGATCAACGCCAGCAAGGGAATTAGCGACTGATTCCATTACCAACTCCTCAAAAGGTAGTCGATAGGTCCCTGTAGGGAATGCTGATAAAGGAAAAGCTTGCTGTTGAAATCCGACTTCTGGTTGCAGTTTAATTCCGGAAACTCCATTTAACAATGACTGGAAATTAGTACCTACTGTGTTTCCCAGCGGAGTTACGCACGATTCTGCACCTATATAAACTACTCTTTCCTTCATTCGGTCAGATTATATTTTTTTAACCAATCAGCGTAAAAATCTGGTATTAATAACTGAAGGATCCCATCCTCCCGGGAAGTAAAAACCTGTATGGTTTTGCCTTTGGCAGCGAGTTCACCCGTATTCATATTAACTACTTCGTATTCAAACACGATTTTTGCTGCTCTTGAAGGTATAAAACGGGTAATGATTTTAATTCTTTGTCCAAACTTAACCGATGATTTATAATCGATTTCTGTTTTGACAATGGGAATAAAAAAACCATTGTCATAAACGGCCAGGTAAGGTATCCCATATTCCTCCCCAAAAGCCTCCCTGCCGTCTTCAAAAAATTTAAGATAATTCCCATGCCAGACCACACCCATCGCATCTGTTTCACTAAACCTGACATTTATTTCTATTTCGGATATAAGCATGATTAAACTAAATACTATTCTTCAGAAGCCAGCACAATTTTCATTTCACAATTTAGGAGTTGCTCTCCAAGATGGTTATGACAAACCCCTTCTACAAGTGTAATGGTTCCAAAACGTTGTAAAACTCTGATTGAAGTACGGATTTCCTTTACTGAAGTGAGTGTATGGTGAACTTGTAATCTTGTTACGGCTCCGATGTAACCAATTTGGGGCTCACCTTTCGATTCACGAGCCAGCATCCCGAATGCCGCCGCGCAAGTCTGAGCTATATTTTCAATGAGAAATGTATCTTCCGGAATGCCGTTTCGGGTCAAATATAATTTCCCTTCCGGGTTGGTCCGTGAGCTGAAATTGTCCTGATCCATTACTACCAGTTCATCAATTAACAAGAAAGGAGGTCTGTGAGGTAAATATTCAGACGGGTTTTGGATAATTTTCATCTTTTAATGTCATTTCTTAGTAGTCATTTCAATTGGGCACATCCTGAACCCGACTTTCTTCGGAAAAGAAATTGAAATAATTAAACCACTGTTCAGGATATTCCCTCACTTTTTTTTCTAGTTCAGTGACATACAGCCTAGCCATATCTTCAGGTTTTCGAATTTCATACAATGGTTGAGTAGCACTGAGATGATAACTAAATATATCATTTTTCGCTGCAAATACAAAAGTCACCGGCACTTTCAACTTTGTGGCAATGGCAAATGGGCCATATGGAAAGCGGGCCATCCTGCCAAAAAACGGAAGCTCGATAAAGCGCATTCCTTCTACATAACGATCGGCATGCATAGCGATCAGCTCATTTCTGGAAATTACCTTATTGATTTCAAATATGTGAGAAAGATCTTCGCGGATAGGGATAATATTAAATCGCGAGCCTCCGGTCTGATGCTTTAACAAGGATTTAATACTTTCTACCTCTGCGTCAAGCATTAAAATATTAATGGTTGGAGTAACTCTGCCTTTAAGCAGGTTGCCGGCCGTTTCCCAGTTGCCGAGGTGGGCACTTAACAAGACACCTCCTTTACCCTGTTTCTGAATATCAAACAGGTATTGTTCATTTTCAAAAGTATGTGTAAACCGATCGCCCTTATCCAATAAAAAGGCAACCCTATCGACCAGTGTTTGCCCAAAAAGAGTAAAGTTTCGACGAATTACCGAGGTAACCGAACCTTTTGATCCGTTAAAAACTGTTCTATAAAAATCTGACAGTGACTGCCTTGAAGAGGGCGAAAAGATATAATAATAATAGGTTACCAGATTGAGAATCTTGTAAACCCGTGAAAGGCTGACGTGCTTAATCAAAAATATAAAGAACCTGTAACCTAATGGGGTACCTCTGCTTTTCCCATCCCATTGATCCATAGGTCAGCCATTTTGTTTGGCAACTACAAAATCATAAAAGTCACTGAAACTGTGAATTTTCTTAAAATCTTCGCCTGTTACTTTAATGTTTAGATTTTCCTCTATCAGCACCACCAGATCTACATAGTCAAGACTATCAAGGTCTAGGGTCTCCTGAAGGTTACTATCCGGCTGAATAAGATCTCTGTCTATTTCGAATTCCTCTGAAAGAAAATCTCTAATAAATTCGATTGTATCGGAAAAGGTTACGTTAATATCCATCACTTAATTATAGGATGCTTAATTACTCTCTCATTTAACACTGCAAAAGTATACAAAATTGTATAACTTTTGGCAAGTTCGTAATACCACTTAATAAAAATAAAATTGATTAAGGTGCTTATTTTCGGAGAATCAATGTGGAATTCGTACCTCCAAACCCAAATGAATTGGACAAAAAGCAATTGATCGAAGCATTCATTGTTTCTCCAATAATATTAATTTTGGCAGATGCATCATCCGGATTTTCAAAGTTGATGTTAGGGGCGATGAAATCATGTTGCATCATCAAAATAGAATAGACGATTTCACTGGCCCCGGCCATCCAGCATTCATGCCCTGTCATTGATTTTGTAGAACTTACCGGAACATCCTTACCGAAAACTTCGAAAATTGCCTGCGCTTCCATGGTATCACCCACCGGTGTTGAAGTAGCATGGGCATTGATATAATCGATATCCTTGCTTGCTACCCCGGACTGACGCAACGCCATATTCAAGGATCTGATCTGTCCGTCGATATCCGGATTTGAGATATGGTCTCCATTGGAAGAGAAGCCATAACCTATAATTTCGGCAAGAATGGGCGCCCCTCTTTTAACTGCAGATTCATAGGATTCGAGGACCAGTGTAGCCGCTCCGCCACTGGGCACCAATCCATCCCGGTCCCTATCAAAGGGTCTTGATGCTTTAGCTGGTTCGGGTTCTTTCAAAGAAAAGGTTCCCAACCCATCGAAACTTGCCATCCCATAAGGATTGATCTCCTGTGCGCCCCCACAAATCACTCTTTCCTGCAATCCCTGACTAATCATCAGATACCCCATTCCGATCGAATGAGACCCGGATGCACAAGCCGCACTCAAAGTAAAATTAATGCCCTTCAGTTTGAATATGGTCGACAAGTTCATATTGACTGTACTATTCATATTCTGGAAAATAGCACCACTTCCTATGAGCGTCGTATCATTTTTTTCGCGTGTTTTGTCAATCGCTTCCATCACAGATGCGGCAGTACTGTCATTCCCAAAGATGATGCCGGTTTCTGTCTTTTCAAGAAAATCTATATCCAGGCCCGACATAGCCAGCGCTTCTTTGGTTGACATAAATGCATACATCGCAGGCTGATGCAATCCCATGCGCTGCCGTCTGGATAAAAAAGGCTTCAGATCAGGTTCGGGAACGATGCCAGTCAATGCAGATCTGAATCCGAAATCTTTCCTTTCCTGATCAAACACGATCCCACTTTTCCCCGTATATAGAGAATCCCGCACTTCATCAAGTGAAGTGCCCAGACAGGAATAAATTCCCATACCAGTAATGACAACTCTGTTTTTCATGGTATCAGGAGTGAATACCTCCGTTTATATTGATCACCTCACCTGTTATATAAGCTGCTTTTTCAGACGCCAGATAACTAACCATATGGGCGACTTCTTCCGGTTCACCAAACCGGTTGGCCGGAATCATCTGGATCAGTTGTGCCTCATCCAGATCTTTGGTCATATCACTTTTAATAAAGCCAGGAGCCACCGCATTTACGGTAATTTTGCGCTTGGCCACTTCCTGAGCCAACGAACGTGTTGCAGCAATTACTGCACCTTTGGCAGCAGCGTAATTGGTTTGTCCTGCCACACCTTTTAACCCCGAAACTGAAACTATGTTAATGATACGACCTTTTCTTTTTCGCAACATGGTCTGTATTACGTGTTGGGTAACATTAAACATTCCTTTCACAGAAACGTTCAAAACGTCATCCCAGTCGTTTTCGGGCATCCACATGAGTAGTCCGTCACGTGTAATTCCGGCATTATTAACCAAAACATGAATATTTTTTTCAGGGTTCAGCTCTTTCCAGTTGTTCAGCATCATGTCAACACTTACTTTATCTGAAACATCAAATTGCAACATTTCAGCCGTACCTCCTATTGCTTCAATAGCATGCAGTGTTTCTGCTGCAGCTTCTGCATTTGAAGTAAAGTTGATCAGGATATGGTAACCATGATCTATTGCCAGTTGTATTGCTATTGCTTTTCCAATACCGCGGGAAGCTCCTGTAACTAAAGCACAATTCATATTTCGAAATCCTTTTCCATAATAAACGCACTCAATAAATGTAATTTATCAAAATGAGGGCTATCATCCAATACAAACGGCACGATTGATCTGATTTGTTTGTAGAAGGTTGTGGTTTGAGATGAGAGATTGTCTTTTTCGCCTGCGGGTAATAAATCAATTGCCTGGCATAATGCAGCAAGATGAATTGCCATGACCTGAAATCCATTTTCTATCACCTTACGGGCTATCAGCGCGCTGTTGGTTCCCATACTCACAATATCCTGATTATCATTATTATTAGGGATACTATGCACATATACAGAAGTACACAATGACTGACTCTCGGCAGTAGTAGAAGTTGCGGTGAACTGCACGCCCTGGTAGCCGAAATTAAGTCCCAACACCCCTGCATTCAGAAATGGCGGAAATTTATCATTCAGCTTACTGTTCATCAGGTAATTAAGCTGCCGTTCCATCAGCATGGTCAGTTTGGTGATGACAATTTTCACCTTATCCATCTCGAGTGAGATGTAATCTCCATGGAAATTTCCGCCATGAAAAACATTGGCTACTTCCATATCCACAATTGGATTGTCGTTTGTGGAGTTTAGCTCATTTTCAACAACTTCGGAAGCATAATTCAGGGTTTCAAGAACAGGACCCAGGATCTGGGGCACACACCTTAATGAATAATACTCCTGAATTTTCTTTTTAAATTCCCGGTCTTTCAGAATTTTATCATCCTTGAATAACTCTTCCCGATTTTGAATCAGCTGGCTATCCTTCAGGAATTTTCGCATGGCGGCTGCCACTGCCTGCTGTCCTTTATGGTGTTTGACCGCATTCAATTCTTTAGAAAAAGAGTCATCAAATGAATTAACAATCTCATTGATTATAGAAGAGGCAACAATCCCCCACTGCAGTAATCTGTTTGCATAAATCAGGTTGACAGCCCCGATACCCGTCATGCAGGAAGTTCCATTGATTAAGGCCAGCCCATCACGAAGTTCGAGCTTCAACGGCTCAATACTGAGTTCGTTCAGCACTTCCGAGGCGGGCCTTCTTTCGCCATTATAATATACAAACCCCTCACCTATCAGGTTCAGTCCGAGTTGCGCCAGCTGCACCAGATCACCACTGGCTCCCACACTTCCATGTTCGAAAATTTCGGGCGTGATGTTGGCATTCAGGAATGCTACCAACTGTTTTATGACACCCACACTAACGCCAGAATTCCCTTGCAGGAAGGTATTCAGTCGTGCCAGCATCACGCTTCTGGCATCTATTTCCTGGAGGGCTTTTCCCATTCCTGAGGAATGGCTGCGGATAAGATTATATTGGAGATTGTTTAGTTGGTCATTATCAATCCGAAATTGAGCCATCGGACCAAATCCCGTATTGATCCCATATATAATTTTATCTTTAGAAAAATCTGTTAAGAACTGATAAGAATCAGAAAGGTATTGCAGGGTTTCATTATCTATCTCAATCGCACTTCTTTTAAAAGCATATTGCTCAATCTGAGCTAAAGAAAGTTGTTTCATTTGCGTGGCCTAACCTAAAAAAATTTGCGTAAAATAAAGCCTTTTTTCCTGCAAAGGCAAACTCCATAAACAGTGCAATCCCTCTCTGTTGTTTTTATTTGGCTAACAAGTCTGTAGCTTTGCATCATTTCGCAAAAATATCGTGGCGATTAGTCCGGATTATGGCAGAATCTGCTGATAAATTTTCCATTTTACAGGAAAATAATAAAAAAGATAATTAATGTCCAGAGACATCATATTAAATCTAATCACATTATTCGTCAGAAAAAAAACAGGATTTCTCATATGCCTGGTGGCAATATTTGGATTCCTCCTTATAGGCATTTCCAGACTTCAGATTACTGAAAGTATCCTTTCTGCTCTTCCGGATAGTAAAGAATTCAGGGAACTTTCAACTATGATGGAAAGCAAAAAGCTTTCTAATCAGATCTTTTTGTCGTTGGAGTTTGATGATCAGCCACCGGCTGAAGAGATGGCCTTAATAGCGGAAGAATTTGCTGATTCCCTGAGTAGTGCAACGAATGGTTTGCTTACTGAAGTTATTTATCAGCGTGAAAATGCACAGGACGAGGTGTACCAGCATCTGTACAATAACCTTCCCAGTCTGATTGATACGTCTTATTATAGTTATATCCAAAGCCGCATTGCAGCAGATACAATAAAAGAATCTGTTAGCAGGGTTAAAAAACAATTATTGACGCCTGGGGCAGCCTTTTTTCAGGACTACCTCCTCAATGATCCTTTGTTTATCAGCAGTGAGTTTTTCAAAGAAACAGGTGCCCAGCAAGGTCAGGGAAAATTCCTGCTGGAAGATGGTCTCCTGGTTTCCGAAGATGGGAAACGCATGCTCATTACTACCTACCCCGCTTTTGACAGTGGTGACTCCGGCAAAAGTCACGAGTTATTAGATGAGCTTGAAAAATTCAGGAAACAATGGGAATCCGACCATCCGGGCATCCATTTGGCGTATTTTGGAAATTTTGAAATAGCTGCCAAAAACGCTGCACAGATCAAAAAAGACACTACCTATACCATGGTAGTGGCCTTGCTGGTGATTGTAATGATACTCATTCTTTACTATCGCAAGTGGTTGATTCCATTATATATATTGCTCCCGACACTTTTCGGAGCGCTGTTTACCTTGGGGATCATCGGTTGGTTCAAAGAATCTGTATCAGGAATTTCGCTTGCCACCGGTGCCGTTTTAATGGGTATTACCCTTGATTATGCGCTGCATTTCTTTACCCATCTCAAACATTCCAGATCGGTTAAAGAAACAATAGGAGATATTTCCAAACCAATGCTCACGGGCAGCTTCACCACTATTGCAGCTTTTGCGGCGCTGCTTTTCGCTAATTCTCCTGTACTCAGAGATTTTGGACTGATAGCCTGCCTGGCGCTTGTAGCTGCCGGGGTATTCACCATATTTATTCTACCCGCTATACTTGAAATACTTCGATTTGATTTCGAAAAAGGTCTCCAGGAAGAACGATCATTAGAATTTTTTGGTGCATTGGATCGCACTGTTGGTAAATGGAAATTGCCGCTTACAGTACTTCTAATTGTATGTTCCTCCTTCTTTTTATATCATTCTGACCAGGTCAAATTTGAAGACAATCTGAACAATTTAAGCTTATACACAGATGATTTAGCAGAAAAAGAACAGTTTTTAGCCAATATTGATCCACTCAACGAAAAGAAAATTTATCTGTTTGCATCCGGAAAAAATATGGAGGATGCGATAGCCAATAACTTCAAAGCATACGAGCAGCTTAAAGCGGAGTTCAGGGACAAAAAAGTAAGCCATTTTGTATCTACTGCTCCCTATCTGATACCGGGTGCTGTGGCAGACGAGAAGCTGACAATGTGGAATACATTCTGGAATGCAGGCAACCTGAAAAATGAAGTTTTAAAAAATCTCAACGAAGCAGCTGAAAAACAAGGTTTTGAACCAGGTTCATTCAACCGGCTTCAACAATTGATGGAAACGCCATCACATCCAGAATACGAAAATATATCCATGTTATTAGGTCTGACAGGAATGGATAACCTGATAGATTCAAGTCGGCAAAACTATACACTTATTTCTACCGTAACCATCCCCGTTCAGTATTTGACAGAAGTAAAGCAAAGTTTCGGTCATATAGATGGTGTGAAAGTTTTTGACAGAGGGGCTATTGCCAGCGCAATGATCAATAACGTTAAAGAGGATTTCAATTATTTGCTTGGTATAACCGCAGGACTAGTCTTTCTTTCGCTACTGATCGTGTACGGTCGCATCGAGCTTACCCTGCTTTCCTTTATGCCCATGGCGATAAGCTGGATCTGGATTCTTGGAATTTCCGCGTTACTCGATATCCGTTTCAATTTCGTCAACGTAGTGGTTTCCACCTTCATTTTTGGTCTTGGCGATGACTATAGCATTTTCACGACGGATGGCCTGCTCAACAGGTATAAATACGGCAAAAACAGCCTGGCATCGTATTCTTCCGCAATTTTCATTTCTGCTCTGACTACCATAATCGGCACAGGAGCACTCATTTTTGCGGTACATCCAGCCATTCATTCCATATCAATCGTCAGTGTATTAGGCATAGCTTGCATCGTACTTTTTTCAATTGTTTTTCAACCGCTGTTTTTTAGATTGTTTATTCAGGACCGTGTAGATCGGGGAGTTGCTCCTTTTACTTTCACTACATTTATTCTGAGCCTGTTATCATTCTTACTTTACGGATTAACCAGCCTGATAACCACGCTCTTAATTCCGTTTATCGTCTTGTTACCAGTATCCAAACTCAGGAAACGCAATTGGGTCAATCAACTTCTGTCATTCTTTGCCAGGGTAATTATTTATTCAGGTATTCATGTTAGGAAACGATATGACGGTCTTGAAAACTTGGATATTAATAAACCAACCATGTTCATTGCCAATCATGCCTCCTCATTGGATAATCTGCTGGTAATAATGAAACACCCCAAACTAGTCATGATGGTGAAAGGTTGGGTTTATAATTCACCGTTTTTTGGATTGGCAGTACGATATGCAGGTTATCTGCATATAGGGGAAGATCCGGAGAAAAATATTGAAAAGATAAAACAATTGGTCCAGGAAGGCTATTCAGTACTCGTTTTCCCGGAAGGCACCCGCTCTGAAGACGGTCAACTTCGGAGATTTCATAAAGGGGCTTTTTATCTTGCAGAAAGAACCGGTTTGGACATACAGCCGATTATCTTAAATGGTACTGCTTTTGTGATGCCTAAAGGTGTGCATAATATCCGTAAAGGAGCATTGAATATAAAATATCTGCCCAGGGTGAAGGGGATTGATTTATCCTGGGGGTCTACCTATCAGGAAAGGGCCAAGTCCATTACGAAATGGTACCGGGAGGAATTTGCATCATACAAAGTAAAGTCTGAGGATAACTGGCTGATCAAACAGCGTATTATGAGTAATTATGTATACAAAGGGCCTGTTTTAGAGTGGTATTTCAAGACAAAATTTGAACTGGAAAAAAACAACTATGATTTTTATAATCAACAGATCGAAGATAGGAAACGGATATTAGATATTGGATGTGGATATGGATATCTATCATTTTATTTGCATTATAAAAACCCGGAACGTCTGATAAAAGGGATTGATTATGATGAGGATAAAGTAAAACTGGCAGCCAACTGTTATGATAAAACGAATACACTTATTTTTGAATCCTGTAATCTGATTGAATATCAACCAGAATCTAGTGATGTTATGTTTTTTAACGATGTTATACATTATGTACCGGACACCCTTCAAAAGCCAGTATTACAGAGGTTTATAAATCAACTCAATCCTGGAGGATTGATTTTTATACGTGATGGAATAACGGATGCTGTAAGTGCGCATCATGAGACCATAAAAACAGAAAAGTTATCTACCAAAGTGTTGCGCTTTAATAAAACCGAGAATGATCTTCATTTCTTTTCTTCAGATTTTATTAAATCATTAGCCCGAGAAAATTCACTTGTCTATGAGATGATTTCTCATTCTGATAAAACCTCCAATGTTTTATTTATCCTGAGAAAGCCATGACAAATGAAGAATTCGATTTCGTAATAATCGGCAGTGGCCTGGGTGGATTGTGCTGTGCTTATATGCTGGCTTCAGAAGGGTTAAAAGTTTGCGTGCTTGAAAAAAACCATCAGATTGGCGGCACATTGCAGGTTTTCAGTCGGGATAAAGCCATTCTCGATACGGGCGTTCATTACATTGGCAGTTTAGATAAAGGAGAAACGCTGGATCGGATTTTCAGGTACTTCGGCATTAGGGATGACCTGAAACTTCAAAGACTTGACTCTAATGGATTCGACATCATCCGGTTTGATGATGGTTCTGAATATCCCTATGGACAAGGGTATGAGCAATTCAGAAATAATCTGGCAACACAGTTTCCTGATGATATTCAAGCAATAGATCAATATCTGGAGGTCATTCAAAATATCTGCCGTGACTTCCCTCTTTATAATCTGGAAGAAACAGACTATGATGGATCAGAATATCCGCACATGAAAATTGCGGCATCTGACTATATTGCGGGGTTAACAACCAACAAACGACTCCAAAATGTGCTGGCGGGAACCAATTCATTTTTGTATGCAGGAATAGCCGGAGTCACCCCCCTTCATGTACATGCCCTCATTCAGAACAGTTACCTGAAAGGCGCCTACCGACTCGTAGATGGGGGTTCCCAGCTCGCAATCTTGTTGAGCAGGTCCATTCGAAAAAAAGGTGGAATCATCAGAAAAAGATGCAAAGTAACAGGAGCGACGTTTCATGAAAACGGATCGATCATATCTGTATTACTGGATTCGGGAGAAGAAGTAAGAGGAAAGCAATTTATTTCCAACCTTCATCCCCTGGCTACCATTAATATTTTTGGAGAAGAACGGTTTATGAAAATGTATACCAAACGAGTAAAGCAACTGAAAAATAGCATTTCATGCTTTATGACGCATTTGATATTCCATGAAAGATCTTTTGAATATCTCAATCATAATATCTACCAATATCATAACGAGGATGTATGGAAAGGAACGAATTACACCGAAAAAGTATGGCCAGAGCAATATTTTATCAGTACTCCCGCGGTTTCAAAAGATCAGCAATATGCTGAGTCCATGTCCGTCATGGCGTTTATGAAAGCGGAAGAAACGGATGCCTGGGCTACTACTTTTAACACACGCACAACTTCTTCTTCCCGTGGAGAATCATATGAGTTGTTCAAGAAGGAAAAAGAAGAAAAGGTACTAAAAAGACTGGAGAGCGTATTCCCGGGGATTAGAGAAAAAGTAAAAAGTATATACAGTGTAACCCCGCTCACATGGCGGGATTACCTTGGCACGCCTGATGGAAGTATGTATGGAATTATAAAGTCTGCCGAAAACCCTTTAAAATCTTTTATCAATACCAAAACCCACATCCCTAACTTATCACTTACCGGGCAGAATATCATTCTTCATGGTATATTAGGGGTGGCAATAGGTGCTATTGTAACATGTGCCCCTTTTATTGGAAAAGATACTATCCTAAAAAAAATAAAAATTGCCAATCAGAATAACTGACTTTAGCCTTACACATTGCTTATGGAATCATTTGACATTATTGTTATGGGTGCCGGTCCGTCTGGAGCGGTGGCTGCCTCCTATTTATCTCGTTTAGATTACCGGGTAATAATACTTGAAAAAGAAACGTTTCCACGTTTTGTCATAGGAGAAAGTCTGTTGCCCTGTTGTATGGAATTTTTAGATGAAGCAGGGCTATTGGAAGCAGTAAAGGAAAAAGGATTTCAGATAAAATCCGGTGCCGCATTTCTCCGTGAAGACAAGCGATGCGAGTTTTTCTTTGATGACCAGTATACCAAAGGATGGACCTGGACGTGGCAGGTAAAAAGAGCTGAATTTGACCATATACTTGCTGAACAGGCGAGGAAAAACGGTGCAGAGCTACGATATGGATCAGAAGTATTGGCTGTTAATTGTAGCAGTGATAAACAAACAGTTCAATATAAAGACAATCAGGGTGAGATAAGAACTATTGAAAGCCGGTTTATCATCGATGCCAGCGGTTACGGAAGGGTATTGCCACGCCTGTTTGACTTAGGTCAGCCTTCCAGGTTCAAAGCGAGAGGTGCCTTATTTTCTCATTTCATAGATAGTAAAAGAACACCCGATGCGAGTGCGAATATTTTTGTTCATTCATTCAACAATAATTCCTCATGGATCTGGGCAATTCCGTTTTCCGATGGTACCACCTCAGTTGGGATTGTAGGAGATCAGGATTACATCATAGATATGGCATCAGAGGGTGCGCTAAAGTTCAAAGAATTTATTCGTTCCTTCAAAGATCTACAGGGCAGATTTGACGAATCTTCCTACCTGTTTGAGCCAAGGACCATTCTGGGATATTCTGTAGGCGTAAAATCTACTTTTGGAGAAGGGTATGTTTTGGCAGGAAACAGCACAGAATTCCTTGATCCGATATTCTCATCAGGAGTTACTTTTGCCACTGCTTCGGGGATGTTCAGTGCAAAACTCATTGACCGCCAACTCAGGGGGGAAACGGTGGATTGGCAAACAGAATATGAAGACAAACTGAGAAAAGGGATTGACGTATTCAGAACCTATGTTGACGGATGGTATAATGGAGATTTCCAGACGATCATTTTTACGGATACTATCAATCCTGAGTTCAAAAAGCAGATATGTTCTGTACTGGCAGGGTATGTTTGGGATGATACCAACCCGTTTGTCAAAAAACATGATACCATCCTGGCCACCCTGGCACAAGTAATCCGGATTAAAGAACGAGAGTCTGGTGTAAAACCACCCAATTAATCGATCATTTGGTATCCAACAGGATGATACTATGCTGGATACCTAAATAATGATTGTAAATCAATACCGGACCTGCTGGCTGGGGACAAATATGCGGCGCATTACCTTTTAAAATGTGGCATCCTAACCATACCGCAAATGCACTTGCTGTAGGATAGTCACCCGTCCAATGTTTAAACGAAAGTGGTCTGATGTGGCTAAAAAGTGATTGGGTCAACTCATCATACCAATAGTCGTTTCGAATATCGCCATTGTACCCGGCCACCAGGCACTGAATGTCGGAAGGCTGATATCCATGATTATGAAGCAAACTTTTAACTGCCACCATTAACTCTTCAGGCGCAGGATTATTCAGCATCACAACATCCCTAATCCGAGCGAAGTAAGGCAACTGATCAGTTGAATTAACCATAAACATGGCTGCGCCTTCACCACAGACAGTACCCGATGTTCCGGATTGGAGTAATGAATCAGAATTGGTTTCTTCTTTTTTATATATACCTGCCTGGTCATCAATGGAATAGTTGTATGCTGAAATTTCTTCTGCAGCTCCAACCAATAAAGTACTATTAGCATTTTCTTCCAGAAACAATAAGGCGTCAATCAATGCCGCTTCAAATGCATGTCCTTTATGTACATGCGTTGAATTATAACCAGAATTGCCGGACATTAACGATAGCTGAGAAGCTATATTATTAGGTGTGCTTTGTACAAAATTAGTGGGACTCAAAGTAGATTCATTAAAATCCACAATCTGATTCAGGAACTTAAGACAGTGGTCCAATCCTCCATAGGCAGTTCCCAACACAATTCCATCAGGTTTGGTATTTCTGTTGAGCAACAATGCCCCCGCTCCCACTCCCATACGCAAAGCTTTTGCCATTCTTCTGAGTAGCGACGGCGCTATAATTCCCTTATAATCAGGCTCTAATGCAGAATACCTTGTCCCAGCATTAGGCACCAAATTACCTGAGAGGAATTCGTCTGTATAAGTAGGCTGAGGAGAAATACAAGCTAGGTCTGTGATATACATTTCTATTCAGATTTCAATATTTTTATTATCGGGTAAGCATTAAAATGAATCAAGCTTTGCCGAATACGATTGAAGTACAATTTCCTCCAAAACCAAAAGCATTAGTCAGGGCAAAGTTTATCGAATAATCTTTATGGTATTGCAGACAGGGAATAAGATTATGCGGTTCAATCGGGGTATTAAAATGCAGACTGGGATATAGTTCCTGGTGATACAACGACAAAATTGTATATACAGCTCCTATCGAACCTGCTGCCCCCAGGGTATGACCCGTATAAGTTTTAGTAGAATTGAAAGGAGGTAATTTTCCAAATACCTTCTGCATTCCGAATGCTTCTACTTCGTCATTATTTTCTGTGGCAGTCCCATGGGTATGGATATAGTCAACTTCACTGGCGTTTATCCCCGTATTTTTCAATGCATCTTCCATCGATCTGATTACACCTGTAGCTTCTGCCGATAACGCAGATGCATGATACGCATCACAGGAATTGCCAAAGCCGCTGACTTTCGCATATGCTTTCTTTTGCACTACGGCATCAGCGGCTTCAAGGACAAGATAGGCTGCTCCCTCTCCCAAGTTCAGTCCTGAACGATCCTTGTCAAAAGACCGGCATGGTACAGGCGATAAAATGGAGAGTGAGTTAAAGCCGTTCACAGTATATTTTGCCAGTGAATCAGTTCCTCCTACAATAACACGCTTTGCTCTGCCTGCCCGAATCAGACGCGTTCCCAATAAAATGGAATTCAATGACGACGAACAAGCTGTATTGATAGTATCTGTGAATCCCTTGATATTATAATGACTACAGATTCTCAACGCATGTGCGGCAGCCGGAAAGGAAGCCAGATATTCAAATTCTGAACTGGTCCTGTTGGCATTTTCGTAGAGCTGATCAGTAAGGCACATCCCACCTACCGTGGATGCGGAAATAAAGGCAGTTGAATGAGATGCCAAATCCTTATCAGTAAGCGAAGCATCTGCGATTGCTTGACCAAAAGCGGTAAAAGCCAACAGATCCGTGCGCGTTAATCCACTTGTTTGAACCCCACTTATCCGGCTTTTCAAGGCATTATCGTCGGACTTCACTTCCCCAAAAGGGAATTTTTCTGCATACACAGACTGAAAAATGCCAGGTGTTCCCAAACCGGTTTTCCCCTCAATCAAGGATTGCCGGTTTTCCGGAAGATTATTGCCAATTGCAGAAATAATCCCCATCCCCGTCACCAACACATCCTGCATAAGCTTATACTTTTGGAGAATTCTGAAGGATATAATCGGCCATATGGTTCACATCAATCAGGATTTTTCGTCCTTCTGCCGGATTTTTAATTTTAATTCCATATTCTCTTTCCAAGAGTACCACAAGTTCCAGTGAATCTATTGAGTCAAGTTCAAGGCTCCCACCAAAGAAAGGTTCATCATCCTTAATATCTTCAGGTTGAATATCCAACAAATTCAGATAACTTATTATTTGCTCTTTGAGCACAGTTTTCAGGTTTGCAGCATCCATATTTTTAAATTATCTTAAATCAGTTATAAAATTTGTAATTAATCAATTTAACTCAGCCAAATTTGAGTCAAATAATTTTTTCCAGTCGCAATTTGTAAGCCACCAAAGACTGACAAATTACTATAAATCCAGTCAGAACTCCCAATACAATACTTAGTTCTGACCAACTACCACCTTGCAAGAACAAGACATAAAAACCTTCGAGGCACCACCTCAACGGTGAAATCATGCCTAAAGTCTGCATGAATGCGGGCATCATAAACGACGGAATCCATATTCCTCCGATGGCAGCAAATATAATAATCGTCACTGCGCCAAACCCGTTAGCTTGCTCCTGAGTACGGGCAAAGGAACCGATCAGCATGGCATAGCTTACTGCGGACATTCCGCTCAGTAATATCATCACCAGCAGCGGCAGAAAGGCTTCAGGTAAGGAGAGTACAGGCAGCCCAATCTGTGGTAAAACGATCATGCCCATGGTAAATGTCAGGAATACCTGTAAAATTGCTACTAACAAATAAACAATAAATTTACCACTCATAACATACATAAAACTCGAAGGCATTGTTTTCAGGCGAAGAAAACTGCCATTCAGCCTTTCTTTGACAATATTCCCTCCTAAAGAAACTACCATAAAAAACATAGCAAAAAGTGTCCATGCAGGCACATTATGCTGCGTTGAATTTGGGTTTTTAACAGCATCATCTCTATTGGCCACTACCGGCTCTATACCAACCTGATTTTTCAACATTTTCTCCTTCAGCGCTCCAGCTCCTTTCTCAGCATCCAGATCTCCGTATAGTTTATCGATCACCACGCCCATTTCTACTTTTGACAAAAAAGACCGTAGAATATTCATGACTGAAAAACTGTAGTTTTCCTGCATGACCGGATCGTAAAAAAATGAAATATCCGGCATTTGCCCCCCATTAGCAGGGTCAATTACCTCACTGACACCTAAATCCTGCATCATCAAGTCACTTACTTCCTGGGCACTGGTGTGAATCCCGTCCGAAAAATCTGCTGGAATATATACGGCAATCAATTTGCCTTTTGCCAATAATTCTCCTTTAAGATTTTGCTTTTCCAGCTGCTTGTCTTCCGAAATTTCAAATAATCCTGACATGCGCAACTGGGATATGAATTCACTTCCCTCGGCCCCCTCATCATGGTTGACGATCAACAAGGGTATCTGGTTGTCATTTACAATTTTATAGGCACTGTCCTGTATAACAGTAATGATAAATACCAGCAACAAAGGCATTGCAAACAAAATCAATAGCCCTGCTATATCACTGTAAAGTAACAATAATTCCTTTTTAACAGAAGCTAATAACCTATAGATCATATTAATCGCGGTATTCTTCGCCTGTCAAGGCTATAAATAATGATTGCAGATCTGTTTTGCCGTGTTCACGAAGTAATCCATCTATGTTCCCCTCAACAATCACCTGGCCATGGTCTACCAGAGCCAGGTAATTACAGAACTCCTGTGCTTCGGACAAATGGTGCGAGGTATAAATAATGGTCGTACCCGACGCATTGATTTTCTCAAGAAACCGAATGATTGAGTTTTTACTTTGAACATCCACCCCTACCGTAGGCTCGTCCAGAAAAAGAAATGATGGACGGTGCATAATACCCAGTGCCAGGTTCACCCTTCTTTTCATGCCGCCTGAAAACGTTCGTACTTTTTCTCCCTGAACATGTTCTAAGCCTAATACAGGCAAAAGCTCCTCTATACGTTCTCTGATGGCCTGTTTGGGCATTCGGTACATGGCTCCGAAATATTCCAGATTCTGAATCAGTGTAAGTTCATGATAAAAGGCAAAATCCTGGGGTACGAAACCAATTTTGGATCGCCTCTCCTCTGGATGCACTGGCTGATTATCAAGGAAGAAACTCACTGTTCCGGCGGATGGTGAGAATATACCGCACATAATGGAAATCAGGGTGGTCTTCCCTGCACCGTTAGGACCTAGCAAACCGAAAATACTCCCTTCTTTTATAGTCAGGTTGATATTCGTAAGACTATCCTTTAGGGCACTAGGGTATCGCTTGGAAATAGCATCCAAACGAATGGCTACATTCTGATCCATTGTTAAAACTTTAATTTATCCAAACGTTGGAAAGCAGCTTTTTCAATATCTTTTATCTCAAGAAGCCTGTCTGCTATATCCTCAAAATCTGACTGTGCAGACAACCTGCCTTTATAGACACCGGCCATCTGAATAGCGCTGTCGCGCCATTTATCTCCTGCTTTGGTAAAGTCTTCAGAAATAGAAACCAGTTCATCCATCTTCAGATATTCGGCAGCTTCTTCCAGAAATGCGGCATAGAGGAATCTGAATCCACCTCCACCCGTACCAATTTCTTCCTGCATTCTGACAATCTGTCCCAGGTAAAGACCCGCCTTTTTCAGTCCGAGTTGATCACGCCATTTTCGGATTCTTTTTGCAGTATAACCAATTCCGGCAACGCCTGCGATAGGTCCCGGGATTCGGATCATATCTCTTACTTCTCTTTTAATACCACTCTTGATTCCTTTAATAATCATACCCTCATTGACAGCACCAAAGTTGACCGGGTAATAAGCCTGTCCCCGGGGAGCAAGGGTACCTTTGGCAAAGCGAACCTTCATCAGCTCTTCTTCGGTCAGTTCGGTCACCATTTCCATGATAGGGTCACTCACCAGGTAGTTATTTCCGTTTTTACCAAACACGATCAAATTATGTGCGTTAAAGTGAAAACGATACTCTCTTGGAAAATAGGGCAAATGAAAAACGCCTACCTGACATCCTACCGGAATGCCCCTGCTGATGAGGTCATCCAGATACTCTTTGGCTTTAATTTCACTGCTGAATTTCTTTCTTTGTATACTCACTCCGAGTGCTTTGCAGGTTCGGCTGAAAATAGCCCCAGGCATGGTACGGAAAGAAATAGCAGGACCGTTACTTAAACTAATAAACGGTATATGTACATAAAAAAGACCTGAACCCATCCCGAAAGCCAGAGGCTCAGTCAGAAAGTCCAGCCCATGATTATGCAAGAGGCTAGTAGTCACACCATTTTCACAATGTGCTGCCTGAATATGTCTAAACTCGTGGTTCAATATTTCCGTCAAAATCTGTCAGTTCTTGGAGTGAAATTTCAAATGCTTTTGCATATTTCAAAAGCGTCTTTTCACTTAATTTTTTAAATACATTTGGCTTTAAATGCCTTTTTATGGTAAAACTCCAGAAGCCAGTATAGTCGGATATGACAGGCATATCCATCAAACGCACGGCCATAAAGTAGTGAATAGGGCTTTTTTCACCCTTTCTGACTGCTTCTGCAGCCTCCCGGATTTCACTATTTACCCCTTCCCATGCATTATCCAGGGCTTCGATTTTCACAGACCAACCCTTGCTCAACGCGGTTTCATATTTACCCTGATCGTTTTTTACATAGCAGAGTTCCCGGGTATACCTTGATAAGGCGCCAGGGTCTTGTGGGAGATCTTCTTTTTTCATTTTACACGACAGTCAACAAAGCAAACACATAGGAAAAACGCGCACTTTCTGGCACTGCCAGCAATATTTTTTCGCCTTGTTTCAATTTTCCACTGTTGAACAGTTCATCAAGCATCAGATAAATAGAGGCAGCTCCGACATTACCTACTCTATCCAGGTTAATAAACCATTTTTCCTTTGGAATGGGCGTACCGTTAGCCTCAAGCACCTCAAAAATCTTGTCTTCAAAAAAGAAACTGGAAATATGCGGCAGGAAATAGTCGATTTCATCTGACCTTAGGTTCTTAGCCTCCATAATAGATTTCAGTTTATTGAAACCCAGGGGAACAATCTTTTCCTTGAGCATTTTAAAGTCTTGCTTGATGCTCAACAGTGAATTTTCCCTGATGCCATCCGGCGAATAATCCTTAAAACTTTTAAACTCCCCTCCTTCACTTTTCTCTCCAGCCATGTACATACAGACTTCTTCCTGATTGGCATAAGAACAGGCTTCCATCCAGTCAATCCGGAGAGATAGCCCCACCGGGTTGGCCTGGTCCTGGATTAATACTGCTCCGGCACCGTCAGATAACATCCATCTAAGGAAATCTTTATCAAAAGCAATATATGGATTTTGTTCCAGGTCAATCAGTTTTTGTACTTCATCTTCAAACTGTTCGTGGCGCAGCGATATGGCAAAGCGCTCTGATGCCGCAGATACTGCCATCTTCTTTTCACCCAATCGCACAGACATCCAGGCGTACTTCAACGCATGCATACCAGCACAGCATACCCCTGAAGGAGATACAACCTCAATGGATTTGGTCTCCGGTAACTGCCCATGGACCATCACGCCATGTGAAGGCATAATCTGGTCAGGGCTGGAAGTACCTACACTGAGAAGGTCAACTGAAGCTAACCTTTCATGATTATCTTCAAAAAGACCGCGGATAGCCATGGCGGCCATATCAGCATTACTATGGGTGGTTTCTCCTTGCTTGTTGAATGAATAGTAACGATTTTTGATTCCATTGTTTCTGAGCACAATTTGCTTAGAACGTGATGGTTTCCCATTAATATAGCCGAGATACTGTTCCATTTCATCATTAGAAACAGCTTCATTCGGCAGGAATTTGGCAATATGAGTAATATAAGCTTCTGACATTTTATTTTAAATCAACACTACAATAATAATCCTTTTTTCTTTTGATAGCATTACCTGAAAATGGCCTTATCAGGATGCTATAGAGCGTAAATAGCACTGGAGCAACGAGAAACAAGGCCGATAACAGGTAATATTTAAATGCTGTTACAAAAAATTTCCTTTTTCCTGGGCTGGTACCAAAACGCTTGATAATGCTGGTCCAGATTCGGAAAATTCTTTTGGCTCGCTCTTCAATAAATACGATTTCAGTGGGCAGGTGAATGATACCCAGACCAAGAAATTTCTCTTGTAGTCTATCATAATTTTGTTCACTAAAGGCGGTTGCGGCTATTTTACCAAAACGCTCAGCACTACTAATATCTTCATCACTTACACCAGGCAGGGGGAAAATGCCCCATTTCCGATCTTTTTTTCCTCCACCTAACCAATGGAAAATTGTTATCACACTTAGGTGATTATTGGCCCTGTCGACCAATGGAATATTTCCTACAAGTCTTGCGCCTATCTGCTTCAATCTTAATTTAACACTTTCCTGTGAATTGATCCACATATTTCTGCAACCACTAATGGTAATCACGGGTGTATCTTTGATGATTTCCTGAAAAGCGGGCAGCTGAAGCAAAGAACTGGTGGGTCTGGACGGAGAAAGAAACCAAGGCTGGTACCCTAATATCACTAAATCATATTTTTCATTGGCAAAAGCAATGGGTTTTAATGGCATAGGTTCCTCGTTCACCGTTTCGGGCATGGTATCAAAAAAGGTCGCAATGTCCCATGGCATGGGGTAAGGAGATGCCGGTTCAAATTTAACGCGCTCTATAATTTCCGACTGGAAGGGTTTCAGAAAATTTTCAATAATCTCATCAAGCTGGCCTGTTTGAGAGAAACTTATAGCCAATATTTTTTTTTGCATATTAAATGATTCAAAATCCTGATCAGATACATTCCTATCTGTTATTGGTTTTCAGAATTTCATTAATTTTCAAAACTTCGGAAGTTTTACCATAATTCTGAATTTCTGACTGAAGGGATTTATCCAAACCATCAAACTTACTAATAATCAACTGAGTATCTTCCTCAATTTCTTTGTTATATTTCAATATTTTAGGTGCATTTTCCTGAATGATTAACCTAAGAAACCTGTATTCGGCATTGGCAGGATTCTCATCAATTATCTTTTCAAGCGCTTCGGCACCTTCCTTAAACTGTTTCAGTTTGGCGGCAGGGCCTTTGATCAACCCGGCTTTTCGCATCCCTAATGCTCCAATATAAGCTTTATTGAGCTGATTGTCCGCTGAATTTTCAAGCTGACTGATCAGCCTATCTACAGTCTCTACTGATTCTCCTGCCAATGTAGTATATAATTCCTTTCTGCTGACCTCTGTACGGAACGCCAGTAATACCCATATACAGCACAATGTACCTACGATTATCCTTCCCTTTAGCATGTCTGTTCGTTTACAAGTTTTGACGATAGTATGATAACAACCTCTCCTTAACTTTGTTTACGGCATTTGATAATGGTATGATAACTATCACCAATTAATGCAAATTCTTCGGTAATTTCAAGACCTGCTCGTTCGATTAGTCTTTTCATGGCATCAACTGTATACATTTTACTGTTTCCATTCGCCATAATTGTAAAATACAACGACGTTGCCACCAGACTATAGGCAGCTGCCGGGTATTTCTGGTTGTCTATGAATGGCTCCATGATATAGATGATGGTATGCTCATCAGCTGCATTTCGCACATTTTCAAGAATGGCTATTATTTCTTCTTCTGAAAAACAGTCTAGAAACTGACTCATCCAGATTACGTCTGCCCCCTGAGGTATCCGCTGACTGTTATCAAGCAAATCGATCTGATGAAAATCAATACGATCTGACAGGCCTTTTGCTTCCACATTTTTTCGGGCAGAGGCCAGTTGACCTGGTAAGTCCAGGATTTTAATCCTTACTTCCGGATCATATCCACAGCAAGCCATCGACCACTTTCCTGTATTTCCACCTATATCGAATAACAATTTCGGTTGGGTGCTAAACACAATCTGGAGCGCATTAGGGAATGCTCCATCAGAGTAGTAGTGGTCAAAGTTAAGCCAGGATGTGCGGGCAGGCTCTGGGAAATGAGCTAATCCTTCATATAATGTTGGCCAGTCTCCCAGCACTTTTAAACCTTCCGGTTTTCCGTTCACTATGCTTTCAGTCATAAAGTCAGCCCCATGGTAACAGACATCCTTCATAAAATCCAGATTGACATTTGTCATTTCATCTTTCAGCAGGAAGAAGCCTGTTTTGGTGATTTTGAACCGATCATCGCCAATCTGCTCAATAACATCTATAATTTCGGCTGCTTCCGTCAGGACGGTTATACCGTATAATGAAACTCCTGTAATTTTACTTAATTCCTCCGCTGTTATCCCATTTCTGTGCTTGGCAATAGTTTCAAGAATTCCCAGTCTTTTCATTGCAACCACTGCTTGAAAATATAAAGGGCCGAAAACTATTTTGTGGGCTTCATGCTTTGCCTCCAGGGCTGTAATTTCTTTACTCATTTATCTGATAATTCAGCCATTAATCGGGCTAATACAAATTTGGTCTTACGGTATTATTGAAAGGTATATTCACCACTTTACTACGGCAAAAGAGTGAATTTCTTTCAGCATGCCTGAGTTTTCAGGAATAGATCATTTAAATTTCTTGCTCCATTCTTTATAATAGCTGGAGCCGATTTGTTTACCTACGTTGGCCACTGCCCCCGCCCAATAATTTCGAAACCCGAACCCAGCCGCTTTGGCACTGATTTTTTCTGTGTGCAGTATTTTCTTATTTGACAGATCTATAAAAGTAACCCATACTGTCATTTTTTCTGAAATTTTGTCAAGGGATTCCACCACGTATACTACGCCTACGCCGTCGGTTTTAGAAAGCGAATAAGATGCAACAGATTTGAAAACTGTGGTTTCATTAATCTCATAAGGGTTCATTGTGATATTGTCATCAACCTTTACTTTTTTATTGAGACCCGACATATCATCTATATAGGTTTCATAACGATCACTACCTAGTTTAAAGGCCTTATCCAAAGCAAATTTTTTCGGCTCCAGTACTAGCAGACTATTCCAGGAAGGAATCATCTGGTTTTCAATTGCAGATGGATTGGAAAAGGCAGCGGCATCGCCAATGAACTTAGCTTGTGTAAAGTCCAGACCGAGAAACGTGAGTTTTGTTTTACCACCAAACAAACCCTGCATTGAGTTTTGTGAAAAACCTTGCAGCGAAGTCAATAAAAGTACAAAGGCAAAAATTAGATTCTTTTTCATAATACAATTGATATGGATGAGATTCTGGCTTTAAAAAGCAAAATTAGGAATATTTTAATCTTGAAAATCATTTGCCAGCATAAACTAATTTTTCGGGTTTTCGCTTCTCCTGCCTGAATACTCTTCCATACAATTCCTCTTTGGAAATGTAATTCAATTGCGGAGTTACTCTTAATCTTGATTTAAAAAGTGAGTTAAGTTTTTCACTGAATAAATCACCCTTCAAGGTTGTGTCAAGCAAAATAGTAATTTCATCATTTCCGAATTCATTTACAGACACCACTACCTGATACAGCTCTATTTCCTTTACAGTATCCAGAATATCATAAATAGCGGGTGGAAACACAGTAGTTCCTTTATATTTTATCATTTGTTGCTTCCTGCCTACCACCGGTCCCAGTCGCGGAGAGCTACTCCCGCAGGCACATGACCCATAATGCACATGGCACAAATCTCCGGTCTTGTACCGAAGCAACGGCATTCCTTCTACACTTAACGTGGTAACCGCCACTTCACCCAAAGCACCGTCACGCACATGCTGGCCTTCCTCATCGATCACTTCCAGAATCAGGAGATCAGGATTGAGATGCCCTCCTTTTCCTTCGGAACATTCAGTAAATGCTGCACCCATTTCTGTAGATGCATAAGTAGAATACAGTTGAACGTCCCACTGATCACAAATACGTTTTCCCAGAGCATTCAGTGAAAAATCAGGGTTGCGTATCGGCTCTCCGATGCAGATGATGGACCGGATACTCGTTTTCCTGAATTCAATTTGGTTTTCGATGGCATAGTCGATTAACCTGGGAATAAAAGACGGAATTGCGATGAGTACTGTTGGTGAAAACCTCAGTATCGACTCCCACTGCAAAAACGGAGCGCCAGGGCCTACCCTAATCATACCAGCACCTAATTTTCTTGCACCAGTCCAGTAGGCCAATCCAGCCATAAAACGACGGTCAATGGTCGTCATTAACTGGAAAATATCCTCCTCTGTGCATCCAGCCCGCTGAAATGCCATTGCTTCATTCATGGCCAGACGGTTCAGATCATTTTCTGTCAGGTAAAATGCCACAGGATCTGACAATGTGCCCGATGTGGTCACAAAATCTGCAATCTGATTTTTTGCAACACAGAGAAATTCATCATTGTATAACGCCAGATCATCCTTGGTAGTAAACGGGATTTTTTCAAGATCGCGGATTGTACGAATCTGATTGGGCTGTATGTTATACGATTTAAATATTCGCTGATAATACTTTGAGTTCCGGTCTACATACTCCATTAACCGGATCAGTCCGTGATGGTACTGAGTCATTTTCTTAATATGTACTTCCTGAAGGAATCGTATAAAATTTATTTTAGGTTTCAGTCAGGTATTTCCAACATTGCCTTCACCTCTTCATAGGTCTGGCCAGCTGCTACTCTTACTGCCTGCCCCCCTGGAACGATCACATAACGGAACTCATATGTCAGATCGGTCACAGGATTGGAGTGACTTGGCCTTACCCATACCCGGATACTATTTACTGAGAATGTTGCAGAGATGGTTTCTACCCCTTCTAGTGAATAGGGTAATGACTGTACCTGACCCGGCTCTGTTGGGTGCTTCACGTATACCCTAAGATCAGCCTGATTAATCATGGCCTGCGATAATCTGGGTACATTAAAATCTGCATAATAATAGGGCGTACCATTCTTAGCCTGCCTTGTCCAACTGGTTGGCTTCAACCAGGCAGAATATAAAACATTGGCTGTTCCTGGATCACCCGTTGCTCCTTTATCACCTTCCGGCCCTGCGGGACCCTGCGCACCTTGAGGCCCTGCCGGCCCTTCAGGTCCTTCACAAGACACAGTACCTGCCACTACAGCAAATAGGAATACATTCATGACCAATAAAAATACCTTTTTCATTTTATTCACAATAAAGTTTAACTGGGCTAATATAAAAAACGACCCGAATATCCTTATTTGATAAGACTTTCACAACCTTTATCTGAATTTCCGTAAGATGATATTATCTTTGACCCACTTCAGTAAACTTAATCAGAGTATGTCCCAATCCAAACCAACGTTATTCCTTCTGGATGCGATGGCTTTAATTTATAGAGCTCATTTTGCATTTATTAAAGCTCCCCGATTTTCTTCCAAAGGACTAAATACCAGTGTGGTTTTCGGTTTAACCAATACTATTCTAGAGGTATTGCAAAAAGAAAAACCAACGCATATCGCCATCGCATTTGACACCAGTGCTCCAACATTCAGACATATTGAATTTGAGGCTTACAAAGCCCAACGTGACGCTCAGCCGGAAGATATCACCCTGGCTATCCCGTATGTTTTCAGATTGGCTGAAGCTATGAATATTCCAATTCTGAAACTGGATGGTTATGAAGCTGATGATATTATTGGTACCATCGCAAAAAAAGCGGCCGAACAAACTTTCAGAGTATTCATGATGACTCCTGACAAGGACTATGGTCAGTTGGTCTCAGAGGATATATTTATATACAAACCTGCTTTCATGGGAAAAGCCGCGGAAAAGCTGGGTGTGAATGAAGTGTTGGAAAAATGGAATATCAGCCGTATTGATCAGGTTGTTGATATGCTGGGACTGATGGGAGATGCTGTAGATAATATCCCTGGTATTCCGGGGGTGGGAGAAAAAACGGCACAGAAGCTCATTGCTGAATATGGTAGCATTGAAAACCTGATCGTACACGCACATGAAGTAAAAGGGAAACTAGGAGAAAAAGTCAGAGAATTTAGCGAACAGGCAATCCTCTGCAAAAAACTGGCAACGATTGAACTGAATGTGCCGATTGCGTACGATTTTGAACTTATGCGTGTCAGAGATGCTAACAAAGAGGCTGTTTCATCGCTATTTGACGAACTCGAATTTAAAACATTACGTCAGCGTGTATTCGGCACTTCTACTGCTGCACCTTCAGTTCCTACAAAACCCGTAGCACTGCCGTCAGCAGGTGGGCAGCTGGATATGTTTAGTACTCCTGTGCGTACCACCACAGCAACTCCAGCACTTTCTGCTACAGAGACCGCCTCTCCGGCTCCGGCAGTAATTACTGAAGATTCCACTAGTATAGGCTGGGCGAAGAAAAATGCCGAAAACACCCGACATCAGTATCATATAGTAGACTCCCCTGCCCTCCGTAAAAGTCTTGTGGAATATCTGAATTTACAAACCCTGATATGTTTTGACACTGAAACAACATCCGTCAATGCGATAGAGTCCGAACTGGTGGGATTATCATTTTCTTACCGACCCTACGAAGCATTTTACATTCCTGTTCCTCCAGACCGAGAAGCGGCATTGGATATCGTTCAGGATTTTAAGGAGGTATTTGAAAATGTAAACATTGCCAAAACAGCCCAGAACATTAAATATGATTTACTGGTGCTGAATAACTATGGAGTTGAAGTAAAAGGAGAGATTCACGACACCATGCTGGCACACTATCTGATTGAACCGGAGAAAAGGCATAGCATGGACTTATTGGCAAACGTGTACCTTAATTATGAACCCATACAGATAGAAACCCTTATAGGCAAAAAAGGGAGTAAACAAGGCAATATGCGTGATGTAGCCATATCCGAAATTGCTGAATATGCAGCAGAAGATGCCGATATTACCTTACAGCTGCACCATAAGATTATTCCGCAAGTGTTGAATGGCCATGCATCCAACCTGTACAAAACAGTAGAGATCCCATTGGTAAGCGTATTGGCTAAGATGGAAAGTACTGGTGTAAAAGTGGATATGGGTGCTCTGAAAGAAATGTCCGCCTTACTGGAAAATGATTTGAAGATTCTGGAAGAGTCGGTCTACTCAGAAGCGGGTGAGCGTTTCAATCTCAACTCCCCAAAACAACTTGGTGAGGTGCTGTTTGAGAAAATGAAACTTACAGATAAGCCCAAAAAGACCAAGACCGGACAATATGCCACAGGCGAGGAAATACTTTCTGATCTGGAACTCCAGCATGAGATTGCAAGAAAAATACTGGATTATCGGGAACTCCAAAAACTCAAATCCACCTATGTCGATGCATTGCCCGAGCTAATTAATCCAGCCACGGGCCGAATTCATACATCCTATAATCAGGCTGTTACGGCTACGGGCCGTCTCAGTTCTACCAATCCTAATCTTCAGAATATTCCTATCCGGACAGTAAGAGGGCGTGAGATTAGAAAAGCATTTATTCCGGTAAATGAGGATTACTTAATCCTGTCTGCCGATTATTCTCAGATTGAGCTCCGCATTATGGCGGCATTCAGTAAAGATGAAACCATGCTAACAGCGTTTGAAAATAGCCTGGACATCCATGCCAGCACGGCCAGTAAAGTGTTTAAAATACCCCTGCAAGAGGTGACATCTGATATGAGGCGCAAAGCAAAAATGGTCAACTTTGGCATTATTTATGGAATTTCAGCATTTGGACTAGCCCAAAGATTGGGTATTGCGCGTGGTGAAGCCTCTTCCATCATCCAGGCTTATTTTGAACAGTTCCCAGCTGTCAAGTCTTATATGGATGGCGTAATCAACCATGCACGTGAACATGAATTTGTAGAGACCATATTAGGGCGAAGACGTTACCTGCCTGACATTAACTCTCGCAACCCTACCAATAGAGGTTTCGCTGAAAGAAATGCTATAAATGCCCCTATTCAAGGCTCTGCGGCTGATATGATCAAGCTGGCTATGATCCGAATTCAAGATTTTATTGAGTCTGAAAAACTTCAATCGAAAATGATCTTGCAAGTACACGATGAACTTGTCTTCGATGCTCATAAAGATGAAATAGAACTGTTAAAATCAAAAGTAGACGAACTTATGCGCACTGCCATTGATATTCCTGTCAAAATAGAAACCGGCATCGGTATCGGTCAAAATTGGCTGGAGGCTCACTAAGACTCGTACATATTTTAATCAAAAGAGAGTTAAGGCCTTATCGGCAACTTAACTCTCTTTTTTTGTGTAAGCTGTATAGGTTTGGCATTTGGACAAAAAATGTTTCATCGACATAAAACAAAAAAGATCGCCCAAGTGGGCAATCCCTTTGCGGTTACACTATTAAATATTACTACAAGTTTCTAAATTAAGATGCTTTTTGAGACTAATTCACCAAAAATATTTTCTCCAAGCATTTTCCAAGGTGATTTAATTGCGGGTTTAGATAAATAGGATTTGAGATCCGAGGTAATTTCGTACGTACGGTAGAAATTCCTGTCAAACAAAATGAAGTTATCCTCCATTTCGAAAATCCTGTACCGACCGTGGTTAAACCGGTAAATATCACTTTCCATCTCCCTTACTGCCTTGGTCCTCTCGTCTTCCTCTTCATCCAGAATCAGGGCAGTGTGTATATAGTTCCAACCTTCCCATTGTTCAGGGTAAGATTTTATATGTCTTCCAAAAATATTGTAAATAGACTGCAATGATTTATTACTGAAATCATCCCGTGTCTGACCGGCTGCTGCTCCCAAAGGTTTGCAGAGACGCATTACATTTTTATAGTTCTTTTTCCTGTACTGGATTACGGGAACGATTGGTGCACCTGTCAGGTGGCTAAGATAAGGAATTCCTTTACGGACCTGAATACTACGGCCCAGAAAATTCACTTGTGTATTTTCTTCAGGTTTGCCACTGCCTGTGTTACCATCAAGATACACGACCAGAGATCTCCCGTTTTTGATCTCACGTGCTAATTTCAGCAATATTCCTGGTTCTTCGGCATTCAGAATATTAACTTTCGAAGAAATCCCGAACCGCTCAATCATGTTTTGATAATACTGCCCAAACAACTTTGATTGTTGTTCATAAAGCTCCTGACGTACCAGAATCGAAAAGTCTCGGTTTTGTCTGCCAAGCCAGTTCACCAGGAGCCAATAAGAACCAAAGTGGAAAGTGCAAAAAATAAACGGAGCATCCGTATTGGTAACTACCGATGTTTCTCCTTCAATATCAGAAACATCGCTCAGATGCAATATTTCTCTATCCAAATTCTGCAAAGTCTGATTTTTGATCAGCTTATTATAAATTTTCTCGTGCGAAGATTCGGGAACAGAAGGCAAAAAATTAGTCAGATTAGCAGAAAACAATCCCATTTTCACGCAGTACCCTTCCTGCTTGCTCATATCAACTTTTTCAATTGACTGAACACACTCACTAATTACTTTCTGATACTCCTTGTACGCATTCATAGAAATAATAATTATACTTTACAAGAATTAAAATGTCAACTTTATTTCCTTCTTAGGAACTACAAAATCGATTACTCCGAAGCAGGATCTTGCTGGGTCATAAGGTTCGTCGGACTTTAGGATTTCGCCCTTAACGCGAATGTTATTAGCGGAAATAAATTCTGTAATAGACCCCTTTGCTTTGATATCAAACTTTTTCATGTTTGTTAAATTTTTAATGGTTTAACTATATTGAACGTTATCAAACCAAACCATTTTCATTATTTAATCAGAAGGAGAAAATCCTGTTTGATTTTGATATTACAAAGGTAGAGGGCACGAGTAAGCCAGGAAATGAGTATTATTTACCATTTTTAAGTTACTTTGTAGTAAATTTTGCCATGTTAACAACTCTATGAAAGGAAAAGACTGCTCAGAATCAATTTTTTAGCAGTTTTAGGGGTCATCAATGAAGACAATTTTACTATACCGAAGTTATTTGAAAAGACCTTGGGTGGGTCCTTTTATGCTCATCCTGGTGGTAATTTTATATGAAATCCTTAGCTGGACATTAAATCCAGACAGCAGAATTGTTTACTATAGACAATATGAAAGTGTTGTCTCTTACCTAATCAACTGGATTCTCGGATTTTATATACCCGAATTAGTTTCTATATTGATTCTGACATACCTTATTAATATTTATCATCTCATACTTAAAACAGAAACCCTTGAACTACGATTTGTTCCTTTAGTCAAATATGAATTGAGTTTTATTCCCCTTTTTCTGGTTTCATATTTTATTTTCACTCCTTTTACAGTAACGGTCAGGTTTTTATTCAGGCAGTTCCCCAACTACTCACTCAATGTCTACAAAACTGCTTATCTGCCTAACTGCTATGCTATAGAGGCATATCTTCTATATCTTCCGTTTATTGTCATTGTCGGATATTTATTACTAAATATCTCCTTGGGTATCGATATATTTAATAATTATACCCTACAGAATTCAGAGCTGGAAGATCAGATTATTTCACAAAACAATAGTCAGTCGGAAGAATCTGAATATCTGGAAATCATTGATGGCAAAAATCACCTGGGTGAAACAATCCTTGCAGTCAGGGATTGTTACTTTTTTGAATCCACAGAACGCAGTTATTATGCTCATCATGAAAATGGAACGTTTAAAATTTCCAAATCTATCAGTTCATTGGAAACAGAGCTGGACCCCAGACATTTTTTCAGAAGCAATCGAAATAATATTATAAATCTTAATTACTTTGACCAGTACACTTATTGGGAGAAAGGAAAGTATATTTTACAAAGCACTAAAAACAGCAAAATTGAACTGGCAATGCCAAGGGCGCGATTACAAAACTATAAATCCGCGTTGGAAATCAACCGCAAAACCCAGTCAGATAATCAATAACATATCGATTATAAAAAGCTTCTGATCTGCAATCCTTCTTTTAACAAATCTCTGCTGCTTTTCAGTTTAAATTTATCCGTAATGTTCTGCTTATGATTTGCCAAGGTACGATAACTCATATTAAGCATAGTTGCGGTTTCCTGTCCGGTATATCCTTCTGTGATAAAAAAGAGTACTTCTTTTTCCCGTTTGGTAAGCAAAGCAATTTTTTGCTGTGTTGCTGAATCTGCTTCTGTAATTCCATACCGATTGATAAGTTGGCGAAAGCAGGTACTGTAGAATGTCTCCTCTGTACTTAGTTTCCCCAAACAGCTGTAAAGTTCACTCAGGTTATCATCTACATGTAAGTATGCATTAAACTTATTTTGAAGCATCTGATTTAAGTCAACAGGATCCTTCGAATTGAAATAAAGAATTACTTTGGTTTTCCGCTGGCCTTCTGCTATTACATCAGTAAATCGATGTGGATCCTGATTAACCACTGCCGCATCGGTAATAACAAATGAAGGTTTCTTCACCCTGATCTTTTGAATAACATCATCTAATTCCATTGCCCTTCCTACCACATCAAACCCTTCGCGCTTTAACAAACTACCTAGGACTTCACTAGTAAAAGACTCTGCTTTTGCAACCAGAACTTTTGTGTCAATTTTTCTCAGCTCGAATTTTGTCTCTTTTTCCATCATATTTTCTAGCACTTTCGCACGTTGGTTTACGAAATTTTCATAACGTTGAGTAAATAACTTTGAAACTAATTTAAGCTGTAAAAAACACCATTGTCAAGCTGTATGGTGCGAAATCAACTATTTCATGCATGAAATCAACCTTATTGCTGAAATTCATAGTGGCTAAAATTGTCTTCGATTCAAACTACAATTACGTTTAATGATAAAAAGTTTAGATAAGCCGGATCCGCAAGCCACCAGACTAGCCTTCTTTAACAAGTATATTCTCTTACCTCCGTCACTTACTATAATGAACCTGAATCAAGCTCATTTCTAACTATTATTTACATGCAACTTTTACATAATATTTATCAGGTAGGTGGAGACCTGAATGGAATTACGTTCGATCAACTGGGAGCTTTATGGAACGATGGCAATTCCTATATAATTCGTACCTCCTCAGGGCTGGTCATGATTGATTGCGGATGTGGTGATACGATTCCACAGATTTTTCAAAACATGGAGTATTGGAATCTTTCGCCTGACGACATTAAATATTGTATCTTAACCCACCCGCATTTCGATCATGCCGGTGGCGGTTTCTTCCTAAAAGAAAGAGGGGTTAAATTTATCGCTATCCATGAAACCGCAAATGCTGTAGCCGCCGGAGATGATCGCTGCTGTGGGTATTTATATCATAAAGTCTTCAAACCATTTGAAGTAGATATAATTCTTGAGGACAATCAATCATTTGAAATTTGTGGGTTGAATTTCTTAACCATGCATCTTCCTGGTCATAGTATGGGGTGTACTGCATATTTTCTCCAATGGGAAGGCAAAAGAATCGTTTTTAGCGGTGATGTTATAGGTACGCTGCTGGGAGGTGATTTTGGATGGTCCGGCTCCATCGACTTTGATAAAACAAAATATATCAATTCTCTGGCGCGGCTAGCCAAAGAAGATACCGACATTATGGTGCCCGGACATGGGTTGACTTATTTTCACAGACCAAGAGTCCGGGTTGAAGAAGCACTTAATTCTGCATTGATGCAATGGCGCTAACCCTGCTATAATGTTTGCATGGTTGTCAGTTTGTGATAGAGCCCATGATCAACTTTCATCAGCTGATCATGGGTTCCCCTCTCGATAATCTCCCCCTGATGGATAACCAGGATTTCATCTGCATGTTGTATGGTACTCAACCGATGCGCGATGACCAGCACTGTCCGGTTTTTCATTAATTTGGAGAGTGCCTCCTGTACCAATTTCTCTGACTCTGTATCCAAAGCCGAAGTGGCTTCATCAAGAATCAGGATTGGAGGATTCTTCAAAATTGCCCGTGCAATACTGATTCTCTGTTTCTGTCCGCCTGAAAGCTTTGTTCCCCGATCTCCAATGATTGTCTCATATCCTTCGGGCTGTTCCATAATAAATTCATGTGCATTGGCAATCCGGGCTGCTTGAAATACCTGTTCTTCAGTTGCATGTATACCGAATGAGATATTATTGTATATGCTGTCATTAAAAAGAATAGGTTCCTGTGTTACAATGCCCATCAATTCTCTAACCGAAAAAAGATCCAGATCTTTTAGATCGTTTTCATCTACCAATATCCGACCTGCTACCGGATCATAGAAGCGAGGTAATAAGTCAGCAATTGTAGATTTGCCCCCACCCGATGAACCTACCAATGCTACCGTTTTGCCTTTAGGAATCTCAAATGAAATATTATTTAATATTGTTTTCCCCGGTTCATATTCAAAGCAAACATTTTCAAATTTTATCCCATTTCTAAATCTTTCTATTGGGGACGGATTCTTCCTACTCTTTACTTCATTTTCCTTATCCAGAAGTTCAAATACCCGTTCACCAGCCGCAATACCCCGTTGTGTATTTCCAAATGCATTGGTGATTTCTTTAGCTGGACGCATAACCTGAGAAAAGGTTGCTATATAGAATATAAATTCAGAGGCTGAAAGTTCTGAGCTGTTCGTCAATACCATACTGCCCCCATAAAGCAATATAATGGCTACGACGGTCACACCCATAAACTCGGAAAAAGGAGAAGACATCTCCCTCTTAAATGCCATGGAACGAATGGATCGCTTGTAGGCCATATTTTCTTTTTTGAACCGATCCTGCACCAGAGATTCGGCATTAAACGCCTTGATTATACGCATTCCTCCAAACACTTCATCCATCAGGCTGATTAAACCACTTAAACGATTTTGCCCATCACGCGCTTCTTTGCGCATTTTCTTTACCATTACTGCAATAAACGTCCCTGAAACCGGTATAATCAGAAATGCGAATAAGGTAAGCGAAGTGGATATTTTAAATAGCGCAAACAAGTATACGATTAAAGTAGGGAGTTCTTTAAATGCGGCCCCCAACGTATTGGCAACAGAATTCTCCACTTCCTGCACGTCGGTTAGGATTCTCGAAATCAGGTTACCTTTTCGCTGGTTTGAAAAATACCCTAAATGTAGACTTGATGCATTATTAAACACAGCCTGCCGGATATTGGCAACCATATTGACTTTGAAATTCTCCAATTGCCTGACAGACAAATACCGGAAAATATTGGAAAACAGAACAGATATTACCACTACTGCACAGACAAACTTTAGGGCCCCCAGAGAGCCATGCTGCTGAACGAAGGTATTGAACTGATAGTGAAACAGATCAATGCCATAATCAATGGAAAAACTGAATTCTGGCAAAACGAGTGTTTCAGGGTCGTTCAATTCACTTGTTTGTCTGAATAACACATTCAGCAATGGAATGATCAGCGCGAAATTCAGCAGCCCGAATACACTGGCCAGAATAGAGGTAATTAAATAGGGAATCAAAAATCCTATCAGAGAATCTGAATAGCCCAATAGTCGAAAAAAAGTTTTCATCAGGGGTAATTTATGCAGAAATCAATCCGCAAACTTGTCAGTAATATCTTTAATAACTTCTTGTGAATATGCCCCGTTATAGGGGCCATACCAATTCATAATAACAGTTTCATACAAATCGCGGTCATAATACCTGTCAGGCGTTACATAGCCTATATAACCACCATTAAAACTTGTCACTATCAAATCCAGGCCTTTGCTTTTGGCATAGATGTCTAATTCGGGTATAAGTTCACCTGAGTAATCAGCGGGCATGCCCACCATTAATATATGACCAATTCTGAGCACTTTTATCTGGGGCTCATAATCCCCGAACAACGATTTAAAAACCCATGTTCTGAGTCCTACGTTCCATGAAGCAGAAATACGGGGTGTGGGTTCACGAAGCGGGAATTTCAATGTCGCGGCCTGCAATACAGGTTGTTTCTGGGTTGTACTCACCCGGACCGAATTGTGCATCGCTGAGTCAATACCTTGCACCTGCTTTTTCATTCTGTCCAGATCATCCTTGCCTGTCACCTGTGGAGCCATACTGCCTACCGCACCAGCCATATACATTGCAAAGTCATATTGCTTACCTTCCAGTGTGTCTACCAATACTCCTGGAAAATCTCTGGACAGCACCATATTGGAAGCACTTAAAATCGTGGAGTGTGCTGCGTATGTTGACAGAATGGCCCTGGATCCATTACTTGTATTGAATTCTATACTTCGAATCTCAGGATCAATTGCTCCTTCTGAACCAACCAGACGGTTCCTGACATGGAGAGAATCAATGGCTTCATGATAAATTACCTGCGTTTCAACGGGGTGTTGACGCGCTTGAATCACAGCAGCGAACATAGCTTCAGCAAGGTTTTCTACTATTTGCGCATCATACGATCCGGCAAAAAGCATTCCGGTTACCTTTCCACCCCAGCCGCCCACACTGCTGTGTGTATGTGTGGCTCCGAAATATATCTGGTCAATAGGGATATCCGTAGCTTTTAATTTCTGTTCGAGTAAGGTAACCACCGATGGAGGGGTAATCAACAAGTCAGAGGACACTATAAATGCTTTATTTAGTCCATTGGTTAGGAACATTACCCGGATATATACAGAATCATTGACACTCTCGTACGGTTTAAAGCTACGCTTCCCATAACCTGCCATAGAACGTGGCACATCAGGAGTAATATTGATTTTGGCCCAGCCTGTCCTCAGGTTTTCGACAGAATCTGATGTATGGGCATCAAAATCTGCAATTTCCCGTTTCCAATCCTGATAATAAGGCATTTGCTTCACAGGCGTATGGTCAATTGTGGTCAGCAGTACTGGCATTGCCAGTAATACCAATAACAGCATGACACCAATCACCTTGAAAGTATTTATTATAAATCTCATGCGGAATTCTTCCCGAAGTTAATAATCATAATTATTCAATTTCCTGACAAAATTAATGGTAATTGTTATCCAAAACCCAAAAACATCAGGAAACAGCAAAATCTGTGAATAATTACCTGAAAATCAAAACAGCCTGCCGAAAATCTCCGGCAGGCTGTCTAACTTTCCACTTAAGTACTAGTTTTTCTTAACCAGTTTTCTGAAGTATACAGCTCCACTCGAGGTACTAATCTTTACAAGATAGGTTCCCGGCATGAGCGTATTTACTTTTATCATTTCTTTGGTCTTGTTTCCACTAAAATTGTTTTGACTTACTGTCTGTCCTGACAAATTAATTATTTCCAAGCTTGCAATGGCAGAGGAAGAAGAGACAGAAAGCTCATCAGCAACAGGATTCGGATATACCTGGGCATCTACCTCACCTGACAGTTCCGCATTTATTATCTGACTATAAGTATAGGATTTGTCAAGATCTACCATTTTGAGTCGGTAATAATTAATCTGCCCTTTGGCTGTCGTGATATCCTGAAAGCTATATTTTCCACCTTCAAATACACCTTTAGCGCTTGTCGTACCTATTTTCTTAAAACCTTCTCTTGGATCAAGACTTCTCTCTATATCAAAATAAGCAGTATTAATTTCCTCAGTAGTCACCCAGTTTACAATTACTCCCTGATCGCCAGCCACTGCATTTAAACTCACCAAAGTAACTGGCAGATTACAGGTTCCCACTTCTACTATGATTTCAGCTTTGGGCCCGATACATGTATTGGTACCTTGCGCAACATAATATGTTACTTCACCTGCATTGAGTGTACTAGGTATAATTTCAGAATAAGCAGTACTCAAATCGTTTGCGTAGTAATAATACAGGTTATATTCATTACTGGTTGGAGTTGCAGTTAATGCAACCGCCTCATCATTAAGACAGTAAGTAATTTCACCACCGTCGATTAATGAAGGACTTTCAGTTATTACACTAATTATTACTGAAAATTCAAAATAACAGTTACCATCTCCAAATTCTCCTCCCCGTGGAATTGCTATATATTTACTATTGGTGTTAGGGAAACCATCCTGCGAATTAATCTCTTCCTGACCATCTAACGTATAGAACCTTGTACCTTCTTCGAACGAACCGGCGATATCCCAGAAACTGATCGATGGTGTAGAAAGGTTACAAAACGTGAACTTTTTCTCTGTGGGAGGTTCTGTACAATCAGCATTAATGGTGATAATCTGTGGATCTCTAATTACACCACCAACACAACTACCCTGCTCATATCCTGTAATAAAACTGCTTTCCACTGACACACCCGACAGTTTCCCAATCCCGGTTACTTTTCCGTTGACGCTTAGTTTAGGTATACAATTACTGACATTCAGAAAACGGCAGTCGTCCGCTACTTTAATTTTAAATTTCAACTTGCCAATTTTATCTGAAGGATGGGAAGGCAATGGCATATCACCTATTTTCCAGAGAATCTTTCCGTTACTTCCAAGACTGGGATTAAATGTAGGGTGGGCAAATGTGCCTCCCGGCGTTCCGGCATATACCCACTCAGCACTTGCAGATACAAAAGATGCCAGGTAAGGTAGTGGAACTTCAAGCACAGCGTTTTTCAATGGCTCTGTACCTCGGTTGCGAATCTCGACTTCGTATGTCAGAAAATCACCTGCATTTACAGTTTGATTGCCTGGCTGGGCACTGGTTTCATTCACTTTCACCAGCTTACTTAGTCCTTCTATTTCCGGAATGTAGGCATCTACAGCAAAGATGATATTATAAATGATGTAAGTATCCTGTGTGCTGCCATATTGAAACTTCGTGGATGTCTGACCGTAGTCGATAATTGAACGGTCGCTGTTAGGCAGGTCAAACATCACGATATCAAGCCCTGTGTTGTTCACCAGATCCGGATCCCGGGTGTTGTTGCCGATATTCACCGAAGAGTTAAAAAAGTTGTCTGAAGTGTTTTTATTATGACTCAGAGATATCCATCCATTGTTTGCGGCATTACGGATTTTAAAATAGTCGCCGGCGATATTCCGGTCACCTTCCCCTGCCATCATTCCCATTTTTACTTTGATCTGCTGATTGATTCCAGTATTTTCTACAGCTTTAAAACCAGACACGCTCAATTCATGGGATGTTACTGTATTCCCTACCACATAAGCCAGGCCATCAAACATGGTTACGTCACGCCACGGCATTTTTGCATTCTCATATACGATCACCATACCCCAGCCGCCATAATAACCTGTGCCGTCAGCCGCGCCTATAGAAGAAGCGATATCAGCCACTGTATAATGTCCGTTGGCTCCGTTTGAATTATCTCTGACCAGCGCCGTAACATCAGCAAAACCGGCATACATATACCCTGCTTCACGCTTGCCGTAGTAGATTCCGTTACTTAATGCGTTAATTGTTGTGTAATTGTTGTTTCCCGGCAGTTTCAGTTTTACTTTTTTCTTATCAAGCAAAGTACCGTTGGCATAAGGCAGCGTTTCAATCAATGCCACCGCACCGCTGGTTATACTGTTATTATTGCTTGAGCTGTTGCTTGAGCGACGGGTAAGTGAATGAACCACAATCTTCGCATGAGAACTGTTATCATAGATCACGTAAGGCTCGTTAAACGTAGCTATGAGATAATTTGTACCACCACTGGTAAAACTCTCCACAGTCACCTGAAGCGAAGTGGTGCTATTACTATTGTTTCTTTTTCTTACGCCGGGGTTGTTATTATTATTGGTAAACTCAAGCTCGGTATTCCCAAACTTATACCTTACATACTTATTATTGTTACTTCCTTGCTCACTAACTACCAAATTATTGTCCAGGAATTTAATGCTGTTCCCATTAGTGACTTCCCGAGCCGCTCTGCCACTCCAGTACAATCCGGCAAAAACGACTTTGGAACAATTAGGGTCAATATCATTACTTCCCGATAAATTCAATTTTGCTTTGGATGAATTGACAGTTCTGTTATCCCCATCGACATCCTTAAACTTCATGGGGTTATTATTACTGCTCTTATCGCCATTTTCGAAATAGTCGGTCAAGGTAACATTGGTGTTTCCGATCATGGTAAAATCACCTCTTAAATGGTAAATCGACTGACCGGTATAAGGTGCAAGTGACTGGCTGGAGGTACGTGGCGTAAATGTTTTGTGAACCTGCGCAAACAGATTGAACGTCAAACAACACATCGAAAGCAGGGCCATAATAAAGCCTAGGCTTGCCCTATTAGGGTAAGTAGAATTTGTTCTCATAATAATTAGATATTAGGGTGTGCCAGGTCGTCTAAAGATTCAGGAAACCATCAATTGACACATTGTTTTATGAATTAAGATTAAAATAGATATATGGTAATTTTTTATAAATATTACTTGGGTAAATTCAGACAATATTTTACCAATTTTTTAGAAGTATGATCTTGCTGTATGGCTGAAATAACAGGTTTCAAAATATACTTTAAAATTGACTTTTGTGATATAAATTATTTATGGATTCTTTAAAATATGACCTGGATCATGTTTTTTTAAGAATCTTAAATTTGTCTAACAGATTTACTTATTATAAATACCTAAATAAACCTGTTCTCCTATCATTTCACAATGATTGTAAATACTAATAATTATACTATACAAAAGTATACGTCCTAAAATATGCATGCAATAGACCCTGGGCCCCAATTTCTCCCACCAGGTACTACTCTCAGGTCGAAATCAGCATTCTTATTTTTTTCATATTATATATATATTATTTACATTTACATAGACTTAATTATTAATTAATCAAATAATCTATATAAACTTTTTATGATACCGAACTTTATATAGGAGGATCTCATTTACTATATCAAAACCCATTAATAGTAAAAAGTTACTACAAACGGTTTTTATGTCGCAAAATGAAGCATTTTACCGCTAATTGCGTAATATCAATTAAATACTATTTTGAACTTTAGATTTAATTTACTCGAGCAGTTATGTAGAAATAATTCTATTACAGAAAAATTAATAAAATAAACCAACTTATTTCCCTTATATTAGTATTTAATTCATCACACTCAAGTACGCTATCTATTGAATATTACTCTATGAAAATTTTAATTATTGCCAACGAATCAGAAGTGATTCGGGATACTGAAGATTTTATCAATCTGGGTCTATACCTGAACTGTCAGGTTGCAACAAATAAGGAGATAGCCCATCAAATCATGAATGAATTCTTACCACATCTTGTTTTATGTGCTGTTACCCTGAAAGAAGAGGGTGATGGACTTGAAATTATCAGAGGTTTACAGGAGCAGTACTATTTCGAAACAATTTTATTACAGAAAAAAATTACGGAACAGACCTTGAAATTGGCTCTTTCCATTAATCCGCTTCACATTCTTGTAGAACCTATTGATCTCACCCAACTTTATTCGTCACTTCGGTGGGCAGAAAAACAAATTGATCATAATACAAAGGCAGGTAGTCGGAAATATGCATTCAAGCAGATTCTCAGCCGAATGGAATATGATGTACTTAAATCTATTCTAAAAAATAAAAGCACCAAGCAAATTGCAGAAGAACACTTTATAAGTCCCTACACGGTAAAAAACCATCGTCACAGTATCTGCAAGAAACTAGAGCTTGACTCTGGAAATAATGCGATCACAAAATGGGCACTTGAAAACGGTTTAGCATTGAGCGAAATATAAAATCTGGTTTTGCACTTTTGTTAGTAAAAAATAAGGGTAGATCTGAATTATCAAATCTACCCTTATTTTTTACTTGCGTTTATTTTAAATCTTTGCAAACACAGGATTCAGCATAGAAACAGCTTTCGCCTCCAGAGCAGACTCACCCATCAGGTACTCATCTACCGCTCTGGCTGCCTCACGGCCTTCACTGATCGCCCATACTACCAGAGACTGACCTCTGCGGCAATCCCCTGCTGCAAATACTTTAGGATTGGTAGCACTCTGATAGTTACTGGCTCGTATATTGCCTCTTTCGTCGGTTTCTATCTCAATCCCCTCGAGGTTTGGATGAAGGAAACCGGCTGCAATCAATGCTAATTCGCAAGGTATTTCCTGCTCAGATCCTGGCACTTCCTTCATTTGAATTCTGCCACTTTCAGTGTCCAAAACCCAATCCAGCGAAACAATTTTCAGTGCTTTCAGGTGGCCATTTTCATCTCCGATAAATTCTTTCGTATTAATCGACCACTGTCGCTCACATCCTTCTTCATGAGACGTAGAGGTACGCAGCATCATGGGCCAGTTAGGCCATGGTGTCGATGGATCACGATCAGCTGAGGGCATCGGTAACAACTCAATCTGGTTAACAGATTTGGCACCATGCCGGTTGGACGTACCTACGCAGTCGGAGCCAGTATCACCTCCACCAATGACAAAAACATTTAACCCTTTGGCCGAAAGCTCCCCATTTAGATAGTCCTTGCCTCTGTGGTCTTTATTCACATCAATCCCCGCCACTCTCTTATTTTGTTGACTCAAAAACTCCATTGCAGGATAGATCCCTTTCAGGTTTCTGCCGGGAATAGGTAAGTCACGTGGCACAGTAGACCCAATGGTCAATACAATGGCATCGAAATCCTGTGTTACTTCGTCCAGACTGATGTCTTTTCCGATTTCGGTATTTGTAACAAAACGTATACCTTCCTCTTTCATTACTTCCAGCCGGCGATCAATTACCTTTTTATCCAGTTTGAAATCAGGTATACCATATCTTAACAATCCACCTATTTGGTCCGCTCTTTCAAAGAGTGTCACCAAATGTCCTGCATAATTTAACTGGGCAGCAGCAGCCAGCCCAGCCGGTCCTGAACCCACTACGGCTACGGTTTTGCCGGTTCTCTTTTTAGGATGTCGCGGCTGAACAAGGTTCAATTCAAAGGCCTTTTCAATAATCGCCTTTTCTATATATTCTATGGCAACTGGCGGCTTATTAATACCCAAAACACAGGATGCTTCGCACGGTGCAGGGCAAATTCTCCCGGTAAACTCCGGAAAGTTATTTGTTGAACTTAAAATCTGATACGCCAGTGCCCAGTTCTGGTCATACACCGCATCATTAAATTCAGGTATAATATTTCCCAGCGGACAGCCATTGTGACAAAACGGGATTCCGCAATCCATACAGCGGGCAGCCTGTTTATTTGTCAGTGCGTCATCTGGCTTCTGTTCAATTTCTTTATAATCTTTCAAACGCTCATTGACAGAACGTTTTGAAGGTAACTCCCTTTCAAACTCTAAAAATCCAGTAGGTTTTCCCATACTCTTCTGATCGTATTTTTAATGGTAATCTGGCGATAATAAATAAAATAGCTGGTATTAATTCACGTCAACCACAATGTCGCGGTATACTACATTTTTATCAGCAATCTGTTGTTCCAAAGTAACACCCCGGCTTTCGAGAGCTAATCTGAAATCGACAGGCATCACTTTCACAAAAAGTCCCTGATTTTTCTCCCAATCCTGCAGAATCTGGAAAGCAACGTTGCTGGTGGTATATTGGAAGTGACGCTCAACAAAGCCTTTCAAAATTTTAGAATCTTCCTCAGTGAGAGTCTCTAAAGCAACCATTTCGGTATTAACTTTTTCACGGAAATCGCCCTCTGCGTCCAGCACATAAGCGACACCACCTGACATTCCTGCGGCAAAATTTCGACCCGTAGTACCCAGTATAATTGCCAGACCGCCAGTCATATATTCCAGTCCATGGTCTCCCACCCCTTCTACAACTACTTTCGCTCCGGAATTACGTACACAGAAACGCTCACCGGCAGTTCCTCGTAAATAGGCTTCTCCGGACGTGGCACCATAGAAAGCTACGTTACCTATAATAATATTTTCTTCTGGTTTAAAGCGGGCATCACGGTCCGGATAAGCAATCAGCTCAGCCCCGCACAGCCCTTTTCCGAAGTAATCATTGGCATCGCCTTCCAGTTCAAGCTTAAGCCCGGTGGTACTGAATGCGCCAAAACTTTGGCCGGCAGTTCCTCTGAACTTATAGTGTATTGTACCTTTAGGAAGTCCGGCACCACCATGTTTTCTGGAGATTTCACCAGATAGCATATTTCCTACCGAACGATCCAAATTGGTAATCGGGATTTCTGCATACACCTCTTCCTTATTTAAAAGAGATTTTTCCGCCGCTTTGATCAATTGCCAATCTAGTACATTATCGATGCCATGGTCCTGATCTTCCTGCTTGAATAACGCAACATCAAGCCCTGCAGGTTCTTTATATAATATGGCATCAAAATTAAGGTTTTTATGTTTCCAGTGTTTCAGATCGTTACGCACTTCCAGGTATTGGGTTTGCCCTACCATTTCATTGATGGTACGAAAACCAAGACTGGCCATTACTTCACGAAGTTCCTGGGCCATAAAAGTGAACATGTTGACTACATATTCAGGTTTTCCTGAGAACAAAGCCCGCAACTCTTTACGTTGGGTTGCCACGCCTACAGGACAGGTGTTCAGATGACATTTGCGCATCATGATACACCCTGCTGCGACAAGCGCTGCAGTTGCAACACCAAACTCTTCTGCTCCCAACAAAATTGCCACAGCCAGATCACGACCAGTTCTGATCTGTCCGTCTGCCTGCACAGTAACCCGTCCGCGCAATTTATTTTTCACCAATGTCTGATGCGCTTCAGCCAAACCTAACTCCCATGGTAACCCGGCATGCCGGATAGAACTTAAAGGTGAAGCTCCTGTACCACCATCATAACCTGAAATCAGAATATGGTCAGCATGCGCTTTGGCAACACCGGCAGCGATTGTACCTACGCCTGCTTCTGACACTAGTTTTACACTGATCCGAGCATGACGGTTTGCATTTTTCAGATCAAAGATCAGCTGCGCAAGATCCTCAATTGAGTAGATGTCATGGTGAGGGGGCGGTGAGATCAATCCAACACCCGGTGTTGAGTGACGTGTACGTCCTATCCAGTCGTCCACTTTATGACCTGGTAGCTGCCCACCTTCACCCGGCTTGGCTCCCTGGGCCATTTTAATCTGTAATTCTGTAGCATTGCTCAGATAATGGCTCGTTACACCGAAACGTCCGGAAGCTACTTGTTTGATAGAAGAATTAAGACTATCTCCATTTTCCAGGCTCTTAAAGCGGATTTCATCCTCTCCACCTTCTCCCGAATTAGATTTCCCTCCAATACGGTTCATCGCTATGGCCAGGGTGGTATGTGCCTCCCAGGAGATAGACCCAAACGACATGGCTCCTGTAGCAAACCTTTTGAAAATATTTTCAACTGGTTCCACTTCTTCGATAGGAACCGGGTTGCGTTTCTTGAACTTCATCAAACCTCTTAATGTCAACGCCTTTTGCGTCTGATCATCAATCAGTTTTGTGTATTTTTTAAATAATGAATAATCGTTAGTTTTCGTGGAGTGCTGTAATAAATGCACTGTCTGCGGGTTGAAAATATGCGCTTCACCCCGTTGCTTCCATTGATATACTCCGCCAACTTCCAGTCGCGGATCAGAAACAGCTTCACCTGCAAATCCTAACCGGTGTCTGACCGATACCTCCCTGGCAATCTCCTTCAATCCTAGTCCTCCGATTCTGGAAACGGTTCCTGTGAAATAACGATCGACTACATCTTTATTTAATCCCAGACATTCAAAAATCTGAGCCCCCTGATAGGATTGCAAAGTGGAGATTCCCATTTTGGAGAAGATCTTCAGCAATTCCTTATTCACCGCTTTGATATAATTGGCCTGTAGCTTTTCATCGGTGTATTCACCATCGATCATCTTATTGCGATTCATATAGGCAATTGATTCAAAAGCCATATATGGACAGATTCCCGAAGCACCGAAACCTATCAATGTAGCAAAATGATGTGTTTCCCAGGCATCACCTACTTCCGCCAGAATACCAACACTTCCTCTCAAACCTTTTCTGATCAGGAAATGGTGGACAGCAGATACTGCCAAAAGTGACGGAATAGCAGCATGATCAGAATCAATCGCGCGGTCAGAAAGGATTATAATTTCAAACCCATCTTCTATCGCATCTGCAGCATAACGGCATATTCTCCTTAAAGCTCTTTCAAGCCCGGCTTCACCTTCTTCGGCATTAAAATAAATATTAATGGTTTTGGCCTGGAAATGATCCTTATCAACAAATCTCAGTTTATCAAACTCCTGAATAGTGAGGACCGGTTGTTTAAGTTCTATCTGACGGCAATGACGCGGAGATTCAAGTAATGTATTACCATTGGCACCCACATAGGAAATAAGAGACATGATCGCTCTTTCCCGGATTGAGTCAATCGGTGGGTTGGTCACCTGCGCAAAGAGTTGTTTGAAATAACTCGACAAGTGCTGACTATTCTCTGATAATACAGCCAGGGGCACATCAATTCCCATTGACCCGATGGCCTCTTGCCCGGTCTGTGACATTGGAGCAAGGATCATGCGCAGGTCTTCCGTAGTAAAACCGAATGCCAACTGACGCTTGATCAGCGACTTATCACTATAGGGCCGAAACATACGTACCGGCTGATCCAGATCATCAACTTTTAATTTATATTCATCAAGCCATTGCTGATACGGTTTCTGACTGCAAATCTGTGCTTTCAGCTCTTCATCAGGCACAATTCGTCCCTGCTCCATATCTACTACAAACATCTTTCCAGGTTGCAGACGACCTTTCACAACGACTTTCGACTGATCTACATTTTCGATAACTCCCGCTTCTGACGCCATTATAATGGTATCATCATTGAGAATCCAATAGCGGGAAGGACGCAAACCATTCCGGTCAAGGGTGGCTCCTACAATCTTTCCGTCTGTAAAAGACAAAGATGCCGGACCGTCCCATGGTTCCATAATTGTAGCGTGATATTCATAAAATGCTTTTCGCACAGCATCCATCTGCTCATTGCCGTCCCAAGCCTCAGGTACAAGCATCATCATGACATGAGGGAGGGATCTGCCCGACAGATATAGCAATTCTACAGCATTATCGAGGTTGGCAGAATCCGACTGATCTTTATCGCAGATCGGTAGAATCATATCCATTTCCTCCCTTGTAAAAAATTCGGAGGTAAATGTTTTTTCCCCAGCCCTGATCCAGTTTACATTTCCTTTTACAGTATTTATTTCACCGTTATGGGCAATGTATCGGAATGGCTGAGCCAGTCGCCATGAAGGAAAGGTATTCGTCGAAAAGCGTGAGTGCACCACTCCGAATGCTGACACCACCGACTCATTTTCCAGATCAGGGAAATAATATCTAAGTTGATTGGTAGTCAATTGTCCTTTATAGGAGATAGTCCTGCAGGACATGGAGGAGAAATAAAAATATTCTTTGGCCGCAGGTTCTGATTCAATTACCAGACGACTAACAACCTGGCGTAGTATAAAAAGTTTTCTTTCAAAATTCAGCTCGTCGGTTAGGTCGTCGGGCTGTTGAATAAATACCTGTTCAACATAAGGCTCAACCGAGAGCGATCCATCTCCGAGTGTGTCATTCAAGGTAGGTACCTTTCTGTATCCGAGCAGCGTTAAACCCAATTTTTTGATTTGCCTGTTCAGTATCGTCCTGCAAACCTCACGGATCTTTTCATCTTGTGGAAAGAAAATCATTCCTACTCCATATTTACCTGAGGCAGGTAACTGAAAACCTAGTTTAGAACATTGTTCCAAAAAATATTCATGAGGAATCTGAATCAGGATTCCCGCCCCATCGCCTGTATTTGGGTCACACCCGCACGCACCTCTGTGGTCCATCCTTTCGAGCATATGAATTGCATCCTGGACAATCTGGTGAGATTTATGTCCTTTCATATTGGCTCTAAATCCAATTCCACAAGCATCGTGTTCAAATTCGGGACGATATAATCCCTGGTGGTAGTCTACTTCTTGCAACATTCTTACAGGTATTAAAAAAGTATAATTTGTCTCAATAATCTGAGATTTGAAATTTCTTACTGTATCAATGAAATAATCTAACATTAATCCAAAGGAACGAAAACACCCTTTGATCTTTTAGATAAATCTATGCAATGTAACAAGAAAATAAATTTGGTAGTTTACCGTATTAGCAAAATTTTATAGATGAAGTCTATTATTTTTTAAAATTTATAGTATTTATTAAAATATTAACAATTTCATAATAAACTCTTGCTTTCTTTAGATTTTTTCTAAATTCAAATCTTCCAGAATCAATGTTAAAATCTGGGAACTATCAAGTGTTCCGTCGACCCACCTGATAGGAATACCTACTTTTTCCATGTGTCTGAAGTAGGTCATTTGACGCTTGGCATACCGGTGAATTTCCGTTTCCAGCTTTTGAATCATTGCTTCCAATGTTAGGCTTCCTTCACAATACAAGGCTATATATTTGTACTCCAGCCCATAGTAAATCAAAGTATCAAGGTCAATACCTTCGTTCAGTAAATTCTCCACCTCTTCTATCATGCCTTCCTCCAATCGCTGGTGGAGTCGCTGACTGATTCTTTTCCTTCTTAAATCTACTGGTGGATTAATACAATATACTCTATAGGGATATTCCCCTTCTGTACTTTCTTCAGAAATAATCCCGGGATTCACTGCTAACCATCGTTTTATTTCTATTGCACGAATAAGTCTCTTTCGACTCGACAAGTCGGCCAGTGAGTCATAATCAGACACCCAGCTATGGAAAATTTCTAGTAATTCTTCTTTTTGCAGACTTTCCAGCCTTTCTCTTAAACCAGCTTCTATGGGAACGGATGTGAATTGTTTATTTTTCAATACTGATTCAATATACAAACCCGTTCCCCCGCACAAGATGGGCTGCCTCCCTATTTCGGTAATAGAAAAATATGATTGTTTAAAGTCCTGCTGAAAACGATGCAAATTGTATTTTTCTCCGGGTTCAAGGATATCAATTAGGTGATACGGAATCATACCATCAGAAGTTTGGTATTCAGACAGATCTTTACCAGTACCGATATCCATTCGTTTATAAACCTGTCTTGAATCTGCGCTGATAATTTCACCATGAAGCTCTTTGGCAAGTGACACAGCAACCCTGGTCTTCCCTGACGCGGTTGGGCCCATTATCACCAATAAATCCTGAGTATTATTCTTGCTAACTGGCTGCATGCTTATTTTGAATTATATTTTATCCATTTCCTGCTTCCGGCATTTATTCCTTTTATATAGTGGTGCTGAACAGATGATTCTACCCTCCCTACTCTTTGCATATCTGATTGATTTATATAAAATACAAAAGGAGACTTATCATCTATACTGACAAAACCCGCCTTTGCATAGTTATTGCCATTTGACCAATCCAGATCAGCATAGGTCATTATATCATCAACAGGATGCTCTTTTTGAAAAGCACTTAATAGTTTACTAAGGCCTCCTACTATATTTAACCCACCGATTGACACAAATCTTACCAACTCCCCGGAAAGGTATCCTTCCTTTATAAAACTCATCTTCCTTAACCTGCCAAACGTTGCGACAGCTACTAACATGGCTTCATCGTGAACATCAGGTTGAAAAGAATCGGGCAGATATCCAAATCTCCTTTTCGGTAAGTACAACCCAAACTGGGAAACACTATTGACACTGCCATTGACATGCCATTTATCTATAAAATCATTCGCCGTAGACCTTTCTATTTTCTGTGCAATAGTCAGTCGTCCTGCCAAGGTTGCATTATAACCCAGCAGAGTCAGCAACCGCTCTTTCACCTGCACACCCTTTTGATTCCATTGGTCTTCCCAAAGATTTACAAACTTTGGATGAGTGATCCTTAATGTTGCGGCAGTTTGTTTGAAAAATTCTTCTTGCAAAATACCCGCTTCCGATTCCCACACATGCAGCTCTATCAGATGAAGCCAGATTTCGTCGCCAGTCTTACCTCTGAAACTTAACATAGGAAATGGGGAATCAGGATAAATTTCCCTTTGCCAGGAAATATCATGAAGCGAGGCCCACGCAATGACCTCTTCCAAAAAAGTGGATATTTTTAAATGACTCAAATTGGTATGACTTGTAATTCAGCCTAAAAGTACAAAGATCCCGTTATTCTATCTGCACCGCTTTTGGAGTCTATTAACAAGCTGGCAAGACAACTATTAACAAATGATAAACCATCTAACATCGAAAGAGGTTGTATATTGCAAACTCTATTATCTTAACTCCCATTATTCCGCTTATTATCAAATGAACTCAGTTACCCGTTTAACAGGATTATTGGTAGCCCTTTTTTCTGGAATTGCCTCCGCCCAGGAAGGCAATATTATGGCAGACAGTCTGTCAGTAAACCAGCTTAAAGAAATCACTATCAGTGCCTATGGAAACAACAGAAACCTATTAACCACTCCAGCACCCATTGGCCTTGTCACTTCCCGGAACCTCGAACGTTTTTCCGGAGTCTCTGTTTTGAACGCGGTCAATACTGTTCCAGGTATCCGGATGGAAGAGCGTTCTCCAGGAAGTTACCGATTCTCGATCAGAGGAAGTTTGATGCGCTCCCCTTTTGGTGTACGAAATGTCAAATTTTATTGGAATGGCATTCCCTTTACAGATGCAAGCGGAAACACGCCGCTCAACTCTCTGGATTTCGGGAGTATCGGGCGCATGGAAATTATAAAAGGCCCCGGTAGTAGTTTGTATGGAGCCGGCACTGGCGGAGTAGTCAATATGTTTACTCCTTCTGCTGGTGAAGAAGGAAACTATGCAGATCAATCTTTTGCTTTAGGGGGGTATGGATTTCAGTCCAATAATACCCGGTTGAAAATTGGCAGCACTTTAGTTCAGTACGGTCATCAGCAACAGAATGGTTTCCGTGATCATAGTGCTATGGGCCGTGATGCGATTACTGTATCCTCTCAGGCCAAAATCGGAAAATCGGGCATACTTTCAATTTTAGCTTTATATTCTGACCTGCACTACCAAACACCGGGCGGAATTACCCTTGCACAGTGGCAACAGCGTCCGGAAATGGCCAGACAACCCACACCGGCACTCCCTGGCAGCGAAATACAAAAAGCAGGGATTTACACGAAATATGCGCTGTTAGGAGCCAACTACCTTCTGCCATTATCGGAAAAATGGTCACAGAATATATCCTTATATATGACTGCCAACGACTTTGCAAATCCGTTTATTTCTAATTATGAAAAACGAAATGAACAAGGTTTGGGTGGACGAAATACCTGGCAGTACAGAGCACAACCCCAGTGGGGAACTATTGGCTGGACAAGCGGTTTTGAGTGGCAATATGGAAAATCTGGTCAACGTAATTATGACAATGCGGCGGGTGTGCCGGCAGATATTCAGACTAATGAAGACATCGGAATCTTATCCGGAACATTGTTTACCCAGGTTGAAGCTACTCTTCCTGGCCAGATCACTGCGGCAGCAGGATTTAGTTATAACGGACTCAAATATTCCTATGAGCGCTATTTTCCGACACCCTATGTAAATGAAAAAAAATCCTTTAAGGGGGAGTTTATGCCACGCGTAGCCATCAATAAAGTAATTGGAAAACAATGGGCAGTAACCGGCTCTATCAGCCAGGGCTTTTCTCCACCCACCCTTCAGGAGGTTCGTCCATCTGCCGGAGGTTTTTATGCAGATCTGGAAGCAGAGCGCGGGCTCAATAAGGAGATCGGCTTGCGGAAGTCAGGAAGCAGACTGAATGCTGAAATCAATTTTTATAATTTCAACCTCAACCAGACCATCTCCCGCAGAACCAACGAAAGCGGAGCGGAATATTTCATCAATGCGGGAAAAACCAGGCAAAATGGCCTTGAATGGAATATATCCTATGATTTAATCAAGCAAGCCGGTTGGGTCCGGGAATTAAAATTATGGCATAGTGCCACCCTTACAGACTACACCTACAAAGAGTATAAAAGCGGAGAGAATGAATTAAACGGTAAAAAGCTACCAGGGATAGCTGGTTTTATTCAAAATACAGGAGTTGATCTGTTGATTAATCGTGAAATCGGACTGTTTGCTACTTATCAATATGGAAGTAAATACTTTCTCAATGACGGCAATACCGTAGAAACAAGTCCTTACCATCAGTTCAATGTTAAAGCGGAATGGAAAAAACAGTGGAATAAAAATTTCTATTCCCGATTATCGGCCAATACAGAATCTGTGGTTGCTGACATGTATGGACTGGGTTATGATTTGAATGCTTTCGGAAACCGCTATTATAATGCAGCTCCCAAGTTCAACTGGTATACCAGCATTCAGGTAGGATGGCGCTGGAACTAAAGTTCATAAAAAAAGCAGGATCAGATCCTGCTTTTTTTATGACTTATGGCTACAAAATCAATAAAATGATTCTTTATAATCCTCAATTGAAGTCATGATCACCTCTTGGGCTTCTTCACGGCCATAAACAGTATTAATCTCAATATGAACTGGTTCTCCAGGAAGATTTTTGTAGGTCAGGAAGTAGTGCTTCAAACGCTCAACCACATTGGCAGGAAGTTCACTCAGGTCATTATATCCACCATAAACTTCATCACCTTTCAATACGGCAATAATCTTATCATCTGCCTCGCCTCCGTCAATCAAACGAATACCACCGATAGGACGCGCTTCGCAGATCAGATCACCGTGGGTAATGATTTTTTCACAAAGGACAATAATATCCAATGGGTCACCATCGCCTTCAGTAATATCCATCCCTGAACGTTCTCTTGCCAACTGGGCGATTTTTTCAGCACAGTACGTCTTAGGAATAAATCCATAAAGTGCGGGTACTATGTTAGAGTATTTCTGCGGACGGTCAATTTTCAGATATCCCGTTTGTTTATCAATTTCGTATTTAACTGTATCAGTAGGAACAATTTCAATAAATGCATTCACTATCTCGGGCACTCTTTCTCCGATCGGAACGCCGTGCCATGGGTGTGCTTTGTGCACATTTACATTCATAAATTAAGCGTTTGTTAAATGTGAAAAATTATAAATTCTTAATATCATTCTGTTTTCTGTTTGATGATATATTCTTTGGATGCGGAAATATTTTGTTTAACAAACAACTCTCCAATAAAGCCTGCAAGAAATAACTGGACGCCAATCACGATCGTAAGCAATGCCAGGAAAAACGCCGGATTGTCAGTGACATTCCGATAAGGCAATTTTAAATAAATATTAAACAATTTGCTTCCGATAACCCAAACAGTCATCAGACTGCCAAGAAAAAACATCATTGTGCCGATACTACCAAAAAAGTGCATAGGACGACGGCCGAACTTGTTCACAAAGGCGATAGACAGCAAATCCAGGAAGCCGTAAATAAAACGTTCCAGCCCGAATTTGGTTGACCCATACTTACGAGAGCGATGTTGCACTACCTTTTCCCCGATTTTATCATAACCATTCCATTTGGCTATGACCGGAATATACCGGTGCATTTCACCATAAATAGTGAGGTTTTTTACTACCTCTTTCCGGTAAGCTTTTAATCCACAATTAAAATCATGCAACCTAACCCCTGAAATTTTCCTCGTCACCGCATTGAAAAGCTTGGTAGGCAAAGTTTTGGTAATTGGATCGTACCGTTTCTTTTTCCACCCCGACACCAGGTCAAACTTTTCGAGCTGTATCATAGCATAAAGTTCGGGAATTTCATCAGGACTGTCCTGCAGGTCAGCATCCATTGTAATGACTACCTCTCCCTTTGCTATTTGAAAGCCAGTTTGAATGGCTGCTGTCTTTCCATAGTTACGAATAAACCGTACGCCTTTCACTTCCCGGTGCCGGGCTGCTATTTTTTCAATGACCTCCCACGAACCATCTCTACTGCCATCATCAATCAACAAAATTTCGTAAGAATATCCGTTTTCATCCATTACCCGTTTGATCCAGTCATGGAGCTCAGGCAGTGATTCAACTTCATTATAAAGCGATATCAGCACGGATATTTGTAATGATTCTTGCATAGGTTGTCAGTATGGACGATACAAAGTTCGCATTTTTCTTGATCAAAATGCCAAATAATAATCCTTCGTCAGCGATACAAACGAATCGTTATATTTTTTCCCCGCATCATTAAAGATATACAAATACTCCTCCATTATTTTAGGCGGTATATCCTCTTCAAATCTTGCAAATGTACTCATTCTTCTTATGGGTTGCTTACCTGGCCTGTGGCAAACATAGGTCTGTCTAACCGGATACCAGTCCTTAAGCGCTGCCAGTTGATCCAGATTTTCACTTTCTGAGACTGGTAATATCACATGCCACTGTCCCTCCTTTTTAACCAGCCGATCCATCTCTGAGACCAGTTCATTCAGGGTAAGTTCAGTGGCATGTTTTGCACGATTAATCTGCGCATCAGGCGACCTCAACCCTTGCTGGAAATATGGAGGATTGGTAAACACTTCATCATATAAAAATCCAGGTTTATAATCTTGAATCAAACCATGAAATGCCTTGGGAGGATTGGTAAAAGGTGATGACAAAAAGTTTTCTGATGATTGTTGTAAAGCTTCATAATCAGCCTCTACGGCGTGAATTTCCGCCATTGAGAATCGCTGCCTGACCATTAATGAAAGAATTCCTGTTCCTGTTCCGATATCCAGAACAGTCCTGGTCGTATTGTCCAACTGTATCCAAGCGCCAAAAATGCAGGAATCTGTACTTACTTTCATAGCACAGCGATCTTGCTGTAACCTGAAGTGTTTAAATTCGAAAAATGGATTCCCCGACATTGATCAGTATTGAAGTTCTTCGGAGTTCTGATTTTGAAAGGTCAGCTGACTGGTAATATCGATGGTGATATTTTTACTCCTGTAATTACCCGACTTGAGTAACATGCTTTTTATCAGATTTTTATGAGAAAACGTAATCATATGCCCTGCTGAAGGTAAACTTATAAACTGTACGCCAGGAGCCAGAATATTTCTGCGTGCATATACTATGTTTCCCGGGTCAGCGATCCAATCCTTACCGCCGGTTATTACGGTGGTGGGGATTGAAATTTTCTGCCAAATATAGGATATCTGCTTCAGTTCTTCAACATGCGCATATTTTTCAGCGGTGGCAATGTTAAGTTCTTGCGGTAACATCCATTGAACAAATCGACTCTTGCCAATACCCGAAAACCAGTAAAACCTTTCCAGATCAGGGTCAATTACAGGTGACACCATGACGAGTTCTTTGAATTTTTCAGGTTCCATAACTGTCATAGCTGCCGCAATCGGTGCGCCATACGACCGGCCCAGGATCATTACTTTTTCAGTAGATTTGTTCAGCTGTAGTACTTGCAGCAGGCATGCAGCCTGTTTTTCAATAGAAGTGACATGTTTCAGGTTCTTCAATCGGGATTTCCCATAGCCCATTCTGTCCACAGAGACAATATGAAACTTTTTTTGCAAATCCGGATCATCAAGCATGTTGAGATAACCCCACCAAGCTCCAGGCGCACCATGAATCAACAACAGCATAGGCAAAGAATCGGGTCCCATACTGGCCACTCTGATACGTAAAGAATCATTTTCTATAATTTGAACTACGGGCTTAATTTTCTCATTCGCATAATGCTTCCTAATAGATTTCTCAGTTATACGAAGTGAACACGAGGAAAATAATATTGAAATCGAAACAAGCCAGAGGAATCTGTGGAAAGAACAGGCTGACTTCATACGGTTTAAGTTAAAATTCTATAAACATAAATTTAAACAATATTTTCTTTGTTCGCAATCTTCATTCTATTTTAACTGTTATTTCTTTACTTTGTTTACCAAATCAAGAAATGGGTCAGAAACTGGCTCGAAACGAGTAATAGGAATGGATAATAACCAGGAAATTTTTTTAAAGAAAATAGCTCAAAACAATGCGCAGTTCACCATAAAGCTACCGTCAAGAGACGAAAGTGGACGATTTATACAACAACTGCTCAACTTCCTTTTTCCTATTAGCGGCGATTGCAAAACCGCTTCTGGTTATGTAAGTGTAGAAAAATCCTATAAGGAACTTCAGTCGCACTTCCAATGCCTTTTGTTTCCGCTGGAAGCACACCTCCAGTATTCGATCCCAGTACTTACAGATAAGTTTTTCACTGATCTTGAACAGGTTTATGAAAACATTCTGCTTGATGCCCATACCATTAACAATAACGATCCCGCATCGGTTGGTATTGAAGAAGTTATCGGAATTTATCCCGGATTTATGGCCATTGCCATCTACCGGATTGCGCACATATTAGTCCCCTACAAAGTTCCATTCCTGCCCAGAATGTTTACTGAATATGCGCATAGTAAAACGGGTATTGATATTCATCCACAAGCAGAAATTGGCTCGTCGTTCTTTATTGATCATGGCACTGGTATTGTCATCGGAGAGACTACATTTATAGGTAATAATGTTAAAATTTACCAGGGTGTAACACTCGGCGCAACCTATGTAACCAAATCTTTGGCCTCCCAAAAACGCCATCCCACAATTGAGGACAATGTTGTCATATATGCCAATGCTACCATATTAGGTGGAGATACGGTAATCGGTCACGATTCCGTCATCGGGGGGAATGCCTGGATTACCAAAAGCACACCACCCTATTCTCAGATCTATCATCAAAGCCAGACTCAGATCCGCTCAAAAACACTGAAAGATAAGCTTGAATTGTAATAAAACACGGGCTACATAATACTCCGGATAAAACGGCGTACTCCTTCCATGTATAAAGGCTCGGCCTGGTGGACAGCATGCCGGGGTTGGGTGGTGATCGTCAGACAAATAAAACCGTAAGTAAAGCACCACCACTCATAATAGGTTTTGGAAACAGCCTCTGCCGATTTGGGCCTAAGTTTTGCAATCATGTCCCACACCGGATTGCCCTGGATATTCATTTCATCCGTATAAACCTGTCTCGATTGACAATAAGCACCTTCCAGATTAAACATCACCTGGAAAACCTCATATTGATCTACAGAAAACTGCCAGATACACTTGGAAACTTCTATCAGTTGTTTTTCTGGATTTTGATATACTTTGGATACTTTTGTGAACTCATTTTTCAAATGGGCAAACCCTTCCTGACGAATGGTCTCCAGCAACTTATCCTTGTTCTCAAAGTATTCATACACAATAGGAGGACTATACTCTATCAATTCTGCAATTTTTCTGATAGAGACAGCCGACCAACCTTCATTGCGGGCTATTTCTCTTGCTTTCGATAAAATATCAGCCTTTACACGCTTTTTAATTCGTTCCCTTCTCTCAACGATTCCCATTGCAAATTACTTTGTATAATCAAAAGAGCTATCTTTCTTAATCAGAGGGGGTAATTGCCTTAAAGTGATCCAACGCTTAGACGCACTGGTTAGCGGCTTGCAAATATATGTTCATAATCGGAATCGTTGTAACCGATCGTCACAATTTTTCCTTTATTATTTTCTATAATCGGTCGCTTTATTACAGAATGCTTATTGAGCATTAGTTGCTTCGCTGATTCAGCATCTACTACCTGATCTTTTTCTGCCTGAGATAATCCTCGCCAGGTGGTACCGGCTTTGTTTACAAGTTTGTCCCACGGAGCCTGTGTAAGCCAGTCATTTAATTTTTCTTCACTGATTCCAAGTTTTTTGTAATCATGGAAATCGAATTGAAGCTCCTTAGAATTTAACCAGTCTTTTGCCTTTTTGACTGAATTACAATTTGGGATACCATACATTTTATATTCCATAGCCATATCCTTTAAGGGTTCTCGATTAAGAATTAGCCTTCAGTACCGGTACCTTACCAGTGCTGAAGGCTATAAAATTATTTGCTAAAACGCCTAAACTCCTGTTTCATTCACAACCACATCGGGCTGATCCGAAGCATTCATTTTATCATCATCCAGTTCACCTTCCCATCGCGCAATAACAGCAGTTGCCAGGCAGTTACCAGTTACATTGACCGAAGTTCTGGCCATGTCCATCAGTTCATCTATGCCCATGATGAGCAATACCGGCCACTCTGGCATGCCAAAGTTAGAAACGGCACCCAATAATATTACCAACGTAGCACGGGGTATACCAGCGACCCCTTTACTGGTCAGCATCAAAAGAAATACCATTGCAATCTGCTGGCTCACCGGAAAATCTACACCAGCAGCCTGTGCCACGAAAACCGTAGCCAATGCCAGATACAAAGTAGACCCATCCAGATTAAAGCTGTAACCGGTAGGCATCACAAATGATACAATCTGGCGGGGAACTCCAAATTTCTCCATTTTTTCCATGGCCTTTGGTAACGCCGACTCTGAACTGGTCGTAGCAAATGCAATGGATACAGGTTCAAATACAGTTTTGGCAAACTTGACGATATTGATCCGGCAGAAATAGGCAATGGGTACCAGCACCAGCAATACAAAGACAAGCAATGCACAATAAAGGGTGCCCAGCAACATGGCCAGGTTCTTCAATACCTCAATACCCATATGCCCTACAGTTTCGGCAATAGCCGCACCTACACCAATCGGTGCAAAAAGCATAATGATCTTGGTAAACTTGAACATTATCTCTGCCATTATTTCAATTCCACTGACAAACTTCTGCTTTTTTTCCGAAGGAATCAGAGCTAAACTGACGCCAAATATTAAGGAAAACACGACTATCTGAAGTACCTCACCATGATAAATGGATTTGGCTATGTTCTCAGGAAATGAATGCAAAATAACTTCCTGCCAGGTTTGCTGTTGCACAGTAGGCAGCACCTCTGTAAAGGTCGAAGGAGGAAACAAACCTTCACCTGGTTTAAACCAGTTGGCAAATACAAGGCCAATGACAAGTGCTATAGTAGTAACTACCTCAAAATACAACAAGGATTTCCATCCCATACGTCCCACCTGCTTGATATCCGAATGGCCGGCGATACCTGCCACTAGGGTGGCAAAAAGCAATGGGGCAATTACCGTCTTGATCATTTGAAGGAATATTTTCCTTAAAAACGATAAATTAGTTGCTATTTCAGGATAATCATAACCGATAGCTGTTCCCACCAGCATGGAAATCAGAATGGACGTGGTTAAATTCTTTTTAACAAATGCAAAGGTGATTAGGCCAGCTAATGCAAGCCAACGAAACACAAATAATACCGTGTCAGGAAAGCTAACGAGGTCATATGCATTTAGGAGAGAGGTGATTATGGTAAGAGATATTGTTATCCAGTTAAAAATAGTTAGAATTTTCCTCATGAAATTTTATTGTTGAATTAGGTAATCATCATGGTAAACTTAAAAAAAAATAGGCAAAGCATCAGAAAAATTTAAGTTAACTTCAGAATAGATTGCTGACGATTGTCATACTGACACTTTTAAACACTTTTCTATAGGAATTGTACTATTTTTTGGCATAATTTGTGATTAATGCTTCATAGAAGATAATGCATCTACTAAACCCCTTTTAACATGGATAATAAAAGCCTGCTCCTGGAGAAGGAATTAGAAACTATCTTTCTCCATAAATTGCCACCTTTTCAAGAAAATACCAAAGATTTTTTTGTCAGATATGGCCCTTATATTCTCATTGTATTGGCCGTATTAGGACTTTTAAGCTTATTAGCTGCCATGGGATTTCTTGGTGGGTTATCCATCTATTCCCCAGCCTTTGGTGTATCGAGCGGAATGATGTTAACCTCTTGGGTATCAATTCTACTATCCTTGGTGGGGTTGGCATTGTTATTTATGGCTTTTACTCCTTTGAAAAACAGGCAGCGAAAAGGATGGGAATTTCTTTACTATTCTGTTCTTATCTCGCTTGCGGGCAGCCTCATTGCCCTCCATTTGCTAAGTTTCCTTATTTCCGGATTCCTTTGGTTTTGGGTTCTTTTCCAAATCAGGGAAAAATATATCTGAGTAAACCAGGTTTTCTCTCAAAGGCTGACCAGTCAGAACGGTAAATAACCTTTCTGTTTGGTCAGCCTTTTATTTTACCGCTAATCATTCAATTATCGCATTTTATCAATTGATTTTGTATTTAAAGGCAATCCTGTGCAATTTTGAATGCTAAAACAACTGATATGAACATTCTGGAAACCCACCATATAGTGAAGGATTATGCACAACATCGTGCGCTTGATGATGTTTCGCTCACTATCCCCTCAGGAAGTATATACGGTCTACTCGGTCCTAACGGTGCCGGAAAAACCTCGCTTATAAGAATTATTAATCAGATTACTGCCCCCGACCAGGGCCATGTTGTTTTTAATGGAGAACCTCTACAGCAAAAACATATTCGCCAGATAGGATATCTACCGGAAGAGCGCGGACTCTATAAAAAAATGAAGGTAGGCGAACAATTACTTTATCTTGCTCAGCTGAAAGGACTTGACAAGAAAACCGCCATGGAAAAGCTGAAAAGCTGGTTTATAAAATTTGATATAAAAACGTGGTGGGACAAAAACGTGGCTGACCTGTCGAAAGGTATGCAGCAGAAGGTACAATTCGTATCTACGGTTTTGCATGAACCCAAGCTGATTATTCTGGATGAACCATTCTCAGGCTTTGATCCCATCAATGCAAACCTGATCCGTGACGAAATTCTGGAGTTAAAAGCAAAAGGCAGTACGATTATTTTTTCAACGCACCGGATGGAGACAGTCGAGGAGCTTTGTGATTATATTGCTTTAATTGACAAATCCAGAAAAATACTGGAAGGACCTAAAGAACAAATAAAAAGACAGTTTACAGACAATACCTATCTGATGGAATTTACGGGTGATGCTGCACTTATACCTATGGAATACAGCCCCAAATTGGTTTCTTCTGCTAATTCAGGATATTTATGTGTCAATATCCATTTGCCTGATGACCTTACAGTCAACCAAATGTTAGGCGACATGATAGATAAAGTTGAAATCCGGTCTTTCAGGGAAAATATCCCTAATATGAACCAGATATTTGTCTCCTCGGTAGGGAGAATCCCTGAACATTGATTAAAATTTACATTCAACTGAAACACTCCAGGCATGAGAAATATACTTCTCGTTTTACAACGTGAATACCTAGTAAGGGTGAAAAAAAAGTCATTTATTATTATGACACTCTTAACACCTTTACTTATGCTGGCATTTTACGGATTTATCATCTGGGCCGCAATAGGTAGCATAGATACCAAACAAATAGATATTTTGGATGAAAGTGGCCTGTTTGCTACGGAATTCAAAGACACTGAATCTCTGCAATTCAACTACCTGATGGGGTCGGCCGATTCGGCTAAAGCTTCCCTTAAATCCAGTGGTGCAGATGCTTTGGTAGTTATTCCTGATAATATTTTACTATATCCTAAGAGTCTGAAAATCTACGCAGAAAAAAACGTCAGTCTGGAATTGAAATCGTCTATTGAAAACGTGATTGAGCGACAGATTGAAAATATCAAACTTACAGAAGCAGGTATCACCAGGAAAATTCTTGAAGATTCGCGCGTCAATGTCAGTTCGCAGACCATCAGTATTAATGAGGGAGTAGAACAGGCAAGCAGTTCGGTGGCTGCAACTATTATTGGTGGCATCTGTGCATTTTTGATTTACCTCACATTGATCATTTACGGTACACAAGTGATGCGTGGCGTGACGGAGGAAAAAACCAGCCGGATTGTAGAGGTCATCATTTCATCTATCAAGCCGATGCATCTGATGATGGGCAAAATCCTGGGAGTTGCGCTGGTAGGACTTACCCAGTTTATCCTCTGGATCATATTTACTGTAGGCTTAATTAGTGCCACCTCTGCCCTATTTGCAGATAAAATGCCTGCCAATACAGAGCAGGCTATCCAAACTGCACAGGAGATTCAGAAACAGACTAATCCTGCCGCTGCCCACCTAACCCAAAACGTGGATAACCCCATTGCTGACATCACGCAAGCAATTGATGGACTCAACATTCCTTTGATCATTGGCGCATTTCTTTTTTATTTTCTTGGCGGATATCTGCTATACAGTGCTTTGTTCGGTGCTATAGGCGCTGCCGTTGACAATGATTCAGATACGCAGCAATTTGTTTTCCCTATCATGATGCCCATTATTTTCTCCATCGCCATTGCACAGTTTGTGATTAGAGAACCCGACGGATCCATGGCCTTCTGGACTTCCATGTTTCCTTTTACATCCCCGGTGATCATGATGATCCGCATTCCATTTGGGGTACCTGTATGGGAATTGGTGCTTTCCATGACCTTACTTGTCGTTGGCTTTATGACTACTATCTGGATGGCTTCCCGCATTTACCGGATTGGAATTTTAATGTATGGAAAGAAAATAACCTATAAGGAACTGGGGAAATGGTTATTTTATAAACCCTAATAATCCACTATACAAAAAGGATACTATCTCTATTTCGGTGAGATGGTATCCTTTTTTATGACATTCATTAAAAATTTGGTAAGTGCAGCAATGCTACAAGCTGCTCGTTTTACCACCATCAACCGGAATATTGATACCACTGATGCTTCCCGCTGCGGGCGAGCACAGAAAGGCCACTGCCGCCGCTACCTCTTCCGCTTCAGCAAATCGTCCGACCGGAATATCCTTTTGCAACAATTCCTCTATTTCCTCAGTGGTCGCATCGGCAGCACCTGCCCGCATTTCAACGACGGCGTCCAGTCTGGCGGTTTTAGTAAATCCCGGCAAAACATTATTGACTGTAATACCATACTGACCCAGTTCCAGTGATAAAGTCTTCGCCCAGCTTGCTACTGCGCCACGAATGGTATTTGAAACACCCAAACCTACAATGGGCTGTTTCACAGACGTACTGATAATATTGATAATCCGTCCAAAACCTGCTTCTTTCATGTATGGCACTACCGCCTGTACAAGCTGATGGTTGTTAACCAGGTGCATTTCAAATGTTTTAATAAACTGAAGCGTGTCAGCTTCTATAATGGGCCCACCTGTCGGTCCGCCTGTATTATTAACCAGAATGTGCACTTCTGGTACCAGCCGCAGGTAATTATGCATGGCCTCGCTTACCACACTACTATCTGAAAAATCTGCTACAACATACCTGTGCAGCTGACCTTTTGAGGTATCCAGGTTATTGACGGCAGCAATCAGGCGTTCTTCATTACGGGCAATGAGTGTCACATTAGCTCCCAAAAGGGCCAGTTCTATCGCTGAAGCATATCCTATTCCCTGTGTACTGCCACAGACTAATGCGGTTTTTCCTGTAAGATCAAGGTTCATATTTTTATGTTTGTAAGTGAGTTTAACATTCAGGCTTGTAAGATAATAAAAAGAGATATGTAAACAATTGGCGCTTTTTTCAGTCCTCAATCACGTATATTTATATTTTTGTCCGTTATATACTTATCATCATACTACCTAAGGGTGCCCCAATCGTGGATTTTATGAAACATTTATTCCGCTTACTCTGTCTGTTTTTCCCTGTTGCCTTCCTTGCTATGGCCTGCCAGTCTAATAATCAGTCGGCCAGTCAGCAAAGTGATTGGATATCCCTTTTCAATGGAAATGATATTGATGACTGGTACGTAAAAATCCACCACCACGAAACCGGAGACAACTATGGCAATACATTCAGGGTAGCCGACAGTACCATTCAGGTACGATACGATCAATATGAAGCATTTAACGAGCGCTACGGTCACTTATATTACAAGACTCCTTATTCCTGGTATCATTTAAAGCTGGATTACCAGTTTACCGGAGAATGGCGAACTGATGCGCCGGACTACACCCAGCTCAATAGTGGTGTCATGTACCATTCACAAGACCCGCATACAATGCCAAAAGAGCAGGATTGGCCCATTTCTGTAGAAATGCAGTTCCTCGCCAGTCTGGGCGATGGCAATCCGCGTACTACGGGCAATATGTGCTCCCCTGGCACTCATATTGTATACAATGGTGAACTGGACACCCGTCACTGTATCAACTCTTCCTCCAAAACATACGACCCTGCTGAATGGGTAAGTGCCGAACTTATCGTTTTGGGAAGTGAAGCGGTGGTACATATTATCAATGGTGATACTGTTTTGAAATACACAAATCCCCAGGTTGGCGGACCGGTAGTCAACCGGTTTAACCCAGAGCAAAAGCCTGATGGTCAACTATTAGAAAAAGGATTCATCGCTTTGCAAAGTGAAGGACAACCCATCAATTTCAGAAATATAAGACTACTGAATCTGGAAGGATGCCAGCATGAGGATTCGCCCTATCATACTAATTATTACAAAAAAATAAACCAATGAGTTTTACACTATTTCGCACAAGCATCATAATATTTCTGATTACTTTTTTAACTGGATGGCCTTCCAGCGCGTTACCATTGCTGGCCAATCAGACCAACCCTTGCGAAAAGGGCCCTGATGTTATGAAAGTCATGGATGTTACCCCTACTTCAATGACTTTTGTTTTTCATGGTATCAATGTATATAAACTTAAATGGACAATCTCCGGCAATAAAATCATGGATCAGGGGGAAGTCAGCCCTTCCAGCCCCTACATACCTATAGAATTCAAAAAGCTTGATCCAGGCCAGTATACCATTAAACTGGAAGGGATGAACTGCACCGGAAGCAGCACACTACGGTTTACGGTTCCCAGATCTTCTGCTGCCCGAAGCAACAATACAGCTTCCGCGCGTCAGACCTCCTCTTCCGCCGTCACTCCTCACTTTGTAACAAGAGGAATGGACAGTCAAATAAATATAAAAATTACCGGTTCTTCTGAAAACTGGATAATCAATGATCTGACCGAACTAGAGGTACCGGATGGGTATGAATGGTGGTATTTCATAGGAGGACACATCGTTAAAACCACCACTCCACTTAAAAACTATTCGTACCAGTCAAATGCCCCGCTGAGGGTTCTGAAGATTGCCGGAAAAAAAGGATTAAAATCATTTTCTTACTGGGGTGATGAAATTTGGCAAGATAAAAATGCAGGCTGGACCATGCCTGACAACTCTACGGCAGCATTTGCAACATTTGTGTTTACAGGAGAAAACTTACCAAAAGGTGGACAGAAAAACGGACAGACATTATCTTTTCTGAATCCTGTACCTAAAGATTATTACCCCAACGGATTCTTGCAATGGGCTGACAGATTTCCAGCCGTAAAAATGCCGGAAGGGCATATCTACCATCTTAGAAAATCACAGAAAAGATGGACCTACCAGTCTGTCCTTAACAAGGGCGTCACTCACCTGAGCAACTATGACTTACCATGGGATGACCATAACGATGTCATCAGACTAAGGAATCTGGGTATTACTTATAATGATGTCCCCAACAACAATCATATCTTTAATTTACCCGATTCAGGTAAAGACAATTGGGTAACACCCAGCTGGAATAAACGCCATTTTCCGAATGGATTGTTCGACGAAAAAACGGCCCGTCAAAAAGCCCGTGAAGCCGATATTGAACATTATTTATGGATCGGGCAAACAGAAGAGAATTCAGCTTTTGTTCCGGCTGAAGAGCCCATGTGGGGGTGGTTCTATGATGAACTCAAAAAGCGGTATGAACAGAAATCCAAACAATCGGGCAAGCCCTATTATATCGCCCACAATTATTTCTGGATCGGCCAACCCAGCTCCTTTGTTCTGGGGGAAACCAGCCGGGAAAAATCCAGGGCATTATACACTGGCAAACTTCCGGAGACTAGATATAGTCCGGGAAAAACACTTTCTCACACCAACCTCATTGTAGAAGGGGCTTATATCAATGCACCTGATCAGGGCTTGCAGCTATACCGGGTAATTCACAAATTAAATATGTTCAAAAAAATGGGCTTTATGGGTGGCATCTTTGCTTTTGGCGTACATGAATGGCGACCTAATAATTTTTTCCGTATCGATTTTGAAGGAGAAGGCACACTTTACAGACATGAAAAATTTCCTATGGATCCCAGTTATCTGATGTCACTTTCATTTTTCGCACAGGTGTATGGTAAGGCATTTTTTGAGTGGGGCCCTCAGATGACTGTATCGGACCAGAAAAAACCCATGCATCCTGATCTGCACCATGCAGATAAATGGTATCCGAAGGGTGCTGTCAAACCACAGGCATTTCCCTGGATATCTGAGTCGGATTATTACGGAATCTATACCGGAAGTTCAGACTTTATCCATATGGGTGCCTATCTTTATTCAGAAACTTTTGGCAAAGTGCACGATGCCCCATTGCAATATTGCAGATTCAGGGTAAACGGCGGAAAGTGGATTGAACCTAACAAGGACGGCTCTGACGTAGTTGATGCACACTTTGATAACCGCCCACTTGTCGGCACCCAAATCAAAGGAAACAAGGCGGCTGTTTTTTATATTAATCCATACGATAACGCCACGAAGAAACAATTGGAGTTCCAGTTGCCAGGCAGATCGCAGATTTATAAAACAACCATATCCGGAAGCGGCGTGCAGGCAATATTGTTTGATTTATAATTATTCCTATTCATTCACTTACCCATACAGTTATGACTTTTACCCGAAGAGATTTTATTCTTAGTAGCGCAGGTCTTGTGACCTCTGCCGCATTTTCCCCCTTAGCGATAAGTCGTTCCAAAGCCAAAGAAAAGCTGGGAGTAGCACTTGTAGGGCTGGGTTATTATAGTGCGGATCTGCTGGCTCCGGCACTTCAGCTCACCAAGCATTGTGAGCTGAAAGGAATCGTTACCGGCACTCCTTCCAAAGCCGAAGCCTGGAAAAAGAAATACAATATTCCGGACAAGAATATTTATAACTACCAGAATTTCGATCAGATCGCCAATAATCCTGATATTGATATTGTGTATGTAGTCTTACCGCCTTTCATGCATGAAGAATATGTAGTAAGGGCTGCCAAAGCGGGAAAGCATGTTTTTTGTGAAAAACCGATGGCGATGACAGCCAAAGAATGTGAAAATATGATTAAGGCATGCAAAGACAATAAAACAAAACTCGCCATTGGCTACCGCTGTCAGCACGACCCCAACACGCAGGCCTATATGAAAATAGCCAAGGAGAAGTCATTAGGCAAAATACGCATGATCAATTCCTGTGCGGGCTATCTTGAAAACAGAACCAATCATTGGAAGCAGATTAAAGCACAAGGTGGTGGCGCTATGTATGACATGGGTGTGTATGCACTACAGGGTGCGAGGTTGGCATCAGGAGAGGAACCTATTACGGTTACAGCGCAGCACCTGACCAATCGTCCTGACATTTACAAAGATATTGATGAGACAACCATGTTTCAGTTGCATTTTCCGAGTGGTGCCATTGCCAATTGTACTACAAGTTTTGGTATCAACGTCAATTTCCTGAAAGTCAATTATGAAAAAGGATCGTTGCACATGGATCCATTTACTTCATACAAAGGCAACAAAGGAGCGAGTACGCTTGGTGAAATCAACTTCCCGCTAGACAACCAACAGGCAAAACAGATGGATGATGATGCGCTCGCCATCAAAAATAAAACTGACCTGATCGTACCGGGAGAGGAAGGTTGGAGAGATATTCGTATCGTTGAAGCCATTTATCAGTCGGCGCGTACAGGAAAAGCTGTAAATTTGTAAAAATTTACCTTGTACACTATTATCTGAAATACTGATGGCGTCTGCCGGAACTGATATTTACCTGGCCAAAACATTACTTACAGAAGGCAAACTGGTAGCAATCCCTACCGAAACTGTATATGGGCTTGCAGCAAATGCACTTGACGAGGAGGCCGCTCTTTCTATTTTCAAAGCGAAAAACCGGCCTTCTTTCGACCCATTGATCATTCATATTGGATCAGCCGACCAGCTGTCTCAATGGGTTACAGAAATACCGGAAGACGCAAAAAAACTTGCAGATACCTTCTGGCCTGGCCCGCTTACACTTTTGTTGCCTAAAAAGAATGTAATTCCGGACATTATCACTTCAGGACTTCAGGAAGTAGCTGTCAGAGTGCCTGACCATCCGCTTACGGGCGAATTACTGAAACAGCTGGATTTCCCTTTGGCAGCCCCGAGTGCTAACCCATTCGGGTATATCAGTCCTACTACCGCCGATCATGTCAATGAACAGCTCGGGGATAAAATTGCTTATATACTGGACGGAGGCTCCTGTGATGTCGGCGTGGAATCTACAATCATTGGATTTCCAAATGGTGTCGCTACGCTGTATAGAAAAGGAGGTCTGGCCCTAGAAGAAATTGTGAAGGTGATTGGAAAAGTAGAAACACTCCCCCACTCTTCTTCCAACCCCAAGGCTCCGGGAATGCTTAAAAGTCATTATGCTCCCCGAAAACCATTTTATCTGAAAACACGGGAAGAGATGCGCCTGGCTGACCGCTCCAAAACAGCATTTCTATTGTTTAGTGAACATCTGGATGAGTATTTACCGGAAAAACAATTGCTTTTAAGTAATAGTAAAAACCTCAATGAAGCGGCACGTAACCTATTCAGTTTTCTACGCTTGCTTGACACAACCCACGACACGACCGAAATTTATGCAGAACTCGTTCCTGAAGAAGGTTTGGGCCTGGCCATTAATGACCGTCTTCGCCGCGCCGCTGCGGATCAGGGTTGATTACTGAAAAAACTTCGGATAAAAATTCATGAGGAATACCTCTTCAGTAGAGCGTGTCATAGCGGTATATAACCAGCGAATGAAATCCTCATTTATCTGATCTTCCGGCAAATAACCCTGGTCGATAAATACAGCGCTCCACTGGCCACCCTGTGATTTATGACAGGTCAATGCATAGGCAAATTTCACTTGCAGTGCATTGAGAAAAGGATCTTTGCGGATGGCATCCAGCTTTTGCTTTTTGGTCTTCAAATGCTGATAATCTTCCGAAACAGCTTCATATAACTTCTTATTATCTGCAACAGACATATTGGGGGAAGCCGAATGGAGTGTGTCCAGGAAAATTTTTGCATCAAATTCCGGCATATTATCATAGTCTGTGAACCGAAGAATTACATCGGCAAACCGGAACCCATAGCGTTCTTCGGTCCGTTTGATTTTGAGAAGTTCAACAAAATCGCCATTGGCTATAAAACTGATGGGAGATTCGTCATCCAGGATGGTATAGTTGTTCCTGACTACCATGAGTCGGTCGCCCGCATCAATTTCTTCTTCACAAAAATGGATTGTACGACGGATGTATTCATTGTATTGAACCGCCACTTTGTTCGATCGTGTGATCAGAATCGTATTCTCATCACCATATTTGTCATAGGCATAACGCAACCCTTCCTCCAGCTTTTCACCGGTCATCCGATAAATATCCTTGAATTGATGGGTCTGTATCTGTATCGATGCACTTTGGTTCCTTAAAACATCCCGGAGGCTGGTTGCATTTTTCAATATTCCGGAATGCTCCTCTTGCCGCATTACCTCAGTCAGTTCCTCTTCAAAAACCGACATGAAATAATGCTTCTGCAAATAAAGATTGTCCAGAGCAGGACTTGATGCTTTTCCTACAGGCGGTAACTGCGCTGTGTCTCCGATTAATATGAGTTTGTTTCCTGGTTTGTCAAAAATATAGTCAATCAGGTCCGACAATAAACTTCGGCTTCCAAAGTCTGATTCATCACTTATCATGGATGCCTCATCTACTATATATAATGTATTTTCATTATAGTTGGGTTGCAGGTCAAAAACAAGGTGCCCTCCGGAATCTGACGATACCTTATAAATCTTTTTATGTATAGTCAAGGCTATTTTTTTGGAGTAATTTGACATTACCTTGGCCGCACGCCCGGTGGGAGCAAGCAACACTGTCTTATAGCCAAATTCACCCACCACCTTTATCAGTGTACTGATCAAAGTAGTTTTTCCGGTCCCGGCATACCCTTTCAATAAAAAACAATCCCGGTACCTTTCCAGCCCAGGCTCTTCAATCAGAAAGTCATCCATCTGATCGAAAAATCGACCCTGCCCGCCGGTTGGTCTGAACGGAAACTTTTTCTTCAGCAACTGCGATGGTTTTACTGAATTTTCACCCATGGGATCCTACAAATTTGAAAGTAACAGGAATACAATTGAATAATTATTATAAAATCAGCTGAATATTACTGGATTTTACCAAATCTATTACCTAAATTAGTTTTCACAAAGACTTTCCTTTTTACCAAACCCACTAACTATGCAGGTACACCATATTTTATCTGGAAAAAGCATCAACGCGCTTTGGTCTGTGCAACCAGAAACGACCGTTCTTGAAGCGCTAGAATTAATGTCGGTCAAAAATATCGGTGCAGTATTGGTGCTGAAGGACGGGCAACTCACAGGAATATTTTCTGAACGGGATTATGCACGGAAAGTGGTTTTGCAGGGAAGAGCTTCCCGGGATACCCAGATCGCCAATGTAATGACTACAGCAGTGATTACCGTTACACCAACCCAGAAAATTGAAGAATGTATGCAGCTTATGTCAGACCTCCATATCCGGCACCTTCCGGTTGTTGAGGCAGATAAGCTGATAGGCATCATTTCGATTAATGATATAGTAACTGCTATTATACGTGACCAAAAAGCCCGAATTCAATCCCTCGAAAGCTACATTTCCGGAGCACCTTATCAGTGAAGTTGGGTAACATTTTGACCTGGTAAGTTAGGTTCGTTATATTTGCATGCATAATAAACGCCCATGGCACTTGAATAACATAAGCGAAGAGGTTTCACGGCAGTATAGCAACAAACTGAGGGTCCGGGTTGCAGGGATTTGTGAAATTGACACAAAACTCGTGATGATACAACATATGGGCATCGGAAAAACAGGCTCTTTCTGGGCTCCTCCCGGCGGGGGCGTGGAATTTGGTGAATCGGTGAAAGACGCATTACAGAGGGAGTTCCTAGAAGAATCTGGCCTTGCAATTGAAGTGATTGATTTTCTATGCGTCAATGAATTCCTTTCTCCTCCCCTGCATGCGATCGAACTTTTTTTCAGGGTCCGACCACTTTCCTCTACAGTAACCTTAGGGCATGATCCAGAATTTCCTGAAAATCAACAGATTATGTCAGACATACAATTACTTTCCTTTGAAGAAATAAAGAACTTTCCTCCTGATGAAGTACATGCATTGTTTAACTCCTGCGAAACACTGGAAGATCTTTACCATAAAAAAGGATTTTCTGAAGGTTTATCGCAGTTAAATAAAATAGCACTTGACTGAGATTGCAACCACTGCCATACTTGACAATTTTGAACTTACAGACCCTGCATTAACTGCAGACCATTTGCCATACTGTACTTTGTGTATTGAGCTCAACATGCATTACCTACAGTTTTGCATAGTCGAAAATATATCCAGTCAATGCCGTTGGCTTGCCAGTTATCGGTTTTCCAGTCCCCAAACCCGAAACTCGCTGCTCATTCAGGTGCAAAATATAATTGAGCAACACCCCCTGCTCATTCAGGCTGGCCTGGGCAATATAGTGGTTTCATTCCATTCTCCATCTTTTACGTATGTACCCGCTCCGCTTTTCAGAGCTGATCTTTCTAATGAATACCTTGGGCTGATGCTGCCTCAGGGATTACATCCTGAAGACCAGGTCTATGAGGACAAACTGCGAATTATTGATGCGCATGCTGTATTTTCTGCGCCCTCTGTGGTCGTCAACTGGTTTACCAATCATTATCCAGACAAAACCATTCGGTTTTGCCATCATACCGAACCCCTGATCTACGCCACTATTACTGAAAACTATCATACAATTACCGGACGCAGGGCCAATATAATCACTGAAAACAATCGGTTAACACTTATAATAGTGGAAGGCCCCAGGTTTATTTTCGGTAACAGTTTCCCGTATACTACCCCTGAAGAACTTACGTATCTGGTTCTATATGTCATGAATCAGCTAGATATAGAACCTGCACATATTAAGATAATCCTCCATGGCGATACCTTTGCCGGAAGCGGTGAACACAAGGAACTCTGCAGGTTTTTTCCAGATGTGGAAATGGGTAAAAAACCTCAGTCGCTTTCTTATAGTCATCGTATCAATGACGTGGAAGCCTATCGCTTTTACAATTTACTGAATACTTATTTTATGGTATTTTAAGTAATCTCCACGTAACTCATTTTTTTGACTCATAACTTAATGAATAAAACAGCACTTTTCCCCGGCTCTTTTGATCCGTACACGCGCGGGCATCATGATATTGTAACCCGCGCTTTGAGCCTCTTTGATCAAATTATTATTGGTATAGGGAACAATGCCAGTAAAAACCGGTATTTCCCGGTAGAGCAGATGGAAACCTGGATCAAAGAGACTTTCATAAACGAGCCCCGTGTCAGTGTAATCACCTATAATGACCTTACAGCCAGTGTGGCCCGCGAATCGGGGGCAAAGTTTCTGCTCCGGGGTTTACGGAATACTACGGATTTTGAATATGAAAACAGTATTTCGCAAGTCAACAGGTATGTATATGAAGAGATAGAGACAGTATTTTTGATTACCTCTCCAGCCCTTGCTCCGATCAGTTCCAGTATTATTCGGGACTTGCATCGTTACGGGCAAAATGTTGATGAATTTTTACCTTATTCACTTCCGGCGCGCAACCAGGTGTAACCACTCAATCAATATTTCACTTATTGAATATAACTGTACAGCAGGGATTTTGAAGAGGATGATTCGTCAATGACGTACGAAAACCTACTATTATCCCTGCCATCCAGAAGATACATTAATCATTCATTAAATAATCAACCATCGATTTGGCAGTAACCCGGCCAAATAATTTTGCATTTTCCTGATTTATTTCCATCCCCGTAGCGTTTGCATAGGGAAACTCAAGGGTAGTTCCTAACCGAATATCCGGCAGATTCCCTATCCACTCTCTGAATGTACTTCCTTTCTGAAAACTCCCGTCTACATTCCAGGAAGTACCAAAAGGAATATTAAACGATTCCTGATATTTCAATCCGTTTGCCTCTGCTGATCTTTTTTCAAGTCTCTTTGATAATTTACTTTCCTCTTTTGCCATAGCGGCATTTTTGCTACCTACCAAATGTATCTGTTCATTTGTTCCTTCTGAAATAAATGGACAGTGAATATCCAGTCCGACCAGAGGAGCCCCGTGGGTCCAGGCTGGAACAAATGCCCTGAGCCAGCGAGTGGTTTCATATATACTCTCCTCCGAATAATCGCGATTATGATCGCGGGCCCGTCGATTCTTGCCTTGATCACCATTTTCAACTCCGTCTTTATCTATAAACGGAATTACCAAAACTTCAGCGTTTTCCCTTATCCATTTGCCTGTCGGACTGTCGGAGAGGAACTCTTCCATTATCCCCTCCAGCACATAACTTCCCATCATTTCACAGGCATGATGGCGAGTAGTCAACACAATTTTGTACTTCGCATTTCCATGCAGACTTCCCAAATGTAAACGTTCAATGGGTCGTCCTTCCTTGCTTATTGCAAGTGTAGATTTTTCAAGATTAGGATGTAGTTCGTATCTCTTGAGAAACCTGTTTAAATGAATTTCAGTATAAGGCATCCCCATACTAAACCTCACCTCTTTTGTTTCCTTTGAAAATGTATAAGAAAAAGAATGACTGGATAATGTTTTGCTGCCCAGCCAACCCCAGGTAACCCCGTCGTCAGTACTTATTGCAGGCCCGTTAGAGGCAAAAACATTGATTTTTTGCAGATCTTTCCACGGGTGAATAAACTTGAATACGAGGGTTCTGTTTTCTGCCCCCCGCACTCTGAACGCCCAGTAAAACCAATTCCCCTCGGTATCATGAAGGTTTTGATGAATATATACCGTATCTCCCACAATCTTATCGACAAGGATGTTACCTCCCGGAAACTGTGCATCAATCAGGAGATCATTTTTCGTGGATGGATTATTGGAAGCCAAGCTATATTGACTAGTGATAAGCGTAATGAAGAAGAGAATTTTTGCAATTAACCAGTGAGACTTCATAGATTTCTTTATGATAGGAGAAAATGTATATTTCCTTTACAAGGTTTCTTTCCCCATAACCTACTTTATACCCACCCACTTTTTGTGATTTCATAAAAAATGAATCCTATCCCTATAAGATTTGCCATCACAAACTTGAAAGACCCGTGATTTCTCCATCTGCCCAACGTACCTATGCGACCGCAATTAAAGAAAACGGGGCAACAGGAAAGGAATAGAGCTCTTCCTGCTGCTGTCTGTCTTATTTATTTTAAAATTTTCAGGAAAAATCCGTATCGGTTGAATACTAAGCTTTTATAAAGATTATCAAAAAAGTAAGGTAACGATTTAGTAACGGTGCTTATTGCTTTTCAAAGTGTTTCTGTTCGCTCATAGCAAATATAAAAAAATGAGTAAGTAATTATATTCAGCTTTTATAAATACTAAATTATGTTTCCTTATTTTAAAAAAGACGGCGTTAAATGCCGTTATAATTAAGATATGTAAACATGGCGTCTAATCCGAATAGAAGAAAATTACTAGAAAAGCTTGTGCCAGAAGGAATAATTGTTTCCAGAAAATGCACAGAGATTTATTAGTGGAAAATACTGATTCTGAAAAACTTAAATTGACGCTTGAATATTAACTGCGTATAACCCACACAGCATATCCCCCGCATGCTGAATGTCTGGTTTCTTTACAGAGAATTAGAAAAATTCAGTTTTAAAACACCTACTGATTCCCAAACACATATACTGCAACGCATGGTGGAAACTCAAAATTTTTACCAAACACTTCCAACCTATTCATGGTTTTAATTATCTATTTGAAATAACAATCAAAATTAATCGCCATGAAAAAGTTAATGTTAATGCTGGGTTTATCACTGAGTTTCCTTGCTTGCAACGATGATGAAAATGAGGGTTTGCAGCCTCGGCTTGAATTCAATGATCAGTTCCATGAAGGTAAACAAGGCTGGGTAGCCGATTTCTCTGATCACCCCGAGGAAATGCTGACAGACTGGGAACTGGAAGAAGGTATTGCCCCGCTCCCTGCCCCCCTGGATACCACAAAAAAAGCATTCCGGATATCGGGTATCAACCACAGTGATGACCTGTTTATGTACTTCAAAAAACAGGCGACCGGTCTTAAACCGAATCAATCTTATACAGCGTCATTTGCGATTGAGTTTGCCACCAATGCACCTTCAGAAGGATGGATGGGCGTTGGAGGTGCCCCCAACTCGGTATATCTGGGCATAGGGGTCGTGGGTACCGAGCCTAAATCAACGGTGGACGAACTGGGGCATCTTCGTTTGAATATAAGCAAGATTGACCAGTCTTCCGATGGAGAAGATATGAAGATCATCGGTGACATCGGGAATGGACTTGAGGAATTTGTCTATACCCAAAGAAAATTAGAAGGGGAATTTACCGGAAAAACTGATGACAAAGGCAACCTTTGGATGATTTTCGGTACGGATTCGGGTTTTGAGGCGAAGACTACCTTGTATTACACAACGGTAAACATCAAATTAAAAGAAGCGGTTTCAAACTAATAGCTAGCGCTTCTCCTGCCCTTGCTTTTCTACCTCATGGAAAAGCAAGGGCAGTTTATTTATTCAGATTCAACAATGAGCTCCCCCCCCGCAGACCACTCTGCATCCAAAGAAAGCTTTTTTGGAGGAAACAGACCTGAAAGATTCACGCAACTTTGCAGAACTTTGGACCACATTCGCACGAACAGGCAAACCAGCAGTCAAAGACGCGCCGGAGTGTACCCGGGCCACCCTGCGCATTGATACCGATTGCGAAATTATCAATCATCGTTTCAGCACGGAATTGGCTATGTGGAAGGAAATCGGGATGTTGTAGCAATTCATTTATTGCAACAAATGGCTCCTAACCCATCCAGTGAGGGAATCAGGAGCCATTATACCCAATTTTATAAATCGATCACTTGGGTAATGGGATAGGCTGCGTAGTGAGTTTATTCCACTCAAACGTGCACCTTTCTAATGGATTCAGATCATTCGTCATCACTACAACCGTTTCTTCCCATCGCTGCTGACGGGCCATTCTGGCTGTGTGGCGAGGATTTCGATCGCATATTGTCTCTTTGGCTCCATATTTGAATTTTTCACCTGTAAACTTATCTTCCCAGAAATGATAGGAATCGTCAATAGGACCTGCCCCAGGGATAAAAGTTGTATGTTTTACGAGAACCACCTCGGTAATCGCATCGCCTCGTTTTTTTATAAACTCATACCGGGTGCTCCCTCCCCAGTTTGCAAACTCTGCGGCTTTTGCTACAAGGTCTTTCGCCCAAGGAGAGTTATTGGGGTTTGAATGTGCCTTATCGGAAAGCGCCCGCTCCTGGAGAATTACCAAATGCAAACCTCCGGCTACAGCAAAAAGTCCAAGCCCCACCTCGTCAAACTCTTTGATAGTATTGGTTAGAATACGGGATTCATTCCATAAATCAGAAAGAATTTTTTGTGATTCTATATACTTTGTAGGATCAGATTTGATTCTGTTGTAAGTAAGCATGCCGTCCTGAATTGAACGCGTAAAAGCACTTATTTCCTTTCGCTTATTTTCACCTATGGCCTTATTTACTATCTTTTCAAATTGCTCGTAAACCTTATCAAAATACGTTGGTACGCCTGCGGGAAAGAACTGATCGAATATCCCCGATCCGAGTTTCTCAAATATTGCTCCTGCCAGTGACTTGCCAATGTCAATGGCCAAATCACCCCATGAAAACAGTTCAGCCTTAGGTAGGTCCGAAAACTTTCGAAGACTGGCTACAACCGGGTAAGGAGTTCCGTTAACGGCCAATCCATCAAATTTGAAGTTGGTTTCCAGAAAATACATTTCACCAAAAGAACTTCTTCTACGCACTACAGCGGTTCCGGTCGGGTATTTAAGGTAGTTATCAGCAAGATAAGAAGAAAAATATCCGTCTTCTTCAAGTGTTTCTCCTTCCAGCAAAGGATATACCTGATCGACCGCCGCAATGATCGTATCAATCCGATAATTGATAATGTGCATTGCCTCATCCGATAAAGCGGGCCACTGATCTTTTGGTTGAATCGGTACTTGAATGCGATTGACCTCCTGTATGCTTTCTACCGCCAAAGTATTAGCGGCTTCTTCAGAAAGTTCAGAGTAGGCCATTAATTGACGGGCCAGTGTCTGCGGGTCCCGCGACTTATAATAAATTTTGTGCATGATGATAGAGTTTTTAAGGGTCTTGAATATTGATGACAGAAATATTATGATATTTTTTTAATAAAAAAAATAAATTTTATATAAATAAATACCAATATTAAAATTAGTATTTATTCTAACAGTATAATACTTAACTACACAACATCTTGTACCAAGGAGTTGATCCAGGCAAAGTTGAATTTTATCATCCTGGACTAGTTTTTGAATAAATGATTCTAAATCAGGCTGACAAAAGCCACGTACCCATACCCGTATACGATCAGGTCAACCAATATGAAAAACGTGTGCAGAAGAGAAATTAACTTGACAGACTGCATAACTTTCAAAGCGCCATTTTTTGCCCGAGGAAAGTCTTTACCTGAAATCTGGAGAATATTATGCGTAAAATCATTCAGGTATCCCGATAATTGAAATACCTGAATGACGGAAGAAATCAGCCCATATTATACCTCACTTTTCAGGCTGGCCATATCTATCACAAACCTGTACTTTACATCTCCTTTCAGCAGTCGGCCATAGGCTTGATTAATATCCTGCATTTTAATCAATTCAATATCCGAAACAATGTTGTGTTTACCACAAAAATCCAGCATTTCCTGGGTTTCACCAATACTACCAATGGTAGAACCTGCAAATTTTTTCCTGCCTGGGATCAAACTGAAGGCGGCAATAGGCAGCGGATGTTCTGGGGCCCCTACCAAAGCGAGTGTCCCATCTACTTTCAATAATCTTAAATAAGCATTGACATCATGTTGGGCAGAAACACAATCAAGGATAAAATGCAGCGAATTGCAATTATTGCGCATTTGCTCCTCGTCAGTCGATAAAATAACTGCGTCTGCTCCTAACCTTTTGGCATCCTCTGTTTTGGCTGGGGAAGTGGTAATCACCACCACATAGGCACCCATCGCTTTGGCCAGTTTGACGCCCATATGGCCCAACCCTCCTATTCCTACCACCCCTACTTTGGTCCCGGGACCCACCTGCCAGTGTTTTAAGGGCGAATAGGTTGTTATGCCGGCACATAGCAGTGGCGCTGCGGCGGCAGGGTCAAGATTTTCCGGTACATGCAGCACGAAATCCTCATCCACTACGATGCCTTCAGAATACCCGCCAAATGTCTGAATACCCAAATGAGTATCAGGGGAATTGTAGGTCATGGTGTTGCCATTTTCACAGTATTGCTCCAGACCTTCCTGGCATTGCTCACAGGTCCTGCAGCTGTCGACCATACAACCAACCGCAGCAAGGTCACCCACCTTAAATTTGGTTACGCCAGAACCCACTCTTGTTACTCTACCCACAATTTCGTGACCGGGCACATTGGGATAAACGGTACCGTGCCACTCATTTCGGGCTGTATGAAGATCGGAGTGACAAACGCCACAATAGAGAATATCAATTTCAACGTCTTTTGCAGTAACATTCCTGCGACTAATTTCGAGCAGATCTAAATTGGCTTGTGGTGCCTCGGTACCGTATGCTTTTACAGTTTTCATATTTGACTACATTGGTTTTATAATGAAGGCTATTCATGGGGAAGTTAAATAAAAGTAGTGATATACACATGATTTGGTAGTTATAATTCTGCCTGGCAACAAGTAGTCAGGCAGATAGTTATATTTGCAATGAAAAGGGTTCAATCCTTACTTTACAATTATATTTTCTTTTCAATGAATGTTCCATCGACAGCCATTACTTTTTCCCGTTATGACAAGTTAGTAATCTTCCTGTTGGCCATCACCCAATTTACTGTTGTACTTGATTTTATGGTCATGTCTCCATTAGGAGATTTATTGGTCAAATCGCTGGATATAAATGTTTCTTCCTTCGGAATTGTGGTTTCTGCGTATGCTTTCAGCGCTGGACTTTCCGGTTTGTTAACCGCAGGTTTTGCGGACAAATATGACCGAAAAAAACTCCTGGTATTTTTCTATACCGGTTTTATTATTGGAACTTTTGGTTGTGGTATTGCCACTAGCTATGAAACACTGGTAGCCGCTCGCATATTCACGGGGCTGTTCGGAGGTGTGATCGGATCAATCTCGATGGCCATTGTCAGCGATCTGTTCCCTTTGGAAAAACGAGGCAGAGTAATGAGTTTTATTCAGATGGGCTTCGGGGCCAGTCAGGTATTGGGCATTCCCATTGGCTTATATATAGCCAATCGATTAGGCTGGGAAGCTCCTTTCATTTTTATTGCCGCATTTGCAGCAATCATCCTGTTTACTATTATGAAGTACATGAATCCGGTAACAGATCATCTCCTGATAAAAAATGAACGCAACGTAATTAATCATTTACTACATACCTTGCGGTCGGGAGACTATAGAATTGGATTTTTGACAATTTCATTCCTGACTTTAGGAGGTTTCATGATGATGCCTTTTGGAACCATATTTGCCGTCAATAATTTGAATGTCCACCCAGACCAGTTGCCTGTTTTGTTTATGGTATCTGGCGTCTGTTCACTGACCATTATGCCATTTATAGGCAAGTTGAGCGACCGGGTCAACAAGCTTACTTTATTTAGTATTGGCACCGTATGGCTAGTGGTAGTGTGTCTGATTTACACGCATCTGACTGCTATTCCTTTTCTATTTGTTCTGCTGATGAATATTTTGCTTATGATCGGCATTGTGAGCCGGATGGTTCCTTCCACAGCATTGATTTCAGCTATTCCTGAAAATATTGACCGTGGGGCTTATATGAGTATCCATTCCTCTTTACAACAGATTTTCGGTGGCGTGGCTGCTGCCATTGCCGGAATGATCGTTTTTCAGGAAACCCAGACCAGCCCGCTGGAAAACTACCATATTATCGGCTATATCGTCACAGTAAGTTCACTTATTACCATTTTATTGATGTCGCGAGTTGATAAAATAGTTCGTAAGAAAAATATTATCAAACCATAAATCATTTCGAAAAAACTTCTGTCAAGTGCCTGATGGCTGATCAATGATTGAAATAAACGACACCAGACACGGGTAGATTAACTTCATCATGAATACTTAAATTGTACACCAGCACATCAGCTGTTTTACCATTATTGCGCTTATCGCCTAAAATGAATTCAGGTTGGGTCAAATGAGGTAAGCCTTTACTTTTCCATCGTTTTTCAGCAACTAATTCACTATTGAGGTACAATTGAATTCGCTTACGCTTATCGTCAGCGATGACAGTCACCTGCGACCATTGGTGCTGGTACTCAGTGAAATCAACCTTACACTGAATCACACGCTTGGCGTCTCTGGTACCAACTTCCCAGATCAGGTATTTACCATCGTGTTTTAATGTAAATTTATTGAAGCCCTGTGCGTTTCCCGAATTGAGAATATTTTGTGGTGTACCATTCGCCATTTTGATCCATAGCTGTATCGTTGCCGAGTTCCAATTCATAATTGGTGTATAAGGTGCGTTAAAATTGACGCCACCTTTGATGGTATTCAGTTTTAATGATTTTCCTTTTTTCACAGGTGTATCTGTGGTGTATATGGAAGCATCATTTCCTTCAAAAGTGCCATACGGACTACCATCCTTGCCAATTATAAACTTATCACTATTAAAATCATATTTTTGATTATCATCCAAATTCCATGCATACCTGCTCGCTTTGGGATCAGATGGGGCATCCGAAACGTAACGAACATTGGGCAGGATCAAAGGTTTGGTTTTATTTTTAGAATTTTTGGGCGAAATAAATTTCTTTCCCAAGGCTACTTTTCTGACAGCAGTACTATCCCATCCCAGCGCATGTCTGTCCTTTGATTGATGAATATACACGTTTAAAAGTGCGTTATCGCTTCCGTCTTCAAAGGTCAACATGCGCGACATTTGGTTAACGCCTTGTGCATGAGAATCCGTCAATGCACCGATACTTATAAAATTCACGCCGTACTTTTTGACTTGTAGTCCTCTTCCGTTTATTTCACTATGAGGAGTATGAATATGACTATGGCCTCCAATCCATGCTGCAATGGCTCCCGGATGGTCTTTCAAATAATCCAGAAAAGGGCGCGTTTGTGCATACTGATTAATCTCCTTTCCCTCTTTATTGTATTCTCTAATCCAATATAATTGACCGCCAGTCTCACCTTCCGGTCCCATTGAGCCCGATTTGCCGTGATATTGACCCGGTTCGCCATCTTCTGTTGTAATTGTTGTCAGTTTTGGCATGTGGTGATGCACTGTGATGAGTATATCATTTGAGAATTGAGGATCCTCAATTACTTCCTTCCACCACTGAAATGTATCTAATGTCACTGAACCTGAAGGATAACCTCCTTTTGGCAGTCCGGCGGCACTACCACGTCCTGCCTGAAATTGTCCGGTTAAATCTTTCCGTGAAAGAGCAAGTTCATCAAATTCATTCCTATCCCCCATCATTATCCAGACAGCATTTCCGGTTCGAATTAAATACCTGTCCCATCTGGAACCGGGGTATTCCAATACCTGCCTGAAATCATTTTGTTGAGGTCTGGCTTTCTTCTCAAAATTTGAAGTTATCGCATATGCTGCATCACCTAAAGGGTTGATATATTTCTGAGTAAATTCACCTGGTTTCCAACCTCGTGCTTCTCCGTCATGGTTACCCGCCACCGTAAAAAACAACCCTCTGTCTTTCCCGAAAGTTTCATCCAGACATTTGACCAATGCTATGCCTTCTTCCTCTGAAGGGGGATGCTGACTAGCCGTCCAGTCGCCCACATCGATGATGAGATCCCAGTCAAAAGCAGGTGCTTTTTGATCAAGACCTTTGGATTGCTTTACGGCTTTTTTAAAGCTATTTGGATTTCCAGTTGGGCCAATCAAATGCGAGCAGGTGGTTAACCATGCATTGAAATGATCCTGGGCGCTGGTTTCCTGTATTGGAAAAAATGCCAACCCTAACATCCCTAAACAGGCTATTGCCCTGGCCATTTTTTGATTAACGCTTCTCAAACCAAAAAAACACATTTTCATTCTGTTGAACTTTATTAATTAAATATTAACGCACTGGATCAACCGTCCCTAACTAAAAGTAGACCTGGTCCCGACTTCTTAGATGTTCCTGAAGTTTTTTGCTGAGTTCCGAGACAATTGCCTGTTGAGACGGATGGTTCACGACATTATGGTTTTCAAGCGGATCAGCCACCAGATCAAACAATACCCGGTTGGTTAACCTCTTTTTATGATCAAAAAATTCGGTGTAGGCGTGGTTTTTTGTGATAATTGTTTCAGCGTTCAAACCAGACCTGACGAAAACTGCCTCCTTTCCTAAGGCAGTGGGGTTCCCAAGTGATGAAGCAAAACTTTTGCCTTTGAGGTGAAAAGGTTTGGGTAGCCCTGTCAAATCACAAATGGTTGGAAAAACATCTACATTTTCAATTAATTGATTTTGTATAGAGGCATTGTTTTTCCCTGGCAGTTTTACCATAAAAGGTATCTGACTGGAAGTCTGATAACACTGGTTTTTATCCCATAAACCATGCTCTCCCAGTTGGTGACCCTGATCTCCCCAGAAAATCACGATGGTGTTTTTGTCCATCCCGTAATACTCCAGTGCATTGAGTATTTTCCCCACCTGACGATCAATATAGCTGATACAGGCAAAATAACCATGCAACAGATTTCGTGCCAGACTGTCTGGCATGGCCCCTTGCTTGGGCATGCCATAATATCCTCTGACACCGCCACGGTCTACTTTTAAAATATCCGGTACATCCCTGGCAGGTGTGTCGTTCTCAGCCAGCTGGATCTGGTCGTGGTCATACATATCCCAGTATTTTTTCGGGGCATTGAAAGGCGAGTGCGGTTTATGAAATCCTACAGCGAGGAAAAAGGGTTGTGCAGGATTCTGCTTTAATTCCTGAAGTTTTTCAATGGCTTTGACACTCACTTTACCATCGATATAGGCATCATCCGGAACGTCTGCACTTTCATAGGCATAGCCATATAAAGGCAGATAATCACTGGTCCTGACCGTGGGGTCTTTCTGTCTGCTCGTATTGATACGTTCAAACAACTCACTGCCTTCTTTGGTCAGATATTCCCAGGCAATCATCTCCGGAGAGTCCACCACTGGCCTCCAGACCTCATCCCAACTTCCTTTACCATCATCCAGATTATTATAAACCTTACCCAGGGAAATTGTCCTGTAATTATTGTTACGCAGGTGCATAGGCAAGCTTACCACTCCGGGCACATCTTTATCTTGAGAGCAATTCCAGAGGGTAAATCTTTCCTGACTGGGATAGATACCGGATAATAGCGATGCTCTGCTTGGGCCACAAATAGGATAATTGGTATAGGCTCTGGTAAACAGAGAACCTGTGGCTCCCAGTCGATCTATATGGGGTGATTTGATATGAACCTTTCCATAAACGCCCAGTTCAGGGCGCAGATCATCCACCATGATAAAGAGGATATTCGGTTTGCTCTGAAATTCCTCCTTCGTTTGGGCCTGTACTAAATTGTTAAACAAACAAGATAACAAACAAAGCCACATCAGGCAGACAATTTTACTAGTATTCACCATTATCAAGGGTTTAATTAATTCTCCTATTATTTATTGGGAAGCAAGCATCATTGCATTCAGGACTTGCATTGCATGCTTACCTCCCATTCTTTATCCGGGGGATTGTGGGTGAGTCGGTTACCACCCCGGATTTTGAACCAGGTTGGGATTTAAAGTCAATTCTTCGTTTGGAATCGGATCTAAATAATCTTGTCCTTCTCTGAATTGATATCCGTTTGGCATTCTGGTTTTATAATAATCAAGTAAGCCATTTTCATCTAAATTGGGATTAAAATTGGGAAATTCAGCAGTACTAAAAGGATAGCCTTTGGGCCTTTGATTTTTAAATAAGGTATGTGCAGCCCAGCGGCGATAATCATTTGCACGGTGTGACTCCAAGGCAAGTTCAACCCGGCGTTCTCTACGAATTTCATACAAAGCATCCGGAATATCATATCCATAATCCACTTTGTTAGGGTCCATACTTTGAGAAAATACCTGAAATTCAGGCATACCTGCTCGTGCTCTTAACTTGTTTAATTCATCATTTGCTACAATTTGATTTAATTCAAATTGCGCTTCAGCATAATTTATCAGCACCTCCCCAAACCTAAAAAATATATAACCCGTTTCACTGTTTCCACCTCCTCCTTTACCTGCACCTGGCGATTTAGGATTAGAAAATTTCTTTACTTCGAATCCAGTTGTACTCAGCATCACTTCTACCTGATCAATCCCTGGTTTATTAAATTTCAGATTAGTAGCTACCGCTTTAATATCTCCCGGTATCCATATTGTAGCTTGTAACCTCGGATCGGCTTCTTGCGCAATTTTAGTTAAGAAATCATTTCCTTTTACCGTGTCAGCAACACTTTTGTAATCATAAGGCTGTCCATGCCTGTCCAGATAGCTTGTAACAAAGTCCCAGGTGATTCCCATTTCAGCAGGAGCATTCGTAGTAATATACTGTAGATCATTGCTCAGACCATCCGCAATATTTGAAACCCGATACAGCAATACTTCGTTGACATTGTTCATATTATCTAACCCGAACAATTCATAATAATTGGCGTGCAATCCAACCTTATAATTCCCTTTGATTAATTTTTCAGATGCGTCGACACTGGCTTGAAAGTACTTGTTAGGATTAGCGCCAGGGGTGCCGAAGGAGGTTTTGGCATGGTACTTCTGCCAAGTTCCTTCAAAAAGGGCCACTCTCGATTTGAAAGCCAAAGCTACTTCTTTGCTAATACGCGTATTCCCAACTGCTGTACGTAGATTAAGATGTTCAAATGAATGATCCAGGTCTGCCAAAATAGAGTCAACCACAAGCGTTCTAGGGTCACGGGGTCTTGAAAGTTCATCCTGATCGTTAGGAAACAATTGCCTATTATGCCAGGGGATATCGCCATATTTTTTGATAAGTTCGAAGTAAAACCATGCTCTGAAGAAATAAGCCTCACCCAATGATTGTTTGTAAGCCGTATATGGATCTGTACATTTTTTATAATTATCCAAAAAGATATTGACGCTTCTGATCCTTGACCAGTCGTTGGTCCATCTACCGGTAGCTACTCCTCTTTCTCCATTAAGGACTACGTTTGGAGCTGCAAGGATCAAATTATCTGAGTTGGATTCTTCTCTTGGCATACCGTTATACCAATGACCATGGGATGGTAATCGCTCATAGTTTTGAATGATATAATTCTCTAAATCCTTAGATGTTCTCCAGTAATATTCAACGCCAATATCATCAAGCGGCGGCCTATCCAAAAAATCCGAACTACATGAAATCAGTAAACTGACAAAAGGCAGGGAATAAAAAAATCTCATAAGCTTATTCATAGCATCGATGATTAAAAAGTTGATGAAATTCCGATTGATAAAATTCTGTCAGCACCGTAAGTATTACCAACACCATCGCCCCATCCCAGAATAGCAACCGGATCTATCCCCTTCAATAATTTTGTATTAGTAAATAAATTTTCACCTGAAACATAAACTCTCAGCTTCTGTAGCTTTAACTTATGGAGCATCGGTTTAGAAATTGAATAACCAATTTGCATATGTTGCAGCCTCCAATAGGCAGCATTCAACAAATACCTTGTGGAAGTATGCCTGTTTTTATCATTCTGCGTAGGATTCAGGTAAGGGCGAGGGAAAAATCCATCTAAATTGATATTCGATTCACCCATTTGTAAACCAGCCGTTTCGGTACCAGGTTTGTCTCTGAAGTAGTCCAGGTGCTCAGGCGTCATGCCAATGAAAAGCCATGTGTTGTAACCCCACTGTCTGATATTTTGATTTCCATTCCCAACAAAGAAGTCCCTCTTCGCTGTTCCTTTTACCAGAAAAGAAAAATCAAATCCCTTATAATCAAGACCTCCTGAAATACCATACTGATATCGAGGCAAGTTGTTGCCAATTTTTGATAGATCGCCCGGATTAGAGAGTGACTGTGTGCCCATATTCACTTTTCCGTCTCCGTTGATATCTAGGTATTTAACATCGCCCGGATTCCAACTGGAGTTAATAAAGCTCATATTTACCTTACTAAGGTATTCCGTAACATCTTCTTTTGATTTGAATAGTTCATTCGCTGTATAACCCCATATTTCCCCCACTTCCTTCCCTTCATACCAATCGGATATTAAGCCGGTAGGGTTTAAATATTGTTGTACGACAGATTTGACATTATGCAGGTTAAGATTAATAAAGTAGTTGAGACCACTAGTGCCTGCTTTGTCATTCCATCTTAAAATCCCTTCAAAACCGGTGGATTTTAAAGTGGCATTGTTGTCTTTGGGAACTGATGATCCTAGCGTACCTGAAACCGGAGCTGATGGCCCAATCATTTTATCAGTTATACGCTCGAAAATATCGACATCTAGTTGTAGTCTTCTCCTCAAAAAACTCGTATTGAATCCTAGATTTTTCGTTGTTGAAGTTTCCCAGGTCAATTGAGGACTTACTAACCCCGGTGTACCTGTATAACTTACCGGCCGCGTGTTGCCATGATCGAAAATCCAGTTTAATTTTTCATTTTTTAACGGCATCAACGCTAAATCCATATAGGGTCTTACCTGCTGATTACCCAATTGTCCCCATGAAGCCCTGATTTTAAAGCTTGTTACATATGGCTCAATACTTTTCCAGAAGTTTTCACGATCAATATTCCAGCCTGCTGAAAAAGAAGGAAAAAAGCCCCATCGGTTGCCAGATAGAAATTTGGAGGTTCCATCGTAACGTACATTGGCTTCAAATAGATATTTCTGATCAAAGTCGTACGTAAGTCTGCCAAAATAGCCTAAAGTTGACCAATGCGACCTTGATTCTGAAGCAGAAATAACACCATTGGCAGTTCCGATTGCTGGTACATCACTCACCATCAGATTGGTACGAAGTGCCGTCAATAAATTTGTTTGATCAAGTTCATGTTGTATACCTGTTAGAAAACCAAAATGATTCTTTTTCAATTGCAAATCGTATGAAGTAAATAAATTGGCTGCCCAATAATTATTGCTAGTCAAGATCCTTTCAATGTCACTCGGCAATGAGCCGGCAAATTCCGTTTTGCTACGGTCGGTCATTGTCTCATACACCACAGTATTAACATTGTTTTGATCAATAATATTGGTTTTATAAGCAAAATCCGCGTTTATCTTCCAACCTTTTAATGGGCGAATCTCTGTGGCAATCGTGTGCCAGTTTTCGGTATTACTCGTTTTATTGGTTCCCCCTTGCTCAATTAATGGAATTTTGGATTGGTTGGAATAATTCCCAAATCCGTCAAATTTTGATTGGGTAGGAATCGTTCTTGTAACCTGACGAAACATGGATTCGTAGCCATCCATACCTATGGAGTTAAATCTATCACGGGGGCTTTTCATTAATCTTGATTCGTATCTAACGTCCCACCATTTAGTTAACGATGCATTGAATTTCCCAATAAGGTTAAAGCGACGAAAAGTATCCACGCCATAATTCAGCACACCATTTTGCGAAACAAAACCGCCCGATAAATAATACGATATTTTCTCTGTTCCACCTTGAACAGCCAGGTTCTGCTGTGTGTTTATACTTGAACCATAAAATTCTTTATACCAATCATAATTGGCATGACTATCCGCATTATGACCAAAACGACCATTCGCCAAAGGCATTGCCTCATAATGCGTGAAGTCATCGCGCATGAATTTTTTCAAATAATCCCAATCCTGATTTTGATAGGCCACCACTCTTTCAATGGCTGCATTTGAATAGGGTCTTCCACCTCCATTGTCACCCATCTCATTCATCACCTTTGCAAAAGTGTGTGAGTCAAGCATCTCAGGTAAACGAGTTGCAGAATTTTTGGCAACACTTCCGTTGTAAGTAACGGTCATTTTCTGGTTTTTCTTGCCGCTTTTTGTAGTGATCAAAATAACGCCATAAGGCGCTCTGGCACCATATATGGCCGAAGCAGCGGCATCTTTAAGCACCGAAATGGACTCAATATCACTAGGATTTAGCCTATCCATGTCGCCAGGAAAACCATCTATCAACACAAAGGGACCACCTCCATTTAACGATCCAACACCTCTCAACGTCACTTTCATGGAAGCTCCTGGCTCAAATCCTCCTCCTCCTACTGAAAAATCAAGTCCTGGTGACTGACCTTGTAATATCTGAGACACAGTTGAAGCTTGTCTATTACCAATTTGATCGTTACTGATCACATCTACTGCTCCTGTCATATTCACTTTTTTCTGGGTACCATAGCCCACTACAACCAATTCTTCAAGATGGCTTTCATCCGCTTGCAGCAACACCTCTATGAAGTTTCTCCCTTCAATCTGAATTTCTTGTTTTAGAAAGCCAACAAATGAAAAAATCAGCACAGCATCCTGATCAGTAACCTCTAAAGTGAAATTTCCATCTTTGTCTGTAGTGGTTCCTGATTCTGTCCCCCTGATTAAAATACTAACCCCGGGAAGCCCCTCTTGCGAAGCATCAGTCACCTTACCTCTAATTGACCATTGTTTATCCAACTCATCCTGTTTAACAGGACTTTCAGTTTTTATTTTGGTTTGAGGTTCAACCATAATTCGCTGACCAATTTGCCTGTAATTGAGGCCATTAGAAACAAGAATGGCTTTTAATACCTGATCTAAGGGAACCGAAATCAATTGTTGCGTTAGATGATTGACATGTTTTACTTCCTCCTTTCTAAACATGAATCGAAACGCTGTTTGTTTTTCAATTTTTTGAAAAGTTTGAATTAGCGATTCATTTTTAAGGGACAATGTGACTTTTACCGCCTCTATGCTTTGACCGGTCGAAGGAGAAGCCGTCAGCCATTGCGAGGTAGCAATGATTCCCAAAAATATAACCAGGGAGAATCGCATAATTTTAATTGATGTTTTCCAGGATAATTGGCCTAAATAATTTAAAAGCCTATATCGTAGAGATACGGTTTTTTTCATACATTTGAATTGGTTAAGGTATAAAATGCCTGTCAGCATGATTCTTACTGGTACCACCCTATTTGGGTTAGACGCTGCTAATCGTTTGTGTACGGCAATACCATTCGAATAGCAGTGTCATTTTTTTATGACGAATTGTAGGTCATCGCTCTCTTATTTTGGTGAAATTAGATATTTAAGTTCCTTAGCTCCTTTTTCAGATTTTAATTGGACTGTTGCGTGATTAAATAACGCCAGGCTGTTCAGCACTGATTCCAGACTTTCCTCTTTTACAAATGTTGTTGTAAAGCGCTTCTCTTTTAGCTGCTTATCGTTTACCTCCACTTCGATATTATAACGCTTACTAATGAGTGCTGATGCCTGTTCAACTGTAATATCGTCACAATAAAGATCGTCCATCTTCCATAAGACAGTTTCTTCAACATTCACTTTATTCACTGCCTGATTTTTATGCGCAACGTTATATACAAGCTGCTCTTCTGGTAATAATACAGTTAACACCTCCTTATTCTTATTTACCTGTACCTTACCTGATATAACGGTTACAATTATACTTTCTTCATTGGGGAGCGCTTTGATGTTAAAGGAAGTCCCTAAAACCTTTGTTGTCAATTGGCCGGTACGAACGATAAACGGCTTGTTCGGATTATGCTTTACATCGAAATAAGCTTCACCTGTTAATACAACCTCCCGGACAGTATTTTGTTCAAAATTGCTGACCACCTCCAATTTTGAGCCAGCACTTAAAAAGGCAGTGCTCCCATCAGATAAGAGGATAAAGTTATTCAGGACCCCTTCTACGGGTTGTAATTGATGTACAGTTGCATTTTCTATTGGCGTCGTACGGTCTCTCAAATAAAGATAAGTAAGTCCTGATACTAATAACAAAACTGCCGCAGCTGAAAACTTCATCCAACCTGACGACCTCCTTCTATTTTTTGTATCCAACACATTTTTCAATAATGGCGTGTGGATATTGTTTCGAATCTCAGCTTTAAGTTTTATTAATTCTTGTTCTTCCAAACCAATAGTCCCCTCTTCGCTTAAATCAAATGATTTATAATATGCTTCCAATAATTTTATTTCAGAATTGGTTGCAGTTCCTTCATTATATCGCTTTAATATTTCCCGCAAAATGGCATTTTCCATGTTTTTACTTTGTATAAAATGCATTATGAATTTTAGATTTCAGGATATCAACTAACTACTGGCAATCTTCTATAATAATACAGTTCCAAAATTTCGGAATTTGCCCACACGCGCACGGCCTATTCAAGAAATAAATTTATAAATCATTAATTGAGGAGTCTTTGGCAGCAGAAAATCAACCTGATTTATCTTAACAGGTCAAGAAAGCAAATTGTAGTAATGTAGGATGATCAGCCAAAAGCCAATTTTAGTTCTCATTTTACCTAAGGCTCTGCCTAGCTGATTTCTAACGGTTTTATCCGTAATATTGAGTTGTTTTGCAATTTCTGCACTGTCAAATCCATCGTTATATTTAAGCTTAAAAATCAATTGCTGCTGAGCCGGCAATTCATTGATAAAATTATTGTAGGTCAAAAGCAATTCTTCATAAAGTAGTTGAGCATCCGCGCTCTCATAAGCATTTTCAAGCATGTGTAGCACATCAGCAATCGAAACCAGCTTTTGTTCTTTGTCCATCCATTTGAAAACATGATTACGGACAGCAACATATAGATAGCCCTTGACATTGTCGATTTCCTGATTTTTTCCGGATTGCAGCTGTATCCATAATTGAGAGAATACCTCTTGTGAAATATCCTTAGAAGCCTCTCTATCTTTCAGCCTCTTAAACGCACAATTGTATACAAATGTCCAGTATTTTTCATAAAACACATCAAAAGCATCTGCTTCTCCGTTTCGAATGCGTTTTAGAACTACAACATCATCCTGGTTATTGTGCACCATATGCAAAAGGTTCAGGTATTATATTAATCTATTTTTACAAATAACAGAATATAAGGTATCATTATAAAATATAGCAATTTAAAGAAATATTTTTTTTATTAAAATAACGCATCACTCAACAATTAAAAATAGTAATTATATATACTACTGTAAATTGCAATAAATGAGTAGTGTGGAAAATAAATTATTTTAAAATTCTTTCAGAAAAAACATTCAAATTAGCTTTCATCGCTTGTAAATTGGACTTAGTTAGAAGTATTTAAATAAATAAGCTCCCTGTTTGATACAAGAAGCTTAAATATTTATCAAATTAAATTTATAATAATTCCTTCCTTAATACGTCGGCTGATTTGGAAGATAAGTATCCCAAGGGAATATCGAACACTGTTCTTGCACCAATTTGTCCTTCTTTAGCCATTTTCCCAATCGCTCTTGTGTAGGACACCAAAACGCTCGCGGTAAATTCCGGATTACTTTCCAGTTCCAGACTGAATTCAATGCGGTGTTTTGCCCCGCTGCCAGATATCCCCGATCTGAATACATGTCCACCATGGGGCATGGCTGAATGATTTTTCTTCAATTCTTCTTCCGTAATAAAGTGAACAGTGGTATTGTACTGATCAAAATAATGCGGCATTTCTTTAATGGATTTTTCAATTTCCGGCTGACTGGCTCCATCCCCCGCTACCACATAACAAACTCTTTCATGCTTTTCTGCGGTTGTCAGTTCTGGGTTTTCTCCAGCTCTTACCCGATCCAGCGCACTTTCGACGGGAATCGTATACTGTACGCCATTTTTCACACCATCAACCCGCCTGACCGCATCTGAGTGCCCCTGGCTGAGACCTTTCCCCCAAAACGTATAATCATTACCCTCTGGCAGAATGGATTGTCCGAGAAGGCGGGCAATAGAAAATAGTCCGGGGTCCCATCCCGTAGAAATCAGACTTAAGGTTTTGTTTTCCCTGGTAACCTGGTCAACCTGGTCAAAATATTCAGGTATTTTGGCGTGCGTATCGTAACTGTCAACGGTATTGAACCATTGGGAGACCATGGTTACCTGTTCTGGCAGGTCTTTTGCCGATCCACCGCACAAGATCATCACATCAATTTTATCTTTAAAATCTTCAATTTGATCCAGTGAAACTAATTTGGAGGCTGCTGTTAAGGATTCAGGTGAGCGTCTTGTAAATATGGCTACCAGCTCCATATCCGGATTCTGGCGAATAGCCAGTTCGGCGCCCTTGCCCAGGTTACCGTATCCCACGATACCCACTCTTAGGATGTCATTTTTCATTATTTGGAATAATAAACTAAATTTAAAATTTGGAATCTGAATGGTAAATTTAGAAAAATAACAACAACACCGAAACAGACTTGATTCCTCAACTGGTCTGCTGTGATTAGTGGGAGACCACTTTAAGCCCAATTATAGAACTGATGAGGGTGAAAATAAAGAAGAGTCTCCAGAAATCGGCAGGTTCTTTGAAGAACAAAATACCCATCAATACAGTACCTACCGCGCCAATGCCTGTCCATACGGCATAGGCTGTACCCATGGGGAGTGTCTGGATTGCTTTCATCAGCAATAACATACTTACAATCAATGAAATACCAAAACCTACGTACCAAAGGTACATTTCCTGTCCTGTCGTTTCTTTTGCTTTGGCCAGGCAGGATGTGAATCCGATTTCAAATAATCCGGCTACAATTAATATTATCCAATTCATACGTCATTTTGTTTTGATACAAAATTCTATATTAAACTGAACATGTCCTTTTACAAATGTTAAAATATTTTCTGCATATGGATATTTTTTAAAGCACCTCAGCAACCGTTAAGGGCGGAAGGTTGAATAAATCATCCTATCATTCTTGTGAGGGTCCCCAAGGTATTCCGGATTAGAAAACTTAACCTGCTTCCCTTCACAGTCAAACATCCTATAGGCTAGCCCTCCACTTCCCATAGCCATATCGACTACAAAAATAGTTTTACCCTTATGCTCTGTTGTAAAAATCGAGCCAATGTAATTACCACCATGTAGCTTTTTATTTTTATCCTCTTCTGCTTTGGAAATGAGTTCACTCAGCCATTCCATTTTCTTTTTGCCACAGACAACCCTTGCATTTTCAATGGCTTCAGTGGGTGGAAAACCAAATTCAGTAGAAGGAATATTATCATCACGACGGCACGACAATACCGTAAGAATTATCGAAATTGAGAGTAGGGAAATCCGCAGCATATCAATACGAATATTTGTAATTATTATTGAATAAGTATAAATTTAGAAAAAAGTAAGCTAATTCAATTCTTTATACCTTCAATTATTTAAAAAATATCTGTTACAGGTAATTTCTGTCACCTCGGCTGGTTATAGGTTATACATCGAAACTTACAGCAACAAATTACGGTCAATGATCATTGGGTCACTCACGCACAAACACCTACCTTATTTCAGATCTGATTCTGCTTAAACTCACCTGGGTGATCCCCAAGTAAGATGCGATATGCCCCAGATTGACCCTTTGTAGCAGGTCGGAGTGCTGTTCAAGTAATTCCAGATACTTTTCTTTCGCTGATTTAAACTGAATAGACAATAGCCTTTTTTCTACATTCCGTAGTTCATTTTCTGCTAGTTTTCTGCCCCAGTTTGCCAGATATATATCCTCGTGAAATAATTGCTGCATTTGGGAGGTTTTGATCTGAAGTAAGTGGCAGTCCTCCAGCACATCGATACACTCATAGCTGGGCAGATTTTTAACATAACTGTTCATTGATATCACTACACCCTCATCAATACCAAACCAAAATGTGACATCCTGTGCATCTCTTTCTACGTAGGCCCTAACCACTCCTTTCTGCATCAGGTACATATATTCTTCCACCCGTCCTGCCTGAATAATCTGATAACCTTTTGGATAGGATACCGGTGAGGTAATTTCAAATAACCGGTTCAGTGAATCCGGTGGCAAATTTTGTATTTTATTGATTGTATCCGCTCCTTGCATCAGGCTAATTTATCAAATATGGTATTCACACGGCTAGCGAACAATCTCACTATGGCGGGAAAAAATTTTTCCTGCCATATAACTAACCGGAATATAGGCAAAGATAAGATCAACAACAATAAACCACACAGGAGCGGGGAGCATAAAAAAATTGGCAACTCCACCCATAAAAAATAATATACCTACGATCAGGGCGCGGGTAATCTTTTTATTCCTGCTCAATCCTGCTGCTACGCAGGCACCTGCAAAAGTCCCTGCTGCATGCGCAATAAAAGGAAATAAAAAATGTTTTGCCTCAAATAAAGGGATAGATTCTTTCAACCCATCCATGGTGGTATTGTCCGCCCCGGCAGGTAAAGGAATAATGGATCCGCTGATAAAGATAATACCCATATTAACAGTACTTCCAATAATTACCCCCGCCACTACAGCTACAATATTCTGAATAGTCTTATTCATACGCCGTTGGATAAATGAGTTAAATAAAATATTTCCTATTCCGGAATGCACCATGATACGTACATTTCCGGTATCACTTTTGCTTAGTCAGATTTTATGTGAAATGTAGTGAAAAAATAATGAATAAATGATGTGATCCATTCAGTCTTGCGTTTAATTTGCGGCTAAAACATCTATTTGACATTTTGTCTGAAATGAAGCAGGAAATCAACTATAAAATTGCAGAAACCGATAAAGATTTTGAAGATGGAAAAGCATTATTTTTGGAATATGCGACCGCTTTAAATATTGACTTTTCCTTTCAGAATTTCACAGCAGAACTCCAATCTGTCAGCAAAAAGTATGCTGCTCCTGAAGGTGGGTTGATTTTGGCATATTACCGGAATGAGGCCATTGGCTGCTCCGGAATAAGATGGTTGGAGGACGGTATCGGAGAATTGAAAAGATTGTACGTCCGTGACACCATGCGGGGCCATGGGTTGGGTTTTACTTTAATGGAAAAATCATTAATTACGGCACGTAATTTAGGTTATAAGAAAGTCCGACTAGACACCCTGACCAGTATGGAAAGTGCCATTAAGTTATACGAAACTTTCGGATTTTATGAAATCCCGGCCTACTGTTTCAATCCATTTCCCAATGCGCGGTTTTATGAGATATTACTATAAATCCAGACCTGACATCGGTCACCAGCAAATCTATCCCCTGTCGAAATTTTCAATGTATTTTTGACCTATAATAGCAATATGGTTCTCCCCCAACCTGTCCAATAAAAATCAGGTTTCCATCAAATAATCTACTTTCTTCCTGGATTTCTAAAAATAATCATTCGATTTATCCAGATTTATAATAAAAACCATCCGCGGTCAATTTTTAATATAGCTTCAAAAACACGTATTAACCTGATAATAATTAAGGATTGTTGCTTTGGACAATTCATATTTTTCGCAAAACCATTCTCTTCAACCGTGGAAAATCAGGTAGTGCGCACGGCGGTTTCCGTATTTTGCGCATAGGCATGAAGGACAAATACCCAAATTCAATCGGTTAATACGTGAATCTTCTGCATCCATCTCCAAACCAAAACTAATTCCTATGCTGCGGGTTAAGACTGATAACAAAGCAAAGTGAAAACTTCATAACCTTATTGAGCTATGTTAGCAATGAATTATAGAGGCCCTCTGAGGGTCAGAGTGGTCAATAAACCAATTCCGGAGATCCAGCATCCTAATGATGCGATCGTCAGAGTAACCAGGTCGTGTATCTGTGGATCTGACCTTCACCTCTACAATGGAATGGTTCCGGATACCCGGGTTGGATCCACGTTTGGACATGAGTTCATCGGTGTTGTTGAGGAAATCGGCCCAACGGTAGAAAATCTGAATATAGGTGACAAAGTCCTGGTACCATTTAATATTTCCTGCGGGAAGTGCGCATTTTGTAAACAGGGCCTGTATGCCAATTGTCATGAATCCAATGCCATGGCCACTGCTGCCGGTGGTATTTTTGGCTATTCTCACTTGGCAGGAGGATTTAATGGCGGACAGGCAGAATATGTACGTGTGCCTTATGCTGACGTGGGCCCCACGATCATACCGGATGGTATGGACCCAGACGATGCGCTGCTATTGACTGACGTGCTTCCTACTGGATATCAGGCTGCCGAAATGGGAGGAATCCGGGTTGGGGATACTGTAGTTATTTTCGGAGCGGGTCCCATTGGAATTATGGCAGCCAAATGTGCATGGCTGTTTGGGGCTGGCAGGGTAATCGTGATCGACCACATCGACTATCGTCTTGAGTTTGTCAGGAAATATGCACAATGCGAAGCCTATAATTTCCGCTCTCTGGAAGACCCGGTTATGTTTATCAAAAAAACTACCGATTGGTTTGGGGCAGATGTATGTATCGATGCGGTGGGCGCTGAAGCCGCCGGAAGTACCATGCAAACCATTACCGGGAAAAAACTGATGTTGCAGGCAGGTGCAGCAACGGCTTTGCACTGGGCGATCAATTCAGTTAAAAAGGGTGGAATAGTATCCATTGTGGGAGTTTACGGACCAACAGGCAATTTGGTCCCGATAGGAAATGTACTGAATAAAGGGATAACCATCAGAGCCAATCAAACCTCCGTTAAACGACTACTGCCCAAGCTGATTAAGCATGTCCAATCGGGCGTATTAAGCCCTAAGGATATAATTACACATAGAATACCACTGGAAGAAATTGCAGATGCGTATCATATTTTCTCATCCAAGCTAGATAATTGTATAAAACCTGTTCTGATTCCTCCAAGAGGATAAATAAGCAAGAAAATGGAAAATTTATTTGATAAATATTCACATATCAACGGCTGGGCCATTGATGCGGATCCGGAAAATGATCCTACCTATCCTATGAAAAATGTGACCGGAGATGACCATAACAGGATGTCATGGGAACGACCACATTTGCAAAGGAAAGAAGTGGAAATTCTGAAATCGATTGAGCGGCCTAACCTGCCTGCTGTTTTCAGTAATGAAATTCCGCCCAAGGGCATTAGCGGAAAACTAAGAAGATATGCTTTCAAGTACAGCGAATCAAGCTATGGGCATTGGTTGCCACTCATTTTGGCCGATCGGATTGACGAAATTGAAGGGGTAGCAGAGGATATAAAAAAGGGGTATATTCCCAATATTTTTGTAGAAAAAGGTTGTAAAGCAGAATGGAAATATAACCCGGGCGGATTAGTAAAGAAAGCGGTCACATGTGCGTTAGTCACCACTGCAATAATCATGCTGTTGAAGCGAAAATAAAATATCCTGAACTGCCAGCTCTGGGTTCACTGATCTTACCCAATACAAGTAAAATACAAATTCCCTCACCCGGTTTTCAGACCTGATGAGGGAATTTGCTTATTAAATCCGGTTAGTTAATCCTTAACTCCAGATTTATACTTTCCTCAGAAAGAATATTTTAGTCCCACCTGTAATCCAGCATTCATGCTATGGGCGTTTGTCATATTTATGTTCACCCCTGCAACCTTATTGAAGACTGCATTGGACAGGTCATAATCAAAATACAATCCTGTCTGAAGCGCCAACTGCTCACTCAGGCGAAACTGTACACCTGCATTGGCCATCGCTCCGAAAACCACATCTTTAAACATAAATTTATTATTGGGCTGCAGTCCAAAGCCTGTGTAACGGGCACTGGTCAGGAAACTAAACTGCGGACCTATTTTACCATAAAAGGATGCTGTTTTGGAAGGATCGGTATAATAACTAAAGTAAACAGGTACTTTTATATAAGAAAGTTTTTGCTGTACTTCCAAAATGGTAATTCTGTATTTCTGCCCTTGAAGCGCATATAATACATCCATTCCAACGCCATAATTATCCGTAATATTATATTCGGCACCTACACCGAAGTTTGCTTTAAAAGTGGTCTTTTTGTTCAGGCTGTTCAGCAAATCAGCATCCAGGATGCTGAAATACGGTGTGCCTTTTACACTCAGACTAAGTCCTTGTTGTGCGTGTGCTTTCTCCGTCATTCCTGAAAAAACCCCAAGGATTGTGAAGGCGGCCATCAATAACTTTTTCATGTTCTTTAATTTGTGTTTAAAAATTCAATGAGGATAACGGTCAATCTTTGATTTATAATATTACACCAAAAATGATTTTTGAATCAAATATGGACTCTTTTTTAAGAAATCAGGTAATCCTCAGGTTGATTTTTTTTCACAAATACCTCATCATTCCTTATATAATTTTAATAATCAGCATTTTACGAATACACCAATAAACTCACACAGCCCTTTATTCAGAAATTATCTAACCCTTTAAATACGGAAAGCAACCCCAATACAATTTAATAAAAACCGAATAATTCAATAATAAATCATTCTCAGTAACCGTCAGCAGTGGCGCATTGCTACCAAGAAGAACCGGCCATCTTGTTGGCTAGTGAAAGTCACATACGCCGGAAAAAAAGTCGTATAAAATAGGTGACCTGCCCATTGGCAAGTCATCGAACCGTGAGAACCAGCTCCAATGGATTATTTACTGGCCGCGTTCAATTTTTCGATACTCTCTTTTGATAATTTTATTTGTGTTGCTGCCACTAATGACGCCAGTTGTTGTTCCGAAGTAGCACTGGCAATCGGCGACGTGACCATGGGTTGATGGAGCAGCCATGCGATCGCAATTTGGGATAGCTCAGCATGATGCAATTCAGCTATCTCATCCATTGCACCTAAAATTCTAAAACCCCGGTCATTCATGTACTCAGACATTCCTTTTCCCCGAGGGCTTTTATCAAAATCAGCTTCGGACCTATATTTACCCGTCAGAAAACCGCTGGCCAGTGCAAAATAAGGTAAAACTGCCATTTGTTCTTCTGCAACCAAATCTGCATATTCCAACTCAAAATTCTGCCTTGAATAAAGATTATACAAAGGCTGGAGACTGACATAAGTCGCCAGGTTATTTTTCCTTGAATACTCATTTGCTTCCCTGATCCTGGCAGCACTCAGGTTGGAAGCACCCACATAACGTACTTTCCCCTGTACTACCAGCTTGTTGAAGGACTCCATCGTTTCTTCAACAGAAGTACCAGGATCATCATAATGTGATTGATACAAATCGATATAATCAGTACCTAAGCGCTTTAAAGAATCTTCCACCGCTTGTGTCATATATCTTTCACTAAGCCCCTTTTTACCATCCCCCATATCCGAACCCAACTTGGTTGCGATAATCACCTCCTCACGTTTTCCACTGTTTTTCAGCCAGTCTCCGATAATTGTCTCAGATTCTCCACCGACATTGCCCGGGGCAAATCTGGAGTAACTGTCTGCTGTATCTATGAAATTAAATCCTGCATCTACAAATGCATCCAGAATTCGGAAAGACGCCTTTTTATCCAGAGTCCACCCAAAAACATTACCTCCGAAGGTCACCGGGGAAACGTATAATTCTGAAGTCCCTAGTTTTCTATTTTCAATCATAGTTCTATGCTTTATTTTAGACCAATTATAATAAGAAAGAGCCTGACAAATCAATATCAGGCTCTTAAATAATTTACCAGAATATTGATTATTCAACGATATGGCCTACAAACTGAGCTGTGTTATCCAATATCCGGCCACCTTTACGAAATCCAAGTCCACAGGGTTCTCCAACATAAAAAACGCCAGCCTGATAGGAATGCCCGTCAACATCTGTCGGAAATTCTATGTATTCCTGATATACTCTTTTTTGGTTGCCATATTCCCCTTCCCGGTTCTCAATAGTTTCGCCACCTTTTTCATGAATGGTCACATTGGCGCCTTCCCTGCCAAACATTACTTTACTTACCGACTTTTTGTGAGGCAAAACATAGCGCTCTGTCTGTAACAATAACGGATGATAGGGGAATAAATCCCAAAGAACCTTCAATATATATTTGGATTGGAACAACAAGCTATAAGCAGGATTCAAAATGACAACTTTCCGGTTTTTCACCAGGGAGGTCAGAATTTCTGCCAGGGCGGGTTCATCCTGGCCGATATATTCCCAGGGAACAAGCTTGAACCAGAAATCGAATCTTACAAAGCGGGACTCCTCTGATTCAAACAGAAAGACACCTTCATTTTCAGTAAATTCTACCTGATCCACATAAGCAAAATCAACATCAAAACCTGCCTCTTTAGCAGCTTCCATCAGAATCGCCACATTGCTATCATCTTCCGGGTAGCCACGCATGGTTGAAAACAAAACCGATGGAGTCAGGTCCTCATTAGATTCTTTCAAAAATTCAAACTGAGCAACCAGGCTTTCATGCAACGTATTGAACTGAGAACTTTCATCCAGATCATTACTTCTCAGCTGCGCCCATTGCACGACTGCGGTTTCAGGCATACAGGTAGCAGTATCAGCATTACACTCAATCAGCTTTACTTGCTGACCATCAGGTTGCAGTGCTAAATCAAAGCGACTGTACAAATGAATATGGCGATCATCTTCCCAGGTATGCTTGATCATTTCCACCAGATTGGACGGAATACCCAGCTCGCCAAACAACTGATTATCTATCACATACTGCCCTGCCTCCACAAGCATTTCATAGAGTTGCGTGGCAGCGTCATAATATAATACGGCTGTATCATTATTAACTTTTACCAGCTCATTTGTTACATAGGGCACTGTATCAGTTCCCAGCATCCATTCCCACCCGATTTCTTTTAAAATAGCTTCGGGCCGCTTGGCCAGTGGTTTTAATTCAATCATATAAAATATAAGTCAGTAAAACATTTACACGTTTTACTGACCATTTAAGAAATTACCTATTAAAAATACGAATACTTAACCAGCAGCACTACCTGTGGTTTTGCCACTGAAGAAACCACTTTTTCCACCCGCAGGTCTGGTATTGACTGTACGTGCTGTCCGTGATTTATTCACGTCCTGAATCGCACCCTGCGATTTGTTATAAGTGGCGGGGTTGTTGTATACAGAAGAAGCAGCGGCCCCATTAGCACGATGCTGATTCATGTATCCGTTGTTCATCATCCGGGACAGCATAAAGCCCATTCCGCCATACATGAGCATGCTTGTCAAGGCGTTATTGGATCCAAAGCCACCATCACTGATTTGCTGATCAATCAAAGCTTTGGAAGCTTCGGGAGTAAGCGTGTCGGTGTGACCATCCAGATAATTGATTACTGCTGAGGCAGAATCGATAGGAACACTGACCTCATCCATGATTTTAAACTCACCCGGTGCCACCTCATTGATGATGGATTTGATCCCTGTCGAATAGCTTACTTCTTCATAGGAGCTGCCCGAATTGTTATCCTGCTCAGTTGAACAGGCTGGCAGCATAAATCCTGCGGACAATAGGGTCAAAGTAAGTGCACTGCTTATGCTGATATCTTTCGCTTTTCTGATAAAAGAGCGGTTTTTATACGAAGTCATTTGGAATTTAGTTATATAAGTCAATTGACAAATATAACATTTTTAAGGAAATCACCAAAATATCTGGCAGCTTTAAAGAAGCAAATATGACTAAATCAGCAGTATAACCAGGAGCCTGGCACCTCATAACTTATCCTCTTTTTTATTGGAATATCAACTATAATTTCAAGAAGCCAGTACTGGATGTCTATGGGACTCAACCAACTGTGACCACCTCTGATCCACCACCGTATTGCATCGGGTTCAAACAATTGATATCAGCGTTGGGTTATATATCCGAATCGGCCATATTGGTATTCAGGTACAATAAAACTATATAATGAAAGCAGCATTTATCGGCACATATCCACCCCGTGAATGTGGTATTGGAACATTCACCAAAAACCTGTTTGACGCATTTACCCAGGGTGACCCTGAAGCAGGTAAAAATATTGTCATTGCCATCACTGATCAGGAACAGGAATATAATTATCCATCGGAAGTAGAGTTTACTATCAGCCAGGAAGATCAGACCGATTACCTGAAGGCGGTCAATTATATTAATCATAGTGGAGCGGATATCTGCATTCTGGAACACGAGTTTGGGATTTTCGGCGGCCAGAGCGGTATTTATATCCTGCCATTGCTCTACAGATTACAAATTCCTTTGATTGTTACTTTACATACTGTCCTAAAGAAACCTTCTTATAATGAACGAGCCATATTGGAAGAGATATGCAAAATAGCCCATTCAGTAGTGGTCATGTCGCACACAGCAGTTGAGTTTCTGGATTCCATATACCAGGTTCCGAAAGAAAAAATTCAGTTGATTGAACATGGTGTACCCAATATCCGGTTTGAACCGGTCAAGGCTAAAAATGAACTGAAATTAACTTCTAAGAAAGTCTTACTTACTTTTGGTTTTATCAGTCGCAATAAAGGCATCGAGACGGTTTTACGTGCGCTACCCGCTGTGATAGATAAACATCCGGATGTGCTGTATATTATTCTTGGAAAAACCCACCCGAATGTGTTGCGTCATTCCGGAGAGGAATACCGGATATTTCTGATGAACCTCACGCAAAAATTAGGATTAAAGAAAAATGTACTTTTCCTGAATGAGTTTATCGATCAGACGGGCCTGTTCAAATATTTGTCAGCTACAGATATTTATATTACTCCCTATGTCAATGAAGCCCAGATTACCAGCGGCACCCTTACGTATGCCATGGGTGTTGGTGCCGCAGTTGTGTCGACTCCCTATTGGCATGCAGCAGAGCTTTTATCGGAAGAAAGAGGGCGGCTCTTTAATTTTAATGACCATGCGGAATTGTCTGGAATTCTTGATGAATTGCTGGGCAATAAAGAAACATTTGAAACTTTAAGGCGTAATGCGCTGGCCTTTGGTAAAAAGATTACCTGGCCACATATTGGAGCCAGGTATGTGAGTCTTTCCGAAAGACTGCTGGCCCAAACCCCCACGGCACCTATTTCCAAAGAACTTGTCTTTGATCCGCTGATCCTGCCTCCATTTTTACTGGACCATATTCTACGAATGACTGACGATACCGGAATTATCCAACATGCAAAATATGGAATCCCCAATTTAAAAGAGGGTTACTGTCTGGATGACAATGCGCGTGCCCTACTAATGGTATTAATGGCTTACAAACGGAACAAACACCCGCTGGCACTGAAATTGTCACCAACTTATTTAAGTTACATCAATTATATGCAGAATCCGGACGGAACTTTCCGGAATTTCCTGAGTTTTAACCGAAACTTCATGGATGAACAAGGTTCTGAGGATTCATTTGGCAGAGCGATATGGTCTCTTGGCTACTTATTAGGAAACGCGCCTAATGATGCCTATTACCAAACTGCAAAAGAGATATTTTTTGATGCCTCCCCTAACTTCGAATCGCTGCGATCGATACGCAGTATTGCCAATACCATTGTCGGGATTTGTCACTATTTAAAAAGCAATCCTACGGATGACCCAATGATTGAGCGACTGAGAAATCTGACCGGAAAGCTTATCAGTCAGTATCAGGCACATCGGACAGATCAATGGCATTGGTTTGAGTCATTATTGGCCTATGACAACGCATTCCTTCCTTTAGCTTTATTGCATGCCTCAGAGTTTCTGAATGACAGCCGCGTGACGGAAATTGGTTTGGAGAGTATGGAATTTCTTTCGGCAATTACCCTTAAAAATGGGTACTTGTCCATTATAGGAAATGAAAAATGGTACCAGAAAGATGCAGAGGAACCGTCGCGGTTCGCTCAGCAACCGCTGGATGCCCTGGCCATGGTACTGATGTTTCATCAGGCTTTCCGTTTAACCGGGGATAAACAACACATTCAACAATTATATACGTGTTTTATGTGGTTTTTAGGAGAAAATGATTTGCGGGTCAGTTTGTATGACCATGAAACAAAAGGCTGCTGTGATGGTCTGGAAGTATATGGCATCAACCGGAACCAGGGTGCCGAAAGCACCCTGTCCTATCTGATTTCCTTTTTATCATTACTTGAAGCATATGAAGAAGTATCACAGTTGCCCTGACAAAGCTATAATTTAGCAGATGAATCTAATAGTTCATCAAGCAGCTCAGTCAGATTGACGACCGCATAGGTAGAGGCATAATCAGACATTGCATAGGGAATAATCAGGTGGTTATTATGGATCATAGAACCGCATGAATACACCACGTTTGGTACATAGCCTTCCCTTTCCTTCTGGTCGGGGACAATTAATGGTTGTTTCAAACGACCAATTTCCACTTCCGGATTCGTCAGATCAAAGAGAGAAACACCCAGCACGTATTCACGCATCGGACCCACACCATGCGTGAGTACAAGCCAACCACTTTCTGTTTCAATCGGTGATCCACAATTTCCTATCTGAACAAATTCCCAGGGGTAGAAAGGTTTCTGAATCAGCTCCGCTTTGGGCCACCTGTTAATATTGTCAGAATAGGCTATATAATTGTTAACCCCGTCCACCCGGCAAAGCATCGCATATTTTCCATTTATTTTTCGTGGAAACAGCGCCAGCCCTTTGTTACGGACAATATCCCCATGGACTGGTAAAACTTTGAAGTGATAAAAGTCTTGTGTCATGAGAATTTTGGGGAGAATGGTTCGACCATCGTAGGCTGTATAGGTGGCGTAGTAAAGCACCGACCCATCGTCATTTACAAACCTGACAAACCTGGCGTCTTCGATGCCATTTTTTTCGGTATCCTTAATCGGAAATATAACACGTTCAGAAATATCCGTATCCAATGAAAAATCCATTTCATAATGAGAGGAAGCCAGCCATTTGGTTTCGTTTAACAATACCTGAAAACGTGCATCGTTAGCCACTTCATTACGTGCATCTTCAATGATTACTTTTAATTTTTCATATGAAAACTTCTGCGGGAGACGCTCTTCAATAAAAGGCAGCGTTTCTTTATTTACCGCATTCAATTCTCGTAATTTTTGCAGAAACGAGTCTCTGTCATAAATGAAATTCCTGACATGTGCCGGAGATTCAAGCATTGTGCCCGGCGGCTCAATCATAATATCATTGTCAATATTTAACACTGCCGACCTGAAGACTATGGACGAAATGTGCCCTTCTCCTGTGGCTCTGAAACTGATAATTACGCGGGTCTCACCTGGAACTGTTCGCGACTGGTCAGGATCCAATACGATGGAAGGATTAAAAAAAGCAGCCGACTCAATGGAGTATTCCATTGTAAAAAATGCACCGATCAACAACCGTTTTATCAACCCCAGTTCTTGTGGATTAATCTGCATTTCAAGGAGTACAGCCTCTGTACGCTGGAAATGTTTTTCAAAGATTTTAAGAATATTCCTGTGCCTTTTCGCATAACGTCTCAAGACATGACCCAACTCAGATTTTTGTTCTTTTTCTGTCAAATCAAGTATACGCTTAATAATAAGAGGCGCTTTGACACTTCCATGATCAAAAAATCTGGCAATAACCCGACTGGAATCAGGCTGAAAAATTACATTTTTCCTTATGACATTTATAGACATATGATTGGCGGTTAAGGCTATAAGTTGGATACTCATTAATTAATTAAAACTTCTCCAGCACTGAATCTCTCTTCATTCGACAAATCCATATTTCCTGAAAAAGATAATGTATTGAAGACCGGTTGAGGACAACCTTTTTATAGGATTATCAGAAATACAGTCTATAAACAACACAAATACATATTTGTTTAGTCCTGCTGAATTTTATTCCATATCCTCCAATTTCACTTGAAATAATTACCCTGAAAACTATTATCCAGTGGTCATCCCGGTATAATCCACTGAACCTTATTGACTTATAATCACGTATCCTACCCCTGATTATGATCCTGGGTCAATACAGCTTTGAGAGAATATGATTTTTTACTGAACTTTGAATGTTCAGAACTATCTGAATATATAGCTTATATTTTTTTACGTTATGCTTCATACACAACTTCAACAAAAAATTGACCTAAAGACCAAACCACTGGGTTCTTTGGGTTTACTTGAAAAAATTGCATTACAAATTGGACTGGCCCAACAGTCATTGACGCCGGCTTTGCATCTACCTCACCTCATCGTTTTTGCCGGAGATCACGGAATAGCCAAAGATGGTGTCAGTGCCTATCCACAGGAAGTAACTCCGCAAATGGTTCTGAATTTTTTGCAGGGTGGTGCAGCCATCAATGTATTTTGCAGACAGCATGAAATTCAATTAAAGATTGTGGATTCCGGTGTAAATTTTGATTTCGAACCGAATCCGCACCTTATAAATGCCAAAGTCGGGAGAGGCACGTCAAGTTTTCTAAGCGCAAAGGCTATGACTGTGCCACAGTTACAGCAGTGTTTGCTCAAAGGTGCTGAAATTATCAATCATATTGCCGATACCGGTTGCAACGTCATTGGTTTTGGAGAAATGGGCATTGGCAATACCTCATCTGCTACATTGATTATGAGCAATATATGTAACATTCCGGTTGCCGAATGTGTGGGACGAGGCACAGGATTAGGAGACGAGCAATTATTGAAAAAGATCGAAATATTGGAAAAAGCCTTCGCTTATCATGGTCCGATTAGCGACCCGATGGAGGTGTTACAAACTTTTGGCGGATTTGAAATTGCACAAATGTGTGGTGCCATGCTGGAGGCTTACAAAAACAATATGCTCATACTGATTGACGGATTTATTGCCAGCAGTGCTTTCCTGATTGCTTCGAAACTCCAGCCAAAGATTATTTCCCATGCGCTATTCTGTCATTTGTCTGATGAAAACGGTCATCGTGTACTGTTGGAATATCTACAGGCAACACCTATACTTCAACTCAGCATGCGTGTAGGGGAAGGAACGGGGTGCGCTCTGGCTTATCCCCTACTGCAAAGTGCAGTAAATTTTCTAAACGAGATGGCCAGCTTTGAAAGTGCAGGCGTTTCCAAAAAAGACTGATTCATGAAAGATAACGTTCGCTTTTTTTTCACTGCGCTGATGTTTTACACCCGCATTCCCTGTCCTGAATTTAAAGATTATCACCCCAGCGATCTCAACAAAGCCAGCAGGTACTTCCCCCTGATCGGCTGGATTGTCGGACTGATATCCGCATTCTTTTATCTTTCGGGCAGTTGGCTTTTAGGACATCCAGTAGGGGTGATTCTATCGCTAATGGCAGGGGTGCTCACAACCGGGGCATTCCATGAAGACGGGCTGGCTGACGCATTTGACGGTTTCGGAGGAGGCTGGACCAAAGATCGGATATTGGAAATTATGAAAGATAGCCGCATTGGAACCTACGGTACCGTAGCCTTGATATTCCTGTTCGGCATTAAATACCTCGCACTTTATGAATTGCTGGCTCGGGTATCAGATCCATGGTACATAATCCTGATTTTTACAGCGTATCATTCGGTTTCAAGATTGACTGCAATTCTCATTTCATTTACCTCTTCCTACTCCCGCGACGATGCTACCAGTAAAGTGAAGCCAATTGCGGTACAACACACCTGGAAGGAAGTAACCGGGGCCGTAATCTTTGGGATAATACCATTGCTTGCACTGATGTATTTTTCACCTCTATACAGCACTATCTTACTTCCGCTGACTGTGCTGTATTATTATGCCCGTCAGTACTTTGTCAGATGGATAGATGGGTATACCGGCGATTGTCTGGGAGCCACAGAGCAAATTGCGGAATGTATTTGTCTGCTAACTTTTCTGGCCCTATGGAAGTTTATGTAATCCGCCATACGCCTGTGCAGGTGGAGAAGGGAATCTGCTATGGACAGACAGATGTTTTATGCGGACCTGATTTTGATGAAATAGCGGAACAGTACAGACAACAACTCCCTTCTGATATTGACATGATTTTCACGAGTCCTTTGACACGTTGCAAACAACTGGCTGAAACACTGGATCTTTCATCAATAGAACCCGTGCCTGCATTAATGGAGATGAATTTTGGTGAATGGGAAGGCGTCCGGTGGGACGACATGGATCAGGAACAACTCAGGCGGTGGGCGGAGGATTTTGTCTTTATCAATGCTCCTTCAGGTGAAAATCTTGCCGAATTAAGCAGCAGAGTCAACCATTTTATGGATGGCCTCAGGAAAACTTCCTGCAAGAAAGTCTTGCTGGTAACGCATGCAGGTGTGATCCGGTGCCTGTGGGCCTATCTGCTGGGGATTCCGCTGGACAATATCTTTAAAATTCCGGTAGGTTTTGGTGAGGTAATGAGTTTTCATCTGGGTATTGAAAGCAATGAGGATTTCATCACCAGGACATCATGATTACCTATCAATTATCAGGCAGAACTAAATCAACAGGCAGTTTGTTAACAACGGCAGTCAGCAGATTTGATTCATCAACCTGTTGTAAACATTTATAAATATTTGACATTAACACACCGCATCCTTTTAATTTTCATCACATAATCATGAGCCTCAATTATATCGAAGAACAGACTTTTGACAATATTGATTACACTTTGACCAGCCTTCCACTTGCTGAGTATGAGTCGTGTACCTTCTTAAACTGTGATTTCTCAGGACAGAATTTATCCAAATTCAAATTCCTGGAATGTCATTTTCAAGATTGTAATTTATCCCTGGTCAAACTGGGAAATACGACTTTGCAAAATGTGCGATTTGATGAGTGCAAAATGCTAGGAATTCACTTTGATGAATGCAACCGATTTGGGCTTTCCATTTCTTTTTCTGGATGCCAGCTCCATCACACCACCTATTACCAGCTCAAATTAAAAAAAACAGTATTTAGAGATTGTCTGATTCATGAAGCAGATTTCAGTGAATGTGACCTGAGTCTATCGGTCTTTGATAAATGTGACCTTTCAGCAACTACATTTTCCAATACTGTCCTTGAAAAAACCGATTTCAGAACAGCCTTCAATTATTCCATCGATCCGGAACGCAACCGAATGAAAAAAGCACGTTTCTCCTCACAAGGACTGAGCGGGTTACTGGACAAATACCAGATTGATATTTCCTGAATTCATTATAAAAACCACTAGTAAATCACTAATGATTATTGGCAGAAAACATTATAAATAAAAATTCCGTACCTTTATAATCATAAATAAAACGGGAGATAAATCTCCCTCTAACAATTACAAATTTGCATTTTAAAGACTTAAATTTAATAGCACCCATTCTCAATGCTTTGGATGCTACAGGCTATACATCACCTACCCCGATTCAAGAACAAGCCATACCGGTAATATTAGATAAAAAAGACGTGTTAGGTTGTGCTCAGACTGGAACCGGAAAAACAGCTGCCTTTGCCATTCCGATGTTGCAATTATTGAGTAAGACTCCTCCTAGGAAGGCCAACAGACCCATCAGAGTATTGGTTTTGACTCCTACCCGTGAATTGGCCATACAGATAGAAGAAAACTTCACCAGGTATGCGAGTGAATTACCCATCCGTAATCTGGTTATTTTCGGAGGCGTAGGCGCTCAGCCACAGAAGGACGCCCTGAAAAAAGGAGTTGATGTACTTATTGCTACACCAGGCCGACTGCTGGATCTGTACAATCAGCGGTTTATCAGTCTGAAAGAACTGGAATATTTTGTGCTTGATGAGGCCGACAGAATGCTCGACATGGGGTTTATTCATGATGTAAAGAAAATCATTGCTTTACTTCCGGAAAAACGGCAGACACTATTTTTCTCTGCTACGATGCCCCCCGAAATTCAGAAACTGGCAGACAGTATTTTGAGGAACCCTGTTAAAATTGAGGTAACACCTGAATCAACGACAGCCGAAAAAATCAATCAAATTGTTTATTTCGTAGAAAAAAACAATAAAAAACACTTGCTCCAGCACATTTTAAATGAAAAGGAGATCGCAAGAGTGCTGGTTTTTTCACGTACCAAACACGGGGCTGATAAAATTGCCAAAGACCTGGTCAAAAATGGCATCAGTGCTGAGGCTATTCATGGAAACAAATCCCAGGGTGCCAGGCAAAGAGCATTATCCGGGTTTAAAGACAAGAAACTAAGGGCGCTCATTGCGACTGACATTGCAGCACGTGGTATTGATATTGATGATCTTGCATTTGTAATCAATTATGACCTGCCCAACGTTCCCGAATCCTACGTTCACCGTATCGGTCGCACAGGAAGAGCGGGAAAAGACGGAACGGCCATTTCTTTCTGTGATGACGAAGAATATGAATACCTTAGAGATATTGAGAAAACAATCCGTGTCTCTATTCCGGTAGAAACTGAGCATCCGTTTGCAATAGAAATCAGTAAGAAGGGTGGTTCATATGCGCCGAAACAATCCCGGCACAGCAACACCCGATCCAATTCCGGCAGGACATTCCGCAGGCCTGATCAAGCTGGTGTAAGAGAAAACAATCATGAAAAACCAGCTGTATACCGGGATTTTTCTTCCACCTCCCGACCAGCACAGAATGATTCGGAGCGAAAGAAGAATTCAGGTGGTTTCAGAGAAAAACGCTACAAAAAATAATGCAATGAAGGAGGCCAATTATTACTATTTGGCCTCCTTTTTCTTTTCCCCCTCTCTACCCGAGAAAACAAGCCCTAATCAAGCCAGCAACCTTCCTGCCGACAGGTCTGTAGCATCGCATGCGACTGATTGAAATGCAATGGGTGGATTCATTTGTCAAAGTAATTATTTTTACAAAAAAATGAACTATTCCAACACCGTTCGATGTTTCCTTTGAAGTTATTCCTACTTCAAATTCCACTTTTATGATCTCCGTTATCGTATCTTACACAGTCAGACCTGATTTTGCTGAAGAAAACAAAAAGAATATTAACATTTTCCTGGACGACCTGAAAAACATTAATTCCACAGAATTTCAATACAACGTCTACCTCAAAGAAGATGGCGTAACGTTTATGCACCAATCAACTTATCTGAATGATAACATTCAGACAGTGGTACTTAATGTACCTTCCTTTCGGAAATTTCAAAGAATACGGGACGAAAATGGCGGTCTGAACGGCAGTCACAAAGTGGAAGTGCTAAGATTGATCGGAACCTCCCATGAATTGCTGAATCAGGATTTTTCTAATCTATAGGAAAAGCGTATTACTGAAAATTCTATATTCCGGCTCAGTCAATTAATCCGGAATATAGAACTGGAAAAACCTATCTGAAAAACAGATTCTGGTTCAGAAAATCATTTCTGAACTTTCCGTTGGGATCGTAATGTTTTGCTAACTCTCTGAATTCCGGCATTCTCTCGTATGCCTTTTCAAGTTCTTCTGGCTTAATTGTAAACAATTTGCCCCAATGCGGTCGAAGACCCAACGGAGCAAGTTCTTTTTCTATTATTGGCATCAGCCTGCCAACAGCCTCCACCTCCTGTTTCCAGGTAAAATGTATAGAAACTGAATCTTGCTTATAACACGGACTCATCCAAAAATTATCGGCAGCTATTGTTCGGATCTCGGAAGTAAAAAGGTGTGGTCCTACCTGATCTCTTAACTTTGAAATAGCCATAATGGCATCCACTGCATTCTGACGGGGTACAAAATACTCTGACTGAAGTTCTACCCCACTACTCGGCGTAAATCCCATTTTAAAATGGGGCATTCTGTCAAACCATGGTCCGGAAATACCCATTTGCTCAGTACAGTTTTCGGCCGATAACTCGGGAATCGGGTGCATGTTTTTCGTTGCCAGAGTGGCTCCGAACCATTCTTTTTCTGGTTCCGGAGCAGGATCATCATCCTTTCTTTTAATCCACACTTCTGCTATATTGTCTGATTGCCAGTTGGTGAACAGACTCACACTGTAGCCACTTTTTTGTATTTCATCAAAATGTTCTTTTAAAGATGTAAGTGGCAAATTTTCATAGACGTACTGTTTCATGAGGAATGTAGGCTTAATATCCAGTGTAAGCCTGGTTATAATCCCTATTGCTCCCAGATGAACGACCGCAGCATTGAAATTGTCACCGTCTTTTTCACGCGACAAATTTACAGTTTCACCATCCCCGTTGACAAACTCCATCGCTGCCACCGCCGTGGAAAGATTGCCTGTCTTTTCACCCGAACCGTGGGTTGCAGTGGCACAGGCACCTGCCACAGATATGTGTGGTAAAGAGGCAAGATTGTGCAGTGAATATCCTTTTTCATGAAGGAAAGGACTTAACTGCCCGTATTTTATACCGGAGTTAATTGTAACAGTTGACTGCTCCTCATTGATCACAATATCCGGATTCATTTCAGTCAGTGAAATAAACTGGTCTTTTGAATCGGCAATCGTATTGAAGCAATGGCGGGTACCCAATGCCTTTACTTTATCAAATTGTTTGACAAGCGCATTGACCTGCGATGCTTCCTCTACCTGAGTAACCTTATCTATACTATAGGTAAGATTTCCCGCCCAGTTTTTGATGCTGGAAACATTTTCTTTATTGTTGTTACAACCAATCAATCCTGTAAACAAAGGGGCTGTCACTATTGCAGAGCTGATTTTTAAAAATTCTCTTTTTTGCATAGATAGAGGCAAAATGATGTTTGATAAAATTTAGAAACTGTCTGGATTAATTTTTGCAAAGGGATACCATACCGAACAATCTGCTTCATATTTATCCTATCCTACGGTCTGTTGTTGCCTTTTAATCACATACCTATAAAACAAAAATTAGTTTTTTTATACTCATGGAGGGCAGTGGTCAACCATTCAGCAACATCTCAATATAAAGCAATTTTAACTTAGTGCTGTCCTGAATAGATTACAAAAGAGTAACTTTAATAATAGTCACGCCTAACCTCCAAATGCGAGGTAGATTTATTAACCGGTATCTAAAAATCAAAATTGCTTTACTTCTTCAGTAATGTAATCTATATTGAGCGTATGATTGGGTGACTGAAGAAAAGACACCTGTTGTATGAATTGAAAAATCTAATGATAATGAATATAAAAGATCACTTCAACGCTGCTAAGACAGTGTCTACTTCTCCGCTTTTTAAGGGTCAGGATGGATCAGCCACTGCAATTCAGATTCTGGCAGGTGGTGTATTGCCGGCTCATACTACAAAAATCCCTGCATTACTTGTTTGCGTGAAGGGAACAGCGATATATGAAGATGAAAAAGGTCAGTCTATCAATCTAACAAACGGTAGCTATGTACTGATAGAACCAGAAGTGAAGCACTGGATCAACGCCTCGACCGATAGTCAATTTATACTTATCAAATAACATCAGGAGTATAAACTATGCCCAAAATCACTAGTGATTTTAAAAAACAGGTAAAAGAGCTATCCAAAAGTGATCTGGAGAAGATAGTGCTCAAATTTGCAGGAAAAGATAAATTCTTATGGGGATTCCTTCAGGTATATTATTTGAATCCACACTCAGGAGCACAGGAACTCTTCGAGCAAACCCAGGAAGGACTGCTGATTTTGTTTGAGAAACCTTTCAAAGGTAAAACAGAAGCGATGCGTCGAACCCGGTTAATTACTGCTTGCCTGAAGTACATTGCAGACTTTACAAAAATTGTCAAACAGCCCAATTTGGAAGCAGAGTTGATTATGCAGGTATTGGATTATCAGTTTTCACTCCCTTCCAAATTAGGAAGCCACTATCAGACCTATGACAACAGAATTGCCAGAACAGTAAAAAAACTGATCGATCTGATTCTTAAGAAAGTGCATGAGGATTATCATATCGAATACGCCGCAAGAGTTGATGGATACCTGACGCTGTTACACCAAAGAATTCCTTATAATATTATTGTTTCAGGACTGCCGGCAAAGCTGATGTAAAGGTAAAACCACTACGTGGGGAAAATTAAGAATCAAAAATCGATATTTGCTTACCATAACGCGCACTTTGTGCGCTGAAGGGAATTTTTTCAATCAGCTGGTAGGGCTGCTGCGACAAGTAATCCCTTTCAAGCAAAATAATTGAGGAAGCCGTAAATGAGCAGCTGAAAGTAATTTGTCTGCACTCCCTTCCGATCAATTCTGCTTCATCCCTTTTAAGATCTCTTAATAGTGTAATATGTGGAATACGGGTATAACGAGGATGCCTCAAAACCGCCGATGGTAATTTCTGGTTTTGACCAGCCAGTATATTCACTGAGCCTCTCCCCGATTCCACTTTTAAACAGATAAAATGCTGCCATTCCAGAAATCCGTTAATCTCTACCAAAAAAGGACTGGTTTCTCGTGTCAATATTTTCAATTTTTTAACGATTTCATTTCGGTAGCCGGCAAAATGATGCCCAGCCAATAAGGTAATATGGGAGTGGTATACAGGCTTCATATTTTTAAAGCAGTACTTTTTCTCCAATTCCCTCACCAGTGGCTGAATCAACCCTTTGACGGATTCAGGAAGTGTCAGTAATACAAGATACTGTTTCTTCTTCAGCTGTGATTCGTCTATCCCGCAATTATCCGGCATATTCTTCTGATTCTCTCAAGTTTTAGCCACCAGCCAAAATTAACCTTAATTCAATGATACACAATTGTTTCATAATCAATAAATTCAAACAACCCCCAAACTACAACCGGAAGATGAAGGTTTTTCCGGGTTGCCAGGTGTCTGGCAACCAGGAAAAGGGATGTTATCTGGCACGGTCCCAGAATGCGGGAGGCTCCACTCCCAGTGCCCTGAGATAAACATACGCCTGTCCACGATGGTGAATCTCGTTATCTATAAAGTAGAAAATATTATCAATCACTGGGAATTCATACTCACCAAACAAATTGAAAGTCTCTCCAAAATCAGGCACTTCTAATTGATGCCAGTACTTGTTAATAATTTCTGTTCCTTCATCCCATTTTTGTAAATATTGCTCTTTTGTAGTCAACGCATCACTTTCATCGTAGCCATTTTGGCTTTTCTCTGCAATTGCTTTAATCCCCGGTCCGGCAATGGCAATCAATTCGGAAATCAATTGGGAACAAGTTCGCATACCGCCAATTGAAAATTCAAAGAACTCCTTTTCAGGAAATGCTGCAATTACTCTCCGGGTAAGTTCGCGATGACCAAGCCAATGTTGCAATAAATGTTCTGGGGTAAGTAGTTGTGGTTGTGTCTGGGTTTCCATAATAGTAAATTGTTAAGTTGATAAGGCAAATTTCTTACGATGGAATGACAGCCCTATGTCATACCTCCACAGGAATATTTAAAACTTCGAAAATTTATTTATACTTTACACTTCTATCCATTCAATTCATCATTACCAGTCCCCACCGCTTTTATGAAGATTGCATATATAACACTATTTTCAGCCATCCTTTTGTTATCAGGATGTGCTGCGCATCAAAAGAATAAAAAACAGCCTGCAATGAACAAATCAGAAATTTCACTCCTGGAGGGCACCTGGGAGCTTACCTATATTTCAGGACCCAGAATTGCGTTTGCAGGACTCTATCCCAGGCAACGGCCCACGATCAAATTTGACACATCCGAATCCAGAATATTTGGTCACAGCAGTTGCAATAACTATCATGGTGAGGTCATTATTGAAGGAAACAAAATCAGTTTTGATAAAATGGGCGCTACACTGATGGCCTGTGAGGGAAATGGCGAGGAAGTTTATTTTAAAACGTTGAAAACTGTCAACACTTACTCGGTCAGCCAGGATAATAACGAACTTACCTTTAATATGGATGATGTAGCGCTTATGCGGTTTATCAAAAAATAATTTATTTTCATAGTACCGAATTACAGTCGGTAACGACTTCAAAGAACATGACTCTTTCGTAGCGATTCATTTTCTTAAATATTTTAACCATTTAAAATCAACACATAATGAACAAAATTTCACAATGGTTTCTTATTGTATATGCAGGATTGATTACCGCTGCTTTTATGCTACTTTTCTACGCATATAATGCAGTAAGGAGCAGCGATGAAATTACGGCAAAACGAATTAATATCGTGGATGAACAGGGGGTGAACAGATTGGTTATTTCAAATGAAGAACGAATGGAACCACCCATTATCAACGGTAAGAAATACGAAAGGGCAGTCCATCCTGCGGGAATTATCTTTTATAATGAAAAAGGTGATGAGTGTGGTGGAATTGCACTGTCAAGAAACCCGGTTACCCATACCTATGCTCTTGCACTTGATTATGATAATGCTGATGCAATAGGGCTTATAACCCAGCAAAACAGGGAAAATAACAGTTTCCGATCCGGTCTGCTGGTAAATGACAAGGATCATTCAGGAAGAGTGGGAAGCAATATAAGCAGAATCAGCCTGATGAGTGAAAACGGCAACTCCAGTCTGGTAATCAACGGTCCTGATGAAAAACCAAGGATTATCATTTCTGTTGACAGCTTAGGCAAACCACATTTTCAAATGATTGACAACAAAGGAGATATTATCAGGGATTTCGCAGTGGCTGAATAAATTCAGACCCATCAACCGGAATATTGACCAGCATTCGTCCAACTCCCATACCCTGAAAATCCGGATGAATGATATCCCAACTCAGTTTTCCGGTTGACTGGTTGTCAGCCAGCTTAATACCACCGCACCCGGCGATAACCTCTCCGGTCAGCACCACAAAGTAATGCTCAATTTCATTCTCCAGATAAAATAAAAAATCACTTTCTTTTTCGGGTGCAAAATACCGTGGGGTATTCAAACGCAGCAATGACAATAACGACGCCTTATCAGTCGGGCGATACGGTCTTATCAGCCGTGCACTATCATCTGAAACTGTAGGGTATGAGGCCCTGTATCACTTGCTTTTTCTATACTTGTCATGGAGGCCTTCCCCCCGAAGAACCATCGGAATAATCTTATTGAGCCGGGCCTTCGTTGTAGCCTCTCTGGAGGCAGAGGAGATGTACTCCATATAATCCCTCTGCTTGTAAGCCGGCAACTTTTCAAATGCAGTTTGAAGGTCCGGGTCAAGTGCAAACATTTCACTCAGTGCAGAAGGTAGATCCGGCATCTGTGCCGGTTGAGCCTTCCATACCCTGCCCTCCTCTTCGTTCTGAACTGCCTCTCTCAGATATTCAAGAATCCGGGCCTCGTCAATGTCAGCTTCAGAGGTAAACCGCCACTGCCGCAGGGCTTTTGTTTTTCCTTCGGAAGCAGTAACGAGCACCTGATACGGGTCTTTCAGAAATACACCATTGTAAAACCAAAGTGAGAAAAAATGCTTGAAACCACCACAGCTTACCACGTTTTTTCCTTGATGTGTAAAAACTTCTGTTCCCCATTTCACGGATACCTCAAGACCTGACTGACTAATTAATCTTTTCAGGATTTGCAGTTCTCTCTGCCAGTTGTTTTCCTTATCCATATGCCAGGCGTTAATTCTACAGCAAAATAGAAAAGAAAGTAATAACCTGCACCACAACAATCCGTAGAAAACAAAAGAATCAGGAAGAGGAAGTCTGGTCATAAGCAAAACGGGGCGACTGTTTCCAGCCACCCCGTTTCATAAGTAGGTTCAGAATCAGTTCTGCACCGCCAAAGGATTATACAACATCTCTACTTCAGGAATCTGAAGTGTCATTTTAGACACTGGATAATTTACTTTTGAAACATGGTTCTCGGAATCTGAGCGATCAACCGGAATATTCCAACGCTTGTTATTATAGTACTCGCGTCCACCTTCTCCCCATAACTCTAAACGAGTCTGGAACTGCACCATTTCCAATGCAGACATACCCGCCATAGCAGGATAGGTGTCACATGTAAGGGCAGACTGACCAGCTCTGGTACGGGCAGCCAGAAGTGTGTTCAATGTTTCCTTCGCCCCTGCATCCTGACCAGCTTGCGCCTGAGCCTCTGCTTTCATCAGTACCACTTCGGAAGTTCTCATATAGTAGGCACTTACCCTTCCCACCTGGGCTTTATCGTCGCTGTCCAAACCGTGCGTTGCAGCGAATTTCAGGTTTACATAAGACGGGATGTATGCACGAGTACCGTTACCAGGATAAACATAATCACCGAAAGCCTCTTGCATAAACGCATCCTGACGGTAGTCATTTGCGGCTATTTTTTCGTACAACCTGTTATCAATACGTTTGTAAGCACGGCTAACACCACCACTTCCATTACCGAAAGCATTAAAATATGCCTGGTGGTAAGTATTGGCCTGTCCAACGGGAAATCCAAGGATCACCTCCGGATTGACTGCATTATTCAGGAAGCCATTGGTTTCCGGACGAATTTCCGGAGCCTGCGCAGTTCCTTTATTTTTACCACCGTATTGTGCCTGACTCATAAGTTGCGTTTTGTTGGTAAGGATTGCATCCGCAGCAGTGCGTGCTGCATCCCAGTTACCTGTATTCAACGACACTCTTGCCAATAAGAAATTGGCAACACCCAGGTCTATATCACTTTGGTCTTCAGTAAAACCCACGCTTGCTTCTTCCATTAACCTCACTGCTGTAGTAATGTCATTCATGATAAAAGCGTAAGTTTCCTGCGCTGAAGCACGAGGCTTGTTTGGTTGTGTTGGTGAAAACACATCATAAAGCATCACACCCAGCTTGGAGTTACCTCCTTGCAGGTATGCATCCTGATAATTTTCCATCAGGTAATTATATCCATACGCCCGAACCACAAGACCTCTCGCTTTGCAATCTTTCAGGAATGCATTGGTACCAATAACGTCATCCGTTAAGAAATTCAGCATTTTATTTGCATTGGTAATCAGGTTCCATGCGTAATACCAATGTGAAACATTTTTATTCGACGAAGTGGAAATAAAATCATCAAACTGGTACTCATTGACACCTACCAGGGCAGCTAAGCTTGGCTGATCGCCCAATACTATATCATTACCTGATAAATTGCGCAGGACATCTAACCCTTGGCTACTGTAGTACATATCGGCTACACCTGCACCCTGAATCCCGGCAAAATTGAAAAGTACGGGCATATTATTTGCCATACTTCCCATTACCAGCCTGATTCTGGTCTCATCTCCGGAAGCCAACAGCTCACGGATCTGCTCATCAGTAATATTATTGGGTGGCGTAATATTCAGTCTGTCAGCACATGCACTGAAAAGGCATGCGGCTACAATTCCTAAAATATATTTTTTCATTGTCGTCTTTACTTTAATCAATTCTTAAAAATCAAGATTAATCCCTAGTGAAACCGTACTCATGTAGGGATATGAATATGCCCCCACTTCAAGTCCTCCCACTAATGACATACGTGGGTCAAAACCTGAATGACCAGTAAGCATGATCAAGTTATCAGCTGATGCAAAAACCCGGAGATTGCTGGCATTGATTTTGCTAAGTAATCTGGATGGTACATTATAACCGATAGAAATGTTTTTCAGGTTCATGTAAGAGGCATTGAATAAAGCCAGGTCTGAATACATCCAGCTACCCAAAGTTGCACCGTTGGTCTGGTAACTTGTACCGTAGAACGCCATTGGGAACTTGGCATCTGGATTCTCGGGAGTCCAGGTATTGCCCACCAGCTCACCGGAAAGTGCACTTCCTACGTTACCACTGATATACAAGCTGTTTGCATATTCAACACTCAGGAATTTACCTCCTAACTGGTAAGCAATGATTGCAGAAATATCAAAGTTTTTATAACGGAAAGAAGTGTTAAAACCACCAATCCATTTTGGAAGTGCGCTACCCATTTCATAGCGATCAGCCATTGAATAGTTTGTAGTGGTTACATCTTTTCCAATTTCAACATCTCTCCAGCGATCTGCTGCATGATCTGCTGCACTTACCCTATGATGGAACAAAGGAAGACCTGAGTTCTTATCTACACCTCCGTATTTAAAAAAGTACATATTGTAATAATCCTTACCTACACCACGCAGATAAGAAATATCTCCGGTTGATGCTCCCCCGTTAGCAGCCCAACCATCTACGCCGCCTGTCCAGTTACCATTCAATGCGGCAGAACCCACACCCTCTGGCACTTTGGTAAGGATGGTACGGTAATGAGTACCATTCAGACCAACTGTCCAGCGCATATCTTTTGAATTCAGAATATTGACGTTTAATTCAACTTCAATTCCACGGTTTCTGATTCCGGCCGAGTTACGGGTCATTGTTGACTGACCTAGAGAGTAAGCAATAGGTTGATTCCAAACAGAGTTAACAGTCAGCTTGTTGTACCAGTCTATTGAACCATGCACACGCTTGAAAAGTGCAAAATCAATACCTGCATCAAATGTTTTGGTGTTTTCCCAAGTTAAAGCATCATTTACGAACGCTCCTTGAGACAAGGTATAATTCTGAGGAATCCCATTTCCTGCATTGGTAGTGTTATAGATGGCACCATAATTCCATAACTGATAACCCGAATAATTGGAAATTCCACTTTGGTTACCAATTACACCATAACTGGCACGGATTTTCATATCATCGATCCATCCGTTAGCACCTTGCATAAAGTCTTCTCTGGATATTCTCCAACCTGCACCAACCGACCAGAATGTTCCCCAGCGGTTTTCAGCATATTTGAATTTAGAGGATCCATCACGTCTTACAGAGGCTTCAGCATAATATTTTTCGTCATAGATATAGCTGGCACGTCCGAAATAACTTTCCATTGCCGTTTTAACCAGGTTACCACCTGGATTATTGAATGTACCCCCGGTGTAACGACCAACAAAGTTGGAATAAGCTGGGAAATTGTCAATCAGACCATACGCCGAATTATAGCTGAGGGCGTCAAGATTATACTCGTAATACTCATGACCTCCCATGGCTGTCACCGCGTGTTTTCCGAAATCTTTGCCCCAGTTTAACAATTGTTGTGCATCCAGAATTGCCACATTCTGATAGTTTTTACCGAATGCACCGCCAGTTCCTACATAAGGTCCTGTTGTGTTTGTACCATAGCGTGTACGTGTTTCGGAGAAACGATCATACGAAATATTGGTTGTAAAACTGAAATCCTCCAGGAAATTGATAGTTGCATACCCCTTCAGGTTCAGGTCGTTCGACGCTCTTGTATCAAGGTCAGAATCAAGTAATTTGATCAGATCGGTATTTGCTGAAGTTGGAGCTTTAGTAGGTCCGAGCGGAGACATAGTCATACCCACGTTGGAGTGAACTCTGTCAGTTCCATCAGCATTTTTAATAATATTTCCTTCCAAATCACGTGCATATAACGAAATCAACGGGCTTTGACCGTTGATCCAACGGAATACGTTAGCTACAGCAGATCCCGGGTTACGACCGAAGCGAGTGGCAGGAGATTGCGTGGTACGGTTGGTGTAACCTACATTAGCCCCTACTTTCAACCACTTATAAAGTTGTGAATTCACGTTGGAACGCACATTATAACGACCGAATTTAGAACCGCGGATGTACGATGGATCTTCAAGATAACCTAGTGAAACGAAATAGTCTGTTTTATCAGAACCACCACTGGCAGTCAGATTGTATTGCTGGCGCAGTTTGTTCTCCAGGAAAAAGTTATCATAGCTCCCTGAAGGATAAAGCAGCTGTGCGTTAGGATTCAGTTTACCGTCAGGATTCACCAGATACTGGCCTTTCATAGTGGCACTGGTAGTGGTTCCGGCACCGGTCGAAACATATTCAGCATTCGGGACATTATACAGCATCCAGTTGCCCAATAGGTTAGAACCGAAATTGGTGGTAGATCCATTATAGTCAAACAGGTGCTGACTTGCAAACTCAGCCGCTGCCTCATGTGACATGTTTGGATTCTGCAGGTTAGTGGTGTGCGTACCATTTGTTGACGGACTACCATCTACTCCGTATCTGACTGAGTTGTAAATCGTTTGCCAGGTATGTTCATAGATATCCTTGGCATCTGTCATTTTATCGAATTTCAGTGAACCAGCGTAGTTAACACCCCAGCGGCCTTCAAAAGATATCTTGGTCTTTCCTTTAGTACCTTTTTTGGTAGTTACCATGATTACACCATTGGCACCACGTGAACCATAAACAGCTGTTGACGCTGCATCCTTCAAAACACTAATGCTTTCAATGTCATTAGGACTGATAGACGATAGTGCGTTTTCGTGCTCTGCCGGAACGCCATCAATAACGATAAGCGCATTTGAGCTGTTCTGACTTGTAGATCCGGCACCACGAAGACGAATTCCTGTATCTATACCCGGCTGACCATCGATTGCGGCAATCTGCAAACCTGCCACCATACCTTCAAGAGCACGGGAGACAGTGGAGTTGGACTGCACGGCAATGGCCTTGGAATCAATGGCTGTCATAGAACCGGTCAAGTCCTTTTTGCGGCTTGTACCATAACCGATCACGACTACCTCATTCAATACATCCTGGTTTTCAAGCAATTGAACATTGATAATTTTTTGTGATCCGATTACAACTTCCTTGGAATCATAACCAACAAATGAAAAGACAAGTACTGAATTTGTACCTGGCACATCTGGTATATTATAGGATCCATCAGAATCGGAGATAGTCCCAATCTGTGTTCCCTTTATGATGATATTAACTCCAGGTAACCCTTCATTACTCGCGTCGATAACTTTCCCTGAAATCTGGATTTGTGCATTGACTCCTATACTTATCAGGAAACAATACAAAAGTAGTAGTGGTATTTTTTTGTTCATTTTAATTGTGTTTGTTATTCATAAAATTATGGTTAAATAATTCAAATGATTTATTGATTCATTGGCTTTCTGGGGTTTGTGATAAAACATATATATTAACTACTGTCTTTTTCCAATTTAGGATTATCCAGACATTTAATCATTGGATTTACCTGACAGAACACCTTGGCAACTATCAGTAGATTAATGGATTTATCCAATACCTGGCAGTATAACTTCCCATCCTGATTTTCAAAATCTGCTTGAATTCAGTGCGTGGAAAGTTTGCAACAAAATATAATGAGAGATTATAGTAAATAAATAGCAAATTCATCTTTAAGGAGTTTATCTAGGATTACTTTAAAATCAGGCGCCAAATATACACATTTTAACAATTATTCCTTTTCATTTAGAATATGCCTAATTTTATTCCATAGAATTACCTGTTTACATTAGGAATATTTCGAAACAATGTTTACCCTGATAATCAATTACTTATTTAAGTATTATATCATTTTACAGACCCATAAACATATGTATAAATCCGGGGGAAAATATATTTTAATTTTTGTACTATTCTCATTTGCCTTAACTTCATGCAAGGTAAAACAAGAAATTCACCCTCCTACCGCTCTCCTTGATGAAAGCCGAATCGAGGCTCTTACAGATATTTCCGCTCGTATAATTTCAGGTATTCCCGAGCAACTTCAGGAGCATGTCATAGAATATGGTCATGTTTGGAGTGAACAACCGGCAATTCCGGACATTTCACACTTTCGCTCTGTATTTAACAATAATTCCTCCACCACTCCGACCACAATTTCAACCGAAATAAGCGGGCTGACTGTTAACTCCACCTACAATGTCAGGGCTTATCTAAAAACAGCAAGCGGAATACACTACGGTAAAACTGTTACTTTTACCACTTTGGCTGATTATATATCCAGACTAACCCAACTATTGAACGATTCTCTGGGTGGAAAGGACTTTGGGTATAGTTTTATCATTACCAGAAACGACACGCTACTCGGAGAAGGTTATGGAGGATTGCAATCGCGGCATACAGATACAATGGGGGAGATACCGATATCACTAGATTCAAAAATGCAGATTGCCAGCATGACCAAACCATTGACTGCTATTGCAGCACTTCAACTGTTTTCAAAGTTTAATATAAGTCCTACCGCTAAAATCATCGATTACCTTCCTGAATATTGGAAAAAAGGCCCGGATATTCAACTGATTACCTTCGCCGATCTGATGAAACACCGGAGTGGCATTATCGGATCGGGCAATAACTGCAAAAATGGGGCTTATTTAGAAAATACATGGTGGGGACTCAAGGAATTGATTGAAAAAGGAATAAAAGCCACAGATTATGGTAATCATTGCTACCAAAATGCCAATTTCGGACTGTTTAGAATACTGATCCCCGCTATATTAGGTTATCAATTTTCGGAACCCGGTGTAGACAATGCCGAGACTATAAAGATGTACGAAAATTATATCAAAACCATGATTTTCGATCAATCGGGTGTACAGGTCAATCAGTTTTTATCCAATAATTACTTGCAGCCTACATTGGGCTACACCTACCCACATCAATCTGATGAAAAAGGATTTGACCCAGGAGACTTCTCTACTACAACAGGCGGTTATGGCTTTTATCTGAGTGCTATTGAGGCCGCAAAAATCTATTCGGCACTCGCCTCACCATATAATGAAAACATACTGACTAATGAACAAAAGGAAATATTTTTTCAAAATGGATATGGCAATTTTAGCACCATCACACCCCACGACCAATATTATTACCATGATGGCTGGTGGCATCTAGGAGTAGGAACAACGATGAATCCTAAAGGTTTCAGATCGATATGGATATCCGGCACTGACAATATTTCCCTTGTACTTTTCACAAATGGGATAAGAATAGACGATGGTTTGTTTCCGCTCCGCGCTGATGAATACTTCGATATAACGTCATTTGCGCTATGGGCATTTTCAAGAATGCACGGAGAAGGCCTGCCCAAAGGCCGAGCTGAAACGGTTAACTTTCATGATTACCTCGAATATCCTGAACCTCATTGAGCATGTATGACAAGAAAACAAAACAGGAAGAAGCTCTGGCCGGATACTACCAGCAACTGGCCCACCCGCTTGCCGATGTTGTGGCTGTAATACGGGAAATTTTCCTGAATGTCAGTCCGGAGATCGGTGAACATATCAAATGGAATTCACCGGCATTTTTTTATATGGGAGTCATGAAGGATTTCCGTCCCAAGGAATATAAGCGGGATATTGCTGTCATCAATCTTCGGAATCCAGGCTGGCTGCTCGTGATATTTCCGGCAGGCGCGTCAATCCCGGAGTCCACTCCCCTGGAGGACCGGAATTACAAGGACGGCCGAAAGATTGTTCAGTTTTCTGATATGGAAGATTTGGATCGAAAGAAGATGGATCTGGAAAGGGTAATCAGGGAATGGCTTACGCTGGTAGAAAAGCCATCGCATTCCTGAACGGCACACCGCGTTATTATTGCCGGCGCGTCCGGCAATAATAACGCAGAATGTCAGCTGGTCATTGGTTTCTTAGCCCAGGCGTAGGTTGTGAAATCCACCTTATCAAGATTAGGGGAAAAGCTGTGGGGATCACTGATCACCATTAACATTTCAAATGATGGTGGATAAGGCCCACTCAATAAACTGCCAGTGGATACGTAGGGGTAGGTATCCAGATAGGACTGAATTTGTTTGGGTGAAACCCGACGTTGAATATGTACACGATGTACTTTTTCGGAATGAGTGATTCCCGCAGCAGCCATTAACTCATAAGCACTCCTCACTGTCTGTCGGTGAAAATTAGCAACCCTGGTTTTTTTATCTTCTACCACCAATCCCCTAACCAGGGCCGGGTTCTGCGTGGCAACGCCGGTTGGACAAGTGTTGGTATTACATTCCAGCGCCTGAATACAGCCCAGCGCCATCATCATCCCACGGGCGGAATTACAGGCATCAGCGCCGAGAGCGAAATTTTTCACGAGGTCAAAACCCGTTACCACCTTGCCAGCTGCTATAATTTTAATATGTTTTTTTAAATCAAAACCCGTAAGACAATCGTATACGAAAGCGAGCGCGTCGCGCAGCGGCATTCCCACAGAATTGGTAAATTCAAGCGGAGCCGCACCTGTTCCTCCTTCCCCGCCGTCCACGGTAATAAAGTCGGGATATATACCCGTTTCTACCATAGCCTTACACATCGCGACAAACTCACTTCTGTGACCGATGCAGAGCTTAAAGCCTACAGGTTTACCTTCGGAAAGACTTCTCAACTGTGCTATGAAATTCATTAATTCGATAGGAGTTGAAAACGCACTATGCCGCGGTGGAGACGCAACATCTTTCCCCATTTCTACTATCCGGATCCGGGCGATTTCCTCCGTAACCTTGGCTGCGGGCAACAATCCGCCATGACCGGGTTTTGCTCCCTGGGAAAGTTTTATTTCAATCATTTTTACATGGGGATGGATTACCCTTGCTGCAAAAGCAGCAGGATTAAAGTTGCCATCCGTATCTCTACAGCCAAAGTATCCGGTACCGAGCTGCCAGATCAGATCTCCTCCCCCCTCCAGATGGTAATCACTCAGACCACCTTCTCCTGTGTTATGCGCAAACCCTCCAATCCTGGCACCCTCATTCAAAGCCATAATTGCATTTTTACTCAAGGACCCGTAGCTCATCGCCGAAATATTGAAAATACTGGCTTCATAAGGCTGGGTACAATCCTGACCACCGATTCTCACACGGGGGAATTCCGTCTGACCATGTATATCAATAGCATTAATACTATGGCTCAACCACTCATAATTATCACCGTAAACCTCCAGCTGGGTACCAAATGGTGTAGTGTCAACCTCTTTTTTAGCGCGTTGATAAATCACACTTCTTGTGATACGGTTAAACGGTCTGCCGTCAGTATCACTTTCAATAAAGTACTGATAAATTTTGGGTCTCAGGTCCTCCATTATATACCTTAATCTGCCTCCGACAGGGAAATTCCGACGGATGGCACGTTTGGTTTGCAGGATATCTGAAACTCCAAATATGAAAATGGGTATCAATATAATGAGTGACCATAACACTGGCGGCCAGTAAACCGCCACTAATGACACCGATACGAATATGAGTACCGATATATAAAAAAACAGGTTTCGCATCTTTTTGAGGATAAAGTGTACCGGTTAAAACAGCAAAGTTATCAGCTATAACGAATAAAACAACTTTAGGGACGATCCTTGAAAAATCAGCTTTCGGAACCGCCTTTCTTCCCGGCACTTCGGATTACCCTGCGGGTCCCCGTTGGTCTGCCTATTGTATTTCTTTAAAAACTTGCATCCACTACTCCACCATCAACTCTTAATGCCGCTCCTGTGGTGGCCGATGACAACGGACTTGCCACATATACCACCATACTAGCCACTTCCTCTGTGGTGGCAAAACGCTGAATAATGGAAGAGGGGCGTTTTTCGCGGATAAACACAGACGGAGCTTCTTCCAACGGCACCTGATATTCTTCTGCAATCTGCTCAAACATTTCCGTGGTACCATCCGCTAATGTAGGTCCAGGTAATACGGCATTGACCGTCACGTTGGTTCCGCGGAGGTGTTTGGCAAGCCCCCTGCTCAATGCCAGGTAGGCGGTTTTGGTAACACCATACAAAATCATATCATCCGGAATATTAATTGCCGATTCACTGGAAATGAAGATGATCCGCCCCCAGTTTTTTGCCTTCATCAAGGGAGCATAATGCCTTGACAGCCTTACTCCACTCAGCACATTGATTTCATAATCCCGGAACCAGTGTTCGTCGTCAGTTGTTTCAAAGGGCTGTGATCCGTAAACCCCCACGTTGTTCACCAGAATATCCACTTCTGGCAACCGGGCAATCAGGTGACTGACTTGTTCTACTTTACTGAAATCAGCCGCAATCCCCTGTATTTCCGCACCCGGAACTTCCCTACGGATCGTTTCAGCCGCCTTGTCAAGCTTTTCTTCCGAACGACCGTTAATATATACTTTAACTCCTTCTTTCGCGAGCCCGACAGCAATCGCATAACCTATACCGGAAGCCGATCCAGTAACAAGGGCTGTTTTTCCTTTTAATTTCAGATCCATCCTGTGTTTCGGTTAAATCAACCTGCAGGCCAGGAATAGCAGGCCTGCGGGTTAATCCTGATGACATTATTTTCAGGTCAAAGCGTTTTTCACTGCCACTGACAATGGCGTAGTAGGTCTGCCTATCAGTCCGGAAAGCACTTTTCCATCATCAAACAGATCGTTGGCTGCTGCTCCAATGTCAAAGCCTGCAATCGCCTGTGCAAAAATATCAGGTAAACCTTTCTCTTTCAGCAATGTAACATACTCCTGTTCTGACAGATTTTTATACACAACATGCTGGTTGGTCTGTCCGGAAATTTCCGCAGCAAGATCGTTCAGAGTATAGGCATTATCGCCCGCCAGTTCATAGACTTTACCGGCATGTCCGTCGGTAGTCAGCACTACGACAGCCGCTTCCGCATAATCAGCCCGGGTGGCGGAGGATATTTTTCCTTCACCCGCACTTCCCGAAAGATATCCCTCTGCCAGGGCGGCGCCCACTGACGCTGTGTAGTTTTCCGTATACCAGCCATTTCTTAACACTGTATAAGGAATGCCCGATTCCTTCAGCAATTTTTCTGTTTCATGATGCTCACCAGCAAGGCTCAATGAGGATGTATCGGCATGAAGCAGACTTGTATAGACGATCCGCTTTACACCCGCTTTCTTTGCTGCCTCGATGATGTTCTGATGCTGCGTTTTTCTCTGCCCGATTTCACTTCCCGAAATCAGTAAAAGCTGGTCGATTCCCTGCAACCCCTCAGCGAGCTGTCCGGGTTGTGTATAATCAAATGCCCGGGAGGCAACACCAAGGTCCTTCGCTTTTTCCGGCGAACGCACCAGCGCTACCAATTGACCCGCACCTACCTGTTGCTTTAATTTTTCAACTACCAAACGGCCCAGCTGTCCGGTAGCTCCTGTGATTCCTGTTGTCATATTTAATTGATCTTATTTGTTATTAATCTTAAAATTTAAACCTGTTTGCCTGTTGTGTGTGCTTCCTGCGTGTCCCCTACGACCTCAGCGCGGTACTACCAGGAGGAATTTCGGCAATATTATGTAACAAATTATGTTACAATTTAAGGCAAAAAAAATCAGCTGAACTGCTCCACAAAACTTTTGAGGGTCTGCCCCTTAAGCGATTCAATCAGGATCTGATCCGTTTCCTCGAATAGCTTCTCCAGCTCTTTATTTATTTCTTTCCCTATCGGACAGCTGGTATCCGAGCAATTATTCTTTTTCCCCAGCACAGGAACAGTCTTTACAGTCCTGTAAATATCTGCCAGCGAGATCTGACAAGCTGATACATGGAGCATAGAACCGCCCTCTTTCCCTTTCTTACTGATTACCCAGCCCGATTGTTGCAAGACAGCGATTTCTTTCCTTACTATCACGGGGTTAATCAGGATGCTTTCAGCAATCCACTCCGAATTCAGCCATTGCCCGGGATGCTTCTCCAGAAGCGTCAGTATGTGAATCAGGGTGGCAAATCTTGTATTGTTCATAATGAGAGCAAAGTTACAGGTTTTTTTAATTGTAACAAATATTATTACAATTAAATTTATGCAAAACCGCTGGGGATATCAATCCGACTGCTATCAGGAATTCATATTAGCTCGGGAGCAATTGGTGCCTGGCATTGGAAGAACAGCGTTTTTCATTAAAAAGGCTCGTCCTGAGGGAAACAGATTTGATAAAAATTGAGCTGGGAGCACACCTGCTGTCCGCTACGGATGGGTCTGAACCATCCTGAAATGCCGGTGAGGCCATAAATAGAAAGAGATCCGGCAAAGCCAGATCTCTTTCTCGTAAACCCTCCTCTAATTAAAATAATTTATGATGCAATGTAGTAGTACTTCTATTAATACGCAAATAATACGCGTATTAATTTTAACAAAAAAACAAGTATTATTTCATAAAGCGCTGCATTTGAGTGAATTATAGAATACAAATAATCAGTCCCTTTAACCCGACTCAAATAAACCATCTTTTCGTGACAGCACCTTCTCTGAATCATTGTAATGCTGCCAATAAAACACCCAAAGAACATGGTAAATACACAGAAGAAACTATTTTTACTATTGGACAAAGATTTAGTATTCAGAACTGGCAAGTTATTCTTTTATCCATTTTTCAGGTAACTTAACAGACACAAATGAGCCAGGAAAAGGTTGAACACCACCTCCGGCACTATACTATATTCCGGCAACTTAAATAATGTTACAGAAATGGGTACTAACATAACCATGTATACAGAACAAAACTTCAGTGAATTCATTGAAAAACTCGATGATCCCGGCAAAAGGACTGATACTACAGCATTAATGAGCCTCATAGGCAGACATACAGGTTTACACGCACAGATGTGGGGAACATCCATCATCGGGTTTGGCACTTACCATTATAAGTATGCGTCAGGACAAGAGGGTGATGCACCATTGGTCGGCTTCTCTCCGCGCAAAACTAGCTTTTCGGTCTACCTTGCGCCTATTTTTGATGGTAAAACCAGCCTGCTGGAACAACTCGGGAAATATAAAACCGGTGCGGGATGCATATATTTCAAAAAACTGTCTGATATCCATCCTGAAATATTACTAAGCATGATCGAAAAGTCAGTTGAATACCTCCAGAAAACCTTTCCGGCAGATTAAGGACTGCTTACAAGAAAAACACGGCTGACCGCACGCTGTCCTTCAGAATTAAAGTATCTTTGCCCTTTATTCATTAAATTATCACCCAGACACTTCATTTATATGTCATTCGCTTCTTTAGGACTATCGGATAAACTCGTAAAAATCATTGCCAATCAGCAGTATTCAGAACCCTATCCAATTCAAAAAGAAGCAATTCCGGTCATTCTGAAAGGCCGGGACATTATTGCCACTGCTAAAACGGGATCTGGAAAGACTGCCGGATTTGTATTACCTATTTTAGAGTTGCTTCAGGACCGACCTTTACCCAAAAATCGACACATCCGTGCCCTTGTTTTGGTACCCACGCGTGAATTAGCCTTACAGACGGGTGCAGTGTTTCAAAATTTCAGCGAACGATTGCCACGTAAAATAAAGACACTCGCTGTCTTTGGTGGTGTATCTATTAACCCACAGATGATTGCCATCCAAGGTGTAGAGATCTTAGTGGCTACCCCGGGAAGGCTTCTGGACTTGCTTACTCACAAAGCATTGAGCTTGAGCGAGACGGAAATTCTGGTACTTGACGAAGCAGATAAAATGCTTAATCTTGGTTTTGAAATGGAGATGAAGGATATTTTTTTCCTATTACCCAAGAAAAGACAGACATTAATGTTTTCCGCAACAATGGGAGAAGAGGTGGAGAAGACAGCAGAACTCATCCTTAATCACCCGTACAAGATAGAAATTAAGGAAGAGGAGCATTCTTTAGAACAAATCATGCAAGTGGCCTATCGGACAACACTCGAAAGAAAAGGTCCACTATTGCGCTATATTATCAAAAAGAACGATTTGCAGCAGGTACTGGTGTTTACATCGGCGATCAGAACTGCGGACAATCTGGTTGAAAAACTTAAAAAGAATAATATTGAAGCTGCCACAATTCACAGCAAAAAAAGCCAGGGCGCGAGGACTGAAGTACTTAATAAATTTAAAGCCGGCAAACTGCGTGTGCTTGTGGCCACCGACCTGGTATCAAGAGGTATCGATATTCTTAACCTGCCATGTGTGATTAATTATGAATTACCTCGATCTCCTCAGGATTATGTCCACCGTATTGGCCGTACCGGACGGGCAGATGCCAAAGGTGAAGCCATTTCTTTAATTGTGCCCGATGATGAGCATCATTTCAGGATTATTCAGAAAAAGATGAAGAAGAAAGTTGAAATGCTGGAGTCAGAAGACCTTGATTTGAATGGATTTTAATTGGTCTGCGTGAGTTGTAGAGTTTGCTGTTTACTTACATGAGGTCCAAAAGCGGGTTATGTCTATCTGAGTCACTCAATAATACCCGCTGACCATTCTGCACGTGCGATCTAAAAACTGCCATGATCGCTTCCACTGTTGCTTTGCCTTCGTACATGTTGCAAATCGGCTGTTGGTTGGTTTGAATACATTTCATTAAATCAATCACCGCTGCCTGATGTCCTTCAATCAATTGTGACAGGTTTTTTACAGATTCTTTTTCTCCAATTCCCTGGCTGCTAACCGCAATCCAATCCTGGCCATTCAGCTTTGGTTTGTTAATATTGACTGGCAAGAAATGCACTAAAGGCTCTGTATCAATCCGTATATCAAATATACCTTTTGTACCGATAATCTGCATTCCAAAGTTAGCATCCGAAGTTCCCTTTCCTTTTATAGAATCAAAATATACAGGAATACCTTTTTCCGAATCAAACCGTGCATGTAAACGGTTTCCGGCAACGGGTCCTATCCCTTCATCCCCCTCCAGCAAATCCGTTTTGTCAGCCCTTCGATTATCCTGGTAAAATGTTGCGCTGCATGCCACCAGTTTACCGGAAAACAAGGGTGCAAGATTAAGTACATGAGAGCCTAACACCCAGAGATCCTGTACTCCGCCACGGTGGTCTTCTTTTCCTCTCATTTTAATTTCCAGAATTTCTCCGGCAACTCCTGAATCCATCAGTTTCTGAACCCGAGGCAACACCGGATGATACCGATTCCTGTGCGCAAGCGCAATTTTGACACCTGATCTTTCCGCTGCAGCTACAATATCTTCTGCTTCTCCCAGATTACGGCAAAAAGGTTTCTCGACATATATTCCTTTAACTCCATACTTGATTCCTGCCATGATCATATCCCTGTGTTCATGTATATGACGTGGTGCTACACACAACAAATCGGGTTGCTCCTTACGAAGCATTTCCTGATATTTGGGATAAATCCTTTCAGCTTTCAAACGCTCCCGGGCTTTTTGCAGTCCATCTTTATCTTGATCTGCAATTGAAATTACCTTAATCTGGGGAAATGACAGCCAAAGTGTATCCATTCCATGACCATAATTGCCATGTCCGGTATGCCCAATCACAGCAACAGTTGTAGGTTTGTTTTTTCTTAATCCAGCTTTAACAGAACCTGCCAATAGCGACCCAGCAGCAGCTTGCATAAATATACGTCTGTTCATTTTTTTTATTTAAGCAATTGTGAGTACCAGACACCCTTTCTCTAAAACAAAATTATATGTACCCCAAAGCCTTTTGCTGTCAGTGAAGCACATATAATCTTTATAACTTAATAAATAGTGCAGAACTAAAATCAGATTTTTCGCAAAATGCCAAACCGGGCAGGACGATGAAATGCTGGTTCCTCCCCACTTAGAGTAGCATTCCAGCAGAGATATGACGAATTACCTACATCACCCACCCAATTATCCCCTTCCGGTTGTTGATGCAGTGCAATTCTGTAAAAGTTGAGTCTGTAATTTTCAGCATTTCCAATTAATGAAAACGGGACAAAAAACGAGCCGGACCACTCATTTTCACCTACTTCTACAGAATGGCGCACCCCCGCTTCTGCATGAGGAACCATCGTGAGATCCAGACTCAATCCATCCGGATTGTCAACCCATGCTGTAAACAAGGCATTATTAGGGTTAATTTCAAGTTCGAGGTATCTTTTCGGAACTTCTAAACCGCTCGCAATAAACAGTTCAAAAACTTCCTGATTCCACATATCCGTATTATGATCTTTATATGTATTAAATGCGGTATATGGATTATCATAACAAATGAACTTTACGGTCAGGCCGTCCTGCTCTGCCAGCACTTCAATCGCAGTCCTTTGAGAAGCTGGCTGACCACCAGTTGCCTGATACAGAATGCCATCTGTCACCTGGAGCCATTGATTTTTTTCTACTATTAATTCTGGAATTACTGTACCTGAAACCTCAGTATTCATCATATTTGAAAATTTTCAATTATTGGGCTTTTGCTAATGTGTTAAGATCTATATCATTCAAGGCTTTTTTTATCTGCTCCATCGAAACCCCGTCACCTTCTACTTTTACAATAAAACGGTCTGCTACAAGAACAGATATCTCACCGGATTTATCCGAATTATCGTATTTCTCAAAAGCTTTGTATCCACCAATCGATGTTGTTTTTTCATAGCCTGTTGATGTCTCCTTATCTACTTCAGAAAACGTCCAGGCAGCGAGTCCCATCATAGCAAAACCACTTACACCACCGGCATCAATCAAATCGATATCTATGGTAGATAGCCCATCCTCCGACTGATAAGTTGCTTCTGCAGTTGAAAGTGTAAAACCCATGGTTCCGTTTTTCTCTCCGCTGCTTTCCTTCAGGGGCAGTCCGGACGCATTGGCTGGCAACAGATCTTTCAATACCCTGAAATCAATGGGATCAACAGGTTCTTTATTCTCGAGATCTTCAGCCATTTTCTGGGCTTTCTCACCAAATTCTTTCAAAGCCTGCAATTGATTCTTAGGCTTTTCTTCTGTCGCTTCATTATTCCCTCCGCAAGAGGCGAATAATACAGTCGAAATCACAAGTACACACAAAAAAGGATTTTTCATAATTTTGATGGATATAGATGAACACAATCGATTTAACTCACAATTTTTGGCTGTCTCGACTTCCAAAGGAAATAAAAGCCTAAAAGTACTGCCGGTATACTCAGTATCTGCCCCATATTCAGTGACAGTTGATCCTCAAATGACACCTGATTTTCTTTCAGGAATTCGTAAAAAAAGCGAAGTGTAAAAATCCAGATCAAAAATATGCCCGTAAGGCTTCCTAAGGGAGTACTTCCTTTTTTCTTATTCCATAACAAGAACAAAATTCCAAAAAGCACTAATGATGATAGCGCTTCATACAATTGCGCCGGATGCCTGGGAACCTGGGTATATTCAAAATTTTGCATAAAAATAAAAGCCCAGGAAACATCTGAAGGACGGCCTACAATTTCACTGTTCATCAAGTTCCCAAACCGAATAAAAAATGCTGCCAGGGCGATAATAATAACCATTCTGTCTGCTACCCACAAATAACTCTGCCCGGTCGCTTTTCTACTTCTTGTATATAACCACAAGCCGGTCAGAATACCTATTGCCGCACCATGACTTGCCAAACCGGCAAATGGAGGTAAAAAGACCTCAAGCGGCCGGGTCAATAATACTTCAGGCTCATAAAATAAAAAATGGCCGATCCTCGCTCCTAATACCGTTGAAATAAGCATATAGAGGGTCAGTGCATCGATATCTGCCAGTGGCTTTTTTTCTGATTTAAAAATATGAACCATAATCTGTTGCCCAAAAAGAAATGCGGCAGCAAACAACAAACCATACCAGCGAACTGTAATGGGTCCTATTCCGAGGAATTCAGGGATTGTAAATAATTCAGGATCGGTATTCCAAATAATGTAAGAAAGCATCTGAAGGAAAATTGGTATATTTGTTAATTAAGCACTTTTCGTTTAGGAAACTAAGCCAGGTGCAAGAAAACACCATTAGAGCAAATGTAACACATTCCACTGTACGAAATGAAATTTTTAATGATTGGATTGGTAAAATTATATCAGGGGGTGTTATCCCCTTATTTACCCAATTCATGTCGATATACGCCCACATGTTCGCAGTATACGATTGAAGCCATTCAAAAACACGGATGGTGGAAAGGCTTCAGATTGGGTTTAAAAAGAATTTCACGATGCCATCCCTGGGGGGGAAGCGGCTTTGATCCTGTCCCCTGACATCAGCTAGTATTTACCCTCCGATTGCAATTTTACTCAATATGCTGTCAATGATTGTTCCGGTCCGGATGCCCTCAGCCTCGGCTTCATAATTCAGCAGTATCCGGTGATTCATAATATCAGGAGCCAACTCTTTTATATCTTCGGGGAGCACATAATCACGTCCTTCAAGGAAAGCATGTGCCTTGGCGGCAATATTTAAATGGATTGAAGCACGTGGAGAAGCACCAAACTGGATATAACGGGCTTCATCGCGAAGATTAAAGTCCAGCGGTCTTCTTGTTGCAAATATTAACTCAATAATATAGCGTTCCAGTGTTTCGGAGATGTTGACCTTGTTGATTTCACTACGGATCCCAAAAATATCCTCTTTGTTCAATAATGGGCTGATCTCATAACTGAAATTGAGGTTGGACATTCTCCTCATTACCTCCAGCTCTTGTTCCTTTTCAAGGTAATCAAGGTACACTTTCATCATAAAACGATCCAATTGCGCCTCAGGAAGCGGATACGTACCTTCCTGTTCAACAGGATTCTGCGTAGCCAAAACCAGAAATGGACGGTCAAGTGGATACGTATGATCACCTATAGTCACCTGCTTTTCCTGCATAGCTTCTAATAATGCCGATTGCACTTTGGCCGGGGAACGGTTTACCTCATCAGCCAGAATGATATTCGCAAAAATCGGCCCTTTCTTCACCTCGTAGTCGCCAATTTTAGGTTTGTAGATCATAGTGCCAATCAGGTCAGCAGGCAATAAGTCAGGCGTAAACTGAATCCTGTTAAAATCCAACTGCACTACCCTGGCAATCATATTTATTGTGAGTGTTTTGGCCAACCCAGGCACTCCTTCCAACAGCACGTGACCGCCAGAGAACAGACCGATCAGTAACCTGTTTAAGAGCTTTTCCTGCCCTACCACCACTTTCCCTACCTCATCGAGTACTGCTTTAATTTTTGGAATATATTCAGACATATTTAATAGTGTTATATACAATCACAGGTTAAACATCTAATTGGCAATACTTTAACCCGAGTAAACAGAAATAATCCACTGGCAAAACAATACATTATTAATTCTTGTTTTACTGCAATTTTGCAAATTTATTGTTTCTTTGTGGTTAATCATACCATACATCCAATAAGTTAAGAAATTACCAACAATTCTCATATAATTATGAAACCCACACTTTTGATTCTTGCTGCAGGGATAGGCAGCCGGTACGGCGGCATCAAACAACTCGATCAATTCGGCCCTGCAGGAGAAACAATTATTGACTATTCACTTTACGACGCCATAAATGGCGGCTTTGGTAAGGTGGTGTTCATTATCCGCGAAGAAATCAAAGAAGACGTCATAAAACTGTTCAGCCCAAAACTGGAGGGTAAGATCGAATTTGACTTCGCGATTCAGAGTGTTCAGTCTTATGTACCCGATGAACTCGGGACGATTGAGCGAACTAAACCGTGGGGAACAGGACATGCCATGTTATGCGCATCTGATTATACAGATACTCCATTTGCCATTATCAATGCGGACGATTATTATGGAAAAGAGGCTTTTGAAACCATGGCAAAATTCCTGTCAGAAGATTCAAATCCTCACGAACATGCACTGGTTGGGTATGAACTGGCTAAAACATTATCCGAAAACGGCACAGTTTCCAGAGGCATATGCGTCAGTGGAGAAAAGGATCACCTGATTTCGGTAACTGAAAGGACCAAGATTTACAAAGAGGGGAATCAGATCGTATTTGAAGAAAATGATACTAAGTTTCCTTTAGCACCTGAAACTCCGGTTTCAATGAATTTCTGGGGATTCAAACCATCGGTATTTCCGATCGTTAAATCGCTCTTTGAGATTTATGCCAAAGAAAATATGCACAACCCCAAATCAGAATTTTATATACCCACTGTGGTAACGCATATTATAAAAGAAGGACTTGGAGCATGCAGAATGTTCCACTCTGCATCAGATTGGTTTGGGGTGACTTATCCAGAAGATAAGCCGGCAGTACAGGCAGCTTTCAAAAAACTGCATGATGGCGAAGTCTACCCTGACGGTCTATGGAAAGAATAAATTATTCTCATACATGATTCTAGTATTGCTAATGGCGGGTTGATTTAATCCGCCATTTTTAGAATTACAGGTAACAAATTAATATTGGGTAGTTTTAAACCTGGGTAAATATCATTATTAAATTACCCAATAACGTCCTGGAAGAAAATATCCATTCCCTTTCATTGAGTTTTGGCTACAGCCTGCAAACGCTATTCGTAATAAGCACGGCACCGGAATATTTCTATTTAAAATTTTCAAAAGCGTCCGAGTCCTGAAACTCGAATCGTTAGGTTTTCAGCCTAAATTTAATGGTCAACTAAGATTCAATTTTCATTAACTGATTGAATTATATATATTTCCAGCTTCGGAGAAAACTAGTTGACTATGATAAAGTGGCTAAATCCTGTTGAATTGGAGACTGAAAACATCCTACTTATACCCATGAAATGGGCGCATAAAACAGAATTATTAAAGGCTTCCCTGGACGGTAATCTGGCAGAACTATGGTATACTACTATTCCACAACCAGGCAACATTGACCAATATTTTTCAAAAGCATTGGATGATTTTGCCGCGGACACAGGCCTTGCTTTTGTTGTTTATCACAAGAAGTTAAAAGTTATTATTGGCACGACCCGATATCTGAATGCAATTCCGGAGCATCGTAGGTTAGAGATTGGTTTTACCTGGTACGCCAAATCTTTTCAAAGGACTTTCGTCAATTCTGAATGCAAGTTGCTTCTACTGACACATGCATTTGAGGATTTAGGAGCCATCGCAGTGGAATTCAGAACACATTGGTTCAACTTTCCCTCCCGAAATGCAATTCTCAGACTAGGTGCCAAACAGGATGGAGTTTTGCGTAATCACCAGCTGCTGCCCGACGGGACTATGAGAGATACTGTGGTTTTCTCTATTATAGAAAGTGAATGGCCAGCTTGTAAACGATCATTGGCAGTTAAAATCGAACAGATTCATCAAAGTAGTCACGTCTAGCAATTATCTGATTTTTACTTATGAGAACATACATTTCAATCTTGCGGGGAATAAATGTATCCGGTCAAAAACTAATAAAAATGGAAGCCTTAACACGCATGTTTGAGGACTTAAAGTTTGAAAACGTTCAGACCTATGTGCAGAGTGGAAATGTAATATTTTCTACAAAAGATGCTGACTTTGAATTGCTGGGAAATAAAATCCAAGGTCGGATTAAAGAAACTTTTGGCTTCGAGGTTCCGGTAATTATTTTGGATGTAGATACACTGAACGAAATTATCGAAAATAATCCTTTCGCTAAAGATCATGTGAAAGATCCTGCATTCTGTCATGTTACCTTTTTGGCAGATGCACCTACCCATGTCAACTGGGAGGAAATTGTTTCGAAGGCATCTGATGGGGAAGATATTTATTTAATGGAAAGGACAGTCTATCTCTATTGCCCCAATGGCTACGGAAAAACCAAACTTAACAACAATTATCTGGAAAGAAAGCTGCGTGTACAGGCAACCACCCGGAACTGGAAAACAGTGGTTGAATTATCTAAACTTGCCAAACAACGTTAAAATAATATATCCTCGCATTCAACGATGTATACCTATTATTACCAAAAGGATATTCGGGTGTATCCGAATGAGGGAATGTTCAGACCGAATTGACATTACAGCAAACTTTAGACTCTTAGCCCTCCCTGCGATAAAACTTTCTTGAGACTTCATGCATGTGATTTTTACACAAATGAATATGATGAATATATCGTTGAATTGCCTTTAAACATGAAATCACAATAACCGTTTCTCGGCATTTTTATACTGTTGGCCCGGTTGAACTTTTTCTGCCTGATATGGCTTAATAAACCAAAATGCGGAATCTGAATTACCCTGGCATAATTTTAACAAAAACATAATTAGAGTGAATACTACGCCTTTACTTATTGTCATCCCACCCTTTACGCAGCTTAATACCCCCTATCCTTCTACAGTATATCTGAAAGGATTTTTAAACACCAGAGGTATTGCATGCGAACAGGCAGACCTTGGTATCGACGTAATTCTTACGCTTTTTTCCAAAAACGGACTAACAGACCTTTTCCGTTATATTGAAAATACATTTCAGACTCCACTGACGGATAACAGCCAACGAATCATTGCATTAAAGCAGGATTATATACAAACAATTGAACCTGTTATACGCTTTTTACAGGGACAAAACCCGACACTGGCTCATTTGATTGCACAGGAAGAGTATTTGCCACAAGCCGGCCGTTTTGCACAAACTGAAGATTTGGAATGGGCATTTGGATTGATGGGAGTTGTAGATAAAGCAAAACATCTTTCTACGTTATATCTCGAAGATTTATCTGATCTTATAATTGAGTGTGTAGATGAACATTTTGGCTTCAGCCGCTATGCAGAAAGACTGGGACGTTCGGCCAATCAATTTGACGAACTCTACCATGCACTCAATCAACCGCTATCCTATATTGACCAGCTTCATATAGCGCTGCTCAAAGGATATATAGAAAAATACAATCCTCAAATCTTAGGTTTATCGGTACCTTTTCCGGGCAATTTGTACTCTGCTTTCAGAGCTGCAGGATGGGTGAAAGAAAATTATCCTCATATAAGGACTGTGATGGGTGGCGGTTTTCCGAACACGGAACTGCGGTCTCTCAAAGATGCCCGTGTATTCGAATTTTTTGATTTTATTACCCTGGATGATGGAGAAATGCCTCTTGAACTGCTGATTGAACACGTGCAAGGTAAACGCCAATTACACGAACTCAAGCGGACTTTTGCGCTTTCCGAAAATAAAGAAGTCATTTATATCAATAACAATTCCTGCAAAGATTACCCGCAATCCGAAATAGGTACGCCAGATTATAGTGGTTTACGACTTAAAGAATATATATCTGTCATTGAAGTGGTGAATCCCATGCACCGGCTGTGGAGTGATGGTCGCTGGAATAAGCTTACCATGGCGCATGGATGTTATTGGGGCAAATGTACATTTTGTGATATTTCGCTCGATTACATCAGATTGTACGAGCCTGTAGCAGCGAAAATTATCTGCGACCGAATGGAAGCCCTCATTAATCAGACAGGTGAAACCGGATTTCATTTTGTTGATGAGGCCGCCCCACCTGCGCTGATGAGAGCCCTCGCCATTGAAATCCTAAAACGGGGGTTAACTGTCAGCTGGTGGACCAACATCCGATTCGAAAAAAGCTTCACTGGAGATCTTTGCCAGCTGCTGGCTGCTTCGGGCTGTGTGGCAGTTTCAGGAGGGCTGGAGGTGGCATCTGACCGGCTGCTGGATCTGATTCAAAAAGGAGTGACAGTGGCACAGGTTGCGCAGGTGAACCGAAATTTCACTGAAGCGGGCATTATGGTGCACGCCTATCTTATGTATGGCTTTCCGACACAGACAGCGCAGGAGACCATCGATTCGCTGGAAATGGTACGGCAGATGTTTGAAGCAGGAATCTTGCAATCTGGATTTTGGCACCAGTTTGCCATGACCGCCCATAGTCCGGTTGGCCTCCACCCCGAGGCTTTTCATGTAGTGGCCGAAAGAGGCAGTAATGTCACTTTTGCAGATAATGATATTATCCACCACGACCCAAAAGGCACTGACCATGAACAATTTAGTTATGGACTTAAAAAATCTCTGTATAATTTTATGCATGGCATTGGATTTGAAGAACCACTTCAATTTTGGTTTGACTTCAAAATACCCAAAACCAAGGTAAGCCCGGATTATATTGCAGACGTACTTGAAGAATCGGCGGGGAATATAAAAAGCAATGCTAAAATTTTATGGATTGGCACGATACCAACCATTCAAAAGATCACTTCAGGGAAAAAGAACAGGAATCGGGAGATAGTTCAACTTACTTTTCATACAAAGAAAGGCACTGAGACTATTCAACTGGATGCTGGTATCGGTGAGTGGTTTGTTGATCTACTGAAAAGAATTACACCTGCAGGTCCAAAAACGCTCACACTGAAAGAGCTGGAAGAGGACTACATAGCACATGGACTGGAAGATTTAAAGGATTTTGGATTGGTGTGGTACAACAAGCCCATCAATACGTTACCGTCTTTGTTGACACTGTAACAATTTCCCATTTATAGATGAGCCTGTTTTACAAAACCATATACGCTAATACAATATACCGGACTGTTTTGGCAAATGCCGTGATGAGAAAAAACAGCAGAAACCGCTCCCTTAATACCCCTGCAACAACCGTTATCGGATCACCTATGATGGGCATCCAGCTCAGCAATAAAAGCCACCGGCCATAGCGTTTATATAGTGCGGAAGTCTTTTCGAGTCGCTCCGGTTTGACCGGAAACCATTTTTTATCTTTAAAAGATTCAATCCCCCTGCCAAGAAACCAATTGATGACCGATCCTCCAACGTTTCCCAAACTCGCTACGGCAATTAACAGGTAGGTATTATAGCTGCCTGACAATAGCAATCCTGCCAGAACCATTTCCGATTGTGCCGGCAAAATGGTAGCTGCTACCAATGATGCTAAAAACAGGGACAAATACGCCATTAATCTATCAGGCTCTGATTATAATCAAGAACATAAAACCTTCAAATATTTATCAATATAAAACTGCTTCTCCTTCGATTTATATTGCTGAATAAATCGGGGATGCTCCAGCACAGTCAATTTGCCAAAGAATTTTTCTTCCTGGTTGATATCTGCCAGAAACAAAGCATTTTTCTTACCCAATACGAATACTTCTTCTGTATCAATCCCAAGTGCAATATGTTTGCGCAAGGTTGAAACCATAAAGCTCCGCACAGCATTAAAAAGCAAACGGTTATCGTAGTAATTAGCATTGACACCATCCAACGAGTTTTTCTGTTTGATAATTGCCAAAGGAAAAGGTGAATTGATGTAAAAGTGCCGATAAAATGCCTCTGCTCCTCCAAATGCAAGAATCATGTCATACATAAACACGGAGGAAATTTCGTGTGTATGTGCCGAGTGCATCGTAATTCCACAGACAGATTCCAATCTTTTGGTATCCGTAAACGGAACTCCTGTCACGCCAGCCCCGTGCCGACTCGGGTTTATCCCGATTATAAACTTGCGCTTTTCATAATCATGATAGTATTTACGGTAAAATTGCTCCATCACCACCAGGGTTTCAGGGTTTGCCAGGTAAGGATTCAATACCTGAAAGGTATCTGGCAGTTTACCTGGATAGTTCAGATTCCGGTTAAAAGCAATTACTTTCTCACCAAAAGTATGTTTCATGTGCGGATATTTTATAGTAAAACGCAGTATTGCTCCAATGGTTTCTTGCAAAATAAAATTCCGGCCCAGATGGACCGGAATTTCAATAAGCAAATTAAGCAATTTCTATTCTACTCCATATTTGTCGAGCAAATAAGTCATGGCCGCCATAGCTGCTGCTCCCAAATCTAGCTCTTTTTTATTGACAGTCTCAAAAACATCATTAGGTGCATGATGGTAATCAAAATAGCGATGCGAATCAGGGATTAAGCCCATTAGGACTGTTCCCGAATCGCCCAAAGGACCAATATCTGCTCCTCCGCCTCCTTTCCCCATTTCATACATACCATAGGGAGCAAACAAATGCGCCCATTGCATTACATGTTTTCTTTGTTCTTTGTTTCCTACAAAGCCAAATCCCATGGGCCGAAAACCTCCTCTGTCAGACTCAATGGCGGCTACATGTTTTTCACCCTTTGATTTTGCTGAATCGGCATAAACCACTCCCCCACGCAAACCGTTTTCCTCATTCATGTACATGACTGCGCGCAGCGTATGGCGCGGCTTATACCCCAGTTGTTTCAATAAGCGCAAAGCTTGAATAGATTGCACACATCCGGCACCGTCATCATGTGCCCCTTCGTTTACATCCCACGAATCGAGATGCCCGCCTACAACAATGTATTGATCTGTTTTTGATGACCCTTTCAATTCACCAATCACATTATGAGAATCAGCATCTTCAAGCATTTCACAATGTTGCTCTAAAAAGAACTCGATTTTTTTCTCTTCCTTTAGAAGCTGACTCAATTTTTCAGCGCCTTTCGTACTGATCGCCGCAGCAGGGATAAGCGGCACACCCGATGTATAACGCATTCCACCTGTGTGAGGAATGTCATCCAGGGCGGTAGTCATTGACCTTACAATCGCACCGATCGCGCCCATCCCTGCCGCCTCAATGGCTCCATTGGCACGCTGTTCTGCTGCCAATGCATAAGAGCGAAACATATCCATATACGTAGGATCCATCGGTCTGTTAAAAAACACAATCTTACCCTTCACTTTTTCCCTGGGCATACTCCGCAGTTCCTGAAATGATTTTACTTCCAAAATCTCAGCCCGAATCCCTCCCTTGGGCGTAGCAATAGACCCACCCAAAGCCAATACAGGTACACTAATTTTTTTCTTACCATCTATGATATAGGCATTCTCTTTTTTTCCACGTACCCAGTGCGGTACTTTTACATTCTGTAAAAAAACCTGGTCAAAACCTTCTTGTTCCATCAGGTTTTTGGTATAAGAAACAGCCTTTGCAGCCCCTTCTGAACCGCTCAATCTCGCCCCAATCTCTTTGGTCAGGTGTCGTAACCACTCATATTGGGTATCATCCCTTAGGGCAGTATCAAATATTTTTTGTATAAAAACAGAATCCTCCTGAAAGGATTTTTGAGCATGCCCGGGAATTGAAAAGAGAAAGGTTAAAACAATTAAATGTAGCTTTTTAAACATGGTACTTTATTAAATGAGTTGGAATTCCAAAAATAATAAAATTGGCTGAGCAAAACGGAATTCCATCAAAATGCCTAGGTTTTACTTGGTAAGACCCAAATTTTCATACATATCGTATATATTTGCCGCATCCTAAACACGACAAATGGATTCAGATTTATGAAAAATCTACATTTGATTTTTCCCCGCGTACACTACAGGGGTATCATATCAGTCTTATGCATTCAGATACTCTTCCTATTACAAACCGAAGCACAGGTAGCATTGAAAGCTCCGACAGTCAAATCTGAATTTCAGGAATACTTTGAAAAATGTGGCGTAACCGGTACTATTTTGATTTTCGATGAAACCAAGAAGAGCTATTTTACCAATGATTTGTCGGCTATTGATGAAATATCCTTGCCAGCATCCTCATTTAAAATAATTAATCTGCTCATTGCGCTGGAAACAAAGGTCATCGCTGATGAAAGTGAAGTAATAAAATGGCCGGGAACAACCGACACGACGCTTTATGGCTACAGACCGGATATTTATAAGGATATGTCAGTCAGGGAAGCCTTTCAGGCTTCGGCAGGATGGGCATTTATGGAAATTGCTAAAAAGGTAGGCAAAAGCACTTATCATCAATACCTGGCCAAAGCCGGATATGGGAATGGGAAAGTGTTCGCAGCATCAGATGACTTTTGGAATTTCGGCGAATTTGGCGTTACTCCTCTCCAACAAATGGATTTAATCAGAAGGCTCTATTATGATCAGCTCCCTTTCTCCAAAAGAAACATGGCCATTGTCAAACAAGTCATGAAAGATGAAATCACACCCTCCTATTCCATCCATGCAAAAACGGGCTGGACACGTGATAATGGAATCAATACCGGCTGGTGGGTGGGTTATATTGAAAAAGAAAACGGACCTTGTTTCTTCGTCACCAGGCTGTTGCAAGATAGAAAATACAACCGAAAGGATTTCGGAAGCTGCCGGAAAACGATTACCAAACGCATACTTGAGGATTTGAAGGTTATTTGATGTTAGGCTTATTTGTATTTCTTTATTTATTATCAAACCTGGGGATTGGATTATGGGCTTCGCGCCGAATTCATTCTACCCGTGATTTTGTACTAGCCGGCAGAAATCTTCCACTGGGCCTGGCCATTTCTGCTACTTTCGCAACCTGGTTTGGATCCGAATCCATTATGGGGGCACCTGCTGAATTCCTGAAAAAAGGTTTATTAGGTATAATCGAAGAACCATTTGGAGCGGCACTTTGTCTGCTATTAATCGGGCTGTTTTATGCCAGAAAATTTTATCGTATGAATATTATTACATTCTGCGATTTCTTCAGAATACGGTTCGGGCGCAAAGCAGAACTTCTGTCAGCCATATTAATCATCCCCTCTTATTTCAGCTGGATCGCTGCACAACTCATTGCGATGGGTATCGTCCTGAAAATTGTTTTGGGCTGGGAAATGCTTCCTTGTATAATATTGAGCTCCACTGTTGTGATAACTTATACGGTATGGGGTGGCATGTGGTCCATTTCAATAACTGACTTTTTTCAAACAATCATGATAATTGCGGGTCTGGTCATTGTAGCAACACTGATGTACACACGGCTAGACAATATCGAGCAGCTAACGAGCCGCATGCCAGATGATTTTTTCAATTTTTTCCCACAGAATACACTCCATGGTCACCTCCATTATATTGCAGCATGGATAACCATTGGCTTGGGTTCCATACCCCAGCAGGACGTATTTCAGCGGGTTATGTCGGCCAGGACTGAAAAAATTGCGGTTCAGTCGTCTATTATCTCTTCCGTTCTGTATGTATCAGTGGCACTGATTCCGCTTTTTATCGGCTTATGTGGCTATGTCCTATACCCTGAATTGGCTTCCAAAGATCTTCAGATGATGATTCCTGATATGATCATGATTCATACCCCGTTGGGGATCAGAATAGTATTTTTTGGTGCTTTGGTATCTGCTATTCTGAGTACTACCAGCAGTGCAGTGATGGCCCCTGCCACAGTATTTGGTGAAAATATTTTGAAATTTGTTAAGCCAGATCTTACAGATCGTCAGGTGTTATTTGCTATCCGCTGCGGCATTGTGGGCATCACGATTATCTGTATCGGACTCGCTAGTACGCGGGAAAGCATTTTTGAACTGGTAGCCGAATCATCCGCATTCAGTCTGGTTTCGCTGTTTATTCCGCTAACAGCCGGATTGTATTGCCCGTGGGCTACTTCCAGAGGCTGCATGATGTCAATGATTGCAGGACTGAGTACCTGGCTCATATGTCTGCAACTAAATACCGAATACCCGCCACTACTTTACGGACTGCTGGCAGGGGCTGTAGCCTTGGTTGCAGGAGGAATCAGGAAACAAGAGGCTACACCTAAAACCACCCACTGATTACTAATGAAGGATACCGTATATCAATTCTCTATACAAATCCTGTTCACTCACTGACCCACTGTCCACCCCTTTAATTTTAGCATCAGTCATTCGCAGGAGATGAATAATATTTACCAGCTTGGCTACAGGATAATTTCTGCTTGCATGAAGGTAATCTTTGGTAAAAAAAGGATTCACTCCCAACGCTGTCGCCAGTGATTTTTCTGATTTATCCGGGGTAACGTGGGTAATCAAAACTTTGCAAAAATAGTTGTAGAGCATGGCCACCGTTCCTATTAATGGGTTTTCCTTGGTATTGGCTGCAAAACTATTGATAATCATATTTGATTTGAGAATATCACGCTGTGCAAGCGCCTTCTGCAATTCAAAAATATTATACTCTTTACTGATTCCTACGAAATTCTCTATCAAGGCGGCATCAATGCCTTCTCCAGCCTTGAGGTTAATCATTATTTTGTCAATTTCCCCGGCCAGTCGTTTCAAATCATTTCCTATATTATCAGCAAGCATCTGAATGGCTTTGGGGCTGATTTTTACACCTTCTGCCTGGCAATAGCCAGCGATCCAGTCTGGAAGCTTGTTTTCATAAAGTTTTTTCGATTGCATCAGTACCCCACGGGCCGCAATTGCTTTGACATAGGCTTTGCGCTCATCCGCATTGCCATGAAAACAAAACACCAGAACTGTACTCGTCAACGGGTTGGCTACATAGTCTTCCAACCACTTCTGTTGTTCTTTCTGATCAATACCCTGAAGACGATGCGCTTCTTTTACCAGAATCAACTGGCGATCATGCATGAAGGGAAATCGCTTGGCATGGCCGATCACTGAACTCAAATCGTGGTCTTTTCCATATAGTACAAACTGATTAAAGCTTCTGGCCGAATCCGGGATCACGCGTGACTCCAACTCGTGTGCGACTCGGTCTATATAAAAAGGCTCATCACCATGTAAAAAGTAAACCGCATTATATTTTTTCGCTTTGATATCTTTTAAAACAGATTCCGGAGTTAAAGCAGCCATTTATTTACTATTTAAAAAATCAGCACAGAAAACCTGGAGTTCAGGATAGAATTCAAAGAAAAATGCCTCGTAAAAACCAGTATTTTCTTCTAAGTCCTGTTCAGCCCCTTTCAATCCACTTCTGAATTCATTTCTTCTGGAAAGATTATTGAAAGTATTGCCGATCCCTTCCATATTTTGGTAGCGCCTCAGCCATTCCTGACTGATCATGGCATCTGCCAGCGGGATCATTGAGGACGGAATTAAACCTTTATTTTCTGTGATTACCTTATGTATTTTCGTGACAAAGGTATCCAAATTTACCGGATAATAGGTTTCAAAATGATTGGCGAGGAAGTAATCAAAATAAATATCCGAAACCACACCCGACCACTTGCCAAAGCGAGGGGCCATCAACCGTTTCATTCTTTTTAATTCCGGATGGGTATCCGTGAATCTATCTATTTCTCTGTGCAGCATAACTCCTTTACCCAGGTCTTCCGGCCACATTTTCAATCTTTCCGGAGTAAGCTTTCCTTTTATAAAATCACCTGTAAAATTCCCCATGATGACATTTGGGGAATCTCCTGAAAGTGCTAAATGTGCAAGAAAATTCATAAATAATTTTAGAATAATTACGCGATCACTTTATTTTTACTAAAATAAATGTAGGTTTGTATAAGAGTACGAACACTCAAATTTAACTAATTTAACAAATGAAAATCGAAAACAACATAGTCGTTTCACTTACTTATGAGTTAAGCATCCCGGATCATAACGGCGAATTCGATGTCATAGAAGTTGTTAATGACGATCAACCTTTATATTTTATTTTTGGTCAGAGCGGTTTGCCGGATGGGTTTGAAGCTTCCCTGGAAGGGTTAGCAGAAGGAGATGAATTTGATTTTGAAGTTGCACCTGAAGCCGGATACGGAGAAATAGATGTGGAAGCCTATGTGGAGTTGCCCCGTTCTCTTTTTGAGTCCGAAGAAATTGATCAGGAGGAATTATTGACTATTGGCAATATTATTCCCATGACCAACGAGGAAGGTCACCAATTGCACGGACAGGTTACAGAAGTAGGTACTGATTTTGTGGTAATGAACTTTAACCATCCTTTGGCAGGCAAAAAAATGCATTTCAAAGGAAAAGTGCATAAACTTCGCCAAGCCACTGCCTCTGAACTTGAACATGGTCATGTTCATGGTGAAGGCGGTGTTCATCACCACTGATAATAAGATCACGGGAATTCAGTCAACCGTACTATTTACGTTGCCTGAATTCCTGTTGGTGTAAACTGTTCTACCTGTACACCAAACTTTCTGAGAAACTCTACGCCTTCCTCCTTGCCTATTCCTTTATAAGCTGCATAAGAATTCAAAAAAAGCACCTTTGTGATTTTCATAGTATAAATTACTCTTGCGCAGGCAATACAAGGTGCAAGCGTGACATATAAAGTTGAACCTTCAATATTAGATCCATTTTTTACTGCAAACAGAATCGCATTCTGTTCAGCATGCAACGCCAGTGAGCAGCTTCCTTTTGAATCCCTTGGACAACCTTCTTCCGGAAATTCCTCATCACAGTTATGCGTTCCTGAGGGCGGACCATTATATCCAATGGAAATAATTCTGGTGTCTTTGGCAAGTACCGCACCTACCTGGGCTTTAATGCAATGCGACCGGCTGGCCAGATTAATGGCAAGATTCATGTATATATCGTCAAATTCAGGAACGATGTCTGTTTTTAATACTGGCATTTTATTATCTTAATGGAGCGTTATGAATCACAAGAATAATTTTAACTCAAATTTCTGTGCAAATTAAGAAAGCTGCGTATTGTAACAATAGTTTTTTTTCGATTATCCGTCCGGCAATCGTGATGTGGGCTATGATCTACCTGTTCATCGGGAATGATTTACTGGCTCAATCCTCTTCTGGCAATGTTACAATCCAGCTCAAACCTGAGCTTATTAAGCTGGACCATACGCCGTCTTATTATATCCTGGATGTGGAAGAAGGAAGAGAGCGGACAGTCGGAAAAAATATTGGAAAAATTCTTCATAACGGACAAACCCAAAACATTGCATTTGCGCAAACAGCAGAAAAATCACTTTATAATTTTTGGGTGACTTCTACACCACGCCGCGATTCGCTCAGTGTACCTGCTGTTGTAAAAATTGAACAATTGAAAATATCGGAATCTACCGGAATTGATAATCTGATCAAAGGAACCCTGGATGTTACCTTTCAGTTTTATTGGAACCGGCAACAGATACCGGTTCAATTGGTACAATACAAAGCACAACAAGCCTATACCCGTTCAAGCAATATTCAGTCCGATTATGAATCACTGATCCGAAACACACTTATCCATGCACTGCGTTATTTTGATAAGTGGATGAAGGAAAATGAAGGGAAGAATCCTGCGCTGGCACGAGGTATAGCCATCCGGTTTACGGATTATGTAAATCATAATAACAAGGATACCGTATTTTACGATTCAGCAAAGCCGCTGGTTTGGTCAGACTTCCGTGCGCAACCGCCAGGAAAAAGTCGTTATGCAGCTTCCATTTTCACCAGCTTCGCGTATGAAGGCAGTTCTGTTTTTAAAGGGCAATTTTTGGAAGTGACGCTTACCTTCAGCGTTTTTATGGTAAAGGACATGTCATGGAGAAAAGCAGAGGTAACCAATGATTACTCCCTGGCTCATGAACAGCTTCATTTTGATATAGTACAGGTAATTGTCAATCGGTTCAAAAACTACCTTGCAAAGGCCGATATATCCATAGAAGATTATGATAGCCAGATACAATACCAGTTTATCGAGTTTTACAGAGAGATGAATAAGTTACAGAAAGCGTATGATGACGAAACCAATCATGGTATTAACACCTCCGCACAACGTTCATGGCAAGAAAAGATAAGAAAAGAGCTCGCGAATACCCAATAATTATCGGACCTTATTTCTGAATACTAAAAGAACCATCGGTGTGTAAGTCAGTGTAGCCGATTTTATGGGAAACAAAATATTCTCTCCATAATTCTCTCTGACGGAAACTCAGCCTATTGTCAAGAATGAAATAAGCATCAGACGGCAGAACACCGGAATGCCGGGTATTGAATGGAGCATTGATAAGAAAAACATTTTGGGCATCCTCTGATTTCCTCCCATCTGCAATACTCTCTATCTGATGGTCCGTAAACCGAATCACAGGCTGGTACCCCTCCCAGCTAACAAACCAGTCACTGCCCTGGGCAGTTTGTCCAGGCAAAATATAGGTTGGGTTGGATACTTGATTCTGAACAACATAATCTTTGATAGTATAGCGATATTCTGTGTCAGATAAGGGCTGTGGAGTTATGAGAAATAATTGTCCCCGATCAAGAATAGAAACCAGAAAATTATTCCTGATTGAATGAAATACCAACCCGGTGTACTGCTTTGAAAGAAATTGCTGTGTGATCGAATACATCGAAAATAATGCAAAAAAAATAAAACAAAGTTTGACAACTTCTCCCTTTTTTCTGCTTAAACCATACCATCCAAAAAATAAAATAAATATCATTAGTGATAACATTTGAATAAAATCAAAGGGGATGTTATCCAAAACGGGTACGGGCAAATATTGGGGAATGGTAACGCAGTAGTTGGTAAGTATGGCAGACCAGGTAACCACCCATCCTACCAAGAGAGTAATAAAGGGTATGGATAGCCAGGAAATGACAATTAGTAAGAATGCAGCTGGTAATAAAATGGATGAAATAGCAATGACTAAAGGATTGACCAACAAAAACCAGGTTGGAAACTGGTGAAAATAGAATAAAGTCAGTGGCAACGTAGTTATTTGTGCGGCTACGGTGGCAGCGATCATAGACCACACATACCGACCGATTTTGTTTTGTATTTTCCAGGCCTTTTCAATGGGCCGGTTGAATACCATCAGACCCACCATAGCCAAAAACGAAAGTTGAAACCCAATCGAATAAATAGCCATCGGATCAGTAAGCAAAATAAAAAATGCAGCGATCCCCAAGGTGTTCAGTGGCGCTTGATTCCGGACAAAGGTTGCTGCAATTGCCAGCATCAGGCACATGATAACTGACCTTTCGACTGATGCAGGCATTCCTGTCATCAATCCGTAAATCAGGAGCATACTGCTTAACAAAATCAATTGAATAAATCTTCCACCCCTGAATCGCCTCAGCCATCCTAAAAGACTTTGGATAACTACAAAGAAAATACCCACATGCAATCCGGAAACTGATAGAATATGCACAGCACCTGAAATAGTGAATGCATCTACCAATTCATTGCGCAGATCATCCCTCCGGCCTAGAATCATGGCTTTGACAAGTCCATAGGCATCATCATTTTGTATATTCAGCCTGAAAATCTCATCTGCTTTTTCTGAAAGTGAGTAACTCCATGTGACTGGATTCCATTTTTGTTCTACTTTGCCCAAAATCGAATACTGCCCGTTTCTTAAGTAATCGACATAATGAATTCCTTGATATTGAAGGTAATTACCATAGTCAAAGCTGCCCGGATTCATCGCTCTGATCGGCTCCTTCAGACGCTGGCGGGTCTGGATAATACTTCCAGGACGCGGAATTTCATCTACGTCCAATGGTAGCTGTATCAATGCACGGCCAAAAAATTTATGTAGCGAATCGTTTCGTATCAAATGGGAGATTTCCGCTTCATAACGATACGACTCCGCCCGCTTTTCCGGCAGGGTCTTGATAATGGCTACATATCCATTATAAGGCATTGAAGTCATGCTTTTTTGCCGATGCGCTTCTCCCCTATGAAAAAACGCTCCCAGAAAGCCCATCAGAAAACAGGCGATTGATAGCAATGCAACGACCTTCTTGTTTTCCTTTCTTTTTAAAAAGAATATACCGGCAACGATACTCGTGCAGATTACCACAAACTGCAACCATAAAACCAAGTCGCTCTGAAACGAATGCTGAAAAAGCCGGTTACAGAGGATTCCTGCCACTAACAAACATGCCAGTTGCAGGAAAGGCGCCGAAGACAGCATGTCTTTTGCAGGTTATTACTCTACAATAAACTTCTTCGAAATCTGTTCATTACCTGCCTCGATGCGTACCACATATACTCCGGGAACCAACGATTCTGTAATGACGGGAATATACCTGCTTTTGCTCCGTAAGTAGCTGGAAGTTGATATACGGTCTCCTGATAAGTTGTAGACTGAAACAGTGATATTTCGCTCTCCTTCGAAAGTGATTCCCAGCTGCATCCATTCGGTAGATGGGTTAGGAAACATATCAATGGTCAATTGAGGAGAATCTTTTAACTGGGAGAGTTTCGAATTTCTGACCAGCTCTCTGCGTAGCGGAGAAGTTTCAAGAACGGTGCGCATCCGCTCTATCTGGCCTTTGGTGAAAATATTCATGCATTTATCGGGTGTATAGTCCATAAAATTTTCAATCATTTTTAGTGTGTTTGGGGCTTCTGAAGGGCAAGCTGTAAATCTTTCCTCACACGAATTTTCATTCTTGCCATCGGCCGTTGGTGTATCATCTACAAAGTCGTCTCCGCAGTAACTATCCCCCCATATATGTCTGAGACCCAACCAATGGCCCACTTCATGTGTGGTAGTTCTTCCATCCGAATATAATCTGTTTGTGTTATTAGTACCCGCTCTGCCGAAATATCGATAGTCGATAATGACCCCATCTGTTTTCTCAATGAGGCCCTCTGTATCCAGACCGTTTATAGCCGATCCCAGCGGGAATTGCGCCACACCCAGATAACCGCCTGTAAGCCGGCACACCCAGATATTCAGGTAATTTGTCGGAGGGAAACGTTCATAGGTTAGGTCCGACAATTCTTCTTCGGTCGTACAAGTGTTACAGATACGAAATGATTCCTTGGTGGTACGGATTCTGTTGATACCTGAAAATCGCTTTTCTTCCAGGGAAAAATCACCCACAGGTTTCCCTGCAATATCATATTCAGCCAGTTGAAACTGGATAAACGAATCGCCTCCACGCTCATCCGTATTAAAACCGGGTGTATTGCGCATGCGGCGGTAATCTTCATTTAATACTTCTATCTGACTTCTGACCTGGTCGTCAGTGAGGTTAGGGTTGGAAGAAGGATTACTGAAATCATCAGGATCCTGACTTACCAGATGCACGACTACCGGAATAGTAATTATCTCCTGATCATCCAGTAGTCGTGCACTTTTCAATCGCCTGGTTGCCTTATAGTCTGCAATGCTGTTTTCATTCAGTTCACGCAATATTCTCCATCGGCTATCCTGTGCTGAACGTGCCGAATCACGCTCATAAGTCCCACAGCGGGAAATAAACTCATCCTGGTGCTGGGCATTAAGTTCATTGGACAAGAACATCCCAGCGATCCCCAGAAAGATCATTTTATTTCCCAGACTTCTCATATGCAGCCAGAATTTTCTTCACAAGTTTATGACGTACCACATCATCGCCATCCAGTTCAACAAATCCTACCCCTTGTACACCTTTCAGTATCTCAGTAGCCTCAATCAAACCTGATTTGCTGTTTTTAGGTAAATCGACCTGTGATTTGTCTCCAGTGATTATAACTTTCGACTCAGGTCCCATACGTGTAAGGAACATTTTCATCTGCATGGGAGTGGTGTTTTGCGCCTCATCCAGCAAGATAAATGCCTTGTTCAAAGTACGGCCACGCATATAAGCGAGTGGTGCAATTTCAATTACCCTGCTTTCCTGATAAAGTTTCAGTTTATCAGCAGGCAGCATATCATCCAGTGCGTCATATATAGGACGCAGATAAGGATCAATTTTCTCTTTCAGGTCGCCGGGAAGAAACCCCAGGTTTTCACCAGCTTCCACAGCCGGACGAGTAATGATTATTTTCTTAACCTCTCTGTTTTTCAAAGCTTTTACCGCAATGGCCACCGCAGTATAGGTTTTTCCAGTCCCGGCAGGGCCAACCGCAAATACAAGGTCATGGGTTTTGGCCGTATCCACCAGTTTTTTCTGATTAGGAGACTTGGCCTTCACAACAATCCCTTTATTGCCGTATACGATCACATCCTCATCATCATTCGTCTGGTTATCAGCAGGCATTGAACCTGTACCTAGCAACCGCTTGATATTATCCTGGTTCAGTTTACCAAATTTATTCAGATGATTCAGCAGCATTTCAATTACTTCCGAAATCCTGTTTATGTCGGGCTCTGTCCCTTTAATCCGGATTTCATTTCCCCTGGAAATTATTTTGCTCTTTGGAAAAGCAGCGGCTACTATTTTAATGTTCGCATTCTGGGCTCCCAGAAAATCTATCAGCGAAACATCCTCTATGGTGATGGTTTTTTCTAGCAAATGAATTGTAATGGTTTAAAGTACAAACTGGGTATTCACCTGAAACAAAAATAATTTTAATAAAGTTTTTTGCAAAATCAGTAATTCCATGCAACATCTTTCTAAAATCACTTAAATAATGGTCTCATCTATATTTTAAATACAATAGTACTATATTTTACTTGTCCATTTTCAAGATATCAAAAATGTTACGGAACAAACTTCCAACTCTCATTCCCAATCCGTAATATTGTATAGTTTATTATAGTACCTTATATTTTTTTTCTTGAAAAAATCATCAACCATACCGTCTGGGGCTTCAAGACCCAAATCACCCAATCTGTATCAGGCAATTGACACAGGAATGGGCAAACTTCCGCCACAAGCCATCGATGTGGAAGAGGCAGTGCTGGGTGCTTTGATGATAGAAAAAGATGCACTTTCAGCCGTAGCGGATATTCTCAAACCAGAGAGTTTCTACAAAGACGCGCACAAGCGAATTTATTCCGCTATTATCAATCTTTTTGCCAACTCTGAACCGATTGATCTGCGGACAGTCAATGCCAAACTACGGAGCACAGGGGAACTGGAACTGATCGGTGGAACTTCCTATATCACAGGACTGACCGCTAAAATCAATTCAGCTGCCAATATTGAATACCATGCCCGGATCATTTCCGAAGCGGCTATCAAACGGGAACTGATCACCATTTCTTCTGAGATTCAAAAAGAGGCGTTTGAAGATACTACCGATGTATTTAAGTTACTGGACAGAACCGAACAGGCACTTTTTAATATATCGGAATCAAATATCCGAAAAAATTATTCTGACATGGGCAGCTTGATGAAACAGGCACTTGATGAACTTGATCAGAAAAAAAACAATACAGATGGTCTTACGGGGGTTCCTTCAGGATTTAGCAGCCTGGATCGAATGACCTCCGGCTGGCAAAAAACTGAACTTATTATCCTTGCAGCAAGACCCGGTATGGGTAAAACTGCATTTGTGGTATCGGCACTCCGGAATGCAGCGGTGGATTTTAATATGCCGGTAGCGATTTTCTCTCTTGAGATGTCCTCTGTCCAGCTTGTAAATCGTCTTATTTCGGCCGAAGCAGAAATCGAAAGTGAGAAACTTAAAAAAGGGAATCTGGCACCGCATGAGTGGGAACAAATGCACCGAAGAATTAACAAGCTTACCAATGCACCTATTTTTATCGATGACACCCCTGCATTATCTATCCTCGAATTGCGGGCAAAATGCCGGCGTCTAAAAGCCCAGCATGATATCCAGATGATCGTGATTGACTACCTTCAGCTGATGTCGGGCGAGACAGGCGGACGTGCTGGAGGAAACAGAGAGCAGGAGATTGCCATGATTTCCAGATCACTCAAAAACCTGGCCAAAGAACTGAATGTACCTGTCATCGCATTATCCCAGCTGAGCCGTGCTGTGGAAACTCGTGGTGGTGAAAAACGACCCCAGTTATCTGACTTAAGGGAGTCAGGATCCATCGAGCAGGATGCTGATATGGTACTATTTCTCTACCGCCCGGAATACTATGGGATTACACAGGATGAGAACGGAAACTCAGTAGCCGGGATTGGCGAAGTGATTGTTGCTAAAAATCGTAGCGGATCTTTGGACACCGTTCAACTCCGTTTTATCGGCAAGTTTACTAAGTTTGGCGACCTTGATTCTTTCTATTCTCAGGTACCGGATTCCCGTGACCGAAGTATTCCGGCGGGCAATAATCTGGACAATTTTGAAAGTGCAGGATTACGCACCACTCCTACCACCATTGGCAGCAAAGCCAACCGAATGAACAACTTTGACTTTCAGGGACCAGGCGATGATGCACCTTTCTGATTAATCTATACTTTTATCAGTACAAGCATATCCCAGAAATTAAAAAGGCAACAGTTACACACTGTTGCCTTTTTAATTAAACCAATATAATTGACTGAAAATAAGATAGTTAAAACCGAAATTATGTTTAACAAACAAGATCCTTCCAACCGCTTATATATATGACAATATTATATTATAATATAAAAAAATCATCGTTTCTTTAACAATACTACGTTCTCTACATGGTGTGTATGCGGGAACATATCCACCGGCTGAATCTTCTCTACTTTATACATCGATTCCATCCAAAGCAGGTCTCTGGCCTGGGTAGCAGGATTACAACTTACATACACAATCCGATCCGGTGCCGCCTTCAATATTGTTTCGACCACAGGTTGGTCCATCCCTGCTCTGGGCGGGTCGGTGATGATCACATCCGGACACCCGTTTTTAGCAACAAAATCATCGTTTAGCAAATACCGCATATCCCCTGCTAAAAAGTTAGTATTGCTGATATTGTTCACTTGGGAGTTCACTACCGCATCTTTTACTGCTTCCTCTACGTACTCAAGCCCGGTCACCCATTTTGCCTGGCGGGCCACAAAATTGGCTATGGTTCCTGTACCTGTGTAGAGGTCATACACCAGTTCGTTACCGGTAAGTGCCGCATACTCCCTGACAATAGAATACAATTTATGTGCCTGATCTGAATTTGTCTGATAAAATGATTTCGGGCCTACCAGAAAAGTAAAGTCCTCCATCTTTTCTCTGATGGTTGTCTCCCCGGCAAAATGGATGGCTTCCTGATCCTGGTAAGAATCATTGCCTTTTGTGTTGACAATATAATAGAGCGAACTCACCTCCGGGAACGTTGTCCGGATAAACGCCAGTACCATGCCAATATGCTGATCATCCTGTTCGGCAAACTGTACGATGACCATGATATCACCAGAATTGGCAGTACGGATAATGATATTTCGTAACAGGCCTTCGTTTTTACGCAGATCGTAATATGGCAACCCTAGCTGTTGGGTAAAAGCATGGACCGCATTTCTGATTTTATTGGAGGGTTCTTCCTGCAAATGACAATGATCGACTGTGAAAACCTTGTCAAAGCGCTTGGGAACATGAAAACCCAGTCCGTTACGGGACAACTCCCCACCCTGTCCGATTTCCTCTGCTGTCAGCCAGCGGTAATCTGTGAAAGTAAACTCCAGTTTGTTCCGGTAATACAGAAGTTTATCAGCCCCTACAATCGGGTTGACAGGAACATCTTTAATGCCAGCAATCCGCTGCATCTGATCTTTTACCTGACGCTCCTTAAATTTAATTTGTTCATCATAGGTGATATGTTGCCATTTACAACCCCCACAAATATCAAAATGCTGACAGTAAGGTGTCGATCTCATGGCGGAGTAGCTATGAAAATGCGTGACCGCTGCATGCATGAATCTTTTCTTGCGACCGGTCACTTCCAGGTCGACCACGTCGCCGGGAGCGACATTCCCTTCTATAAAAACAACTCCGTCATCCGACTTATAAATGCATTTACCTTCCGCCGCAAAATCGTCTATTGTTACCTTTTCGAATCTTTTTTTCTTGGACATTATTTCAAAATATCATTAAATCTACAGCAAAAGTAAGGCATCCTCCCTTACGAATACAAACTTATTATTCCACCAAATCAGTTGCCATTGATCAATACTCATCAGAACCGGTACTTTATGCCCTTTATTGAATTCTTTGATAGCAGGGGAAGCAGAAGAAGGATATGCTCTTAAAAAAGAAGGCTCATCTTTAATGATACCATAATGAAAAAACTCTGTCCAGTTAAAAACAACGAGTAAGGCGATCAGATAAACGGTCATGAACGAACGGTGTACCGGCCTGATTCTCTCCTTTAATTTACTTTTCAGGAACATGATTCTGAGAATATAAAACCCAAAAAGGATCAGGACAAAATAGACCAGGAAGCCATATCGCTTGAAATAGATTACGAAATAACTGAAATCATTAAAATCATATCCACTTAACTGGTGGACCTCTCCCATGGTGGACATTTTTTCAAACAGCGCGATGGTCGGTTCATATTTTGAAACCCGGCTCAGATTATACAGACATTGGGTATAGTCACCTTCTTTTTCGTAGATATAGGCCAGTTTGAGCAAAATATTGGGATTCACGAATTTTTCCTTTTCAGCATGTACCTGATAAATCTCTTTTGCTTGCTGAAACTGCCCTATGACAAATAGTGAATCTGCCAGTTTAAGCGTGTGATTTTCAGTTGCTAAACTTTTTATAGAAAAGAAAAACAAAAATGAGAGAGAAAAAAATAAAAAGTTTTTTTGCATACTGTCTTGCACAATAGATCAAATCCGTCTACTTTTGCATCGCAATTAAGGAAAAAGCGACAGCTAATCCAAGAAAAATAGCAACCGATTCCGTAGCTCAGCTGGTAGAGCAATACACTTTTAATGTATGGGTCCTGGGTTCGAATCCCAGCGGGATCACTTCAAAGCTTCACAGAAATGTGAGGCTTTTTTGTTTATATCCCAATCGTAGCTCAACTGGCAGAGCAACCGTGCGACGGAACGACACTTTTAAGGTATGGGTCATGGCCGGGGGCGCGGGCGACTTCGAATCCCAGCGGGATCACTTCAAAGCTCCACAGAAATGTGAGGCTTTTTTGTTTATAACCCAATCATAGCTCACCTGGCAGAGCAACCGTGCGACGGAACGACACTTTTAAGGTTTGGGTCATGGCAGTGGGCGCGGGCGACTTCGAACCCCAGCGGGATCACAAACGAAGCCGCAACGACAGTTGGGGATTTGTTGTTATTTACCAATTACCTAGCTCAACTGGCAGCGCAACCGTGCGACGGACCGACACTTTTAAGGTATGGGGCATGGCCGGGGGCGCGGGCGACTTCGAATCCCAGCGGGATCACAAACAAAGCCTCAACGAAAGTTGGGGCTTTGTTGTTTATAACCCAATCATAGCTCAACTGGCAGCGCAACCGTGCGACGGACCGACACTTTTAAGGTATGGGTCGTGGCCGCGGGCGCGGGCGACTTCGAATCCCAACGGGATCACAAACGAAGCCTCAACGAAAGTTGGGGCTTTTTGTTTTGAGCCAATAACCTAGCTCACCTGGCAGAGCAACGGATCAAGGGTCAGTCCGAAAAGATGGTGTATTGAAACCTTATTTCAAACATTCAAAGGGCGAGGCTTTGACCTTACTGCAACTCATTTAAAATCAAGTGAACGACAGACAAGTAAAGGCTGTATTATTTGTTAAAGAGAAAGGACGAATTACCAATAAAGAATATCAAGAAATCTTTGGTGTTGCAAGAATGACCGCTACAAGAGACTTGAAAGAATTGGTTGACAAAGGAATTATTAAATCATCAGAAACAAAAGGAGCAGGCTCATACGATGAACTTTGAATTGCATCATAATTGCATCAATTGCACCACCATTGCATCGGGATTGCATCATAACAGACATACCACCGCTATTTGCAAGCTATAAACTGCATTTCCCAGAAACAAAAGTAGACCTTCTACTTTGGTCATACTTTGAACCAGGATATTCGGTCGTTTGCGGATAAATTTGAGATATTTAGCTTTGCTGCTACTTCGTGGTTTTAAGGTTATAGCACAAGGCCGCCATCAGCCCTTATTCGCTTGTGACATTACCCTACTTAGAATAACCGCCAAATTGAACCCCTATGATGGAAGCCTGACTTACTTATATTCGATTATAAAACAAAACAGGTTTCCCTGCCTGTCTCAGCAAAACAATCCGAGCCGGAGAAATAAATCCTTTGGTCGCCTAATTATTTACTCTCTAATCTTATCATATTTTACTAGAAACGAAGCACCTCCAAATAAAAACGCAAACGTTTTCAAACACTATCCCTCCTGCTCCCTGATCATCAATAAATACAACACTTCCATAAGTGCACGTCCGACAATCAACTATCATTCAATTCATTAAAACACATTATATATTTTAACCAATTAACATATTTATAATTATAATTTTTCATACAATATTGTCACAAATTTGAAATATTAAAAAAATTTTATTTTTTCAGTATTTCCTACAATAGTTATTTATACTTAATTTTGTAGAATCAATTCCTAAATAAGCTCAATATCAATCCGACTTATTTAAGCCAATTGATAAAAAACCCTTGTTAATGAACCCTTTATCTTGATTTACGCTCTGCTATGGGCTATTTAAGCGAATTTATTATTCATTAAGTAGTATTTCCGCTCCTTTAGTTTAGGAGTGATACAGCTAACCATCTAGTATCCTATATCTTCTATTCAAACGAAATGGAAAACATGTAGAACCTATTATCACCTTGCACAGGTAAACTTTCTCTAAATCCATAGAATTACATCCGACAAATAGTCGATTAATAATCTGTTAACTCCAATTATATATGGAACAATATCTCCTACAGCAATTGACCCGAATAGAAAAAAAAGGTGCTATTCGATATGTATGTATTGTTTTGTGGTGCTTCCTGGTCACACCACTCATAGCACAAAACGAAATCAACGTCAAAGGCAAAGTACTCGACCCCTCCAGCCAACCCCTGCCCGGCGTGAGTATCCTGCTGAAGGGCAAAACGACAGGTACGACCACAGATGCTGCTGGAGAATATTCCATCAAGGCCAATAGCAGCAATGATATTCTGGTTTTTTCTTACATAGGTTACACAACACAGGAAATAAAAGTAGGCTCCCGTTCACTGATCGATGTCAGTCTGGTAGATGAAATTGGCACTTTAGACGAAGTTGTTGTAACGGCCTTAGGTATCTCAAGAGAAAAGAAAACTTTAGGATACGCCACCCAGGTTGTCAAAGGGGAACAATTGAATGATGCACCTGCAACTAATTTTGTCAATAACCTTTCAGGAAAAGTAGCTGGTGTACAGATTAATTCGAGTGGTACTGTAGGTGGTTCTGCCCGTATAGTCATCCGCGGAGAATCATCACTTTCCATTACAGGAAATCAACCGCTATACATCATCGATGGTGTACCCATCGGGAATGAAGGCACCAATAATAACTGGAGTGGAGCAGATTATGGAAATGCTGCAGCGGAAATCAATCCGGCCGACATTGAATCGATGAACGTTCTGAAAGGTCCGGCTGCTGCGGCTCTATATGGCTCCCGTGCTGCCAATGGCGCCATCGTGATTACTACTAAAAGCGGAAAAGGTAAAAAAGGCATTGGTGTAAGTTTTAACTCTTACGCATATGGAGAACAGGTAGGCCGATTGCCAAAGTTTCAAAACATGTTTGGTCAAGGGCGGAATGGAGACTTTCAAGGCTCTAACTTTGGGGCAGCCTGGTCTGTTTACCCGAGTGGAATTCAAGATGGATACGACGAAAGCTGGGGCCCGCGTCTTGATCAGGGAACCATGGAAGCGCAGTACAACTCGCCGACGACCAATGGTTTCAGGGGTGGCGATGTAGCGCTTAACAACAGAGGGGATATTATTGAAACACCCTGGGTATCTCATCCTAACAATATTAAAGACTTTTTTGATAACGGACGTAAATTCTATAACAACTTAGCATTTTCCGGAAGTAATGATCGTGGCGATTACCGATTATCATTCACATCCCTCAATGTGAAAGGGGTAGTCCCTAATAATGATCTTGACCGGTATCAGCTCAACTTTAACAGCAGCTATAAACTAACCAACAAACTGAGTACTTCTGTCAATATCAACTACATGAAGCAGAAGAGTGAGAATCGCCCCGATAATGGTTATGGTCGTAATACCATCATGTATTTCTTCACATGGATGGGTCGCCAGGTGGACATAAATGGCCTAAGGGATTATTGGCAGCCCGGCTTTGAAGGTATCCGCCAGTTTCAGTATAACTATGGAGAAAACCATAACAATCCTTTTTTCATGCTTTATGAAAACACCAAAGGACAAGATAAAGATCGGATTTTTGGAAACGTAGCACTGGATTATGCTTTCACGGATAAACTCAAATTGAAACTCCGCTCAGCTCAGGATGTAGCCCATGACTTCAGACCCATGCGTTGGGCGCAAAGCACCGTAGATCATCCCAATGGCCGATATGAAGAAGTACGCATGTTTACTACCGAACGCAATACAGACTTTCTTTTGACGTATGACAACACCACAACCGAATCCGATTTCGGGTATTTATTATCAGCAGGTGGAAACCGGTTTGATTACTCCGGCAATTCTCAAAACGGAGTGGCACCTCAGTTACTGATCCCCGGCGTATATAACCTTGGAAACGTTTCAGGTGCTCCTCAAGCATGGTCTTCTCTATCTAAAAAACGCATCAATAGTTTGTACGCAATGGCTAATTTAAATTACAAGGGATTGGTCTATTTAGACATCACTGCACGTAATGACTGGTCAAGTACGCTACCCTTGAGCAACAACTCCTATTTCTATCCATCTTTTGGCTTAAATACGAATCTCAAGGATATTTTTGGTTTACAGGGCAATATCAGTCAGTTACAATTACGGGCCAGCTGGGCCCAGGTAGGGAATGATGCAGGGATGTACCAAATACGAAATGCCTATTCTTACAACATCCCTTGGGGAAGTAATTATTCATTGGTAGGGAATTCCAGTTTGGCCAACCCTGATTTAAAGCCGGAAATTGTGTCTACTTATGAAATCGGTACTGCTATCGGATTCTTCCACAATCGTCTGGGGTTAGATGTCACCTATTATGACATCCGGGCACGCAATCAGATTCTTTCCCTGGCCATGGTGCAAAGCTCAGGTGCTTCCTCGCGAATGATTAATGCAGGAGAAATTAAAAATACCGGAGTTGAAGTGGTTCTGAATGCCACACCCATTGCTACACAATCGGGATTCAGGTGGAATATGACTTTAAACTGGGCGCATAATTTAGGAAAAGTGATTGCACTCTCCGACCAGGTTGATAAACTTGTACAAGCTGCACCCGGTGAAAATGCCTCTATACAAGCACGGGTAGGCGAACGAATGGGGGCAATATGGGGGCCGGGTTTTCAAAGGGTGCCTGATGGCCCCATGAAGGGTGAAGTCATAATATTCACCAATGGGAGAGCGGCAAGAACAGTAGAAGACATCTATTTGGGTAACCATAACCCGAACTGGACAGGTGGATGGAGCAATCAGGTAAGCTATAAAGGTATAATTTTGAACTTCTTGTTTTCTGGTCAGTATGGCGGCAAATTTGTCTCTCGGTTTTATAACAAAGCAGCCGGTGCTGGTATGTTAGAAGAAAGTCTCTGGGGACGTGGTGCCCGTCAGCCCGGACAGGAATACAAGGATCTCTACTATGCGAAAGGTGCAGCACTGATGGCAGACGGTTCATACCAACAAAACTCTACCATTGACGATGGTACGCTTAGTCAGGGAATTCATGGCACCGATGTACGCTCGATGGTTAAAGGACAGATGGATGGCATTTCAGAAGCCCAACTGTTTTCTTCTACCTATTTCAAATTAAGAGAATTGAGTTTGGGTTACAGCTTACCGACCAAATTCTTAAAAACAAATCTGATCAGCAGTGCGAAAATTGCACTTACCGGCAGAAATCTTCTCTTATTAACTCCCAAAAGTAATAGACATTTTGACCCAGAGGTTTCTGTGGCTACTGCAGGAGGTGGACTGATACCAGGCTTTGAGAATATGAGTATTCCAGGAACCCGTGAATTTGGTATTAGTTTGAATATTGGACTTTAACCGATTTGGAAAGTATGAAAACGATGAAAAAGATATTCTATAAATTATTGGCGGTGGTTGTGCTGATAAGTGGCTGTACAAACAACTTTGAAGAAATTAACACCAACCCTAACGTTCCGGACCGGCTTACAAATGCAGGATTTTTATTCCCCAATGTCATGCGTTCCAGTATTAACACCTATTTTAACACTTCCTTTACCAGGGGAAGTATAACGGGTGATTTGCTCTTTAATGATTTTGCCAGTAACTATGCCAACTGGACCCGTGCTGACGCTACATCTTATTTCCTTTGGAATTATTACGATCAGATCAGGGAACTCAATGAAGTAATTCAGGTGGCAGAAGAACGCAATCAACCCAACTATAAGGGTGTAGCACTTGTCATGCGCTCCTGGATGTTTCAATCGTTAACTGATTTATATGGTCCAATTCCTTATTCTGAAGCAGCGAAGGCTAAAATTTCCGGGGTGGCCACTCCACGCTATGAAAATCAACAGGAGGTGTATGCGGGATTGATCAATGATCTGGAAGAAGCACTCAACCTTTTAGGAGCCAATAATGAAAACGTTTTGGGCGATATTCTTTTTAGTGGCGATTTATCCCGTTGGAAGCAATTTGCCACAGGTCTTTTACTGCGTATTGCAATGCGTCAATCGGCCAAAGTAGATCCAACTGCTCTATTGACTAAAATAGTGGCAGACCCGACCAAATATCCGTTGATCGCCGACCACCAGATGCAAGTGGCCTTGACTTACATTTCAGACCGACTAGAAAACGAATCGCCCCTTTTCCGCAGGAGTAACAGTGATTATGCAACAAGCACCCGGGTCACACACAAACTGGTGGACTTTTTAAAATCTATGAATGATCCACGTTTGTTTGTATATGCCTTACCTACGGAAGCCAGCACACTGGCCGATGATAATGGGGTACGCCCTGATCGCTCAAAGTTTGAGTACAAAGGTGCTGTAAATGGTGAAGGGCCGCTTATCAATCCTTTGCAATATTCGGCACCCGGTATGTTATGGGCTCCTAACCAGTTCAGCCCCGCTTTGGCTTCCTCCAATGCGGCACAAGCCATACTCATCAGCGCATCGGAAATACAGTTTATTCTGGCCGAAGCGGCCGAGCAAGGCTATATCAGCGGGGGTTCTGCTACAGCTGAGGCCTATTATCTTCAAGGGATCCGTGAACAGTTCAGCTACTACCAAAGTCGGATTAACAACCGATATGAAGACTCCTATTTACAATTAAAGAGTACAGATCTGGTACCCGAAGACGCTTATTATACACAACCTTCAGTATCCTATAGCGGAACCAAAGAAGAAAAACTACGGAAGATATGGCTACAAAAATGGCTTTCCCTCTATATGTGTGGATTTGAGTCATGGTCGGAAGTACGTCGTACTGGCTATCCTGAAATGGTGGCGGGCTCGCAAGGTCCCGGGTATGTAGGGCAACGTGCCTTATACCCTGCCGATGAACAACGAATCAATGAAGCCAATTACCAACAAGCAGTCAGCTGGCTGGGTGCTGATGAAGTCAAAACCAAGTTATGGTGGGCTAAATAAATCACAAAAAGCAATCCGTTGGAATATCTTTCCAACGGATTGCTTTTTCTAGCCTACTAAAATGTGGTTCAATCTAGTCATAGTAATCCTTATTAAAAAAATTCATTTGGGTAGGAGGTCTCTGCCTACTCGAAATCGCTGATCAATAAAAGTAATTCCTCGCAACTTATAGAAAAATCCATTTATAGAAATTAAAAACTAAAATATATAATCATATATATTTGATAGTGCAAAATATTTTTGATATAATTATATAATTACACCTTTCTATTATGGCTATTAAATACTCCGAACTACAGATTTTTTTTTCTCGTGAGAGTTTCACAGAAGAAGAACTAGAAAAATTCAAAAATAAAATTCACCAAAAATTATCTCCACTTGAAATCACCTATTTAGACAATTTGATTCAAAACCAATTGTTGGCTTATAAAAAAACGAATCAATCGACTGCTAATATTATTGGACCTAATGAACAGCCTACTATCAATATTAAGGCTACCCACCGCCCCATTATAAATAAAAAAAATAATCACTCTCCAGTTATTAATAAACCAACAAATCCCTCTTCTGCTATTGATACAAGCACCCATCAACATTCAGTCACTTATATTGATAAAATATTAAATGAGTTTCCAAAAGATCCTGATGCTTATCTCCCCAAATTAGTAGGTATCAGTGTAGAAAATTTAGCTAAGCACTTAAACTTAAATCTTCCGACTTTTAGAATTATGCTGGCAAGAGTTCACTTACAACTGAAAGGACATGATTGTTTGACTTTGAATCAACTGGAGAAATTAAAAAATACTATCAGGGACCGAGTTAGGATAAAGCAAGTAAAAACTCCACGGCGCAGTGGTGGATACTCTCGCTCTCGCTCTAATTCTGATTCTAACATCTATGACATAATCAAAGATTACGGAGGTATCGGAAAAATCATTTATATACGGATGCGGTCGTAAAATGCTCAAATACTTCCCAACTGCACCCTGGCTGCTGTAATATGCACTTCATCCTGTGTTTCGATAGCAAAATAGCCATAGGCCAATGGGGAGGCTCCTGCCCGTTCAACGGATTGTTCAAACAGTTTGTCCCAGACTTCCCCTCCTTGTCGCTGATATTCTGCAATCAGCTCTTTCAGGCTTTCTTCTCCGAAAACATTGTAGTGGCCTGCGAAATCCTGGGCAATATCACTTACGTGAGCAGTTGACCAGTCAATAATTCCACTGACAGATCCGTCGGCATGGGTAATGGCATGCCCTGCATACAGGTCTCCATGGATAAACCTGGTAAAACCCGGCCAAAGCGCATCGTTGTCCAGCCACTTGTTATAACGCGCTTCCAGTTCCTGACTCATCCCCAGTTCAGACCGTACCCTCTGAAGACGGTCGGATATTTCATTCCGGGCCTCTTCCGGAGTGAGTGTTTTCAATCCCTTCCTTACTACTTCCTCTTTCGGAATCCCATGTAACTCCACCAGTACTTTTGCCAGTGAAGGTGTGTAGTGTGGGTTATCCTCATCCATATTCCAGGTCACTTCATACGTTTCCGGGTCAAAAGTCAGAGCGGGTTTCCCTTCCAATAATGGGTAGGCCACCAACTCATCTGATGCTATTTTCCAATCAGGCACCTGAACAGAAATATAGCGTTGCACCAGTTGCAGAATACGCTTTTCCTTCTCAATCTGCTCGCCCAGACCGGCCCTTCGCGGAATGCGCAAAACCCATTGTCTCCCGGTGGTGTCAGCGGCAAAACCTACCTTGAAGTCTATTCCCATTTCATTAAAATGCATCCTGTCAGAAAGAATCAAACCATGTTTTTGTGCAAGTTGTCGTATCTCCGTATGCTCCATAATATCATTGATTTTGGAATTGATTTTTGTAATCTGATGTCCATAGGATTGACTCCAAAGTATTCCTGATGGTTAGACAAATATAGCGTATTCTGATGGCGACAACCTACTATTCACCTACACGCATCCCAATAAAACAACTATCCCTTTTTCAGCTCCCTCACCTCCCTTTGCAACTCCATCATCATTTTCATCAACTGCGCCATACTCGTATCTTCTGATGGTATTTCGCTGCTCCAGAAACTGTGGTATTTCCAGATTTCAATTACCTCTTCGCTTTTCACGGTATAGGGCTCGTACAATGGATTAAAGGATTTCAGCAATAAGCTCCCATCTTCATGGATAGTTACCTGTTTAAATACAAAATCCTGATCTCCTTTGAGAATAACAATACAGGGTGTGTCAGGCCGAAGACTGGTCCAGTCGGTAACATATTGCCCGATAATATCACTACCGTCCGGAATGGGTAGCATGGAGTCGCCCATGGTAGGAAACATACGGTAGGTATATCCTTCAGAAAGTAGCGGCAACGAGAATCGGGGTAACCGGGCGAGGTATTCGGGGTCAGAATACCCGTCGCGATAACCTGCTTTGGCTTTCACCGGGACATACTCAATGTTTTCCCGGTTTTCCTTATCTACCGTGATCGCCAGTACCCTGATCTTACTTCCCATCATATACACGTCATTACCGGCTTCCAGTTCTCTGAGCTGTAATTCTCCCAATCGCGACAAGTCTATCCTAAGCATACTATCGATACTTATCCTGAAAAATTCAGAAAAAGAAATATAGTCTTCAGAACGGGGAGTTTTGGTCTGCCCGTTTTCAATTGCATTCAGCTTAGAACGTGTTAAAGAGAGTTTTTCGGCCAATGCCTCCTGACTTAGCTTGCGCCGTTCTCTGAGAAAGCGGACGTTCTCTGCAAAAAATATTTTTTGTGAACTCATTTTAATTTTGTTATAATTACTGTCAATAATTTGTCACTAATCGTGTCAAAGATAATAAAAATTAATGAAACTATGGAACGTCATATTGTACATTGCGACCTTGATACATTTTTTGTCTCTGTGGAGCGCCGCGACAATCCCCAATTGATAGGAAAACCTGTTTTGATAGGCGGCAGCAGTGACCGGGGTGTAGTGGCCTCATGCAGCTATGAAGCCCGCCGTTTCGGGATTCACAGTGCTATGCCTATGAAGCTCGCACGGCAGCTTTGCCCGGAGGCTATCCTGGTGCGGGGTGATATGAACCGCTACAGTGAGCTTTCCAGAACGGTCACCGAAATTATCGGAGAACAGGCGCCCTTGGTTGAAAAAGCAAGCATTGATGAACACTATATTGACATTACGGGGATGGATCGATTTTTTGGCTGCTGGAAATGGACCCAGGAGCTGCGGCAGCGTATCATCAAACATACCCGATTGCCGATCAGTTTCGGACTATCAACCAGTAAAACAGTGGCTAAAATAGCAACCGGAGAAGCTAAGCCGTCGGGCGAATGTCAGGTAAGCGGGGGAAGTGAAAAAACATTTCTGGGACCGTTATCCATCCGCAAAATTCCGATGGTGGGCGAAAAAACCTATCTGCAACTACGTAATATGGGGATCTCGAAAGTGAATACCCTTCAACAGATGGAGGCTAAAACACTGCAAAAAGTACTGGGTGTGAACGGTGTGACCCTCTGGAAAAAGGCAAATGGGATAGACAATTCACCGGTTATTCCTTTTTCTGAGAAAAAATCGATCAGCAAGGAACATACCTTTCAACACGATACCATAGATATACCACAGCTCACTGCCGTACTCTGCCTGATGGTGGATGAACTGGCTTTTGAATTGCGGAAAAGCAAAAAACTGACCGCATGCATTGCGCTCAAAATCCGTTACAGCAATTTTGATACGCATACGCAGCAGGTCAGAATACCCTTTACAAGTTCTGAAAAAGTGATTATAAAACATGTACTGGAACTGTTCAGTAAGCTGTATTCGCGCCGGATGCTTATCCGTCTGGTTGGCGTTCGGTTCGGTGAACTGCTCAACGGTTTCCATCAGATTGATCTATTTGAAGATACCCAAACCGACCTGAATCTTTCTGCTGCACTGGATAGAATCCGGCTGCGGTATGGAATGGATGCCGTGAAACGGGTGATACAATTGGAAAAGAAAAATTCCGAAAACGCATACAATCATGCTTCTGAACCTGCATAGTCATTACAGTCTTCGTTATGGAACACTGCCTTTAAAAAAGCTGGCGGGAGACTTATTGTCGCATGGTTATGATACAGCCGTCCTGACTGATATCAACAACAGCAGTGCCGTGCTCGACTTTATACGCATCTGTACACAAACAGAAGAAAGCGGTCTGCCCCGCCCCTTTAACGCACTGGCCGGAATGGAATATCGCAACGGGGATCAGCTGCTGTATATTGGCATTGCCCGAAACAATGAGGGATTCCGGGATCTGAATGAACTGATGACTACCGCCAACCGCACCAAACGACCGCTGCCCGTGCTGGCACCGGCATTCAGCAATGCATTGATCATATATCCCTACGGGAGCCGTCAGCCTGTGCAACTGAGCGATAACGAGTTCATAGGAATCAGACCGGAAGAGCTAAAGTATATCCTCCGTGAATCCCGTCAACTTTACCAAAAATATGTCATTCTGCATCCGGTTTCTTTCGGATCGCAGGATTTTAACTTCCATAAACAACTCAGAGCCATTGATAATAATATACTCATCTCTCAACTCAAACCGGAGCAGCATGGCCGGGAAAATGAAACGCTTATTCCCAAGCAGGAACTACTTGATCATTACAGGCATTTTCCCGAACTGATCCGTAATACTGAAAACCTCTTGGCTCAGTGCTCCTTTTCATTTGATTTTAAACAAAATAAGAATAAAAAAACCTTTACAGGCGCATCAAGGGAAGACCGGGCCCTGCTGCATCAACTGACGATGGAAGGATTTCCACACCGCTACGCTACGCATCTGCCCGCCGCCATGGAACGGGTCCGAAAAGAGCTGGAAATTATTGACAACCTGAATTTTTCATCTTATTTCCTGATTACCAACGACATCTGCAACTATGCCCGCTCCCGCAATTTTCATTATGTGGGCCGGGGCAGCGGAGCCAACAGCATTGTAGCCTATTGTTTGGGTATTACCGATGTATGCCCGATTGAGCTGGATTTGTATTTTGAGCGGTTTCTCAATCCCAAGCGGTCGGTGCCCCCTGATTTTGATATTGATTTTTCGTGGAATGAACGGGACGACATCTACGACTATATTTTCCGGCGTTACCCTGAAGGGAATGTGGCACTCATGGGCGCCATGAGCACTTTTCAATCCCGGGCCATTATACGCGAACTGGGCAAAATATACGGTTTACCCAAAGGAGAAATCGATCGCCTGGTACACGAACCGGAACATATGCTGAACAAGAATGAAATTACCCGCCTGATTCTGGAAGTACAGCAACACCTTATGCAGGCTGCCGAGGATTTCCCCAATCAGCGAACCATCCACGCCAGCGGCGTACTGATTTCCGAATTACCCCTCGGTTATTACACGGCGCTTGATTACCCGCCCAAAGGATTGCCTGTTACCCAGTTTGACATGCATGTAGCCGAAGATATTCATTTTGATAAATTTGACATTCTGTCACAACGGGGCATCGGACACATTAAGGACTGCCGGGAAATCGTAAGAGAGAACAGAGGCATCGCAATTGACACCTCCCATCCCCAGACCTTCCTCAATGACCCTCAGATAGCCGATCAGCTCCGCTCTGCCAATACCATCGGCTGTTTTTATATAGAAAGCCCGGCTATGCGGCAATTGCTCACCAAACTCAAGTGCGACAATTACCTGACACTGGTGGCGGCCTCTTCCATTATCCGCCCGGGAGTGGCCTCCTCAGGGATGATGAAAGCCTATATCGAGCGGCATCATCATCCTGAAAAGGCAGTCTATCCGCATCCGATATTCAAGCAACAGCTGGAAGAAACTTACGGCGTGATGGTATACCAGGAAGACGTCATGAAAATCGGGCACTATTACGGAGGGCTGGATCTGTCTGACGCCGATGTACTCCGGCGGCTGATGAGCGGTAAAAGCCGCAAGGCCATCTCTCTGCTCGGTGCGATCCGGGACAAGTTTTTTGATCATTGCCGTCAGCAGCAATACCCGGAAGACATCTCAAGGGAAATCTGGCGGCAGATGGAATCCTTTGCCGGATATTCCTTTAACAAAGCCCACAGCGCATCTTTTGCCATAGAGAGTTATCAGAGCCTGTATCTGAAAACCTATTATCCGCTCGAATTTATGGTCAGCGTACTAAATAATTACGGAGGATTCTACCAGCGTAAAGTCTATGTCAACGAAGCCCGGCGTGCGGGGGGGAATATCTGCCTGCCCTGTGTCAATAAAGGACAATACACCTCGCGTATTGAAGGCAAAGACATCTATCTGGGTTTTGATTTTTTACTCAATCTGGAAAGCCGGCTGGCGCATCACCTCGTCCGGGAACGTACGCTGAATGGTCCTTACACCAGTCTTGAAAATTTCATCCTGCGCACCGGATCGGGTCTGGAGCAACTGATTATCCTGATACGGAGCGGCGCCTTCCGGTTTACGGGCACCGGCAAGAAAGAGCTCTTGTGGGAAGCGCACCTGCTGGTGAACGGTGCCCGGCACGAACCCGCCTCTATGAGTCTGTTTGACCATACAGCACAAAAGCCACAACTCCCCCGGCTGGAGACTTCGTTACTGGAAGACCTGTATGATGAGATCGAACTGATCGGGTTTCCGGTTTCAGACAGCCTGTTTTCATTGGCCAAAAGCAGTTTCCGCGGAGAAGCCTTGGCGAATAATCTGGTCGCGTATCAGGGAAAAACCATCCGTATGACAGGCGACCTGATAGCGACTAAAACCGTACGCACCAAAAATGGCAGTCTCATGAAATTTGGTACGTTCCTCGATTCTAACGGCGATTTTCTGGATACGGTCCACTTTCCTCCTTCCCTGCAGGCGTACCCACTCAACGGCAGTGGTCTTTATCTGATTTTGGGAAAAGTAGTGCTAGACTTCGGTTGCCCGTCACTGGAGGTAACCAAATGCGCCCGCATGCCCCTAAAAACTGATCCAAGAAGTGTATGAGGGGCTACAAAAGCTCAATGCGAACATCCGAATCCTCTTGCTGATTCTAAAGCTGATATTTTTAATATGCTGATCAATCTGGCAGAATATGAGCTTGAACTAAGAAAAAACTATTTTCCTGCCCAATCGAGCCCTTCAAACATGGAAAATCAAGAAGCCTGAGTTTTATACAGCCCCAAAAGAAGTGATCACCTAACCACATGGTCAGATCCCAGGTTTAGAAAACATCCTGATTGCGTAAAAATTATCATTCACAGTATTTAAATCTATATTTGAGAATTTGGAGGTATATGCTTATAAAAAAACAAAAGCAGATGAGTTGATCATCTGCTTTGTCTAATATTAACACCACAAAAAATGAAACATTTATTATCGTTAGCTGAATAATATCAATTTCGTTTATAGTGTAAATAAACAAAGCAATTCTTAATCTGAACTTAATTCAAACTTAGAATTTACTTAGAATGCAAAAATGTAATAGTAAATATTGACCCAACTGGAAAATTAGGCACCAAACTGATACTTCCGTTATGGATTTTTACAATTCTGTCCACCATAGACAACCCTATTCCATACCCTTTTACATCCGCTGTTTTAACACTCCTGAAAAATGGTTCAAAGATAACCCTGGCTTCGTCAGCCGTAACTCCTTTCCCATTATCAGCAAAATGTAGTTTTATTTCCTTACTGTTGACTTTCAAGCGAACTGATACCGTATTATCTGAAAATTTACATGCATTATCCATCAGATTCATAAATGCTGTTTTTAACAAAGACGGATTCGCTGAAATTTCCAGTAAAGTATCATCTTCAGGCAGTTCTTCCAAGTCGAGCAGAATTTTATAATGCCTGTTGGTCTGCAAAAGACTGGTTCTTGCATCCCATAAAATTTCATCTACTCGGGTTTTTTCCATCAAAGTCTCCCTGCGCTCTTCAGATACTTTGGCTAATTCAAGCAGGCTGTTCGATAGCTGTGACAATTCTCTGATATCATCGAGCACCGAAGAGATCGTATTTTGATAATCAGAAACCGAACGTTCCTTTAACAGGGAAACTTCCAGTTGAGAACTTATTTTGGTAAGTGGATTTTTTAGTTCGTGTGATACATTCGCAACAAAGGTTTTCTGTAGCCGAAATGCATTTTCAATCCGATCGAGCAGGTTATTGAAGGTGATAGAAAGACGACCGATTTCGTCATTTTGATTGGGGACTTTGAGCCGGGTTCCCAACCTGTCGGGTAATATCCTGTCTACCTCGTTCATTACACTCGATATAGGATTCAGTGCCCTCTTGGCAAATATCCATCCTACAAAGGCAACGATCGCTGTAATCACGATAAAAATGGTAATCAGCATAGATCTGAGGTTATACAGGTTGGCTTGTCCGTACAAATCCTGCCCCGCCTGTAACACCACAACATTATTGAAGCGGTATTTGTAGTACAGGCCAACTACTTTATAATCGCCCTCGGTATAATTGATTTCTTTATATCTTCTGACCTGATCCAGCCAATAATTTGTCACCTGAATTTTCAGTGAGTCGGTATTAGAATAAACCAAACGGTTCTTTTCATCAAAAATGACAATGTTTTCATTGTAGATCAGGTTCCGGTTGGCCTTGTCCATCAACTTGAGCAGATCCGTATCGACACGGCTTACCTTTAGGAGCAATTCGGCAGTAGAATTTGCTTTGGATTTTAATCTGGCAAAGAAGTCCTCATTTGTATTAACATACGTAAAATAATAGATATTGACGAAAGCAACAAGCAGAATTCCGCTTACGAGCAAGGTAAACTGTACAGTAAGCCTGGTCCTGATCTGCATAATGACTAATCCTCCTCTTTCAGAACATACCCCATACCAAACTGTGTATGGATCAGCTTGGTAGCAAAATCCCGGTCAATCTTTTTTCTAAGGTAGTTGACATACACTTCAATCAGATTGGTACCTGAGTCAATATCTATTTCCCACACCTGTTCTGCAATTTCTGCTTTGGAAACCACCCGCCCCTGATTCCTGATCAGATAAACGAGCAAACTGAATTCGCGGGCTGTCAGGTCAATTTTTCGCTCTTCGCGGTGCACGGTTTTTGCATCCAGATTAACAACCAGATCCGAAAAACTAAGTACCTGAGACGTTTGCTTGATACCCGAGTTTCTTTTAGTCAATGCTCTTACCCTGGCGAGCAGTTCTTTAAATTCAAAAGGCTTTACCAGATAATCATCAGCACCGGCATCAAAACCTATAATTTTGTCGTCAGTTGTACCTAAAGCTGTAAGCATAAGGAATGGCGTTTCATTTCCACTATTGCGGATTTCCTGACAGAGCTCCACGCCATTCATGCCAGGCATGATGATATCACTGATAATAAGCTGATACTGGTTGCGCCGGGCGAGTTGCAAGCCGATTAATCCGTCATAGGCAAAATCAACCTCATAGCCATTCTCTTCCAATCCCTGTCTGATCGATTGGAGTGTTTTCGGTTCATCTTCCAGCAAAAGCAATTTCAAACTATTCTCCCGATATGACACCTCGGTGACGGGCTTATCCTGAGAATCTCAGGCACTATTTACTGATGAGGCAGAAACAACTCCCCCACCTCATCCCAATTATTCACTCTCTGGAAGTCTGTTACCTGAAGATTATGCGGTGCAGAAAACAAGATTCCTGTTCCTTTGAACGGAATGAGATTCTTGGTATGATCATCTATCAGGTAATCAGATTGAATGATACTTTTGTCCCCACAAAACACTATGTTTTTCCAGTCTATAAAACCAAAATATCTCTTTAGCCAGTTATATTTATCGTTGAAGGAATTAGGAAATTCCATGGCTGCCGTGGCAATATAGATTTCATAATAATTTGATAGTTTTTGCACCGTTTCAATAGCCCCTTCTTTCACTGGAATATCGGCAAAAAAACCATCTGATAACAGTATATTCCTTATTTTTTGATGTTGTTTGGGATGAAGCAGATTTCTGAATGAATCCTGCAAAAAATCCTCTCTTGAATAAACAGTATCAAATTCATTCAGGACAATGTCAATGAGCTTTTCATGCGTGTCTGCAAGGACATCGTCCATATCCAAGGTTAATCTTAGCATTATATAACAGGTCGGTTGATATCAAATTTTTCCAGGTAATCACTTACTCGTTTCAAAAACATTCCCCCCAGAGAACCGTCAACTACTCTGTGATCATAAGAATGGGAAATATACATCAGATGCCTTACTCCGATCAAATCACCGTCCGGAGTCTCAATCACAGCCGGTTTTTTTTGGATAGCACCGAATGCCATGATTGCCACCTGGGGCTGAACAATGATTGGCGTACCCATAGTATTTCCGAATGTTCCAATATTAGACACTGTGTAGGTTCCTCCGCTTACATCTTCTGCCGTTAATTTATTTTCTCTGGCTCTTTTAGAAAGGTCATTCACTTTTCTGGCCAATCCTCCAAGGCTGTATTGGTCTGCCTGATGAATGACAGGTACTATTAAATTACCATCAGGTAAAGCTACAGCTACCCCTACATTGATGTTCTTTTTGACGATAATTTTATCACCATCAACAGAAATATTGATCATCGGGAAATCCCTGATTGCCTTGATAACTGCTTCAATCAATATGGGAGTAAAGGTGATGGAATTACCTGTTTGCTTTCTGTAAGTTTCCTTTACCTGTTCTCTCCATTTGACTATGCGGGTCATATCCGTCTCGATGAAGGAAGTAACGTGCGGAGATGTTTTTTTAGAATCAAGCATTCGCTGTGCAATCATCTTACGCATCCGGTCCATTTCGATTATTTCCTCCTTCCCGGAACGGATCACAGGCATGCTTTTCTTTTCCAGCGCATTCTCTATTTTGTCAGATACCTTGACCTTACGGGAACTGATATAATGCTTGATGTCATCTTTTGTTACCCTTCCGGCAGAACCTGTCCCCGAAATTGTAGTAAGCTCCTCATGGCTGACCCCCTCCTCTTTGGCAATACGCTGTACCAAAGGCGAATAGAAGCCACTGTTTCCATCTGTATCAGGCAAGGTACCCATAGTAGCTTCCACAGCATTGATCTCTTCCTCCAAACCTTTCGCCACTTCCTCTACATCAGGTTCGGCCGGATCCGCTTGTACGGGAAGAGATTCGGTATCGGCTACTTCCAGACGTGCCACCGGACTACCAATAGGAACAATATCTCCTACTTGCACCAACCATTCCAATAACCGGCCTCCCACAGGAGAAGGCACTTCCGTATCCACCTTGTCTGTGGCTACCTCCAGAATAGAGTCATCTGCGTCAATTTTATCACCCGGCTGTTTTAACCAGCTCAAAACGGTGCACTCCATAATACTTTCCCCCATTTGGGGCATTACCAATTCAAAAATCTTCATATATACTTTTGTATTTGCTTCCGCTAGATTATCAGGCCAGGACAGTATGTTTATTGCGATTGTTCATGGTTTTTCTTAACAGATTGAGCACATGAACCGTGGTCATTTCAATGTTCTGTTTTCTGTCTCCTGCCAGATTCAGTTTTAAGGTAATGGTTGATTCAGGAGACGCACAGGCAATCCATACAGTACCCACTGGCTTTTCCGGGGTTCCTCCCCCAGGACCGGCAATACCGGTGGTAGAAAGCCCATAAGTACTTCCGGCAACTTTCCGGACCCCTTCTGCCATCTCTATGGCGGTCTGCTCGCTCACTGCTCCATGTGCCTCCAGCGTTTCGGACTTTACAGACAGCACATTCATTTTCATTTCATTGCTGTAGCTAACTACTCCACCGAGGAAATAGCTGGCCGAGCCGGGGAAACGCGTAATTCTGGCAGCCACATTTCCGCCTGTACAACTTTCAGCAACTGCGATCGACTCATCTGCATCAGTCAATGACTGACCCAGCACTTCTTCCAGCTCATCATCATCAAATCCATACACAAACTCTCTGATTATTGGAAAAACCTCCTTTATCTGTCTGTCGAGCAATTGCTCAAGTTCAGTAGTAGTTGCCCCTGTAGCAGTCAGACGAATTTTAACACCTGAAAGTGAAGGCAAATAAGCCAGTTTTACATGCGCAGGCAAAGCATCTTCCCATGAGGCAATTCGCTCAGCCAGAAAAGATTCTCCAATTCCTACAGTTCTGATTGCTTTATGCATGATTACCTGAGGCGAAAAATACGCTTTAATTTTCGCAAGCAGCGTATGTTTCATCAGATTCTTCATTTCAAAAGGTACGCCAGGCAATGATATATATATTCTGCCTTCCTTCTCAAACCACATTCCAGGCGCCGTTCCCCACTGATTTTCTATATAGGTACAATTTTCAGGTAACCAGGCCTGTTTTATATTTGATTCGATCATAGGACGCCCTCTTTTTTCAAAAAAAGCGCTGACAAATTGTAAAGCTTCCGGATGCACCTGTAATTTGGTTTCAAAGTATTCGCAGATTGCCTCTTTGGTTACATCATCTTTGGTAGGCCCCAGGCCACCGGTAATAACAATCAGATCAGCTCTTTGATGCGCCAGACTCAATGCATCAATAATATCAGATTTTGCATCTGCCACAGATGTTTTTTTCTTTGGCATGATACCAATTGCTGTAAGTTCCTGTCCAAGCCACTGGGTATTTGTATCTATAATATGACCGAATAGAATCTCATCGCCGATAGTAATTATTTCAGCATTAATATTTTTGTCCATGGCATTTTTTTTCTCAAATATGATATATTTTGTCAAAAATAAGCAAATTTTGCCGTTATAGTCATAATAACAAACTGTAACCAAAATTTAGAAAAAACAATGAAATACATTGCACGACACGCTATTTTTCTTGCCATTCTGTTGTTCACCGGGTGTTCTTCACAAGCTCAGATAAATTTTAAAAAGGCACTGGAAACTGTTTCAGGCACTTCAAAAGGAACTAACTCAGGAGAATCCGAAATTGTTGCCGCTTTGAAAGAAGCATTGAAAATCGGAATATCAAACGGGTCAGATGCAGCTTCGAAAACAGATGGCTATTTCAAAAATGAACTGATTAAAATTGCAGTTCCACCGGAAGCCCGTAAAGTAGAAGCACGCCTTCGCCAATTGGGATTGGACAAAGAAGTGGATAAATTTCTACTCTCTCTTAACCGTGCAGCAGAGGATGCAGCCAAAAAATCCAAACCAATCTTTGTCAGCGCCATTACATCCATGACGATCACTGACGCCATAGGTATCTTAAACGGCGCAGATACTTCTGCTACCTCCTACCTGAAGAAAACCTCAGGCAAAGCCTTGTTTGATACATTTTATCCGGTAGTGGACAGTACGCTAAATCTGAACCAGGCTACCAAGTACTATGCCGATATGGTTAATATTTACAACAAATTACCTTTGGTTCAAAAAGTCAATCCAGACCTAAAAGAATATGCAACTCAAAAGGCTATAGACGGCTTGTTTACCCTGGTAGCGATTGAAGAAAAGAAGATCAGAGAAGATCCTGCCGCGCGTGTAACGGATTTGCTGAAAAAAGTATTTGGCAGGAATTAACCCTATGAAAAAGGGTTTCATCAGGATTACAGGAACCTGAACCCCATTTGAATTGTATTAAAAGGTAAGGCGTGGTCCGGGTTTGTATGGCCCGGACTAACATTAATAACAACTGTTTAAATTAAATGAGAAAATCTGAAATCAACTTTTCGGTAGAACTGGACGAACAAAATGTTCCTGAGAAGATCTTCTGGGATGCTACTGAAAACCCAAACGAAGGCATCAACGATACCCGGGCCATTGCGATAGCAGTATGGGACCATTACCATCGTGGAACCTTAAAAATTGATTTATGGACCAAGGAAATGGAAGTCTTTGATATGAAAAGATTTTACATCGAAATCATGAGCGGAATTTCAGATACCCTCCTGACAGCCACAGGTGACAAAAAAATGACCGACTCCATTGAGGAGCTCTGCAAAACGCTCAGCATGAATCTGGATGAAGAAATTAAAAAAGCTGCGGAACCGCAATAACAAGATTAAAGTAGGTTGTTACGACTGCGGAGGTTTGGAAACGGATAACTTTTAAGTAGGTAATGTGCGTGTTCATCTCCCAGTTGTAACGCATCCTGCAGGTCTTCATGTGCTTCAATTAACTGCCCGAGCTGTATGTGGGCCATCGCTCTCAGCCGCAATGCTTCCGCATTGAGTGTACGAGCGTGCCAAACCGCTTTATTAAGTTCCCTAAATGCTCTGGCAGGCTCATTCCTGGCAAGATGAATCTTTCCTTTTTCGATATAAATTTCAGGCACCGTATTGTCAAATGTCAGTGCAATTGAAAAATCGTATAATGCTGAATGAACATTTTCCAGTTTTAAATTACATTTTCCCCTGTAATAATAAGCAGCCGCTGATTTTGTATTCTGCACAGATTGTGCGTCAAAATAAGCGTAGGCTTTATAGTATTTCTGTTCATAAAACAGTTTTACTCCTTCAGCGTAATTTCTTAAATCGCGTTCAAAGGGGGTATATTGCCTGACTTTGTAATATCTGAACAGCAAGTAAGGAATTATTAATAATCCCAATAAAGCAAACTCCATAGTTATCTCGTAAAAGCTCTGACAATCATAACAATCAGACAAAAAAGAAATAGTAAAATTGAAATTTTGTTGATTCCGTGCATCATTCTCAGGTTAAATGAGCTGGGTGCATTAGGATCTGGTTTACGAAATACTCTGATAAAGTAGCTAAATACCTCTCCCAGCTGAAAATATTTTTTATTATTGCTCATTATTAGATTTTTCTATTCTGAAAAGTTTTTTATAAAAGAACGATGATATAGCTGAAAAAGTTACAAATACTACCATGATTCATTGACAGAAAAAATTGGTCTGCCGTTATTTATCACGCTGATCTGCCAGCATTTCATCTTCCGCCTCATTCCAACGACCGTCTTCTTTAATCAGCCCGATCAACTCTTCTACTGCCTTGGAGGCTTCTACTGAACGTTTTACTACCTGCTGGCCTCGATACAGCGCTATTTTATCTTTACCCATACCAACATAACCATAATCAGCATCTGCCATTTCTCCTGGTCCATTTACGATGCAGCCCATAATCCCGATCTTTATACCTTTCAGGTGTTCGGTGTGTTTTCTGATCATCGCAGTGGTTTCCTGCAAATCAAACAGCGTACGACCACAGGAAGGGCAAGAAATGTACTCAGTTTTGGACATGCGTGTACGAGCAGCCTGTAATATTCCAAAGGCTACGCTGTTGAATCTGGCTGCTAACTCGCGTCTTTCACTGGTCTCGGTATTATCAATAAATTCGGGACGCGGCATCACACCATCACCCAGGCCATCTACCAGTAATCCGCCCAGATCAGTCGCTGCATATAAGGGCAGTCGCTCTCCCGATTTGCTATCATATGCTCTAACAAGAATAACCGGTATCTTACAATTCCATTCAAGTAAATAAAAGAAAAACCGACGCATTTCCGCCATTCCATGGGCATTGGAAGTAGTCAGGACCAAAACGGCCGGTGCGTTACTTTCTTCAATCTTCTCGATCGACTCTTTAGTAAAATGATGAATATCCCCTGATATAAAATTCACCAGAGCACTCCTTTCCTGAATTTCCGAAAACTTTTCTACAGGAAACAAGGGGAATTTGTTTTCCTTATCTACGCTTTCTAACCAAAAGTCATAATCCTGAATTTCCTTTAAACCATTGGGCAACATAAAAGGAACGGGTCTGTTGCCGGTATATATAAAGTCCGCCCCCTGATCGTTCATACGCCATTTATCCAGCACTGGCAGGTAAAAATGCCCGATAGGACGCAAATCTTCATAATCAGAAACCTCAATACCAGAAAAATCAGCGATTACACGCGGTACATTCATACCTCCGATGTTAAAAACTTCTTTTGTCTGCCTGCGATAATACTGAAACGGATCAATTGGAATATTTTCAATGGGTTCAATCAAGGCATGTGGCTGTCTCACCAGGTACCGATTCACCAAAACAGCAGCCACAGGTGCTTCGTTTTCTGCGGGTTCAGTCAGGGAAACCCTCACAGTATCGCCAAGGCCATCTTCCAGAAGAGTACCAATTCCGACGGCCGATTTGATTCTGCCATCTTCGGCCTCCCCAGCCTCTGTCACGCCCAGATGGAGCGGATAGGGCTTGAGATTTTCCTCTTGCAGCCTTTTAACCAGCAAACGATAGGCTTCTACCATAACCTGGGTATTGCTGGATTTCATCGAAATGACGATATTAGAGAAATTCTCGTCCTCACATATTCTTAAAAACTCAAGTGCTGACTCGACCATGCCAACCGGTGAATCACCGTAGCGACTCATGATCCGGTCAGATAAAGAACCGTGATTAGTACCGATTCTCATCGCAGTACCATATTCCTTACAGATTTTTATTAACGGCAGAAATTTAGCTCTGATTCTGTCGAGTTCGGCCAGGTAAGCACTTTCGGTATAGTCAATGGTTTCGAAACGTTTGCGATCGGCATAATTACCAGGATTAATTCTAACTTTTTCGACAATCCTGGCTGCCAGTTCGGCAGCATTGGGTGTAAAATGGATATCGGCCACCAAGGGTACCTGATAACCACGCAGCCGAAGTTCTTTCTTTATGTTTTCAAGATTCTGGGCTTCTTTTACACTGGGAGCTGTAATTCTCACATATTCGCAGCCTGACTCTACCATCCTGATCACTTCTTCAACAGAACCTTTTGTATCCATAGTGTCCACGGTGGTCATGGACTGTATACGAATAGGATATTCAGAGCCCATAGGAATATGCCCTACAGGAACCGTAATTGTTTCACGACGAACGTATTCCGTCATAGATGGACAATAGAGATTATGAATCCGGCTGGAGCCGGTGAAAAGAGTGGACATACAGAGTCGTTATTGAATACTGTTGTTATAACACAAAAATACGTGTTTCAGATTCCCGAAACACGTATTTTTGGTATTATTGATATAAAAGCCCTAAGCTTCTGTCAAAGCAGTTCCGTTTCCGATAGTAATAATGAAACTTCTCCCACCTTCACTCTCAATGGCTGCAGCAATTTCTTCCGCATTTTGAGGTGCATAAACAAACATACACCCTCCGCCTCCCGATCCGTTGATTTTACCACCAAGTGCGCCCGCACGCATCGCAGCACGCATCATCCGCTCAATTTTGGGGGTTGAAGTCTTTTTATGATCGCGAAGATTGAGATAATGGCGATAAAGCAATTTCCCGAACTTCTTATCAAATTCTTCCTGATTCGTCACAGGTTCAGACAACAATTTTTTCCCTTCCAGCAGAATATCCCGGTCATCAATATTAGCTTTCAGGATACCCAATTCATCAACTGTCAGAAAATAACTATAGTCGTTGACTTTTCGAAATGGTGTTGTATGAATGGAAAAATCAGGGTCACGATCAGTCACCTTTTTAATAATTTCTTCCATACCAAAGCGACAACGAGCCAGAATTCCGATTGTATCTTTGGGCTGCATAGAATCACCCAGCACAAAAGTACCCATTTGCGGAAAAAGCGCTTCCACATGGATGGCTGGTTGCGACTCCAGATAAATAACGTTGCCGATCGCAGTGGAATAATGGTCCATCATCCCACCAGGTTCACCAAATTCAAGAACCTCAGCTTCATTGGCAATTTCAGCCAGGTCTTTGGCCGAGAATTCTATAGGAGAATCTGCATGTCTGGCAAGAAAATTTGCCCAAGTGACAATTAAGGCTGAAGAACTTGACGTGCCGGAGTTGATAGGGATATTCCCTGTAATCTCCACATCAAAACCATGAGAGAAATTCAATCCACGCTTCTTTAGCACATGAATTGTACTTCTGAAATAATCTCTTTCTTTGGTATATGGGAACGTTTCATTGATTGAGAATTCTTCTCTATCATCAATATCCGGCATGTTGATCACTACCCGATCATCTTCCCTTGGTACTCCGTTTATCTGCACTCTTAATGAAATTGCAGCTGCAATGACCGGCAATCCCAGATAATCCTGATGTTCGCCAAATAAACAGATCCGGCCAGGTGTTGAAATAATCATATTTATAATATTACCAGCTTTTCTTTTTGTACCCCGCCATGGCGAAATAAAGAATATAGATATAACAGAAAATCATTACCCAGAAACCACGCTGAGGATCATGCTCCCCGCCAATTACTGCATATAACAAAGGCAACAAACCACCACCAGGACCGATTCCCATCACCAGGAAAGCAGAACCAATTTTGGTAAAATTACCCAATCCTTTAATAGACATCGGGAATATCGCAGGGAACATCAAGGCGTTGGCCAGTCCCATAAGTGCGATGAAAGTGATTGAAACATACCCTGAAGTGAAGATCGCTGCTAATGTAAGGGCAATCCCTAATACAGCAGAATATTTCAATGCATCTTCCTGCTTCAAATACTTTGGAATGGCAATTACTCCGATGATATACCCTACCAGCATGGCAGCCATGGTATAGGAAGTAAAGTGTTTAGCATCATCCAGGCTTATTCCGATGTTTTTTCCATATTGACCGATACCATCTCCAGCAATTACCTCAGCACCTACATAACAGATCATGGCCAGGGTACCCAATACCAGGTTTGGATACTGAAATACACTTGTTTTTTCACCTTGGCCGGGTATGACCTCCTCTTTCTCAGCTTCTATCTCAGGCAGATTTGTAAAGAAAACCAGAATGGCTACCAATACCAATACAATCGCTAACCAAACGTAAGGCGTCTGAATTCTGTCGCCCATTTCTGCCAGAATAGTATTTCTTTGAATTTCATCCGTTGCCGCAGCCAACTGTGTTTCGAGGCCTGATGCACCTTTCAAAAGAATACCTCCTACTACCAACGGGGCCACTATACCGGCAAATTTATTAGCTATACCAACAATACTGATCCTTTTAGCAGCACTTTCAATGGGCCCCAGGATACTTAAATAAGGATTAACGGCAGTCTGAAGTAAGGCAAGTCCTGATCCCTGCAGGAATAACCCTAATAAAAATACATTAAAATCTCTTGAAGAGGCCGCTGGCAAAAATACCAACGAACCACCGGCTACAATGAGCAAGCCGACGATGATTCCGTTTTTAAATCCGATCTTATTTAATAAGGTAGCGGAAGGAAGAGAGAAGAATAAATACGACAGATAAAAAGCGGATGTAACAAGGAAAGCCTGAACGTCGGTTTCCAGATTACATACAATCTTCAGATAGGGAATAAGAGGGCCGTTAGTCCAGGTTATATACCCGAACACAAAAAAAAGCAATGCCATGATCATCATGGGCACCAGATTGTTGTTTTTTTGATTCATTACCATTAAGGTTTGCTTGATTGTGAACTTAGTTATAGATTTATGGGTTATAAACGTACAATTTTACCTAGATACAAAGAAAAGGTAAATAACAACATTCTTAAATTATTTTATTAAATAAAATTTTACTTTGATTAATAGATACTCCGCCAAATTTTACCACTGTTAACAGGGAAAATTTAAAATCAGGAGATTGTACATTCTGCTAATCAGGTCTTTAAATGTGTTGTACACATACTTTGTAACGGCATTTAAAGTTAATTTTTACGATGCACTTTTTATGGACAACAAAATAGTATCTGTGTTCCGGAAAGAACATTTCAATGCGGCCCATCGCTTATATAACGCAGCTTGGACCGATGAGGAAAACTATGCTGTATTTGGAAAGTGTTGCAATCCTAATTACCACGGACATAATTACGAGTTGATCGTACGACTTACCGGCCCGGTTAATCCATCCACTGGCTATGTATATGATTTGAAATTGTTATCAGGCATTATCAAAGAAGAAGTTACCGCTCGTTTTGACCATCGCAATCTGAATATTGATACAGAAGAATTTAAAAATCTGAATCCAACGGCGGAAAATATCGCTATTGTGATTTATGAAAAGCTTCGTCAACGCATCGAAGTGACATACGAAATTAAAATTACGCTTTATGAAACAGAACGAAACTTCGTTGAGTATCCGGCAATCTGAGCCTCTTGCTGTGGATGATATGGGAGATGACCACGTGTTATCTTCTTATAATACGCCTTTGCGGCTGGATGCTTTTGACATGGACGATGAAACCAAAATTGAACTGATACAGAAGCACTTCCGGCAGATCATGGAAATTATGGGATTAGATCTGAACGATGACAGCCTGAAAGGAACTCCTGAAAGGGTTTCGAAAATGTACATTAAGGAAATTTTCAGCGGGCTCAATCCCGCAAACAAACCTGCAGTTACCCTGTTTGACAATAAATACAATTATGATCAGATGCTGGTGGAAAAAAACATTACTGTTTTTTCAAACTGTGAGCATCACTTTGTCCCCATTGTCGGAAAAGCCCATATTGCCTATATTTCCAGTGGAAAGGTAATTGGACTTTCCAAGCTGAACAGAATCGTTCAATACTACTCAAAGCGTCCACAAGTGCAGGAGAGACTAACGGTACAGATTGGAGAGGCACTCAAGGAAATTTTGGATACGGAAGATATTGCGGTGGTAATCGATGCAGATCATATGTGTGTTCAATCACGCGGTGTACAGGATATCGGTAGCTCCACTGTGACCTCCTATTACGGCGGAAAATTCAATACGGAAATTACCAGAAAAGAATTTTTAAGTTATCTGCAGTAAACGTATTTTTCAATAGCATAATAAACAACAACAGCCGTAGACATCTACGGCTGTTGTTGTTTAGAGACTTTATGTAACGACTTACATCATACCGGCCGTTACAGTATTCCGATTTTATAAACTAAACCTCGGCTCCTACTCTTTCAAGTAATGCTTTGGTGGCTTTGATTCCGTCGTATTCCGACAGCGCTGATCCTTCATACTCAATGCCTATAATTCCTTTAAAACCGCCGTCTTTTGCAATTTTCAGGATTTTATTATAATCGGTTTCGATACAATTGCCATTTTCGTCAAAGTCATACGACTTGGCGCTAAGGCCTTTTGCATATGGTAACAGCTCGCTTGTTCCCTGGTAACGGTCGTATTCTTTCAGACAGATTTTCCAGTCATTAGGATCTCTCTCAATACAGAAGTTTCCAAAGTCAGGCAGCGTGCCCACGTTGGGAAGATTCACTTGTTTCATGACATTGCTTAACCAGGAGGCATCTGAAGAAAAACCTCCGTGATTTTCAACGATCACATTGATATTGCTTTTTGCGGCAAATTCACCCAAAGCTCCCAAGCCCTGAACTGCAGCATCAGAAACGTCCGATGATTCTCCTTGACCGTACGCATTGACACGGATACTTGAACATCCCAGGAATTTTGCAGCATCTACCCATTTATAGTGGTTTTCAACTGCGGTTTTACGGGCAGCCTCATCCAGATCACCAAGTCCACCCTCACCATCAATCATAATCAGGTGATTGGAAACGCCATTATCATTACAACGCTTCAGCAGTTCGTTCAGATAATCAGTATCATTTGCTTTGTCTTTGAAAAACTGGTTAACATACTCAACAATGCTGATTCCAAATTCCTTTTTAGCTAATTCCGGAAAATCCAGGTTAGTAATCTTCCCTTCAAACAGTGATTTATGAAGAGACCACTCTGCAAGTGATATTTCAAAAAACAACTCTTTAGAAGCCGGAGCGGCACATGAAGTCAGAATTTGCTGAATTGATCCTGCTGTGAGGGCAGAAACACCGAGGGTCTTAAGGAAGTTTCTTCTGCTATTGTACATGATAAGGTATTAGTTATGTATTAAAGATTATATTTCCTGATCGTTTTAGATTTATACGCTTACAGATGTTGAAGAAAAACAGGACATGATTTCGGGATCTTATTCAAGGTTTCCTGCCAATTTGCGCCCCTCTGTAAGTAAAATACTATAAACTGCTTGATAAATTACTGCATCGGACAAATTTATAAAATTTTTTAATTATTCAATCATTGTTTTTTCTTACCCCTTATTTCGTGTGTAGTTTCAGTCTTAATTTGGTTTCTTTGTAACCAAATTAAAGATTAACCATTCAATAGGAATGACACAGGAAGGTAACTGGAAAACCATCACAAGTAAAACTGTCTATCAAAACCCATGGATTTCTGTGGATCACCGTGAGGTAATCACGCCGGGTGGTGGTGAAGGAATATACGGCCTGGTACGATTTAAGAACAAAGCAATTGGCATTGTAGCACTTGATAATGAAAACCACATATACCTGGTGGGGCAATACAGATACCCGCTCAAATCCTATTCCTGGGAAATTCCGGAAGGCGGAGGCCCGCTGAATGAAGACCCGCTGGATGCGGCAAAAAGAGAGCTGAGAGAAGAAACCGGTCTTGTTGCTTCAGATTGGGAAAAAATTGGTCGTGTGCATACTTCCAATTCTGCCACCGACGAAGAGGGGTTCATATTTCTGGCACAAAATCTGCAACAATTTGAGCAGGAGACAGAAGACACCGAAGAGATTGAAGTAATGAAGGTACCTCTGAAAAAGGCCGTTGATATGGTTATGAATGCTGAAATCACCGATTCAATTTCAATGTGTGCGATCCTTTTAGTTGCAAGGCTCAAGGGAATTTAAGTATGTGGGAAGCAATATTATACGGATTCCTGACTGGAATTGTTCTTTGTTTTACATTTGGCACTGTCTTCTTTTCGATCGTACAGAACAGTATTGACAACGGCTATAAAAGCGGTATCAAAATTGCCACCGGGGTATTGATATGTGATGCCTTATTTGTACTGTGTGCTATTTTTGGTACAAACCTTTTACCGTCCATTGAAGGATTTGAAAAATGGCTGGCGGGCATCGGATGCCTCTTTCTTGTCGCATTAGGTATTACTAACCTGGTGAAGGGACAGCCCAAACTGGCCTATCCCAAAACACGTTTTGGAGATTACCTGTATTATATATCCACAGGTTTTTTACTGAATGGCCTCAATCCTGTCAACTTCATAAGCTGGGTGACCATTACCTCCTATCTGAGAACCAACCTTTCCTATGACTTTTCTCAGGTGGTCACCTTCCTGACTGTGAGCGTATTGGCTGTTTTTATAACCGAATCGCTCATTGCGTTATTTTCTCATAAGCTTAAGCAATTCTTTACGCCCAAAGTGATTGATTATCTCAATAAAACCACGGGAATTGTATTTATCGGGATTGCGCTCAGAATTGCTTATCTTAATTTTTATGCTTAACTGACCGGATTATTGCGCAAATATTCCTGCCACTCGGTAACCATATTACCTTTTAAAACTCTTGGGAACTTGTGCTGACCGCCCATTTTCCCTTTGGATTTCATCCAGCCATAAAACACCGAGTTGGGTAACACCGTAATTTCGATATCTTTCAGTGCATGCTTTCGCTCCACAGCGTAGTCGTCATTGAGATCATTGAGTTTATTATCAATTTTTTGCAGGAGCAATTGTTCGTCAACTTTTTCGTCAACACCTACATACCAATGATGTGAAAACTGTCTGTCATTAGCAATACCCGCTACGGCAAATTCTTTCACCGTTATCCCCATTTCCTCGGCAACTGTGTCAATCGCCTTGTTCATATTATCCACCGAGAGGTGTTCACCACACAAGCTCAGGAAATGCTTTGTTCTACCGGTGATTACTATTTCTGCATTGGCTTTATCCACAAACTTAACAGTATCACCGATCAGATATCGCCAGGCTCCCGCACAGGTAGTGATCAGAATGGCGTATTCTTTCCCCTCCTCCACTTCATCAATCATAAAAGTTTCAGGATGCTCGACCATTACGCCATCTGCATTGAAATTCTGTTCATTGAAAGGAATAAACTCATAGAAAATACCATTATCCATTGTAAGTCTCATTCCTGGTGCATCAGGTCGGGCCTGATAGGCTATAAACCCTTCAGATGCCAGGTAAGTGTTAATATAGATAATGGGTTTACCAAGCAATTTTTCAAAACCCTTTCTGTATGGATCAAAAGAAACCCCACCATGAGAGTACACCTGAAGGTCGGGCCATAGTTCATGGATATTATTCAGCTTGTAGTGATCGATGATACGCTCGAACAACAATTGAATCCATGCAGGAACGCCTACTACAAACCCAATATCCCAATCCTTGGCTTCGCGGGTTATGTCTTCAAGTTTCTTACTCCAATCAATTTCAGAGGCTATTTTTTCTCCCGGCTTATAGTATGGTTTGAACCAGAATGGTATCATACTGGCATTAATACCACTTAGATCTCCCTCCAGACGATTATCTTTGGAGCTGAGCGTCGTACTACCTCCAATCATGAGCATCCCCTTTTCGAAAGTTTTTTCAGGAATGGATTCATAATTCCCTAACGTAAGAATTAAACGGATACTGGAGCGCTGCATGGCCTGTGACATTGCTTTGGTTACAGGTATCTGTTTGGAGGCAGCTTCAGAAGTCCCCGAACTCAGTGCAAAGTATTTCACTTTTCCCGGCCAGCATACATCAGGCTCACCCTGAATCGTTTTATGCCAGAACTCATTGTATATTTTGTTATAATCGTAAACAGGAATTGATGTTTTGAATTTTTGATAAAAATCCTTAGGCTCCCCGAACAGTGCAGCGTTCAGAATGTCATCAAAATGATATTTCTCTCCTATTTCGGTATAACTCGCCCGTGATAATAATTTCGCCAGCGTTTTTTTTTGCTGTTTAAACGGATTCAGCGATTTCTGGTTGGATACCAGAGCGGAAAGCCGGATACTTTTCTTTAATAAACTTCCTATAATGGCCATACTGATAATATTCTATAAAAATTTGTGACCTGGCAACAGCTTACTTGATGCAAACATATTTCAGCAAATAACCGGTGTAATCAGTACTCTGAATTACAGATTCCAATCGTTCAATTCCTTCATTACTGAATAGGAAGTCAGATCAAACTGACAAGGCACAACCGATACATAATTGTTTCTAAGTGCCCATTCGTCCGAATCTTCAGATGCATCATAATTGACAAATTCCCCTACCATCCAGAAGTAACCCCTGCCTGTCGGATCTTTTCTGTAATCAAAAGATTCCTGCCACTTGGCATTGGCCTGCTTACAGATTTTAATCCCTTTCAGCGGTTCTTCTGATTTTTTGGGAATATTGACGTTTAATGCGGTTCCTTTTGGAAATTCATTCGCCAAAGCGGCTTTAGCGATTTTTAATATGGACTCATGTCCATGGCTAAAATCAGCTTGTTCATCAAAATCGCCTAACGAAAAACCAATGGCCGGAATTCCCTCAATAGCAGCTTCAATAGCTGCTGACATGGTACCAGAATATAATACACTGATAGAACTATTACTTCCATGATTAATACCACTCACAACCAGATCCACTTCCCGGTCGCCCAGCACATAGTGTTTGGCAAGCTTGACACAGTCAACCGGTGTACCTGAGCACTCGTATTCATCCACATTTTCAAATATATCTGTTGGATATAATCTCAATGGTTCCCCCATGGTGATCGCATGCCCCATACCCGATTGCGGACTGTTGGGTGCCACAACAAGCACTTCTCCCAGCTGCAACATCAGCTCAACAAGTGTACGAATTCCTTTTGAAGTAATCCCATCGTCATTTGTGACCAGTATTAATGGTTTTTTTACTGATCCTGTTTTTGTTTCTATTGTCATAAATCAATATCGTGTATGAACTAAATTTTGTTCATTCTGTGTTTCAGTTAAAGTTTCAAAGTTACATAATATGCCTTCATTCGCAATAAAACAAGCCCGTACAAACGATATAAGTACCATAATTGAATTACAGGAAAAAACATGGTTCCCTACCTATTTGCCAATACTTTCCCGCGAGCAAGTGGAATATATGTTTGAACTGATGTATTCAGAAAGTTCACTCAGGGACCAGATAGAAAACCTCGGGCATACGTTTTTACTACTTTATGATAATAATTCTGCCATTGGTTTTGCATCGTTTTCCCCTGTGGAGGAAAGCAATATTTTTAAAATCCATAAAATTTATATACTTCCCGAAACCCAGGGTACCGGCGCAGGCAGGTTTTTGATGGCAGCCGTTTTAAAAAAATGTAAAGAAAAAGGAGCTGAAGAAATCAGGCTGAATGTAAACAGATACAACAAAGCCCGTTTTTTCTACGAAAAAATGGGCTTTGAAATATTATCTGAAGAGGACATTCCCGTAGGGCCGTACCTCATGAATGACTATATAATGGGCTTCAATACTAAAGCACTAACTATTGAATAGTTTATTCCTGGACTGATTGCTGATTTTTCAATTCAACTTTCCGCTGCTTGGTCAAGCTCTTAAACCCTTGTAATGGCGTGTAATTATTACTTGTCACCGGATAATATCCTTTCCCATCGTAAGGTCTTTTTGCCGGATGCTCCATACATTCTTCCGAACACGCTCCGTCCAGTTTCTGGCTGCATTTTTCACACATGGGTACATGACGGTTACAATCGGCATTGGCACAGTTAACCATCCGGTCACAATTTTCCTCACAAACGTAGCATTGCGAAATCACTTCCGGATTCACCTGATTTACCTGCACAGCGACACGATTATCAAAAACATAGCATTTCCCATCAAAATTCTGTCCTCCTTCTTCTATGCCGTAACGGATAATGCCACCGTGTAACTGATATACATCTTTAAAGCCCTGATCAATCAGATACGCACTGGCTTTTTCACATTTGATACCCCCGGTACAATAGGTAATAATTTTTTTATTTTTCAGATGATCAATTTCATTCATATGGTCCGGCAACTCGCGAAGATTCTCCATATCAAAGGTAATGGCACCTTTGAACTTCCCGAGTTTATGTTCATAATTGGAACGCATATCAACCAGCACTACTTCCGGATCGTTCAGCATTTTTTTGAAATCAGCCGGGTCAAGGTGTTTTCCAGTTGCTTCGAGTGGATTTACCGGTAGGTCTGAATTCACAATTTCATCTTTTACCCTTACATGCAGCTTGTGGAAAGTATGGGTATCATGTGCTTCTATTTTGAACTGCGTGTCGGCAAAGCGTACATCTGACAATACATACTGCATATACCTTTCGCAATCATCTTTCAAGCCGGAAACTGTACCATTTAGCCCTTCTTTTGAAATAATAATTCTTCCCAGAAGGTTATTTTCAACACAAAAAAGGTGATGTTCATCGCGGTAAATATCCGGATCTTCAATGGGCGTATAATTGTAATATAGTAAGACTCGGTAATCTTTCATTTTAGCCATTTTTCTTATTCCAGCACAAAGATACGAAGATCAGCGGGTTAGTAAAACCTAATTGTTGTCATGTTTGAGAGGGATATATACATTTTTCATATTTATGATTAGCTTTGTTGCCACTTCATTAACAAGAATAGGATTATGCATATTGCCATTATCGGAAATATAGGAGCCGGCAAAACAACGCTTACCCGTCTGCTCGGGGAGCATTACCAATGGGAAGTATTGTTTGAGGCAGTAGAAGGGAACCCTTATCTGGCCGACTTTTACCATGATATGGACCGTTGGGCATTTAATTTACAGATATATTTCCTGAACAGTCGTTTTTCTCAAGCACAAAAAATCAGTGATATGGCGGGTTCTACTGTTATTCAGGACAGAACCATTTATGAAGATGCCTTTATATTTGCCCGTAATCTCTATGAGTCGGGAACGATGTCGGAGCGTGACTATCAAAGCTATTTACTGCTTTTTGAATCAATTGAGAAGTCTGTACAGCCGCCTGATTTACTGATTTATCTGAAGGCGGATATCCCAAAATTACTTCGGCAGATCCAATTAAGAAAACGCGACTTTGAAGCTGATATTCCTGTGTCCTATCTGCAAAACCTGAACCGTTATTACAACGAGTTCGCCAATAGTTATAATCAGGGCCGGCTGATAGAAATTGATGTTAATAATATGGATTACGCCACTAACCCTGAAGATTTTCAAAAAATCACAAAGCTGCTCGATCATGAGTTATTGAATATTGGCATATGTAAATAATTGCCATTATATTTACGACGTAATTTTTCGCCTAGGCTTCATTACAATCAATGAATCAGCATTTAAAATCAATATTATCCATCACCTTCCTGATCATCCTGGGAATAAAAACCTTGATGATTCCGATGATCTATCTTGATTTTGAAATGCGCCGCGACTATATCTCCAGAAATCTTTGCGAAAACAGAAACAAACCCTCATTGGATTGTAACGGGAAATGTTATCTGGCAAAAAAAATAGCAGCCGCACAAGAGCAGGAAGAACGGCAGGCCGAATGTGATTTTATGGGAAAACTGGTTGAAGTAGCCGCTAGTTTTCCTCTTTTTGAAATAGTAAATGCTCCGGCCGCAAGCAGTGGCTTAATTTCTGTTCTTTCTACATACGCTTACAAAAATGCATTTTTAGGCTCATTGCAACCAAAAAGCATTTTTCGTCCTCCTATTGTCTGACAGGCCATCCAATTCTAGGTAGTCAAACGATGTCTTAAGGTTTGACCTTTAATTTCTATTTTTTAATTTATTTTATGTCTGTCGTTTTAACCAGAGATGAATGTATGACTATGCATTTCCTGTCTGAACGATGGAAAATCTTACCATGAAATCTAACATATTATATTTAACTGCCGTATTCTTCCTATCAGTCCTATTTGTCGCATGTGATAATGACCCCGCTCCCAGAGGTGGTGTTAAAGTGGAATTTGATAACATTGCAGGAAATAAAAACCTGGTATTGAATGGTGTTACCTATACCAATGCTTCAGGAGAAAATTTTACCGTTACGTCCTTGAAATACTATGTATCAAACTTTAAGTTTACCAGAGCCGATGGAAGTGTCTTCACTTTTCCCAAAGATGAATCCTACTTTTTGATCAAGGAAGATACCAAGGCATCGCAAATGGTCTCACTTCCCCAAGTGCCATACGGAGAATATACGGGTATTGAATTTGTAGTGGGTGTGGATAGTCTCAAAAGCGTATCACCGCTCGAACAACGCAAAGGTGTACTTGATCCCGGCAATGGTGAAGGTATGTATTGGTCCTGGAATTCTGGTTATATTTTCATGCAATTAGAAGGAACATCCCCGGCAGCTGAATCCGAAAAATTTAATTATCACGTCGGCTTTTTCGGAGGACTTAACGAGCCCACTTTAAACAATAACAGAACCGTCAAACTGAATTTTGATCACCCCGTGGTGGTATCTGAAAGCAATACACCAGAAATACACATCATGGCTGATATTCTTAAATTGTTTGATGGTCCGGGGACCAGTCTTAAGATTGCCGAAACACCCAATATAATGGGTGGACAGCCACAAAAGGCGGCTGAGGTAGCGGACAACTATGCGCAAATGTTTAGTGTTGACCATATTCACTGATGATGTTCAGGTATTTCATTGTCTCAGGACTTCTGTTTTTATTAGTCTCCTGCAATAAAGAAAACGTTTCAACGGTGCCCGAACCCTCAGGTCCTACCCCATTGGTATGGAAGCAACCTGCTCATTTTCCGGAACCCGTTTATGATTTATCCAGCAACTCCCTTACTGAAGAGGGAGTTGAACTGGGTAGGTTTTTATTCTATGATGGCAGGCTTTCCCGTACAAATAACATCGGCTGCGGAACCTGTCACCAGCAACCTTCCGCATTTACCCACCACGGCCATGAACTAAGCCATGGCGTGGACGATTTACTGGGTACACGCAACTCCCCGGCGGTACAGAATGTGGCATGGCAATCGGTATTTTTCTGGGATGGAGGAGTTCATGGACTTGATTTTGTGCCACTTAATCCTATCGGAAGCGAAGTAGAAATGGACGAAACGATTCCAAATATTATTGCAAAACTGAATAAAACAGCTACTGAAAAAGACCGTACAAAGCCTAATTATCCGCTTCTTTTCAAAAGGGCATTTGGCACGGAAGAAATCAATACGGAAAGAATCATGAAATCACTTTCCCAATTTATGCTGACGATGATCTCGGCAGGTTCGCGTTATGATTACTACAAAATGGGTGATAATAATGCCTTGACTGAACAGGAAAAGAGAGGGATGAGCACATTCAAGACTCATTGTGGGGGATGTCATTCCGGTGAATTGTTTACTGACTTCAGTTTTCGCAATAATGGTCTTGTGCCCATGAAAATTAACGATAAAGGGCTTGGGGAAATTACCGGAAATGAACGGGATCATTACAGATTTAAAGTGCCAAGTCTTAGAAATGTAGGAATAACAGCTCCCTATATGCATGACGGACGATACCACACGCTGTCAGAAGTTATGGATCATTACACAAATAATATCCGGCAATTACCTAATCTTGACAGCACTTTTATGCAGCCCGGAGGTAAAACAGGCCTGCAGATTTCTGCTGCTGAGAAGCAGGATATCATCGCTTTTTTACACACCCTGTCTGATGATGATTTCAGACGCAATCAGAAACTGGCAGATCCTGGTATCGGGAATGCTTTATAATAAAAATTCAATATTGACAGAATTATGAAAATTTATAGATTAGTCATTGCAGTCCTTTTACTGACAGCCATCAATATCCCCACCATCGCCTGCGATATTTGCGGGTGTGCCAACAGCGGTTCCTATTTTGGATTAATGCCACAATCCAACAAATCGATGATTGGAGTCCGATACAATTATTTACATTTTAACACCCACCCCGAGAGCGAAATACTCAATACGCGGGAAACTTTTCAGATCACAGAATTATATGCCCGGTTTTTCCCCATCAACCGGGTACAGGTAATGGCTTTTGCCCCTTTTCGGTTCGACCGACAGGAAACTTCTGCAATGACAAAAAAACAGTCTGGACTGGGTGATGTTACCATTCTGGCCAACTACAATTTGTTCAATACATTTATGGACGGCACCAGTTCATCCCAGATTACGCATACACTACTCGTTGGTGGCGGTATCAAACTGCCCACTGGACGGTTTCGCTACAATGAAAACGATCAGCTGCAAGTAGCCAATGCCAACTTTCAGCCCGGAACCGGCAGTACTGACTTTATAGTCAATGCGTTTTACACGGCCAATTACAATCAATGGGGCCTATCACTGAATCTTTCTCGCAAACTCAATACCACCAATTCTACTGGCTATCGTTTTGGTAATCAATTATTTGGAACAGTCGATTTATACAGATCTATTGAAATCGGAAAGATAACCCTGACTCCCAGTCTGGGAATTTATGGTGAATATGCACAGTATGGCCGTCAGGATAAGGTAATCCAGGATATTACAGGTGGGAAAATTGTCAATGGAAGTGCCGGTGTGCATCTTTTTACCAATCGCTGGACTGGTGGAATTACCGGACAGACCCCCATTTGGCAAAAAAGTGCATCGGGGCATGTATTTGCAAAAGAAAGGTTATTACTACAAGTAGGCTGGCTGTTTTAACCAGTGACAGGAATCTGATTCTTGTTTTAATCCATTCTTAATAATCGGGTACACCACAGCAGTTGCCTGTTTAATTCAATATTTTTGATTATCTTCGGGGCACTCAATTATACTCATAATTGTGTATATACTAACAATTAATTGATCCTGAGAGTATCGTTACAGTATGTCATATCAAAATGGAAAAAATCCTGCGTGGCTTTTAAGAATGCAGGAAAAATGGGGCCTTGACACAGCCTGGCAAGTAATCACTGTTCTAATAATATTTTCCCTGGCGGGGTCTTCTGTTGTTTTTTTAAGAAAATCCCTGTTTACTTTTTTAGGTTTTACAGAACTGACTCCTGTATGGATCAAGGTAGTAACCTATATTATATTCGTATTTCCAGCCTACCAGTGCCTGTTGCTCGCATACGGCTTTATACTGGGTCAATTTGACTTTTTCTGGGAAAAAGAAAAGAAAATGATTCGGTGGGTCATGAACAAACTAGGCAGAAAGTAATTTTCTGCCTTTACTATTTAAAGCCTATGAGCAATCGTCTTTCAGGGGAAACCAGCCCCTATCTTCTTCAACATGCTCATAATCCTGTCGATTGGTTTCCATGGGGAGATGAAGCACTTTCCGAAGCCAGAAAACAGAATAAACCTATCCTGGTAAGTATCGGCTACTCAGCCTGTCACTGGTGCCATGTAATGGAAAGGGAAAGCTTTGAAAAAGAGGAAATTGCCAAAACTATGAACGATGGCTTTATCTCAATCAAGGTTGACCGCGAAGAACGCCCGGATGTGGACAATATTTACATGGAGGCCGTACAGGTAATGGGTGTCAGAGGAGGTTGGCCACTCAATGTTTTTTTACTTCCTGACGGCAAACCATTTTACGGTGTCACCTATCTCCCGCCACGCAACTGGGTGCAATTACTTGAAAGCATTCAAAATGCGTTCAAAAATCATTATACCGATCTTTCTGAATCTGCAGAAGGTTTCCTGCATACGCTCTCTGTTTCTGAGGCTGAAAAATTAAATCTGAAAAACAGAGATTCTGGTTTCAGCATGGATGCTTTGGAAAAAATGTTTGCGAAGCTAAAGGAAAATTTTGATACCGTTGATGGCGGAATGAACCGGGCCCCGAAGTTCCCTATGCCGTCCATCTATAAGTTCCTGCTCCGTTATTATGACCTGACCCTGGAACCGGCTGCGCTTGAGCAATTAGAAATCACCCTTGACAGAATGGCGCTCGGTGGAATTTATGACCACGCTGGAGGTGGCTGGGCACGGTATTCGGTAGATACACATTGGTTTATCCCCCATTTCGAAAAAATGCTTTACGACAATGCTCAGTTGTTAAGTATATATGCCGAAGCCTACCAACTGACCCGCAAGCCGTTATATGCACATCGACTGCGGCAGACATTTCAATGGCTCAACCGGGAGCTGCAAAGTACTGAAGGAGGATTCTATTCGGCACTTGATGCAGACAGTGAAGGTGTGGAAGGAAAGTTTTATACTTGGAGCCAGCAAGAATTAAAAGACATCTTAAAAGATGACTTCCCATGGTTCTCACAAATATACAATACCAGAAACGAAGGTAATTGGGAGCACATGAATCATTTACATCTGGAAGATGATCATGATTTATGGGAGAATCCCGAACTGTCAGAAAAATATGAAAAAGCCTTACAGCAATTACTCACTGCCAGAAGCAATCGGATTCGTCCCGGACTGGATGACAAAATACTGACCGGGTGGAACGGATTGCTGATCAAAGGATTAACTGACGCCTATCGTGCTTTAGGGGATGAATCTATTCGTGAAACAGCCGTTGCAGCGGGGAATTTCATCTTAAAGAATGTATTGAAGAATGGCAAACTGTACCGTTCCTACAAAAATGGAAAAGCTTCTATATCAGGGTTTCTGGAAGATTATGCCGCAGTAATTCAAGGATTTACTGGTTTATACCAGATCACTTTTGAAGAAAACTGGCTGGAAGAAGCCAATCGGCTTACTGAAACCGCAATCGCAGATTTTTTCGATCCGCATGAAGGATTTTTCTATTTCACCTCAGATAATACACCCGAAGCAGCTTTGCTCATTACCCGCAAAAAAGAGTTATTTGACAATGTTATTCCTGCCTCAAATTCAATCATGGCACATAACCTGCACGAATTGGGAATCTTATTAGATCGGGAAGATTACCTGACTCTCTCCGAACAGATGCTTGGAAAAATGAGCTCTGTCCTGGAAGCAGATGTACAGTGGGTCACCAATTGGGCAGCACTATATACCCAAAAGCTTTCACCAGTTGCTGAGATTGCCTTTACAGGTCCTCAGTGTGATGCATTCCGTAAAGATTTTGACCGTTTCTTTGTCCCTAATAAATTAACAGCAGGCACCGCAACCAGTTCACAGTTACCTTTATTAGTAAACAGGACTACCCTGTCTGGTCAAACAACAATTTATGTTTGCTTTGATAAAACCTGTCAGTTGCCTGTAACCAGTGTAGAAGAAGCTTTACCCCTGTTGCAAAATCATTCCAGTTAATATGTTACTTCTCAGCGCTTCCGGAGTTTCCAAAAGTTATGATGGCCGGCCGGTTCTCAGCAATTTTTCATTAGAAGTAAAGGCAGGTGAATGGGTTGGTATTTTGGGGGAAAGCGGCTCCGGTAAAAGTACCTTGCTAAAGATCATTTCGCGACTCATTGACGCTGACGAAGGAGCCGTTTTTTTTCGCAAAGAACAACTACCGGTGGTGGCTTCTCAGCTTATTGCTGGTCATGAAAAAATCCGGATGATCGCACAGGACTATCAGCTATTCCCTGAACATACAGCTGCTGAAAACATTTCCTACAGCATGCGGTTTACAGACCCGGAATACAGCAATCAACGACTCAATAAACTACTGGAGCTGAGCCAGCTGAACACCGTCAGAGATCAGAAGGCCAAACGGCTGTCAGGAGGAGAAAAACAGCGCGTGGCCATTGCCGCAGCTTTGGCGGCCAATCCAGACATTCTGATTCTGGATGAACCTTTCGCTCACCTGGATGCGGTGAATAAACAAACGATGATCCAGGTAATTGCCAGTCTGCGCCAAAAGGAGAAAATGGCATGTGTATTTGTCACCCACGACCCGGCTGAAGCGTTGGCCTGGGCAGATCAGATACTGATCGTAAAAGATGGTGAAGTGATACAGCAAGGTACGCCCGAGTCGATATATATGCGCCCTCTCACTCCCTATACTGCTCTATTGACTGGAAAAGTGAATTGGCTCAATAAAAAAAAATCTGCTTTGATAAGACCGGAATTTTTGAAAATCACACACAAGGCAGATCGCGCCAGACACCGGTTGACCATCATGGAAATCTGGTTCGCAGGCCCTTATTATGAATACCTTGGCCGTGATGAAAAAGGATTGCTACTCACTTTTTTCAGGCTTCGGAAAGATCTCCGTAAAGGTCAACAGGCAATGGTTACCTACGAAGAAAAAGACATTATCCTGCTCTCCTGAGTAGGACAAACGATTAAATTCAGGGTATTTCAAATAAAGCAGATTGATAACAGAAGGTGCTGGAATCCCGGTTTTGAATATTTCTGCTTGAAAACTGAATTCATTAATAAAACTATTTCCCTTCATGAAAATTTCTTCCCTCTGGAAAGCATGTTTGCTCACCGGTATATCACTTGGAACCGCCTGGGCCATTCGCGGGCATTTTGGTCATGAACAGGGAGCTACCTGGGCGGGTGCTATCGGTGTGCTTGCCTTATTGGTGGTTGCCAACCGTGCCGATTGGTATTCCAGGGCATTTCGAATCGTATTGGCGGGTGCTATTGGCTGGGGTATAGGAGGAATAATGAGCTATGGCCTGCTGGTAGGTTACGGACAAGCCAATGATTTCTTAAATGCAGGTTATGGGTTACTCATGCTATTCGTAGTCGGTGGCCTCTATGGTTATATAGGTGGTGGCCTGGTCGGATTGGCATTAAACGAGAGTGAATCCAACAAAATCGATTGGTCCAGGCTGATCGTCGAAATGGTAATCGGTGGCATTTTGGGCTATTTTTTCATAATTGAACAATTTGGCTGGCTCATGACCCCTCCGCGCGACGAGAACTGGGCTGCCTGTATGGGTGCTGCGCTGATGCTCGCCTGGCACATACAGCGGAAAGGGAATCCGGCTATATTGAAGGTAGCATTGTGGTCAGCATTAGGAGCAGGATTCGGATTTGCCTCCGGTAATTTCTATCAGGTGATCGGCAAGACGCTGGAAATCAAATTTAACATGTGGAATGTGATGGAATATTCGATCGGTTTCTGGGGTGGAATAGGAATGGCTTATGGCGTGTTTACCTCTGTATGGCCAGAAAACACCGAAAAAAAACCCATCAATTATCAAAAATTCGGCATCATATTTTTTACGTTGCTCTTGCCATTTATCGTTTGGGATCAGAGTTTTGGCACCCCACGCATGACCAGGATATACTCGGCCATAGGATACCAGGATTGGGTGGCAACTATACAGACAATTGCATTTGTACTGATACCTGCCTTCTTTTTCTACTGGTATCAGCGCTGGTTATCAAGCAAGGAATTATCCAGCCGCATACTTGATCGTGCTTCTGTCTTTTCCTATTTCCTTTCCTATTTGGGTGGGTATATCATTTTCTCATTACTGGTGAAAGGCGCACTTTTTTCAACCAAAGAGGTAGAACAATATCTATATTTAGTTAATTTTCTGGTTCTTTTCTTTGGGATGAAAAATATGACTGAATCGCCATTCGCGACTAAATCTATTTCATTCAAGCAGATTTATTTAGGGTATGTTCTAGCAATAGGAATCGTCGTGTTGCTGGCATGGATTGCCTTTCAGTCGCATGGTGAAATGAAAGGCATGCAATTGAGATTTAAGTAGACACGTATAAACAGATTATTAGGGCTCCCCAATAGACGATTTCTATTTTTGCCGACCGGAGAGCCTTATTAATAATCTATTTAAGTTCAATGGTTCATTTGAATTTATAACATATTGGATTTTATAGTGTTTAACCACTATCAATCTTTGATATAGTAAAAAAAAACACATTCAGACGAACCCATTGAATTCTTTAAATTTTACAAAATTTAATTCTGATAGTATTACAATTATTGTCTTATTCTTTGTTAGGCAATTTATTGCATATATGATATAAAATTTTGAAAAGCCTGTATTTAGTAAAACATTTTTTATATTTTTTATAAAACATCGACTCATTCAACTAAATATTTACAATTGTCAAGAATCCCTGTAATTTTATAAAAGGAAAATAATTATATTCGCAATTATCTTATTCCGAATTATCACAAATAAAACATTTACTGCATTGAAACTTCTATCCACTTTCATGGAGCGGGTTATTGCCAAAAACCCAGGCGAGCCCGAATTTCATCAGGCTGTCAGAGAGGTTATGGAAAGCGTAATCCCCTACATTGAAGGAAAATCTATATACGAAAAAGAAAAGATTATCGACCGGATCATTGAACCGGAAAGGGTAATTATTTTCCGTGTACCATGGACAGATGACAGTGGAGAAATTCAGATTAATCGTGGATTCAGAGTGCAGATGAGCAGTGCGCTCGGACCTTACAAAGGCGGGTTGCGCTTTCACCCTTCAGTCAATCTTGGCACTTTAAAATTTCTGGCTTTTGAACAAACATTCAAAAACAGCCTTACCAGATTACAAATGGGCTCGGGGAAAGGTGGTTCAGACTTTGATCCAAAAGGAAAATCTGACCGTGAAATCATGCGCTTCTGCCAAAGCTTTATGACAGAGCTCAGCCGTCATATTGACGACAATGTGGATGTACCTGCCGGAGATATCGGAGTTGGTGGCCGGGAAATCGGTTATTTATTTGGTCAGTACAAGCGTTTAAGAAATGAATTTACCGGCGTTCTTACCGGAAAAGGAGCTAATTGGGGTGGAAGCCTGATTCGTCCGGAAGCGACTGGCTACGGGCTTGTGTACTTTGTGGAAGAGATGCTGGAGAAATGTAATGAAAACCTCCGGGGTAAGAAAGTTGTCATTTCCGGATCAGGAAATGTAGCCCAGTATGCACTGGAAAAATGCATTCAGCTCGGTGCAAAAGTGGTTACTTTGTCTGATTCATCTGGTTATATTCTGGATGAAAACGGGATAGATTCAGAGAAACTGAATTATATTTTCAGGCTGAAAAATGAAGAAAGAGGCAGAATCAGAGCCTATGCCGATAAATTTGGTTGCGAGTTTGTAGAAGGTGGCAGTCCCTGGGAAGTACCTTGCGACATTGCCCTGCCCTGCGCTACACAAAATGAATTAGATCTTAATGATGCTCAAACTTTGATAGATAACAACTGTTTCTGTGTAGCAGAAGGTGCCAATATGCCATGTACTGCTGAAGCAATTGAACTGTTTGAATGCCATGATATTCTATTTGCCCCTGCAAAGGCAGCCAATGCTGGTGGTGTGGCAGTGTCAGGACTGGAAATGTCACAGAACTCCTTACGGCTATCCTGGTCACGGGAAGAAGTAGATGCGCGACTTAAAGACATCATGAAAAATATACACAGCACCTGCCAGCTTTATGGTTACCGTCCAGACGGTAGGTTTAGCTATGTACAAGGTGCTAATATCGGAGGATTTGTCAGAGTAGCGGATGCAATGATTGCCCAGGGAATCGTATAGCGTTATCTTCTCAAAGATATCAATTGCGGCTGTGAGGTTAAATACCTTTCAGCCGTATTTTTTTATGTCCTGTCAACCCCTCACATTTGTCGCATCTGCACACAAAAACTGCCTGAAATTTCAGCGACATTTACACTACGCAAAATAAGCATATTGTTTACCCATACTTCCTTAACCAAAAATTCAAATGATGGATACGACCGACAGAACCCCAGTTACGGTAGAAGTGATTATTGATGCACCTATTGACAAAGTCTGGAACATGTTTAATGCACCGGAACATATTATGCAATGGAATGCAGCCTCTGATGACTGGCACGCACCTTACGCAAAAAACGATCTGATCGAAGGCGGTAGACTTATCTGCACCATGGCCGCAAAAGATGGAAGCCACAGTTTTGATTTTTCAGCGACATATAATAAAATTATCCCTCATGAATCAATAGAATACACTTTGGATGACGACCGGAAAGTATCGATTCTGTTTATAGAAAATGATGAAAAAGTGACCGTCACTGAGTCGTTCGAAGTAGAGTCCACACATTCATTGGAGCTGCAACAAAATGGCTGGCAGGCTATACTGAACAATTTTAAGAAATATGTAGAAGGAAATTGATCCAGTAATACTGAAAAATCAATGGAATGAATCTTACAAATATTCTATTTGATGTGCATACAATCCGCTATAAAATCAAAAGGCCAGCCTGAAATTCAGGAAAGCCTTTTGATCCTCATACATTGGCACTATCAATGAATGTTAAATTCGAAAGGCATGCGCGTCTGTAATCCTCTCATATTAACCAGCTTCTGGTACAAATCAGTATAGGCAGACAATTCACCCAATTTATTCTGGATTGCTTTTTCCTCCATATCGCCAGTAATCTTGGCGATAAAGTCATCCAGCATATCTTTCTTAGCCGGATAATATCTTACTCTGTACGCTCCTTTTTCCAGATTAGCAGATTTGGCCGCTACTTCTATTGCTTGATCCAAACCACCCAGCACATCTACCAATCCATTTTCCTTGGCTTCAATTCCTGACCAAACCCGACCTTTTGCCAGATCCTTCAGTTTTTCCAACGGCATATTTCTGCCCTCAGCTGCTTTTTTAGTGAAAGTCTCGTATCCTTCTTCCACGTATTTCTGAATTCTGCCTTTCTCAAAGTCAGTCATCTCGTGTGTCATGGAAGGCCAGTCTGCATGTGCAGAAGTAGTCACGCGGTCAAAAGTAACGCCTATTTTACGAGCCATAAAATCTTCGATATTGAACATCAGACCAAAAATACCTATCGAACCTGTGATGGTATTCGGCTGAGCGACAATGGTATCACAAGCCATAGCCATATAGTAGCCACCCGAAGCCGCCACATCAGACATGGAAGCAATCACCGGTTTCTTGTCAGCCGCTTTCCTGATATCATTCCACATCACATCTGAAGCCAGACTGCTGCCGCCCGGTGAGTTAATCCGGATGACAATCGCTTTTACCTTATCATCATCCCTTAATTTTCTAAGATCCTTCACAAAGGTTTCGGAGGTAATATATCCTCTCTCCCCTTTACCAGAAATAATCTCTCCCTCTGCAATCAGGACTGCAATCCGGGTATTGGAGCTTCCTTCCGTCGATTTCCCGGAGGGTGCTTTCAGGTATTTACCCAGGGAGATATAGTTGATTTTCTTATCATTCTCAATCTGAAGATCGTTTTTTATCAAATCTTCAAAATCATCTTCATAAGCTATCTCTGTTACGAGTTTGTAATCTTTAGCAGTCTGTGGATTATAAATCAGCAAAGAATCTGATATGTTTCTTAAATGTTGAATCGGCAACTGACGGCTATCGGCAATATTGGTAAGATAATGCGTATATAAGCCATTGATAAGTGCGGAGGTCTGTAGCCTGCTCTCTTCACTCATATTAGTACGTATGAACGGCTCAACAGCACTTTTAAACTCTCCTACTTTAAATACCAAAGGTTTGATATCCAGTTTATCGAAAGTTCCTTTGTAAAACTCATATTCACTCACAAAGCCATTCCACTCAAATTCCCCAGCCGGATTCAGGTAAATGTGGTCAGCTACTGATGCCAGATAATATCCTTTTTCCGTGTAGTATTCTGCATAGGAATATATTGGCTTACCTGATTCCTTAAACGTCAGCAATTCAGTTCTGATTTCTTCCAAAGTCGCCCATCCTGCTGATGCACTACTTACTTTAAGTGATATGCCCTTGATGTTGTTATCCTCAGCAGCTTTTCTGATTACATCTTTGATGTCCTTCAACCCCAAGACGTTATTGCTCCCAGAAAAAGGTCCGCCTAACTCGGCAAACGGATTTTCCTCTGCAACCTCATTGATGGGCTGGGTCAGATCCAGCCTTAATATACTATTATCCTTTACTGAAACTGTTTCGCTCCCTGAAGAAAAAGCAGCGCCAATCCCTGCAACCACAAATAAGAAGACAAAGAAAAAAAGCATCAGCCCCACCACTGTTGCCAGTACGTATTTCAAAAAATTTAACATATTATTTATAAATAGTTCGGTTCTTATGTTCGCGTAATTTTACAACAAAAATAAATCCAAAAAGCAGAACATTCATTAATATTTACCTTAATGGCAGATTTAAGTCCTTTAACGGCAAATTTCAAGGAGGATATTCGGGAAGCCGGAATAATTAATACATTTGCAGACAGCCAACTGGTAATAATTTAGAAGCGCTAAACCGTCAGATGAAAAAAACACTACTATTGATCCGTCACGCTGAAGCTGAAGATCCCGCCCCTATGTGCAGTGATTTTGAACGACAACTTACCACCAAGGGAATAATGGATGCTGCAAAAACCGGAGGATACTTTCTGCTTAAAGACATCAGACCCGACATCTGGATCTCCAGTGCAGCCGACCGGACATTAACCACAGCAAAGGTGATGATGGAGCGCCTGAAAATTGATACTGAAACCATAATAAGCAACCGGGACATGTACGGTGGCGGGCTACAAGCCTACCTGAAAGCTGTCAATAATGTACCCGCAGCAAGCAATTTAATAGCACTCATCGGCCATAATCCTGACATCTCCTATTTTGCCGAATACCTGACACACGATGATTTTATATCCATGAGCAAATGCGGCGTGATGATTATAACATTTGAGGGATTGGAATGGGCAGAGATTTCGGGAAGAAGTGGTAAATTTGAAAAATATTTTACCCCAAAAACACTTCTGATTGACGAATAATATGAAGCAAAATAAAAATAAAAAAATTTTCATCATCGCTTTCTTTCTATTCCTCGCCACAGTACTTTTTTTGCTTTACGATATGGCCAGGCATACAACCGCTCCGTGGAATAAAACGAAATCCATAGAACGCATCACCAACGACTCTTTGTCTATTCCGGATACCATTCTGCTGCCAGACAGTCTCTTACAATAAAAACGGCACTGTGGCTTAGTAGTCACAGTGCCGTTTTTATTCTTATCAACTTGGCTATTTCATAGCAACGGCACCATCAGCCACCAATTCTACTGTCAGCGTAAACTCATCTTCAATTGTTTTATCGCCCAGATTCTCAAAAAAGTTACCGGATCTGAATTTAATATCAAATTTCGTGCGATCTACCTTGATGGTTGCATTGGCCTTCACCAGGCTTTTTTCACTCTTCACGGTCGCAGGAAAACTCACCTTGTTGGTGATTCCTTTAATGGTCAGATCACCCTGAATATCATACTTGTCGCCTGTCGATTTTTTCAGGCTGGTAATGATAAAGTTGGCTTTAGGAAACTGGTCCGTAGCAAAAAAATCGTTGTTCTTTAAGTGCGCTGTTAATCTTCCATTGCCTTTTTCATCTTTTATATCCTCCACAGTCAGCGAGTTAACATCGATTTCAAAACTCCCGCCTTTCAGTACATTGCCATCGAGCAATAAAACACCATTGGACAGCGGCACTTTTCCGTAATGTTCACCAGTTACTTTTTTAGCATGCCACTTGACTGAGCTGGCATTGGTATTCACGCTTAATTTCCGATCCTTAACCATTGTGGCAGCCAAAAGACTAAACGCAACGATTGCCATCATGAAGGTAACTGTGTATTTTCTCATACTGAATAACCTATGGGTTTTGGTTGAATTACTGATTAAAAATAGACAAAATTCGGTTAATCTGAAATTTGTACTGGTTCACCTGACAAAATATAATGACCCATAGCATCTATAGCGTTCTTTTTAGTCCTCAGGGAAATCGCACACGGACTGATTGAATACGAAAAAAGGTAACCGGGCGCAACGCACCCGGCACACATATCAACCAAATCACTATACTTTATTAATGCTTCCTGAATTTTATTTATCCTATAAATCCGATAGACAAAGTAATTTTATTTTAGCGAGAATTGCAAAAGTTTGTATCTAATTTTTAAATACTCAGTTTATTATTGGTTTTGAAGGAAGTCTGATAATGGTATGATTGAGTCTGTATTGATATAATCCGCATTCAGGTCCATCAGCAATTTCCAGGCACTTTCGGTATCAGGTGTAGCCCAAAACCGGATTCTCTTGTTTTGATTATGTACCTGCTCCACCACCGCTTGTAAACGCGCCTTGTCTTCAGTAGCTATTTCGCCCTGCCCTTTCCATTGATTGTATTTTCGAAAAGATTGACTGATCATCCCTAATCGTTTGCTTTCCTTGGCCGAATAGGTATTTTCCGGTCGACCATCAAAATAAATATAGTTAGGATAGTCAGCAAACAGTCCGGGTGGAGGTGTATTGCCACTGATAATCACCTGCACATTGCCTCGTGGCATCAACATCTTTTTATAAGGCTCCAGCGTTTTCATCAGTATAGGAAGCGTTTCCTGATAGCCTGTTTTCAGATCGATCAGTAACACCAGACTACGGGTTTTATCTGTATAAATGGAGTTTTTATTTTTCCTGAATTTTCCCAGAAGCGGTTGCAGGTAAAGGGTTTCCAGCGTCCTTTCCTTCCGGATTTCATGTGCGTCATGCGCTACATACAAGGTATCATTCACCAAATGTACATCCGCCTCAATGGAGCCGAATCCTTGATTATACGCTTCAAAAAGCGGATTCTTTTGCTCATAATCATTATGGGAATGGGCATTCTGAACCGAATATTTCCCATGCTGAGCCTTGACCGGCAGCGTAATCAATAAAACTGCCAGAAAGGCATACCACATAGTTTTCATGTTTCGCAACAAATGTTAAGGATGAATCCTCAAATATAGGAAATCAAGTCGTTCGTGGCTTATGATTTCCCACCAATCCAGCCAAGATGTGTATGTTTGAAATCATCATCGTATTTTAGTCCATACCCCAATGCCCTGTCAAAGGAGGCATGGCCGTACAGGATAATACCGGCGAGCATCAGCTCCTGGCTGCCCCAATAAAAACCGAGTAATCCCACTGTCACGGCCAACGCCTTGTGATGAAAAAAATTATACACCACAGCGCCCGTCCGGGTACCGAACGCATAGCCTGCCATCCCGATATCAGGCAATAAAATCAGTGCAGGAAACCACCACCAGGTAAAATCAAGCAGGCTAAAAAGGTAAATCGACAGGCCAAACTGTGCCCATTCTTCGAGTTGTAAGGTTAGTTTCATGCGTGGTTATATAAATTGTTAAATAAGGTTACTCGCCAAATTTTACATTTTTCGAACCGGGTACAACACTAAATTCTTTGAACGGTTGTTTATTATGATAAAGCCGGGTTCTGACGGGAATTGCGTGGCAGGACCATTGTAGCCTGCCATTTTTGTCACTCGTATTACCTTTGCGCCATTCCCGATTCCATAACACATTTACCACACTCACTTCCAGGACATTAAACAACAAGTTTACATAAAATAAAGCCGAACCAATATTCATTGTTATAATAATTTCAATATTTTTTTGAGACAAACCAACAAAAAGTTTTGTTTATTCAAAAAATCAGCCGTATTTTACTACAAAAATAGTCACAATTTGAAAAACTTGTTTTTGTAGTATATCAGGCTAATCCCACCCCGTTTGTTAGCTAAAATTGAAGAATTAATAAAAATCGGTTATCGTGCATCCGCTATAATCTGAATTATCAAATCAATTAATTCTTACCAGTTAAAACAAACTTTATGACCAAGCTCAAACCTTCCTTCACATGCTTAATAGGCACCTTCTTGCTGATCTGTATAGTGCCTGACGTATTCGCCCAGAAAACCCAAAAAGAGCCGTTCAAAGTAGATCACCGTTGGGATGTGAGCCTGGATGCCTATAATCTGCTGAAATCAGGCACGCCTCATGTTTTATTCAGGTACGCCCCCAACCCTGAAAAGTTTGCGTACCGACTGGGAATTGGCGACATACATCTTTCTCATTCAGCAGTATTTGAAATTGATCCGCAAAAAGTAAAAGACCTGATCTATGAACAAAAATCCATTACTGTCAATATTGAAGCTGGGGTGGAATTCAGGAAAACAAAAGAAAAACTGCAGTTATATGCGGGTCCCAACATTTCGTACAGAGTGTCTAAAGGGTTTATTAATTACAATGATCAACACATACCAGATAACTATCAGCCCGGAAGATTAGGGAGGGTCGGACTGGGACCTGTCGCGGGGATCAGGTATTTTATATGGAAACAACTAGCTGTTTCGGCGGAATCCAATCTGGAGTTTTATTATCACTACAACAGATTACCTAATAATAATACCTCCAACACAGGGAAACACAACACCCTGGGATTCAATTATCTGCCGCTCAAGGCGCTTAATATTTCTTTTTTCTTTTGATGCTTATCTGCTCTTTATGAAAAACCACTCATTTATGTACTGTCAATCCTTACAAAAAAAACTACTGTCATATGACAACTCGACTGAATGCCACTTTTAACCGTACAGATTTTTTCAAAACAGATATATGGTAAGATTTTTGATCATCCTGGTTATTCTGCTGCAGGCTGGGTTCATTCAATCCTGCAAATACGACCTGGATCTCGACTTTGATGAAAACGGTGTAGTAACCACGCGCAAGTATGCCTGGAAAGCCCCGGTAAACCATGGCCCTTATTTCGCCCATGGTTTACGGGCTACCGTTACCTATGAGGGCGGTATTTTAGCGCCCTGCGCTACGGATATTGCAGTGGTAGAGGATAAATCTAGCAAAGGTGGATTGGTGATGCTGGATATAGAGACCGGGCAAGAAAAATGGCGTTGGGCCGATTATATGTATTCACGTGAGTACTTTGATTTTTTTTATAGTTACCAATTAGACAACCGGCTGATTCTGCCCAGTGGACCAAGAACCCATTGCCTGGACCTGTCCACAGGAAAAACCCTCTGGCGAAAATGGAAAGAGGATTCTATTTACGCCCACTCCACACTATCCGGCGTAGGGGAAAACTATTTTTATACGGGTCACTCCAATGACAAAACAGGAGAAGCCAACGTCGTCAATGCGGTGTACAAAGGGAACGTTCTCCGGCCCGAACCGGAAGTGATGCTCGCCAACCCCCAATTACCGGTCGAATACTTCGGTATCACGCCTATCCCTTACGGGGCCACTTGTGCAGTACCTACAGTGGTTGATGGGGATACCTTATTGGTAATCGGATATCAGACACCCACCGCAGACGCAGTTTATAATATCATCCGGTCGGTATATGGCCTGTACAACCTTACAAAAAAAGAATGGGTGTATAAGGATATTCCTTTGACAGACCCCGACTACGGAACGGTTATCGACGGCCTGCCGGTCATTTACAATGGCAAGGTATATATGACAGTAGACAAGTATCTTACCTGTCATGAACTGAGTAGCGGCAGAAGGTTATGGTCAAGAAGATTTAATAATAATTTTCTGTTTTCGGGTTTCCTGATAGCCGAAGATATCATCGTCGCCAATTGTGAGGATACCTATATCTATGGAATTGATCCAAATTCGGGCGGGCAAATCTGGAGGGAAAAATCTGCAGGTACCAGTACCCGGCTGATCTATCAGGATGGTTTTGTCTATTATGTTGGAGGAAGCGATATGTTACTGCATGCTGTGGAAGTCAAATCTGGGAAAACCCACTGGAAGCTAAGGTCACCAGATACAGCTAAAAATCAGGATGCATACTTTTTTGGATACTTGACTGGAGTACCTGCAAGCAATAGCAGAAAAGGCAGGATTTTTGCCAATACAGGGCTTAATATTTATTGTTATGAGGCAATCAGATAAGCGCTATCTGTTGATTATTTTCCTATTTAGTTTTTTACCGTTTACCCTCCGGGCTCAGCAAGTGAATTTCACAACACCTGTAGCGGTACAGATGCATACAAGTACATACTCCACCTTGTATGCCTATCATACACATTCCACTGGTACACAGGATGCTCTGTACCAGTGGAAATTAATCAACGCAACAGACAGGGAAACTAAAAGTAAAAAAACAAAAACGGGATTGATGATCGCTCAGGTAGCGGTAGGCGCACTCGCGGCAGCACTGGTCTATCCTGAAATCAAGGAACTAGGCCGGCTGAAACAGGTGCAGAAATACGGCCCGTACCGGGAGATTAAGCATGATATTTTCAGACAGGCAGTCAGAACCAACATTTTTATCGGCGTAGGTGTGGGAGTATCCGTGCCACTCGCCATCATTCGCAGGAGATTGTAGTGCGTTGCTGTCACTCAATGCTTTGTGATAAAAAACAATAAGCCCGCTATCTATCTGAAAGCGGGCCTATTGGGTGAATCGTATTAGACAAATTTACATTTCTCTTACCCAGATATTCCTGAAACTTACCGCATCGCCATGATCCTGTAATTTGATAGGGCCTTTTCCATGAGGAGTCCAGGTTGGGCGGCCTACATAAGGCGTGGTTCCCTGAATCGCTGTGTGGTTATGGATCACCACCCCATTATGAATAACGGTTACGTAGGGAGGTGTAGCCATTTGTCCGTCCTTATTAAAGCGAGGCGCAGTATATATGACATCATATACCTGCCACTCGCCTGGTCCTTTACTGGCGTTAACAAGCGGCATGGTCTGCTTATAGATAGAACCCGCCTGGCCGTTAGAATATGTCGGGTTATTATAACTATCCAAAACCTGTAGTTCATACAATCCCTGAAGGAAAATACCACTGTTACCTCTACCCTGTCCATTTCCTTTTACTTCAGCAGGAGACCGCCATTCTATATGCAGTTGAAAATTTTCGAATTCCTGCTTGGTCTGGATCTCACCCGCTCCTTTTTTTACAGTCATTGCATTGTCGGCCAAAGTCCATCCTACAGGTGATTTCCCGTCTTTTCCAGACACCCAGTTATCCAGACTCTTTCCATCAAAAAGTACAATGGCGTCTGAAGGTACCGCACCACTGGTATTCACTACCCGAGGAGCCGGGTCCCAAAGTTCACTCGATTCGGGAGTCATTTTAGAAGGTTGTAATTGGGCATGAACAGCAAAGCATCCGATTAGGCAGATTCCTGTTAATATTAGTTTTTTCATATTAAAAAAAATTGGGTTAGCTGGTTAGTGTACTTTTTCACTTATCAAATAGACAAATATTATTGAAGGCTATACGTCCATTAAATCTACTCTTCCAAGTTGATAAGAATTTCAATATTTCAAAAAAATGTATCAATTTGCAAGCCATTTTTAAATTATTACAATAATTACCATCATCAATTTACCTTAATTTAATCTTGTTTTCAACCCATTGCATAGGTTGATTCTGATTAAACTGTTCTATTAATAACTTTATGCAATCTTTAAAAAAAATCCGGTCGCTCTTAGTTAGCACCGTTCTATTTACCGGGATGTTAGCATCTCCGGTCAGCGCACAAAAACTGTCGTTTGACGACATGAGTGCGTTCAAAAAGCCTTCCGAAAACTGGCAGATAGTTGGGAATGTACAGGGAGCTCTCCAGCAGCAACTCAACCTTTCTGCTGTTTCAGGAACAGGTGTACTGGCCAACCTGCCTATTCATGACAAAGCTGGTGCCAATAAGGATATCTATACCATCGGCGAGTATGGCGATGCAGATGTGGAGTTTGATTTCATGATGGCAGCAGGATCCAATTCCGGCGTGTATTTGCAAGGACGTTATGAAATTCAGTTGCTGGATAGTTGGGGAAAACAAAATCCGTCAGCTGGTGATTGTGGTGGTATCTATGAGCGTTGGGACGATAAAAAACCGGATGGAAGTAAAGGTTATCAGGGCTATGCCCCACGGGTCAATGCCAGTAAGGCCCCGGGTCTTTGGCAACATATGAAAATCTCTTTTCAGGCCCCTCGTTTTGATGCCAAAGGAAATAAAACGGGAAATGCCCGAATCAGGGAAATCATCTTAAACGGAATAGCTATTCACGAAAATGTAGAACTAACCGGCCCCACCCGTGGTGCCATGAGTGATAAAGAAGCGGCAAAAGGACCCATCCGCATTCAGGGTGATCATGGTCCCATCGCATTCAGAAACTTTGAAATTAAAAGTTATGATGCGCCAAAGCCTGAATTCGTGGATCTGAAATACTCCTACGCCGCACAGGATATCCGCGATGCAGAAGGACTTAGGAGTCTTAAGATTGAAGAAACTGGAAAAGCAACAGAAATAAGTACGAGCTACAGTCCTGTTCCCGTGGGCTATGTTTTGAAGTTTGAAGGTAAACTGAAAGTTGCACAAGCCGGGAAATATAAACTGAATGGTATTTTCAATGGAGGTTACGGCCAGCTAAAGCTCAATAACACCATTATATTACCTTGGACCTGGTGGGGGAAAAACGGCGAAATTGAATTACCTGCTGGGGAAACGCCATTTGAGCTGATATATGCAAGACCTGAAACAGGCAATTACACTTCGATGGGTCTGTATATCGAAGGTCCTGGCGTTCGACAAACGGCACTTCATTCTATGAAGTCCATTGCAAGCCCCAACCATCCGTCAAACCCGATCCTTTTGCCAGAAGTGAATGAGCCAGTAGTACACAGAAGTTTTATTGATTTCGCAGGAAAGAGGATTTCACATGGGGCATCTGTTGGAACACCTCAAAAAGTACACTATTCTATAGATCTGGAAACGGGTGCGGTGATCAGAGTTTGGCGTGGGCATTTCCTGAATGTAACCCCCATGTGGAATGACCGTGGGAATGGAATCAGCTTACCTTTGGGAAGTGTACAGGATCTTTCCAACACCGCCCCAATCCGTAAGACAGGTGATAAGGTAGCCGAAAACTACCGATTCAAAGGGTATTCACATGATGCAGCCAACCGTCCGGTTTTCAACTATGAATTCAATAACCAGCTGTTTGAAGATCAGATCGCGCCCGATGCAGAAAGCAAATATCTTATCCGCACTATCAAAACAGCTGGACAAGCCCCTTTTGAAGCATTCCTGGCAGAGGGAAATGAAATTACAGGAATCAGTGACGGTTTATACCTGATCGATGGCCGGTATTACATCCGGATCAGTGAGGGTAAAAGTGCCCTGGTCAGTCAGGGAGGAAAAGTACAACTGGTAGCTGTTGCCAGCCAGCAGTTAACTTATTCAATTATCTGGTAGCAAAACCGTATTTATTACTGCATTATTTAGAGAATACAATGAAAATCAATATAGATATTTTTAAACAGACGGCTGTTCAAATGCGCCGGATGTTAATGGTTGGAGCCTTAGCTTCTGCCACGACCGTTTCCGCTCAGCAATCACCCAAGCTTCCGGCAACTGAAAATGATTTCTACCAAATGGCAACGCTTCCGATTCCCGAAGGAATTGTTCTGGAAATTGGAGGCATGGTGGTATTGCCCAATGGAACACTTGCCGTTTCTACACGGAGAGGCGAAGTATGGATGATAGAAAATCCGACAGGTGCAGGTAATCGGCCACCGTACTATAAAAAATTCGCCAGTGGATTGCATGAAATATTAGGATTGGCCTATAAAGACGGGGATTTGATTATGGCACAGCGTGGTGAACTCACCCGGTTGAGTGACAAAAACAAAGACGGTAAAGCCGATACTTACGAAACGATTTATTCCTGGCCGCTATCTGCACATTACCATGAGTATTCCTATGGCCCACTAGTGATGCCCGATGGCAGCATGATGGTTACCGGAAACGTAGCATTCGGTGATGCTGAATGGTGGGCAGGAGAAAGCCGTGTGCCAGGGAGAGGCTGGGCAATGCGTATTACACCCGATGGCAAAATGGAACCTTGGGCTGCAGGTATGCGCTCGCCTGCCGGACTGGGTTTGGTAGATGGTGAGTTTTTCTACGCAGAGAACCAAGGAGACTGGATTGGCTCAGGATACATTGCTCATGCCAAAAAAGGAAGCTTTTTCGGACATCCGGCCAGTCTTGACTGGGCGGGAGAAGCCAATTCCCCGGTAAAAGTTAAAAAGGACGACTTGTACAAAATTGTTGATCCAAGACTGAACCCTGTGGGTGGTCCCTATGTAAAACCGGAAAATCTGGAAGGTCGCGGAACAGCATTATACGAGGTTGCAGAAAAAGTACCCGGTGTTTCGGTACCAGCTGTATGGCTACCCCATGGCATATTGGGAATCTCCAATTCTGAAATTATCAATATACCTAAAGATGGTCGTTTTGGTCCTTTTGGTGGACAATTACTAGTAGGTGATCAAGGACAAAGTAAAATTTCAAGGGTTTTCCTTGAAAAAGTAAAAGGCGAATACCAGGGCGGTGCGGTACTGTTCAGAGAAGGTTTTCAGTCGGGAGTACAAAGAATGGCATGGGCCAATGATGGCTCTCTGTTTGTGGGACAAACCAACCGTGGCTGGGGTTCCACCGGGCCTGATGCCTATGGATTACAAAAAATCACTTTCACTGGTGACACTCCTTTTGAAATCAAAACGGTCAGTGCCCGTCCAGATGGATTTGAAATTGAGTTTACGCAGCCGGTGGACAAGGCCAAGGCTGAAGATGTCAATTCGTATGATATTACAGGTTTTGTTTACAAATATCACCCGGTATATGGTAGTCCAGTGGTAGATGACAAAGACTGTCCGATTTCTGGTATAAAAGTATCTGACGACCGCACCAAGGTCCGGTTATTAGTGAGCGGACTCCGGGAAAAGTTTATCCATGAGATCAAGTTGACCGGTATCACCAATGGCAGCAATGCTTCATTACTGCATACCACCGCATATTATACGCTGAATGCCATACCGGATGGAAGTAAAATCTCAGGGCACAAAAAAGTCACCCCTAAAGAACCGCAGGCAGACCATAGTGCACATCAGCATGCGGCGCACGCCACACCGGCATCGACAGAGAATCTGGCTAAAAGAACCGCCGTTCAACCGGCATCATGGACCAACGGACCAGACCAGACGATAGTAATGGGTACAAAAGCTGGCTTGAAATTTGACCAGACCGAAGTAACAGTAAAGGCAGGCAGTCGCATCAAATTAATGCTAAGCAACAATGATGATATGCCCCACAACCTGTTGATTGTTGAGGATGGCACTTCAGAGCAGGTAGGTCAGGCAGCTTTGAATCTGGGCCTGAAAGGGAATGAGCTGGGGTATGTTCCAGATATGAAATCTGTATTATACCATACCAAACTGATTCAACCCGGAGCATCTGATGAGATTTATTTTGTTGCTCCAACTGTCCCTGGAAAATACACGTATGTCTGTACGTATCCGGGCCATTATCTGACCATGAAAGGCACGCTTATTGTCGCTCCATAATGCAAAGAGAATATCTAATTTTAAAAACCGGCGAATGCCGGTTTTTTTATGTGAAACCAAACAAATTTATCAGATTTTCCATTTTTTATCGTATTTTTAACACTTTCCAAAACATAAACCACTAGTAAATGTTGATTTCAGTACTATTAGGATTTATATTTCCGATATTACTCTTACTGATAAACAAACGTTTAAAGGAGAAGCTTTCTGTATTTTACGGTTTGCTTCCCCTTGGCTTGTTCCTCTACTTCGTCACACGACTGCCTATTATTAATTCAGGCGAGATTATCGCCGTTTCGACACCTTGGATTCCCTCACTTGGACTAGAATTCAGCTGGCGACTGGACGGTCTATCTTTACTGTTCAGTTTACTGATCACGGGCATAGGTACCCTGATCTTTTTTTTCTCCTCATCTTACCTGAAAGGCCATCATTATATTGATCGGTTTTACAGCTATCTGAGTATGTTTATGGCCGCTATGCTCGGAGTAGTATTGGCCGACAACCTGCTCCTCCTTTTTATATTCTGGGAGTTAACAAGTATCACCTCATTTTTCCTGATTGGTTTTAACAACGATAAAAAGGAATCAAGAAAGAGTGCCATCATTGCCTTGTCTATAACGGGAGGCGGTGGCTTTTTTCTGATGGCTGGCTTTGTCCTTATGGGACATATTGGCAAAAGCTTTTCAATACAAGATCTTTCTTTGTTGAGTTACAACATCAAACATCATGATCTTTATTGGCTGGTTTTATTATTTGTTTTTGCCGGAGCTTTTACCAAATCTGCCCAGTTCCCTTTCCATTTCTGGTTGCCCGGAGCCATGAAAGCACCCACTCCGGTTTCTGGTTATCTGCATTCAGCTACCATGGTAAAAGCAGGGGTATACTTACTTGCCCGTCTTACACCGGTTTTAGGTAATCATGATTATTGGAATATAACCCTGATGATTGTGGGTGGGGTAACCATGCTGTATAGCTCTTATCATTCCCTGTACCGGACCGACCTGAAAGGCGTCTTGGCCTATTCCACCATTGCCGCTCTCGGTATTCTGGTTTTCCTGACAGGAATTGGCACCGAACACGCTTTGCTTGCTGTTTCTGTATTTATTTTGGTACATGCCCTTTATAAAGCAGCCTTGTTCCTGATTGTTGGGATCATTGATCATGAAACAGGCACGAGGGATATTACCCAATTATCCGGATTAAAAGAAAAACTCCCTTTTGTAGGAATTGCCGGATTACTGGCCGCATTCTCCAGTGCAGGGATCCCGCTTACCTTTGGTTTTATAGGCAAAGACCTCATATATGAATCTACGCTTCATCTGGGTGGATTGCTGGGCATTGGACTCACCGCATTAGCCGTCATCACGAATATTTTTGTAGTCTATGCAGGATTTATGGCTGGGATAAAGCCCTTTATGGGTAAGCTACCCAAACGATTGGAACATATCCATATGCCACCTGCCAGTATGTGGACTCCGCCGTTGATTCTTGGCATATTGGGACTGCTGTATGGTTTATTACCTGCTATTCCCGGTCAGGGATTGCTTCGTTTTACAGCCACCGCCATACAAGGCTATTCGATTGATATTCCATTAAAAATCTGGCATGGGTTTAATATCGTATTGCTGTTAAGTGCAGCGACTATAGCCGGTGGAACATTATTGTTTTTTGTACTCAAACCCAGCCACGGTCATTTGGAGCGACTGGAACGCTATTCAGCAGTTTCACCCCAGCAAATAATACTGAAATTTGCCAGAGGTACTGAAAAATTAGCTACCTGGTACACGGGTTTTATGCATAATGGATTCTTGCGCAATTATGTGTTGACGATCATGATTTTTGTGGTCACGATATTGGGCTATAAACTGTTTACCCGGGTTCCTATTTATATTAATCCTACTGTACTTTCGGATGTTACCATTTATGAGGTTGCAGTTTCTATTATTATTATTCTATCCGTAATCAGAACTGTTACTACTTCTTCCCGATTGTCCGCTGTGGCTGCGTTGGGCGTTTTGGGCTATGGTATCTGTCTGCTCTATGTTTTCTATAGTGCCCCTGACCTGGCCATGACCCAGTTTACAATTGACACCCTGACGGTTGTTCTTTTTGTACTGGTTCTTTTCAAACTTCCACCTTATCTCAATTTTATCAGCAGAGGCGTAAAAATCAGGGATATGACAGTCTCAGCGCTATTTGGCGGGCTTATTGCACTCATAGCTTTGCAGGTACTGAATGAGCCTGTTAATGAAGAAACCAGCATTTTCTATGCTGAAAACTCCTATGTCCTGGCAAAAGGACGTAACGTAGTTAACGTGATTCTTGTTGACTTCAGAGGATTTGACACCATGTTTGAAATTGTGGTATTAACCATTGCAGCACTTGGCGTCTACAGTTTGCTTAAATTAAAAATAGACATTACAGAAAAAGAATGAAAAGTGATATTTTAAAAACTGCATCGGACTATTTGCTTCCGGTCCTTCTTCTTTTCTCAGTTTTTATTCTACTTAGAGGGCATTACCTTCCAGGTGGTGGATTTGTAGGTGGACTGATGGCCTCCATTGCATTTGTGTTGCACGCATTTGCACACGGGATGGACAACACCCTGAAGTTTATGAAATACCATCCTGCTATTTTTATTCCGATTGGACTACTGATTTCATTAGGCAGCTGCATAGCTCCCCTGATCCTTTTTGATATGCCCGCAATGACCGGTTTGTGGTTTGATACACCCATGCCCGTGATCGGTTTGATCGGTTCGGCCCTGTTTTTTGACATCGGAGTTTATCTCGTTGTGGTAGGAGCAACACTTACTATGTTATTCACTATTTCAGAAAGCACAGATTAAACTATGGAATTGATTCTAGTACTGATCATTGCTGTATTATATGGTTCCGGTATTTACATGATGCTTCGGAGAAGTATGGTAAAGTTGCTGATCGGTATCATGTTGCTCGGCAATGGAGCCAATATATTAATATTCCTGCTGGGCAGGATCACCAAAGGGAAACCGCCGGTTATTCCGGACGGTGCCTCTGTATTTACAGAAATGTATGCTGACCCTGTCCCACAGGCGCTTATCCTGACCGCCATTGTGATCAGTTTTGGGGTACAGGCTTTTGCTATTGTACTTCTAAAACGTGTATACGCATTAATTGACTCTGATGATCTGGACGATCTGAATACCCCTGAAGATATATGACCGATAATACTATTGTTGCTCCCATAATAGAGCATCTTTTTACTGCCATTTTATTACTCTTTTTCTGGAAGAAGGTAAAAACCCAGCGTGTTATCAGCGTAATTGGTAACCTGATGGTATTGAATTCCAGTTCCGGACTGTTTATGAAAGTATGGAATGAAGGAATCCATACCATGCAGGCAGGCAATTGGCAGGCGCCATTTGGCATCACCCTTGTCGCTGATGTTTTTAGTAGCACCATGGTGTTTCTGACTTCTATAGTCGGACTGGCTATTGCTGTATTTTCTGTTGTCGGAATCGGCAAGCCCCGCACACAATATGGCTACTTTCCACTGTTTCACTTCCTTTTAATGGGATTGAACGGAGCATTCCTTACAGGTGATATATTCAATCTCTATGTATGGTTTGAGGTGATTATCATTTCCTCTTTTGTCCTTATAACGCTGGGCGGAAGAAAACCACAACTGGAAGGAGCGATCAAATATGTGACGCTGAACCTGCTCGCTTCAGTTATTTTCCTGACGGCAATCGGTATTTTATACGGCCTGACAGGAACGCTGAATATGGCAGATCTTTCTTTGAAAGTAGCTCTTATCCAGAATAAAGGCCTGGTCAATATCACCAGCTTCCTGTTTTTTGTTGGGTTTGGTATTAAATCAGCTGTTTTCCCGCTTTATTTTTGGCTTCCCTCATCCTACCATACCCCACCCTCAGCCATCGCCGCCAGTTTTGGAGGGCTTTTAACCAAAGTGGGAGTTTATGCCCTGTTAAGAGTATATACGCTGATTTTCGTTCCGGATGAATTTACAAGAAATATGCTGATAACAGTGGCAGTGCTTACGATGATTACCGGAGCCTTCGGAGCATTAATCAAAGACGATATCAGAAGAATGTTTTCTTACCTGATCGTTTGCCACATAGGCTTTATGATTGCGGGTCTGGGAATGTATACAAAAGCATCACTAATTGGTGCGATATTTTATCTTTTCCACGATATTATTGTAAAAACCAACATGTTCCTTGTGTCAGGGATTATCTATAAAATAAAAGGAACGGTGCATCTTGAAAAACTCGGAGGGCTTTATGATGAGTATCCAAAACTCTCCTTAGTGATGTCGCTTGTCTTGTTCTCCCTGGTAGGTGTTCCACCCCTATCTGGTTTCTGGCCCAAGTTGTACCTGTTCAACGCCGCATTTGATATTTCAAGTTATGTGCTGATAGGATCAATCATTTTGGCTAGTTTTATTACATTATTTGTGATCGGCCGCATGTGGGCAGAGGTATTCTGGAAAGATCAGCCCGAGACAGGACCTGGTCGTGTAATGCAATTTGACAAAATCAGTATTTACAAGCAGTTTCTATTAACTGCACCGGTTATATTTTTGACATTTATATCCTTGTATATCGGTTTTGGTGCGGGCAATATAATTGCATTATCAGAAAGAATTGTAGGCGAGATGCTAGATGTAACCCCCTATATAGAGGCTGTTTTGGGCAAACAATAAATTATTAAAGTAATATGAAGCAGTTATTAATCAATATCATGCTCACCTTTGTTTGGGTGGCGGTAACAGGGCAATTTGTCTGGAGTAACTTCGTATTCGGTTTTTTACTCAGCTTTTTTATACTCTGGCTCATAACCAAGGATTCAGAAACCAAGAAGTATTTTAGTCAGGTCCCCAAAATTATTGGCTTCTTCTTTTACTTTCTGTTTGAAATGCTGAAGGCAAACTTTGAGGTGGCATACGACGTAATCACCCCTAAGTTTTTCATGAAGCCGGGAATTGTGAAATATCCGCTGACAGCGAGTACCGATATGGAGATTACAATACTATCTAACCTTATTTCTCTGACGCCTGGTACGCTGATCATGGATTTAAGTGATGACAGAAAGGTATTGTACATTCATGTAATGTATTTGAAAAGCAAAGACCGGTTTGTTAATCGTATCAAAAACGGTCTTGAGAGGAAACTTTTAGAAATTATGCGATGAATCTGGACTTTTTTATATCTTATATTGTCTTACCTGTTTTGGCTATTTCGATCGCCTTGATATTTTATCGGTTCTATAAAGGCCCGACAGTGGCTGACCGCGTAGTTGCGCTGGATCTACTGATTACTATCGGTATTGGTATTATTACGGCTTACAGCATTTACACCGATCAGTCTACATTCCTGGATGCAGCCATGTTACTGGCATTAATTGCTTTTCTTGGAACCATCGCATTCTCATTTTATTTGGAGAAAAAAGATAAAAATGAATAATACTCATGAGTGATTTTTTGATAATTATGTTGAGCAGCGTAGGCCTGGTGGCAATTCTGGTCGCTGCAATTGGAATTGTCAGAATGCCTGACTTCTATCTGCGTCTCTCAGTGACTGTAAAAGCGGCTACACTGGGCAATGGTCTACTATTGCTGAGTGCAGCCATCTATTTTAATGAAGTATCTGTCGGATCAAAAGCATTAGCCATCATATTCTTCCTGTTGATTACAGCACCCATCTCCGCCCACATGATAGGAAGAACCTCCTATTTTATCGGTACCAAGTTATGGGAAAATTCAGTACTGGATGAACTCGCCGGTAAATACGAAAAAGATACCCACGAACTTCGCAGTGATGAAGAAGAGGAAGGCTTACAAGAAAAAGCTTAAGCTAAATCTGCGAATTCACTTTTGAACTGTGGCAATACCAGGTCCTTTTCTGAAACAATCGGTTGCTGAATCCCCCAGTCAATGTTTAAATCCGGGTCATTCCAGATTATTCCTGACTCAGAAACCTTACTGTAGAGATTGGTACATTTATAACTGAATATACTGTCTTCCAGCGCTACGAATCCATGGGCAAAGCCCTCAGGAACATAGGCCATATTATTTTTGGAAGCCATCAGATCAAAAATCTCATATTTGCCGAATGTAGGCGACTCCGGACGAATATCAACGGCCACATCCAAAACCCTGCCCGCAATAACCCTTACCAATTTACCCTGTGCGAAAGGAGCCTTCTGAAAATGCAATCCTCTTAATACACCTTTCACTGAAAATGACTGGTTATCCTGAACAAAATTAACAGGCAAACCTTCCTTGCGGAAAGCCTCTTCATTAAAAGACTCAAAAAAGAAACCGCGTTCGTCTTCAAACACTCTTGGAAAAATCTCTACAAGGCCCTCAATGGAGGTTTTCCTTATTTGCATATAAGTAATCGTTTATGGGGTAATTATAAAAACATTTAGATCTGTCGCCGTAAATTTATGAATCTATCTTCAGAGGTTGTAATTTTGGGGCGATTTTACCTAAAAATAATGACTTACGAAGAACTATATCAACAAATAGTCCAAAAAAGGAGTTATCTCTGTGTGGGCCTTGATACCGATATCCGTAAAATTCCTGCTCATCTGCTGCAAGAAGAGGATCCGATATTTGCATTCAACAAGCAAATTATTGATGCAACAGCCGACTATTGCGTGGCCTACAAACCCAATATCGCATTCTATGAGTCATTGGGGTACAAAGGCTGGCTTAGCCTGAAAAAAACAATGGATTATATCCCGGCTACACATTTTACAATTGCTGATGCCAAACGTAGTGATATTGGAAATACCTCTGGTTTGTACGCACGAACATTTTTTGACCCTTCATCATCCGGTCTTGACTTCGATTCGGTGACTGTGGCCCCGTATATGGGCAAAGATTCCGTTACTCCCTTTCTTGAATTTAAAGATAAGTGGGTCATATTGCTTGCTTTAACCTCCAATGAAGGGAGTGCCGATTTTCAGCAACTCGATACAGCAGGAACCCCGCTTTACCAAAAAGTACTGGAAACATCTATGCAATGGGCCGGTGCAGACCGCATGATGTATGTTGTGGGTGCTACGCGCGCTGATTTTCTACAGAAAATCAGACAAATTATCCCCGACCATTTCCTCCTGGTTCCAGGGGTAGGTGCGCAAGGTGGTAGTCTGGAGGAGGTTTCGGCGTATGGCCTGAATAAAAAAGCCGGCCTGCTGGTCAACTCATCCAGAGGGATTATCTACGCAGGAAACCAACCTGATTTTGCTGATCGGGCAAGGGAAGAAGCCCTGAAGATTCAGCAGGAAATGAGCCAATATCTCAAAACCTATCTTAACGTTTAATTAACGCATTAGCTTTTAATATGTCATTCCCAGAAAAACTTACCGAAATCCAGAATATTCCTGTCGCCGACCTGTGCGCTCAGTATGGTACACCACTGTATGTTTATGACGGAGGTACCATCCGGAGAAAAGTACAGGAACTGAAAGATGCATTCCGCGAGGTAGACCTTAAAATAAAATATGCCTGTAAAGCCAATACCAACCTGAGCATTCTGAGATTAATGCGCAGCCTGGACGTGGACGTAGATACGGTCTCATACGAAGAAATTCAAATGGGATTATTATCCGGTTATGAAGTCAGTCAGATGACGTTTACGCCTAGCGGAGTACATTTCAGCGAGGCAAAACAAGCCATTGATGAAGGTGTGCTGATCAATATTGACAGCATTCCGCTTCTTGAATGGTTTGGGCAGACCTATGGCAATACAAAGCCCTGCATGATCAGGATTAAACCCAATGTGGCTGCCGGAGGTAATAATAAAATCATGACCGCTCACCCTGCATCCAAATTCGGGATTTCGGTTCAGCTGCTCGATACAATACTGGAAACAGTAAAAAAATACGATATCAAGGTAATTGGCCTTCATCAGCATACCGGTTCTGACATCAAGGATGCAGCTCCTTTTATTGAAGTGGCTGATATTTTGTTGGAAGCAGCGATGCGTTTCCCGGACCTGCAGATCATAGATCTGGGTGGTGGATTTAAAGTTTCTTACAAGCCCGACGACCAGGTGACAGATATGGATTATCTGGGAAAGGAAATATCCCGTCGTTTTTTAAACTTCTGCGAACAGTATGGCCGTCCGCTGCAATTGTGGTTTGAACCTGGTAAATTCCTGGTGAGTGAAAGCGGTTATTTGCTTGTTGAAGCCACCGTCGTGAAAGAAGATCCTGCCTATACTTTTGCACATATTGATTCAGGACTCAATCATCTGATCCGCCCGATGATGTACGGATCCTATCATCATATTCTGAATACAAGCAATCCTGATGGTGATGAACAGGAATATAATGTGGTGGGATATATTTGCGAGACAGATACATTTGCGGAGAACAGAATGCTACCCAAAGTTTCCCAGGGAGACATACTGGCATTTTTGAATGCCGGAGCCTACGGATTCAGCATGAGTTCCAATTATAATTCAAGGTACAGACCTGCAGAGGTATTGGTAGACAACGGAGCTGCCCGACTTATCAGAAAGCGGGAAGCGATGGAAGATTTGCTCAGCACTCAAACAGATCTTTAAGATATTCAAAACCGGCCTCATCGCCGGTTTTGTTTTTTCCATGCCCCTTGCTAAGTGCGTGAGAAACAGCTTCACACTATCCTCCCCCATTCACGGTGAAGATAATTGTAAAATACACCGTCAGACAAAGAATAGCTGACATTTGCAATTTGTGGTATAATTCCCTACTATTGTTTAATTACATATCAAAAAAGGAACAAACCCTATGTCAGGCCTGACCTTTGATCAATTTACCGCACAACTAAGAGAAAACCTTCAAAATGAATTACCAGGATGGAAAGCCCAATTAAAGATGGCTGCTCCAAGCCGAATCAATTCTCCGGACAGTCCTAACCCTTCGACCCGAAAGAGCGCCGTTCTGATGTTGTTCTACCCCAGTAAAGACCAGATTTACCTGCCATTGATTCTCCGGACAGTATACCATGGTGTACATGCCGGTCAGATTGCCTTTCCCGGAGGCCGATATGAGCAGACAGACAAAAATCTGATACGTACGGCATTGCGTGAAGCACAGGAAGAAATAGGCTTAAGGCTGAATGATGTACAGGTATTGGGAACCTTGAGTGAATTATACATTCCGGTAAGTAATTTTTTTGTACAGCCGGTAGTGGGTGTAATTCCCTACAAACCTGATTTTTATCCTGACCCTCGGGAAGTGGCAGATATCTTAGAGATCAATACGAGTGAGCTCTTTGATGAGTCAAACAGAAAAGAAAATGATTTTATCATGGCCGGCAAGAATATCAGTGCCCCCCACTATAAAATTCAAAGCCATTATGTATGGGGTGCCACTGCGATGATGATAAGCGAACTACGGGAGCTGGTCAGTGATATGTGTTAATAATCCCCCAATTTGTAGGATTTAGAAACCTTATTAGCTACAATTCGGTACAAAATTGTTATTTTTACTAAGTTAAAACCGCCATGGATAAAGTACTGCATTGCCGGCTTTTGGAAACCAGTCAAGTGAGGCAATTTATACCTTTGACTTTTGCCAATCAGGGTTTGCCTGATTTCCAGCATAGTACCTTTGTCACTGATGAGATTATTAATCACTGGATTTTATCGCTTTAAATACGTGGCCCCCCTGCCAATACTTAATATATGGACGAAAATATTAATAACAACGAACTCCGAGAAGATAACGAATTACACCAACGTACTGCAATTTCAGGTCTTTATGAAACCTGGTTCCTTGATTACGCATCGTACGTTATTCTAGAAAGAGCCGTTCCTGCTATTGAAGATGGATTTAAACCCGTTCAGCGCCGCATCATGCATGCCCTGAACGAAATGGATGATGGCAGGTTTAACAAGGTTGCCAATGTAATTGGCTCAACCATGCAGTATCACCCGCATGGTGACGCCTCCATCAATGATGCAATAGTTAATATTGGCCAAAAAGAATTATTACTGGACACGCAGGGCAACTGGGGAGACATTCGCACAGGTGACAGTGCCGCTGCACCAAGATACATAGAAGTACGATTATCCAAATTTGCCAAAGAAGTTGTATTTAACGATAATACCACAGACTGGCAGTTGTCTTACGATGGACGGAAACGGGAACCGGTAACGCTACCTGTCAAATTTCCATTGTTACTTGCACTGGGCGTGGAAGGAATTGCGGTTGGGCTTTCAACCAAGATTTTACCCCACAATTTTTGTGAACTGATCACCGCTTCTATAGATATCCTGAAAGGTAAATCCATCAGTATTTTCCCGGATTTCCAAACCGGAGGACAGATTGATGTTTCTGCTTACAACGACGGACAGCGCGGGGGGAAAGTACGGGTGAGGGCACGAATCGAAGAGGAAGATAAAAAGATGCTCGTTATCCGCGACATCCCATTTGGTACCACCACCACTTCCATCATTGATTCCATTATAAAAGCCAATGATGCTGGTAAAATAAAAATTAAAAAAGTAGTTGATAATACAGCTGCCAACGTTGAAATTCAGGTGCATATTGCGCCCAACGTTTCGCCGGACATTACGATGGATGCACTCTATGCTTTTACAGAATGTGAAGTATCCATATCACCGAATGCCTGTGTTATTGTAGATGACAAGCCTCATTTCCTCAATATATCCGATATAATCCGGTATAATACCCAGAAAACCGTTGAATTGTTATCGCAGGAGCTGGAGATAAAAAAGGCGGCTTTACTCGAAAAAATGCTTTATGGCTCGCTTGAAAAAATATTCATCGAGAACCGTATTTACCGGGATATTGAAGAATGTGAAACTTTCGAGGCTGTCATTTCAACAATAGATAAAGGCCTGACTCCTTATAAATCATTGTTTTACCGTGAAATTACAGAAGAGGATATTATCAATCTCACAGAGATAAGGATCAAACGTATTTCAAAATACGATGGATTCAAGGCTGACGAACTGATGAAAAAATGGCAGGAAGACCTCGATGAAACCGAGGACAATCTGGCCAATATCGTTAGGTTTACCATTGGCTGGTATCAGGATCTGCTGAAAAAGTATGGTAAAGGGCGGGAAAGAAAAACCATAATCAAAGCATTTAATCAGATCACCGCCACCATCGTAGCGGCGAATAATCAGAAATTATACGTTAACCGGGAAGATGGATTTATCGGTTATAGTCTTAAGAAAGACGAATACGTCATGGATTGTTCTGACCTGGATGACATTATAGTGATCAGGAAGGATGGCAAATGCCTCGTCACAAAAATACAGGACAAAGTATTCGTAGGCAAGGACATTCTTTATTGTGGAGTATTTGTCAAAAACGATGAAAGGAAGGTTTACAATCTGGTATATATTGATGGAAAATCAGGAATCTCTTATGCCAAAAGATTCCAGGTAACTGCTGTCACACGTGATCGTGAATATGATTTGACCCAAGGAACCCCCCGATCAAAAATCACATACCTGACAGCCAACGACAACGGGGAAGCAGAAATAATAACCGTTAACCTGACATCCCAAAGTAAGGCCAAAGTCAAGCAGTTTGATTTTGATTTTGCCAAACTGACGATCAAAAACAGAAGTGCCATGGGGAATATTCTGACCAAATATACGGTCAGGAAAATGGTACTAAAGCAAGCCGGAAAGTCAACCCTGGGAGGCGTAGATCTTTGGTATAACCCCACCCTGGGTCGTTTGAACCGGGATGAACGGGGCACCTATCTTGGTAATTTTGATGCGAATGACCTTATATTGGCGATATACAAAGATGGCACTTATGAATTGACTAACTTTGACCTGACCAATCACTACGAGCCGAATGACACCCTGCTGATAAACAAATTCAGACCAGATACCATCATTACAGCTGTTTATTGGGAAGGAGTACAGAAAATTTATTACATCAAACGTTTTACCATTGAAACTTCTACGGCAGACAAGAAGTTTCTGTTTATTACCGATACGAAAGGAAGCAAACTAGCGCTGGCCTCCACCGATGAACGGCCAAACCTGGAAATAACAAGGCAGATTGGCCCGAAAGATCCGATTGAAAAAGAGGAAAAACCAGCCGAAGAACTCGTGGAAGTAAGAGGATGGAAAGCTGTAGGTAACAAACTAAACTATGCCAAAGTAAAGCAATTGATATGGTTAGAACCCCTCCCATCTTTACGTGTAGAGGAACAGCAAACAGAAGAAACCGTAGAAACACCTGAAGATCTTTCTTCAGACCCATTACCGGATAACGAAGCCGCAGAACAAGTTACTGATGCACAGGAATCTGACAAAGACTCTTCTGAAGCAGCTAAACAGCAGCGGGAAAAAGCATCGGTTAAGAACCCGGATGCCAATCAGTTAGATCTATTTGGATAATTATTGCCCGTAATGCTTAAATGGATAGTTAAAATATTCTTTTTATTCCTTTTCCTCAGCCTGGTTTTTATACTGCTGTGTAATTATTGGGTGGTGGAGAGTACAAGGAAAGAAAATTACTTTTCTTTAGAAGAGCTTCCATCCAATGATGTCGGATTGGTGTTGGGCACCAGTCCGAAAACCATGGCGGGATCTTCCAATTTGTTTTTTGATTACAGAATGGAAGCGGCTGCCCGGCTCTATAAAGAAGGCAAGATCAAATATATTATTCTGAGTGGAAATAATGATTCGGAATATTACAATGAACCTTTCCATATGAAAATGGCATTGATAGCAAGGGGTGTACCCGAAGAGGTAATGACGCTTGATTTTGCTGGATTTCGCACATTTGACTCTGTGTTGAGAGGAAAAGAAGTGTTCAATCAGGAACGTTTTACCATTATCTCTCAGAATTTTCATAATGCCCGGGCGTTGTTTATTGCAGAACATGAAGGAATCAATGCGGTGGCATTTTCTGCGCAGGATGTACCCCAATTCTATTCTGTAAAAACATTCCTACGGGAATACCTTGCACGCCCCAAGGCAGTTTTGGATGTTTTTCTCCTCCGGCCAGATCCCGATCTGATGACCAATATAGAAATCAGAAAACAATGAAAACGGAATAACATATGCGTACCCTCAGCATCTTTTTATGTTTTGTCTTGAGTGTTATGGGGGTATATGCACAACCTGAAAAGATCATCAAAGGGCAGGTTACCGATGCCACCACTCAGGAGCCCATCCCTTATGCTTCAGTAGCCGTTTCAGGCACCACTTACGGCACCATAACCGACTTCAATGGCAATTACTCATTCACCTGGCAGGGAAACGCTGATTCCTTGTCGGTATCCTGTATCGGTTATCTGACAAGAAGCAAGTTGATCGACTCCGCCATCCTTCAGCAGGAAATCAATTGTCAACTTACGCCTTCTTCTCAGCAACTTCAGGAATTCATCGTTACTTCAGGTGAAAACCCGGCCTTTGCAATCATAAGAAAAGTAATAGAGAACAAACCACGGAACAACCCTGAAAAGCAAAATGCCTATCAGTATGAAAGTTATAACCGTATCCAGATTGATATGGATAAGCTCTCGGAAAAGTTCAGAAAAAGAAAACCTGTTCAGAAAATTACCGGGATTATCGACCAGTTTGATTCACTAAGAGGAGCGGACGGAGAAACCGTGATTCCTCTATTTATCTCCGAATCCATCTCTGATTTTTATTTCAGAAATGAACCCCAAAAAAAGAAAGAGATTATTCAAAAAACTAAAATTTCAGGAATCACAGTGGCTGATGGCGGACTGATTTCACAGTTGACAGGAGCCTCTTTTCAACAATATAACTTCTACAATAATTGGTTGAGAATACTGGAAAAGGATTTTGCTTCCCCCATTTCTGAAAAATGGAAAGCATATTATGATTACTTCCTCAGCGACAGTGTGTTTAATGGTACCAACTATGATTATAAGATAGAATTCTGGCCCAAAAATCCTCTGGATCTGGCTTTTACAGGTACCATGTGGATCACGGGTGATCAGTTTGCGTTGACTGATATTGTAACATCTGTTGACCAAAAAGGAAATATCAATTATGTAGAGCAATTACGGATTCATCATCAATATACTGCTGTAGGCGACATTTGGCTACCTGGCAAAACCAGGGTAATCATCGATGTAGAGGAGGCTGCACCTGAAACCGCCGGGATGATCATCAAATTTTATTCATCCAATACGCAATTCATAACCGGTCAGCCGAAGGAGCCTAAATTCTATGATACGCCTATCGAACTCCTGGAAGATTTCAAAGTATATGAAACCGATTATTGGGATAAAAAACGACCGGAAAATCTTACCAAAACTGAAAAGCTGACATTTCAGGTGATTGATTCATTAAAAAATGCTCCTGCGCTTAAAACCTATATAGAACTCATTAACCTTTTTGTTTATGGGTATAAGGCCCTTCCTTCCTGGAAGATTGACCTGGGTCCCTATATCTACAGCTATGCATTTAATACTTTTGAGGGTCATCGTATCCGTCTGGGGTTTCGAACCGCTCCCACATTCAGTAGAAAATGGGTAATTAGTGGCTATACCGCCTATGGAACCCGTGACCGGGAGTTTAAATATGGTGGCGCAGTGAAGTATATATTTTCGAGGAAACCCTGGACCACAGGCGGGGTCAGTTACACCCACGACGTAGAGCGCATGGGAGTTACCCAAGAAAGTATAGGCAACAGTACTATCTTTGGCGCTTTCTCCAGATTTGGTAATTTCAGACGGCCCTATTTCCAAAATGAATTCAGTGCCTACATCCAAAGAGAAGTCACCAGAGGACTCACACATAAAATAACATTCAGGCAACGCGATTTTGACCCGATGTTTCCATTTTATTACAGGATTAATCCTGCCATGGGAGATAATTCTCCTTTGCGTTCAGCATACAGAACAAGCGAAATGGTTTTTGAGACGCGACTGGCCAGAAAAGAAACTTTCCTGCAAAACGATAATGATCGGATCGGTACCGGAAATGGCAACGCACCCGTCGTTGGAATCAGATATACAATCGGGTTAAAAAATTTCTTAGGTGGCAATTTCCATTATCACAAACTTGAAACAGACATAAGTCAGACGTTCAGAGCAGGAATTTGGGGCCGTTTTTTCTATCAGACCACGATAGGATATATACCTTCCACCCTGCCTTACCCGTTGCTGTACAGTCCCCTGGGAAATGAATCGCTTATCTACGTCCCGAAAGCATTTAACCTGATGAACTTTTTCGAATTTATCAGTGACCGTTACATTACGGCCCGATTTGAGCATTCAGATGACGGCTTGATTTTTAATAGAATTCCGTTGGTACAAAAGCTAAAACTTCGGCTGGTACTCTCCGGTAAAATGTATTATGGTACCGTCAGCAGCCCAAATCTTAACCTGACACCCGCCACTGGTCCCGATGGCAATCCGCTTCCAGGTTTTACCTCACTTATGAACAAACCTTATGTTGAAGTCGGGTATGGAATCAATAATATTTTGCGGGTTGGAAGAGTCGATTTTATTCATCGGCTGACCTATAGAAATAACCCCGAAGCTTTACGTTTCGGGGTTAAAATGTCATTCTGGTTCAATATTTAATCAACTAATTTACAGCTATTTAAACGGTTTCTATTAAAGCTATTTAAATTTCTCTACCAGCTTATTAATTTTTCCTTTTTGTTTCACCAGATGAAACTCATCAAAAAGGTCTCCGGTAGCCGTGTAAGATTTAAACTCCAATCTATCGCGATCCACTGTCACTACATGAAATAATTGCGTAAAAATAGCATTTTTGTCCATCCAGAACTTTTCCTCCACATGAGAACCAGTCATCTTAGGTCCACTTACAGACACCACATACATGGTTCCGGATTTCTCACCGGGCTTATTCATCGGAATTTTAGCCATGCCTCTAGCGTAAGTATGATCATGACCCTGTAATACCAGATCCACTTTGTGCTTGTCGAAAAGCGGTTTAAAAGCATCACGGGTTCGTTTGTTATCACGGGTAGTTTTAGGAGAAAATATCGGGTGATGGAAAGTTACACAGGTCCAACGGTTAGGGTTATCAGCCAGAACTTTTTCAAGCCAAACTCTCTGTTTTTCAAGGAATTCATCTGATTCTTCCGCCTGATCTGTATTTAACGAAATAAACCTAACACCTTGAATATCTGAATAATAACAAGTTTCTTCCAATCCTTCGGGTCCATTTAAAGGAAGATTAAACTGAGGTCGCCAAAAAGTTGAAATGGTGTTCAGGCCCTTGGGGTCGTCATAGTGATCATGGTTGCCTGGAGAAGGAAATCCGGGTATCATACTATGAATGAACCCACCTGCATAAAACCAGTCACCCCACTCCACATCCCGATTGGCTCTGTTGATCAGATCTCCCGCATACATAGCCAGTTTTGCATCAGGTGCTTTTGCAAATGCCTCCCTGGCTACCCTGCTCCAAAGTGATCGAATATTCGATTGAACATCGCCATAATACAGAAATGTAAATTTCTCATCCGCCTGGCCGGAAGTAGAAAAATGTATCCACTCACTCCATTCCTTCCCTTGTCCTACGCGGTAAGCATACCGGGTATTGGGAGACAGATTGTCAAAGATCACGGAATGATAATTTGCAGGTGCGGTGGCATCAAATTGTACCAGCTCGGTATCCGCTTTAATCGTCCTGGTTTTTTCTATAAACCGCGGATCTGCGCTGGCAACGGCTATTTCAGCAAAGCTCTCGGCTACAGACGAATTTGTTCGCCAATTAACCGCCATCGAAGTACGGGTGTCTTCTGTTACATTCAGAATAATGCGGTCAGGCATCAGTCCAGGCAGGTAGGCCAGTGAATCATTGGCCTGGGCCTTCAGTTCATTGTGGGTAGATTGAAAAGCAAATACCGCCAACAAGGCAGCAAATAAACCAAACTTTCTCTTCAGATTTAGTATTCTCATTATTAAGCTTATAATTTCTTTAATCGATAATTATAATACTCCCCAAATCGCTATAATGCCTATTGGATACTTCATAGTATCGGGAAAATTCAAAAAAAAATGCCGCAGAAGTGATGAACCGCTGCGGCATTAGATAAAAGCATGTAGGACTATAGTTCTTCGAGAACAATATTTTTCCAGTAAACTTTAATACCACCTCCATCGTGAATCTGAAGAGCAATTGAGCCAGTAGCCGCACCTATTTTATCATCAGTGATATCCACCATTTCATTGCCATTCAACCACGTCTGCACTCTACCACCTACAGCACGGATGCGCATGGTATTCCACTCACCATACTTAAGGAAACCTTCTTTTTCATCAGGAATCTGTACCAGCCATCCACGACCATAGGATTCATAAATTCCACCACTATCATGATTGGGGGCCGCTACTTCTACCTGCCAGCCAGAAACCTTGGTGCCATCCACAGTAGATCTGAAGAAAATACCACTATTTCCGTTTGCTTCTTGCCTGAAATCAGCCGTCATGTCAAAATCCTTGAAAGTTTTTTCAGTTCTGAGATAACCATATCCCTTGTCTGGCCCACTTTCACAAATTAATTCTCCTTTTGACACATACCACTTTTCGGTACCATGTACCACCCACCCTTTCAGGTTTTTGCCATTAAACAGTTTGTGTTTTTTCCCTAGTGCCTCACCCTCAGAAAGAAATGGAGAAGAAGCACTTACCAGCGTTATCATAAACAAGGCCAGCAAACCAAATACATTAATTTTTTTCATTGTAACAGGTTACAGATTATGAATTTAAACAAGTTGTCAAATATAAGATTTCAACCGGGAAATCTGATACTAATGCCCACTAAAGTTAGTTAGAACCAGAATATACTGAATATTTGGCTGGTGCCTAAAAGCTAATCATTTCATTATTTGTTATATTTACCCACTCATACACTTAAAGGACACAGATATTATTTTGGCAACTTTATTTAAATTCTTATTTACCCTCTTCATTACCCTGTTTGTTTGTTCCGTTTCCAAGTCGCAGGAAATTTTATGGGCTTCAAAAATACTGGGATATTCGTCAGAACATCGTCCAGGTAAATACGGAACTGAATACCGGGCCATACAGATACTCGGCATCCCAAACAAGCTGCCTGATTATGGCAACAGCCCGGTTGCCTGGATGCCTGCACAACCCACCAGTTCCAGTGAAGAATGGATCAAGGTAGGCTTCGAAAAAAGTATCATCCTCAAACAGATCGCCATCGCCGAGAATTTCAACGGAGGTGCTGTTGTGAGGGTTTATGCTTATGATAAGGAAGGCAAGGAATACCTGATTTATACGCAATCCGGTGCCACAGTAAGAATGCCTGGCAATATTCTGCAAATATTTATTACCGAAAATCTCCAGATTGAGGCTGATGCCGTAAAAATAGTCTTACTTCCATCCCGCGTTTCCGGACAGCCTCAAATCGACGCCATAGGGATATCCGACAGTGCCAATCCGATAGAAGCAAAAATCAACCGAATCCCCGATCTACCGGTAAAACAGGTGAAAGAAAATCTCGGTAAAAGAATTAACTCAGCCAGTCAGGAAGTCGCTCCAATCATTTCTCCTGACGGTAACACACTCTATTTTACAAGAGGAAATCACCCTGAAAATACCGGTTCTCCCAACAGACAGGACGTCTGGTATTCAACCATGAACGAGAACGGCACCTGGAGTAAGGCACAAAATATACAGGCCCCTATCAATAACAGATTTGACAATGCCGTAGTAGGAATTTCCTCAGGTGGCAATACTTTATTTCTGATTAATATTTATCATCCGGATGGCACTATGTCAAACGGACTTTCAAAGTCGGTCCGTGGGGAGGGAGGCTGGCAGCGCCCGGTCGAATCAAAAATTACCAATCATTATAACCTGCATAAAAACAATTACACAGAATTTGCCGTATCTCCCGATGAAAGGATATTAATCCTCTCTGTAGAGCGGCATGACACACAGGGAGACAAAGACCTGTATGTGAGTTTTATTCAGGATGACGGCACCTGGAGTGAGCCCCGTAATATGGGGAATCTGATCAATACAGCGGCCTACGAAGGTTCTCCCTTTATTGCAGCAGATGGAAAAACACTCTATTTTACCACCACAGGCAGAAGCGGATATGGCGATGGGGATATTTTTATGTCCAAACGACTCGATGACACATGGCTCAACTGGTCTGAACCCCTTAACCTGGGTCCGGATATCAATACAGAACAATGGGACGGTTTTTTTACCGTTCCTGCATCCGGCGATTATGCCTACTTCAGCTCGACCGAAAAATCCTTTGGGCAAGAAGACATTTACCGGATCAGACTCTCTCCGGCACTTCAACCTGAAATCCCCATTCAGATTGCAGGTAGTATTCTGAATAGTGTCAATAATCAACCTGAGAATGCCACGATTGAAATTGAGGACTCGGGAACCGGTGAAATCCTAACCTCAGTCAGTTTTAAACCAAACAGTAGTAAAATATTCCAGATATTTCTGTTGCCCGCATCAAATTACCGCCTTACGATTCGCAGTGAAGGTTTTTTCCCACTGACTGAATCACTTAATCTGAAAGATGATAAAATCACAAGATCATTCAAAAAAAACTTCCTGATACAACCCATACAGACAGGAGAGAAAATTCATCTTAGTCAGATTATATTCAACCAGAGCCGGTCAGATATTCCCCAGTCTGCTGTTAAGCAGCTCGCACATCTCATTGACATAATGAACACCCATGAACAAATGGAGATTTTGGTAGAAGGACACACTGATAATCAAGGAGATTTCAACAAAAATGTTCAACTTTCAGAGGATCGTGTAGAGGCAGTAAAGACCTATTTAATAGAGAACGGTATAGATTCGGAAAGAATCAAGACAAAAGCTTATGGCCCCTCCAGACCAGTGGCAAGCAATCAAACCGAGGAAAAAAGAAAATTGAACCGGAGAGTCGAATTCACCATTCTCAAAATGTAAACAGTAGCTTATTTGCTATTTTTTCAACTAACTTTGCCCTATAAAAATTGACATCCCACCAATAATGACTATGATTGACCAAAATCCGGTTCCAGGAAAAAACTTTTTCCTGATTCTTATTCTTGTAATCGGTATTGCGCTCCGTTTTCATAACTTGGATACCTACTCTATTTTTTTTGATGAGAAAAGTACCATGCTCGTCAGCCAGGGAATAGTATTAGAGGGGGCCAATCAGAAAGAGGTATTTTCAAAAGCCACATTTACGCCCACAGAATTCTGGTCTCCAAAAACTTTTGCTGATTACTGTGAGGCCATGACCCGGAGTGATATTGGTAATAGTCCATTCTATTATTTACTCATTCACTTATGGATGGACACTTTTGGTTATTCTGATTATTCAGCAAGAGCACTCTCAGCGGTCTTTAGTGTGCTGATTATAGGTCTTTCGTTTATATTCACCCGTAGATTCTTCGGAACACGCACCGCACTGATAGCCGCATTTATCGTAGCAATCGAACCATTTTTCATAGCATACAGCCATCAGGCAAGAAACTATTCACTGACATTTTTTCTAACACTGTTATCTACCTATTATTTTCTTCAGATCATGGAGAATGAGAATAATAGAAAAAACAATTTAAAACTATATGTAGGTTACAGCATTGTATCGGGACTATGCTTACTGTCCCACTTTCTTACAATCTCCGTTTTTCTGGCTCATGGCCTGTACGCCGTACTGTTTTTACGAAATCTCAACGGTTGGAAACGGATGATCTTAGCAGGTATAACCGCATCATTGGGACTGGTCTGGTGGATGACCCTGGGCGGCGGACAATGGACTATGCGTTCTTTGGCTTACCAGGCGAATCTTTACCGGGAACTTGCCCATTCCAACCCGGATAATAACCCCTATGCACATATATTGCCGGCTACAATACCGAATGTTGCGATGAAATCATTCCCGATTTTTACCGATATTTATTTTCTGACCAACGGACTGGCAGACACCATAGGAGGAAAAATTCAGTATTTAATTTCTATACTGACTGGTATTGCGCTAATTGTCATCTATTATTGGAGCCGCAAAAATGCTGTTCTTCAAAAGTACAGCCTGGCTATCCCTACGATCTTACTTCTGGCAAGCGCCCTTTTTTATAAGGTAAATCATGCACAATTGTTGATTTTCTCAGCGGGTATATTTTCAATCGCCTTGATTGTTGAAATGCACAGGGAAGCAAATGCAGGTCAAAAAAGACTATTGTGGTTATTATACATTGCAGGGTTGGTACCTACGCTGTTCCTTATCCTGATGTCGTTCAAGAACGGCCATACTTATGGACTAACGCAACGCTATTCAGGGTTTTCGTTTCCTTATATTATCATCCTTGTAGCACTCGTTATACAGCGGATAATGAAGATGGAAGCAGGCTATAAAGTACCTTTGGTCATCCTCTTTATTATTCAGACTGGGTATGTGGCCAGCAGGCTTCAGGGGATATATGCCGACCGTTCTCTCAAGTATACCTACTTTATAGAGCCAAGGCAACCGAATCCTTATTATCAGGCAGCAGAAAAGATTAATGAACTATACCAAACCGGAGATACTATTTTTTATCCTGCCCCCCCCATGGTCTTTCATACCGAAATGGACAGAACATTTTTGCCTTATTCTGTTCAGGATGCACAGTTAACCAATCTGTATCTTCCCAAAGATGCTGTCTACGTGCAGGCAATGGATACGACAGAGACTGATAAAATTATTTTAAAGCAAAAAATGACGGGAGATAGACTCGAATTGATAAATTTGAGTGGCAGAAGGCAATAATCATTCCGTTTTCCTGAAATTTTACAATATCATGCAAGAATATACTCATATCAACTATAAGGAACTCAGCGGACAGCTTCGTCTTAAAGTAATAGATCTTTATCATCAGGTAAATGCAGGACATATCGGAAGCTCTCTGAGTTGTATAGACTGTATGATCGCCATTCTGTTTTTTAACAAAAACGAAAACGATACTTTTATTTTATCCAAGGGGCATGCAGCAGCAGCTTTATATGCAAGCTTGAATATACTGGGGGAAATTACGGATGAACAGCTGGCCACCTATTATCAGGATGGCACCAACCTCCCGGCACACCCGGCTCCGGGTCATTATGCAGGCATTCCGTTTGCTACCGGGTCTTTAGGTCACGGACTACCGATATCCACGGGTATTGCGCAAGCTGGCAAACTGAAAAATGATGACAGCTATGCATACGTGCTGATGTCTGACGGAGAAACCAACGAAGGCACTACCTGGGAAGCCATGCATTATGCCGTCAGCAATCAACTGGATAACCTCTTTATTATTATTGACCATAATCGTTTGCAAGGTTTTGGTCGCAACAATGAAGTCCTTGGAGACACAGCCCATCCTGACACATTCCAGGCCATGGGCCTGGAGGTAGTGCAGGTAGATGGTCATAATATTGAAGAACTGAATAGAACTATCCACCAACTTAAAGAAAAAAAGAACGGAAAACCCAAGGTGATACTGGCAGAAACTATCAAAGGAAAAGGTGTATCCTATATGGAAGACAGGCTTGAATGGCATTACCTGCCCATGAGTCCTGATCAGTATGCCAGTGCAGTGAAAGAAATTACAGAAAATTATCTATCCACCGCCTCTATTCCGTCATAACCATTTATGAATCAAGCACATTTATCTTATTTTGATAAAATTAAAAGACTTCCCGGACCCATTTTTGTATTTGGTGCAAGTGGATTTATAGGCGCTAACCTTTTTAAAGATATTCTGGCTGTCAGGTCTGATTGCTATGCGCTGACACACGATGCTACCAGAGCATGGCGCCTTAAACTGATTGATGCCCCTTTCGACAATATTGTCCATTGTGATATAGTGTCAGGAAATTCGGTAGAGGAAGTATTTAAAAAATATCGTCCACGTACTGTATTTAACCTGGCTGCATACGGTGCTTATAGCAAACAGAAAAACACCTCTCTGACTTACGAAACCAATGTGATTGGCACAGCCAATATATTGGAAAACTGTAGTGAAGAAACTGTTTATATCCATGCGGGCAGTAGCTCCGAATATGGTTTTAACTGTACTGCGCCTGAAGAAAATGACCGTCTGGAACCCAACAGCCATTATGCGGTATCAAAAGTATCAGCGGCTTATCTGATCGAATATTACGCCAAGGTAAGGAACCGCAAAGCTTTGAATCTCAGGCTGTACTCTATTTACGGCTACTGGGAAGAGCCCGACCGTCTCATTCCTCGACTGATAGAAAATATCAGACAATATAAACTGCCAGATTTTGTTTCCCCCGATATCAGTCGCGATTTTGTATTTGTAGAGGACTGTGTGGAGGCATTTCTGGATGCTGCACTCAATGTAACACCACGAATATCAGGAAATTCATATAATGTCGCCACTGGCCGTAAAACTACCATTGGCGACCTTGTAGAAGTTTCCCGGGGCATTTTTGGCATTCAGGCTACTCCCAAATGGGGAAGCATGGAAAACCGCAATTGGGATCTGGCAGAATGGTATGGCAACCCCACGGCAATACAGGAAGATCTGGGCTGGTACGCACGGACTTCTCTGGAAGACGGTCTGTCTAAATACAAAGCCTGGCAGGACAACAGTAAATATGAGTCTGAGGTATTACCTGCCTTTGAGAATCCAAAACTTAACCCTGTAATTACTGCGATTATAGCTTGTTATAAAGATGCACAGGCTATTCCGATCATGTATGACCGCCTGGTCAATACATTCAATCAAATGAAAGTTCGTTACGAAATAATTTTCGTCAACGACAACTCACCTGATAACCAGGAAGCAGGAATAGACAGCCTGTGTGAAAAAGACCCTAATGTTGTCGGAATCAGCCATTCCCGAAATTTCGGGAGTCAGTCAGCATTTTTGAGTGGAATGCAGATTGCCACCGGTGATGCAGTGGTATTGATGGACGGCGACTTACAGGATCCTCCTGAAATCATCCCCTCATTTTATACCAAATGGCAGGAAGGTTTCGATGTGGTGTATGGCGTAAGAGTACAGAGAGAAATGAAACCCCATATTCACTTTTTCTATAAAACATTCTATAAGGTTTTTCAGAAACTCAGTTATATAAACATACCACGTGATGCCGGTGATTTTTCAATGATTGATCGCAAAGTGGTAAAAGAACTGGTAGCCTTACCAGAAACAGAGCAATTTCTTCGGGGACTGCGTGCATGGGTTGGGTTCAAACAAACTGGTGTTCCGTATGTGCGTCCGGAAAGGATGTTTGGTGTATCAACCAATAACTGGACCAAGAACATCTGGTGGGCCAAGAAAGCCATTTTCTCATTCAGTTTTGCCCCTCTTGAGCTCATGAGCTATGCGGGCTTCGTCTTTACCGGATGTTCCATTTTGGGTATAATCTGGCAAATTCTTGCTAAATTCGTCTTTTTCCCGGACACCCCACAGGGTATCAGTACGGTAATAATCCTGGTGGTGCTTTTTGGTGGTCTAACTATGCTCGGGATTTCATTTTTGGGAGAGTACATTTCAAAGATTTTCGAAGAGACGAAAAAACGACCGAAGTTTATCAGAACCCGCATACGTGCCGGTCAGAAAATCTATAATACTGCTGATTCTATCCGGGAACTGGTAGAAAAGCGGACAAAATAAGCCATGAAACATCAACAATAAAGAAGATGCGTAAAGAATTTTCAAATAGTGTAGAACAACTGGCCCTGGAAGATGAATCCATTATATTTATCACCGGCGATCTGGGATACAATGCACTTGAGAATCTGAAGGAATCCATGGGCCCACGCTTTATCAATGCCGGGGTTGCGGAACAGAATATGGTAGGCCTGGCCGCAGGTCTTGCCTATAAAGGCTATAAGGTATTTTGCTACAGTATCGCACCTTTTATCGTTTACAGATGCCTGGAGCAGTTCAGAAATGATGTATGTTTTCATAACCTACCTGTGTTCCTGGTGGGGAATGGAGGTGGCTACGGTTATGGAATTATGGGAAGCAGCCATCACGCGATAGAAGATCTGGCGATTTTGTCCGGCATGCAAAATACAACTGCATGGATACCGGGATTTTCAGATGAAGTTGATCCTTTTTTAAGAGAAATAGTATATGCGGGAAAACCAGCATATTTACGTCTGGGAGCGGGAAAACATGCTCCGGAAGGTAGTTATCAGTCAGGATCATTTAAAGTGTTGCACCATTCTTCTGATGCACAGGTAACGATTGTCTGTCTTGGACCTGTTGCAAATAATGCACTGGCTGCAATACCACAAATCGGTGTACCTGCCAATGTATTGTCCGTTTCGAATTTACCTTTAAAAATAACACCAGAGGTAAAGGAAATTTTACAGAAGGCAAACAATATTCTGGTTGTTGAGGAGCATATATCAATTGGCGGGTTGGCGCAGCAGTTATCGGTTCAATTACTGGAGAACAATATTTCAGTCCGGTCATTTAAAAGCTTGCATGCCGCAGGATATCCTGACAGAACCTATGGTAGCCAATCGTATCATCAAAAACAATCACAGCTGGATACTGCCGGAATCGTTAGGAACGTTTCGGATCTGATCAGTGAAATATGAAACGTTTAATTCCGATAGCCGCAACACTTTTACTGATAATACTTCCTGCTGGCCTCTATTTCTGGATTTGGGATTATCTTGCGGTTAATGTTCCCAAATGGGATGACCATGCGTTCAAAATGTTCCTGCTCAACTTACGTGAAGAGTCTGGACTTGCCGGCTATTTACAACAAATTTTCAGTCAGCACAATGAACACCGGATCGCAGTAACAAGGCTAATCACCTTGACCGATGCTTCTGTGTTTGGAAATTTGAATTACCGTCATCTCATGTTGGCCGGAAATTTACTTTTATTAATTATTCCGGTGGTCTGGGGCATCATTCTGCATCAGAATAAAAAACCTTTATACTGCCTTATCCCGGTTCCCTTTTTGTGGCTGACACTGGCTCATTGGGAAAACATGTATTGGGGAATGGCGGCAGTACAGAACTTCGGCATTGTGGCATTGTTTGTTCTTACCTGCTATTTGCTGATTCAACACAACATTCGCTACCTGGTGGCGGCCATGGTTACTGCATTTTTAACCGTATATGCCAGCGGTAACGGTTTATTGATATTACCCGTTGGGTGCGTTCTTCTGTTCATAGCCAAACGTCCTAAGCATTTGGTTGTATGGAGCGGAATAAGTCTGATCATTATCCTTCTATATTTTATCGGTTTTGAATACCCTTCAGCAACCAATCCGGAGAATAAAGCGAACCTTGCTCAATTTATAAAGGGTTACACCATCTTTCTAGGTTCAGCAGCGGAAGCTTTCCCGTTTCAGAACAAACAATTGATCGCTGTTTTTTTGGGAAGTATACTTTTTCTGGTAGCCATCAGTATCGTTTTCACAAGCCTGTTCAGGTTATTAAAAGACCAATACGAAGAGGAGTCAACAAAAAAAGCAGATTTGTTTTGTTTAGGTATTTGCCTCTTTATATTGGGTACAGCCTTCATCGTGGTGTACGGAAGAGCAGGATTTGGCATGGAAACTCTCTTAACCAGCCGCTATAAAATCTACTCCTTTTTATTGCTCCTGGTTGGGTATCTTTACGTCGTGCTTCCCATCAAAGGAAGTTTTCTTTACCCCTATGTATCCGGAATTACGGTGTTATCAATCATCTATAATATTTTCAGTTTCCATTACCATCTGGCCGACGCGACCAATCTTCGAAAATATCTGACTACAAGCAAATTTAACTGGACTTACGACAACAAAGACCTTCGTGATACGGCCATTGAAAAACCAGGAGGGGACATTGTGGCAGCAGAGGAATTGTTTTACAACAAGTGGTTGCCGCAACTCCAGGAGGCAGATAAGAATGGATTTGCCGGTGATACCCTGCAAATAAATCTTATTTATAAGAACACAACATTTTCATCAGATTCAGTAAAGATTCTAATTCAAAACGAATCCTACCGTAGTCAGCGTTTACAGGACAGTGGCGTATATCTGGTGTTAGATTCGAAAGATCGCTATTACCTTTTTCCAACCTACCGGAGACGAAACCCAAGTAGAAAAACACTGTTCCTGAATCAGCAATATTTTGATAGTGGTTTTGCAAATGAAATTCCTATGGACGGAATTGAGCCTGGTGATTATCGTTTGGGTATCATCTGGCAACAGGGAGAGAAGACCGGAATTCAGTTTAACACGGATTCGGTAAGGGTATATGAAGTAAAAAATAATGCGGTACACACCAATTGGTAAATTATGAGAAAATCTAGTAGCGGATATTATTTACAGCTTGACGGAATACGCTTTATAGCAGTATCACTCGTATTGGTTGATCACCTGCTCGCCAAAGTGAATACAATTCCATTAGGTCCGCTTGGTGTAAATTTGTTTTTTGTACTGAGTGGATTTTTGATCACAGGTATTCTGATCAAAAGCCGCGATAAAAATGAAGGTGTGCCGGGCGGCTTCGGTAAATATCTGAAAAAGTTTTACATACGCAGGACCCTCCGTATATTCCCCATTTATTACCTCACAATCGTTCTGCTTTACATATTTGACGTTCCACCTGTCAGAGATACACTCTGGTGGTGCTTTTTGTATGGAACCAATATCTGGATCGCAGCTAATGAACACTGGATGGGCTCAATTGACCATTTCTGGTCGCTGGCCGTAGAGGAGCAGGTTTACATTTTCATGCCCTTCCTCATTTTCCTGACACCCAGAAAATGGTTTGTCAAGGTATTTTTTATCATGAGTGCACTCAGTGTTTTACTGCGTCTGTACTTTCACATGGCGGGATATGAATGGATGGTTGCCTATGTAACTATGCCTGCCTGTCTGGACGCGTTTGGCATAGGTGCTTTCATGGCGTGGCTACGCATCTATCAACCAGAGAAATTTACACGTATATTCAGTCAGTATTGGCTGGTGATAATTTCGCTGATCGGCTGGCTCTTGATAGTATTCTGGGCAAAAAGCCTGCCAGGAACCCATAACATTGCAAATAATGTATTTGAAAGACTGTTTGCCTCTATTTTTGGCTTCTTCCTCATCGGAAGTGCTGTAGTAGGTTACCGGGGATGGATGGGATATATACTGGAAAACCCAGTAGTCAGTTATTTTGGTAAAATCAGTTACGGCATGTATTTGTATCACAATTTTGTCTACAATCATTATCATTCCGGACCTACCCACCCCACTGTCAGACTTTTGAATAAAATATACCAGTATGTGCCTGCTTTGAGTCATTCACTCCTGTTTGAATTTGTTCTTCTGTTTACACTGACCGTTCTAGCAGCATCAATCTCCTGGTTTATGATAGAAAAACCCATCAATGCATTGAAAGACAAATATGCCAAATAGCCGCCAGTATGTCGGATAATTGTCATGAACCAAATATTTACTAATTTTGTCCATACCGACCTAAATATTATTTTATGTTAGATCTAGTTATCGTAATGCCTGCTTATAATGAGCAGGATTGTATTGAAAAAGTAACCAAAAGCTGGACTGACCTTTTAAAAGTCCAGTTCCCTGATAATAAAGCCCTTTTATTAGTAATTAATGACGGTTCCAAAGACAAAACCGGTGAACTCCTTGATAAAATCAAAGTTGGTAATGATTATATAAAAGTTATTCATCAAAAAAACGGCGGTCATGGCAATGCGGTTGTCCACGGATATAAGCAAGCACTGGCATTGAATCCGCAGTATGTATTTCAGACCGATAGTGATGATCAATTTTTAACGACAGATTTTCTGAAACTTTGGGACAAACGTCATCAATCAGATTTTATATTGGGATACCGTGAAATCAGGCATGATGCTACCGTCAGGTTGTTTATTACCCGGGTACTGCGTAATACGATTTCATTGGTATATGGTACCTACATTCTGGATAGCAATATCCCGTTCAGGCTGATCAAAGGTACATTTCTGAAGGAGCTGATCAACCAGCTACCTGATCCTGAACCGTTTGCCCCTAATATTTTCTTGTCTGTCATGTCAAAAAAGGCAGGTCAGCAGCTATTTGATATCCCTATTACGCACAAAGACCGTGAAACAGGGACTGTATCCATTGTAAAGTGGAACCTGTGGAAAGTTTGTATCCGCAGTTTCAAAGAGCTCTTGCAGTTCCGTTTGGATTTGAATAATAAAGTGAAAGCTCTTAAAAAAGTAGCATCCTGATTTTTAGTGTTTAGTAAAATTAAGATAACTGCAGTTTTGGCACTGATGCTGATAGCTGGCTATTTTATATTAAAATGGTCGAGCCGATCGGATGTTGCCTGGAAGTTTATTCCCGAAAGTGCCATTGCTGTTTTATCCAGTGATAAACTGCAAGATAGCCTGTTGGTCAGCCGCGACAGCACCATTAATATTAAAGAACTGCCTGTGATCAACAGTGCCGTGAGAAATCTTTCGGTAATAGACTGGTTTACACCAGTCAGCAGTGAAATTCAAAATTTTCTTAAGAACAAAAATATAACCTACTCCTTTCACCAGAATGCTGGAAATGAACTGGGAGTTATCCTTTATATTCCAATAGAAAATGAGCAGGAGATCCACTGGCTGTCGAACCCCAGACGTGCCGATGTAAGAATCACATTTCACATTTTCCAGGACCAGCGTATTACTGACATCAATGATTTGAGGTCGCGACCGTTATATTCTTATATCATTAAAGATGATATTCTGATCATCAGTAAACACGGAAGTTTGGTAGAGGAAGCACTCCGCCAGGAATCACGCATGCGGGGAGAAACCAGTCTGGAGGCACAATTTGCCAGCTATGATAGTGATGATAATACTATAAACCTGTTTATCAAAAAAGATTCCTGGAATCGGTTTGTCCCTTGGCTGGGCGCCAATACTTCCCTTACAGCCTGGTTGAAGCTTTACCCCGATCTACAGCATTATTATATTGAATCCCAAAATAATCAGAATGCACTTTCAATCAGATCTGAAGGTACTTCTGTTAAAACTGAATACCTGACAGCCTGGGTAAGGAAACAAAAGGCACAAGATTTTGGTGCGCATCGGTTTATTTCACAACAAACCTCTTTTTTGTATCGTATTTCTTCTCAGGATACCGAGAAGTTCAACAAAAATCTGCTTAAATGGCAGGAAAACCAGCAGAGCGAATCGTGGGAGAAAGTTCGCTACCACCTGGGTAAGCACAGCGATACGCTGCTGAGGTCTATTGGTTCTGAAATATTCCTTTGTCAAACAGAAGACAATAGCAGTATCCGGAATGCTAAAATTGTCCTTATCAAACTAGACCATTATAAAAAACACCGGCCGGTACTGGAAAGACTGGCCCGCCTGTCTGTTCCCGATGCAGAGGTTGCCCTGGATCAGTTCATGGGGTATGATTTGTTTTCAGTCAACATACCGGAATTTCCAGCTGCTTTTCTCGGAGAATTTTTTAAGGGATTTCCCAGGTCATATATCACATACGTTGAACCTTATCTGGTTGTCAGTAATAATTCTCAATCACTGAGGAATTATCTGATTGATTATGAAAATCAGCTTACCTGGGCTCAATCGCCAGAATATGACAGCTTACTGACCAATACGGCCGAATCTGCCCAATTGCAAATGGTAGTTAACCTACGGAAGGCAGTCCCCCGAATGAATTTAAATAGTCGGGGATTAACTCATGAAGCGGAGATTTTAATTTCAGGGTTGCAGGTAGACAACAAAAAGGGTTATCCGTTTTTAAAACTCATTCCTAAGAGTAAACCTTCTGCTCAGAACATTCTCAACAAAACGTTTCTGAACACGGATATTCACTGGCCGATGATTTATGATAAGCAGCTCAAGGCATTACAGAACCCAGTTGACGGAACCTCTGAATTACTCCTTACCGATAAAAGTCATTTGCTCTTTAAGATCTCAAACGAGCAGAACGTGGCTCCTGTGGCTATGGCACAGCTGGACGGCCCGATTGTGACCACTCCGTATAAGGCAGACTTCCTGAATATTGGGCGTCAGCAACGGATTCTGGCTACCTCGCTGTCGCTTTATATTATCGATGAGGATGAAAACGGGATCATTAACACCATTCGAAGTTCATCCCCTTCTGCCGCCCCTATAACAGAGCTGTATATGATCGATGGAAGCAGTGAAAGCAGCAATGGTTTTATCATTAAAGATAAACTGGAAAACCTATATCTGTTGGATAAACCAGGGAAACCTGCTCGTCGGATTAACCGTAGCATTCCGTTTGATAAGATATTAACGCCGGTAGAATCGATTCACTTGCCAGGCCGGCGCTATTTTATTGCTACTCAGCCCAAAGGAAAGGTGTATCTCATCAGAGAAAACGGGATTGTAGTACAAGGTTTCCCGAGCGACATGCTTTCAAAGGCAGAAAGTTCATTTACCTGGACGCACAATCCTGTTAATGGCCAGCCTTTGCTGGTAGGTATTAACCCGATGGGTGAATTAACCCATATCAATTTATCCGGTGTGACAGTCAGCAAGAAACAACTTTTCCGCTCACAGGCAAATAACCGCTTTAAAACACTATTTGACGCCAATTCGTTGGATTGGTTAATTGTACGTTCAGCAGGAAGTCGTATTGCTATTTTGGATAAAGAAGGAAATGAACATTTTGAAATTATCAATGTCCGTCCAAATTCAGAAGTACATTACCATTTTTTCGGCGTCGATAACCGGTTTATATCCGTCAGGTCTGGAGGCTATACCAGCCTGTTTGACCTGAATGGTCGTCAACTGGGTGACCAGCCAATCCCGTCTGACCAGCCGGTCAGTCTTACCTATCAGGCATCATTTAATAAATTACTGATATACAGCCAGACTCTGGATAAAATTCAGACATGGTCGATTAAGCTCAGGTAATACATGAAATTAATTCGCTATTTGCTTATTTTTATATTTTCACTCATCTGGATTGCCGGATGTAGTCCGGATATATTGTCATTCTTATACAAAAACCGCTGGATTCCTGACGATTATCGCTATGGTGATTTATACAGGCTCTCCAACCTGGAAGCATTCAAAGAGCCTCAACAGGCGTGTGATTCCCCTGTGCTACCGGAAAAACCTGCCACTTTAAAGAAAAATGTTCATCTGTATGTAATTGGTGACAGCTTTTTAGAACCTCAACGTGTGGGCAAAGCTGATTTTATTGCAGATCAGTATCAGTACATTCACTGGAGTAAGGTAATGCATATCAATCCTGATACGTCAGCTATCAACCTGTTGATTATTGAGTCAGTGGAACGCCATCTTCGGGAGAACCTTGCCACGCCCATATCCAATCTGGTGGCAGATACAGCTGAATTTTTTCCTGAACCTGCCAAACCCCGTTTCATGGTTCGGATGGATCAGGCTTTTTCAAGTGAGAAAACAGAAGAAAGACTCTCAACAATATTGTTTGAGTTTAGTCCTTTTCTGGCATTAAAAGAGCTCAAGGCAGCATTTAACTGGCATATTTTTGATCGTGTTAATGACAAAGTTGCTGTAAGCGATAACAAATCCAATATCGTTTATTATCTGGATACAGATTCAACACTTATTACCTCCTCCTTTAATGAGGTAACAAATAACGAAATCGATCAGCTGGTTGAAAATCTTAACCTGAGTGCTGAACAATTAAAAAAGATAGGTTTTGATGAGGTTATTCTGTCGGTCATTCCCAATAAAACAACGGTATTGATCCCCGATTACGGTCGTTATAACCACCTCATTCAGCGCATCCAGGAACATCAGAATCTAAGCGTGGAGTATTTGGATATTCTTCAGGATTTCAGAAGTATGGGAACAACCGCCTATCTGCAAGGGGACTCTCATTGGACTTGTGAAGGACAGCACCGCTGGCTTTTAAAAGTTAATGACAATCTGATCCGAATTGCAGAAAAAAAGCAACTCCAGCTCTAAATTATCGTTTGATGATCAATAGATAGCTGAATGAAACCACAAGAAGTAGCATACCTGCCACTCCCAATGCCGCTGGCAAACTCGTACTGAATGCCACAAACCCGAGAAAAGCAGGACCTATCAGCTGCCCGGCGTATCCCAGGGTCGTTATGGCGGGTAATGATCTGGATGAAGCAATGCCTTCTATTTCAGCACCTCTGGAAAACAGGACGGGAATAACATTAGCTACACCCAAGCCTAACAAAGTGAATCCTGCCAAAGCGGAGTAAACCCAAGGAGTAAGAATAATCAGGAAAAATCCGACTGCCCCAATTAATGAGCCTATCATTACTATTTTCTCAGGCTGGAATTTCTCGATCAGCTTATCTCCTGCCAAACGCATAACTGCCATAGCAACAGAAAAAAAAGCGAAACCTGCTCCTGCCATTTCGAGTGAAATCTGTCGCTCCTCCTGCAGGAATAATGCTCCCCAATCCAATACTGCACCTTCTGCAAGGAATAAAATAAAGCACATCGAGCCCAGAAAAAGCACTTTTTTGTTTAACCAGACACTTGACTGCCCCAATGCATTTATGTGCGTTGATGATGAGGTACTACTTTCTTCCAGTTTTTGTTCTGTTTCTTTAGATAACAAGGCAGAATATTGCATTGCAGAAATCAGGATCAACAATGCACCCACACAAACAGCAGACCAAATTTCACTCAGACCCAGTTTGATCAAAAAACCGAGGCCCAGTGCACCGATCAGTCCACCTACACTAAACATCCCATGAAAAGAGGACATGATGTGTTTTCCGTGAAGCTTTTGTACTGCCAGTGCATGTGCATTCATTGAAACATCAATTGCACCAATACCCGCACCAAAAATAAATAATGCCACCGCCATGGTAATCACAGAATTGACTAGAAGCAGACAGGGAAGTATTATACCAAGCACCAATGAAGCAGTAATCATAACCTTACGACAACCAAAACGTCTGATTAAAAACCCTGTCATAGGCATGGTCAGGATAGCGCCTACTCCTAGAAATAATAACAATGCTCCTAATTCAGCATCGTTCAAGTGCAATCTTTGTTTTGCAAACGGGACCATCGGTGCCCAACTGGCCAGGGCTACGCCACATATCAGGAAAATCAGTAATGTTCCCCGGCGCGCATGCGGAACACTTGAGGACAGGTGGTTATCTACAGTCAAAATATTAACAGGTAAGCAGTAAATTATTTAGGGATTCCCCAAACAAATAAATTCAACTGCGATATTAATTACATTTTAGCCATCATGAAAAAATTTCCTGTAAATAATTATTATTGTATATTTGAGAGACCTGCATACAATTGCATATTATTGCCAAAAAATAATAATTAATCCCTAACCCATTAGCTGATTCTTCATTCATGAAATACCTAAACCTTGTCAGGAATGTTTCAAACTGGCCCACTTATCTGTCTTTTAAACTTGGCCTTAACAATGACAACCCCCTTCTTCTACATTTGAAACCCGGAGAAGTCAAGATTAAAATGACACCGGCAATGAAACCACTGTTCAGTGAAATTTTCATGACAGAAGTATATGCTGATGCACTCAAAAATATCCGTCATGATACTCCAACTATTCTTGATGTAGGTGGCAATATGGGTTATTTTGCATTATACTCTTTTTTAAGAAAACCTGATGCTACCGTATATTCGTTTGAACCAGTTCCTAAAAACTTCAGCTATTTGAAGACGAACAAGGCCGATCATCCTGCTTTTGACTGGACTTTATTTAACACGGCAGTATCAAATCAGTCAGGTGAACATGATTTTTTTTATGATGAAGATTATTCTCCCGAAGGGATTGACGTATCGGCATCACTTTTTTCGGCGGAGCGTATACAGACCGTAAACAAGAATCATAAGAAAATAAAAGTTCCTGTGATCAACCTTAGTGAATGGATGGAGGACAACAAAATCATGGTTTGTGACCTTCTTAAGCTGGATTGTGAAGGGGCAGAATACAATATTTTATATTCTATGTCTGATGCATGTTTCAAGAGTATCCGGTATATCGTAGCAGATGTGCATCAGATGAGTGGAGATAATGAAAACATTAATGACCTGGCCACCTATTTACGTACCAAGGGCTATGAGGTAAACACAGTGAATCAGGAATTGCTGTATGCCAGACAATCAGATGCCAGGTAATCACTACATAAAAAATCCCGTAACTTCCTAATAATTACGGGATTCTAATCAAAACTAACCAAATTCTAACACTTACTGATCCTATACTAAATAAACTTTCTCAAAACTGAATGACTTGCGATGATATTCCAATCCATACGCATTCAACACTTAGGTATATTTACCGGGCAGGGCTAACTGATGATGAATCTAAAACCGGCCAGACTGTTAACCATTAAACACATACTGGCCGGTAATTTAAAATTGGAGATTGGTGTGGATCCTAAATTTGAAAACCCTCACTCTTCGTTTTCTTTACAAATCTGCAACTTAATGAGCGGTTGCGAAACCGATTTTCGTTCCAATTGTAATTATTCATTACTGAAGTGATCGTTTTATTATTTGAACCAATTTTCTGAGCATGCACTGGTAACATGAAAGTTGAATGTTCGCCAGGAGAAACAGTTAGAACATCGAAAATAGGACTTTGAACACCTTTATTAACGTTTAGGCAATCAACCGGTTGGTATAAATCCTTCGTGTGTATATTTTCCCTGAAAACACCACCTTGCTATATGCGCATAAGATTTTCAACATTTGACAAATACCTGAATTCTGTTAAACATAACCGCCTGCATTTCTTTATTTTATTCCTGGTATTGCCATGGTTGGTGCCATTTTTAGGTTATATGTTTTGGCAAAACCACTATTTCAATGACCCGCAAGTGTTGATTGGCGGCACCCTAGTCAATTTCAGCCTGTGTTTCCTCGCGCATTTGATTAACCAGTATTTTGCCACTCGGGTATGCAGAAAGTTCCCCGACATTCACCAGACATTTCTCAGGATCAGCCTGCTTTTTCTCCTTTATACGCTGTTGAATACAATCGCATTATTGATCGTACTCGAAGTGTACAAATCCACCCATTTTCTAGGATTCGTACCTGACTTGCAGCGGAAATATCTGACGCTATTTGCCATGACTGCAACTTCTCTTATTGCCGCAGGTCTTACCGAACTTTCGTATACTTTCACCCAATGGAGATCCAATCAACTGGAAGTATATCAACTGGAACAGCAACATATACAGCATGAGCTGGACGCCATTAAACAACAGGTAAACCCACATTTTCTGTTTAATTGTCTTAATGCGCTGTCAGTGCTGATATCTGAATCACCAGAAACCGCCGAAAAGTTTGTCGATGAAATGTCAAAAGTTTACCGATATGGACTCAATATTAACAGTGCAGATGGAGAGCACAACCTGGTCACACTGGAATCGGAAGTAAGGTACATCCAGTCTTACCTCTACCTGCTCGATGTGAGATATGAAAAAAGAATTGATACAAAACTTGATATTGAAGATCGGTTTTTGTCTGGCCAACTGGCTCCATTAACATTACAGATTATCATAGACCATATCATTCAGAACAATCGGTTTTCGAGTTCAAGTCCTCTAAAAATCGATATACGGACTACCAAAACCGGGCAACTGGAGGTACGCAATACTGTACAGAAAAAGACGGTCAGCAAGCAAATTTTCCCTAGTGGACTCGCAGCCTTATCGGCCCGTTACAAACTGATGTTCAATCAATCAGGTATTATACAGATCAGGGATCAAGCTGATGAATTCTCTTTAATATTACCGCTTTTCTATTTATGAAAATTGCGCAAAATCTCAACTCTTACGGCCAATTTATCTGGGTAAGCCTTTTTGGCAAATGGATATTCCTGCTGTTGATTCCGTGGTTTGTCCCTTGCATGGCTTATCTGATGATTGGCGATCCATACCTGTCTTCTGTGGGAAATTTTTTATTCGGATCCTTGCTGGTTCTCGTCATGACTGCGATTGCGTTTATCCCCCACGACTGGGCTGTTCAATATATTACTTTACAGTATCCTTCTTTGAATTATTCCTTAAAAAGAATCCTATATACTTTCATCTCTTTCTGTACTATTTCATTCTTTTTCATTACGTTTTACTCACTTTTTATCATCCAATACAAACCATTTAATTCAAACCTTTCATCCGAAAATATTCATCTGGTTTATCTGTTTGACTTCATGGCTATTTTTATGCTGGTATGTATTTACGAGGTTAACTACTCCATTAAAAAATGGAAAGAGCTGAAAGTAAATAAGGAATCAATCAGAAAAGCGAATATGCAGGGACAATTACACAGTCTGAAAAGCCAGGTAAATCCTCATTTTCTATTCAACAGTCTCAATACCTTGTCAGCCCTGATTACTTACGATTCGCAAAAAGCGGAAGAATTTGTTGATGAAATGGCGAAAGTTTACCGATACCTGCTACAGACCAATCAGCAGGAACTTACGACCTTGAGAAACGAGATAAAATTTGCAGAATCCTATTATCATTTGCTCCGTACACGTCATGATGAAGGTCTTAATCTGGAGCTCAATATAACAGAAGAAGATTTAGACAAGTATTTGCCTCCGCTGTCATTGCAGCTATTGTTGGAGAATGCAGTAAAGCACAATACAATCCTTGAAAAAAAACCACTTCTGATTGAAATAGAATCGTTGGAAGGAGGCTGGTTGAGCGTAAGAAATAATCTGCTTGAAAAATCCACTCCGGTCAAATCTACCCGATTGGGTTTACAGAATATTCTGGCCAAGTATGCACTGCTGTCTACCCGTAAGCCCATCATCACCAATGGACCCGATTATTTTTCTGTTTTGCTCCCTTTGTTATCTGAAAAACCTGAAATACTATGAATATCCTTATTGTAGAAGACGAAAAACTTGCAGTTAGAAAACTTTCGAAATTACTGGAGGAGATCGCTCCGGAACACATCATTATTGGGGTAACGCCCAGTATAGAAGAGACAGTGGAATGGATACAGTCGAATCGCGATAACGGCAATCCCGAGCCCGAACTTATATTTATGGACATCGAGCTGGCAGATGGACAAAGCTTTGAAATTTTCAATAGAATATCGATTAAAAGCACCATCATTTTTACAACCTCTTACGACGAATATGCACTACAAGCATTTAAAGTCAATAGTATCGATTACTTGTTAAAACCCGTTCAGAAAGACGAGCTAATCAGAAGTTTAAAGAAGTTTGAAAGCCTGAAAATTTCTGTCGAACATCAGCAACCGGAAAAAGAAAATCTGGAAAGCATCCTGAAAAAACTTTCACTTACAGCACCTGCCAGGGAATATCGCAAGCGATTTCTGGTCAGGCAGGGACAGAAACTGATTTCTATTGAAATAACAGATATTGCCTTTTTTTATATCGATGAGAGAGTCAGCCTTTTTCATACATTCCAAGGCCATAAATATATCGTTGATTACACACTCGATGAACTAATGGAAGTGCTGGAACCGGATGTGTTCTTCCGTATTAATCGCGGCATGATCGTAACCCACCGTTCAGTTGCCCAGATTCAACCCTACTTCAATAACAGATATGCACTGGTGCTGCGCCCTGATCTTAATAAAGAGGTTATTGTGAGCAGAGAAAAAACCCAGGAATTCAAAATATGGATGGGGAAATAGCATTTCAATTCTGCTTGACAAAATTACAACTCATGCTTCAACAACAACAGCTAAGGCAATTCTTGCTTGTTGTTAATCGAGTTTAGGTTCAATTTTGAAACATAAACAGAGGATGCGCCTTTGTTATATAGTTCAAATCAACCTATTTTATTTTATCAAACGCCATGAAAAATTTTGTTAAAAATCACATTAATTATTTATTGCTTGTTGCATTAATGACTACTGGTATTGCTTGTAAAGACGACAATAATGACCCTTTGCCCGTTAATGAAAACAAGCTGGCAGGAAACTGGAAACTTTCAGCCATGAATGTCAATCCTGCCATGAATGGCATTACTGATATTCTGGCATTTTTAGTAGCCACGACTGGCAATGATTGCATCAAGAGAATTTCATTTGAATTTAAGAAAAACGGATTGATCACCGGATCCACACCACAGGATTGCATCGATGAAGAAAACGGAGATATAATCACAGAAAATTCCAAATGGGAACTACAGGGAAACAAACTCAAAATAACGGATACCGAAGGTGAAGTAACCCTTTACGACCTGGATATATCCGGAAATACAATGAATTTGAAATTTGAAGAGGCTGACGAAGAAAACCCAGCCCAAAAGTATATGTACACCATGGTTTTCAAAAAATAGACAACCATACGTTTCACCCTCCTGCCACCAGTAATAGTCGTTGCTGGTGGCAATAATTAATTAAAACTATGGTAATCTGCTTTTATCTGTTCGGTATTTTTGCAGGCCTAATTAACGACAGGGATCCCAGTTCCTATCATTGGGTAGTGGAAATTAACTATTCCCCTCAATACTCCACCAGTATTCGATTCTATAAAGACAGTTATCAGCTGGTATATGAGAAAAAACTGAAGAATGTATTGATTGACATAAGGAGAAAAAAGGTCAGGCGAAAACTGGATAAGATGCTGAAGGACTACGTCCGACACCCTGAAAAGTACACATTGACTCATACAACAAACGATCAACAAGCTGCAGGTTCCTACGTTCAAATGTCTCAACTCATCCCGTAACTTTCTATTCCGATAAGTAACTATCCATCTTTTTACGCTAATTTTGGTGGCAGAAATATTTGATAGGTTATGAAATTTGAGGAATATCGTATTGCCCCGGGAATAAAACGCAATCTTGTCAATCTGGACTTTAAGCGCCCGACAGACATTCAATATAAAGCGATTCCTAATATTCTGAAAGGAGAAGATGTACTGGCAATTGCACAAACCGGAACCGGTAAAACGGCTGCATTCGCCATTCCAGTAACTCACCTGATTATTGAACGTAAACGCAAGAGTCGCGTTGAAGGGATCCGTTGTCTTGTTATGGTTCCCACCCGGGAGCTGGCCACTCAGATAGCCACCGTCTTTAATCAGGTAAGCAGAGGTACCGGGATTGAAGTTTTGTCGCTTACAGGAGGTGTAGAGCAGGATCCGCAGATCAGTAAATTAGAAAAAGGAGTTGATATTCTGATCGCCACCCCCGGACGTGTGTTTGATTTGCACAGCCAGGGACACTTACTCCTTAACCGAATAGAAATACTGGTTCTGGATGAGGCAGATCATATGCTCGATCTCGGATTTATAAAAGATATCAGAGATCTGATTGACCGTCTCCCCAAAAACCGCCAAACACTTTTTTTCTCAGCCACAATCAATGAAGAAATAAAAAAACTGGCCTATTCAATGGTTAGAAATGCCATCAGAATACAGATATCACCGGACAATAAAGTTTCGCGTAACATCTCCCATTCAGTGGCTTTTATCGAAATGGATGACAAACGGTTCTTTCTGGAACGGATCGTGCGCGAGAACCCCGAAACAAAACTTCTAGCTTTTGTAAGGACGAAGGTACGTGCTGAAAGGGTATGTAAAGCCCTGGAAAGAATGGAGATCGATTGTCTTTTTATTCATGGAGGAATGGATCAGAAAGACCGTACAAAAGCCCTCTCGGATTTCAAAAGAGGGGTAATTAAGGTATTAATCGCCACTGACGTAAGTGCAAGAGGTATAGACATACCCAACGTTGATATTGTTGTCAATTACGATCTTCCTGAACAGGCAGAAAATTATGTACACCGCGTAGGACGAACCGGGCGTGGTACGCAAAAAGGAAAAGCTATCGCCTTTTGTAGTACTGAAGAAAAAGTTTTGCTACAGGAAATAGAAGAATATCTGGGCCATCCTGTTAATCGGGTTGATATTGACAAACATACTTACCTGGAAACTGTAGAACTGACCATGGACACCGATTTTGACATGAATGATTTGCGCAAGGAGATGGAAGTGTTTGAGAATACCAAAAAGAAAAAGAAAAAATAGAAATTTATATTTCTATCATTAAAAAGACGGAGAGCATTATGCCCTCCGTCTTTTTAATGATATTTTACAAGAATAACTATCTCAAATAGCTTCTGAGAATCCAGGCGGTCTTTTCATGAAACTGCATAAGTCCATTGACAAAATCGCTACTTCCCGCATCATTGTTCAACTCACTGAAGTCTTTTTCCATCTGCCGCAGATCGGTTATAATCGATTCATGATATTTAACTAATAACTGAACCTGATCTCGCGTATCGGTCGGCGTTTCTTTTTCCTCCAGCTTGGAAAGTTTCACCAATTCCACCAACCTGCCTTCGGCATAATGCCCGATAATTCTTATTCTTTCCGCTATTTCATCAATCTTTTCTTCTAACGCTGCATATTGCTCTTCATACAATTTATGAAATTCCATGAAATTTGGTCCTTCTACGTTCCAGTGGAAACTCCGGGTCCGGTTGTAAAGAATGTGCTCATCAGCGAGCAGTTGATTTAGCCTGTCTGCAACAGCTTTTCTGTTGTCTTCTGAAATTCCGATATTTATGACCATTTTTATTTTGATTTAAAAATGAAAAAATCAGTAACTATTCCAATAAACGACAAAAACCCCACAATTAAAAAGAAATAACTACTTCTTTTCCCGGATCGCTTTAAATTCCGAACCTTCTTTCCAGCCAGGAAATATGTTGCTGTTGCTTAAGTGATATCCCATATCAAAAAATAAGCGCATATTGTCAATAATACCGGAAATATCCCAGGTTTCCGGATCGTATTCATCAAAAGGTGCATGGTAACCTCTTTTTCCATAAGCCTTTCCTCTTTCAGCATATGTCTCAGGATCAACATCGATCGGCTCATCACCACCCCCTGCATACAAGGCCGGAATACCTACCTTTGCAAAATTAAAATGGTCAGATCGGAAATAGGTACCTGTGGACTGATTCGCCATTCCTTTGGTATGCCTGCCCTGCCGTTTGGCAGCTTCGGCCAGGTGTTCTTCCAGCTCCGACTGGCCCATTCCAACCACAATGATATCCTTTGTTCTGCCAAATGGGTTCATGGCATCCATGTTGATATTGGCTACTGTTTTCTCAACCGGAAACACAGGGTTTGTAGCATAAAACTCTGAACCCAGCAAGCCTTGTTCTTCTGCTGTTACCGCTAGAAACATGACGGACCTGGATGGTTTTTCACCTGCTGCCACAAACGCTTTGGCAATCTCCAACAAGGCTGCGGTGCCAGTGGCATTATCGATAGCACCGTTATAGATCGAATCACCATCGATAGCTTCTCCAATACCCAGGTGATCCCAGTGTGCGGTATAGATGATTACTTCATCCTTGCGGTCTGTTCCAGGCCATACTGCCAATACATTATTGGATACAGATTTATGCAGGTCATTTTTGAAAGTAACAGATGCTTTCAAAGGTAATGTCACAGGCTTGAATCCCTGTTTTTTTGCAGCAGCAATCAAGTCTTCTTTAACTCCGGCCGCTTTAAACAGTCGAACGGCAGCATCGCCGGTAAGCCACCCTTCCATTTCCGGGTAACCCATATTGTTATCTTCCGGCTGCAGGTACAGTTTGGATTTACCCCAGCTGCTTCTTACCACATTCCATCCGTAACCTGCCGGCTCCTGCTCATGAATCAGGAGAATGCCCGAAGCACCCTGACGGGCTGCTTCTTCAAATTTGTAAGTCCAGCGCCCATAATAGGTCATATTTTTCGCTCTGAACAAGGTACTATCCGAAAACCCGGGGTCATTGGCAATAGCCACTACGGTTTTTCCTTTTACGTCAATTCCGGCGTAATCATTCCAGCCATATTCAGGTGCCACGATTCCATGCCCTACAAAAACGATTTCGGACTCTTTCAATGCGGCTTCTTCCGTCACCTTGCGGGTACCCCCGACAAAATCATCCAGATATTTCAATGATAAAGATCCGCCCGGACCGGCAATCTGCAGGTTCCCTTCAGGCTTTGATTCGATTTCTACCAATGGTACTTCCTGGAAAAAACTGCCGTTATTGCCCGGCTCAAGACCCAGTTTTTCGAATTCCTCTTTCAGATAACGGATGGTTTTATCCTCACCCGGTGAAAAAGGTTTCCGTCCTTCGAGTGAATCATGTGCAAGGACTGCGACATGTTTTGAAAAATCAGTACCGTCAATCACATTGATCAGATCTGCTACGGGTACTCGTTCTTTGTTTGCTGAATCCTGGCAACTCCAGGAAAACAGGGCCGCTGTCACCACGGCACCTGACAGAATAATACTTTTCTTCATTGAGGTTAATTTTAAACAGCAGGCAAATTACAAAGAATATTCAGCAAAAAGCCCGGTATGATGTAGAATCGTCTTCCCCAAACTTGTTCAAAACACAAATAAGTATTAATGTTTAGTAATGATAATACTATTGACCTTAAGTAATTGTCTTCTATATTAATACAGAATTTATTTACTGGTAATACTTAATTTATAGATATATAATTTTTAAAATTTATTAATTTAAAATAAATAAATCTTTTGAATAGGTATAATGAAAAATATTTCAATACTTGTATATACTAAATCTAAATCTTTAACTCATTGCATTTGGATATCGCTAAAATTAAAGAATTGACATTATTGAACAGTAACCTAGATGAAACAACTTTTGAAATAATTTACAAAACATATTGGGTGCGACTTTATCAATTTGCTGTGTCCAAAACACATGATCAGGATGTGGCGGAAGAAATCGTACAGGATCTGTTTGTTAATTTATGGGAGAGAAAAGAAGAATTAAAAGTTTCAAATATTCCTAGTTACCTATTCAGTTCTGTTCGATACAAAGTCATCGATTTTTATAAACAACGGCTATTCTCAGATTTAGCCGAAGTGAGGGAGACAATTGCACCCGATTATCCCATATTTCTGGAAGAATTACAGAATCAACTACAGGAGGGGATTGAGCAACTTCCCCCTAAGACGCGCCAGATCTTTACGCTCAATAGAATTGAAGGCTTTTCAACAGACGAAATTGCCCGGGATCTGAGCTTACCCAAAAGAACCGTTGAATATCATATCACCCAGGCATTGAAACACTTACGCTTCATTGTAAAGAGCGCAATCATTCATTTAATATTCATAATTTTCGATAGGATTATTTGAATATAAACAGCAATTTTTTGTATTTAAAATATAAATTTTTGTTTTATTTAAAATAATACTTGCGGTGGATATCCCTATTTGAGACATATTTAAAATGGGATATCGTGCAATATGAGCAAACAAAATTTTTATACATTACTCAAGAGGTATAGAAACGGGGAAAGTAGTGATCAGGAAAATCTTCTGGTAGAACAATGGTTTGCTTTGTTAGATAAGGAGCCTACTGAATTAATCTCAAGTGATTACCATGCTTTGGAAAAAAAACTATGGCGTGCTATCAACAAAGAGCGTCAGTACAGAAAGCCCGACCGCAAACAGAGTGTTTATTGGCGATGGGCCATGGTAGCAGCTACTACTGTTGGAGCCGTATTAGCAGGCCTATTTTTCACTCAAAATTCTTCAAAAGACTACTATACTGCTACTGGGAAAACGATTAATTTCAGTTCTGATGAAATGCCATTTATTACTGTATTCAGTGGTAATTCGGACAAGGTAATCACTTTGGAAGATGGTTCAGAAATTACCCTGACCCCCCAAAGTTCGCTAGAATATCCATCCACTTTTAATGGAAACACACGGGAAGTATATCTGACAGGCAAGGCTTTTTTTAAGGTGATCAAAGATACGGAGCACCCCTTTCTTGTATATACAGGCGCGGTGGTTACAAAAGTGCTTGGTACGAGTTTTTGGATAGATGGGAAAAATCCCCGCAAAAACATTGAAGTGTCTGTGGTGACGGGGAAAGTAACGGTATGTGACAGATCGGAAAACCCAGAAAATACGAATAATCCGATTAAAGGAGGGGTTATCCTGACAGCCAACCAGAAAGTAAAGTTTTCAGATCGAAGTAAATTGTTTGAATTAGGCTTAGTCGATTTGCCTGAAGTGATAGAATTCAATGATAACGACCTGAAAGATGAAGATATTTTTGTGTTTGATGCAGTACCCATGACTGAAGTCATAGACCAATTGGAGCGTGCTTATGGGATAGATATAATATTGGAAAACGGTGCATTAGGAGGTTGTTTATTCCGTGGTGATATTACCAGCCAGCCACTTTTCAGAAAATTGGATTTGTTATGCTCGGCAGGCAATGCCTTCTATGAAGTGAGAGGCACAAGAATATTGGTTAAGGGTGAACCTTGCAACTCACCTACCCCTGAATAAAATAACTCAATGAAAAATCTTTACAAGTCTTTCACCAGCTAACCTACCATTATCTAAATGAACTAAACTAACCCAAAAAGCCGAAAGTGGTTGCAACACCTTCGGCTCAAATTTTTCCTCATCCAGCCTAGTCAGCCCTCATTTAATTGATAAATGAGTCGAGAGGGTTTTGCCAAAAAATCAATCCTTAACAAAACAATCAAAGTTAATGAAAAAATGGATATCTACTCATCCCCTTACCTGGCATCTTATGAAGATCACATTTTTCAAAATGCTGTTCGTCTGCATAGGAATAAATATTTCACAGGCACATACGGGTAAAAGTCAGCATTTATTAGATCGTTCCATCACCCTGATCGTTCAGGATATTGACATCAAAACTGCTATTGAACTTCTGGAAAAAGAAGCAAGAGTTAAAATAGTATATAGTCCAAATGTGATCGGAGCAACCCAAAAGACTAATATCAATGCTATTAAACGAAAACTTTCAGAAGTATTGACGATGACTTTGTCGCCCTTTAACATTAGTTATCAGGTCATTGGAGGACAAATAATTCTTCAAAAACTCCCTGCTCATGACCCTAACACTTCCATTGCGCCACATAAAAACATTACAGGGAGGGTTACTGATAGTAAAGGAGAGCCACTTCCGGGGGTTACCATTAGACAACAGGGTTCGACGGTTGCTACAGTGACCGATTACGATGGAAAATATTCTATTCCCGTCAGTGATATAGGATCCGGCGTTTTGATTTTTTCCTACGTAGGATTTACCACTTATGAGCATTCGCTGAACATGGAGTCTCAAATTGATATTGTCCTGAAAGAACAGTATACTGACCTGAATGAGGTAGTCGTAGTGGGATTTGGCACCCAAACCAAAATGGCTTCAGTTTCGGCCGTAAGTACGGTTTCAGGAGTAGACATAGTCAAAGCCCCGGTGGGTGATCTGACAAATGCTATAACAGGACGAATGGCAGGTGTCATGACTCGTCAAAGACAAGGTCGCCCCGGTGCCAGTTCAGCTGATATTTATATCAGAGGAAGAGCTTCTAACAATTCGGCAGCCCTGATCATTGTTGATGGTGTTGAAAGAGAAACTTTCGGGGATATTGACGCCAATGATATTGAGTCAATCAGTACACTCAAAGATGCCGCATCTACAGCTCTTTTTGGACTGAAGGGAGCCAATGGAGTAATCGTCGTTACTACCAAAAGAGGCTCAGAAGGACCAACAAAAGTAACCTATACTGCCCAGGTAGGCGTGAATACTGTAGGCCAGCGCCCCAAACCTTTACGCTCATTTGAAGCAACTATGCTGCATAATGAAGGAGAAGAAAACATGCTCAGAGCAGGCATTTTGGATAGAAGTTCCTATCAAAAATATTTCACTGAGGAGGACCTGGCCATATTTAAAAGTGGTAAAGGTGATCCACTCCTTTATCCTGATGTTGACTGGTTCGAGGAACTGACGCAAAAAAGATGGATGAGACATCAGCACAATATAAGTCTGCGTGGTGGAAGTAAGAAAATAAGTTATTTTGTATCAGTAGGATATATGTTTGAAGATGGCATATTTAAAAAATTTGATACCCCGCTTGGATATCGAACTTCCCCCTATGCCAAACGCACTAATTTTCGTTCCAATCTGGATTACAAGCTCACCCCTACTACCACACTTAGTTTGAACTTAGGGGGAAGGATTGAAAATGAATATACAATTCGTGCGATCAAATATAACCAGGTAGCAGCTGTAGCGAATTTCAGAACTGGCTCTGAAGCAGCCTTTAAGTGGATGTACATAGCACCTTCCTGGTCGATGCCTTTTGATAGTGAAGCTGCAAAAAGACAGAATGCTGAACAAATAGCCATTGATGACACTTATAATCAGATAATAGGTGTTGGGTTTGGCGGTGCCTTAGCCTATCAGGAAAACCCCTATATCAACCTAAAAAGAGGGGGATTTACAGCGGGAGAGAAAAATATCCTGGAAAGTAGCTTTGTCATTAATCAAAAACTCGACTTTATTACGAAAGGACTGGATTTGATGGGCACTTTTTCTTACGATCAAAGTTCAGAGTTTTACCGAAACCAGTCTGCATCTGGTGCGGTATATACAGTAAACAGAGATACACGCGCCATCATTCCCGCTTTTGAAAACCCAGCTACCAACCGGATTGAAGATCCACTGAACAGTAATACCGGTGTAGGGGCAGGTCTGCTTAAAACCAACATTCAAATTCAGGCCAATTATAAGCAAACATTTGGAGTACATCATGTTTCGGGGGCACTTGTAGGTACGCGGGAAATCAAATATTTGACAGGGATTGAGGCCCCAAGGGCATTTCAGGGTATGGTGTTCAGAACTACCTACAATTACAAAGAAAAATATTTTACAGAATTTAATGGCTCCTATCAGGGATCAGAAAACTTTGATAAAGGGTATCGGTATGGCTTCTTCCCTACTGTCGGTGTAGGATACACGCTCAGCAGCGAAGATTTTATGGAAAATATCAATAAAAAAATCGGTCTGAATTACCTCAAAATCAGGGGTAGCATTGGAACCGTTGGCTATGCAACCGGCAACATCAGTCTGGTAGGTTACGCCACCATCCCCTCCCGGTTCTTATACCTTGACTCTTACGCTGCAGGCGGAGGTTCCTATAGTTTAGGTAACCCGACCAGTCTAAGTACGGTGACAGGCTACTATCATAACCAAATCGGCAACCCTTATGCGACATTCGAAACTGGCCTGAAACGTAATATTGGTATTGACGCCAATTTCTTCGACAACCGTATTCAGTTTGTTGCGGACCTATTCGATGAACAGCGACGTAACATACTACTTTCCAGGGCAGGGGCTACCTACGAGCACTATGGAGAAGATGTTCCAATTTTTAATTATGGGGAGAATTATAACGGCGGTATTGAAACTGAGCTTAAACTCAATAATCGTTCAGGTCACTTTAGATATGGCCTGAATATTCAGTTCAGTCATATCAAAAACAAACGTATCATAATGGACGAACCTATCAACCAAAAAGGCAATTTGCGGATGGCAGGCAGTTCGATAGGCCAATTTTTTGGTTATGATGTTGAGCCAGGATTCTTTCAGAATCAGGCCGAAATAGATTCGTGGGCTAAAATGGAAGGTTTTCCCTTTATGCCCGGGGATATCCGGTTAAAAGATATCAATAAAGATGGACTCATTACTCCACAAGATTATACCGCTATCGGGTACTCGGATGTGCCGATAGATCAATATAGTCTGGAGCCAAACATTACCTATAAAAATTTCTCATTAAGTGCACTTTTTCAGGCCGTTGACAAGGTGAGTAATGAATTTAACCTGGTTGAAACAGATGCTATATTTATCGTGCCCCAATATTATGAACACCAGCTTGATCGGTGGACCCCGGATAATCCGAATGCTAAATACCCTGCAATCAGAGCAGCCAATATTGGACAAAACAGATTTTTCGGACGCACCGACCTGCGCGGTAATAATACCGGGATAATTAATGCATTCAATTTACAAAATGCCAGCTTCATAAAGCTTAGAAATATTACGGTGATGTATGATGTACCAAAGAAAATCCTTTCAAAGGTAAATCTTTCCGATGCTATCATCTCACTAACCGGGTCTAATCTTTATACATGGACCAAATTTGTCGGTCTAGACCCCGAAAATGGCGATGACCTAAACGTAGGAACTTACGTAAACAGAGGTGTAACATACCCTAATATACGCACGTATCAGCTTAATCTGAATATTACCTTTTAATCCAACATCATGAATAACAGATATATTTTAATCACAGCTATTGTATTTGGTGTTTTGATGTCATCATGTGAAAATGACTTCTTAAAAAGGGATACCGGGGTGGTCACTACAAAAGCGGATGTATTTGCTGACCCCAAATGGGCAGCTCAATTCGCCGATCGTTCTTATACTTTTATGGTATTGGATTACTTTGGACTGGGGTCTGTGGGCCAACCATTCCGAGGAACAATATCAGAATTTACAGATGAAGCTGTTTGTGGTTTTCTGGATGAGCCATACAAAGCGATGTATAGTGGTGACTGGACTAACTGGGAACACAGCACAGAATTTGGATCCAACAAAACTATTTCAGGCCAGCGGCCACCCTATGTAAAGTTTTATGAAGGCGTCCGCAATGTGAATGTTTTTTTGGAAGAATATCCAAATGTCCCATGGGAGAATGAGCCCACCTTAAACGGCGAATTAATTAAAGCACAGCAATTATATTTCAGGGCTTATTTCTATTTTGAATTTGCAAGAAGATGGGGAGGTGCCATATTAATGGACAAATATCTGGAGCTTACAGACGACATGGATATTCCCCGGTCAACTTTTGAAGAAACCCTGGCTTTTATTGAGCGGGATATTGATGAAGCAGAGCATATATTTAGTACTGTTACCTTTATCAATAACACAGGAAGCAGTCCGCTGATGATTTATTCCCCTGAAACCGGCTGGAATCCCAGTTATTCTATTGATGTACCTGGCAGTAATGTTTCCAATAATAATGGCCGCCCTGATTTAGGAGCAATCCGTGCATTACGTTCAAGAGCATTATTATTGGCAGCCAGTCCATTATGGAATCCTACAGGCGATGCTACGAAATGGCAACGAGCGGCAGAGGCAGCAAAGAAAGTAATGGATATGGGAAAATATGCCTTACATCCTGACTATTCCAAAATTTTAACAGACCCTATATCACATGAATATATTTTAGCAAATATTAAAGGACCCAGAGTCTCAAATACAGCAGGATTTTTCAGAGATTATCTTATTTCTCCCAGTACCAATGGTTATTTGGAAAAAAGTGGGTCGTTAAATCCTACACAAAACCACGTTGATTTATATGAAACCAAACAGGGCCTGCGTATATCTGATCCCGGCTCGGGCTATAGTTTATCTGCGCCTTATGCCAACCGTGACCCTCGGTTAGAGTTTAATGTATTACACAACGATCAGCTCTGGCAGGCACCCTCAAAAGTAGAAACATGGTACGAAGAAACGGAAAATGGAACCGTATATGGAAAAGATATTACGGCCATTGCGGGTACAGGGACATCTACCGGGTACTATTGCCGGAAATTATGGCCTGAAGCTCTGAAAGGCAATGCCACTTCTACAGCTATATTAAACTATGTTTACTATAGATACGCTGAAATACTCCTGAATTATGCAGAAGCACTCAATGAAGCGGCTGGCCCTGTGGCAGAGGTTGAAGCAGCCGTAAATCAGATCAGAAAGCGACCTACAGTCAATATGCCCACTGTTGCTGAAACATTTAAAGCCAGGGGGAGCAGCTTGTCAAAAGATAACATGCGCGAGTTGATTAGAAATGAAAGGGCAGTAGAGCTTGCATTTGAAAATATCCGTTGGTTTGATATTCTACGCTGGAAGAAAGGGCCGGAGATAATCGCACAGCCAATCTATAAAATGAATGTTAAAAAGGTAGATGATGAGTTTATCTACACGCCAGCACTCATGAATAATGCCTATCAACGTATTTTCCACGATTACATGCATTTATATCCGATACCATTGAACGAAATCGTGAAAGGAAATAACCTTAAACAAAATCCGGGTTGGCCAGAATAAATCTTAATGATTACATCTGCAATTATTGTCACTCTTAATTGAGTTGGCTTCATGGATCTTTAACTGATAATTCAATGAGAAAATATACAATATATGCTGGTCTGGGCTCAATATTACTCCTGTGGTTAGGATTAAACATGATAGTTTATGCCCAAAACTCCACCCCTATTGAGAAACCTGTTCGTAAGGGTATTATCACTGATGAACAAGGAAAGGGTATTGAAGGAGTACTGATCGAAATTCAGGAATCGAATAAAAGAACGGTTACCGATAAAAACGGACAATATACCTTACCTGTCTCAGATTATGAAGTAATTGTCGTATCAAAAAAAGGGTTTCTAGGAACGACCCTTGAGGTAAGGGATCAAACCAATTTTGACCTTTCTCTGATCAAAGCCAAAACTTTTGCCGGCGATGAAGATTGGATCGAAATACCCTTGGGAAGACAACAAAAGAGATATTTAACAGCGGCCATTTCATCCATTAATGCGTCCGAATTACCCCATCCTTCCACTAGTTCCCTGACAAATGTTCTGACAGGCAGGCTTGCCGGACTCAGCGTTATTCAGACAGGCACCCAACCTGGTGCAGACTTCAGTGTTTACAGAGTCAGAGGCCGGACGTCTTTTAATTTCAAGGATGCAATGGTGTTAGTGGATGGTATCGAAAGAGAGCTTACAGATTTGGACCTGGAAGAAGTTGAAAGCTTTACGGTATTAAAAGATCCGGCCACCCTAAGCTGGTACGGACTCAGAGGCTCCAACGGAGTGGTACTGGTTACCACCAAAAAAGGATCTGCCACCAAGTCGACTATCAATCTGACCACCCAGTATGGATTCCAGACACCGGATCATATGATAAGTCCGCTTAACTCATTTGAATATGCTTCGCTTTATAATGAAGCTATGCTCAATGATAACCCCACTGCCACATTGCGTTATAGCCAAACGGCTTTAGATGCTTATCAGAATGGTAGTGACCCATTCCTGTACCCCGACAATAATTATCAGGAACGATTTATCAAAAATGCTGCACCTTTTCAAAGATATGTTGCCTCTGCTCAAGGGGGTGAAAAAAAGGTGAAATATTTTGCGCTCTTAGGCTATCTGAACCAGTCTGGTCTGTTCAATGAAACCAAAGGCCTTAATTATAACAGCAATAATGGGTATAAACGCTTTAATTTCAGGAGCAATGTAGACTTTGATGTTAACCCTAATCTTAACATCTCGGTGAATCTGGCCGGACGTGTAGAAACAAGACTGGATCCGGCCATTGGTACTACTACCCTGATGGGACTGATTAATAATACGCGTCCGAATGCCTACCCTATAATCAATAAAGACGGAACCTATGGTGGGACAACGGAAGATCAGAACAACATACTTGGCGCATTAAAAGCCAATGGTGTGATCCAGGCCAGACAAAGAGTAGGATTGGCAAATCTAAGAGCAACTCAGAAACTAAATAAATTTATTGATGGGTTAAGTGTCAGCCTGGTGGCATCATATGATACCCGAGGAGATTATACTTCTGGATTTACTCAAAATTACCGTGTTTTTGATGCGACTGGTGCTGGAAACCCTATTCCCTACAGGGCCGAAGCCCGGCAAGCCTACAGGAGCGCGGTCTATGAAAACGCGTATAGGGCAAGCGAAGTGTGGGCCGGATTCGACTTTTCGAGAACATTCCAAAAGCACCGGATAAATGCTAGTGTTAAAGGCATGAGGTCTGAAGTAATAGACTATAAAAGCAGGACTGACTTTTCACAGCGTTTACAGGGAGTATCCGGCAGAATTGATTATGCAATCAATGAGAAATACCTTTTCAATCTGGTGGGTTCCTATTCTGGTGACGATGATTTACCGCCCGGAAACCGATACGGGTTTTTCCCTGCTGCATCATTAGGCTGGATCATTTCTGAAGAGCAGTTTTTACGCGAAAGCGACTTCTTAACCTTCTTTAAAGTTCGCGGGTCGTATGGTCAAACGGGCAATACTGCCATTGGCTTTGGGGAAGGAAATATGAGGCGTTTCCCTTATCAGAGCCGCTATACGCGAAATCTGGTATCCAATGCAGCTGGATACCAGTTCGGTACTGGATTTGCATTAACAGGATCGGCCAATGAATTGAATATAGGCAATCCATACATAACCTGGGAAACCCTTACCACCGCTAACATCGGTACTGATCTTAGTTTCTTCAAAAATACTTTCACTGCAACTTTGGACATCTTCAAAAACCGAAGGAATGGCATTTTAACCAGCTCTTCAATTCCAGACATTATCGGTCAGTCTTCCGGGGATCTGAATGAGGGAATTGTAGATAGCAAAGGATTGGAAGGCTCTCTTTCTTATTATAAGGAAATAGGTCGCTTGAAGATTTCATTAAATGCCAATTTTTTAACAACCGACGAGAAAATCATTTACCAGGGAGGACAGAATGGCGTTCCTGATTATCAAAGCACCATCGGTTTTGACCTGGGATCTGGTCTGTATTATGTTTCGGATGGTTTGTTTCAAAATCAGGCCGAAATTGATGCAGCACCAAAGTCTACATTATCCAATCAGATTCGCCCAGGTGATATCCGATACAAAGACATTAATAACGACAATATAATAGATGCGAACGACAGAATCAGATATGCCTTTGGTTCCCCCAATTATTACGGGTTCGGGGCTCTGTTAGCCTATGGCATGTTTGATCTGAATATCCAATTTCAAGGAACTGTCGGACAAAAGATGAATATCAGAGGTTTAATAGACACTGGTCCGTCCGCATTTAATCGCGAAAGTTTAAAACGCTGGACACCAGAAACCTCCTCCACTGCTATTTATCCAAGGGTGGGCCTTGCCAACCTGGGCAACAACCGTACTGATTCTGATTTCTGGGTACGGGATTCAGACTATATCAAACTGAAAACCTTAGAATTAGGCCTTACAATACCCGCTTCCGTCACTTCCCGCATCGGACTTGAAAGTGCCAGAATCTTTTTCAACGGGTTTAACTTATTAACGTTTTCCAAAATAGATATTGATATTGATCCTGAACTGCCTTCATTAGGGCGTGGGGCTACTTACCCCTACGTAAAATCATATTCTTTTGGTCTCAATATCAAATTTTAAGCAAACTGAAAAATCATGCATAACTATAAAAAACTACTTTGGACATTATTCATCTTTCTGGGATTAGGAGCCTGTAAAAATGATTTTTTAGAATATGAATATGCTGTCGATGGCACAATATCGGAGCAGGAGGTATTTGCGTCTAATGAACATGCCCGGAACTTCCTGAATAATGCTTACAGGGGACTCGTGGGGGGTGGTAATGCGGATTTCAGGTATACACTAAGCGGAGAATTTGGTCTTTCAACGGGCTCAGATGAAGCAGTGAGTGCATTACCCGGATCAACAATCAACCTGTTTAATAATGGTAACTGGAGTTCCACATTGTTATATGATGATGTTTACAATCAACAGTACAAATTCCTGCGTGCTGTAAATATTTTTATTAAAAATGCAAATAATAGTGCCATTATCGATGATGCTACCCTGACAAAACAAAGTTTAATCGGTGAAGCACATTTTTTAAGAGCGATGTATCACTTTGAGTTATTAAAAAGATATGGCGGAGTTATTATCGCAGACAGACCTTTTGATTTGACTGACAACTTGGATTTCCCACGCAATACCTTTGAAGAAGTGGTGGCATTCATAATTCAGGATTGTGATATTGCAGCGTCCAATATAACCTATACAACCATCGCAGATCAGGGATCAGCCATTAAAGGCCGAGCAACCAAAGCTGCATCTTTAGCACTTAAGTCAAGAGTACTTTTATATGCCGCCAGTCCCTTGAATAATCCATCAAATGACCTATCCAAATGGAAAGCTGCGGCTGATGCTGCCAAGGAAGTTTTGGATACTTCAGGGGAGAATCACGGGTTATTAACCATTTCCCAATTGCCAAACCTATGGAACTATGGCACCCTTGCTTTTAACAAAGAGGTCATTTTCGCTACTGAAACGCTTTCGGCCACCACAATTGATGTGAATAACGCTCCACCTAGCTATACGGATGGGCGGGGCAGAACGAACCCCACCCAAGAACTGGTCGATGCATTTGAGATGAAAAAAACCGGACGATTAATTAGTGACCCACTTTCAGAGTACGACCCAAATAATCCTTACAATGGAAGGGATGATCGTTTCTCTCTCTTTATTAATTATAACGGTCATTCATTCAGAGGTACTTTAATAGATACGCGTACAGGGCAAAAAGACAATAATCCTCAGGTAGCTGTTGACAGAACCACGGCAACAGGATATTATATGCGCAAATTTATTAATACAACCAATGCAGCAGCCACCCGAAGGGTATATGTATATTTTCGCTATGCCGAAATTTTATTAAACTATGCAGAAGCCCTGAATGAAATGGGAGAAGTGCCATCTATGGAGGTATTTGCTGCTATAAACAGTATACGTCGACGAGGTATATCTACGGAAAATGAAGGATTAGCCCCGTTGCAAAGCATAGATCCAAATGGGCATGGTTATGTCGCTCCCAATAAAATTGCAATGAGACAAAGAATTCAAAATGAACGACGAATTGAGCTTTGTTTTGAGGAACATCGTTTTTTTGATGTTAGAAGATGGAAATTGGGCGAAGAGTTTTTTAACAAACCGGTTACTGGGGTAAAAATAACCGGAGATAGCGCACCCTTTCATTATAATTATTTTACTGTTCAGGAAAGGACATTTTCCGAAAAAATGTACCGTTTCCCTTTTGCACAGACACAAATTGCCAAAGCGCCAAATTTAGAACAGAATCCGGGATGGTAACATCCGGATCATAACTGTGATTTCTGAGATTATAAAACCGATAACCCAATAAAAACCTGGTTATCGGTTTTATGTAAATTCAGTAAAAGCAGAAATATAAATTTATATCCTCCGAACCAGGAATTTAAAAAAATTTGATTATTCAGAATTTAAGCTTTGTTCTTAATAATTTTGTAAACAACTTCCAGTAATCCAGTGGTGATTCCCGGTCGCCCAGGTGAGGCTAACATTGCGATGTTTCTCCGCCTCCCTACAACTATTTTTTGTTTGTTGAATCCTGACTCCAGGAAAACAGGGCCGCTGTCACCACGGCACCTGACAGAATAATACTTTTCTTCATTGAGGTTAATTTTAAACAGCAGGCAAATCACAAAGAATATTCACTTCCGGTAATCCAGCGCTGGTGCTCTGTCTCCCAGCAGAGGCTTATATTGAAACGATTCTCCCCTCGCCTTCTGCCATTCTTTTTTTGCCGAATCCACTAAATCCGGGTCTGTAAAAAGATCAACCAATGTTGTGGCCATTGCTTTTGCAGCTACCATCATTCCCTTGGTTCCTATACTGGTTCCACCTGCCGCCACTGCCTGCCAGCTGTGTGCAGGCGTACCAGGCACCCATGTGGCAGTCCGCAATCCAACGGTAGGTACCACCCAGCTTACATCACCTACATCTGTTGAGCCTCCGATGTTTTGTGCTTCCCCAGAAAACGGCTGGATTTTCATAGCACCCGTTTTTTTAGAAACTGACCCAAATGCAGCACCAAGCGTTTCGCCCAGCTTTTCTGCAAATTTCTCTTCTTCAGGTGTATACGAAACCCCTCCTACTTTTTGGAGATTGCTATGTAATATTTCCGCCAGACCTTCGACTGGAAGAATATCGTGCGTTCCACCAATTATCTCTACTTCAGTTGTTGTTCCTGTTCCTAAAGCTGCACCTTCAGCCGCTTTAACAATTCTCGACCATATATCCCGGACCACATCCCGGTTGTTATGTCGGGCGTAATAATATCCCTCCGCAAAATCGGGTACTACATTGGGTGCTTCTCCCCCTTTGGTTATAACATAATGTATTCTTGCATCGGAGGGCACATGTTCTCTCATCAGGTTGATCATATAGTTCAGTGCCTCCACTCCATCGAGTGCTGAGCGGCCACGTTCGGGCGCACTTGCTGCATGCGCCGAAACACCTCTGAATCTGATTTTTCCGGAAATATTAGCCAAAGCACTTAACGGATTGGAGATATTCTGATCAGAAGGGTGCCAGTGCATAGCCACGTCAGTATCCGAGAAAACCCCTTCCCTCACAAGGAAAACCTTTCCTGAACCTCCTTCCTCGGCTGGTGAGCCAATGACTTTGATAGTTCCTGGTTTACCTGACTGCTTCAGCCAGTTTTTGACAGCGATGGCTGCCGCTACGGAACCGGTACCGAACAAGTGGTGCCCACATGCGTGCCCGGCCCTTTGTCCTTCAATCACCTTCCGGTACGGCACTGCTTCCTGCGCCAGACCAGGCAGGGCATCGTACTCAGCCAGCAAGCTGATAACCGGTTTCTGATTACCATAAGTGGCTACAAAGGCCGTTGGAATACCGGCTACACCTTTTTCAATTTCAAAACCTTCTTTCCGCAGGGTTTCCTGAAGTAACTCCGAACTTTTGAATTCCAGATAACCCACTTCTGCATAGTTCCATATTTTTTGGGCGATGTCAGCGTAATAAGTTGATTTTCCATCAATCTCCCTCATGATAGCTCCCTTCTCCTGTTCTCTCTGTGCAGAGGTTTCCTGAAAAGAATTCATAACCAGCAAACCCAAAATAACAGTAAACATTTTCATATAATTTCGTCTTCCTTTTAATGTATTTTAAAATAATTAAGGGTTGCTTTTCACCCATACACCATTCACCATGACAGCCTCAATGTTACGGATTGCCTGGAGGTCTACCGACGGATTACCATCAACCAGTATTAAATCAGCCGCTTTTCCTACTTCAATACTTCCCAGCCTGTTACTATTGCCAAAATATTCGGCGTTACTGACAGTGGCTGCTTTTATAATTTCAAGTGGCGTCATTCCAGCCATACTTAATAATTCCATTTCCCTGAAATAGGCTTCTCCTGGCTTTGCATATTCTACATAGGAATGTGAGCCAATAACGATCCTGAGCCCTGCCTGATGGGCCATTTTCACAAAACCGAGCATATTATTAAATCCTTTTACACGAAAATCCTCTACCCCGTTTTCTCCTGCTTGTTTTTCAAAAGCTGCAAGCGTAGGACAAAGTGTGATGTTGTGTTTCACTCCTTCTCTAATGACATCATTTACCTGAGCATTCTTCAGGTCTATGGTTGACCACAGACGGTATCTTTCCACCCCTCTGGCATTATTATCCTTATCCACCTCACTTATAAAATGAGATTTAACATTTTCCTTGGCAATAGATGTACCAAAAGATGTTACATGTTCGATTCCAGTGATTCCCGCTTTCATTGCATCTAGCGCACTGACAAGTTCAAGATGCGCCACTACGGGAATCCCATAAGACTTCGCTGTTTCTATTACATCATTGTAATATTTCAGTGGCAACCTGAAATAGATTTTCACGGCAGTTCCACCGTTCCTGTGGTTATCAGCAACCATTTTTCGGGCGTGTTCACCACTTTTCACCAGAGTAGCCTGCTGGCCATAGGCCACCGGAGGGTAGTCAAGGTGCGCACCGGTCAGAAATATGCGGGGAAGGGGTTGGTCTGCGAAATGAATGGACTGATAGAACGTAAACGGGTGACCTGGATCTCTGAATGAAGTAACGCCGTTGTTCAGAAAACGCTGTATGATATTATTGTCATTGACCGTATGCAGGTGGGCATCCATGAGGCCCGGCATCAGCGACCTGCCTTTTCCGTCCACGACCACGGCATTTCTCCGAAGTTCCTGAGCAGCCTCCCCCGCGCCAGTATGGGTGATTACTCCGCCTTTTACGGCTACAAATCCCTTTTCTACAGGTTTGCCTCCGTGGCCGTCAATAATCCGGACATTCTCGATCAGCAATGCAGACTCACCCGGTTGGGCGACGGTATTAACTTCCTTTAAGTAAGGTTGGCTCAACGACTTTCCCGCTCGCTGGGACAGCACAGAAACCGATGAGGCAAGTACAACAGTCATACTCACCAGGGCACGAATCATCACTGTTTTCCGCATTTTCAATGATTAATCTTTGAATGAATCTGATTATTTCCGTTATTTCAAATTTAGCAATATTTATGAAAGACAGTAACTAACCTTGCTTGCATATATCAGTATCATATTTTTTGTTAGTAATTCAACCCATCCACTTCCAAATCACCGCATTGAAGGCATACCAAACCGTCAGTACCGGCTACCGCTTTGCCCTTAGAATCCGGCATCAGCAGCGAGATTTCCTCAGACTACCTCAGCTTTTAACCAGGTCATTGCAATGATCTGGTGGGCACAATGGCTAATTGACATTGTCGTTTTTCTTCCTGCGGAAAATTTGCTGTATAAACTATGTACAGATGATCCCCATACTCGTGCACACTGGGATAATGCGACAGCAAAGGGCTGTCCGGGCCAGGTGACTGGATTTTGTAAACGGAAGAAAAAGTAAATGGATCTCCTGCATCCTCCGAAACAGCGATAGCCAGTACGGTTCTCGCTTTAAAACTTTCATCGGCCTGTTCTGAAACCGGGTAATTAAATACTACATATCCCCGGGCGTCACGAAGTCTGCCGGCATACAGTTTGGAAGAAAGCGAACTGAAATTATGTTCTTTCACTTTTTCCCAGGTTTCTCCATAATCGTTGCTGATAAAAATATCCGGTTTGTTCTGATTGCTGTTTACGCGTGTGAAAGCATACATACGCTTCCCGTCAGGGATGATGGTGGTTTCAGGATGCTGTCCTTCACTGAATGGTATTTCCTGTAAAGTGACCACTTTCCAGCTTTTTTCCAGGTTATCGCCTGCACTGATTAGCACCGCAGGTATTAATGGGAGCTCTCCCAGTGAGGATGCCATTCGGCCAGCGATTATCCAATTGCCATTTTCCAGTTTTACGGGTGCACAGTTGGGCAAGAAGAGTTCAGCGGTGACACCGAGTTTTTGCCAGGAGGTATTTCTGGTGTGATAGCGGTAAGTGGTTGTATTGATAATCCGGTCGTGGTCGGTCATGGTGCCCACAAAAGCATACAGTTCATCCTGAAAAGACAGCATCTGAGCCGGAACATAATGAATGCCTTTTTTTTCTGTATCCGATGCTACCACTTCTATTTCTGACCACGTTGTACCGCTGTCAGACGACCGCCTTGCCCGAATACATGATTCATCAGAAATTTCTTCTTCAGGGCAATTATACCAGGCTGCTATTAACTCTCCTTTATGCTCGGTAATTGCCGGATCATGTAAAAATTTATACTTCCCATTACTGGTCTCTATCATCACGTGTCGGATTCCGTCGGGAAAGCGGAGTTGAGACTCCGGCACGAGCAGGGCTTCCTCTGCAAAAATTTTCAATTTTTCATTTCCCTGGTCATGATGGCCCGAGGCTGCCTCATTTTTCTGAGAAGAAGTACATCCGGTGCACAGAAGTAGTAATACAAAAATGTTACATAAATAATACCTAATCCGCATAAAAAGAGGGGTTGGAAGCCAGGAATATATTGGTTAACAAATTATTCATCCCAATAAAATTACTTAACACCTAAATACAATCTGAATGATTACTTACTCATATAAGGCCCGAATTTTGCTTTTACCAGTTGTTTTTCATTGGTATCATCCAGTACAAACACCATATAAGAGGCACCGCCATCTACTACCCTCACCACAATGTGCCCCTGCTGACTGGCAATTTTATTTACTTTATCTCCTAATCTCTGGCGGGCGGTATCAATTATATTGGTGGCAAAAAGATCTCTTGGCCCCTCATAAATTTCTTCAGACATTATTCTGTCCAGCGGATCAGGAGCGGGATGATAAGAATCCCATGCCTGTAAAATGCTTACCCGAGGTTGAAGAACACTCAGAAAAAAAGCGTTTTGAGCATCTACATAACCATGATGATTCAGCACATGGACATCCACAGGACCCGTCACCCGGGCAACGGGAGTTTCGATATCATGCCATGCCGGACTGTTTTTGGAGGGGACGCCGATCAGGTCGCCGCCGGTAAAATAATCAAATAATCCGTAGGTTAATCTGAACCCGATACTGCTACCATTTTCGGAAGGAAAATGACTGGTTAAGCTCTCCACGGCAGGATAATGATTTTCTGTTTCATCACCCTTGCCTGTCCACACCACCCCGTTGGCCACCAGGTTACGGATCTGAAATGCCAGATAACTGCCCGGTTCCTTTAACAATGATATTTGCTGTTGGCTTCCTACTTTAAATTGCTCGGCCTGTACGTTATTGTTTTTCACCTGCCATTCAACGAACCGCCGGTAATTGGCAATATGATCCTGGGTAAGCGGCTTAGGCCAGTTGTAATCCGACCAGTTTCTGTCAATAATTTTGGAAGCCGGGATGTATTCAAGCACTTCCGAGACTCCGGTCAAAAAGTACCCACCCTTACCGGTTTTCAACCCCGGCAAAATGCCGCCTATATGATCTGTATCAAAATGGGTTAGCACCACATAATCCAGTTTTTTAATACGGGCCGGTTTGAGGACTTTCTGGATATACCGGGCAATCCATTCTCCCGGTTGCCGGCTGTCATCCGGAACAGCCTTAGCAGCATTTTCATCCATTTTACGGGTATGTACACCCGCATCCACCAGCATGGTAGTGCCGTCAGGAAGCATAAAAAGGGCACACTCCCCTTTTCCCGTATTGATATGGTGAATATCCATCAGCCCTTTCTGCCAGTGAGGAAAAGGCTTGCCAATTTCCTGGGCAGTCAGACACAAGGAAACCAGCATCAGTATCCCTAGCAGTATTCCTGCTTTCAGCCCGTTCAAATACTTATTAGTGATCATACTAATTTAAATTTCTTTTCATGAGGATTAATTGACAATACAATGCTAATAGTCAATACTTTTCATTATTTATGGCATTAAATCAATAGCACTTTCTGAAATTGAAATAATAATTTTCTCCAACACCGGCAACCCTTTTTCCTTGAGGACCTTCCGGCGCTTTTCTGATCTATTTAAGCCTTAACAATCCGATTTTTCATCCATGCGGTTCGCCCGCCATTTTATTCTGTGTACGCGTATCTTTCATACACAGAAACATGACCAGTGAAATAAAAATGGCGATCGTCACATACCAATAAAACCACATTTCATAGCCAGCGTTTTTAAGCCATAAAGCTACATATTCTGCCGAGCCCCCAAAGACAGCGACGGTAATCGCATGTGGCAGGCCAATTCCGATTACACGGACTTCAGCTGGAAATATTTCAGCTTTTACTACCACGCTGATACTCGAATAAGCACTGAGAATGACTAAATATAAAAGCAGGAAACCGAAAATATGCCAGTTAGAGGTGGCATTCCCAATGGCTGTCATCAAGGGTACGGTTAATAAAGTCCCTAAAACACCAAAGCCAATCAATAATGGCCGACGACCTATTTTGTCTGATAATGCCCCGAAAAGGGGTTGAATCAAAGCGAATATCAATAAGCAAACAAAGGTAATCATGGTCGAATCTTCCTTTGAAACACCCGCTGTATTGACCAGGTATTTCTGCATATAGATGATGGCCGTATAAAAGGCTAATGTCCCTCCTAAGGTAAGTCCTATTACCATTAAAATGGCCTTTGGATGACGTATCAGTTCAGACCCGATATTTTTTTTGATAGGGCTGCCGCTTTGAACAGCCTGATAGGCCCTGGTTTCATGAATATGATCACTTAGAAAATAGATGGCAATTGTGAGAATTGACCCTATTATAAACGGAATTCGCCAGCCCCAGGCATGGAGTTCGGCATCTGTTAACACAAATTTTTGAAGAATGATTAATAATGCCAATGCAATGATCTGTCCTCCGACCAAGGTTGAGTACTGAAAGCTGGCATAAAAACCCCTGCGATGTGGCGGAGACATTTCTGTTAAATAGGCTGAAGCAATGCCAGTACCTCCACCGATACTCAGCCCCTGAATCAGCCGGGCAAAAAGCAACAATAAGGGTGCATACAGGCCTATTGCCGCATAGGTAGGCGTAATGGCTATAATAATTGACCCTAACGACATAAGAATCACTGACAAAAGCATTGATTTTCTTCGACCATAACGATCGGCAAAACTACCTAATATCCAACTGCCTACAGGGCGCATTAAAAAGCCCAGCGCAAACACACCGGCAGTCTGAAGGAGTTGGACAGTCTGACTGCCATGCGGAAAAAATGATGATGAGAAATAAATGGCAAACGCGGAATAAATATACCAGTCGTACCAGGTAATAAGGTTAGCCAATGAACCACTGATAATTGCCTTAAGGATTCTTTTATCGGACATACATAGTCAACAATTACGATCTGCGTAATAAAGGGTGCTAATATTAATTTATGGTAATTTCGAGGGTTTAAATTCTGTAAAACCGCACAGCATTGTCATGAAAAAGTTGCTTCTTTTCTTCCACAGGACGGTGTTCAACAATCGCTTTAAGAAGGGTGACCCACTCCCGTATTTCCATGCCCTTCAGGCACACCGGCCAGTCGCTTCCGAAAACAACCCGGTCGGGCCCGAAAATATCCAGACACCGATCAATTGCCGGAGCCAGATTCCCGGCAGTTAATTTATAGCCAGGTGCTTTTGTAATGATCCCAGAAATTTTACAGATTGTATTAGGGGTCGCTGCCATGGATTGCATGGGTTTCTGCCATTCATCCAAGGTATGTAATGGTGAATCATGCAAAGTTGCTTTCGGAAAAAAAACACGGGGATCTAGATTTCCGCAATGATTAATTGCGAAGGCTGTATCCGGACATAAATTTCTTAACTCGGCAATGGAAGCAAGCCATTGGACGGGTACCACAAACTCAAAGTGCATTCCCATTTGTCCTAAAAAGCGAATATTCTTCACTACCTGAGGCAACAGGATATGCGACTGATCGGAAAAGAAATAACGCAATCCTTTGATATATGGATTCCCTTCAAACTTCAGGATGTATGATTCAAAATCCGGACTCCGCGGATCGCCTGCAATCACCGCACCAGCCGTTGGGTTGTCAGAGGCTTCACATACCTCAATGGCATATAATCCTTCTTCAAAACGTTTTGCCGGAGGGACTGCTACTTCAAGATATACCGCTTTCACTACATTCAAACCATCCACAGCCGCCAAGTAGTCTGCCATATTGAAATTCCTGTCAAAAGGAGGACGAGACCAACCTTCTTTAAACCGCTCAATATCCCACAAGTGCTGATGTGTATCAATGATTGGCATCGGATCATTCCAGTCTTCCGACTTGATTACAGACATAGACCGAACGGATCCGGAAGTTAGGGTGCTGGCAATCAGAGAAGATCCGAAAGCTAGAAATTGACTCCTTTTCATAATTTCAATATTATCGCATTGCTTTATTTACAGGCAAGTCTTCTAAAAGGGAAAGCCTGAAATCATCGGATTATACGCATGACCAGGTTTTTTTCTCAAACCGTGATACAACACTTAATAATATGGGTGGAATTAAATTGAGAAATTGCCTTTAGGGGAGTGGATTAATTGAGAGTAATAATAACGAGAATGGGTTACCCAGATGATCACTGCGCGCTCACAGCGACCATCTGACGTGAATTCAATTGTTAATTAAATATATCAGAGAATGAATTTTTCAAAATAATGATTGACTCAGGATATATAGAAGGAGGTTGAACGGCCATTTGAAAATTAGTCTGCCGCATAATTGTCAATATCGTAACCTTTCAGTCCGGATAGAGCAGGACCAGTCAGTAAGCTGCCATCATAAGAAAACCTGCTTCCATGACAGGGGCAATCCCACGTTTTCTCTGTATTATTCCAGTCTACTTTACACCCCATGTGTGGACAAACAGCATCAACTGCATAAATTTTCCCTGCTTCTGATTTGTAAAATGCGACCGAATTACCTTCCCACTGTACAATCCTTGCCTCGTCGGGTGCCAGATCGGCTAAAATTCTTAATTTTCCACCTTTTAAAAATCCCTTGAACCATTCTTTCAGGACATCTGCATTTTCGGTTACAAAATTTTTGGCAGAAGCGAGGGGCTTCAATCTTGAAGGACTGAAAATCTCCTCATATTCGGAATGCCCCTTGATGATAAGATCACTTGTGATAATGGCAGAAAGCGTACCTAAAGTATATCCGTTTCCACTATAACCAGTAGACAGAAAAGTTTCATCACGACCGGGGTACCGACCCATGTAAGGCAAACCATCCACAGGTTCATAATATTGGGAGGACCACTTGTATGATATTTCCTCAATATTAAAGTACCTTCTTACCAGTGCCTCCAGTTCCTTAAACATAAACTCTGTGTTTTCACAATGTCCTGTTTTATGGTCAAATCCACCCGCAATCACATATTGCTGATCCTTGATCGTCTGGCTACGGAAATAATTATATGGATCTTTCAAATCATAAACAAGTCCCTCTGGATAGGCCCCATCCGCTAAAGTAAAGGCCATGGCATAACTTCGGTAAGGGGCGCATAAAAGCGAATACTGATTGACACCCGGAGGTATGTGTGTGGCATACACTACCCTAACTGTCTTAATATCGCCTTCTATAATCTTTGCCACCTGTATGCCCCCTTCCTGCAATATTTCATCTACCAGACAATGCTCCAGAATAATCCCTCCGAGCTCTTCAAACATTTCTGCCAGTGCCCAGATATAGGAACCTGCATTCACTTGTCCCTGTCCTTCAAAACAGTAGGACTTAATGGCTGGAATTCTAACCGGACAGTTTTCATCAGCATAGGCGGTCAGTCCGGTTCTCACAAATGCTTCATAAACCTCTTCCAGCTGTTGTTCTTCTTCTGAAGTAGCCGCAACCAGCCATGCTTTTTGCCGACTGAATCCACAATCAATCGCCGCTTTCGCCGAAAGCTCCTCGATCAGATCAATTGCATTGGCACTTCCTTTTGCTACCAGTTGAGCCGCATCCTTCCCAAAATCATTTTCAATATCAGCATAAGTGGTATCTAACAGTGTGTTCAGGTGGGAAGTTGTGCCCAGGCTAGTCCCGAATCCTATCGTATGGGCTTCTGCCAGTACACATTTATAACCAGCCCGCTGGAGTAATACGCCTGTGGTTAATCCTGTCACTCCTCCACCGACAATCAATACATCATAAATTTTGTCTCTGTCCCAGCCTCCGCTGTTGAGCGGTTGATAAGGGGATGGCTCCATCTGCCATAAACTTTTGTTTTTTCCGTCTCTTTCCATAATACGAATAATTATCAGTTAATAATGCCGGGAATAAGCCTGTTGGCCACATTGATAATTTGATAGTTAATAAAGGAACAAACATGATCACATAGTGAGCATTGTATTCGGCAAATGGATACAAAAACAACAAAATTCATTCCACAATGGGAATGTTGATCAACGTATTCTAAAACAATGTGTTATTTATTACACCTCATAAGTAAAGAATGCTGGTTAAAGTGCCAGGAATTACTTTTACAACTGATTATATTTTATGCTAACTGCCCTGAATGCCACAACACAAGATTTAAATTCCCCAAATAAATCTCATTATTTCCCCGCTTAATACACAGGCATGATTATTGAAAAGTAAATTGTCGTAAATCGCTGTAATGATTTTCAATAGGTTAGTGATGTAAAAAGCATAGAAAATATTCGTGGTGTTCATGGTCGGCCTATACATGCAAGAATAGTATACCGCATCATCAAAGACGAAGCGAAATAAAGAACAGCTATCATACCTGGAAACAGGTATACACAAACTCAATAATACTATGAAACTTCAAAAACTGTATCAATCCAGGACGGCCAGGATTTTGCTGGTTATTCTTGTCATACTCATTGGTGTGAGGCTTGCACTCCCATCCATTATCAAATCCGAGGCCAATAAAAAACTTTCCCAGCTTGACGGCTACCATGGTCATATAGACAATGTCAGGTTATCATTATTGCAGGGAGCGTATGGGGTAGACAGTATTGTTTTTAGCAAAAAAGATTCAGCTACAGGAGAGGTTACACCATTCATGAAAGCCTCCTCTATGGACTTTTCTCTGGAATGGAAATCATTGTTCAAAGGAAGTGTGGTTGCAGAAGTAGAATTGTTTTACCCTGAAATTCTGTTTACCAAAGAAAAAGTCGAACCGGAAATGGTAGTCAAAGATTCTGCCTATCTGAAAAGCCTTGCAGATTTGGCGATGCCATTGGAAATCAACCGATTTGTAATGCACCACGGCAAATTGCGGTATATTGATCCTGCACTAAACGTTGACGTATCCATGAAAGACATGAATGCCACGGCACTCAATCTTAAAAATGCATATGACTCCACCAGCACCTACCCGGCTTCTATTGAGGCATCCGCTTCTGTCTATGGGGGCAATCTGAAGGTTAGCGCAGTTGCGAACCCTCTTCTGATTGAACCTACCTTTAAGATGAATACCGAATTGGTCGACGTGGACCTTCCCCAGCTCAATGACTTTTTTAACGCCTATGCTAAAATTGATGTCAACAGGGGTAAATTCGGACTATTTGCAGAAGCAGAAGCCAAATCAGGACGATTTGAAGGATATGTTAAGCCAGTTATTCAAGACCTGGACGTTTTGTCTCGTGAAGACCGCAAGGATAATATTTTCCGTAAATCCTGGGAAGCTGTGGTGGGCCTGGTAAGTGAAATATTTGAAAATCAGCCCAAAGACCAGATTGCCACCAAGGTACGTTTGGCAGGTCCTTTGGAAAATCCCAATTCAAACTGGCTCATGGCAATCGGGTACATATTGCGTAATGCATTTATTCAGGCTTTACAACCCAGTATTGATCATGAAATTAACATAAAGTCTGAAGTCACGGCGTCCTCAGCAAATAAAAAATAATTATATATAGCATCAATTTTTAAACCCGAACTATAAAAAAGATGATCTGCTTCAGAAAAGGATCAGGAAAAGGATTCCGGTATATCAGCGAAAGTGGTGAACCCGTTACGGACCCACAAATCAAATCCTATATAAAATCGCTGGTGATCCCGCCAGCCTGGAAAAATGTATGCATTGACACTTCTGTCAGAGCTAAGGTAATTGTAACCGGTTATGATATTAAACAGCGGAAACAATACATCTACAATAAAAAATTCAGAGTTAAACAGGACAATCAGAAGTTTGACAGAATAATCAGGTTTGCCGATGAACTGGAACGTATGCGAAGGGTAACCGGGCAGCATCTTCGAAAACGGAAGATGACCAGGGAAAAAGTGTTGGCAACTATGTTACGGCTATTAGAGACTGCGTTCTTTAGACCAGGTAATGTTAAATACACCCAAAATAACGGAAGTTATGGTCTGACCACATTACGCAGTAAACATCTTAAAATTAAAGATGATGAAATGGTGTTTTCTTATGTTGGAAAATCCGGCAAAAAACAGGAAAAACATATTGTTGATAGCCGTCTTATAAAAATTATCCGTGAATTGGATGACATGCCAGGGTACCAGATTTTTAGGTATTCAGACGAAAACAACCAGCTTCACGATGTGACAAGTACCCATCTTAACCAGTATATCAGGGAAATCATGGGTGAAGAATTTTCAGCAAAAGATTTCCGCACATGGGCAGGTACTGTGATAGCAGCCATGGCACTGGACGAAATAGGTGCCGTAGAAGAAAATGAACAGAAAACACTGGATACGAATATCCGGAATGCTGTAATCGCAGTCAGTGAAAAATTAGGAAATACGCCTGCCATTGCCCGGACTTCTTATATTGACCCACGTATTATTGATAGTTATATGCAGGGAAGAACACTTACGAACTTTAAAAAGGAAGTTTCCAAACTTTTAAAAACCAATGAGAATCTATCACTGGAAGAACTCGGTGTGCTGTGTCTGTTGAAAAAACGCATGAAAAACAGTAATTCATAGCATTAGACAAGATATAAAAAGATCGGTGTTGCTTTCCATTCAGTTGCCCATGTTAGCTAAATGGTTCTAGACCAGTTTGAATTAACCATATAGTCATCAATTTTATTCTATCCGGCTGGAAGTGAATACCTGCAACACGAGTTATCACATTCCCCTATAAATCGAATTCTTTCCCGTTTAATTTGTCATAAATCAACGTAATGATATGGTTTGCTTTAGGAATACACAGACCCTAGTTTTCTCTTGCATTGGCTAACCGATCATATAGCATTTTGATTTTTTTATTTCGCAATTCATTTTCTTCTACCAGCTCTGCCATATAATAAGTGTCTTTGTTCAGCGCAATAAATCGCTTATCTATATCGGCTGTGTTAATAGATTTTAGCTGAAGTAGTACTCCTGGAATATCATTTCTGGTAAAATCAGTCGAATTAGCTCTCACTTCCAACTCCATATAGGTCAGGTACTGTGCGCGAATATCAGCCATTAATTGATAATGTTTAAATTCTTTAATGTTTTTTGCTGGTTTCAGGTTATGAAGCTCTTTAGCTGCTATTAGCGCACTATCTCTGAGATTTGCTGTCGTCATGGCTCCCTTATTGACTACACCTCGTTCAATTTCGAAAGGCGTCTTGGTAAGTGCCTGCCAAAACCGCTGATTTTCATTTTCGTTAAAACCAAATCTCTCTCTGGTGTAATCAGCCACAAACCCGCTAATATCCAGCGGATTGCTATCATTGATAGCCTTAAAGTAGGCATCAATTAAAATATTAAAACCTGTTATCGGATATACTCTTCTGATGGAATACATATCCAAGACTTCTGAATTAGATTCCCATACAGTGGTGTAAAAGCCAGAAGTACTCCATGACGTCACGACCATTCCCTTGTAATCATAAGAACGTGCCGCAGGAATAAAGTCCGCTAAATTTTGAAAATGCTTTGTCCAGCAAGTCAGGTAAAAGTTATCAGGAGCACTTCTGATAGCAGGTGCTCCCCAAATTTCAAAACCACTATTCAGGAGATTTTCATGCTTTCCAAAACGATTGAAATTCCACCCATAATTCCAATCTACAAAAACAGTTCCTTTAGGAATTTGCTGTAGTGCATCAGGATACTTGAGGGCTATGTCTGCCCATAGGACTGGCGTTTTCCCTAATGAAGTAACAATGTCACACAGCAATTTGATATAGTCACCATATAACCTGCCTACACCTACAGCCTCTATCTTTTCTTTAGATGCGGGATGATAACCAAGCAATGTCGTTTCATCACCACCAATATGAAAATATTGAGATGGATGCGTATCAACCATATCTTTGAATAAATCTGTAAACAGTGCACGGTTTAAATCTTCTTTAAGAGGGTTGACCTGCGAAAAGTCCTTATTGCTTTCTCTTAGTTCCTTATACTTATAATGTTTTAATATGTATTCAACGTGTCCAAAACTTTGTTGAAGCGGTATCACGTCCATTTTCAGACTATTGCAATAAGCCATAAAATCTACAATTTCATCCCTTGTATATGCAAAACGATTCGAAATTAACGGGTGATTCAAAAATGGATATGTTCCTCCCCACTCCATTATCAGCGTATTAATACCATTATCATGAAGTTTTTTAACAAACTTCTTAAGTGCAGGCATCCTCATAACCTGTATTTTCATATCCAGATGAAAACCCTTTACTGCAAATGCCTGCTCTGCCTTAGCTTGCCCATAAACAATTGATGGCTCAATGAAAATGATAAATGACAGAAAAAAAGTAATTGAAAGTTTTTTAATAAGGGTGAAAATTTGATTCATAATTAGGACATATAAATATTAGGATGACTGAAATAAGAGCATCAATCAGAAGTATTAATAAATAGCAAATTGCTGCTTTTTTACAATAATTTAAAGCTACTAAAAGGGCTTAACCTTTGTATATTACTCGGTTAAACAACACTTTTTTGAGTGAGTTTGAGTAAGAAATGCAAACCTAAATCTTGTAGAATTGTTAGCTACTCAATTTTCATTTTAAATTTTAGCACTTTATGGGGTTCAAGTTTCCAACTTCTTCCATTCTTATTTTTCTATTTTCATTATACTACCCTCTTGAAGGGTTTTCCCAATGGAAAGCCGGCACCGCAAAAACCATCATCACACCCTCAGAATCTATGTGGCTGGCAGGTTATGCCGCACGTAATCACCCGTCGGAAGGTATGATTCATGAACTCTGGGCGAAGGCGGTGGCGCTGGAAGACAGCTCAGGAAACAAGGCCGTACTGGTTACAGCCGATCTGATTCGTTTTCACAAACCCCTGACAGATGAAATCAAAAAGCAACTGCAAAAAAAATACGGCTTATCTGAAGCACAGATTATTCTGAACGCCTCCCATACCCACAGCGGACCAGAGGTAAATCCGGAGAAGATCAGGTTTCAGATCGGTCCGGAACAAACCGACAAAATTGTTCGCTATTCCGCCCATCTCACTACGCAGATTGTATCGTTGGTGGGGGAAGCATTAAAAAATATGACGCCGGTTACCCTGCATGCCGGCAATGGTACCGCACGCTTTGCCGTCAACCGGCGGACCAACGTTGAAGCCGACATCAATCAGCAAAAAACAAAATATCTGCAGGGACCCCATGACCATGCCGTGCCAGTGCTCAAAATTGCCGGGAAGGACGGCAAGTTACTCGCAGTAGTTTTTGGTTATGCCTGCCATCCGACAGTACTTGCCGGCTACGACTGGTCAGGAGACTATGCAGGCTTCGCCCAGTATGACCTTGAAGACAGCTTCCCCGGTGCCACATTCCTGTTTTTTCAGGGAGCGGCCGGTGACCAAAACCCCCTTCCACGCCGGTCGGTCACACTTGCCCGGCAATATGGCCGTACACTGGCTGCTTCGGTTAAACAGGTACTGGAGGAAGAATCCTCAATGAAGTCCCTGCCTGCGCGCCTGTCGGTAGCATATTCAGAAATAGAACTCAGTGCTGCACGGGGAGTACCCACAGCTGACGAGTTGCATAAAGTACTCGCAGACAACTCAGGCCATCCCGGATGGATAAAGGACAATGCCCGTGCACTGCTCGAACAACTCAAAAAAGAAGGGAGCCTTCCTCCTATCTATGCCTATCCGGTGCAGGTCTGGAATGCAGGCGGACACGGTATTATTGCACTGAGCAGCGAAGTCGTAGTCGATTACGCCATTCAGCTAAAGCGGATTTTCGGGCAGCATATTTTTGTAATGGGCTATTCCAACGACGTAACGGGTTATATCCCGTCGGCACGGGTACTGGAAGAAGGCGGTTATGAAGGTGATCGTTCTTATCTTTTTACCTCACCCTGGCGATCCGACATTGAGTCACGTATTATCAATGAAGTAATCCGTCTGTCGGACCAAACGGGCATTCCTTACAGCAGGTAGTGAGTGTAAGCTGGCAGGAAAAAAAGAGGCAGGATTTTCATGTGAAAATCCTGCCTTTGTGCACCCGAAGGGATTCGAACCCCTATCGTCGGTACCGGAAACCGAAATTCTATCCATTGAACTACGGGTGCGTTACGGGCTGCAAATATACGTGCTATTGTTTGCAGAACACAATTTTTTAAAAATATTATGTGAAAATAAAAGCTAAAAAAAACCGCTAGTTAAATACGGGAAAGGCCAAAGCGATGAATGGCATACCGTAAGTACCTGAAAATCTGTTCTGATTATTATTCAACTTTACGGTGGTGGTATAACTCTGTTGACCTACAAGATATCCTGCTTTTATTCCAAATTGTTTGGAAATTCTATATCGAACGTAAATTTCAGACTGTCCGTTTTGTGCTTTGATACCCGCCGGCAGAACATTAAAGAAGCTAGGAGAAGAAGACACAAAATTATTATGGTATTTTACGACCTCCTCAGGAGCTGAACTAAAGTTAGAAATCTGATACAATCCATCTCTCTTTGCACCAAATGCCAAGCTGATAAGGTCAGTATTCACACCAAGTTCCAGGTTTCCAAATTTAAAGCCCAGGCCTATCATAAAACTGATCCCATAATTACTCACTTTATTGAAATAGAGTGTATCTGATTGCAACAGATTCCCCGGAGCGGTCAGTTCTGAATACCCGTCATGAAATCCCCAACCTTTCAGCCCCCATTGAAACATCATCCACCTGGCATTGGCGGGATGTAACCCCTGATAATAATTAATAGATGGCGACCAGGCTGAACCCTGAATACCTGTTCCTAAATCAACTCCACTCGATACTCTTGAAATTCTTTGACCAAATGCTAAGGATACTGTTATTACTAATAAAATAATGGTAAGCCTGAATTTTCTCATAGTTGTGACGTAAATATCTGCCGCAAAGGTAGAAAATTTAAGCTATGAACTATCGCTGATGCTCAATATTATTCGAATTCTGATATCCAATTAATAACAATGATTTTGTTAGCTTTTCTTCTTCAGGACAATAGCTCCCAGCGGGGGCAAATCCACTGTCACTGAGCTGATACGCCCTTGCCAGAATACATTTTCGGATAATATGTCATTGCTATTTAAGCACCCGCTACCATAATAATCTTCAGAATCACTATTAAATATTTCCAACCAACTTCCTGAAGACAATACACCGATCCGGTACTGCCTTCTGATGACCGGGGTCATGTTCAATACCACAATAACCTGATCCTCTGCACTTAAACCTTTGCGCGCAAAAACCAGCACAGAATTTTCACGATCGGAAGTATCGAGCCATTCAAATCCTTCCTGAACAAAACTGTTTTCATACAATGCAGGTTCATTCCGGTAAAGGTGATTGAGCGCAGCAGTAAATTTTTTCAAACCATTGTGTTGAGGATAATCCAGCAAATGCCAGTCAAGGCTCTGATCAAAATTCCATTCAGCAACCTGTCCGAATTCCCCCCCCATAAACAGCAACTTGGTACCCGGATGGGCATACATATACGTAAGCATGAGTCTGAGATTGGCAAATTTTTGCCAATCATCACCAGCCATCTTCGTCAGTAAGGAACCTTTCCCATACACCACCTCGTCATGCGAAAAAGGAAGCATGAAGTTTTCTGAGAATGCATACACCAAACTGAACGTCAGCTGATCCTGATGCCATTTTCTGAACGCAGGATCACGTTGAAAAAATTTCAGGGTATCATGCATCCAACCCATCATCCATTTCATGCCAAAGCCTAGTCCTCCTGTAAAAACGGGTCTCGAAACGCCCGGGAAGGAGGTAGACTCTTCTGCAATAATCTGCACATCAGGAAATTCGGAATAGGCTACCGCATTGAGTTCTCTGAACAGGGAAATTGCTTCCAGATTTTCTCTTCCACCGAATTCATTAGGAACCCATTCTCCATGATTTCTGGAATAATCGAGATATAGCATAGACGCCACGGCATCCACCCTCAATCCATCGGCATGATAACGATCCAACCAAAAAAGTGCATTACTGATCAGGAAAGACCGTACCTCATTTCGCCCATAGTTAAAAATATAACTTTTCCAGTCAGGGTGATATCCCTTTCTGGGATCTTCATGCTCATATAATGCCGTACCGTCAAACCGAAAAAGTCCGTGTTCATCGCCCGGAAAATGTGACGGCACCCAATCCAGAATGACTCCTATACCCTCAGTGTGCAGTTTATCAATCAGATACATCAGTTCTTGTGGTGTTCCCATTCTGGAAGCACAGGAATAATAACCGGTTACCTGATACCCCCAGGATGGTGAAAAGGGGTGCTCCATGATCGGCATTAACTCTACATGTGTAAAACCCAATTCCTTCACATAGGGCACCAGCGTTTCGGCTATTTCCTTATATGAAAGCACCCGGGTGGGATTAGAAGGGTCACGTTTCCAGGAAGAAAGATGCACTTCATAAACAGACATGGGCGCATTCAGTTTATTGACTTCTGAGCGTGACTTCATCCATTCTGTATCCTCCCATTCATACCACGTATCCCTGATCACGGAGGCAGTGCGGGGAGCAACCTCACACCAGAATGCATAAGGGTCGGCTTTTTCAAGATGCTGCCCATTATTTGATATCAGAAAGTACTTATATACCTCATCGCTCCCCACGTCCGGAATCCAGCCCTCCCATATACCTGAGGAGTCCCATCTGGCAGCAAGTGGATGGCCTTCTTTATTCCAGCCGTTAAAATTGCCTATGACGGAAACATAACTTGCATTGGGTGCCCAAACAGCGAAATAAGTACCCACCTTTCCTTTGTGCTCCATTACGTGAGCACCGAAAAGATTATAAAGCTTAAAGTGCTTTCCTTCTCGGAATAAATGAATATCAAATTCTGAAAACCGACTGATGGTTTCAACTGTATTTGTTGACTTATGATTATTTTCTCTGGAAGAGATATTCATTGGATACGAGTTTTCCTGGTTAAAAAATCTGTGGTCGGCGCCATGAAAGCATCCGGCTCTGCCATTATTACAAATGCAATTTAATCAAACAATTTTACCATTTTAACTGAAAAACAAGATTATTAATCAGATGATCACTTATTCATAAAACTGTGCAACATATTTCTGCCCACCAAGATTCTTCATTTGTCTGACTATCTGACCCGTACGCTTGTTAACATAGGCAGAGGGGTTTTTGAGAGAGAACCTTCGCGGGCTGGGTAATACAGCGGCCATGCGTGCAGCTTCATAGCGGCCCGTATTTTTTGCTGATTTATTGTAAAATCTCAGACTGGCCGCTTCTGCTCCAAAGGTCATATCACCCATTTCTGCCACGTTTAAATATACTTCCAAAATACGCTTTTTTCCCCAGATCAACTCGATAAGTACCGTAAAATACCCTTCCAGGCCTTTTCTGATATAACTGCGCCCATTCCATAAAAACACATTTTTGGCGACCTGCTGGGAAATCGTACTCGCACCCCGTTTCCTTTCCCGGTCTTCTGAAAGTGCTGTTTTGATCTGGTTGAAATCAAAACCACTATGTTCTGGAAATAATTGATCTTCAGAGGCAATGACTGCCAGACTTATCTCACGGGAAATGTTGGAAAGAGGTTCCCAGTCACGGTAAAGTTTACTGTCTTTCCCATCTGATATCGCTTCGATTTTCCTGCTGATCATTAATGGTGTGTAAAATACCGGCACAAACTTGAGTACAAAAACCCATGCCACAGTAATGACAACAAAATAAAGCAGGAATCTTAAAAAATAAGGAAGTATGAACCGCAACATAAATAAACTTAATCAGAATATGCGGCTAAATTAAGAGGTTTCGGGTCAGAGAAAAAATTAATAAATCAGGAAACTTTACACGTCCCTTCTTTGCAGGTACGACTACTGTAAATATTCCAAAAATGACCAGCGATCAGCATAAAGGAGCCTACATAGCTAAGCCAGTGGAAAATCTCACCTTTTGATTCAAGCAATAATGATCCTGAAAATACAAAAAATGACAGCCACAGAAACACTTTCAAGTATTTATCGGCCACGTGACGGGTGGCATAATATACCGCAGCACCGCTGATGATCAGGAAAATATAATCCAGACGCCAAACGCTGTCACCACCATGCCAGTGACTAGCCAGCGCTGTTCCGGATATTGCAATGAAAGGTGCGATCAGACAATGTATCAGGCATAATATTGAGCCTGCGATACCTATTTTATCCCCTGTATGTTTCAAAATGTATTCCATAATTCTTTTGCAAAGGTAAAAAGAATTATTTTAATCGCAACATTGTTGCAATAACAAGCAGAGAATTTTATTTGCTGAAATAATAGCTCTCTGTGCCTGTTAATTTAGTATCTTTAGCCTATGAATACTTTTGTTAAGGAAACACTCAAAACACATCAACTTCGCAATACCACCTGCCGTGAAGAAGTGATCGGCCTGTTTCATAGAAAAGCCATCGCGCTTTCACACAGCGATTTGGAGTCGAATCTGGGCAATTTATTTGACAGGGTTACTCTATACCGTACCTTAAAAACTTTCGTAGAAAAAGGAATTCTGCACAAAGTACTTGATGACAGCGGTTTGCGCTATGCCCTCTGTAAACAAGAATGTTCAACCCATGGCCACCGTCATGATCACGTGCATTTCAAATGTCTGCAATGCGGAGAAACCAACTGCCTGGAGCAAACCCATATTCCGGCCCTGCAGTTACCGGAAGGTTATAATGTGAGTGAGGTCAACCTGCTTATTCAGGGAGTATGCCCGCAGTGCAAAAATTAAGTATCTGAAAAACATTCAAAAAACAGGTTCGCCCATGACAGCAGAACCTGTTTCCCGGTCTTTATTAGGTTGAGAAGTACACCCCTTTTACTGTCTTTGGAAAAGATACATTCTTGGATTGTCTTTTACTCGAGAACTACACTTGCCTTCACCTGAATAATTTGTGCAATTTTAACGAACACAATTGTTGGAACATCTATATTATGATCTTTCAGCGCCACATCAAATTGTGTTTCAATGAAAACCTTCCCATTCCTTACCTGTAGTTTCCCGTTTAGTTTTCGGGGCTTTTTTACACCGTGTACCGTAAAATCACCCGTGGCGGTAACCTCATGAATACCATCTTTGGCATAATCAATCGGTTGGTCAATCTTTCCACTGAAAGTGCCTGTCGGGAATTTCGTGGACTCCATATAGTTTTCATTAAAGTGTTCCTGCATCAGTTTATTAGGAAAAATAAATTCAGCCATTTTCATTCGGACTGCAATTTCATTCGTTTCCGGTTTCAGCACAGCCTGTACCCTGTTATTTGCAGCACTTATATTTTCTGTAGGAGTTTCAGAAAAAAAACTGGCTTGGCCTGTTTTCGTGGCAAATACTTTACTTTGGGCCTCCACCTGAAGAAGACAACCCGGTACAGTAACATAAAGGACCAGTATTAATAATTTCATCAGTTTCATGGTAAGCTGAGTTTATTGATGCGCAGTATTGTATTATTTTACTTTTCTATCAAAGCTGAATGTGCGTGATATATTAAATCCATAGTGAATATCACCATTACCCCATGACCCTCCCGTTTCACCAATAAACTGCTTCTCGATCATTCCAAGCGAATTGGTAAAATGGAGCTGAAATACGTGCCCACCCGTTTCTATATCCACACCAAAAGAGAGGGAGTTATCATAAACTTCTGTAAATATGTTTTTTTCGCGAAATGCGTAAAAATACTCCCCGTTCAGTGATACTCTTTTTGAAATTTTAAACCTTCCTCCTATCCCAAGTGCAAGCAATTGTTTTTCATTGCCTACCATATCCGGTTGATTGCGGTACAGTAATGTAGGCGACAACTGAAGAGAAAACCTGTCACTGAATTTACGTGCTATTAGTACCTGCGCGGCATAGGTCAGTTTATCGTTGAAATCCAGATTTTTGTTAGCGGTAGCAGCAACAACGCTCCCAAACAAAGTAATGGACACAGGCAGGCGTTCTTGTTGCTGTATAAGTTTATATTTACCAAAAAGATCGTACGCTTTCAATGAAGTACTACGGCCCACACCCGCCATCAGACGATCCGTGATTCCGTATTCAAATCCCAATCGCATGGTCGCTTCATCCAACCCGAAAAATTCGTGTGCACCCGAATTCACCCTTCCAAAACGATGAGAAATCCGTAAATCCAGGTGATTTTTTTTCATTGTTTCAACAGAATGACCATTGACCACCCGGGTCGATTTGAAGGTCGCCCAGACATAATCGTTGGTAAGGCTATCCTGCGTTTCCAATTGTGCCAGCAGATCATCCTGTGCCTGGATCAGCAGAGGTACAAACAGTAAAATCAAGAGCAATGCGGAGCGTTTCATATCTGTCAGCTTTTAACGGTCAGGCTATTTTTATCTGAGGACAGACTCGTACTAAAAGTCTTCAAGTCATTGATATTCTCCCCGGTATTGGGCTTTTCCTTCACAGTTCCGGTGGTTGTAAACTGCGAACCGTGGGACGCACAAAAGATATCATTTTCAGTATTCCGGTAAGCCAGCAGATTTCCTTCATGAGTACACAGTTTTTGCACCGCCACATACGTTTCATTCGAAGTAAAAGCGACCAACACATCGCCCAGGACGACAAAGGAGCCCTTTATTTTCAGTCTTGAGAAGTTGGAGTTGTTAAGATCAATTGTAAAATTGATATTGTTTCCTGTCACTGTACCGGTTACACCTGTCCCGTCCCCGGGTCCGTTATCTGGCCCTGGATCATCTTCATCAGAACTGCATGCGCTCAATGTACCGATACAATAAAATGCCATAAGGGCAGACGACCCTAATCCAAGCGATTTCAGAAACTGACCACGGCTTACGTGTTGATTTATTTCGGTTTTCATGTAAAAGTAGGTTAAATGAAACAATGAGCGTCCTATGATGGCTTGCTCAAGCCATGTGCATATTGCGATAATAAGATTGTGTTACTTCAACGTAAATTGTACTTCACAGAGAACCAGATTCCCGTGGAATAGAGGTTAATTTTACCTAAACCAACTTTCTTTATTGGTACCTTGATGTAAGGTTCGGCAAATACCGAAAATCGTTTACCCAGTTTGCGCTCCATACCGGCTGAAAGATTGAGATGACTCGCCCAATACCAGCCTGTATTCCCTTCCCATTCGTACCATTTGATGGCTGGGTCAGGCCGTTCATAGTTATAGGTGTATTTTTCGTTCAGCATTCTGTAATTTGAAATTCCACCTGTCACAACCCAATTCATTTTCTCTCTTTCAATAATATTATAACGGATGTTCAGAGGCATTTCCAGAATGTCACAGGTTCCGTCGACACTGACCGGTAACACAGGTTGCTTCCATCTGTCGGGCCAGCTGTAATCGCCCGGAAACGCACAATATGTTTTTGAACTTTTGACTATCCCAACTTGTACAAAGGTGCGGGGCATCAATCTGTATTCTATCAAAACTTTTGCCGCCATTGATAAAAATGAAAAATCAGGAAATGCCACTGCATGAAATTCCGGTGCCAGTCCTGCCCGTATCCCCAACCTGGGCTGGATTGGCGTTTCCTCCACCGATTCATTTTCCTGGCCATCGGACTGAGATATACCTTCTCTGGCTACTGTCGAATCACGATCGAAAATCATCTGTTTGCCGGAAACCACCGTATCCATATCAGCATTCACCCTATTATTACTTACTTCTGGTTCAAAAAAAGGCTCATTCAAAGTGGTTGGTTGATCAGGGCGGCTGGCAGGCGCTGATCCCAGGCTCCCCATTTCATTCAAAGTTGTCCCGCCATCCCTTTCCGCGCCCTGAGCGCGGATTGAATCTGAATGCACTCCGCCTGCATCTGATGAATGACGGGACAATATTTTATTGCTTTCCAACACTTCCGAATCGTTTCCTGCTTGTTTGTTAAGATACTCTCCCTTCAATTTGCCCTTATTTATTACACCATCAATTGATACCGCAGGTGATTTTCGGATTGTCCCTTCACCACTTTTTAAGTGTTGCTTCGGCAAAATTGCGATTCCTTTTTTGACAGGCTCCAGTACAGAATATTGCCCGGATGAATTTGTTTCTTCCTCAATCAATTCACCAGTGATTGTAAGCTCCTGCGAAGGACTGTTTGCTACAATTCTCGCTGAATTGTCATTCATTTTATTCATCGGCTCAGGCTCATCTTTACTGAAAAACCAAATTCCTGTTACCAGGGTCAGAACACCCAGGATAATAAACAATGATTTGAACCGCGACCAGATGTCCACGTGTCTATCTTCCTGATTCAATCGCCTTTTCATGCGATTCCAATCATCAGGGTCTAATTGAGGGTTCAGCTCTTCAGATGCCTTTCTGAAGAACTCATCCAGTTTATCATCTGGCCATTCTTGCATAGTCATCCGAGCCTTGTTTTGACAACATTATTTTCAACTTTTCTCTGGCTCTCGCCAGATTAGATTTGGAGGTACCCACCGAGATATTCAGTTTTTCCGCAATTTCCTCGTGACTGAAACCGTCAATTACATTCAAACAAAATACAATCCGGTAGGCAGTGGATAATCTGTTAACCAATGACATGATCTCTTCGCAGGTCAGGTCACCTGTCACATTCTCATTTATCACCGGAACCATTTTCTCTTCAATCTGATCGACTATCTGTAATTTAATATCCCGCCGATAGTAATCAAGAGCCGTATTAATCATGATCCGCCCCAGCCACGTTTTAAAAGGACGTTCATTATCATAGGTATCAATCTTGGTAAAAACCTTCAAATATCCGTCGTTCAGTATTTCCCTGGCCTCCTCACGCCCCCCGGAATATCTTAGACAAAGCGCCATAGCGTAACTGTAGAACTGTTTGTAAAGCAGTTCCTGGCTTCGGCGGTTTCGTTTCAAACAGCCTTGAATTAGTTCGGGCAAACTTGCGGAGTTATACACTGACATTTTCAAGCATTTGATGGCTGATACGCATTAAAACAACTGAAGGTTGCGTCAGTCTGATATTTTTTTGGCAATATGGTTTCCGGATGCACTGCATTCGCAAAAAACCAATCGCCAAAAAATCCACATAAAACACTGATATTCAAATAAAAAAGAACAATAATAAGCAATTTTCACACAAATTCCCGGCTATATTTGCTGGCTGAATTTTTCAGGATTCCTGACGAGATATCTTATTTAAATATGAAGCCATTCTATCAAAGCCGTATCGAGTCGATCGATTTTGTTCGGGGATTAGTCATGCTAATAATGGCGCTGGATCACACCCGCGAACTGTTTCATACCACTTCACTCTCCCAATCACCTACTGATCTGGCCACCACCACGCCTCTGCTATTTTTTACCCGCTGGATCACCCATCTGTGTGCGCCCACATTTGTATTTTTATCAGGGGTATCGGCTTATTTGTCTTATACAAAAAAAGAAAATTTTATAAGCAGCAGAAAATTCCTGATCAAAAGAGGATTGTGGCTTATCTTTCTGGAAATTACATTCATCAATTTCGGAGTATGGTTTGACTGGCATTTTCAGATCCTCATGCTTCAGGTCATCTTCGCAATCGGATGCGGCTTTATAATCCTGGGGCTCATGCTACAATGCCCACCCAAAGTGTTTTTAATTGCAGGGCTGACTATTATTGCCTTCCACAATATTTATCCCATGCTGCCGCTACCCGCCGAAAGTACCTCGAAACAAATACTGGACGCATTATTCACGGTCCAATTCCAGCCAATCAGCAGCCATACGAATCTATTACTGATTTATCCGCCCATTCCCTGGACAGGTATTATGTTTAGCGGTTTTGGCATCGCACCCTTTCTCCTGACGACAATCCGGAAACGGAAAAGTATTTACATAATTTCTGCCCAGATAGGCATCATCCTATTTTTGGTTCTTCGATTTAACAATGGGTATGGAGACCCCACTCCCTGGAGCGATCAGAATAATATGGTCTATACCGTCATGGCGTTTGTCAATCTCAATAAATACCCTCCCTCGCTGATGTATACACTGCTGATGCTCGGGCTGATGTTTATTATCCTTTTTCTGGCTGAAGGAAAACGTGGACGGTATATGCAATGGATTACCGTATACGGCAAAGTGCCGCTGTTTTATTATGTCCTCCACTGGTATGTACTGCATATTCTTTTGTTTATACTGATATTTTCTGAACGATTCAGCTACAGCCAACTGGTTTTTGGTTTTAATCTTGGCAGACCGGAAGCATTTAAAGGCGTTCCGCTAGCGGGAGTGTATCTGATATGGATATTGGTGGTAGCCCTTTTCTACCCGATCTGTAAGTGGTTTAGCAGGTACAAGGCCAGTAACATGGATAAGAAATGGCTGAGGTATTTGTAAGATTTATGCAGCCATTTGAAAATCACGACCACGGCGATAAAAGCTTAGTAGGTTAGGAAATATGTAGTCAATTAGAGATGACCAAGTGAGTAACAGCCGAAATAGTTACAGTTACTGACTATGATTTATTCGTTGTTAATTAACCTCAGCAAGGCGGCAGTCAATTCTTTTAATTCTCTTTCACATTCCGTATCTGTCAAATTTCCTTGTGCGTCAAATTTTCCTCTTATACCTTGAATCAGTAAACAAGTTTTGTCATTGAATTTTGCCATGATTGTTTTCATGATAAGCTGCAATTCTTCGTGCCCTTTTTGTCCATTGGCCGAAGCGGTGATGAGTCCTATGGGTTTATCCAAAAATACGGTAGTGGAAATGCACCATTCAATCGCATTTTTCAGCCCGCTTGGGATGGTAAAAACATATTCGGGGGTGCAAAAGATGATTCCGTCTGCCAGTTCAATGTTTTTTCTGAATTCAACAATTTGTTCCGGCGGATCGTATGCTGAAAGGTCAGGATCAAAATGGGGTAATGTTTTCAGGTCATTAAAAATGGTCATATGATAATCTTCACTGACCCAACCCGCCATTTTTTCAACCAGTTTAAGGTTTGAAGAATTTGAACTTGCACTTCCAATAATGGCAAATATGTTTTTCATGACGGACATTTATATTATTGTAAAGTATATAACCTATCTTGACTTATTAGATTTTCTAAATTTATTAATTCAAATAACGAAAAATGCGAGGTAATTAAATCCCATCCAGCTAGTGAGAGCAAAAAAAAGTTGCGTCGATTTGTTCCGCCCCTCCGGGGCTACGGACCGGACATGGTATCGCAAATTGCTACCAAAGTTTCGTCCCTTTCGGGACTTTGGTAATGGTGCGTCATAGCGTTTCTTCCAGGATTTTGGTTAGGTAGTATTGAATTGGATGTTTATATATTTAGCTCCGAGAGGAGCGTCATCTTTGTAGCAAAATGGTCGTATCGGTTATCAGCTCCATGGGAGCGGAACAATCATAGACAGGCATTTTCGACGGTTTGTTCCGCCCCTTCGGGGCTACGGACCGGATATGGGGCCGCAAATTGCTACCAAGGTTTCGTCCCTTTCTGGACTTTGACAGGGGTGTATTGAATTATATTTTTTTGATATCCATCAGCTCCGAACGGAGCGTCATCTTTGTAGCAAAAAATGTTGACGTTGGTTTGTTCTGATTTTTTGTTCGTAACACAAATTTCAGAGTCTTTTTTTATCTCCAGAAAGTCAATATCAGTCATTGTAAAAAGTACATTCAAGCTTACCCCAGCTTCGTTAAAGCTGACTCCAGCGAATCGACAAAATTGACTTGTCGCCCCTTATTACATTCATAAATAAAATCCCTGAGGCTTTTGCTTTCCACATTATTTAAGTTGCCTATAATGCATAGTTTCATCCGGTAATTGGAGAATTTTTGCAAGATTTCTCCGGCTAATCCATTTTGAAGAGTAAAGAAATCAGGGACAAGATGATCCTGATGAAGGATGATACCTTCATAGCCCTGATAGTACAAATCTCCCAGTAGATCCAGTCCGTCCTGGGCTGAACGGATAATGATTTGATCCGAATTGATTTCACCGATCAGTCGGTCATTGATTGTGTGAGAAATAATTTCCATGGGGCTTTAAAATATTTAAATAGCGACATAATTACTATCTCAAAATGCTTCCGTAGATTGTCTAACCTGTAGAAAACATTGATTTCCCTGCAAGTTTAAAATTTATTACCAATTAGAATGATAATACAATAGTATTTCCAACCATTACGGCAATAGGCTGTAAATGAAATTTTTAAAACCTGCCACAAATAGGAAGGAATTATCAAAAAGCCACCTTCCTGGCCCTGTTGAAAACAAAAATCCTGTTTAAGCCGTTTTTACATACATTAATCAAACAAAAAGTCTGCATCCGAAAAATTGAAAAGAAGTTATGCAAAAGATTGAAGCAAGCGTTGAACGCATCATACAGGCCATTTTACAACGAGTACCTTCCATTATCCTGGGCATTTTAATACTGATACTGGGAATCTACGTAATCAGGCTTATTCTCCGGATTGTACGAAACCGGTTTGTGAAAGCGGATGTAGATATGTCATTACGTGATTTTATAATCAGTATTCTGAAGTTTGTACTTTATCCGATGCTGATCATTTCCTGTGCGAGTACAATGGGTATTCAAACCACTTCTTTTCTGGCTGTATTAAGTGCGGCCAGTTTGGCGATAGGCTTGTCTTTGCAAGGTAGTCTGTCAAATTTTGCTGGTGGAGTCCTCATTTTACTATTCAAGCCATTCCGTATAGGCGACAACATAAACAGTGGAACTGGCGCTTCAGGCAATGTGGAGCGTATTGACATACTTTATACAACATTAAGAACAAGCGAAGGTTTTATGGTCTTTGCTCCCAATGGACCTTTGGCTAATACTGTCATTACCAACTACACCAATATTCATTCAAGAAAAATAGAATATAAACTGGACCTGGCGAGTGCCACAGATATAAAAAAAGCACGGACTGTAATAATGGAGGTACTAAAAGAAGATTCAAGAATTCTGGCTACCCCCGCCCCCGCGGTGCTGGTCAATCAGATTACAGGGAATGCAACCAGTATTTTAATCAATTTCTGGACACTCAAAGACGATTACGCCATTGCTTTTCATGACAATCAGGAGAGAATAAAAGAAGCGCTTGATGAACATGGGGTAGCGGTTTTTACGGGTTAATCTGACACCATTAGCTGATCCGCCAGTAAATCATTTAAACAATTTCTTGGGCAAAAGGTTACAATGCTGGAGGCAATACAGCCTGAACTTAATTGTTCAACGACCTTTTAACAACCTTCAACCAACGTAATGCATTATGAATAAATCAAAGTATTTATTAGGAGGAGCACTGGTTGCAACTGCTGCTTACATGGCTTACAATGAGTGCAAAACCAAACCCGCTAAGGCTGTACCGGTACAACCTTTTGATCAGGAAAAATACCTTGGAAAATGGTATGAAATAGCCCGGATTGATTTTTTCTTTGAAAGACATCTTAGTAATACAACTGCTGAATATTCCTTGAATGAAGATGGCACGATCCGGGTTAAAAACAGGGGTTTTAATACTAAAAAGGGCGAATGGGAGGAGTCGATAGGTCAGGCCAAAATGGCTGGCGAACCGGACGAAGCCAAACTAAAGGTTTCTTTTTTCGGACCTTTTTACTCCGGGTACAATGTCATTGCCATTGATGAAAATTATAATAATGCCCTTGTATGCGGAAAAAACCTGGGTTACCTGTGGATTCTTTCCAGAAAAAAAACAATCTCTGAACGTACAAAAAGCAAGTTTCTAAAAATAGCCGAATCCATCGGATATAACACTTCCAGACTGATTTGGGTTGATCATGACTGATAAGTGTTGGTATTAACAGGCAGAAACTGCCTGTTAATTTACCAGGTTGACTAAAACATTTTCTGACCCGAAAACTCCATCGCTTCTCCCTTTCCAAATCCATAACTCACACCCAGCGTAATAAATCTTCCAGCCCTGCTATGCTGATATAGATAGAATTCAGGTTGCTCAACGGTTGATTCAAAAAACCGTGAGGCGAACATATCCCGCACACTCAGGTTCACAATTGTTTTGCCTTTGAATAATTTCTTTCTTAGACCCATGTCAGCAAAAGCATTTTCACTCACGTGGCCTTGAATAGTCCTGTAGCCTGATCTGTAATGTCCTACAAGTTCAAAGTCTATCCCCGCCGGAAGCTTTAACTTGGCAGTCAGTTTGGAAGTCATCTGATTAGCACTGAAATCGAATACCGTTTTTTCGAATTCCCCTTTTCTGGTAAAGTAATTGTAATTAAAATCTGCCATCAGCGAAACCCATCCGACTGGTGCGTACCTTGCGTTTAGTTCTGCTCCGGTAGTATGTCTTTTTCCCGCATTGGCTGGTTTGGAAATACTTATATTGTCAGATACTGTCGAAATGGTTTCAATGGCATCCGTGGTATACCGGTGATAACCGCCCAGATTGATCGAAAAAGATGAAAAATTGTAAATACCCGTGAGTTCGAAGGAATCGGTATATTCAGGCCGCAAAGCAGGATTTCCGGTCTGAATACGGTAGTTATTCTGAATATTGTAGAACGGATTCAACTGCCACAATCCGGGGCGGTAGATGCGCCTTGAATAACCTGCCTGGAACGACAATACTTCCTTCAGCTTGTAGGAAGTATGGACGGATGGAAACAAATTGGCATATTTTTGGGTATTATTTTCGGTCGTTGTTTTCAGGAGGGTATTCAGGTAAGTATCTTCGATTCTTAATCCTGCCTTTACACCCAGTTTTTTACCTTCGTAAGCACCGGAAGCATAGCCCGCCAGTACATTCTGATCCATAGAAAAAACATTGGTAAGTGCCGGATCGTTAACCCATCCTGCGCCTTCAAAATTACTGATGGCAAAATCATTCGCTATGTCTTTTAACATATACTGACCGCCGGCCTCCAGAAGCCAGGTATCATTGAACGGCTTGGTATAATCCGCTTTGAAAGTATATTCCCGTTCGCTGAAATCAGTATTGGTGTTTTGATCTGAAAACCCGGTTTGATCACCCTGATACAGATGCGTAAATACAGAGTTCTGGTCTTTCCCAAAATAATTACCTTGCGACGACAATAGTAATTTATGCTCTTTATGATCTTCAAAGTTTTTCTGATACTGCATTTCATATTGCCACTTCGGATTACCGGCTTTCGTATCCTCATGCCGGCTCCAGCTTAATGGCTCCATGCCCACACCCGAGGAATTAAAGTAGGTATCAGAAAATTCGGTCTCCTTTTCAAATCCGTAATGCCCTGAAACAGACAATATGCTTGTTTTATTTATATGATAATCAGCCCCCAGAATCAGATTATAAAAGGTTTCGTTTTTTTTGCCTTTACCGGTACTATTGATCACCGATAAACTGTCCTGGTTAATGGTGCGATAGATGCGGGGAAACGTCCGGTGACCAATACCGACCTGGCTGAATAGATTGAATTTTTGCGTCCTTCTGTTCAGACTGAAACCTACGCTGTGGTTATTTGGAATACCGCCATTGACTGTTACAGCCCCGTTGACGCCCTCTTTGTTTTCCTTTTTAAGAATGATATTGATAATACCCGAGCTGCCCTCAGCATCATATTTTGCAGAAGGATTGGTTATTACCTCAATTTTTTCGATCATGTCAGCGGTAATAGATCCAAGTGCATTTCCCTGCTCAGAGGCCAACACTGATGGTTTTCCATTGATCAATATCCTCACTCCCTGGCTGCCCCTTAAGCTGATCTGGCCCTCGATATTTACTGCCACCGACGGAACATTATTTAATACCTCCAGCGCACTCGCACCAGAACTACTCAGATCCTGCCCAACATTAAAAACCCTTTTGTCGAGATGAAATTCAGTTTGTGAGCGTTGCCCGGTTACTGTGACTTCCCCTAATACCTGGCTGTCCTGTTTCAGAAGAATTTCAGATAGATTCACGCTGTTATTATTGATCTTGAAATCAAAAAAATGGCGGGTTTCAAATCCAATAAAGCTGATCTCAAGGAATACATTTCTGGCAGGAGATTGCACTTCAAATATCCCCTCCTCATCGGTGGATGCACCAGCAATTAATACGCTGTCGGGCAGGGACTTGATTATTACGGTGGCGTACTCAACCGGGGTCTTTTTACTGCTTTCCAGCACTTTACCGGTAAATGTCAGGGCCTGCGCAGAAACGAACTGCGTGATACATACCAGGGCGGCTACAAAAAAAGTATTGCGTTGAATATTTTTCATTTTCTCATTATTTGCAATGTATTACTGTTCTGTTGCAGGCACGGGTTGACTAAGCCCCTGACAATTCGGCATAAAAACGCTGCTTACCGGTAACAGAATAAGCCGAAAATAACTGCCTGATCCTCACAATATCCAAAAGTACGAACCAGCCTTCATTTCCTCTGTCAGCTGTATGTTTTTCTGCAAATTATTATCGCATCGGCAATTATGTAACATCATGCCTCAGGATAACCGTTTAGAATCAGCCGGAATGTGATAGCTGGCATATAAAGTAAGTAGCATACAAGCCGTAATATAGATATAAAACCAATCGGCATGCCCCTGATTTTTACACCACAGCGCGATATATTCGGCAGTTCCTCCGAAAAGCGCTACTGTAAGCGCATAGGGAAAACTCACCCCAAGCGACCGTACATTGGCGGGAAAAAGCTCGGCTTTTACGATGGCAGAAATGGAGGTGGAAATACTTAAAATCACGATGGCAATGGTAATCAGGATCACCGCTTCGGACATATTGCTGACAGTTTCCAGCATTTTCAGTAAAGGATAAAAAGTCAGGGTTCCGGTCACGGCAAAAATCATCATCATTCGCTTTCTTCCCCATTGATCACCAAGCCATCCAAAGAGCGGTTGTGCCATCAGGAAAAACAACAAGGTGATAATGGTGACCGTGGTGGAATCCTCTTTGGAGAACCCGGCGGTATTGACCAGAAACTTCTGAATGTAAGTCGTGAAAGTGTAATAAGAAACCGTCAGCCCGATTGTAAAGCCGGATACAAGCAAAGTTGCTTTTCGGTGTTTCCAAAGCTGAGACAGGGTTCCGCGGTTTTCATCAGCATCCGACTGATTCCTGAACTCAGGGGTTTCATCGATATTCCTTCTCAGATATAACACCGAAACGGCCAGCAGTGCCCCAATAATAAAAGGGATCCGCCATCCCCAGACTATCAGCTGTGTTTCGGTCAGCAACCATTTCTGAAACACAATAAGAATCACTAACGCCAGCAACTGACCGAGTGTTGTACTGACATACTGAAAGCTGGAATACAATCCTCTGGAACCATTAGGCGCAATTTCGCTGAGATAAGTCGCTGCTGCTCCGTACTCGCCGCCGATGCTCAAGCCTTGGAGCATCCGCGCAAAAATCAGGATGATGGGGGCCGCAATACCGATCGACTGATAATCAGGAACTACAGCGATCATCAGTGAGCCAACGCTCATCAGCAACACGGACACTGACAGTCCGGCTTTACGCCCCTTTTTATCAGAGTAGGCCCCCATCACCCAACCACCGACAGGCCGCATCAGGAATCCCAGCGCGAAAATGCCGGCCGTGTTCAGCAACTGTGCCGTCTCACTTACTTCCGGGAAAAATGAAGGTGCAAAATAAAGTGCGAAGACGGAATAGGCATACCAGTCGTACCATTCAATCAGATTTCCTAATGAACCCCCGAGGATGGATTTTAAATATTTTTTTTTCATGAACAGGTTTAGCAATAATCGGGCAGTAAAAATATATTTTTTTTACTGCCTAACCCAATCCGGATCATTTTCCTGCGATCCCCCTCCTATCATTATTCGGTAATCATGATACTGTTCAGTACCAGCAACAGGAGGCCTCACCACATTCAAAGTCGGAACACTAGAAGAAAAATTTGAAAACCAGCACCCTCCTCTCTTTAGGATAAACCGACAAATATTTAACAAATATTTATCTACAAATCAGAAAAAAATCAATTATAATCAAATATTTTCTAACAGATACGCTATCTTGTGCCCCTCTTATAACCAAAGTTATTGTATGAAGTAAAATTTATGGAATACGATCATCAACCCGTCTCAACCCATCTCAATCATTGTAGTACATCTGGAGAAACTGCCTCTTCAACAAGTTATTCCCGGATTTTTCTCCTACTTGTCCTCCTGCTCATTCGTTCGCTGTCAGCCCTCCCAGCCCAATCACCGCTCCTACCCGAACCAGAACACATTACCGACCGGCAAGGATTACCTCAGGCATTTGTATCTTCTATTGTACAGGATAACAAAGGATTTATATGGATGGCCACAATGGACGGTTTTTGCCGTTACGATGGAGACCGTTTCAGGGTATTTCAGCCCTCCTCCGATGCTTCTCAGGGCTTGTCGGGGCCCGATGTCATTAAAATTCAAAACGATCATGACGGGAAACTCTGGATAGAAACCCACAACCATCTCGACCTGTTCGACCCGGAAACTGAAACTTTTTTTAATCTGACCCGGCAACCTTTTTACATTGAACATTTCAAAAAAAAATTCCCAAACGTCACCTATGCCGACCGCCGGCAGCGTCTGTGGCTAGCCAATCTGCATGAAGTGGCCGTTATTGACATGAAAACGTTGCAGATAAAAACCTATCGTCATGAACCCGACAACCCCCGATCCTTAAGCCATAATTCCATTTCCTGGGTAACCGAAGACCGTAACGGCATCATCTGGATCTCCACACAGAAAGGCTGGATCAACCGACTGGACGAGACAACGGATACTTTTACACGTTTCCGGATTTTGCCAGACCATTTTTCAGATCTTGACAAATTCATCCACGGAATGTATGAACAGGCCAACGGCACCTTTATCATGATTTCAGGAAGGCATCTGACCACCTTTGATCCTGCCACTGCTGCCACGCAATCCTATCTGATCCCGCATGCCGAATTTGCCAGTATCAAAACCCGTTTCGCGACAGATAGCAAGGGTACCACTTACTTCACACAATACGGTAACCTGTACCGGTTCAGCGAAAAAGAAGGCATTGCAACGCTCCACCAGAAAACAACGCCAGCCACCAGTATTGTAGGGTTACTGATCGACCGCTCCGACGTTCTGTGGGCGGGCACTTCGGGATCCGGCGTTTTCAAATATAACCTTGCAGCAGGGGCTTTTTATTCGCAGGCTTACAGGCAGGGTTTCCTGACCGATATCCTTCGGGACGGGATCGGATTGCCACCGGGCCAGATACCGACATTCCATCCGGATGAGTCGGGGTATTATTTCCGTTACGCACAGGACCGACAAAACAGGTATTGGTTCAATGCGGGCAGTACGCCTCTTTACCGCTCAGATCCCGCGACACAACAGGTAACAAAAGTTCCCTTTCCTATTCCCATTAAAACCGCTTATCCACTGCCGCCCATCCCCATGGCAGCGGACCCTGACGGACGGGTATGGGTAATCCACGATTCGCTGGCACTATGGTATGATGAGCCACTGCAAAAATGGGAGTACTTCCCTTTTCCCATCCGCATTACGGATATCTCCAACGAGCCTGAGCAGGCATGGGACGAGCCTTTTCCCCTGCAATTTGTGATAGATACACGTTATTTGTGGATTGCCTCCAATAAAAAAGGGCTGTACAGGGTAGATAAACAAACGGGCAAAATGAAGCGGTATGCACACAACCCCGATGATCCTGAAAGTATCAGCAACAATTTGCTTTACTGTCTGTTCGCCGATCCTGACGACCCCGATATCCTGTGGATCGGTACTTTCGGATCAGGTTTGTGCCGGTTCAGTAAGAGTACCGGCAAATCTATGGTATTCAACACCGATAATGGCCTGCCTAATAATGTGATCTACGCAGCTGTTCCGGATCAGCAAGGGAATATTTGGATTGCCACCAACCGCGGATTGTGCAGAATGCACCGTCAAACCTTCGAAAAAAGGATATTCAGCCGTCAGGATGGCCTGATGGCCGATGAATTTAACCGATTTCACTTTCTTACAACGCCCGATGGCAAAATTTCGCTGGGCGGACTCGATGGCATTACTTCTTTTTATCCTGAACACCTCGTTGACGACACCTATCAGCCGGAGGTGGAAATTACCGGCATCCGGGTCAACAACATTCCTGTTAACCCTACGAATTCGTCCCTGACTGACTCCCTGCCCCTGCAATTACTCAGGGAAATAAAACTAAAGCATGATGAAAACTTCCTGGTGATAGAATTTGCCGGACTACAGTACAACAGTTACAAAAACCTGAAATACCGCTACAAGCTGGAAGGACTGGATCAGAAATGGAACGATGTGGAGCGCGCAGAGGCCGTTTATACCAATCTGTCGCCCGGCAGGTACACACTTCAGTTAAACAGTGCTAACACCGCCGGTGTCTGGAGTCCTCACGTCCGGACTTTATCCATTATTATTTCGCCTCCGTGGTGGGCAAGCTGGTGGGCCTATATAATCTACTTTATAATAGCCCTGTATATCGGTTATGCCTTGATCCGCCTGTATCTGAAAGAGAAAGAAACAGAGCAGCTGCATATACTTGATGAATTGAAAACACGTTTTTTTTCAAATATCACCCATGATTTCCGTACACCGCTTACCCTTATCCTGGGACCGGCACAGCAACTGAGAACCCTGACGGCAGACCATACAAATGCAGGTCGCAGCCTGGGTTATATCGATGTGATCGAACGAAATGCAACGCAATTACTTCATCTGGTAAATCAACTGCTGGATTTGTCCAAAGTAGAATCAAACGCCATGCAGGTAGAAGCTGCAAGAGGAAAACTGGTGCCGTTTATTCAGCATCTTCTTACATCTTTCAGGGCGCAGGCCGAAAAACAGCAGATTCAGCTGACGTTTCATCAAAGCAATATAGCAGATGAACAGGAGCATGTGTTTGATGGGGGAAAACTGGAACGTATTCTGTATAATCTCATCTCCAACGCGCTGAAGTTTACGGACAAAGGAGGGAAAGCGGATATCTTTCTGGCACAGGCAGACCATGGCGTAACCCTCACCGTTCAGGATACCGGGTGCGGAATACAGGCCCGGAAACTCCCCAATATATTTGACAGGTTTTATCAGATCGACGCAGCACATAATTTTCAGCAACAAGGTTCGGGCATCGGTCTGGCGCTCGTGAAGGAGTTGGTGGAACTGCAACAAGGCCGGATCGAGGTTTCAAGCCATGTGGAGTCCGGTACAACATTCCATATTTTCCTGCCTTACCGGTTAGCTGAAAGCGCAGACCTGAAACTCAAGGAAACTGAAGCAGTCCATACATTACTTCAAAAATCCGGCCGGAACAACGAATCTCTCCAGCAACCGGGTATTCTGATCGTGGAAGACAATCAGGAACTGGCTACATTTATTGCAGAGTGCCTTCCGGCTTCTTATGTTACCACCCTGGCAGGAAATGGCGAAGAAGCATTCAATAGTGCGCTTACCGTATTCCCCGACCTGATTATCAGTGATGTGATGATGCCGGTTATGGATGGTTACACCCTATGCAAAAAAATCAAGGAAGACCTCCGTACCTCCCATATACCGGTAATACTGCTTACTGCGAAAATCTCGCACGAAAGTAAAATTACAGGACTCACTTACGGTGCCGACGACTACCTGACAAAGCCATTTCATTACGAAGAACTACAGCTCAAAGTGCAGAATGTGCTGGAAAATATGAAAAGGCAACGGGAGTGGATACGCTCCCAAATCGCCCTGCCCGAAACCCGCCTATTGGAGGAGGCATCCGAAAAAATCAATCCTTTTCTTCAAAAGTTTTTTGGCCTGCTCGAAGAACACCTCGATGATACGTCTTTTGGCATAGAGGATATGATTGCCGAACTGGGCATGAGCAGAATGACCCTCTTCCGCAAAATAAAGACACTTACCGGCTACTCTACCAGCGACCTCATCAGAAATTACCGGCTCAACCGAGCCGCCGAACTGCTGAAAGAAGGAATTACCATTTCCGAAACTGCCTATAAAGTGGGTTTCAACAGCCTGGCATATTTCAGTAAATGCTTCAAGGATCTTTACCAGATGACCCCGTCCGAATTCATTCAGAAGCACAGATAATTCCAGCCCCTCCCATCATTTTTGTCACCGGATTCTGCTTCAGAAGTTCCGGCCCCCGGTTATAGCTCCTGTATCATTGCTATCGGTCCTGTCACACCGGTATTTTTCCAAAAAACTCAGTTTTTGCGTATAAAACACACATTTTGATACGAGATTGATAGAATATGTTACATGAATGATAACATTATACTACCGTAAAAACTGACTTTTGTCAGAATTATTTTCCTATCTATCAGATCAGATACTACAGTATTTGATAGGTTTATTTTGGAGAGTTAAAATAATATCCAAAAATACATACAATTTATACGAAATAAATAAGACATCCATCTAATATAGATATGTAACAATATTGATCAATTTCAAAACAGCTCTTCTTTATCTAAAGAAATTATTCAAAGAATTCCTCATAAATAAGTTCTATTATTTTTCGAAATATTTCAATGACCAGACCACTTTCATCCTTGGTTTCTCCTACTGTATGTGCGGTAAAGACCCCCTCCTATCACGATGTATTTCTAACTTACCATAACATAATCTCTTCACCAAAAAACAAAATATAATGACAAAAAAAATACGACAATTAGGGGCCTTATTGATCCTGTATCTTGGCCTCACCCCACTACTTTTTGCGCAGGAGTCCATCGGTCTGGAATGGATTAAGGGGGTCTATGGAGATGGTGCAATAAACCCGGCATCACTTGCACGCGATGCGCAAGGCAACCTGCTGATTACAGGCGGATTCAGCGGAATGGCAGATTTTGACCCAGGACCGGGGAGCTACCCGCTGACGTCTAATTCCAGCAGTAATCTCTTTGTCCTCAAGCTGAATCCCTCTGGTAATTTTATCTGGGCCAGAGTAATTTCCCTAATACCAGACCTGGCGACAATAGGATCCATAACCGGACAAGGAATTGCTGTAGACGCAACCGGAAACGTACTTATTACAGGGGGATTCGCTGGCAGTGCAGATTTTGACCCGGGACCAGGAACGCAATTGATGTCAACGCCTGACACTGATAATGCACATATTTTTATTCAGAAACTGAGCCCTCAAGGAAACTTTCTTTGGGCTAAAAGCATGGGTGCAGTTGGTGCTTCAAGTCAAGGTAGGGGTATTCAGGTTGACGAAGCCGGGAATGTCTATTCAACCGGGGTTTTCAGGGGATCCGTTGATTTTGATCCGGGATCCGGCACCTTTCTTTTGGAATCTAAAGGCACTGGTACAGAGGCCCCTACTACTTACATCCAGAAACTGAATGCACAGGGAGATTTTGTCTGGGCCAAAAGCATCTGGACGAGTGAAGGAAACGCCATCAGTCTGGACGGAGCCGGAAATATCTATACGACCGGGGCATTTCAGGGGACGATTGATTTTGATCCGGGCAGCAGCACCTATAACCTTACTCAGGAAGGTGGTGCAGCCAACACTTATGTCCATAAACTGAATCCGGACGGAAATTTTCTGTGGGCTAAAAGTATTAAAGGTGCGGAATCCAGGGGGCACGGCCTCGTGGCAGATGCCAGCCAGAATATCCTGGTCACCGGTTCATTCAGTGGGACAGCTGACTTTGATCCCGGAAACGGTGTAAATAATCTCAGTAGCGGGCCCGGATTTGTACAGAAACTCACTGCAAACGGTAATTTTGTTTATGCCCGTACTTTGCCTGTAGTGGGCTCAGGTATTGATACAGATACAGATGGGATCTATATCGCTGGTGGCAATATTGTACAGAAATTTGACGTAAACGGCAATCCTGAATGGCAAAAAAGCCTGAATGGAGCAAACAACACTTCAGCAGTTCAAGTGGACAGTGATGGTAAAGTGTATGCAATCGGGTCTAATCCTAGTCCGATCACAGGCAGCGGGGCCTGCTCCTATACACTCCCTGCCGGAGGTTTTATCACCAAATTGGGCGAAGACGCATTCCCGGAAGGCTTTGCAATCTCAGCCAATACGCTGGATCTTACCGAACAAACCACCTGTATACTCGGGATTCCCAATGTCATTGTCGGCACTGATGTACAGATCACCGCTCCTGCCGGAGAATCACGCGCGCTTCATTATCAATGGCAGACAGGCACATCAGCAACTGGCCCCTGGACAGACCTAGCCGGTGAGATTTTTAAAGATCTGCAACCGCTTTCGGGAAATGAAACACGCTGGTACCGCCGCCAGGTAAAGGCAGTTTCGGCATTTTGCGAACTGCAACTACTGAATAATTCTGCAGTAGCCGTCGTAGAGGTGAACAACCTGATTGCCCCGGTCGCCAATGCCGACGGTCCGCAATGGTATGTCTGTGATAACAACAATGCGGTTACACTCAATGGATCTGCCACCAGCGGGGACGGCAACTACGCCTATGTATGGTTTCAGGGCAGTAATGTTTACGGCACTCAGGTAGCCGCTACAGCTGGTTTCACCACTCCTGCCATTACCGCTGCCACGACTTACACTTTACAGGTTACAGACGGCCAGGGCTGCGTGGATATTGAGCAGGTTACGATCATTCCTGCCATTGCCAATGCAGGTGCCGATCAATCGGTTTGTCAGGGAGAGCAGGGTATTCAGATTGGTGTCCCTCCGGTTGCGGATGATAATATTACCTATTCATGGGCGGTTTTATCGGGTACGGCCGGAAGCCTGAGCTGCACAACCTGTGCACAGCCAATTGCCACCCCTGCCACTGACACCCAATATCAGCTCACTGTAACCGTCACGCAGAAAGACAATACCGTATGCTCCAGCACTGGCACAGTATGGGTGCGGCCTGTAAATGCACCTAATGACCTGCTGAACTTCGCCGGAATCGATAAAACGATTTGTCATAATGAAACTGTCGTACTGGGCGGAGCCAGCGCCGGTACCGGCTATACCTATACATGGTCTACAGGTCAGTATCTGAACAATGCTACGATCTATAATCCCCTGTTCAATGCAGGTACGGCCCATGCGCCATGTCCGGTCAGCTATACTGTTACTGCCACCAAAGACGGCTGTACATTTACAGATGAGGTAAAAGTATCAGTTATCGAATCAGATATTGATTTTGCCGATGATACCCGTTGTGGCCCTCGCTGGGTACGTTCCAGAGAAGTGGTAAACTATAACTGCAGCAATGCGACCTATGCATGGAGTGTGGTGAGTGGCAGCGGAAGTATCCTGTCAACACGCAACAACAATCAGGAAGCGTTCCTGATCAGTACCAATGGCAATACCGTTTTCAGGCGTACAGTCACACTGAATGGGGTTTCCTGCAGTGCTGACATAGAAATACTGCCATGCGATGACGGACAGATTTGTGAGTTTGAGCTGATTACCTTGTCTGACCAGGCATGTCCGAAGGTCTTTGATGAATTTGCAGAATTGAAAGTGGGTACCAAATACATTAACCCTAATGCCTATGACTTTCAGTGGAGCCCGTCCGCTATGGTTGACAACGATACCGCTAAAGTCGTCACCATTACCAGCAACAGTCAGTTTACACTGTCTCTGACATTAACAAATAAACTGGATCCCTCGATTCAATGTACCCAGACGATCATAGTAAATCCTCCCGGCTGGGTATTGCCTGATTTTCAGATGCTGGGCGGGGCAGGCTGTGCCGGTACGCCCATTGCGATCGGCGGTGCCCCGACAGCCGGATTTAGCTACCAATGGACAGGCGATCATACAGACAGATTAAGCGATCCTTCTGTATCAAACCCCACAGCCAATGTTCTGGAATCTACTTCCTACACAGTGACTGTGACGGAAGATGCCAGTGGTTGCACCAATACTTATACGGTACCGGTAAATGTCAGTACAATTTTCGTTGATGCCGGGCCAGACCGCACCGTGTGTAACGGCGGAACAGCAACCCTGGGCGTACCTGCCCCATCCGGGACCAGCTGGACCTACCACTGGGAACCCAATGATGCCGCCTGGACCAACAACACCAGCGAAAACGATGCGCAGCCCCAGGTGATATTTGCCGCCACTTCCCCGCAGACGTTCACCGTCACGGCGACCGACCCGGCCACAGGCTGTACTGCAACCGATCAGGTAATTGTGCGGAACGAACAGGAAGACGATGAATACAGCGGAGCTGATCAGGAAACCTGTACGGGTGCTCCTGTGGTACTGGGTACACAACCGGTTACTGGTGCAACTTATGCCTGGTTTGAAGCAGACGGATCTACTCCTGCTGTGGGATTGAGCTGTACGGACTGCGCCCAGCCTATTTTTACCAATCCGCAGGCTACCAAAACCTTTGTGGTAAACGTTTCATACGAAAACTGTACTACGCCCATTTCGGCAACCGTAACGGTTACTGTTAAACCGGTAACCGGACTGGATCTGGCAGATATTAATTTATGTGAAACCAATGAAATTGAAATCGGATTCGGAAACGGAATCAACCCGGCAGCGCCAGCCAATGCTACCTTCCAATGGTACCCTGAAACCGGCCTCGACAACCCCTATATCGCCAACCCTACTGCGACAGTCGGGCAGGAAATGCTTTATATAGTCATTGCAACACTTGAAAACGGTTGTGAGTTCAGAGACTCGGTATCCATAAAACCTTTGGCTGATCCTGGCTCCAACCGCGCCATTTGTCTGGGTGAATCCGTGGTAATCGGAGGAGCTCCCGTAACCGGACTCACCTATGCATGGACAGGTGCGGACATCATCGGGCCGGCCAATGTAGCGAATCCGACAGTACAGCCCACCGCCACTACCACCTATACCCTGACCGCCACCAATCAGGCTGGCTGCGAAAGTGTGTATACGGTAACAGTGGAAGTCAGCACGCCTGCGGATTTCAATATTACCGGCAACACCACCATCTGTGAAGGCGGAGTAGCAACGGTCGGCATTGACGGCCCTGTACCTCCTAATACCCGGTGGCTGTGGAGCCCGGCCACCGGTGTACAGAATCCGGAAAGCCCTAATACAGTTATTGCGGCTACTATGACAAGGACCTACAAGTTAACCCAGACCAACGCAATAACCGGATGTACCAATGCCAAAGAAGTGATCATTGTCGTTAACCCCGGATTTAATGTCACCTCGGAGGATCTGTCGATCTGCCCTGAAGAAACCGTCCCGCAATCCATGGTGCTGAATGTCACCGGGGGCTCCGGCAATTACCAGTATGTATGGTCTCCGGCAACCGGATTATCCAATCCGTTTATTGCCAATCCTTTGGTTACGCCTGCAACGTCCACTACCTATACTGTCACCGTGACAGACCTTGGCTCGGGTTGTCAGTTTGCAAGAACTTTAGAAGTGGAAGTCAAAACCGAAAACTGCAGCTTACCCGTAACGCTGGTTTCATTTGATGTGAAAGAAGAAGGTGCTGCGGCCCAGTTGACCTGGAAGACCTCTTCCGAAATCAACAGCAGTTATTTTGAGGTGCAGCATAGCCTGAATGCCCGTGATTGGAGAGCACTCGGACGGGTATCATCTGTGGGAGATGAAGCTTCGCTCAGATCGTATGGATTCACAGATACTGAACCAAACGATGGCTTGAATTATTACCGTCTCAAAATGGTCGATCTTGATGGTTCATACGAATACAGCCACATCCGCAGTACCAGTTTTGAGCAGTCAGTCACCACCACTGTTTTCCCTAATCCGGTTACAGATATACTCCATATCAGCACCAGCGACTGGGAGCATGTCAGCCGCGTGGATATATTAAATACCAGCGGGCAAACGGTATATCAATCACAGAAAATCCCTTCGCAGGAAGTGAATCTTACAGCCCTTCCGGCGGGTATCTATCTGGTGAAGGTAATCCGGAAAAGCGGGACACTCACCATCCGTAAAATTGTAGTGGTAAGATAGACACCGAATTTAACACGATACAGATCTGTATTTTACATAGTATTTGATTAGAGTGGTAAGCACAGAGGCTGTCTTGGATTTAGGCAGTCTCTGTTTTTTTTAAATGATTGCTATTGGGCAGATATTTCATTTTTTCTTTTTCAAAGAATCATCACAAAATCAGGCAGATGGAGGGGTCTGTTGAAAATTATTTCTTAATGGTCTCAGATCCTGTCATCTTATACTACCTTTGTTACGTGATTAAATTTGACTTACCCGACAGAGCCTTTTATGAAAGTAAACGCAAGAATGACCTACCTTTCATTGAAAAACGTGGAAAGTAACAAAACAGCGTAATTTTAAACTCAAAAAGGGAATCCGGAAATTATAAGGCAACCCGACAAAACACACAATTTTCTGTATTTCATGGAAGTACACAATAGAGAGTTTGTTCAATACTATTATTGATAAAACGGATATCCGGAGAGCCAACAGGTTCGTCGCCTAAGAAATTACTTATGCAAAATCGCTGCGGTATGCCTGCATCCCATGCTTAATTCACATTACTCATGTATATTCATTACCGCTATCTGAATGCTTTCCTTATGATCTGCGTTGCAATGCTCTTCTCAGCATGTATGCAGGAAGTTGAAACAATTATATATCCTGAAGGAACACTGAGAATCAGCTGCAAAGTGTATGACGAAGATGGAAACTTACAACCCTTCCCAGGTGCAAGGGTTTATTTTTATGATTTCAATCCGTTCAGAAAGGAAGACCACTTTACCGAAACGATGTCAGGATTTGATTTAGCCACTTCGCAATTAGATCTTGGAAACCGTTATCTGAAATATACTCAAATGGGCATTGCAGATACGAACGGCGAAATCACCATGTCTAATGTCGGATATGGAAGGCATTGGATTGTGGGTACGAACGTAGAGAAAAATAATCCCGCCAGGGAAATCGGGTATCTGATAAAAGGCTTACTCATAGATTCACCAGAAAATGAAGCCCATTTTTTTGGCCGGGACAATAGCATATTTCAGTATTTCTCAGGCCTTCCCTCGATGGAAGACCTGAAAAATACAATCGTCGTTTTCCGCTTCACCTGACTTCTATTTTCATTTTCTGCCAGCATGTGATCAGCATTCTGGCTATTTTATGCTGTACACATCTTTTCAAGGCACGTCACCTCTTCCAGCAATTCACTAATATAAGCGCCTTGTTAAGTTTTTTCATCTGGTCCCATGTAATATTTCAGTCGAAAATTTCCAGGCGTCAGGATCTCTGTCACAGGCAAGTTCAATACCGTTGCCGTCCGGATCGGTCAGATAAAGGGCAATATGACTGGTATGGTCACTGGCACCCTTGATGGGATATTTTTATCGATCAGCCGCTTCAAGGGCAGCGTAAGATCTTTCCTGGTAGGATTTAAAGCAAAATGGTAAAGCCCTATACGGTTTTTTGAAGTGGTGCCGGCACCGTCTTTATTTTCAGTACTATTGGTATTCAGTCAGATATGATGATAATACCCTCCCACAGAAAGTTTTCACAAAGTTGATTCTAATTCATCTGTGCATTCAGACAGCCGGTTTCAGGCCTTAACCACAACCCTGACTCCATTTCTCTTCCCGAAACATACTATCCAATACTTTCTACCGAACTGAAGATCGCCCGGGCAATTTTGTCCTGAACAGACAAAATGTTCCTGCCCCGGGCGGATAAAGGGTTTCATTTAACAGGCAAATCGTATAACCCCTTCGCTGGGAGGTCATTATCTGCCCACCAGAATTTTCTTCTGATAGATTTCGCCTCCTTCATAAGTAATGGTAATCAGGTAAAGACCGGGCTTATACCCTTTCAAAGGAATTGAAGAAACGGGCTTATCCGAGACATACTGTATCATTCCCGACAGATCCGTCACTGAAATCCGGCTGATAGCGCGCAGTGCGCCATTGCTGATATTCAATACTTCACCGGCAGGGTTAGGAAACAGCACAATCCCTTCGGAATGCACTGCAACGCTGACAATTGGGCTATACGCAAAACTTGCATCCCGATCAACCATCTTCAGCCGGTAGTACACCAGCCCATCATACACGGACTGATCTTTGAAGCTATAAGGAATAACATCGTGGCTTTCTCCACCTGCCTGTACAATTCCAGCCACAGACCATGCTTTCGCGTTCACACTCCGCTGAACTTCAAAATTTTCACTATTGGTTTCCATCGTTGTATGCCAGGTAAGCAGCACCCCGTCATCGGCTGTCACAGCTTCAAAACTCACAAGTGTCACCGGCAGAGCCGAACAGGCCACTTCGATTTCATCAGTGTCATCACAACCTGCTGCATTATTAAAAACAGTAAAAGAGGAACTGCCATCGGCTTCCAGGCGGTCACAGATGGGTTGGATCGCGCAGGTGGTGAGTAATGGATTATTGACAATAACGACCTGACCGACCAGCGAACCGATATTGGCAAGACCATTAAGGCTGGTAATCAGCGGGAGATTACCCAATGCAAGATCACCACCCAGAATCTGTAAGCCCGATAAAGCATCCAGGTTTGCCTGGAGCGGATTATTGAAAACAGAAAGTGCCCCATCTACCGTTGCTACCGCACCCAAACCCGTCAGACTGGGAAGTATAGCATTGTTATTAACGGATAAGCTGCCCCCGACTGAGATGATATTTGACAGGCCGCTGATATCTGTCAATAAGTTATTATCATCTATGGAAAGACTGCCGGGAACAGCAGTAAGCCCGCTTAGTCCGGTCAGATCCTGAAGTGCCGGTAAAGACTGAAAGGAAAGGGTTCCGCCGACAGACGTAAGGTTCATCAGTTCCTCTGTATCGGCAATTCCGATATTATCTAATTGCAGATCGCCTCCGACAGATACTAAATTATCCAATCCTGCCAGGCTAACAAGGTCCGGGGCTTGTTCAATCACCAGATTACCAGCCACAGAGGTTACATTATTCAGGAAAGAAAGGTCCGATATGTTACTTATATAGAGGGAGCCGGGCAGAGCAGTACATACACTATAAAGCGTATTATAATTGTCAATATCATCTTCAGACGCGATGGTGATATCTCCGGCAGGACAGTTAGCAGTGTTACACGCATTGGCTACCGCTGACTCATTATTACATCCGGGAGCATTTCCACGGATTCCAATGGGGATACTTCCATCCGCAAACTTTTCACATATAATGTCAATATTGCAGGCAGAAAGTGACTCATTATATACCACATTAATAAAAGTACCGATAGAAGTCAAGCCGGATAAGCCATTCAGGTTGGTAATTAACGGTAATCGGTCGATAGATAATCCTCCGCCAATGCTCGTCAGGCCGCTTAATTCATCCAGGTTCTGAAGTACCGGTAACGAGAAAAGGGAAAGTGTTCCGCCAGTGGATACTAAATTATCCAATCCTGCAAGACTAACAAGGTCCGGAGCTTCTACTATCACCAGGTCGCCAGCCACAGAGGTTACATTATTCAGAAAAGAAAGGTCCGTTATATTTTTTATAGTGAGGGATCCTGGCAGAGCAGTACATAAACTGTAACTCGCATTGTAATTGTCAATATCATCTTCAGACGCAATGGTGAGACTTCCGGTAGGACAACTGGGAATGTTACAAGCTGTGCTTACCTCTGAAAAAGAGTTACATCCGGAAGAATTACCATTAAATACAACGGGTATACTTCCATCAGTAAACTTTTCACACATAATGTCAATATTGCAGACAGACAGTGACTCATTATATACCACATTAATAAAAGTACCGACAGAAGTCAAGCCAGACAAGCCATTCAGGTTGGTAATTAACGGTAATTGTTCAATGGATAGTCCTCCGCCAATGCTCGTCAGTCCGCTTAATCCATCCAGACTGGTCACTTCAGGAAGATTATATAACGAGAGATCTCCACCAGTATTTACCAATCCGGATAATGCATCGAGATCCGTCAAATCTGGAAGATCTGTTATCCACAGATTTCCTCCTACTGATGTCAGATTCTCCAGGCCTGTAAGCAGGGTTAAACCCGGGCTATTCGCTATCTGTAACTCTCCGGCAACACTTGTCACATTACTGAGAAAAGAAAGATCCTGAATACTGTTTATCCTTAATCTGCCTGGTAAGGAGGTACATGTACCGTAATTTTGAATATAATTGTCAACATCCTCAGTGTTGACAATTGCGTAGTCACCGGAAGGACATTGTGCATGCGCGACACCTGACAAAAACATGATGCAGGTGAACAGAAAATAAAGTTTTTTCATGAAAGCAGGATTAGAAGTTACGTTAACATCAGCCACAGAAAAACCTTGCTGAGCACGCCTGCAAAGGACAGGCTTCTGCTTGAAAAACATTATCACCCATGTATCAGATATTTTCAAATTTGTAACATGGGTACCTGTTCCAGATAAAAAACAACTCAAGGGCTAGCATTGGTAATGAAGCGCTTCATGCAAACTGATTACCACATTACCAGACAGTCTGTTGCGCACGGAGGTGTGAAGTAAATGACTTCGCCTGAAAATAATTCCGCAACAACCTATTTATCCTGACGAACAGGGCGGCAAGAATCTCAAAGGGGGTACTGTGTCAATGTACGTGACACAGTAAAAACACTAAAGGACCGAATTCCCTTAGTTATAAACAGTCTTTCCGGATACTTTGATATTCATCAGAACCACCGCGAGCAAAATCAGGCATACACCAACAATTTGTATTAAAACAACCTGTTCGTGAAGCACCATGTAAGCCATTATTATTGATACCGGAATTTCCAGTGCTGAAACAATACTACCCAGCCCTAACCCGATTTTCGGAAAACCTATATTAAATGCCAATGGTGGAATGATCGTCCCAAAAAGACCGAGGATAATGCCCCATTTCCAAAAGACACTAAAATTGAATGGTCCTGAATCAGCCATAAGACAATAGGAAAGGATAACGATGAAACCACCTGTCAGCATAAAGGAGCTTTTCTTATAGGGTGGTAGATAGGTGGCAATACGGTTAGAGGCAAACATAGTGGTTGTAAAGGAGAGTGCGGATAAAAACCCAAACAATACGCCTCTGTAGTCCAGACTAACGCTCGAATCAAAGGTGTTCGTGGTAAGGATGGTTCCGAACAATACCAGAACGACAGCAGTAATTTTTTGGGGCGACGGGAAAGATTTATTTAAAATTGCTTCCAGAACCACGCTGATCCAGGTGGTTTGCATAAGGAGCACGATGGCCAATGACACACTGATGTATTTGACAGCTATATAATAAAAGAGTGTGGTAAGCCCCAAGGAAGTCCCAAGTACCATTAGTTTCGCAACATCTGATTGCTTGGTGACGATCTGAGTACCCGCACTTTTTTTCCTTTGTACAAATGTAGCACACCACATAAATATCAAACCAACGGATATTTGTGCCAGACTTACTTCGGGTGTAGTAAATCCTTCCTGATAAGCCAGTTTCACGAAAGTGGCCAGCATTCCATAACTTGAAGCACCCGCTGCCACCAAAACTATTCCTTTTAATATGTTATCCCTTTGCATATTTAATCTGTATAATATTATATATTTTATAAAATTTCAAAACATATAATCATTAGACTACGCATGTTTTTATAATTTTCATTTCAAAAAATGGATTTAATAAATCAAAAAGATATACCATTTCTATTTTTGAATTATTTTTATTTAGCCCAATATTACCTCCCCACACTTCAACCAGCCAATCTTATAACTATGAGGTAAATAAGATAGTTCACAAGACCCACATTCCAAGGTTTTCCAAGTGGCTTATTTAATTATTGCCATCTCACTTATTCAATTCGCAAGGAATGTAATCCGAAAATTTTTGGTACAAATTTAATAATGCCCTCATACGCTATAACAAATTATCCTGTTGTGTTGCGCATAGAAACCAATTAAAAAAACCTGTACCAAAAATTTATATATATGATTCGACAATTGCACGATTAAGATAAAATATGCAAATTGTTAAAGATTCAACCATTCCATCCCCATGAAATCTATTCTTTTGTCTTTAATAATTTTTTATATTATTACGTTTGAGGGTAATGCCCAACATACCCGTCCTGCAAATCAGCAGATTACCATTGCATATCAAAGTGCATTGACACAAGCTCAACTATCTTCCCAAGGTCAAATTCTGGTAAATGTTCACCCGAATGACCTGCAACAATGGAAGCAGACAGGTTATGTACAGTATAGTCAGTTAGGTGCGAAAGGTGATGGCAAATCGGATGATATACTCCCCATTGCCGCTGCACATGCAATAGCAAATGCAAACAAGCTGGCAGTGAAAGCTGATGCGAATGCCTCCTACTATATAGGCCCCAGTGCCAGAATTGCCTATATTCAGACAGATACAGATTTTGGCAATGCGCAATTCATTATTGATGATACCAACGTGGAACATCGGACTACTCCCATTTTTTCTGTTGTTTCCGACCATACACCCGTTCCTCTGAAAGGTATCAACTCCTTAAAGCGAAATCAGGCGCGGATCAAGGCCCAGCTTCCCGGACCGAGTATCATAACCGTTACTAATAAAAACGTGCGCCATTATATCCGATACGGACTAAATCAGGATAATGGTTCAGCACAAACTGACCTGTTTGTAGTAGATGCCAAAGGAAAAGTAGACCAGAACGCTCCTATTATCTGGGATTTTAACGAAATCACGGAGATTACCGCTTTGCCCATTGACCAGAAACCTCTAACCATAAAAGGTGGCAAATTTACGACCATTGCCAATCAGGAGGAGTCTAAATACAATTACTATGCCCGCAACATTGATATCCGAAGGTCTCATGTGACTATTGACAGTCTGCAACACTTTATTATCGGAGAAGGCGATCACGGCGCTCCATATTCAGGCTTTCTGAGTATCAGCAACTGTGCTTATGTCACAGTGAAAAATACAGTACTTACAGGACATAAAACATATCAGACCATAGGAGCTGCAGGCAAGCCTGTTTCGATGGGAAGCTATGATTTGTCGATCAATCGTGCGCTAAACATTTCGATTATAAATTCCAGTCAGACCAATGATATTCGTGACCGCACCTACTGGGGCATTCTGGGATCGAATTACTGCAAAAATCTATTGTACGATAACTGTACTTTTTCGCGCTTTGATGCGCATAAGGGCGTAGCTAATGCCACCATCCGCAATTCGCGCCTGGGGCACATGGGCATCAACGCCATTGGCAGCGGTAAACTTATTGTGGAAAACACCACCATTTATGGTCGTAGCCTGGTTAACCTCCGCTCCGACTATGGCAGTACCTGGCAGGGTGAATTTATTATCAGAAACTGCACATTGGTTCCACCGGCAGAATCACAGATAACAGCGATATCCCTGATTAGCGGATCATACAATGGAGAGCATGACTTTGGATATCAATGCCATATGCCAAAAAAAATCAAAATAGAAAACCTTCAGATCAAAGATGCCAATCATGGTGATAAATATACTGGTGCCGTTTTATTTGCTAATTTCAATCCTGCGTTCAAAGACCAATCCTTTCAGGAGAAATACCCCTATATTAAAACACAGAAAGTAGTATTAAAGAATATAAATTCTGACAGTAAAAAACCTGTGGTATTAAGCCATAACCACTATATGTTCAAAGACACCAAACTCAAGAAATGACTACATTTATCTGATAAGCAGTAGGTTAAAACAATAATTGATTTTTTTATAATGCGGATACGATAGAAAATAAAGTGATCTTGTCATGCTCAATCAGATTGAAAATAGCAGAAGCAAGTAGACCAGATTATTTTTAAGTACCCGCAGACATTTACTGATGTGAAACTCTACTGTTTTCTCAACAATATTTAATCGAGCCGCAATCTCTCGATTCGTAAATCCACTCCGGCTCAATTCGAAGACCTCCCGGGTTTTCTCTGGTAAACTATTTAAATGATATTGATATTGTCCATATAACTCACTGAAACAAATATGATCATCGACATTATTGTAGGCATGATTAGACAAAACACTAAGTGAAACAACATCCAGTGACATTGCATTCCTCACTATTTCTTTTCTGAAATAGGAAATAATCCTGTTTTTAAGGGCAGAGAATAGGTAGTTGCCCACACTTTTCTCAATGATTATTTGCTCGCGGCCCGTCCAGAGTGCAATAAACAAATCCTGGACAATATCTTCCGCAATCTCACCATTCCCTGTCTTTTGGTGAGCTAACCTGTATAGATTCCTTGAAAAACGAATGTGTAGTGCTGCAAAAGCAGCAGCATCTGCTTTCTCCTTTACAAGCATCCACAATTGCGAATCGTCCAGTTCTACGTAATGCTCCCCCATTTATCTATTGCCAAAATAATCATGCAAGATACCAAAATCATTCTATATGAGTGTGCCCTCAAAATTAAATTAATATTAACTCTTCAGACAAACGAAAGACCAGAACCTGCTTCAACTACTTTGCATAAATATTTTTATAAACGTCGCTAGGGTATTTCTCCCTTTATGCGTCCTATCATAATAACAAAGCAAAGAGAATGTCAGAAAATAATATTGACCCTGAAATTTTAAGTCGTTATCTGGAAGGAAAAAGTAATCCACAAGAAACTAAGCTAGTTGAAAAGTGGTACGCAGGCTTGAAACCTGAAATGGATAATCATGAATTTGTCCAGTCTGAACATTTTGCTACTATAGAAAACAAATTAGGTTTACCCCTGACCAATAACAACAGGATGTTTTCTGGCCAAGGAAATACATCATTTGGTGTAATGGCCAGGTTTGTTATGGCCGCAATGGTCTTATTGATTTGTGGCATAGGGGTTTATTGGCATACTTCAAAACTACCTTTGCCTGCAAACAGCACAGGATTGCACGCTGTTGCATCCATATTAAACTCAGGCAAGCAAATTCAAAAACAGCTATTACCAGACGGAAGTACCGTATGGCTTCAGCCGAGCGCCAGACTCACCTACAATCCTCAGCAATTTGCTTCATCAACACGTGAAGTAACTTTAGAGGGCGATGCTTTTTTTGATGTTGCACGGAATGAAGCCAGTCCTTTTTTCGTATTGACGACCAACCTGAAAGTTGAGGTACTGGGAACGAGCTTTCATGTAAAGGCCTCCAAAGGACAACCCAAAGAGGAAGTAACGGTGATCAGTGGAAAGGTTAAGGTATCTTCAGAAAACGCTATTTCATCATCAAGTGAGGTGGCATTACTGCCTGCGCAAAAAGCCGTACTTGAAGTAGCCACCGGCATTATTACCCCGGAAAAAGCCACTTCTCACAACAGCCCACTAAAAATCTGGCAACCTGCGAGTCTTGAATTCCTTGACGTCACCTTAGGGCAAGCTGTCCGGAGTCTGGAAGAAAAATATGCGGTGTCAATTCAGTTTGAAAATCCAAATATGGAAAAATGCCTGATGACAGCCACGTTTGACGAACTTCAATTATCTGAAGTTCTGGAGATAATATCTGTCATGCTAGACATTACCTATGAAGTGGAAGATAATACCGTCGTACTAAAGGGAAATGGGTGTAAACATTGAATCTGATCAAATGAAAACACCTTCCTCGTCTCTATCTTTTGTCGTAAATATTCCAACCATAAAAATCAAAACCCTATGTAACAATCAATCCTATAAAGCCCAACTCGAGAAAGTCAGAGGTATTTCAGCACTCCTGACATTGATCAGAGTATCCTAATTCATGACCAATTCCGGAAATGAAAAACACTATTAATTTGTCCATTTTGAAATAAACAAATTACAACTTATGCATTTTTTATGTCATTTTACAATGGCTTGTAAAATCATGCAACTAACCATTTTGCAGCTATTGATTGCCGGGTTCGTGATGGCCCCAGCCCATGCACGAGAAACATCTGCACAGGATCTGTTGAAAACCAACGTAACCATTCAGGCTAAAAATGTAAAGCTGGTTAAAGTGTTGTCCATGATTGAACAACAGGTGAACGTACGCTTTGCCTATAGCCGCAGTATGGTACAGATGAAGCAGGAGATTAACATCCAGGCAGAAAAACAACCGCTGGATCGTGTCCTTAACGACATGTTCTACGGAACAGACATTGACTACCAACTAGTTAAAGGTCAGATCATTCTAAAAAAGAAACAATCAGCTACCAACCTAAACTCAGGTACGAATACCGAGGCTGGAATTGACCAGATAGAAAAAAACCTGACAGGTCAAGTAACTGATCAACAAGGGGATCCTCTTCCCGGTGTCAGTATCTTATTGAAAGGAACACAACAAGGAACAGTTACAGATGGCAACGGAAATTTCGAGCTGGATGTCACCGGAGAAAATGATGTTTTGGTCATTAGTTTTGTCGGTTATAAGAGTCAGGAAATCGTAGTTGGCAACAACACATCCCTGGGTATTACGCTGGAAACCGATGAAAAAGCCCTGGAGGAACTGGTAGTGGTAGGATACGGCACCATGAAAAAAAGAGAAGTGCTTGGTTCGGTATCGACCATCAAATCAGATGATCTTCAAAAGCTCAAACCTACATCCATGGATGCGGCATTACAAGGAATGGCATCGGGTGTAATGGTGACATCAACGGGCGTACCCGGAGCACCTGTCCAGGTAAAAATCCGTGGAGTGAATTCGATATCATCAAATTCTGATCCCTTGTGGATTGTAGATGGAATTCCAATTGTCACGGGAACAATTGGTTCGGATTTTAACGGTTCGACGAACCAGAATGTGCTATCCATGATTGATCCTGCTGATATTGAGTCGATGCAAGTACTGAAAGATGCAGCAGCCACCTCCATTTACGGATCGAGGGGTTCAAACGGGGTTATTGTGGTTACAACCAAGAGTGGTAAGGCTGGAAAAAGTACGTTCGACGTTGATATTCGTGCAGGGGTAAGCAACTGGACCAACACAGATGTAGGTATCGCTTCAGGCCGGGAATTTGTAGGAATCATGGATATGGTAAGGACTAACAGCGGCTTATCCGGCACTTATGATCCACTGCAAAGCCTTGGTCAGCTTGATACGTATCACACTTCTATGTCGAGGGAAGAAGCGATGAACACCAACACCCGGTGGGCCGATCAGATCAGCCGGACAGGTAGTTTCTCCGACGTGCGTATATCAGCCAGCAATGGCACAGAAAAAACCAGTTCATATCTCTCGTTGAATTACCGGAAAGATAAAAGCAATCTCAGATTTGGCGATATGCAAACCCTTTCAGGAAATTTCAATATTAAACATAAAGTGTTCAATGCCCTCACTTTGGGCTATAGAATGCTTGCTTCCTATACCGACAATAACAGAATCAGTTCAGGTGACGGTAAGCAAGGTGCCGGTGGATGGGGACAGGTTAACTCCAACGCACTCCCCTGGTATAAGGTTTATGAACCCAACGGAGTCAATGGATACTGGAATCCACAATCGATGGTCAATCCGCTTGCCAGTATGGATAGAAGGCATTCAGAAAACAACCTGAAAGCCCTGAACCTATTGACAGGAATTACAGCTGATCTGGTGTTGCCTGTCAAAGGGCTAACCCTCCATGGAGATTTGGGTATGAATTACATCAACAGCCACGCCTTATCCTGGATAAGTGAAAAGGTACGTATCTTAGGAAGCCGTGCAGAAGAAGAAAAAATGACTTCTTCCACGCTGAATTTTAATTCCTATTTAAACTATGCTACCACATTAAATGATCACAGCATCAATTTTGTTGCAGGTGGTGAAGGCACACGTGCCCGCACAAATGCCACTGCTCTAACCGGTATAGGACTGATTGGCCCTTTTCACGAAATAGGTACCCCTACCACGCTCACCGGTAGCAGCGCCTTGGGTGACGAAATGTATATGATGGGATTCTTCGGACGCGCAAACTACAACTACAAGGAAAAATACTATGCTGGTATCAGTATGCGACGTGACGGGATTTCTAAATTCGTGGATAACAACCGATGGGCAAACTTCCTTTCAGGATCACTTGGCTGGATCATTTCAGAGGAAGACTTCTTTTCAATTGAAGGAATCAATTTTCTGAAGTTAAGAGGAAGTTATGGACAAACAGGTAACACCAATATCCCTACGGGTATCACTGCCGATATCTGGTTAAACCGGAGCGGTGATGGGACCCTGCAATTATCTAACTCTAAAATGCTTACCAATATCGGCAACCGGAACATCAAATGGGAAACCACGAATACCATTGATTTCGGATTCGACTTCGGCCTCTTTCAAAACAAGATCAATGGTTCTTTAGCCTGGTATAACAAAAACATAAGTGATATGTTGCTCAAAGCGGCGGTTCCCCTGTCAGCAGGTATACAGAGTAGCAACTCGATCTGGCAGAATATCGGCGACATGAAAAATTATGGACTGGAGTTCGATATCGACGCTTTGATTCTCACTAAAAAAGATTTCCAATGGAGAATGGGCGGAAATTTTGCAACCAATCAAAACAAGGTACTGGCATTGACACCCGAATTGGATAAATCAGGGGCTGGGATGCTTCCTGGCGATCCTATTCGTGAAATTATCAAAAAAGGACTACCGATTGGCACGTGGTATATGGCCGAATATGCAGGAGTTGATTCTCAAAAGGGCATCCCAATGATATATGAAGTGGAGACGCTGGAAGACGGATCTACCCGCCATACGGGCAACATAATTCCAGCTACTACCACCAACCAAACCGATAACAGAATGATTCTGACCGGTAAGAGTTCTATCCCTAAAATTACGGGTGGTTTTAACACAAAAATCACCTACAAGGATTTCAATTTGGGAATGTACTGGAATTTTGCTGCGGGTCACTATATCTATAACAGACTAAGACAAAGCTTAATGACACCTAATACAGGCATATTGACGCTTTCTAAAGATATACTGACTGATACCTGGCAAAAACCTGGCGATGATACCAGATATCCGATGACCACTTTCGGTAATAGCTATTATTATGATAACCAGGGAAACCCATCTGATGTGCAGGTTCAATATGGCAGTGAAAACAAAACACCTAATTCACTGTATTTAGAAAAAGGAGATTACCTGAGATTAAAGAATCTGCAGTTCGGCTATAATTTACCCGCAAAAATCGCACAAGGGAAACACTTAAAAGGGATTTATGTGTATATGAGCGCTACCAATTTGCTTACATTCACCAAGTTCTCAGGGTATGATCCTGAAGTGAACATTAACGATGGCTCAATCAGCAGTGTTGTATTCGCACTTGAAATGCCTCAGTCAAGAGTATTCTCTGTGGGTGTAAGTGCAAAATTTTAAACGATTATCATCGAGAAACTCATGAAAGTAAAGAATAAAATTATCAGCGCCTGCTGTATATTATTAGCGACATTTTCGGTAAGTTCCTGTAAAAATTACTTCGAACTCGACAGACCGATTCAGTTCCCGTGGCAGAATGCAACCGAACTGGAACTGGCAGTCCGGGAAGCCTACCTGCATTTGTCCAATGACCCCTGGTTTAACCCGATGGGAACCTTGTCAATGGTTGAATTTGGGCAGTCTGATATTGTACGGTTATTACCAGAAGCCATTCAGGGTAATAACTATGCTGCACAATATTACAACCGGACCTATGCCACCGCTCCTTCTGACAAGGAGGTTGCCGGAGCATTCAGATTCCTTTATCATATCATCACCAACAATAATGCGGCTTTACAGATGCTGAATGAGGCGGAAAGCGCTGGTAGGGATCCATTTGAGGGAATGTCCGAAAGTGACAGGGAACAGGTGAAACGTTACAAAGGAGAGTTGCATTTTATGCGTGGGGTAGCCTATTGGTATCTTGCCCGCCTTTATGCACCTCCATTTGATCCGAATGGAAGTAATGATAGTCGCCATTTTGTGTTAAGCACTGAATACTTAAAAACAGCTGAAGAATTGAAAAACCCAAAATTAGGCAGTGTTGCTGAAGTATGGGCACAAATTCAGAGTGATTTAGAAACGGCAAAAGAATTATTACCGGAAAGTTATGTTTCCTCGGAAACCCAGCCCAAAGGAAGAGCCAACAAGTTTGCCGCCTCAGCGATGCTGAACAGGGTTTACTTTATTACAGGCCAGCATACCAAGGCTCAGGCCGAATGTGATTTTATACTGGCCAGTAATATGTATGACCTTACCGAAGAACCCATTCGGGCATTTAATCGCACCGGTGCAGAAAATGCAAGGGAGGTAATCTGGGAAACTGCCTATGTTGGTCCTAGCACCCGGTTTGACAGAACTCCGGGTATTTATGGAAAAAACCTGTATAACAACAACAACAGAGGTGGGGATTATTCAACCTTTACAATATCTTACTCCACGTTGAAAGAAATCGGATGGATGACAGACGGATTGAGCGGCAATTACACCGAAATTCCTGACGCGAAAAAAGACAAGCGATACACCCAGCTTTACAAGCGTTATGAGGAATTTGGTGCTCCAGGGGGCGACCCCAATGCTACTTGTAAAGTAGCCCGACCTGAAGTATGGATCGATAAATATTTTAGGTCTTCCAATGGCCGCTACTCCAATCGTCCGATGATTCGGTTGGCAGAAATATACCTCACCCGTTCCATCCTACGCTTTAATGCCGGTGATATTCAAGGTGCAGCACAAGATCTTAATATGATACGGCAGCGTGCAGGACTGGAGGACATTTCAGCCAGTGAAATCACAGCCAATGCTATTCATAATGAGCGCACCAAAGAGTTGGCGAGTGAACATGGCGACCGTAACTATTATCTCATCGGATTGCGTCTGCCATTAGGAATAGGTGACAGAGACTCAGCACGCTTCTCCCCTGTCAATCCACCATATTCCAATTACTTCTGGCCAGTACCCATTCTGGAAGTACAACAAAACGGTTCTTACCAATAAACAAGATTGCCACTCCCCGCAGATCAGTCACTACTGAAAATGGCAAATTCCTTTATATCAGAAAGCGCAACACCATCCAAAGTTGCGCTTCTGATATATTGATAACTCAGGAAGAAATTAATCCATTGTCATTCTGCGAGTTAAATTATTTCTGCTCATGAAAAAAATCCTTATAATATGCTGCCTTTGCTTGTTCTCAATCCTGAACACCAAAGGGGCAGACAAGCCCGTATTGAAATTCAATGCCAATTCCAGGTTCAAAATTGTGCAGTTCACTGATATTCATATACAATATGATTCCTACCGGTCTGACAGTGCTTTAGTGATGATGAGCAAAGTAATTCAGAGAGAAAAGCCCGACCTGGTGGTTCTTACCGGTGATGTTGTTGGCTCAGATAACCGAAAAAAAGCCTGGCATAAAGTAGCGCAGGTAATGATCGATGCCAAAGTTCCCTGGGCCGCTATGCTGGGTAATCATGATGCAGAATATGAACTTGACAAAGAGCAAACCATGGATGCAATTGTCAGTTTACCTTATAACCTGACCGCCAGAGGGCCAAAAGAAATTGCTGGAGAAGGAAATTACGTTATTCCCATCCAGTCATCAAAGTCGAAAAAGACCGAAGCTGTTCTATATATCCTGGATTCCGAGGAAAGAGAACCCAATGTGAAAGAGTGGATGGCACCATCGCAGGTACAATGGTACAAAGACCAAAGTACAGCATTCACTAAGCAAAACAACGGAGCGCCCCTTCCCGCATTGGCTTTCTTCCATATCCCTTTCCCTGAATTTGCAGATGTAATAGGAAAAAGCACTACCTATGGTATCAGCAATGAAAAATTACACAAAAGACCTAAAATCCATTCCAATCTATTTGAAGCTTTCGTGGAAAAGAAAGATGTAATGGGTGCGTTTGTGGGGCACGAGCATAACAATAATTACATTGGCGTTTTAAATGACATCTGTTTAGGATTCGGGCAAGCCGGTGGACGCCAGATATATGGGGATTTGGGTTCAGGTGCGAGGGTCATCGAGTTATATGAAGGGCAAAGAAAATTCGACTCGTGGATATTAAAACTATACGACAACAGCCGCGAACTGGATATTTGGAAACCCAACCCCAATGTTGCCAGAACGTTTTTTGTTACCTACCCTGATTCTTTCCTGGAAAAGAAAGAAAGTCCTGACAAAATAAGCATGATCACGCAGGTCGCAAAGGTCAGGCTCCAACTAGGCGGATCCGGGTCGGCCATAATTGATTGGGGTGACGGCTCTAAAAAAGAGGTAGTGTCCCTGCATAAAGAATCGCTCGCACAAGTTGACCATACCTATGCTGGCGGATCTACGCATACCATCACCATTAACGGAGAGAATATCACAGCGCTAAATTGCAAAGACGCTGGACTGAAGTATCTGGATGTCCGCAAAAATCCGGAATTAACTTTCCTCGATTGCAGTGATAATCAACTGATGCAATTGAATCTGAAACAAAATACTGCGCTGAAAACAGTTTGGTGCAACGGCAATCAACTGACAAATATTGATGTGAGCCAAAACGTATTGCTGACTGAACTGTACTGCTATCGCAACCGGCTGGTGAACCTGGATGTAAGCAAAAACACTGCCCTTACCTGGCTGAATTGTTATCAAAATGAATTAAAAAGCCTGGATCTTACTGAGAATACAGCCTTGAGAAGACTGGATTGCTATGAAAACAAGCTCCAGTCACTTGATCTGAGCAACAATCCTTCGGCTTATTGGGTGGTTTGTTCAGACAATCAATTGTCGACTGAGTCCATGAATGCCCTGTTTAATACCTTACAAAAGGGCAAAAGTCCGGGAAAAATATTTATTGGTGGCAATCCTGGTGAAAAGGATTGTGATAGAACAATGGCCAAAAACAATAACTGGAGCGTCAGTATCCGGTATTAAAATTTAATTAAAGATGAATATAAAATTCTCTCATTTGCCTGTTCTGGCACTCTCGTTCTGTTTTACCTGGGCCGCCCATGCACAGGTGCAACCCGGTGACGAATTTCCTGACTGGTCAGATGGCTATATGGACATACATCACATCAGTACAGGACGAGGTGAATGTGTATTTGCTATTCTGCCCGACGGCACCACTATGATGATTGACGCTGGTGAAACAGGTACAGATTCCCGAAACTTCAAACCCAATGCCAGCAAAAGCAGCGGGGAATGGATTGCGACCTATATGCATAGGATGATGCAGCCATTAGCAGACAAAAAACTGGACTACATACTTCTATCCCATTTCCACGATGATCATATGGGTAATGTGAAACTCACCAACCGGAAATCCGCTGAAGGCGATTATCTCCTGACAGGCATCACAGATGTGGGTACGCTTATCCCTTTTGATAAAATTATTGATCGCAACTGGCCTGATTATAATTACCCTCGCCCATTGACCGAAGACCCCGACATACAGAACTACCTCCGTTTCCTGAAATGGCATGTGGCCAAAGGGGTAAAAGCAGAACAGTTCCGGGTGGGAACCAGGGATCAGTTTACGCTTGTCAGAAATGCAAAAAACTACCCCAACTTTCAAATCCGTAATATCGCAGCCAATGGGCAAGTATGGACAGGAACGCACAACAATACCCGCCAACATTTCCCTCCACTGGATAAGCTTGCCGAAGAGGATTACCCTGAAGAAAATGCGTGCAGTGCTGCTATCAAAATATCCTATGGCAAGTTTGACTATTTCAATGGCGGTGATCTGGTGCGCACAGCCAAAACCGGAACCTGGAAGGATATTGAATATCCGGTGGGTATCGCAACCGGACCCGTCGATGTTTGCGAAGTAAATCACCATGGTAAAGATGCCATGAGTGCGGATTTCGTAAGAGCTGTTGCCCCCCGGGTTTTTGTGATCCAGGGCTTTGCACTCAGTCATCCTGACGCGATTGCCATGAAGGCCATGCTAGCGAAGAATATCTATCCCGGTGAGCGTGACGTTTTCACTTCGCATCTGTTTGATGTCAATAAAAAAGTACTGGGTCAATCGCTGGTACGCCAGTTTAAAAGTACACAAGGTCATACGGTTGTCAGGGTATATCCTGGCGGTGACCATTATGAAGTTTATGTATTGGACGACACTTCTGAAAAATATACGATCAAATCTATACACGGGAAATATGAAAGCAGATAAGATGTTCAAAACAATGCTAAGAAAATCAATGCTGGTAATTTCCCTGGTCTGTTTGCAAAATCTATCCAATGCGCAGGTGAAAGTGGGCGATGCCTACCCCGCCTGGACGAAAGGGTATATGGAAATCCACCATATCAATACCGGAAAAGGAGAAGGTGTTTTTGCGATTCTGCCTGATGGAACCACCATGCTGATCGATGCAGGTGATGATATGGGAGGCCCTTCGGCTGCGCCTCCGCTACCTAATGGCAGTAAAACACCTGGTGAATGGATTTCGCGTTATATCCTTCGCATGATGAAGCCTTTGCCCGAAAAGAAAATAGATTATTTGTTTTCCACTCACCTGCATGATGACCACATGGGCGCAGTGCAACCCGGAAGGTTACCCTCGAAAAAAGGTGATTACATATTATCAGGAATTACGGAAGTAGGTGATCGGATTCCATTCGGCAAAATTGTAGATCGTGGCTGGCCTGATTACAACTATCCGGTACCTTTGAAAGACAAAAAAAATATCAGGAATTATATTCAGTTTGTGAATACGCAAATCACCCAGGGAACCCGGGCGGAACAATTTGTGGCGGGTTCAAATCAACAATTTACTCTTTTGAAGGATCCGGATCAGTTTCCTGAATTTGAAATCCGCAATATAGCCGTTAACGGCCAGGTATGGACCGGCACGGAAGATAAAGCACGTAACCATTTCCCGTCATTGGAAAGCCTCCCGTCAGAAAACTATCCTAGTGAAAACCAATGTAGCGCAGCCATCAGAATCTCTTACGGAAATTTCGATTATTATAATGGTGGAGATCTGGTTCACTCGAGCACGCCGGTAGGTGGCTGGCAAAACATCGAAACACCTGTCGGCAGGGTAACAGGTCCGGTGGAAGTGTGTGAGGCTAATCACCATGGGTATTATGACGCCATGGGAGAAGAATTTCTGATGGCTGTAAGGCCTCGTGTGATCATTATTCAGGCACTTGGGGCTACCCACCCTAATTATAGTAGTTTCATGCGGATGCTGGAAAGCAGCAAGGTGTATCCGGGTGAAAGAGACATATTTACTACCAACCTATTGCCAGAAACAAAAGCTGTTTTTAACGAAAAACGGGCGCGGCTGATGAAAAGCCAGCAAGGTCATGTGGTAGTAAGAGTTCAGCCTGGAGGCGACAAATATGATATTTATATTCTGGATGACGCCACTGAAAATTTCACTATAAAGGCCATACATGGTCCTTATGAAAGTAAATAAGCGCGTGTAGATGATATAGAAAAACAATTGATTATAATGGCCTGGATCTGCCATTTCTTCTCCACGAATCAAATTCCTCCGCTTGCAGTACCAATGGGCTTGCCAGCGGAGGAGCCCAACTCTCCTGCCCTTCTGCCTTTGGATTAAATCTGCATAATCAGATTACTCATTCTGACCGTTAATACCCTTTACAAATTTCACGCTCAAAACCATTCGGTAATTGAAATGGTTATTTCCATAAGCTGTGAAATAAATTCCCGGCATTATCGGATCTGAATTTAGACAGTCATCATAATATATCCACCAAAAACCATTGATATGAAAGTTTTGAAATCAATCTATACTTTGGCCGCTGCCAGTTTTGTCCTTATCCTCTTGATGGCAGGCACTATTCCTAAAGGTGCGGTGGCCGTAAAGCCATTTGATATCAATAAATACCTGGGGCATTGGTATGAAGTTGCCCGACTCGATATTAAACAGGAGCGCGGATTAGACAATACCACTGCGCAGTATTCCTTGAAAGAAAACGGAATGGTCAAAGTCGTTAATAAGGGCTTTAATGCTGAAAAGGGAGAATGGAAAGAAGCGGAAGCAAAAGCAAAATTTGCAGGCGATCCGACAGTAGGGATGCTGAAAGTATCATTTTTTGGGCCGTTTTACTCAGGCTACAATGTGATTGCCATTGATGAGCAGTACCGCTATGCGCTGGTGGCCGGAGAGAGTCTAAAGTACCTCTGGATATTATCCCGCGAAACCACTATTCCTGATGATGTCAAAGCAGATTATCTAAAAAAAGCGCAGGATATTGGTTATAAAACTGATGAGCTCATCTGGGTGAAACATGATAAAAGCAAGTAATTAGGCTGTCTGAGATAGTCCGTTTATCGATTTACTATTACACCCTGCTGAATGAATCAGCAGGGTGTAATAGTAAATAAGAAGTTCTACAGTTGCTGCAAGTAAAACTAACACCTGCAGCAACTTTCGGATCATGAAATTAACCGTTAATACGTCATAAATAAACATTGCCTGATCAATCAATTCTCACCAACTTCGTAGCAAGCTTGGCTTTATTTATTACAATTGTACCCTGTGAGGCGGTGAATTCACTGCACTGGTCTAAAATTAATGTATCCTTCGTTAATGAAACAATGTTATACTTTAAGCCATTGAAAAATAAAGAGTCCCCTTTTCTCTCATAGGAATATGTTATACTGGCCGGCTGATTCCAAAAGCATCTTTTTTCACCATAATTGATTTTTACACTTTCCGGTTTAGTAAAGTCATATACATCATCGCTATCACACCTTGACGGGATTGGGTCGTAATACAAATCTGATTCTTTAGTATCATACAAGCAGGGAGTCTGGTAATTCATGTCTGATATCGCCACCACCGCCACCACATACACTTGCCATTTTTTATTAAGTGTAATATCTAAAATCTCTTCTTTTTTACATCCACTAAGGAACAGTACAAAGGCTAACAGAATCCATTTTTCTAATTTCATAGTCTAATATAAGCGTGTGTTAAATGCCTGATCAAGGTTGTTAAGGCCTCTGTAACCGGACTGTGTCAACTAATAATTTTTATATATTCAGCAGATTATTTCATCTATGTTGCAAATTTCGCTCAAAAGTTGTAATCAGCCAATAGCGGCCCCACAATTTTGCTAATAAACCTTGCCTGCTCAAATGCACGCTTGCTTTCGGGGGAATATCTCTCAACCTCATAATCCCCCGATTACACGCCTATTTATGTATGGAATCACTAATGATTCCTATTCTTGGAGAAACCAGTTTCGGGACAGCGTTAATACAAAACGTTTGGGATTTCATCACTATTACAATCTCCCAATAACTCACAGTTACTGCTTTATCATTGTCATCGAATGATGTAGTCCATTCGCGTTTGTTATTGTTACGATATAGACCCCGGCCAATAAATTGTTAACATTAATCCCATTGACTGAAATGTGTTTGATTTCTGACGGAATGGATTCATATACCGTTCCTCCGGCTAAATTAATAATACGCACCTGCAATACTTTAGTCCAGTCTGCTGTTTTGATCTCAACTTTGTCGGCCACCGGATTAGGGAAGAGGGTTGTCCCGATCAGACTTTCAAAACGAATGCTACGTATGTTACTATACGTAAAAGATGCGTCCTGGCGGTCCGCCGCGTGGTCTACCATTTTTAGACGGTAGAGATTCTCACCTTCAAACGGATACGCATCAGCAAATGAATATTGAAACGCAGCACTGCTTTCACCGTTAGCAGTCACCTGTCCGATAGCCAGCCACTCTTTACCATCCTGACTGCGTTGAATTTCAAAATAACTGCTGTTGGTTTCAAAAGAAGTGCTCCATTGCAGCAGTGCTGTTCCGTTTTCCTTTTGGGCAGTAAAACCAATTAACGTCACAGGAAGAACGGTTCCAGCTTGCGCAGCTGAAACGATGCGGATGTCCGCAGCACTCAAGGTATTGAAAACATAATGACTGCTCAAATCCACTATGCTGCCCGATGTAGTCAAGTAGCCGCTTCCAGGTGCGCCTGAATTTGCAATCTGCAGGCTGGCTTCCGCATTTCCATTTAACTCGGTCGGCAAATAGTAAATGCCGATGGTTCCAGTGAAATTGAACGCCTCATTAAATGTATACACACGCTGAATGCCATTGGTGGGCGAGCCATCGATGGCAGTGTGCGACAATTGCAAGGTTTTGTTTTGTAACACGAGGTCGTTATCGGGCGTAATGGTCAGTCCATCGAGTGCGACGGCGGTGCCGTCATTGATAACAAAATCGTCGGTACCCGAACTAAACTGCGCTTTGCTGGTTACAGCAATCAACACACACAGCATAGTCGACCAGATATGTCTTCCCAGATCATTGTTCATATTGGTTCGGGATTTAGCTATTGTTTGGGTGGCTCCACTTTTTCAATCGGGCCAGCTATCTCGGCAGGCTTGTCACTCGCCAATGGCACAGCCGATTTAGTCTGTACAGATAAGTCGGTATGAGGTTTTGTTTCGCCTACTTTCTTTTCGGATACCGCATCTGGCAATGAGTTATTGCTGATTTGCTTACCAGCACTTCCCATCTGTACGGATTCTGCTGCTGTTTCTTTTTTTACAGATTCTCCTTTGCTGTAAACAAAGCCCGGGACTGTGCCATTTTTTAACTGGCTCGAAATACTTTCATTGGTTCTAAAAGCGGTTTGGGCTTTCGCTATTGTACCTGTTAAAATTAGGGCAAAAATGATCAGATAAGGTTTCATAATATTCGGTTGAATAAGGTTTTATTTAACGTTTACAAATACATTGATTTTGCCAATCTGGTCATCATCAAAATTTTGCAAAGCTTTACCTATAATTTGTCCGGCTTGTACCCTGGCAGGATCGGCTTTCATAGCGACACCGGGTATGGTTGAAGTAACGAGTAAATCTCCCCGCAGAATGGCACCACCCTCTTTACATACCTTGGTCGGGATTACGCCCACCACACCCATGGGCACTTTTCCTGTCAGGTCGCTGTCGATATTTTCTTCGGTAAGTAAAATTCCAGGTTTGGTTGCATACACACCCAATACCAGGGACGAATAGGCCTCATTGCTTTTTTCCACGGCTCTGTCCTTCGTCGTTGCAATGCTTAAAACATCTCCTGGCTCATATTCAGACACTTCCTCGATAACATCGAAAGCTTCTGCGAGATCGGCCCCGCTGTTCTGCGTACCGCCATTAAAAAAACCCTTTCCATCCGCATTGATACGCGCTACATTTACAGTGCTAGACGTTCCACTTTTAAACAACGCAATATTGCCGTTGCTGCGTGTTTCAGCAGTAAGCACCGGGTTTGTATTGGCAGTATTCAAATTTGCAAAATAAGCTGCTTGGCCTCGGCTTAAAGTGGATGTCCAGGCCAAAATCGCATTGCCGGTTCCGTCTGCGGTAGCTTCTACTCCATTTCCGTCGATCCTTGCATTTGCCGTTATACCATTCCCATTACCGTCTGCTATCGCTACCAAGGCAGGGCCAGTGCCAGCAGGGTTCGATGCATGGAACAGCCCTGCATAGCCACCGGTACCAGAGGAAACCCCAAACATCGCCGCTGCACCGAAATCGCCATAAATAGTTTTTACCTCTCCTCGCACGGCCGCGGCCACGCTGTTGGTATTATTCACCAGGAAAGAAGCAGCATTCCCAAGTTTATTATCAGGAATATTTCCGTTACCGTTCGTTTCTACCTCCAGTGCATTGGCTAAAGTATTGTTCTGGTTTAAATTAACAAAACGGCCGGCCCGACCGGTGCTGCTATTGATCCCTACCTGCCCGAAAACACCGATGCCATTGCCGCTGGTGTTGGTGGCAATAAACCCTCTTACCCCATATCCTCCCCCATCATTACGGCCAACTACCGCGCCCGCAATGTCGCTGGTAGTAAGGCCCACAACGGCTTCTCCTGCACCACTGTTATTGCCCACTATACCCGCTGAACTCTGGCTACTGGTGATGCCATGTATAGCAAAACCGCTACCTGTGGAACTCAGCACACCTTTGCCGTTACCAGTGGTACTTACATTGACAACCGTGCCATTTCCTACTGTGTTGACATTTAATGCATTGCTGTTATTAGTACTGCTGTGAATGGCAAAATTTGCCGGTGTACCATTATTACTGGTCGCAAACAGCCCGGTACCTGTGTTGCTGTTGGCATATACGCCATAGCCGTTTGCCGATGAATTTCCATATACGCCCAGGCCGTTGGGAGTGCTGCCATACACGCCCCAACCCGAACCCTCGTGCGAGCCCCAGACGCCAATACCAAGCCCCCCGGTACCGTTATTTATGCCACGTACCCCCGCAGAGAATCCTCCAGGAGCAACAGATGAAACACTGCCCTTTATAGCACTGATACTTGAGGAGCTGCTGTTGTTTATGCCTTCCAGCGAAGTGCCATCACCCTGATTGGTAATCGAAAATAAAGTGCTTCCATTATTCTCATTTGCTGTGTAGGGCAATGATAAAGCCGCATTGTTGATCTGTGTCCATCCCGTACCGTTTTTGTAGTACCAGAAACCTTTCGTGTCTGTGTCATATACGAGCAGACCATCGGCAGGGCTTGCAATAGCTATGCGCTGGGCAGAAGTCATACGGGATACGAGTACGCCTTTTGTTGCCGAGGTCACGTCCAGCTGGGCGCTCGCGTCGGGGGTCAAAGTACCGACACCGATCTGCGCATTTACCGTAGGGATCAAGGAGCCCGACAGCATGAGTCCGAAAGCTGTCTTCAGAAGTAAGTTTTTCTTCAAGTTAAGTTATTTTAATGGAGTACAAGGAAGTGTTTCACTGGCCTGCCGGTCATGAAACTATCGAATTTAGTATAGTTATGAATCAAATTAATTATACAAATAAAGTCCAATATGAGCTATTTTATACTTTCTTCTGATCAAATTAATTAACAGTTACATACATAATCATTTTTAACTCCTACTAATCAGGAAGTTGTCTCTTGATGATTTAAAAAAACGTATTTATTTTATTGAATTAGGTTTTAGACCTTATTGATGCTGGTTGATTTTTCGGTCTTGAAAAGGGCGTTTCAATTACAGGTCGGGAAATGGGAGCTGGCCGGTACATTGGAAGAGTATCAGAAGCAGGGGCCTGGGGAATACTTATGTTCTGGAAAGTCTGGAGTATAGTTATTAGTGCTTGAAAGGAATGCGATTATCCAGTCGATTATAGGGGAATTTGAGAGATAAATCATCACAATTTAGAAATATAATAATTTATATTCTTTATTAGATTATTATTAGTCAAAAATATGGAATTAATTAATGTTATGTTTTTGCTAAATATTACAACTATTTAAACCAAGAACGACTCTCTATCAATAATTTTACTAATTTGAAAAATTTAAAAACTCATGAAAAATCTCACTTTATTTTTAGCAACTGCTATTATTTCGATTTTAGGAAGTTGTACTAAAACTGTTGAACCAGGGGAATGTAAGTTTAAAACAACTTCAGGAAATGCAGAAAGTGTGGTAGGTAAATGGAAAGTAGTGTCCATCGCTTCAGGAGGGATGAGTTTGGAAGGTCGCAAAACGATTGATTTAACTTGTAGCAACGTATTTTATGAATTCTTAAAATCAGGAATTGTCAAAATTTCCAGTGATGATGAACGATATCAATCACAGCTAGGAGAATCTAAATATTCAATGGAAGAAAAAAATAAGGAAATTTCGGGAATAAAAATTAATACGTCATTCTGGCCTTGTAAAGTTACAAAAAGTCAATTGACTTTAGATTGGAGTCATGGGGATGGTCCTAAGATTGAAATGTATAGAATAAAATAAGTGTTTTTTTACGAAGTTGTTTAGGATTTTCATCGTGCGTGCTTTTTATGATTTGACACCACAAAATTCACATTACTTTGGAAATCCTTTATAAAACCCTAAACAACTTCATTATATTCATATACGCATGTACAGTAATATTCTAAAAAATTTAATCTTACGTCATCTTCAGCAAATTTATCACTCATTGTACTAAGATCACCATCAAATTGTATTACTCTTGACCCTATTTTGTTTAATATATCCATTTCCTAATTTATTATATCAGCCTGAAATCTAAAACTTTAGCCCGTTGCGGTTAAGTTGCAGATTAAAATTGCACTTCCAATAGCTGTTTGCCCAGATTATGCAGGGCATCTTCAATTTTCTTTACCTGGGCTGGTCGTGGTTGTTTTAAGCCAGAGGCATAATGTTGAACCTGTTTGCGGTTGATACCTGTCAGGCGCTCAATTCCGGCATAGGGTATAACTTTGTTAAGCTCATTCAAATATGCTGAAACGGTTAATTGAAATTCCAGTTCAAAATTAGCTTTAAAGGAATCCGGGATTGGGTCACCGTCTGCCAAACTTCCTTCAACGTGCAATTCAACAGCTTCTTTAATGTTATTTTTCACTTCTTCCAGTGAATCGCCTACCGAAATACAACCAGGTAAATCAGGTAGGTATGCGCTATAGTTTTTTTCTGCAAAACCGATAATGACAAGATTGGTTTCCATATTCAATAAATTTAAACGTTATCTATTATGTTTAAGAGGGATTATTTTAACCCCGCCTGTTTTAGAATTGAAGCTACTACACCGTGATCCAGTACTTTATTTTTCCCGTGGTCAGGAACAGTTACTTTTCCGGGCTTAGTAGGGTGCCTGTATTGTTTGTGACTCCCTTTTTGTGTTTGAAGTATCCAGCCATCTTCTTCTATCATCTGGATAATCTCACGTACTTTTTTAATCATTAACAACTCATTTGATACATAATAAAGGTAGTCAAATAGATACTTTTATAAAAGGGTTCTGAGATTTATTTTCTATAAAATGCAGGAGTAACGTGCGGGTGTTGGGTAAGTAGGGGCTTGTCGGTAGGGTTCTTCTCCATGCCATATGTGTGTGTTTTTGTCCCGGAAATTGTCCCGAAAAGCAAAAAAGCCCCTATTGGGGCTTCTAATGCTATTTTGCAGAGAGAGAGGGATTCGAACCCCCGGTGCCTCACAGCACAACGGTTTTCAAGACCGCCGCAATCGACCACTCTGCCATCTCTCTAAAGAACGTCGTTTGTTCGTGTATCAAACGTGGTGCAAAAGTAATAGCATTTTCCGACTTGTCAAGCACTTCAACAAAAAAAAATTTGTCAAAAAACTTACTGCTTTTATTTCCAGGCACTTTCGATAAAAACTTTTTTTCTTAAAATGGTTTTCAGGTAAGATCCGGATTAAATTTCTTCAGTTATTGGTGGCATTAGTCAGGCTTTTCCTGAAATATTGCTTATTTGCGCTAACACTGTTTCACTTTATCTCATTATTTACACTTTAAAATGACAATCTGGCAGGTATTTTCACGTTTACAACCCTTCGTTAAACCATACAGGAAGATGATTTTCCTGGCCTTGTTACTCACCCTTTGCGGTGCGCTTACTGCGCAAGTCAACCCTATAGTCCTGCAATATACCGTCAATTCAGTACAAGGAATGATAGACAACGGACTCAATATGGACAGCGGGGCGACACTGCTGCTTGAGATTTCCATTGTACTGTTTCTTAAAGAAATAATCAACTCCTTCATTATTTTTGGTCAGCGTTTCTATGGGGAAAAAATCAGGATCAATATTTCCGGTGATCTGGCCGAAAAAGTTGTAAACCGCATCCTGACCTACAATCTGAGCTTTTATAGCAGCGATAATAACCAAAAAGGAAAATTACAGGTAAGGATTGACCGCGGAATTGAATATCTGACCAAACTCATTCAAAATTTCTTTATCGATATCCTTCCCCTGTTTGCCAACTCTCTGGTGGCCTTGGGAATTATGTTCTCGGCCAATTTTTACGTTGGCCTCGTGGCATTGCTGATCCTTCCTGTCTATTTTTGGGTGAGCTACCATCAGGCCGGACGACTCCATGGTGTGAGAAGAACGCTCAAAAACCAACGCGAAAATAAAAGTTCGGGCTTAATTAATCTGATTGAGTCCATTCAGGTAATCAAGTCGTTTGTAAGAGAAAAATACGAGGGAGGAAAACAGCAGGATTTACAGCTTCAACTGATGGCGTCCCAGCTTAAAACCCGTAAAACCAACTTTGTATATGATGGATTAAAAAGCTTTGTAGAGCAGATCGGCGTGGTACTGATTATCATCCTGACAGCCTATCTGGTACTCGATGGACAAATGACAATAGGCGCCATAATGTTTCATATTCTTCTTTTTAATAATGTTTCAGCGCCTATCAGACAATTGCACCGGATTTACGACGAAATGAACGATGCCCTTACCTACTCTGAAAGCTTCTTTGATATTCTGGACCAGGAAGAAGCCGTTGAAAAAAGTGGAGCAATGGCTCCAGAACCGGTAAAAGGCAATTACCAGCTGACTAACGTAGAATTTACCTACCCCAACGGCACCAAAGCCCTTAATAATATCAATATGGAAATCAAAGCCGGACAGACCACTGCATTGGTCGGTTTGTCTGGTGCAGGCAAAAGTACCCTGATCAATCTGCTGGTTAATTTTTATAAGCCCGACTCCGGGAAAATAGTACTTGATGGAATACCACTTGCCGATTACGATCTGGATGAACTCAGAAATGCCACTGGAATGGTATTGCAAAAAAACCACATTTTTAAGGGTTCTATCGAAGAAAATATCAAATATGGAAAAATGGATGCCTCTCGGGAGGATGTAATGGCAGCGGCCAAACAGGCCTATCTGCACGACCAGATTATGGAATTACCCAACCAATATCAGTCGGATGCCCAGATGTTATCCGGTGGACAGCAGCAAAGAATTGCCATTGCTAGATTATTCCTGAAAAACCCTCCCATTATTTTCCTGGATGAGCCAACTGCCAGTTTGGATGCAATCGCTACCGAACAGATTAAAAACAGTCTGGATGCTATAAAACAGGGCCGCACGGTGATCATTATTTCCCACAGTCTTTCCCAGATTATCGACTCCGACTGTATTTATGTAATGAAAAAAGGCCAGATCGCTGAACATGGGTCCCATGAAGAGCTCTACAAGATGAATGGCGTGTATAGAGAGATTTTCGACGCTTCTGCCCGGAGCCTCAATCTGGACAAGATCGCCAGAACGCTTGAATAAACATAAGGGGGAGCAATACTAAAAATATTGCTCCCCCTTATGTTTAAACAGGCCCTCGATTAATGGAAAAAATCTTTCATCTTATCAAAGAAGCTTTTTTCGTTTTTACCAGGTTTTGGATGAAAGTTAGGTGATACCTTCAGTTTTTCGAGCATCTCCTTTTCATCAGAAGACAGAACTGATGGAGTCCATACACCTACATGTACTAATTGGTCTCCTCTTCCATAACCATTCAGATCTTTAATTCCTTTTCCTTTCAGACGCAGGATTTTACCAGCCTGAGTACCGGCTTCAATGTTGATTTTGGCCTTTCCATCAATTGTTGGAATTTCAACAGAAGTACCCAGTGCTACATCCGGGAAGCTCAAATGAAGGTCATAAACCACATTGTTCCCATCACGTTTCAAACTCGGATCTTCCTCCTCCTCAATGACAATCAGCAAATCACCGGGAATCCCGCCTCTTTGCGGGGCATTGCCTTTTCCTGACATCGACAGCTGCATGCCTTCACCAACGCCTCCAGGGATATTCAATGCAATCATATCATCCTGCATCATACGACCTTCGCCGGCACATGCATTACAACGTTCACTTACTATTTTACCGTCACCATTACAACTAGTACAAGTACTGGTTGACACCATTTGTCCCAACATGGTATTGACGACTCTCCTCACCTGTCCTGATCCATTACAGGCAGTACAGTTGGTTAGTGAAGTGCCATTTTTAGCACCATTACCACCACAGGTAGTACAGGAAACATGTCTTTTTACTTTTATTTTCTTCTCGGCTCCATTGGCAATTTCCTGAAGATTCAGCTTAAGTTTAATCCTCAGATCCGACCCCTTCTTCATACGACGGCCACCACCGCCTCTGGCACCTCCAAATACATCACCAAAAGGACTGTTATCTCCAAATATATCTCCAAACTGAGAGAAGATATCATCCATACTGAAACCACCACCACCGTACGCACCGCCTCCGGCAGCTCCGCCAACACCTGCATGACCAAACTGGTCATAACGTTGACGCTTCTGCTCATCACTCAGTACGCTGTATGCTTCTGCAGCCTCTTTGAATTTGTCTTCTGCAGTGGGGTCGTCCTGATTTTTATCCGGGTGAAATTTAATCGCCAGCTTACGATAAGCTTTTTTTATCTCATCTGCACTGGCCGATCTGTCAACACCCAGCACTTCATAAAAATCTCTTTTCTTTGACATGATTGTCTGATGCGTTATTGCTTACAAATTATTGACCGACAACCACTTTGGCATAACGGACTACTTTATCATTCAGGAAGTATCCTTTTTCTATCTCATCTACTACCTTACCCTTCATATCGTCAGACTGAGCAGGGAATTGGGCAATAGATTCATGAAGATCAGCGTCAAAATCCTTACCTGTTGCATTCATAGGCTTGACACCTTTTGACTCCAGTGTTTTAACAAACTTCAGATATATCAGGTTGACACCTTCTTTTAAAGCTTCCAGATCATTGGATGCCTCAAGAGATTGCGATGCACGCTCAAAATCGTCAATGACAGGTAGTATACTTCTTACCAGGTCAGCATTGGCAGTACTGGTCAGTTCTAATTTTTCTTTGGATGTGCGACGTCTGAAATTCTCAAAATCAGCATATAGTCTCAGGTATTTATCTTTTAATTCAGCCAATTCACCAGTCAGCTTTATTTCAATATCGTCTTCAACCACTTCTTCCTCAGTCAATTCCTGATCATCCTTTACAACATCCTCTTCCAAAGAAGTTGCTGCCTGATTGTCAGTATTTTCATTCAAAATTTCTTCCTGATCTTTGCTATCAGTTTGTTCTTGCGTATTTCCAGCCATTATTCTACTATATTTAAACTTTCAGTTCATGACATTATAGTTATCAAAATATCTTTGCCAAAGCTTCAAAACTGCCAACATGGCACAATTCCTGAAAGTCTGTATTAACAATTCGTCATACTTGCACGGCACTGATTATTTAATATTATATTTGCTCATATGCTTATTCAGGAACTCATATACCAGCAACGTAGCCAGAAAGTAAAGGAGCTTGCCCTCAGGAACGGCTTCGAACTATGCGGTATTTCCAAGGCAGGACATTTAGAAAAAGAAGCTCCCAGACTAGAGACCTGGTTAAATAACAACTATAACGGCAAGATGGAATGGATGAATAACCATTTCGACAAACGGCTGGATCCCACTTTGCTGGTCGATGGGGCAAAATCTGTCATTTCTGTATTGCTAAATTATTATCCCGAACAAAAACTATCAGAGGAGGCGGATGCATTCAAAGTTTCTAAATATGCTTATGGAAAAGATTACCATTATGTTTTAAAAGATAAACTTAAAAGTCTTGTTGATGATATTAATCATGAGATTGGTGAAATAAACGGACGTATATTTGTGGATTCAGCACCTGTTATGGATAAGGTGTGGGCCCAAAAAAGTGGCTTGGGCTGGATCGGCAAAAACGCCAATCTGATCAATAAAAATAACGGAAGCTTTTTTTTTATCGGAGAAATTATCTGCGATCTGGAACTGGCCGAAGATCAACAGGCAACAGATCATTGTGGCACTTGCACCCGCTGCATTGATGCCTGCCCCACCGATGCGATCGCTGAACCGTACGTAGTAAACGGCAGCAAATGCATCAGCTATTATACTATTGAACTGAAGGAGGCTATTCCGGAAGATGTAAAAGGAAAATTTGAGAACTGGGTCTTTGGCTGTGATATCTGTCAGGACGTCTGTCCGTGGAACCGATTTTCCAAACCGCATACAACACCGGAATTTAATCTGTCTGAGGTGTTGACAAAATTCAGGAAACAGGACTGGCTGGAAATAACGGAAGAAGTTTTTAAAGAGGTATTTCGTCACTCCCCACTGAAAAGAAGTAAATTCGAAGGCATTACACGAAACATTCGATTCGTCCAATCAAGCGAAACCAAGGCGGATCTGTAACTTAAACTTATGACCTGATGAAAAACATTATTGTTCCGGTAGATTTTTCACCAAATTCAGAGCGTGCGCTGAAAGCGGCCAAAATTATCGTAGGTAAAAGAGCAAGGAAACTGATTATAATTCATGCTTACCAGCCCTATATACCTGATATATCCATTCCTACTGCCATTGATATTCCGATTGACGCTGAACTCGAAAACTCTTTCAGGGCAAAGCTGAAACAGTATGTCGAACAAGCCAGGGAGGAAGGATATGAAGCTGAGGCTTTTCTGGGGATTGGGAGTGTGCACACAGTAGTATTCGATGCCATAAAACAGTACGATTCAGTGGGTGTGGTTATTGGACGCACCGGTAGCGGAGGTTTCTTTGATAAACTGATCGGGAGTTCTGCAACCAGTATTGCGCTGGATGCCCCCTGCCCTGTCCTGATAATCCCTCCGGAATCAAAAGAACCTGAGGCTTTTAAGAAAATCGTGTATGCTACTCAGCTTGAGTACGATGAAAATCATATTCTTGGAGATGTATTGCCCCTGGTCAGGGAATTGCAGGGGGATCTTACTTTTTTGAAAGTACTTGCCCCCCATCAACCCAATATTCAACCGGATGCACAATTTATAACACAGATTCAGGAGGCTTTCGGTATTCCTGATGATCATTTTATTACCCGTGAGGCCAACAGTATTTCAGAGGGTCTTTCTAGCTACTGTGATGAAAACGACACTGAATTGCTCATCGTCTCCACACGCCAGCGGGGTTTTCTGGAAGCATTTATTATTAACCCCAGCATTACCAGAAAACTTGTAGTGAATACCCATATTCCACTGCTGGTATATCATATTAAGGAATAAATTATTCAGGCTTCCACCGGGCAGATCTCCTTATCCGGTGGAAGCCCTTACAAATTCTATCTGCATTTGCAGCAACGTTCCTGATCTCCAATTTTGCTGAAAATTCACCCTCATTTATTGCGAAAGAGGCACCTTGCGTGAAGCTTTTAGATATACCTTTACATCAAATATGTAAAGTGTATGAATATAGTAACAGCACGAGCAGAAGAAATCAACTCCCGCTCCGCCTATCTTCTCACAGATAGTCGAAAATTAATTTTCCCTGGAAACAGCCTGTTTATTGCCATAAAGGGTATACACCACGATGGTCATCAATATATTACATCCCTTTATCATGCAGGTGTAAGGGAGTTTATAGTAGAAGAGAAAGCCATTACGCCGGCATTCCGCACCCAATGGGCCGAGCTCAAAGAAGGCACCATGTGGATAGTTGACGATTCGGTAAAAGCCCTACAACTGTTGGCCGCAAGAAAAAGAGCGGCGAGCAGCATATCTGTCACGGGCATCACAGGCAGTAATGGTAAAACCATTGTCAAAGAATGGTTATCTGCCCTGCTCGCTCCAGATTACAAGGTGCTTTCCAGTCCTAAGAGTTATAACTCTCAAATTGGCGTTCCGCTTTCAGTCTGGCCATTGAATGACACCCACCAGATCGCTGTTTTTGAAGCTGGCATTTCACAGCCTCATGAAATGGAATATCTGGAAAAAATAATCAAACCCGATATCGGCATTTTCACCAACATAGGAACAGCGCATGATGAAGGTTTTAAAAGTACCAAACAGAAAATAAGTGAAAAACTGAGGCTATTCACGCATGCCAAGAAACTTATTTTCCGGGCCGATTACCAAAATATTCAGGAAGAAGTAGACCTTTTGCTGAAATCTGTCAATCCCGGTATCAAATGTATTACCTGGGCAACAGAAGCTCCCGCAATGATACGTGTACGCTATGAAAACCTGGCTGAATCCACACTGATACACCTGCTTTATGCTGAGAAATCGCTGACTTTCAAAAGCACTTATAAAGACCAGGCATCACTTGAAAATCTGGTGCATTGTATCATATACCTGATAGAAGCAGGCATGGATGCGGAAATTATCCAAAACCGAATCAGTTTGCTTCAGCCCGTATCCATGCGTCTTGAAATTAAAGAAGGTATTTATCATAGCAATATCATTGACGACACCTATAACAATGACCTGCAAGGGTTAATCATGGCGCTGGATTTCCTGAAAGAAAACCAGAGAAAACCACGCAAGGTGCTAATCCTTTCCGACTTGTTGCAAACGGGAATCAAGCCAGCCGATCTATACCAGTCGGTAAACCAGATAATAGTAGGTCATCAAATTGATCTCTTTATTGGCATTGGTCCCAATCTCACAGCCAACTCCACCGGGTTTTCGTCAGTCGAATCCTTTTTCTTTGAAACTACAACAGCCTTTCTGAAATCCTTTAATTTTTCCGAACTGACTGATAGTCTGGTTTTAGTCAAGGGGGCCAGGCCATTTGCCTTCGAAAGAATAGTATATAGGTTACAGAAAAAAAACCATCATACAATTCTAGAAATCAACCTGGATGCACTAACGCACAACCTCAATTTTTACAAGGAGTTCATTGGGAAGCAAACCAAAATAATGGTGATGGTGAAAGCATTCGCTTATGGTAGCGGAAGTATGGAAGTAGCATCCCTTCTGCAACATCATCGGGTTGACTACCTGGCTGTGGCCTATCCGGATGAAGGAGTAGCTTTACGCAATAATGGCATTACCCTTCCTATTATGGTGATGAATGCAGACCCGGAAAGCTATGACATGCTGATTAGATATGATCTGGAACCAGAAATTTATAGCCGGCGCACACTTCAACATTGGCTTCAAAACTTTAAAACCTACGACTCACAACCGCCCCTGCCTCCTGTCCATCTGAAAATAGACACTGGCATGCACCGTCTGGGTTTCATCCGTCAGGATATGGAATGGTTGAAAGAAGAAATTACATCCCATCCTCAGATGAAAATTGCCAGTATTTTCACACATCTGGCAGGCGCTGATGATGAAGTCCATGATTCATTTACCCGTAATCAATATCAACTTCTTACTGAAGCAGCACAAGAAATTGAATCTGTTATCGATTATAAACCGCTCAGGCACATCCTTAATTCTGCCGGGATCATCAGCTATCCTGAGTTTAGACTCGATATGGTCAGGCTGGGCATTGGTATTTATGGCGTAGACTCCTCCGGTAAAAATCAATCGCAATTAAAAGTTGTAGGAACTTTACGTACAATTATCTCCCAAATTAAAGATTACAGTTCGGGTGAAACGATTGGTTACAGTCGCAAAGGGGTGATCACCCAACATTCAAAAATTGCCACTATTGCGATGGGATATGCTGATGGGCTGGATCGCCGATGCGGCAATGGCAACAGCAAAGTGCTGGTCAACGGCACTCTTTGTCCTACTATAGGCAATATCTGTATGGATATGGCCATGATTGACGTTACCCATGCAAAGGCTGAAGAAGGAGACGAGGTTATCATTTTTGGTGAAAATCCAGACATTTCTACCGTTGCCCGGCAAATCGGCACTATTCCTTACGAATTACTGACAGGAATAAATGAGCGCGTGAATCGGGTTTTCTTCAAAGAGTAGAAATTAGCGTGTTTGGTTGCTATGGCGGGAGAAGAGTAAATTATGAGTGGTGGGTATAAAAAACCTACCACTTTCTTTTTGATAAAAACTGTTATCCAACCCTATGAAACTCAGTTTATCTCTGTTTTCTTATTTATTGTTGTTTTTTACGACTGCATTTTCCTCACTCGCTCAGGTTCAGGAGACATCTATCCCCTGGAAAGGTTTTGAGAAAATAACATTCAAATTTAATGAACGTGAGGCATGGTACATTAAGCCCAAACAACCTGCAACTGGTAACCCCTGGATATGGCGCGCGCATTTTCCCGATTGGCACACCGACATGGACAGTATTCTGGTAAGCCGCGGTTTCCATGTCGCTTACATCAATACCAATAATATGTTTGCGAGCCCGGAAGCGATGATGATATGGGACAATTTTTACCAGTATCTGACAACCAGTAAAAAACTGGCACCCAAAGTAGCTTTGGAAGGAGTAAGTCGCGGAGGATTATATGTATATGGCTGGGCGAAAAGAAACCCTTCCAAAGTAAGTATAATTTATGCCGAAGCACCAGTATGCGACCCCAAAAGCTGGCCAGGAGGTAAAGGTACGGGGATCGGCTCCGCAGAAGACTGGGAGAAATGGAAGACGATCATGCAGCGTACAGAGGACGATTATTCCGCATTCACAGATATTCCCTTGCATAATCTGGAAGGACTTGCAGCTTATAAAGTACCTGTAATCCATGTAATTGGTTTAAATGACAAGGTGGTACCCAATGCCGAAAACACATTTCCCCTTATTGAAAAATACACCAGACTTGGGGGGCCAGCGATGATTTACCCTATGACCCGTGGGGAGCAAAAGCTGAATGGTCATCATTTTCCCATTGAAAACCCGCAATTGTTTGCTGACCTTATCCAGCAGCATAGCATGCCGGTTAAACGACTGATCAGCAGCCATGATTACATAGAGGCAGGAGAAGGAATACAGCGCTCGTTTGAATTATTTGAAAAACAGAAAAAAGGTACAGTGGCTTTCCTGGGTGGTTCTATCACCCATAATCCCGGGTGGCGAAACCATGTAAGTAACTATTTACAGGAAAAATTTCCGTTAACTACTTTTGAGTTTATTGCCGCAGGAATTCCCTCCCTAGGGAGCACCCCTCATGCATTCAGATTTCAGCAAGACGTGCTTGATAAAGGCATTCCGGATCTTTTGTTTATAGAAAGCGCAGTGAATGACCGAACCAACGGCTTCAGTAAAAAAGCACAGGTTAGGGCATTAGAGGGAATTATTGCGCAAGCCAAGCGCGCCAATCCGGCAATGAATATTGTAGTGATGGCCTTTGCTGATCCAGACAAAAACGAAGATTATGTCAAAGGTGTTCAACCCGTAGAGGTAGAAGTACATCTTAAAGTAGCAAAAGAGTCTGGAGCTGCCTTCATCAATCTGGCCCAGGAAGTATACGACCGCATCCAGGCAAAGGAATTTACCTGGGAATATGATTTCAAAGATTTACACCCATCCCTATACGGACAGGAGGTTTATTTCAATAGCATTAAAGCCCTACTTAACACAAGTACAAAGTCTAACGATGTTAGAAATAGTGTTATTTCCTCTGATCAATACGCCTATTCAGGCGGTCGCTATCTGAATATCAGTAGTGCGGTTAAGTTGAAAAACTTTAAGATTGATCCCACCTGGAAACCCCAACCACCATTTCCGACCCGTCCGGGTTTTGTGAATGTTCCCATGCTGACAGGCGAAGTGCCGGGTGCTACCATGGAACTTGAGTTCAATGGTCGTGCCATCGGTATTGCCGTGGTTTCAGGACCTGATGCTGGTAAAATCGCCTATCGTATTGACAATCAAAAAGAGCAGATTATTGACTTGTACTCCAAATGGAGCGGACAATTACATTTACCATGGTATCTGATGCTGGAAGATGAACTAAAGTCAGGAAAACACAAACTTCATATCAGGGTTCTGGATGAAAAAAACCCAGCCAGTAAGGGTAACGCCTGTAGAATAGTTTACTTTTTGGAAAATCAATAGACGACCGTAACAAATCCAAGTATTTCTTTTCTTCCTGGTATAACCAACCGGTATGAATAGACTCCCGCTGTCACCGGGGAGCCCTGGTAAGTACCGTCCCAAGGAATGGAATAATCCTGTGCATGATATACGCATTGACCCCAACGGTTATAAACAAACATCTTCCCCTCCGGAAAATCCTTTAATCGCAGGGGTATCCAGACATCGTTTACCTGATCACCATTCGGTGTGAAGGCGGTAGGCATCAGTGACAGATTAGAAGCCGGATTGACTTTAATAAGTAATGTATCGCTGGAGGAACAGTGACTGTCACTGTAACCATGGACCACAAATACTTCCGTCTGCAATACACTGATCTGCTGTTGTTTTTCCAGTGGCCGGTTGCTGAACAGGGAGGCTGGTTCCCAATGGCTGATATAAAAATCAGGGACATTAGCCTCTGCTTTCAGGTGAATCAGCTCCTTTTCATTGACTTCCAAAGGAGTAAGAGCGGTAAGATGAAGTTCAAAATGCTCAATATCAATATTAATGATCTGTCTTAAGCTGTCGCACCCAGTGGTACTAAGGATCATTTTTTCAATAACACCCGACTCATAATAAACCTGCCCGTCATAGGTAAGGGAGTCACATCCTACCAATTCTACTACTTCTTCTATTAAGGTTCCATCGTATATGACTGCACTTATTTCATTGCTGGTTACCTCGTAAGGCTCAAAACAACTTTCATTTATTGTGGCCTTTAAGGAAACAATATCCCTGTTTGTCAGATTGGAAACTGACCAATCTGATTCATCTGCCCCTTCAACCGCTGTACCATTGACCGTCCACTGATAGCCATAATTTCCTTGAGCACTTATTGATGACTGCCAGTTTAATTCAATACCCGGACAGACAATACCCTCCTGATCATTAGCAATAGTCAGTGACGGCGGTGCAGTCGGAATTTTTACCTTGACGTCAACTTTTGTTGTTACTTTATTCTGACAGGCATCGCTGATTTCAACAGAATAACTGGTATTGGAGGAAGGACGAACTGTTCGTATAGGATCAGATTGACCATCTGACCAGGTATAGACATAAGGCTTCACTCCAAATTCAGCAACCGGAGTAAGTGTTAGAGGCTCACCAGGACAAATTTCCAGGGAAAGATCTTTTGAGGATTCCATGGTAATCATCTCAAGCGTACGACCGGTTATTGTCATAATAAAGGGACCCGTCCCACTCACACAAGAAGATTCACATTCCCGAGGGCCCACACAGGCACGAATGATAGCCAGGGAGACCGTCAAATCATAATCTTCACATTTTACCGGTATACAATTGTTATAGTTTGTTATGATATTGGGTGCTCCTCCCACCACCCCAGGGGTATCAGGGCGCCCCTGTGAGATCCATAAGGTACCCAAACCACAATTCCTTTCATCACCCAACACGATACGAAACCCCATTTTGTCGCGTGTACAGGGTGCCACCACATTCAGGTTATTGGTATGAGAGGTGGTGATTACCTGAACATCAGCAGGAACAGGCACTGTCCAGGAATAGCTGCACGCCTGATCGAAATTATAGTTTTCACAAGTATTAAAATCAGGATTTCTATAAGAATTAAGCGGGAAAGTGGCATCAAGCTTTCCTTCTCCACCATCGACAAGGGGATCTATGATAACATTACCGTTTTTGAGTAAGTCCTTGATTTCTGATGTTTTGATATTGATTCCCAATTCCTGGTCATTTATTAAATACACCAAATCCGTAACATTTGCAGGCGATTCAGCGGCATACATAAATGCTTTTCCAATTTTTAACACCGTATTTCTCCCCTTTTTCATGAGCAGTTCTCCAGACACCCTTCCTTCGGAGACTCGTTGCCCATCATACCAGAATGATAATGGCACTACCCCTTCCTGAAACTGGTCTGTCAGAATAACTTCATCAAAACTATTTTCAAACCATTCTTTTACGATAAAACTGGTTTTGATACTCCCCCTGCCGGTAACCATTTCTGCATCTATTCCAGGAAATATATCCACTACCCGAACCCCATCATCACCGATGGTTATATTACTCCAGTCAGCTTCTGCAATTTTCTTTTTTGCCTTGCCTTCCCGGATGCCAAACATAGCCCATTGGTTAAAATGCACTTTCCCCTCCGCAGTATGTATGTATGTGATCGCCTTGTGAATATCCAAACCTGTAGGCACAGGTTGCCTGTTTGCTTCGTAGATTCCGTCAGCAACCCGAGCCAGCCGGTGATCAATCACGAGCCATTGGTTGTCCTTACGGTAATGCAATGGTCCTAATGCACCTTGCGAATGTACGATGGAAGGATTGTCCGCACTCACAAAAAACCGGGATGACTCTGTTCTTTTACTAAGGATCTCAATCACCTCCCCCTCTGGCACATCAGGTCCAGAATAACCCGCGTCGGGATGGTCTGAAAATTGTTTATTCAATTCTAACCAGTGAGAATCTATACCCTTATACTTTTTTTTAAGTGAGGTGAAGTTTAGTTGTTTTTCGGGAACCCCTATTTGGGAAGGTTGAGGACTTTCCACACCGACAGAATCAAATCGCTGGGCATAAAGATCAGCAGAGGCCCCTAAGAAAACATAAACACAGGTCAAGAAATATAAATATTTCTTCATATATTCAAATTTGAAAACAAGCAGTATAAATTACGCTATTTCTGATATAACATCCAATTAATAAATTTCTGAAGTCCTTTCTAAACATTTTACCTGAATTATGATTTTAATCATTTTCAGAAATTCCGTTCTCTATAATCTTTTTGCTGTTTTGATTTAATACTAACTTAGTATATAAAACTATTTAAATTATGAATCCGCAAACATATAATGAACTGATTACTACACGTAAAATGTACGAATTAGTAACCGAACGACTCGAAAGTCCAGTGCTCTCCGGCCCTGAAAAGGTAGCTAAAAAACCTGAGCTTAGTCATGAATTGCTTGATATGATTCTTGACCTGTACAATAATGATTCAGCATTTTCGGTACAGGATATGAACAGGTTCTCACTGAAAGATATACTTCAATATATACAGGCATCACACCGGTATTATATGAGTAAGAAAGTACCGGAAATAGAGCAATCACTTATCCATATTATTAGCAAGTTTGGCTCAGAAAACGAAGTGTTGGTTCAACTGGTATTATTTTTCAATGAATATAAAAACGAGTTAATTCATCATTTCAAGATGGAAGACCGCGTGGTGTTCCCTTATATTCTACAGTTAATAAATGCGCAGGAAGGACAAATATCCGAAACAGCGCTAAAACAAATACTCTCTGCTTCTACCCTGGATGTATTCGATGCAGAACATGACCCCATAGAAGACGAATTGAAAAAAGTAAGCAGTTTGCTGGCAGATTATAGCATAAAAAACGAAACTCCTCTGGCTTTCAGGGTATTCCTTAATCAGGTTGAAATTTTTGAAATGGAGCTACGCAAACATGCTATTATTGAAGATCACGTGCTGATTCCTATGGCGCGGGAACTGGAAAACAATTTAAAGAAGCAGATCAATCTGATTGAAAATAAAAGTAACTCCAGTTCAGAATCTGAGTAATATTTGCATGTACTGGCTTATTACCACTTCCAGGGCGGTGTGATGATTTTTGACACCGCCCCAATAAGTCAACCAGGAATCATCCTACCCGCATTATTCTGTATCTACCTTTGCCCTGTCAAAGGCAATCCCATACCATGTCTGGTTAATCGCCCCAAATATAGATTATCATCAAGCACTCCCGAGTCCTTGCATTTACTGGTAGCTCCATACATTTCCTACGCAAATTGACCTTCCTCCTAAAACCTATTTATTGAGCTTATGCCAGATTATATCAATCTGTTGTTATCATTTTCCAGATCTTCCTATTAGCTCATTTCACTGCCAGAAACATTCATACCTCAGTTCATTATCAGATACCCAGTTTCAAATATTTCAACCATTCCATATTCAGGTGAGAGCAATCATTTGAAAAATTTGAATTATCCCACCACTACTCTTTAAAGGTTAGAGGCAAAAATCATCAACTATTATTAGTAAAGTACAACAGATAAATATATTACACGATAGTTAACAACCTTTATTTTCACCGGATAATCCAGTAATTGTATTACATATGGCCCAGATTCACCTGAAAATTAAATTAGATTAAACATTTAAGAATTTCAGGCTTGCTATTTTAAGGCAAATTATAAACTCAGGTACAAACCACATACTATAAACCCACATTATAAGCTATTTAAGTAATATTTGAAATATTTTTTATGTTTATAACCAACAAAATAAAATTTCGAACATCACTATTTAAGAGAAACTTTTTTCTGTTATTGGATTAAAATAATACTAAATTTATGAGAATAACCCAAAAAATAGCACGCAATTACAATGATTAAAAATCCAATAAAAACACCATAACAGAAGATTATTTTGAAATATTTTTATCAAGGTATTGTACAATTAAAAATAATCCCCTACATTTGTATCATCAAAACAGATAAAAAGAAATAATACAACAAACATCCATCGACTATGAAAACTGTGATATTAACCTCTGCAATTATTTTAAGTACCACATCTTTATTTACTGCAAGTGCATTTGATAAAGACCTTAAAAAAGTAAACACAACTGTTTCTGTTATTAATACTTTGCCGGTTACCATTGAGGCTCAAGAAAGCCATACTATTAAAACAAGTGAGAATGCGCTAGAGAAAGCGCAATACACGCCTGAACAAAAAGCAGCCATCGTTGGACTAGAGTTCAGAAGCGTTAAATAATTAAGATTATTAGGGATTATTGGGTATAGATTATTAAGGTTAGTTTAATTGGATAAAAAAGGCGAGGTTTCTTCGCCTTTTTTTTGTGCCTGCACTCCTAAAAAAGTAGTGGCTGGTCACAATATGCAACCAGCCACTATTCTGTCCAAAGAGGCAATTCGCTCAGATTCCTCAGATCACCACATTGACAATCCGTTTTGGCACTACAATCACCTTTTTAGCAGGTTTGCCTTCCATCCACTTTTGAACGGTTTCATTGGCCAGCACCGCTGCTTCTATCGTTTTAGCATCCGCATCAAGCGCAAAGGACAAGGTTGCCCTTACCTTTCCATTAACCTGTACAGGATACTCAAAACTATCATCCGTCACATACTGCTGCTCCCATTGCGGGAATGACGCAAATGAAACTGTTCCCGGCTGATTCCCCAGGGCAACCCAAAGCTCTTCAGCAATGTGTGGCGCATAAGGCGAAACCAATATCACCAGATCGGACAAAATGGCTTTTTTATTACATTTAAGAGCCCCTAACTCATTGACACAAACCATCAGATTACTCACAGCAGTATTGAATGAAAAATTTTCAATATCTGCTTCCAGTTTCTTCATTGTCTTATGAATAACTTTCAGTTCATCTTTTGAAGGCTCAGCATCCGTTACGATCAATTGTTCTGCATCGTTATAAAACAACCGCCATATTTTACGAAGAAAACGGTAGGTTCCGTCAATTCCGTTTGTATTCCAGGGTTTTGCCTGCTCAAGTGGCCCGAGGAACATTTCGTAAATACGCAAAGTATCTGCCCCATATTTGTCTACGATATCATCTGGATTTACCACATTAAATTTAGACTTGGACATTTTTTCTACCTCTACTCCACATATATACTTACCGTCTTCCAGAATAAATTCAGCATTTTCTCCGGCAATATCCAAACGGGTAGACTTAAACGTTTCTATATTCAGGACATCATTACTCACGATGTTGACATCAACATGCAGAGGGGTAACATCATAATCATGCCTAAGGCCTGCGCTTACAAAAACAGGTTTTGCATAATTATCACTTTTCACTCTGTACACAAAGCTGCTTCGCCCTTGTATCATCCCCTGATTAATCAGTTTTTTGAATGGCTCTTCTTTGGGTACAAAACCACGGTCTTTCAGGAATTTATTCCAAAACCTACTGTAAAGTAAATGACCGGTGGCATGCTCGCTGCCGCCAATATACAAATCCACATCCTGCCAGTAATCAATAGCTTCCTTCGAAGCAAAGGCCTCCTGATTGGAAGGGTCCATATAACGGTACCAGTACCAGCTGCTACCTGCCCAACCCGGCATAGTACTCAACTCATACGAATACCCTTCACCATCTAGCTGGTATTGCCACTGGTCAGCCCTGCCCAAAGGAGGCTCGCCGGTTTCAGTAGGAAGATATTTATCTACAACAGGCAATTCCAAAGGCAAATCTGAATCTTTCAGCAAGTAAGGCAACCCATCTTTAAAGTAAACAGGCACGGGCTCACCCCAATACCGTTGACGACTAAAAACTGCATCCCTTAATCTGTAGTTAATCTTACCGCTTCCTGCCCCCTTTTCTTCCAGCCAGCCGATCAGTTTTTGCGTAGCCTCAGCAAAGGAGAGTCCGTTAATAATCCCAGAATTGATATATTTCCCTTCTTTTGTTGCATCAGCACTTTCTTCAATATCTTTCTGCCCATCCAGAATAGGAATAATAGGCAAGTCAAAATGACGTGCGAAATTCCAGTCTCGCTGATCACCGGACGGCACGGCCATTACAGCACCCGTACCATAACCGGCCAACACATAATCAGCAATAAAAACCGGTACTTTTTCGCTGTTCACCGGATTGATCACATAGGCTCCCGTAAATGCGCCTGAAACGGTCTTCACATCTGACATACGATCGCGCTCAGAGCGTTTTTTGGCATTTTCAATATACTTGTCCACCTCTGCCCGCTGCTCATCCGTTGTAATTTCCGCCACTAGCTCATGTTCTGGTGCAAGCACGATAAACGTTACGCCATAAATGGTGTCTACCCGAGTAGTAAAAACTTCAATCAGGCTATCCTGGTTGGCCACTGGTTTTTCCAGATTAAAACGAACCATCGCCCCTACCGATCTGCCGATCCAGTTACGCTGTTGCTCTTTCAGCGATTCTGTCCACTCCAGTGAGGCAAGCCCATCGAGCAAGCGCTGCGCATAGGCTGTAATCCGCATCATCCACTGACGCATCAGCTTTTGCTCCACGGGAAACCCACCGCGCTCTGACACGCCATCCTTTACCTCATCATTGGAAAGTACTGAACCCAACCCGGCACACCAGTTGACTGTGGCATCCGCCACATAGGTCATCCTGTACTTTAAAGTAATCGCATACTTTTGAGTTTCTGAATAGCTATTCCATTCTTCCGCCGTAAATACCGTAATATCATCATCAGCACAGGCATTTACATTTTTATTTCCTGCTTTTTCAAAAACGCTGACCAGCTCGTCTATAGATTCTGCACGATCAGTATCATTATTATACCAGCTTTCGAATAACTGTGAAAATATCCATTGGGTCCAACGGTAGTAAGACGGATCTGACGTACGAACCTCCCTGCTCCAGTCAAAACTGAAACCCAGATTTTTTAACTGGCTTATATAGCGCGTAATATTATTTTCAGTAGTCACAGCCGGATGCTGACCGGTTTGAATGGCATATTGCTCCGCAGGAAGACCAAAGCTGTCAAACCCCATAGGATGCAGCACATTAAAGCCTTTCAGACGCTTGTATCTGCTGTATATATCGGAAGCAATATATCCCAGTGGGTGCCCTACATGCAATCCGGCACCTGATGGATAAGGAAACATGTCAAGCACATAGTACTTGGGCTTATCTGATTTATTATCAACGTTATAAGTTTGGTTTTCACTCCAGTACCCTTGCCACTTTCCTTCGATTTCTTTGTGATTATATGCTCCCATCTAACTGATTTGTTACTTTTCGGACTTTTGTCAGTATAAAATATGAGTGCAAAATTAACGTTTTTAACAACAATAAGGGTAATCAACCTGTTAAACACATTAGAATATTAATCTAAATAACATATCCACCATGAAGAAATTACTTTTTTTAACGATCGCAATTATATCTGGCTATACTGCCTCAGCGCAGTACAACCCATTTTTCAGATTTGGTCTGAAAGCAGGCGCAAATCTTTCCAATATTGAAGGCAATGATCTGAAGTTAGGCAGTGGCGGAAATGCTTTTAATTTTCAGGATAACGACGACCGTTCTCTTGGCTTTACCGGAGGAATTTTCATGCGCTTTGGTAGAAATTTCTATGTACAGCCGGAAATACTGCTTTCCCAGAAAGGAGGAAGATTTAATGTATATAAAGATGGTGTCCAGAATGAAGATGGTAAAGTAGACGTCCGGTTCTCTAATCTGGATGTGCCTGTCTTGCTTGGTGGGAGATTTTTTAGGTTCTTCAGGGTAAACGCAGGACCCATGGCGTCATTAAGGTTAACAGAAAACGGAAAAATTGGTGAATCATTTGATCAGTATACAGGTGATGAAGCGGATATATCTTATAAAACGGGTGTGACCTGGGGGTATCAGATGGGGGTCGGTTTTGACTTGGGTAGATTGAGTCTGGATGTCAGATACGAAGGAAACATTAATGATGTGGTTGATATTAAATACAAGAGCGTCACTGCAGAACAGCAGTTTGGAAGAAAAAGCAACCTGTGGCAGGCTACACTTGGCATAGCGCTGTTTTAACTAAAATCAGCAAAACAAATTCCTTTCTAATATATGAAAAATAGCTTCCATCGGTCTGTAATATCAGGTATAGCTGCACTGGCAATGTATGGATGTGCTTCCTCCTCCGGAAGTATAAGCACCGGAAACAACACGAATTCCAATGCACGTGTCACAGAATCCACCTTGCAAAACGATTGTCCACTTGAAAAAACATCCTGGCTGGTTGTCAAAGCGCAGGTTGATCAAGATCAATTGGAGATTATTTCAAAAAAATTATCTGAAGCTGCCATGAAAGACGCAGAAAATATCAGGCAGATGAATACTAATGGCAATAATCTGCTGCAACTGAACTCTGCCTTGCAGCACGTGGTAGACTCCAACGCAACTGCCCCTTATGCGGTCAGTCAGGAATTTTATCAGGAATATGTAAACAACCGCAACAGTCTGTGTGCCGTGCTGGAGGCCGTCCGGCGAGGATCCATCAGAAAAGATGAAAGTCTCAAATCTACAGAAACTGCATTCAGAAAAATTTCGGGGTCCTTTGGTAAATTTTCCCGTTCGGACTATTAAACGAAAAACCCCGGCACATTTAAAATGGTCCCGGGGTTTTATTTATGATTAATAAGGCAATCTGCTCAGTTCAAATCAGATTCCTTAAAAAAGAAATTACCTTCAATTTCAGCATTCTCATCTGAATCTGACCCATGGATGGCATTTGTCTGGACAGAGGCTGCAAAACGCTTACGAATCGTACCCTCTTCAGCATCAGCCGGATTTGTCGCCCCGATCAGTTTACGGAAATCAGCTACCGCATTTTCTTTTTCCAGAATCATCGGAACAATAGGCCCGGATGTCATAAAAGTGACTAAATCGTTATAAAAAGGACGTTCGCTATGAACGGCATAAAATGCCCCAGCCTGTTCTTTAGTCAAACTGGTTTTCCGCATTGTAACAATTTTAAATCCAGCCTCTTCGATTTGTTGAATAATCGCACCGGTGTGGCCATTGCCCACAGCGTCTGGCTTGATCATTGTAAATGTTCTATTTGATGACATAGTATATATTTAGTAGTTAAATAATTGTAACTCTGAATGCAAAACTAAGGTTTATTGCTTATAAAACTGTTGGCATTACTTAAATCCGATCTCTTTTCTTATTTTTGTGCGCCGCTTATACCAATACTTATCCATTTAGGATTATCTGACTGGCTACAGGGTATAATCCAAGGCATTAATGTTCGGAGAATATAATATAGGACTATTTAATCTCCGAAAACTGTTTTTTATTATTGTGGAGCAAAATTTAAATAAACTCAGGGAATTATTAACTGAAAGTCAGCACATTGTAGTCACGATGCATCGTGACCCAGACGCTGACGCTATGGGGTCAGCATTGGGTTGGGCCACATTCCTGAAAAAATGCGGGCATCAGGTTACCGTAATCAGCCCAACCGATATTTCCAGAAATTTAATGTGGATGCACGGAGCCGATCAGGTCATTGTTTATGAAAAAACCAATGAAACCCGTACCCTCTCCGACCAGCTCATTCAACAAGCAGACCTAATTTTCTGTCTTGATTTTTCAAGCCTATCGCGGTTGAAAGATATGCGGAATGCCCTATTGAAAGCCAAAGGCACGAAAGTAATAATAGATCATCATCTGGAGCCCGAAAACTTTGCAGACTTGCTGGTCTGGGATACAGCGGCCGCCGCGACTGCGCAGATCATTTACAGACTGATTATCCAGCTTAACGAAGAGCTGCTGGATGATGCCATCGGCGAATGCCTGTATGCAGGCATCATGACAGATACCGGCTCATTCCGCCATTCAAACACTACTCCGGAAGTACATCAGATTGTGGCGCAGCTGATGGAGCGGACAAACTTAAATACCAGCCTTATTCATCAGCGCATATTTGACAATTCTCCTGTTTCCAGGTTACACCTGTTAGGATATGTACTTGCAAATATGGTTGTACTGCCAGAGTATAATACCTCTTATATGATCCTTTCAGAAGCAGAGCTTTTGAAATACAATTCCGTAACAGGCGATACGGACGGCATTGTCAATTATGGCCTTCAGGTTGAAGGTGTCGTAATGACGGCCTTATTTATAGAGCGAAAAGGTGAAATTAAAATCTCTTTCCGTTCCGTCGGTGATTTTTCGGTAAGGGAGTTAGCCAATACCCATTTTAATGGTGGCGGACATTTCAATGCTTCTGGCGGCAGATCCACTCTGGATCTCAACCGAACCATTGAAAAATTCCTTTCCGTTTTGCCCGACTATGCATTGGAACTTAAACAAATACAGAAATAAATCTAACACAGCGTAACACATAATATTTTTATGAACTTAAAAACTACAGGACTTGCGTTAGCAATTGCAATCCTTGGCGCATCGTGCGACAACTACCGCACCCAGGTAACCGAAACAGGATTGAAATACCAGTTGCATCAACACAACGAAGCTGAACGCAAGAGTGAAATAGGTGACATTCTTACGCTCAACCTCATCATTCAAAACAGTACAGATTCAATTTTAAGAAGTACATACGAAGAAGGAACGCCTTTAAATTTACCTTTGAATCAGGCACCTTTCCAGGCATCATTTGAAGAAGGTCTGGCAATGCTCCATAAAGGAGACAGTGCAACATTTTACGTGAATGCCGATACGATGTTCAGCAAAATGATGCAGCCTGTGCCGCCATTTATTGCTAAAGGATCAGATATCAGATTCGTTGTAAGGCTTCTTGATGTTCAGACTATGGAAGAGTTTCAGCAGGATCAGACTGCCAAAAACTCCAAACAAAAAGATACAGACATTGACATTATCAAAGAGCATCTTGACAAAAACAACCTGACAGCCAAAGCAAAAAACTTTGAATCAGGCGTGTATTATGTCACTGAAAAAGAAGGAACTGGTAGTGCTGTTGAAGTGGGTGACCAGATTAAAGTGGATTATACCGGAAAATTCCTTGATGGAACCGTATTCGACAGTTCGGTTGAAAATCCTTATGGCAGGGAGCCACAACCACTTGAATTTCAGATTGGCACAGGAATGGTAGTTCCTGGCTTTGAAGAAGGAGTTAAAGGCATGAAAAAAGGTGAAAAAAGAACAATTTTTATTCCATCACCACTTGCATACGGTCCTAACGGACAGCCGGGTGCCATTCCACCAAACTCTGTACTGGTGTTTGATCTCGAACTGAGAGACCTGACCAAATCAGCAAAAAAATAAATCTTCTCTCCGATTATGCGGAGATGAATATTTGATAATTTTATCGAATGTGATATATTTAGAGCCGGCACGTGCCGGCTCATTTTATTTATATATGATTCTCTGTTTTGCTACTAATAACCAGCACAAGCTCGCTGAAATACAGGCTTTACTTGGCCATAGATTTACATTAAAGACTTTAGAGGAGATTGGCTGTACAGAAGACATTCCGGAAACCCAGGCTACTATTGCTGGAAATTCACAGCAAAAATCTGCTTATGTAACGGAACATTTCCAAACCGACAATTTTGCTGATGATACGGGTCTCGAAGTTTCGGCACTCAATGGCGAACCCGGGGTTCACTCTGCTAGATATGCCGGGCCTCAAAGAAATTCGGATGACAATATCGATTTGATATTAAAGAAATTGAAAGGAGTAGAAAACAGAAGCGCCCGCTTTCTGACCGTTATTACTTTATCCCTCAATAATCAGTATTATCAGTTTGAAGGAAGCGTAGAAGGAAAAATAATTGATGAACGGAGAGGGACAAATGGCTTCGGTTATGACCCTGTTTTTATCCCGGATGGATTTACCAAAACTTTTGCAGAAATGACCATGGAGGAGAAAGGCAAAGTCAGTCACAGAGGTCGGGCTTTTGAAAAACTGGTCAGGTATTTATCAGAACAATCTTAAATAAAACAAAATGGCTCATTTCAATTCAGATGATTTCAGAGTAAATGGCACTTCCCGTTTTAACATTCAAAAGGTGAAGGCTAAAATTCCTGATATATATGATAACAAACAGGAGTATGAGCAAATGCTTGATGAATTTGTACAAGATATTGATGAGCTGCAATCCGTAATGTATGCGCACGATCGTTATGGTTTACTGATTATATTTCAAGCCATGGACGCTGCCGGAAAAGACGGTACGATCAAACATGTACTTACTGGTGTAAACCCATTAGGAGTGCGGGTAGAAAATTTCAAGCGCCCCACTTCTGCCGAACTGGACCATGACTTCCTGTGGCGTTGCAGCCAGGTACTGCCTACCCGGGGCACCATTTCCATATTCAATCGCAGCTATTACGAAGAAGTGTTGGTTGTAAAAGTCCGTCCTGAAATCCTGCTCAATACCCAGCGTTTGCCCGAGGAAGAAACAGAGAACCTGGAAAAGGTATTTGAAAACCGGTACAAGGATATCCGCAATTATGAAAGTTATCTGCAAAGAAATGGAATAAAAATCCTGAAATTTTTTCTGAATGTCTCGAAAAAGGAACAGGGAGAGCGTTTGATAGAAAGAATCCAGGATCCATTGAAAAACTGGAAATTCGAGGAGAATGATGTGATGGAGCGGGAGAAGTGGGAGGAATACATGGCGGCATTTGAGGAATGTATTAATGAAACGGCTTCCAAAAAATGCCCCTGGTTTGTTGTACCTGCTGACGATAAGAAAAACATGCGGTTGATCGTCGGTCAGATTATTTTAGAGGAACTTCATAAACTGAATATGGAATTTCCACAACCCGATCCGGCACGACAGAAAGAACTCCAACGATTTATTGACATCATAAACGGGCAAAATGAGAAATAATTAAGGGGAGAAGCAAGTAAGCGTTTTAATCCGGAATGCCTGGGGTTTCCTCTAATAACTGTTGTTATAGACAGCTGTTACTATTTAGCTATTTTAATGACTACATTTCCTTTTTTTCTTTCCGTATCCACATAAGTATGCGCCTCAACAATTTCATCAAGTAAATATTCTTTATCAATTACAGCTTTTATAAAACCCTTTTCAAACAGCATTTTTAGCATTTCGAGGTGTTTTTTTGATTCAGCTGCTACTTCCAGACCCCCAACAGTTTTATAAACGCCCCCTTTCTTCAGAAGTTTTTTACATTGCGTTTTGGACGTTTTACCCACTGCATCAAAGATAAAGTCGAATTGACCTGGAAGATTTAGAAAGTCTTCTTTATCATACAAAACAATCTGGGTGACACCCAGATTTTCAATTAATGATCTCCCGTTTGAACTACAGACCGCCGTAATATTGGCATTATAGTACCGGGCAATTTGTACTGCAGAAGTTCCCACCGAACCCGTAGCACCAACGATCAAAATAGTTGCATGGGGCTTTTCTGCGATTTTCATTTTGTCGAAAAAGTGAATAGCTGTTTGTCCTCCAAAGATTAATGATACAGCTTCATCAAAAGTGGCGTTCCCTGGCATTTGAGTAACAGTCCCCTTTTCATTTATTGTCAGGTATTCTGCATAAGTACCAAATTTGAAACCGGTCATTCCATATACTTTATCTCCTACTTTGAATTGACTCACGTGGTTTCCCATATTTTCTACTATTCCAGAAAAAACGTTATCCAAAATCGGTTTTCTTGGTTTGGCAAACCCTAAAACAAACCGCATCATGATTTTCATAAAACCATGCACCTTAAGCCCTCTGACTCTGACATCACCAGAATTAACACAGGTTGAAATAACCTTCACCAGGATTTCATTCCCTTTTGGGAGTGGCTTTTCAACTTCCTGAAGTTTTAGAACCTCAGGACTGCCATATTTTGTGCAAATAACAGCTTTCATCGCATTTTATTTTAGGATTATCTATTTGGTATGCTTGGAGTTAACGAATTGGTGTTTGGGAAAAGAGGTAAGTTTATGACAAAAGTTCAATTGAATTTTTGTTGTTGAAATTTGCAAAAATGTTCAATCGAAGCCTTTTGGACCACTTTTGGCAATACCCTTGTGAGCAGCAGTTTTTTCATTCAATTCCTTTATGATTAAATTATGTTCCGCTCTTCTTTCACCTTTCCAAATTCGTCTGCGATTAAATTTTCTTAAATGCTTAACCCACTCAGGTGCTCTTGTTAACTGTCCTTTTTTTGTGTGCCATTTTAGTTTTTGTTTTAGAAGCCGGTAGTTAGAAGTTTAGAAAAGATTTAAGGGTGTTCTTATGAGATTTGGGGATTCATTTGTATTTGTCCACCCACGGCTTTTAAAACTTTCAATATAGTACTGAATTGAGGTTTTGGCCCTTCGGATAAGCCTTGTATAAACCTGGTCTGCTTAATCCAGTTTCTTTCGCAATTTTGCTAACTTTCCAAATGCGATCTTATTTAACAACTGTCGCCTCAAATTCAACTTTCAATGTTTCAAAAAGACTTTTAACTTCTACTACCGTGAGTGCCTGCCTTATTTCATTTTTGGTGATCCACTGTTGGAAGATATCGAAATTTTCAAGAAGCTCATTATTTGAAGTGGTATAAATAGTCAGCCGAACGATGTTTCCTAATTCGTAATGTGCTTCCTGAATAACTATTTCTACGTTCTGAATCGTCTGTACCAATTGTGAACGCATGTCCTGGTTGCTTGATATCCCTGACTCACTGATGGCAGCTTGGCCCGATACATAGAGTGTTCCCGCTGCATTTTTTACTTCTACTGCTTGTGCATAATTTCTAGCATCTTGCCAATTCCAGGGATTGATTATGTGTTTTTCCATGATTATAATTTGATTTTATATCTGCAAAAATCCGACTACCTAATGGAAAAAGCGTGTGACTCAAATCACTTTTCCTGATGGGATGATTTATAAAGTCTGCTCAAGGTTTCCCGCGAAACCCCCAGATAGAGTGACAAGACTGATTTTGGTACCCGTTCCACAAGCGATGGGTAAAGCGCTAAAAACTGTTCATATCTATCTTTGGGAGACAATGTGAGGAGTGATAAAATCCTTCTTTGATTCGCTATATGTCCTTTGATGGATTTATCTAGAAAATAATTAGATGATGCAGGTTCTTTCAACATGTGTAGATAGTCGTTGTAGTTTAACCCATACACCTCAGTATCTTCCAAACACTGTAGCGTCAATGTTGCTTTACTTTGGTTATAAAATGCAGAAAAATCAGTTTCCCACCATTCCTCAAAGGCAAAGGATAAAATAAACTCTTTAGCCGCATGATCAACATACGAGAGTTTGACTAATCCAGATTTTATGAAATAAACATATTGAACGGATTCGTTTTCCTGAATAATAAAATCACGTTTACGATACTTTTTATAGCGTAACCTATTTTCTAACCCAGAGAGCGCTGAAAGTGACAAATGCTGAAATAGATTATCCTCTGGTTTCATTATTTTTTGGACGCTAATACTGTTTTATGCTTGTTATGACTATATCTCCCGAATTTTGCTTAAAACTAAAGGGTATAAAATACTTATATGAGTCTAATTTAATTGATTCGAAGTTTCTTATTTATTGTTAATGACAGGTTGAGAGTTTATTATACTGAAATTAGGAAGAAGTTTAAAATTGATTTCGTACGCGTGTCCCATAGAACCCGTTCCGTTTACGCAATTCCTGGTTAGTTGCTGCATTTATTTTTATCGTCATTATTTTAATTCTATCCATTTCTGTTCAAAGTAAATAGTTGTCTGGTTGTTAGCCTTGTCAGTTGCTGTTGCTTTAACAAAGTTTTCCGTTGTTGAGTTGTATTTCAAAGTCAAATCGTCCATTCCTCCTGTGTCGTAATAAGCACCAAGTTTACAACCAAAAGGATTATTCTCAACATCATTTGTAAACACCGATAATAGTAAAATCCGTTCTGATTTGGTGTTAGGTTTTTCGTAGCCAAATATTCTATGGTCTTGCCTCATATTGGCATTCAAATGAATTGTACTATCACTGTCGTTCAGAAACACAAAAGCTTTGGTAATATAATCACCAAAAGCCACAACACTTTCATTATTTATTTTGTCAATACTGTCAAGCTTTGAAATCCCCTCTTTGGTTAGTTTATTCGTATTTGCTGGTATATTTATTTCTTTTTCTGCGGGTTTGTTGTCAGAAGTGGAATTTGTCTTCGTACAAGCTGAAATAAGCAAAATGAATGGCAGTAAATAAATCGTTGTTTTCATATTGCGTGTTCGTCTAAAAGTGTAGATATTGTGTTGAGCATTCATCTCAAGATACCAGCGCCTTACTAAAAATTGTTGAAGTAGCGGTGCGAAGACTCGGGGGCGCCCAGCCCGTCTTTGTCGTGATCCTGTCCATAAAGTTAAAACTTTTGGACAGAATTCAGTTTACAGTCTCTGCATGTCTGCATTTACCTTTATTATTTGCCGCAAGATCATTTTCTCTTTTTAGTTTTAGATGATTTTGCTCTGTTGTTAAAGTCAAGACAAAGATTGATCCAAAATTCAAAGTCGTTATTATCCTTGTATCCGGGAGGTTGCACATAGCAGTAACCCTTGTATTCTTTACCATGCATAATCATGGGCAAAAAACCTGTTTTATCAGAAAGTTGTTCTGTCAATTCAGGGTCAAAACGACACATCAGCAAGTCATCTCCTACGTTAATACACATTTTATCGTTTATCATAAATGCTAATCCCCCGAACATTTCCTTTTCTTCTACACGCAGGTTCTGAACACCCGACAGATATTCTCTCACTTTTTGCGCAAGTGTGCTACTGTATGCCATAAAATTTTAGTTTTTAAACATAGTTTACACTCCAAACTGTCTTAAATGATGGTCAAGATGTTTGTACATGCCAATACTCCATTCCGTTGGTGTTAATTTTCCAAAAAAGGGATGAGGATGACGGGTGCATTTGTCTTCTCCACCTGTCTGAAATTTTTCAATATATTCTACCAGTTTTTGTTTCTCGACCTCAAAATTTCTACTATCTGTAATTTTAAGCGTCTTATCTGTAGGTCCGTTTTTTCCCAAAGGCTTTTCATTGGAGAAACTCTTGACAAAAAAACGACCGATTAGTTTTCCTATCAGTACTCGTGGCAATATTTTATCGCCTGCCGCCATTTCGAGTGTCTTTCTGCAATGGGCCAACATTTGGCCTACTTCCATTTTTCCCCAAAGCCGTTGCGAAGAAGGCCCCAAATTGTCTAATCGGCGCAGGATTTCGTCAGCATCCTTTTTATCAAACAAATTTTTCATTTGGTGATTGCCGATTTGATTTCAATTGTAATATATTTCACCGTCTTATTGTGCGTTATCGTAAGCAGTTTTTATCCAATGCATCACTTCATTGTCAATTTCATTGATGTCAGAAATTTTGATTTTATGCGAACACATCGAATTTGGCTTTTCAGCTTCTAGTTTTCCCGTGGGCTCTTGTCCTTTCAAATTAAGACCAATTTCAAATCTTGTTTTGGTGGCAGGTTGTAAAGTGGCAAACTGTTTCTTTCTGCGTAAACTCACATATGCATTTTTTGGGGCAATTTCGATGTCATTACCAAAAGTTTTGATATCGGCAATAAGTATGTCATAAACAGCTTTATAGTGTTCTTTTCCCTTGTATTGAACCGCAATTAAATCGTCTGAATTTTCGACCGAACCTGCGTCTGTTTCGTTGGCTTTATGTGCAACAAGATTGGCAAATCCATATGTAAATTCGTGCTGCTCTTTTAAGAACTTCAAGATTTCTCCGTGTTTGGCAAAGTGCTGTTTCTTCACTATGTCAATCCATTCTTCCAAGGTTTTACCTGTATTCCTGTGCAGGTTGTCAATCATTGTCTGTGTCGCTTTGTCCATATTGTTTTTGCTTAGTCAGTAAAATGGCACCCAACGCTTTGGCTGTTCCCGAAGACAGGGATTTTTAGCCCTTTCTAGCCACGAAAAATTTGTCCAGTTTTTTATGTTCGTAAATGTATTTTGCCATGACTTAGATCATGCGGCGAATGATTTATTTTTTCAACGCAAGAATTAAACCCATTGCAAAAAAGCTGTTTCCCGTTTTATTCTTGCATATAATATATTCGCTATGAAGTACTGATGGGGAATTTAGCCCTTCTCCTTCAGGTTCCAAGCACTTGTTACCAACAGTTTATTTATGCCATTCCTCCGTTGATTCCGATACTTTGACCCGTAATCCATTGTGCTTCGGTACTGCTTAAAAACAGAATTACCGGAATGATGTCCTCTACATTCCCGATCCGGTTAAAAGCCGATAAACCTGCCACTCTATTAATCAAGTCTTCTGATTTACCTTTTAAAAATAATTCGGTATTGATAGGGCCAGGAAGCACAGCATTTACTGTAATTCCTTTACTACCTATTTCTTTAGCAAAAACTCTGGTCATTTGTTCTACTGCTGATTTTGTAGCTGAATATATGGCATAAGCCGGCATCATCAGTCGGGATGTAGAGCTTGATATGTTGATGATTCTTCCGTTTTGCTCTAATTTTTCAGATGCTTTTTTCATCATCAGAAAAACACTTTTTACATTGATTGAAAATTGCTTATCAAACTCTTCTTCAGAAAAATCTTTCAGGAATTTCGTTTCCATTATTCCTGCATTATTTACAATAATATCTACTTTACCGAAGTGCTCAATTGCTTCTTCAAAAAGATTATTTACCTCTTCACTATTGCTTACATCGGCTTTTACGGCAAATGCATTTCCGCCATTTGAAAGAATTTCATGAACGGTTGCCTGCGCATCTGCCTCATTTGAATTGTAATTAACCACCACGTTGGCTCCGTGTGTAGCCAATTCTATGGCAATTTTCTTCCCTAATCCTTTTGATGAACCGGTTACAATGGCTGTTTTGTTCTTCAAGTCTGTCATTTCTGTAAAATTTATATTTTACAAAAGTACCTCTCCAAATATATAACTTTATGGTGAAGATTTCAGAACTTTGCAAGTTGATCCTGTCTTTGTTTTCTGTACTCGGAAGGTGTTTTCCCTGAATGTCTTTTGAAATATTTGGTGAAGTTTGTGGGTTCGAAAGTAAGTTTACAGGCGATGTCGACTATTGTCAGCTCAGCGTTGTCCAATAGATTTTTAGCCACATTGATAGTTTTTTCATTGCAAATATCACAAGGTGATTTCCCTGTTGTTTGCTTTATTGTGTTACTAAGATGCGTCGGATGAATATTCATTAAACCTGCAATATCGTGGATTTCCAAAAATGTATCTGCTTCCCCGAAAACAAGTTGTTCTAAATGAGCATCGAGAATTCTATTGAATTCAAGTGTTATTTCATTCGGTCTTTTATGCACAGTTTTTTGTTTGAAATGGGTAGGAATGGTTTGGGTGTTCGGCATTCGGGCGGGAAATCGGATCGCCGAAACGGCACAAAGATTCAGTTTTTCACGAAAGTTCAATCGAAGAACGTCCTCCCACATTTTGCCAACCCCCGGTTACCAGCACCTCCCTTTCTTGTCAGTCGTCAATTCCTTTTCTGTCAAGTATTTGCTGATAATATTTCTCTATTCTCGCCTCTCGTGTTTTGGATTGTTTGGCTTGGTTGAAATAAAACAAATAGCCTTTTTGTCGTCCCGATGTTAAAGAATAGAACGCTTTATTTAATGCTTCATCTTCATTTAATACTCGCTGAAATTCTTCGGGAATGGGGTAATCGGCCACTTTTTTCATTTCTATTTTCTTGCCCGATTTTTCAATTTCAATCGCTTCTTTAATATGTTCCTGAATAACAGATTTCAGATTTATGATTTGTTCGGCATTCGTAAATCTAAGCTGTCTTGCAGATTGCACATTTTCTGTTTGCTGTATCAGCATGCTTTTCGGGTCTTTCAACAATGCCCCTTTATGAAACAACAACGCACAATATTCTTTAAATCCGTGAATAAGTACAATGTTTTTCCCCTCAAAAGTGTAGCAAGGGTGCATCCACTTATAATCTTCTTCAAGCGAATTGTTTTCAAGAATAATCTCTCGAAGCAAATTATATTCTTCACTCCATTTTTTCGCTTTTTCAAAAAATTGTTCTGCTTCGGTGTTCATTAGATTGATTTAATTTTTGTTGGCAATTATTTTTCTGTCGGCAGGCCGGAAATACCATGATAAAACATTGGCAACTAACAAAACCAATGACGGCATTGCTTCAACAAATGGTTGTCCTACGGCCAAATGTGAAATGGCTGCCCCCGTCATTACAAAGAAAAATCCTGCATAAGCCCATTCTTTTACTAATTGAAATTTAGGAATGAGAATGGCAACAACACCCAAAATTTTCCAGGTGCCAATGATGCTTAAAAGATACAAAGGATAACCAAGTTTGGTAACAATTTCGTTGTAACCGCCAATTTGTAGCATTTGTTGTATGCCACCTGCTAACATTCCTGACGATAAGAAAATAGTTGCTATCCAATAGATAATTTTATTTTCCTTTTTCATATTTCGCTATTTTAGTTTGTCAGCCATTTCCTGAAGTTTATCGTGTGCCATATTGATACCTTGTGCAAACGGCAACTTCATGAGTTGATTTCTGAACTCAATAGACTTAAACACAATTTGCATGGTGAGTTTGCTTGTGTTATCGGTCAGTTTTTCAAATTCCAGAAATTCAAGCTGAGCAGGAAGCGGTGTGTTTTCCATTTCAAAAGTTCGTGTGATTTTTTGGTTCGGAACAAATTCGTGTATTGTCCCGTTTGCCTGAAACACCACGTTTCCGTTGAATGAAGTTTCAAAAGCATAAGAACCATGTTTTTTATTTTCCATTTTCAGCACTTTTGTCCCCATCCATTGTTCAAAAAGTGCCGGGTCTTCGTATGCTTTAAAAAGTAACTCCAAAGGCAAATCAAATTCTCTTGTGATTACAATTTCCTGTTTGCCGTCTTCGGCATTTACTTTGGTTTGCTGTTCCATTTTTATTTGTTTTTATACTTTTTCATTACCTCTTCCAACTTGTTAAACCTGTCGTCCCACATTTGGCGAAATGGTTCAATAAAGTCGGCTACTTCTTTCATTTTTTTTGCGTTGATGTGATAATACATTTCTCTTCCGTTTTGCTCTTGTGTAAGCAACTCACATGCGGTAAGAATTTGTAAATGCTTTGAAACAGTGGGTCGTGCTGTGTCAAAGTTTGAAGCGATTGCACCTGCTGTCATGGATTGCGTAGCCACTAACAGCAATATTGTCCGTCGTGTCGGGTCGGCAATGGCTTGAAAAACGTCTCTTCTTAAATTCATCAGTTGACTTTATTTGTTTTATTGTCTGATGCAATATTGTTTTATTATGAAGCTATTTGGCTTCAAATGTATACGAAGCTATTTGACTACACAAATTTTTCGCAGATTTTTTTTTGCAGTTAGTAAAAAAAGATAGTGGGATTTTTAGCGGGGTGCTGGCTGGCCTTGCTGCTAACGGTTTGGGACTTTGCGATAGTGGCGAGAATTTTTAGCACTACTGTTCATACGAAGGATAAATATTGAACCTTGCACAAATGTTCAATCGAAGCCGTTCAGCCCGCCTATTGCCAATATGATGTTATGCAGCAGAGACTGGCGATACACAATCTCTCTTCCTCTAATGTTTCAGTTTAGTAAATATTAAAGCCATTGTCGCACTATCCAATGAATTCATGTCGATAAGTCGTAATGATTTCACCATTCCATTCGTTGTCGTCTTGTACTTAAGAAAATGGGGTGTCTTCAAATGCGCATCGTAAGCGTCTTTCCGTGCATAAATTTCCAATATCCGAACTTGCGTCGGATTGTCCTTTTGTAACATAGGATAAATGCAAATAACACCAGGCTCCAGTCTCACGGATGCTTCCGCCTCTTCCTGTAATATCGCTGTATATTCGTCAAGATAATTGGAGTCAATTTCTATTTCAGCCACTCGAATCACCATATCATGTAATTAGTGTTGATTGTCAATTGACTTGTGATTGTTACATGAAACAGAAATCAGTATCACAAAAAGCACTATTAGCGATAAGGTGAGTTTCTGCATGTGTCCTTACGGTTTTTCAGTTATCAATGGAGGCGAGTCGTTATAAATATAACTTTTACACCGGAATACTGTCGCAAATTTATTGCGGCTAACGTTTTAACATACACTTAATGGGGTAGTGTCTTTGAAATCCTAATGTTGAGCTTTAAGTAAATATCCAATCGAAGCCGTTCAGCCCCGCTTTTGACAATAGCTTTGTTGGTGGCGGTGTTTCTACTGAATTGTGAAGTTTATTTTTCGTCCGAGTCCAAATTCTATAAGCTTATAAAGTGTCGAAAGTTGGATGTCGCTATGTCCATTTTCAATTCTTGAGATAAAACTTTTTTTTGCGCCAATTTTTTCAGCCAGTTGTTCTTGTGTCATATGGGCCAATTTACGTTCTTCTTTTATTAATTCTCCGATGGCATAAGCTTTGGCTTTGATTTCAAAGTCGGTTCTTTCCTTTGTACCGGTTTCTCCGTATCTTTTGTCAAGATGTTGGGCTAAAGTTTTAATATTTTTATTTTTTGTTTCCATTTTTATTTCCTTTTTGTTCATTAAAATATTCCTCCATTATTTTTTCTGCTTTGTTTAATTCTTTTGTTGGTGTTTTCTGTGTTTTCTTTTGAAATCCGTTAAAAAGAACGACTAAATTGCCTTTGTCAAAACAGCAAAATATTCTATAAATATTACTTTCATATTCAATCCGAATTTCAAAAAGGCCATTTACTCCTTCAATACTTTTAAAAAATTTGGTTGGAACACGTTCAAGAATTGTCATCATAAAAAGCACTTCGTCGATTTTGACCTTCACTTTGTCGGTTAAGGTTTCAAAAAAGTCGTCAAAGTGGTCTTTATAAAAAATGATTTCTCTAATTATTTCCATTCGTCGAAGTTAACGAATAATGGAATATATTCAAAATAGAAATGATTGAATTTTTGATAGTTTTCCGTCAACAGTGTTGTCGGGGAGAAATTGCCACTAACATTGAAAAACACGAAGGGATATTCAACAAATACGTAGTCGAAGAACAGAAGTTGAATTTTGCACTTCAGTTGATACGAAGCCGTTCAGCCCGCCTATTGCTAACGATGTTATGCACAGTTATTCTTTGTTTTTTCTTAATGATTGTTTCAGCAAACTAATGATATAGTCAATGTCGTCCAAGTCTGTCAGTTTGATTTCATATGAACCATTGCCCCAATGTCCAACGTTAGAAACGTCTCTTGCAATTTTCTTTTGGTCTTGCAAATCTCCACTTTTAAGGTTTACATATATTTTTAAGCCTCTCCCCTGCAATACGATGTCGCAGAAAATGTTATTGTCAACCTTAAAACCGATTGTTTGTTTTTTAGGCTGTGTCGTAACGTTGTCATCAAGTGAGATAAGTCGTTCTTTTACTTGTTCGTAAAGTTCTCTTGTTTCAAAGTCCACTTTTTGCAAATGGTCTTGCTCTGTGTATACTTTTACTTCTTTACTAACAGCTTCTACCGTTTCGTCATTTCTTGATATTGTCTTAATACTTTCTTTGGCAGATGTTTTTTGGATTTGGTCAAACGAAACAGTGTCATTTTCAAATCGCTTAACTTCCCATAGTTCAATTGGTAGGTCTTTAAAGTTTATGGCTTCTCGTTGATAGTTTGTGAACTGTGGCGAAATGAAGACAACTTTTGATTGTGTCCAATCAACGTCTGTCCGTTTTAATGTAGTTTGTTGGCTTTCGTTAAATTCAAGAATAAAATCAGCTTTGTTGTTTAGCATTAAAGATAAGTAGGCGTAACCTTGGTCAATTACACTAAAATTTTTGTCTCGTTTGTATTCAACGATTACAAATGATTTTGTTTCTGTATCAAAAGCCAAAGTGTCGATACGAAAGCCGTTCAAGGCAAATTCTGAACGAATAAAGTCAAGATGCAAAAGTGATTTTAAGTTTTTTTCCACTAAGGTTTGAATATCTTTCTCAAACTTGAATGGAAGTTCCTTAATGAAGTCTAATCGTTGTCCTATTTTATATATTGCCATTTCTATTTATGGTGTCGGTTTATAATTGCAGCTAATGTTTGGGGGCTTTGCGTTCGGGCGGGTTTTGGATCGGACCTCCGAAGCGGCACGAAATTTCAATTTATTACTTAAGTTTAATAGAAGCACACAGCTACACGTGTTTCTTGTCATAGTTTTATTTGCCTTCCTTTAATTTTGCCGTCATTGGTAAAGTTGTCATACTCTTGTCCTTCTATAATTGTCCAACCGAGTTCTTTTAGTCTGTCATCTGTTAGTTTTTCATTATTGTATTCTGTCAAATGTAGATTTCCGTATTTGCATAAATGGAACTGGATTTGCTCATTTTTGTCAAAAACGAAAACATATTCTGCTACATTTGGGTCGCAACGAGTTGTCCAAAATAGAATTTCAATAAAGTCCGACAAACTGTAAATGTCAATTTCAAATGCTTCATTAAATGTCTTGTCGCCAACAATTTTTTCAAGTGTATTGTATGCTTTTCTTAATGGCTTGAATTTATTGTCTCTGTTACCAAAGAAGTCAAGTTTCAAGTGAGAAATTATTATGAAGTCGTTTATGTTTAATGTCTTAAATAAATTATTTAGCTTTTCTCTTAATGTGCCTGTAAATGTGTCAATGTCTGAATGGTCTAAACTGATAATTCTGTTAAAAGTGGAATAGTCTATTTCTTCATACTTTATGCAGTCAAATTGCTCCCAGTACAAATGTTCTTCATTGTCTTCCTTATAGTATTGTAGTATTTCTTCATCATAAAACGCTTTCTGCATTTTATTCAGTTCAGATCCAATAATTTTCTTTGTCTTTACGATTTCGTTTCTTGTCGTGAGTGTTATCATAATATCAAAGCTAACGGGCCGCGTATTGGCGATGGGCGGGATTTTTAGCACTGAATTTCAATCGAAGAACAGAAGTTGAATATTGTACTTCCGTTGATACAAAGCCGTTCAGCCAGCCTATTGCCAATGCGATGTTCTTGTTGCACAACTAAAAATAGCTAAATGTTTCGTAATTTAGTATATGCAAGGACGAAAAGCATTAACCCCACAGTTATTCTATCAAACCAGTTTGGATGCGTTAGTGAAGCGGCGCAGTAGTACGGTAGAACCGGTATTGGGTACGCTGATTAATTATCATAATATGAAACGTGTTAATAGTCGAGGACTGGCACAAGTAAACAAGCATGTTTTGATGGCCGCGTTGTGCTATAATCTCAAAAAGTATCTGAAATTCTCACGCAAAACTCCTCACATTATAGCCCAAAGTATGGCCTTAATGGAAGGCATATATTTTTACATAAAAACAAGCACAACCAGAGCTCAATTTAGTTGATAGGATGCTTTGAAAAACTCACTTCTCATCAGGTTCAAAAACAAGAGACCTCGCTTAAAAGGGGATTAAACCAGGTCATATATTCTGTGTTTTACTGTAAAATTGGAGTTTTGCAACAGCTACCCTTATTATAGGCAGTTTTTTAATATTTATCCTTGTGAGGGGAACTTTTTATTTGTAAATCAGAATTATAGTTTTTCAATAAATCAAATTTTATGTTCTGAATTTGTGTTGAACTAAGAGGACTTCTTGTACAAATTATGTAAGCTTTTTTATTCTTACTTTTGAAGTCTGCCGATAAGCGTTTAATTGTTGTTTTAATTTGATTTACGGCATGAACCAAGTCTTGACCTTTAAGTTCAATATAAAACTCTATTCCTTTAGCCAACAACATATAATCACATCTTATAGTTTCGTCATTTATTTCACAACCGTCTACAAGTATTTTAGTTGAAGCAACTTGATCAACATTTTCAAGAGTTAATTTACTTTTCTTCTCCTCAAATGTAAATAATTTCTGAGATGACTCTGCCCTACAATTCATTTGGAAAATCAATATTAAGAAGTTTATCAAATTCTATTGAAATCTCATCTGATACTGAGTCCAATATAGTAGGTGATATAAGTTTTGAATCTTTTTCAATTAAATATCTTTGTTCATTATTTCTTAATGAATAAACACTGAACATATCACTTTCTAACTGTTCTTTTGTAGGAATAACTTTATTTAATTTATCGCTTTTCTTTCCTTCTGATTTCAATTTATTTTTTATGTTTCCAGAATAAATTAAATTATTGAAAGAAGAAAGTATGTATGGACTATGAGTTGTAACAAATATCTGAAATTTGTTATCAGTACTATTAAATGTACGAGCCAATAGTTCTACTATTCGTTTTTGTGCGGTTGGGAATAAGTGAGCCTCTGGTTCTTCGATATAAAGTGTAAAACCTCCTCCTACAGAATTAATTCTTGTAAGAGTTTTAAGAATTATTATAAGTGGTAGAGTTTCTTGTTGTCCAGATGAAGCATTAGTTAAATTTACTTTTCTATGGTCTTTGTGAACTAAATAATCTTTCTCTTTTTCTCTGACATAAGTGCTATTCAATACTTGTGAAATTAGTTCATCATATTCTTTGTCGTTTTTTTCATCAGATAAAAGGTCATTATAAAAACGTTTTAAGTTCTCATAAAAAGAACCAAACTCTATAAGAAATGGGTCTAAAGACCTGTTGTCGCTTAAAAAAGAAAATATGCTGCTTTGGATATTTGCAAAAAAACTTCTACCAGCTGGAATAAAAAACTGGTCAAAAGTAGATAGACTTCCTAATTCATTTTTGACACAACTTTGAATTTTTTCATTAATTTGTCTTTTAGTGCTGAAATTAGGAACTTTTCTATTTTCCAGAAGCTTAGCTTTTTCATCTTGATAAATCTTTTTTCCTTTTTTTAGTACAGCCTTAACATTATCAGAATAGTCAAAATTTATTTTGTTATCAATTTTTTTGATATATATTGAAGTGTTGTCGTATGAATATGAAATAAAAAAATCGTCTTTACTCCAAGATTCTTTAGGAAAAAAGGTTATAAATGTTTCTTTTTGTTTTTGGTCTAAATCTCTTTTAGTTTCTTCATTTTCAATACTTTTTATTATCTCATTTATGAAGTTTTTGAAGAAATATAGCAATTTAACTGTTATGCTTTTCCCAGAACCTTGTGGTCCAATAAGTATGTTGATTGACTTAAAGTCAAACTCCATATTATTTATTCCACCAAAGTTTTCTATATGTATTTTTTCCACTTTTATTTTAGTCTTTTAATTTTTACAAAGTTACAAAATAGAATTTACTGGTCTACCGTATGTTTTTTAAAATTGCCTATAACGGTTTCGGGCTTTGCGTTCGGGCGGGTTTCGGAGCACTAAACTTTCTGCCAGCACTGAACTTGAATAGAAGCACGAAGCTTCAAGTTTGCACGTCATCCCGCCTGACGCAAAATCCGTGTTAGTGGCAGTTATTTAATCTCAATGTTATATTTATCTACAATGTTGTATTTTCTATCCTTTAACACTATCGTGTAAATTCCTTTTGTCAGATAGAGTTCTTTAAGGGAAGAATTTATATCACTAACTTCAATAATGTCAGCCGGTATTCCGTTATTTTCAAATTCATTATTTCTGTATACCAAAATCAAAACAGGTTTGTACTTGTCAATTTTTGAAAGAGGGACAGCATATTTCTGTTTTTCTTCTATTAGCCAGTTTGGTCTATTATTTATAAATTCTGTTTGAGGGTGTATTATTACAATATCGGTTTGTTTTGTTTCGCTCAACCCGTTAAATACCTGCCCGTTTTCATCAATTAATACTATTGGTTGGTTTGTATTGTTAAGTCTGATAAATAAATGGTTGTTTTCTTTGTCAAACCTTTCTAAGAACATTGTCTGGTCTATTGTTAAGGGATTTATTTTCATATTATCTTTTAATCGCCCTGCCATCGCCTTCCCCCAAGCGGGATAATCATTTTCATAGGCGTGTGCATAACCACAATGGATTAGTACTTTTCCTTCTGGATTACTTTCAATGAACTTCTGAATATTTTCAGCTTGCTCAATTTCTCTTTCTTTACCATTCTTGCCTTGTGAAGCCTCATAACCGAACAATGTAAACCCGATTTTTAATGCTTCTGATATTAAATTTCCAAATTCAGGTTCTTTAGTATAATATCCGCTTTCCTGTACAGAATATTTTCTGTCATTAATAATAGTATCAGACAAGGCTTCAAGTCCTAAATATCTATAACCATTATCATACAGACCTTGTAAAAGAGATTTGGTAAACGTGCGGTGTTTTGATATGTGGTGAGCCTCATTAGTGATAATGATTTGTGTATTTTTTGATTGCTCTATTATGTATTCTTTCGCGTTCACCTTTTTGTTTTTTATATAATATAAGCTATCTTCTTCGGTAGTTTTGGGCTTTCTAACACCATTTTTATCCCAAATTTTCATAACATCTAAATAGCGACTATTAAATGATAATTCCGTAGCTCCTATCTGATACTTCCAAGCAACTGTGTCTTTATCAATTTCTGAAAATATATCTTCAGAAAATCTGTAAGTTTCAGTGTTTGTTTGTCCAATTACAACTGTTGCATTCAGGAAAAGGAAAATTGAAATAATTTTATTCATTAGTTTTGTTTTATAATTGCCACTAACAATTGTATTTGCGAAACGAATATACAAAAAGCTTCGCTAATCCATTTCTATATGCGAATTTCGCATTTCAAAATATACAAATATGTAATTAATTGGTTTACAATATATTAAAATATTGTAAATTCATCAATAGCGAAATAAATTTTATAAATACAATGTTATCCAAATTTGGAAAGCGAACTTATACTGAAAACATTTGAACGCAAGTTGATCACGCAGAGATATGCTCACAATACAGTGAAGGCATATTTGGATTCTACACGTCTATTTTTCAAGCACGTCAATGATTACACGTCTTTAAAAGCCATACCAATGCGTGTTATAGAATCTTTTATCAATAAAAAAGTTGAGAATGAGCAATAAGTAGTTCCTATCAAAAAGGATTAGTTGGAGCTATTAAAAAGATATACGAATTGATTTTTAATGAAAAGATTCAGCTGGATTATCTATACCCACAAAATTCCAATTTATTAATTCTACACTGTTGAATACCCAGGTTTTAAATATTGTTAAAATATTCCAAAATCATAAAAGTGCGACAAATCGTCCGAATACCGATACGCCGTACACATACCTTTCCCGCTTCTACCTCTTTTGCAATATGCAACTTAAACGGCTAGGATAATCTCGCATATTATTTCTGCATTTATAATTGGCCAATCTGTTTCGAATTTACTTTTCCTCCTCATGTCAATTCATAGTTTATTGATCTAAATTTCTGCTTAACAATATTTATTTATTGTTTTTCAATAAATAAATATCTTAATTTGATGCACCATATAAACAATTCTAAAAATGAAAACAAAAACTGACCGTATTTTGGCAATACTGAAGGTAATCTCCTGGGTCGTTCACATTGGGTTATGTATCGCAACAGGGGTATTAATCACCTCGTTTATTCTGACTGTCTTTGTAGACCCGCAAATGAGCAAGGATTATGATATTGGTGATGATTTATCCAATCTTTACGCTTATAGCAAAGGGCATTATATAATACTGATGATCATGGCTATTTCGTTATCTGCCTCAAAAGCCGGATTATTTTATAAGGTGATTCAACTATTTTCAAAACTTAATCTCACCCATCCTTTCAGTGAAAGTATAGCCTCGATTATTCTGAAAATTAGCCATAAAGCACTGGAAATCGGAATTGTGGCTATTGTTGCCAATGCATATGCCAACTGGTTGGTAAAAAGAGGTGCCATTTTTTCCTTGCAGCTGGAGAGTAATGAATTTCTTTTTCTAGCAGGAATAATTTATATCGTGGCGCAAATATTCAATAAGGGAATCGAACTGCAATCTGAAAACGAATTAACGATATAGTTATGCCAATTATAGTAAATCTGGATGTGATGATGGCAAAAAGGAAGATGTCTTTGAATGAACTGTCAGAAAAGGTAGATTTAACTTTGTCCAATCTTTCCATTCTTAAAACAGGCAAAGCCAAGGCCATTCGTTTCAGTACGCTTGAGGCAATTTGTAAGGTGCTCGATTGCCAACCGGGGGATATTCTGGAATACGCCAACGATTAAATTGATCCGGAACAATCTCAGACTCGAAAGGAAATGATCCATCTTCAAAACATACGCAAAACATTTAACGACAAGCTGGTTTTGGACATACCCGACTGGCATATTGAAAAAGGTATTTACTGGATTCAGGGAGCGAATGGTGCAGGAAAATCTACCTTGTTCAGGATTATAGCAGGTATGCTGGGTTATGAAGGCCAAGTGATGATTGGTAATGAGTATGACCAGCATAAACATCCGCTGGAATACCGCAGGAGAGTGACATTGGCAGAAGCAGAGCCCGTCTACCCCTCCTTTTTAACACCTCGCAATCTGATCAGCTTTATTGCTGAAACCCGGCAAGCCTCTGCTGCGCAAGCTGATACGCTCATTCATAAAATGGGAATTCACACGTTCCTGGATCATCCATTTTCAACCTGTTCCAGCGGTATGGTAAAGAAAGTATCGCTTCTACTGGCTTTTCTGGGAAATCCCTCCCTGATTATTCTGGATGAACCGCTCATTACCATTGATAAAGAAACCCGACAATTACTTTATGAATTGATGATGGAAAGATCAAAAAATGGTACCGGGTTTCTTTTATCATCTCACCAGCTTTTCGACAGGCAGGAAATACAGGTAAAAGCCTCCTATGAAATTAAAAACCATACTTTAAATGAAATCCAGACGGCGTGGTGAAAATGCTCCGAGATTGTATTGTCAATGAGTTTTATAAACAGCGGATCGGATTTTTCGCTGTAGCTGGCGCTTTTGCATTCGGTATCCTCTCAGGCAAAGAGCATCTGAATATTGCTATAACGGCACTTTACAATTTGCCATTTCTGGGGTTAGTCTGTGGTGTATGGCTTGGCTACACGCTCATGGTTATTCAATGGGTGCGTCATCAAATGTCTCTACCTGAATACCGCTTTTTATTTGCGCTAAGAAACATCACTTTGCTGAAAAGAATGCCGTACTTTCTTTACACGGCATTGCTGTTACTGGCGCCCATTCTGCTTTACGGACTGTTTATCGCTGGTATTGCATTGCAAAAAAACACACTGACACCGCTCTTCATAGTGGTTGCAGTGATGGGTTTGCTGCTGATTTTATTAATTCTGAAATTGGAATGGACTATCAGGCACCCTGCCATCCGTAATCAGTTGGTCAGCCACAACAGATTGAATATGAAGCGTCCGGTCTCATTTTTATATTGGACTATGGAATGGCTGGTCAGAAAACGTACACTTACTTTACTGATTACTAAATCTGCCAGTGCAGTATTGATTGCAGGGGTAATGCTGTATTACCAGACTGATGAATATGATCTCCGGTTGCCGGCGCTGGGATTGATCCTCTCCACCCTGCTGAACACGGGCCTGAGTGCAGAGGTATATACCTGGCAGAATCAAACCTGGTTATGGCTGAGGTCACTCCCTATTGCACCTCAAAAGCAGATTCTCAGGATTATACATTTACATTTTCTTATTCTCGTTCCTGAATTAATATTGACCTGGAGATATGGCTGGACTTCCCTGTCAGGATGGGAAATGATGCAGTTAAACCTGTTATCCCTGTCTTTGATTCTGCTTGTGCACTCGCTTTTTTACCGGTTTAACCGGCCATTTGAAGAGATGATACAGCTACTTTTCTGGCTCTTTATTGGTTTGACAATCGTCATAATGTATAAGGTCAGTATCGTCATGGTGGCTTTTTCCATGCTGGTTATTGCGGGAATAAACTATAAAAAGAGGAGCCCTTACAGCAGGACTCCTCCGGAATAACAACAGCCAAACCTAAGCAGGAATGGTGGGTCTGACTTCCACTTTACTAGGTAATGTACGCGCAGGCAGTTTGATTAAATCTGCCACAATCTGTCCGATGTCTTCAGGTTGTATTTTCCAGGCATCTTTTTCAGAAGGAGTATGATTGTTAAACTCTGTGGCCACCGAACCCGGCATAATGGTAGTTACCTTAATACCATCCTTGCGGATATCCAGCATGGCAGCCTGTGAAAATCCTACTAATCCAAATTTACTGGCATTGTAAGCCGCGCCGTTAGCAAAGAAATTGGTACCAGCCAGACTTGATATAGTAATAAAATAACCTTTTGTAGTTTTCAGTGCCTCATATGAAGCTTTAAGACTGTAAAATACACCAGTTAGATTGATATCGATTGTCTCATTCCATTCCTCAATGGAAAGTTCTTGTACCGGAGCAAAATGACCCACTCCTGCATTGGCAATGAAATAGTCAATGCGGCCCCAAAGCTGTTTTATCTGCTCCACAGCATTACTTAATGATTCATAATTGCGGACATCGGATTCGATCCCGATCGCAAAACCAGGTTTTTGCTTATTCAGCAGATCTGCAGCCTGATCGGCCGCTGCCTGTGAACGACTGGTAACGGCCACTTTAATCCCTTCATTGATCAATACTTGTGCCACTCCAAGTCCGATTCCTTTTGAACCACCGGTAATAAAAGCTGTTTTTTGTATATTTTCCATAATATTAATCTTTACATTTTTTAAACAGAATTACTGTGATATTAGTTTTGGAGGTATAATAATTATATAATTTTCATGAAATACTAAAAAAACGGGTTCTTCACCTTATCTGTAATGTATGAAGTATTGGCTGATTACACTTTTGATGCTGTCAGGTCATCTTATCTCAGTGGCACAATCCCGTATCTATGACATACGATTTGCCAACAAATCCATCGGATCATTAACCGTTTTTGAACCAGAACAAGCCCAGGGAAGAACCATTTTTAAAATTGAAGCGGTCTATTCAATCCCCTTCAGTAAAGGTCAGTTTACGATTATCAATCATTATAAAAAAGACCAATTAGTCTATTCTTCCTATCAGCAAACCACCAATAACAATCTGAAAGAATCGATCATTACTCAGTGGCTCAGCCAGCAATATGTTTCAACAGATTCATTAAACATAAAAAAGATTAATGACAAAATTTCCAAACCCATTGAACACTCTGTTTGCAGCTTTTATTATAAAGAACCAAAGGGGATGAAGGCTATATTTTCAGAAAGGTATGGGGTATATTGTGATGTTTCCAATCCGGCTGATGGCGCTTATGAAATGAAACTTCCTGACGGCAGGGTTTCGACGTATATATTCCGAAACGGCCTGTGTCAGGAAGTCAGATCGAGTGTTATGGGTGGTAACCTCGTATTTATTTTACAGTAATATCAATTCGTGCCATACAGCTTTTTGGACGCTGCCTCATATTTATCGCCTTCTATCCATTGAGGAGCCACTTTGCGATTGGCAATCAGGCGTACGGCATAAACATATGCTTTGCTGTAATTGAGCAGGTAGTTGTAATCAATTGAATCCGGATTATCTGCTGCCCTGTGGTAATACTTCATAATTTCTTCATTGAAGTCACGAAAGCCCGGCGTAAAAGTAGGTGCAGGAATACCCTGGATTGCAAAATTTACATTGTCTGACCGATCAAAAAGATTTTGTTCAGGCGCCGGATCCCCTACCACCTCTAATCCAAATGCTTTGGCAGCTGTTTCAATTTCAGCACGTGCCCCGGTCCTGTCCAAGCCTATAACACCCACCAGTTTGGTGTCATTATAACCGGCTCCATCGCAGTTCAGATTAAAGATACATTGGTTCAGCGGCATAAGCGGGTTGGCCGCATAATGACGGCTTCCCAACAATCCCAGCTCCTCTCCGGTAAGTGCAATAAACATAATGGAGCGTTTGGGTTTTACTTCCATAAAGGATTTTGCGGCAGCAAGCAGCCCTACGCAACCAAAAGCATTATCACGTGCACCGTTGTAAATGGTGTCGCCGTCTGCCAATTGCGGATCTGACGAACTCCCGTAACCGATATGGTCATAGTGCGCGGTAAGCAGCACATACTCATCCTTTAGATTGGGATCTGAGCCCGGCAGGTAGGCGGCTACATTATAGCCGGTAAATTTGGTTGTTTTTCTTCCTTCGGTGGTAAACTCCAAATTGGAAGCATCTCTGAACAAACGTGTAATTTTTTCATTTTTACCATCTATCCAGATATGGGTAAACGGGTTTTCATCTATCTCCTGCTCATCCAGTGAAATTCTTTCCTGAGAAAAGTAATTACTGACAAACTGCCATGGAGACGTGATATTAAAAATTTCAACGACTGCTACAGCCCCTTTTTCCTTAGCAATTTTACGTTTATCGGCCGAAGACGCTATTGTTTGTGCCGGGTTCTGTACTTCCGATGTACCACTTTGTACCAACACAACTTTTCCTTTTACGTCAAGGCCAGCGTAATCTTCTTCAAAACCCAGTGCAGCGTATACCATGTCGGCTTTCAGATCGGCGTTTTTCCCGCTTACCAGCAGCCATTCACCCTGAGTTGAGGGAAGATCCTGTCCGCCAATTTTAATATTTCCTTTTCCGGGTGCACTGGCTCGGACAAATGGTACTTCCTGAAAATAGCTGTTTGATCCGGGAACAGGCTGGATACCAAATTTGCGGAATTGTTCTGCCATGTAACGTGCAGCTACCAGATTTCCCTGATCGCCCGTTTTGCGCCCCAAAAGTTCGTCTGCAGCCAGAAATCGCATGTGACTTTCCACTTCTGCCATTTGCAGTTTGTATTCTGGCATTTTGGTAACTTTCTGTGCCGTCACGCTCTGAAACATGAGTATAGACAACAGGGAGGTGGTTACGAATAATTTTCGCATATAATTTTATAATTTATGGCTGTTAAACAGTAAAAACAATCAAAGATAAAATTGTTCATTACAATGCCCAAAAAAGCTGGAACAGAGAGCAGGAACGGCTGGATTAGTATTGAATAATTCCCTGAATATCAAAAGTAGTTTTTCCCAGGATTAATACCTCCTGAAAACCTGAAATACTGTAATCTCTAATCAACCACTGTCCGTCTGTTTCAGAGGCTGAAAGCATGAGATTTTTTTCCATTTCAAATAATTTATTTTTCCTGTAGAGATCAACTTCCAATCTCTCAGGAAGCAAATTATCTGGATTGACCTGTATTTTCATTCTCTTTACCGGAAGCGATTCGCCTTCTTTCAATTCATATTGGGTCGTTAAGGAATCAGGCTTACTGACGTCATAACTGGCCAGATAAGAAGGTTTATTGATATCCGAAGTCAGAAAAAGATCGAGTTCGTTTTCCCAATCCACATCTGAAAGCGTCAGCTGTTCCTTTTGTTCCTTTAACTGATTATGGCGCTCCACGCTGGGATTGATCCTTTCAAGTTGCCTGATCTGCTCAGAAATAAATCCTTCTGTATCATAAAATACAGAATCCCCGTTCTGCTTTTCTTCAACAGCGCAAGAGGCCATCAGGAAACAGCAAAACAGGGAGAATCCCGTCACTTTTTTCAGTAAACTGAATTGGTTTTGAATCATATTAATTCGCTAATAAGCTGGTCCCTGTCATCTCTGCCGGTGCAGACACACCAATGATTTCCAGAATAGTGGGCGCTACATCGGCAAGCTTACCATCAGCAATTGAAGCCACAGGATTATTGTTAACCAGTATGCATGGCACCAGATTGGTTGAATGCTGTGTGTTGGGCGTTCCATCATCATTCCGCATATAGTCTGAGTTACCATGGTCGGCAATGATAATAGAGGCGTAACCATGTGCAAGCCCGGCTGTCACCACGTCTCTTACGCAGGTATCAACAGTTTCACAAGCCTTTACAGCCGCTTCAAATACACCGGTATGCCCTACCATATCCGGATTGGCAAAATTGAGACATATGAAATCAACCTCTTCTTTTTGTAACTCAGGGATGATTTTGTCACGAATATCAAAAGCAGACATTTCAGGTTGCAGGTCGTAGGTGGCTACCTTTGGGGATGGGCAAAGAAGGCGACTTTCTCCAATAAATGGTTCTTCCCTTCCTCCTGAAAAGAAAAATGTCACATGTGGATATTTTTCAGTTTCAGCAATTCTGATTTGCTTTTTACCTGCTGCGGCCAATACTTCACCTAGCGTATTGTTCAGGTTATCCTTATCAAAAATCACTTTTACATTTTGATAAGTATCGTCATAGTTGGTCAGGGTTACATAATAAAGATTTAACTTCTTCATATCCTGCTCCGGATGATCCACCTGGGTCAGCACTTCGGTAATTTCCCGTCCACGATCCGTACGGAAATTAAAGCAAATAACAACATCCTCGTCTTCAATTACAGCTACCGGCTGACCGATTTCATTGGTCACTACCAACGGCAGGATAAATTCGTCGGTTACTCCGCTATCATAAGAAGCCTGGATGGCAGCACCTACTTCAGCAGCATTAATGAATGCGCCTTTACCGTGAACCATCGCATCATAGGCCAGTTTCACACGCTCCCAGCGCTTGTCGCGGTCCATTGCATAGTAGCGACCTGTTACAGAGGCAATTTTACCTGTTGTTGCAGCAAGATGAGCTTCCAGTTCACTCATAAATCCGAACCCGCTTTTGGGGTCACAGTCACGACCATCGGTAAATGCATGAACAAATACATCCTGCAGTCCATATTGACTTGCTATCGTGGCAAGGCCTTTCAGATGGTTGATATGCGAATGCACCCCACCATCAGAAACCAACCCAATGAAATGTACTTTTTTATTATTTTCTCTGGCATAGGTGAAGGCTTTCAATATTTCAGGTTCCTGAGCAAGTGTACCTTCATCAACAGCCTTATTGATTTTTACCAGATCCTGATAAACGATCCTCCCCGCACCCAGATTGGTATGCCCCACTTCGGAATTCCCCATTTGGCCAGCTGGCAAGCCAACAGCCAGTCCAGAAGCCTCCAGTTGGCTATGCGGGTAATTTGCTAATATATGCTTGTAGAACGGGGTGTAAGCTGCGGCAATTGCCGAACGGTCCTCTTCACCATTTTTGGGGATTCCCCAACCGTCCATAATAATCAAAATAACTTTATTGCTCATTTATATAGAGATAACATTAACAAATCTTCAATAATGGTTTTTGTGGCAACAATCAGGTTACTCAACTTTATAACCATATTTATTTATCAGAAATTCCAGAAACTTGTCTGCCGCGCGATCGACGATATCATATACCTCCTCGAATGCTTTTTCATCTTTGGAATAATAAGGATCAGGCACGATCTTAATATCACCACATTCAGGGTCAAACGGCCTGTACAAAATTACTTTATCGGCCAGTTCGTGCAAATCACTCTCCAGCGCAAGCGCATGCATATTGGCATGATTATCCTCGTCCATCGCCAGAATATAATCAAACTTATGAAAGTCGTCGGCTAGGAATTTTCTGGAAAGATGCGTCAGTTGCAGACCTCTTTTTGCTGCTGTACGCCGCATTCGCAAATCAGCCAAAAGACCATCATGATACCCTGAGGTACCGGCAGAATCAATATGAATCCATTCGCTTAATCCTGCTTCCTCCACCCGCTTTCTAAATACCCCTTCTGCCACAGGAGACCGGCAAATATTGCCAAGACAAACAAATAAAACGCTGATTTTCTTCACAGGCAGGTCACATTTTTATTCCTCTATTGATTTTCCATTTTCGTCTACCATGATGTAGACATCTTCATTCGCTTTGCGCATATAGTATTTTTCTCTGGCCCATTTTTCAATCAGTCTTTGGTTTCCAAACACCTCTTCTCTTTCCTCTTTGACCTGAATGATCATTTCCTGATAATACTTTTTCTGTTCCTCCAGATCCTTCAATTTAAGATAATTATGCCTTACCACAGACACATTATTTTCATCAAGTGCCACTACCCAGACCAGCCATATCACAAATGATACAATATAAAAGCGGCCGTAAGGTTTGAGTTTTGAATAAAAGGTTCTGAAATTAATCATAGGAAACAAGATACAACAAAGATTAGTCAGATACTTACGAAGCCAGAAGAAGCAGTTGCTTCGTTCGGCATAGAACAACGCAACTGCTTCATTGAATATTCCTGAATTAGTCAGGAAAAAGTTTCAATCAGAATTTCAATCCAGGGAAGTATGCGTTTTCACCCAACTCCTCTTCAATACGCAACAACTGATTGTATTTTGCCATTCTGTCAGAACGAGACGCAGAACCAGTTTTGATCTGGCCCGTGTTCAATGCTACTGCCAGGTCAGCAATAGTAGCATCTTCCGTTTCACCTGAACGGTGAGACATCACATTTTTGTAACCGTTTCTAGACGCAAGATTAACTGTATCAATGGTTTCAGTCAATGAACCAATCTGGTTCACTTTCACCAATACTGCATTAGCAATACCTTCTTCAATACCTCTTTTCACACGATTAACATTGGTTACAAAAAGGTCATCTCCTACCAATTGTACTTTTTTACCAATGTTATCAGTCAATTGTTTCCAGCCTGACCAATCATCTTCATCAAGACCATCCTCGATGGAAATAATTGGATATTTATTTACCCACGATTCCCAATAAGCCGCCATTTCAGGAGAACTTAATTTACGGCCATCTGATTTCTTGAAGTGATAAACACCATTTTCGTAGAATTCAGAAGAAGCTGCATCCAAAGCGATGAAAATATCTTCACCTGGCTTATAACCTGCCTGTTCGATTGCTTTCAACACGATTTCAATTGCTTCCTCGTTGGATTTGATATTGGGAGCAAAACCACCTTCATCACCTACGTTGGTAGAATAACCATTGTTTTTCAATACTTTTTTCAAGGTATGGAAAACCTCTACACCCATACGTAATGAATCCGAGAATGTATCTGCTTTGGCAGGAACAATCATAAATTCCTGAAAGTCGATAGAATTATCAGCATGAGAACCTCCGTTAAGGATGTTCATAAGCGGTACAGGCAATGTGTTAGCATTAGTACCACCAACATAACGATATAATGGCAAACCAGCTTCTTGTGCTGCCGCTTTTGCCAAAGCAAGAGAAACACCAAGAATGGCATTGGCTCCCAATTTCGCTTTGTTAGGTGTACCGTCAATCTCCAATAAAATTTTATCTACCAGGTTTTGTTCAAAAACTGAAATACCGATAATTTCCGGATATATAATGTCATTTACATTTTCAACAGCCTTTAACACACCTTTACCCACATAAACTGAGTTATCTTCATCCCGAAGTTCTACTGCCTCGTGCTTTCCGGTAGAAGCTCCGGAAGGAACTGCAGCACGGCCTAAAAAGCCGTTCTCTGTCCGAATATCTACTTCTACGGTCGGATTTCCTCTTGAATCCAGAATCTGTCTTGCATGTACTGACTGAATTGTACTCATCTTAAACGCTGTGTTTGATGGTTAATATAGTATTTATAAATCCTACAAATTAAATTAAAATTTTGCTCATGTGCCTAGTATTGTGCCTACATTAACGTTAATTTTACATAACCAACATTAAAAATCAAAAATGAAAATTGGAATTGGATTATTCTTACTCGCTTCTCTCTCCGTAATCAGCTCGTTCGGACAAAAGGTTCTTTCGACAAGTGAATTTGAAAAGAATCTGAAAGACCGTAAAAATGCTCAGATAATTGATGTCAGAACTCCTGATGAGTATAAAAAAGGGCATTTGCCTGATGCTGTCAATATTGATTTCCGAAATGAGGATTTCAAAAATCAGATCAAAATGCTGGACAAAAACAAACCGGTATTTTTATATTGTCTGGCCGGAACAAGAAGCAAGTCCGCTTCTGAAATTCTCAAGAAACAAGGTTTCAAGGAAATATACGACATGGAAGGCGGATATGCCAAATGGGACGGTGAAAACAAGGCGGTGAAGTTGCCGGTTAAAGAAAAGATTAAAAGTGATAACCTTTCAATTGCGGAGTTTGAAAAGCTTGTAAGCAGTAGTGAGCCTGTATTGATAGATTTTTATGCTCCCTGGTGCGGCCCATGTATTAAAATGATGCCTTCTGTCAAGAAACTCACCAGCGAATTTGCCGGTAAAATTACCGTCAAAACCATTGATTACGACAATAACAGAGAACTCGTTAAAAAAATGGGGGTCACAGCTATCCCTGTTACGCTGATCTATAAAGACGGTAAGGTAGTATGGAAAGCTACGGGGTATCAGAGTGAAGATCAACTTCGGACAGCCATAACAGCGCAGTTATAATAAACTTCAGATATTTAAAATAGACTCTCAGAAATAAAATTTCCGGGAGTCTATTTTTTTTTTGTCGTTCTCTATTTACAGTTTTCTAGAGTAAGTTTTACCTTTTCAGTAACAAGTAAGGCAATAACAGGAAGAAAGATTTCCCGGAGTATAAAGTTGGTTGTCAACCCGAAATCCAATAGCACCCCTGAAATTTCAGAAGGGAATTAAAGCCCGCACGGTTCATCCAAGGCAGCTTCAATTTCTGCTTTATTTGCTCCGGTGTAAAAATTAGGACAGCTTTTGAGAAAATCCCGAATTGCATTCTTATACGCAATACAATTGGCCTCGGTGGGATCAGCAGATAGTACGGCGGCGGCATTACTGACTTTTTCTGCGTTATTGGTACAAGCCATCGGATTGGCCGGCCCTGCTGAATCTTTACAACTCATCACGAAGCCGATCATCACACAAATGATAAGTGTCCAGGCAGAACCCATTAAAAATTCAAAACCCCGGAAAATCAAAAAGGTGGACGTAACATTCGTTTTCTTATTCATGGCGATTTAAGAGTTAGTTATTTCTACAATATTATACATTCTTATCGTAGAAAAACGAAACTCAACTACCACATTTATTAAACGGTATTCATCGGTATATCAACGGTTTATATCAATGATTATTTAACGAGAATTTCCATGGAGTTTAACTCAGGTCCGCCACCCCGGTTACCCGAACCTCCCACGATATATACTCTGCCATTCAGAAAAACAGCCTGGGTGCCATGTCTACCCTGAATAAGAGGCATGAGTGTTTCCCATTTTCCGGATTTAGGATTAAAGGCTTCCACTTCTCTGTGCGACGCCTCTTGCTTATTACTCTCACCGCCAATTACAAGCACCTTTTTTCCAAAAGCCACAGTAGTAGTACCTGCGCGGTGCGTAGGCAGCATCTGATCAGCAGAGGACCACTTACCTGTCTTGAAATCATAAATATCCACTTCACCTACCGTCAACGTAAGGAACTCTTTGGTTTTGGCTGATGAGCGTCTGCCGCCGGCAACATAGAGTTTATCGTCAATGACCGCCACCTGAAAATGATCGCGCGGCCGGGGTGCATCGGGTAATTTTTCCCAGGTATTCGTTTTGGGATCAAACTCATCAAACCAGGCAACATGCCCATCCCAATGACCGTCTTGTATTCCACAAACCAAATAGATTTTATTTCGGTAGACAAACACCCCCGCAGCACCCCTGAGGCGATCTTCAGGGATGCGTGCCCCTTCGCGCCATTCATTTTTGATCGGGTTAAAAATCTGAATATGGGTCATGGGTTTTTCATGGGGAAAGCCACCCGTAAATCCACCCAACAAATAGATTTCATTATTGAAGGTTACTGCCTGGAAATGATGTAATTCGATGGGAGGCCTGGCTTTTTCAGTCCATGTTTCACTTTTGATATCATATTCTTCCACTTTCCTATCTCCTCTCCCACCAATCAGGTAAAGTTTCCCATTGGCTTCAGCCATACCGTTTTCGTGGCGCTCTTGTGGAAGATTCATGGGTTCTGCTGGCATCCACACCTGTGCCTCAGCCCTGTTCGAATTTAAAATAAAAAGAGTAAAACCTGCCAGTATAGTAAAGATTGATTGCATAATATTACTGGATTAGTGAAAAAGAAGTAATTTACTAAAATCTGCCATTAATTGCTATGGAAGCCCTTCCTACTTTTGTAAGTAAACCATTCTCAACAGTTGCTTTATTAGCTGTCACCTATTGGAATAATAAATTATTTATTTTAAAAAGTTGAACGATTGCTTTTGCAACAATGTAACATTTACTACATTTGCAACAATGATGCATAAACAAAACAAACGATAATGGTTAAGAGACATATCCCAGCATTACTTGTGCTAACTACCTTCTGGCTTGCTTCCTGCGACCCGAAAAATGACGACCCAATCGATATCAATGCTCCTACAATTGAAGTAGAAAATCCGGAAGAAGGAGAAACGTATGCCGCTGGAGGAAATATACCAGCCCATATTAAATTTAAAGATGAGGTATCGTTAGCCTCGGCAAATATTTCAATACATAGCTCCGCAGATGGGCATGGACATGCACGTGTCATGATTACACCATTTTCATTTAATAAGAATTATTCTTTTGGAGGCAGAGACCATGAACTCCGGGAGGACATCCAGATTAACGGAGATGCAACAGCGGGTCCATATCATTTTATTGTCATGGCTATTGATGGTCTCGGGAATGCAACATCATTTGCCGACGGCACAAACAAGGAAGTAGAAATATGGATTTCCCATCAGGATATGGCAAAAGTCATTTTCCAGAATAGTGAAGGAAATGCAACAGATCACTATCACGGTGAGGCCGGAAAATCATTGAGATTTTTTGGGGATATAAAAGCAAATGCTTCAAAAATTGAAAGCATTACTGTGAAAATCGCATCTGAAGAAGATGATGATGATCATAATCACCGTGCTACCTCAGAAACTTTCTACGAAAAAACTTTCAGTTATTCCACGCCGATCGAATCGGTTACTATTGAAAAGCTACTGGAAAAAGAAAATATCATCGTCAACAGCGATATGATTCAGCGGGCTGGCGACGAAGATATTGAATTGCAGATCATCGTTAAAGATCAGGCAGGTCATATTGCCAGATATAAAGCTGAAATTGAATTTGGTGATCATAACCACTGATAGCTGAATTGTGACGTCCTCTGTACAGAGGTCAACGTTCTCAGCTTGAAAATAAAAATGCACCGGAACAAGCCTGGTGCATTTTTATTTTCAGGCTGATATTTACTATCCTTTTTCGATGTAAATCGTGTCAATTTTTATTTAAAGCGCACATTCAGGTCCCCGGTTCCGGTTTGGCTTTGCCATGCGCTTACCATGGCATTTTCTGAGCTTCATCAGTACGTAATAAAAATTCTACATTCTATACAATTCTACCCCTGCACTGCCTTTTATCTTTTTGATTCAAAAAGAACTATATGCATGATTTCTAAGTTACTTATACAATATTTCAGAAAAACAATGTGACCATATTACACATTATTCGTCGAAATATTTTTACATCATCGACAACAATATTTTCATCAACACTTCAAAACAACAAACAGAATTTACTAAAAACCATTCAACATGAAATGTACATTTACAGCTTCGGGTTTCGACCCGTTCCGGTACTTTATTGGGGTACCGCGAAACGGATCTGTTGCCACCTCCCTAAAATTTTTCATAGTCATGATGCTGATCGCCTTGTCTTATTCAGCACAGGCAATCACACTTCAGGTAACCGCCAATCCGTCGGCCTGCCCTGCTTCCGGCAGGATCAACTTTGCCGTTGACGAGTTGCTTCCCGGTTCACCAGGAAGTGCAGGTACTCCTCCCAGTGTTTCCTATTATGTCTGGACAACCACTCCAGGCAATATGGTCGCTGGTTCCGGTAGTCATACTTCCTTTGCCTCAGCCCATGTTACTACTGACATTTCTCTCGGAGGTTTATCTGCGCGACTGGCAGAGCAGCAATACTTTCCGTGACCTGCCTATCGGCTCGTACATTGTGCAGGGCAGGGACAATTGCCCCAGCCCTACCGTTACTGTAAGAAGTACTTACAGAATCAATGCAAGGGTCAATAATGTACAGACAACCGTCACCGGCGATCATACTGCGTGTGATGTATATACTTTTCAGCTGGGATTAAAGAATACGGACGGATGGCTATCTTTCCCCGTTAGCCTGAATTACACCATTACTCAGGGCAATAATACCATTGTTTCCAATGTGTCTGCCACATTCACCGAGCCTGCCGGGATCAGTTTCAAGTCTGTGAGCACCCTTCCTGTTGATCTAACTTCTTACAACCGGGCACTGCCTTACAGAATTACTGCCACAGGAACAGATGGTTGCGGAAAACCCATTACCTGGGCACACAATCTGTCAGCAGGAGGTAATCCATTCAGCGCCAATGTTCTGGGCGCTTGCAGCAATATTACCATTCGTGACGTAATAGGAATGACTTCCCCTGTCACATGGACCATCACCTCTGCTCCGGCGGCATATACAGGCCCTACAACCGGCTCTGAGGCTATTCCGGTTTCGGGGGTTTTAAAATCCTTTACCGATATGCCGTTCGGAACTTACAACATCACACTGACAGATGCGTGCGGACGTGAGCTTCAGAAATCTATTGTCACTACAGAGAACTGTAGCCCATGCCAGTATAACAATATCAGCGTTAATTACAGACAACAGGTACAAGGTTGCACCCCTGACGAAACTATCCTGAATGTAGCTTTCACCTCCAATGCGCCCGGCCTGACCTGGCGAGCACCCGACATAGTAGAGATTGTTTCAGGTCCTGCAGGTTATACATCAGCCTCCTACCCTGTCAATATTTCCAATTATATTGTCAGTGGTGCGCGTGCACTCCGGTTTCCTACCACCGTGCCTGGCAGCTATACTTTCCGGGCTTTTTACACAGCACCCAACTGTACCGAACCCACTACCGTTGAGTTTACTGAGAACATCCTTCCGGTAAGATTTTCAGATTTCACCATTCAGCAGGGGGCTACCTGCGGTGTGAGTTCAATTGACTATAATTTCAACTATAATCCCACGCCGTCTTCCAGTGCTACCATATCGGCAGCTGTGCTGCAAAGAAAAAATGGCAATAACTGGGATGATATCTCCACTGCAACAGCCGGAATAAAATCAGGCAGCTTTAACAATATTGATGTGGCTGGAACTTACCGCGTACGGATTCAGAAAGTATATTCTACATTTTACGCAGCGACAGCAATATGTGCCGGACAATATGAATACAGCAATGAGCTGGTGGTTACCGGAAGTTCATTCCCGACATTTACCGAGGCTTATGGCATGTTTTGTGCAGCCAGCGAGAATAGCAAGGTGATTGTTGTAGGCGGACAAAACGGTCGTCCGTGGCCACAGGGATATAAATATAAAATAACCCACTTCAACCGCACGCCGTACAATCAGGTACAGGGTCACGACCCAAGTTATCTGGATTATGACTTCCGCCAGACGTTTACACTACCCGACGGAACCTATACTTTCTCTCTGCTCGATATCTGCGATAATGAAATATCCCGTGAACTGGATATCACCGCACTTGCAGCACCGGTGGTGCGTAACACCAGTATCTGTGAAAACGGCCAATCCGGCCTGGTGCTTTCAGTTGATGCTTTTGAACAGATCGGGTATCAGTGGTTCAAAGTGGTAGGTACAAAAGATGCATTCGATGATGAGAATCCGGATGACCTGTTGGTAAGTACCACTGCTGATCTTACTTTCTTTCCGCTGACAACCGCCAACGAGGGTGAATATTATATCCGGATAACCTCTCCGGGGCTTTCCTGTACTCCGCTTGATATTCCGTACACATTGACTACAGACGTAGCGCCTGAGGCCGGAACCAGTAATTACTCCTGTAACGGTGGCACTCCTTATAAAGTACACGTTTCAGATGAGCAGTTTTCATTAAACGCTCTTTTAAATAATGACGGGCAAAAGGGCGGTACCTGGACGGCAGCTGCAGGTACTGTTTCAACCGGCTGGTCTGGTTCTACCTTCACTCCCTCACAGTCACAAGACGGCACTTTCAATTTCACCTATACTGTAGAGGGCGTTTCAGCTGATGCTTGTAATAATGTCCCTCAATCCAGTGTTTGTGTAAGCATTGTTCTTACCTCAGAGCCTCTGCCAGTTACGCTGCGCTCGTTTGAGGTGAAACCTGTCACCGAAAACGGTAATGCCGGTAACAGTGGTGCTGTCGTGGCCAACTGGTCTACTACAGAAGAAGTAAACGCGCTGATGTTTGAGGTCGAAAGAAGTGGTGACAGCCGGAACTGGTTACATGTGGGTTCTGTAAACGCTCATGGCGATATCTCCACCCCCAAAGAATACAGTTTCACTGATATTTCCCCATTGAGCGGAACCAGCTATTACCGTCTGAAAATGGTCGACAAAGACTACACCTATGAGTATAGCTATATAAGATCTGTGGAGCGCGCTGAAGGGCAGTCGGTTTATCCGAACCCAGCCACTACGGGTTATATCACTGTTGAAGCGGCCCGGAATGCTCAGAAACTGGAGATTTTCAATCCGGAAGGGCAATTGGTACAACGCATGGCCAACGGTGAAATAAATGAAAAACTGAATGTAGCTCATTTACCTACCGGCTTATATATCATCCGTGTACATGCTGCTTCAGGAAGCATAAGCACGCATAAGGTATTTATCTTCAACTGATAGAAATCAGTTAAAGATAGCCTGTTCCAACGCTTCTTTGCTTAATAAAAAATCCGCCTCCGCAAATTATACGGAGGCGGATTTTTTATTAACTGCCGGTCCTTACCAACTACAGGTAAATGCGCTAAAAATCCGGGATTATCACTTTCTACATGCTGCCAACCTGAGCCTTTGTCGGGTATGATTACCGGTCTGCAAGCAAGTAAATACGCCTACTGTTGTCCCTCTCCCCAACATTGGATTCTGTATTTATTGGATCAGAAAATAAAACTCTTCTCATCACTCATGAATAAATATCAGGGGATTATTGTCTGTCTGCTACCTTTAATAAAATGAATAACAAAGCGTGCAAACACCTCCGCATCCATGCAACATACTCAGCCAATATTCACTGTCAGCCAATAAAAAAGCCTGTCACCGATAATGACAGGCCCAAACTGTAATGTTATATATCTGCTGCTATCTGTTAATAGCGGTAAGTATCTGGCTTAAATGGCCCTTCCACAGTCACGCCGATATACTCAGCCTGATCGGCATCAAGCGTATCTAGTTTTGCACCAACGTGCGCCAAATGTAAAGCTGCTACTTTTTCATCCAGCACTTTTGGCAAAACATATACCTGCTTATCATATTTTTCAATATGGTTCCACAGCTCTATCTGTGCGAGGGTCTGATTAGAGAATGAGCATGACATAACAAAAGAAGGGTGTCCCATGGCACATCCTAAATTTACAAGACGGCCTTCGGCAAGTACGATGATATCATTACCATTTACATTATACAAATCCACCTGTGGTTTGATCTGAGATTTGGTATGACCATAGTTAGAATTTAGCCACGCCATATCAATTTCATTATCAAAGTGGCCGATATTACAAACCACTGCTTTATCGCGCATTTTCAGGAAGTGACTTTCATTAATGATACGCTTATTCCCGGTAGCGGTTACAAAAATCTGCGCACGAGGCACTGCTTCTTCCATAGGAAGCACCTCATATCCGTCCATAGCAGCCTGAAGTGCACAAATTGGGTCAATTTCAGTTACCAATACACGACACCCAGCGCCACGAAGTGATTCCGCAGAACCCTTTCCTACATCACCATAACCAGCTACTACGGCAACTTTTCCGGCAAGCATCAGATCCGTCGCACGACGAATAGAATCTACCAGTGACTCACGGCAACCGTATTTGTTATCAAATTTAGACTTCGTAACCGAATCGTTTACGTTGATGGCAGGAATAAACAGAGTGCCTTTTTTCTGACGCTCATACAAGCGATGAACCCCCGTTGTGGTTTCTTCCGATAGACCATTCACACCTGGAATTAGTTCAGGAAAGCGGTCAAATACCATATTGGTCAGGTCTCCCCCATCATCCAGAATCAGATTCAGTGGCTGACGCTCTTCACCAAAAAACAAGGTTTGCTCAATACACCAGTCAAACTCCTCCTCATTCATCCCCTTCCAGGCGTATACAGGAATACCTGCTGCGGCAATTGCTGCTGCTGCATGATCCTGTGTAGAAAAAATATTACATGATGACCAAGTAACCTCCGCACCCAAAGCGGTCAGTGTCTCTATGAGTACAGCCGTTTGAATGGTCATATGAAGACATCCTGCAATACGCGCGCCTTTTAAGGGCTGTGACGGTCCATACTCCTTACGGATAGACATAAGACCTGGCATTTCAGCCTCTGCTAGTGTAATTTCTTTCCGGCCCCACTCGGCAAGGCTAATATCTTTTACTTTATAAGGTAGGTAAGTCTGTGTTGACGTCGACATTGGTATATTGTTTTAAAATGATAAATGCTCACTTTGAATCATGCAAAATTAAACAATTACATACATTTAATTAATATTTCAGATGTTTAATTCATTCTTATAGTATATTTTAGATAATCTATCGGTTTTGACAGAAAAATATGGTGATAATAAATATTTTTTTTATTTACAGTCAATACTTTGGACAAATTGTCTTTCTAAAAATAATGAGAACTATTGATCCGCATATTCAGCAAACTTTCCAATTTTTGACTAACAATTGCGATATCATACCTACACAGCATTGATCGCTGATTACCAGACAATTACACGCACCCCATAAAACTTCAAGCCTGGGCAGTTAAACTCACAAAAAACAATTAATATCTTTCAATGGCCTCATATCAATTGGGAGAAGTAATAAATATTGACAGAAAGATCACACAATCATCACTACCATGAGAAAACAAATATTCGCAGCATTGTCTCTGCTTCCATTGTTATCCTTTGCTCAAACCTCGAAAGAAACTTTTGCAGAAAAACTAGGCTTCCCTAAGGGAAAAAAGGTAGTTATTATGCATATTGACGACGCCGGGATGTCCTATGACGCCAACCTGGGTACGATTAGGGCACTAAAAGAAGGGGTTGCTAATTCAGTAAGCGTGATGATGCCCACTCCATGGGTCCCCGGATTTTTGCACTTTCTGAAGGAAAATCCCGAAGTTGATGCCGGTCTGCACCTTACTTTGACCTCAGAATGGAAATCATACCGATGGGGGCCCTTGGCAGGAAAGCCGGCAGTTCCCTCGCTGGTAGATCATGAAGGCGCACTTTGGCGAAGTGTACATGAAGTGGTTAAAAACGGTACACCTGACGAAGTAGAAAGAGAAATTATGGCACAAATAGAACGAGCCCGCACTGCCGGGTTTGAACCTACCCACCTGGATTCGCACATGGGGACCTTATTTGCTACTCCCGAATTTCTGGAACGATATGTGAAAGTGGGGATTCAAGAGAAAATACCGGTGATGCTGCCGGCAGGTCATAACTCGCTTATATTCAAGAGTGAAGGCCTGAGTAAACAACAGCAAGGTATGATCCAACAGCTGGGCCAGCAGGTCTGGGAAGCCGGACTTCCGGTATTAGACGACCTGCACAACGAAAGCTATGGCTGGGTACCGGCTAATAAAGCTACTATTTCCCGGGGCGAACTCCAGAAGTTCAAGACTAAAAAATACATTGAAGGTCTCGAAGAAATTAAGCCAGGCCTGACGATGGTGATCATGCACTGTACACATCCCACTGAAGTATTTGAACATATTTCTGACTCAGGAATCACACGCGAAGGTGATTTATTGGCAATGATAGACCCGGCCCTAAAAGCCTATATTGAAAGACAAGGTATCATACTGACTACGTGGCGGGAGGTAATGGAGAGGCGACAAGCCATTAGATAATTTTAGCAACAGAGCGCATCTTCTTGCGAAAATGCGCTCTGTTTGTTGTATTATAATCTATCTAGACCAGTACTGAGAAACTTTTAAAAATGGCTCCCAAACGTACAGCATCGAAAATGCGTGCCTGTGTACCGCCATGACTCAATACCGACTGTTCGTGTGATGTTATACACAGTTCACATCCATTAATCGCAGAAATCATCAGACTCAAAAGTTCGAAAAACTCTTTGCCAAGTACCGGATTGGCCATGATACTCATTTTAATTCCTGCAGGTGCAGTCTCATAAAATTCTTTTTTCACAAAATGCCGGAAACGGTAAAAGACATTATTGGCATTCATTAATGAAACACAGGCAGAGACTTCTGCCAATTCTTTGGCATCAGCACCCTCTTTCTCAGCCAATTCAGTAAATGCAGTAATGAGTGCCTGGTTTTTTTCATTAACCGCCACACCCAAAGCAAGCAGCAATGCCTCTTTGCGATTCAGGTTCTGAGATTTCAATACATTACCGATATTGATTTTCAGATCCTTCATGTAGCGATGATCCAGCCCCGCTAGTCTGTCTATCAGGACACTCTCGAAATCAGCAGGAAGATTCACCTCTTTATATAGCGAATCTTTTGTATTACCGGTAGCAGCAAATGGATACATATATTTTAATTTATAAATCCCCTTTGGGATTAGTTTGACTAATGATGAATAAAAACAGGGGAAAAGATGTAAACCTATCCCCCTGTAAAACAATTTGTTAAATACGATTAAGCTTCGATAGTAGCTTCACCTTTTTGCCAGTTACAAGGGCAAAGTTCGTCGGTTTGAAGTGCATCAAGAACACGTAGAACTTCACTCACATTACGACCTACTGAAAGATCATTGGCACATACCCAACGCACGATACCTTGCGGATCAACGATTAGTGTCACACGGTACGCTACTTTCTCATTTTCTTCAAGAATCCCCAGATCTGCCGCCAGTGACTTGGAAGTGTCTGCCAGCATCGGGAAGTTCAGTCCGCGCAGGTCATCATGATTTTTACGCCATGCCAGGTGAACAAATTCACTGTCGGTAGAAGCTCCAATCAACAGCGCATCACGGTCAGAAAAATCCTCCGCATGACGGTTAAATTCAGCAATTTCGGTTGGACATACGAAAGTAAAATCTTTCGGCCACCAGAACATTACCATCCATTTACCGGCACTTTTATGATCTTCAGAAGTAATATCATAAAACTCCTGTCCTTTTTCTAAAGAAACAACTGCTGTTTTTTTGAACTCAGGGAATTGCTGTCCTAATGAAATCATTCCGTTACTCATATTTTTAGTTGGTTAATAATTGCACTTTTTTACTAAGCAAAAATAACATACGATTAACCCAAAAACAATTCAAATAAGACTAAAAACCCAAAAATTGACTAATACAGTGGTATTCAACAAAATACATCCCGAATAACCCATAAGGGAAAATAAAGTATAAATATAACTATTCTTGTTTTTTAAAAATAACTATATTTATACTGACCAGATTACAAAAACTGAACCACACTTTCCAGTTTCAACCCTCTCGATCCTTTGATCAGTACTACGGAGTCCTGGACGGGGTTATCCATAATCCAGTTGTGGAGAGAAAATTTATCCGGAAAATAATACGATTTGGGTAACGCCGGCAAAGCATACTGCATAAGAGTACCTGCAAGGATCACCGTATCAAATCCGCAGGATGCGACTAATGCACCCAGAGCAGCGTGCTCGGCCTCAGCCGATTCTCCCAACTCCAGCATATCTCCGAGAATCACCATTTTGCGAGGAGCACCCAGGGCAGCAAAACTTTGCACCGCCGCTGCCATGGAAGACGGATTGGCGTTGTAAGCGTCCAGATAAACTGTGTTCGTCCCTTTTTGCACCACTTGAGAGCGATTATTATCTGGCACATACGCTGCAATGGCAGCGTTGGCATCATCTTCATTGACATCAAAATATTTTGCTACAGCCAGAGCCGCTGTGATATTGTCAAAGTTATATTGACCCGACAAATGAGTCTCTACCAAATCATCTTGAGTAGAGTAATAAGTAATGAATGGCAAATCTGTTTTCAGCGCTGGTTTCTTTCCTTCCGACTCGGATTGGTAAAATACTATTTCACCAAATGCACGGCGCTTGGCTACCATCGCCATCAGATCTTCATTGCAGGCGTTTACAAATACAACGCCTTTTTTCTTCGAAAAATAATCCAGTAACTCACCTTTCCCTTTTTTAACTCCATCAAGACTTCCAAAGCCCTCCAGGTGCGCTTTCCCCACATTGGTAATCAATCCATGCGTAGGCTGTGCTATTTTACTCAGCAAAGCGATTTCGCCTATATGGTTGGCACCCATTTCGATAATGGCAAAATCGCACTGTTCAGGATTGATATTCAAGAGTGTCAACGGAACTCCCAGGTGATTGTTAAAATTTCCCTGCGTAAAAGCAGTTCTATATCTTTTTGAAATTACCCTGGCAATGAGCTCTTTCGTTGTCGTTTTACCGTTACTTCCTGTCAGACCAAATACCGGAAAAGTAAAAGTCTTCCGATGGAATGTGGCCAGCTCCTGCAAAGCAACCAGGACATCATCGACCAAAATCAGACGTTCGTCCGTGTTTCCTTCTGAAACCTCATCAATAACGGCAAATGCGGCACCACCCTCAAGTGCCTTTATGGCATATTGATTTCCATTTGAATGTTCACCTTTCAGCGCAAAAAAAATCTGATTTTCTTTCAGCTGTCTGGTATCTATACATACCCCTGCTGATTTCTTATAAATTTTATATAGTTCTTCGATTTCCATTTTTTTCTCCGGAATCAATTTATGTTTGTGCTTTTCGTTATTAAAATACTGTCAAAATTAAAGGATAATCGGCAACGATGAACAATAAATATTTTTACCTAACCCTATTAGCTGGAGTTACCCTCAATCTGTCTGCTCAGTACCCTTGGTTCAGGGAAAACTCTTCTGTTGAAATCATCCATACCAATGTAAAACTGGCCAATGCCTGGGCAGGAGGTATTAATGCCCCTCAGTTTTCAACGATGTATCTCAACGAAGACGACACACCTGACCTGGTGGTTTTTGACCGGACACAGAACAAAGTGAGTACGTTTCTTGGCAATCGTGATTCAAAAACATGGGAATATAACCCTGCTTACGAAGCAAGATTTCCCGCTGTCCAAAATTGGATGTTGCTGGTAGATTATGACAATGACGGGGAAAAAGAGCTGTTTACGCATCATCCGCAGGGAATCAGAGTATTTCGTAAAATGCAGGAAAACAAAGGCTGGATCTGGCAGGAAGATCACTCTTTAGTTCTGTCCGAGGGAATTAACGGACAAAGTTCAGCCTTGTATGTTGCATCCACGGATATTCCCGCCATTCTGGACATAGATGGAGACGGGGATATTGATATCGTCACTTTTGAGCTCTTGGGAGACTATGCTCAATTACACCTCAACCAAAGTGTTGAAAAATATGGTACTCCCGAAAAACTTGAATTCAAATTGAACGGGCAGTGCTGGGGAAACTTCATGAAACATTCCTGTGATGAGTTTGTGCATGGTATCGCCTGTGATGCGACGGAATCAGGCACTGCGTCAAACTTCAGGACGCACCATGCCGGAAATGCAGTATTATTATATGACCTCGACGGGGATCAAAAACAAGACATGATATTGGGAATTGTTTCTTGCAATAACCTCAGTGTGTTAATCAACGAAGGCAGCAACCGGGTGGCGGATTTCAAAACGAGCAATACAAATTTCCCACCATCCTACCCAGTCGATATGCCCTCTTTTCCAGCTGCTTATATCGAGGATGTAAATTTTGATGGAAAACCAGATCTTTTGGTAAGCCCCAATGTCTCTGTTAATGAGGGAAACCAGATCAATTTTGGATCTTCATCCTGGCTTTATGAAAACAGTGGTACGGATTCAAGACCCGATTTTAATATTACACAAAAGAACTTCCTGCAAGATATGATGCTGGATGTAGGGGAATATGCTGCACCTCTGTTGACGGACATAGACGGTGATGGCCTGACTGACCTGCTTATCGGCACAGCTGGCTATCATACGAACGAGGGTTATAAAGGTTCTATCTGGTTTTTAAAAAATACTGGCACAGCCCAGGAACCACGTTTTGAAGTAAAAGATCAGAACTACCTGAATGTGTCAGGCACTGAGACACTCACACATATACGTCCTCAATGGGCTGATTTTACGGGTGATGGAATTCCTGACCTGGGTTTCAGTGCAGTAGTGAACAGACAGCTGCGGTATTATTACATCCCTAACAAAGCTCCCAAAGGCCAACCTGCACTGCTGAACCCGACTGAAAAAACAACCTACCCAATTCCCGGTAATTTACAGCTGACAAGTCACCTTTATTTTTATGATGGTGATATGGATGGTGACCTTGATTTAATTGTGGGTGGCGTCCAGGGAAATATATTTTATTATGAAAACAGGGGAACAACAGCCGCCCCTAATCATGCATTGGTAACAGAAAGTTTAGGAGATATCGGCATCAATTTTGCCTCACGGTATGTCAAGGTAGCGGTAGCAGATCTCGATATGGACGGGTTACCTGATTTGATTTATACCGACAATAGCGGTAAGGTATCCATCTTATCAGAAGGTAATTGGGGTGAATGGAGCAAAAAAGAAGAACATGTTTCGGCACTTGCCAACAAAAACAACCACGGCCCATTGGGTTGGGAACTCATACCCACTGTCGGGGATCTAAATAATGATGGCAAACCTGATTTGATCATTGGGACGCAAGGTGGTGGCATCCGCTATTTTGAAAACATTAAGCCTGCAATCATTACCGGGAATAAACCTGGAGAAACCTGGGAAGTAACCGTTTCTCCTAATCCGGCAACAGATCGGATAGCGCTTAAATCAAATAAAAAAGCTCAATTTTCAGTTTTCAATATTGCCGGCAATGAAATAACGACTCCTGTCAATTCGATTCTGGTCAACCAACCACAGAATATCGAAGTAAATAACTGGATTCCAGGCATATACTTCCTTCAATTTACGTTTGAGAATCAAGTAGTTGTGAAAAAACTGATTGTACAGTAAACAAATAAGGAGCAGGCAGTAGACTTTACGAAGTGATTTCTGCCTGCCAATATTCATACCTCCTGACCTGTCCATTGTCTAGTCTGATATCATAGGTAATCAACATAGGATCCCCCAATGTAAACTGGACAGGTTCATTGAAAATCCTCCCGTCAAATACCAACGAATGGTATTCTCCATTTTCACCGCATTTATCAATGCCTTCTGGAAATGACGCGATGGTTTCTCTATCCAAATCTCTTCCTATGTAAGAATGATCAAGTTTATCAGCCTGTGTTACAATAATCTTTGCTTTAATTCCCGAGTTCAGAAAATCATCCATTACATTATCTGAACTATTGTCCCATAGTGGCGCCACCACTTCGATTCCTGCTGGATTGAGTTTACTTTCTCTAAAATTTTTAATATCTGCCATCGCTATATCAACAAAGATGAAATGTGTGACCCCCAGTCTTTTGAAGTGATTGACAACCTCCTGCATTTGCTGCTGGTAATCTGCCAGGTTGTCCTCAAAATGGTGGCAATAAATCGGAATACCCATGCTATGCGCCTGTGCCGAAAGTACACCAAAAGGGATACCATGGATGGAGGATTTTCCCGTTTGTTTATTCATGGCAGTAAATAAAGAAATCACATCGTACGCATCATTCTCCTGTATGACCTGAAGTGCCAATGCCGAGTCTTTTCCCCCACTCCAATTAAAAACCGCCTTTTTCTTAAAGTCCATAGTTGTTTTATTGTTTCAAATACTAATGAAGGTAATTAATTTCACACCCCCTCAATATTATACAGTACATCTTTTACCTCACTGGGAAATCAAGCATAAGTAAATTCAGCAGACTGATTGTCTAATCAAATGATTTCATATCCAATAGAAAACGGAAGTCTTCAGCCACTTTTATAACTGATATATTGAATAAAATTACGTGACAGTAATCAGTTTTGAAAGGAGGATCTTGAAATTGGAAAAATAAAGCTTTATCTTAATAAAATGATTAATTTACAGCCTAATAAGCATTTCGATTAATAATCTAAATTCGACAGTAAAAAATGGAAAATGATTTGAATGATATCAGCAAATGCCCATTTCATAATGGCACATTAAGCAAAGCAGTTGCTGGTAGTGGAACCACAAACCATGAATGGTGGCCCAATCAACTTAAACTAAATATCCTCCGACAACACTCTTCAAAGTCGGACCCTATGGAGGAAGACTTTGATTATGCCAAAGAATTTAACAGCCTTGATCTGGAAGCTGTTAAAACGGATTTACATGCCCTGATGACAGATTCTCAGGATTGGTGGCCGGCGGATTTTGGTCATTATGGGCCTTTATTTATTAGAATGGCCTGGCATAGTGCTGGCACATACAGAGTACAGGATGGTCGTGGCGGAGCCGGAGCCGGGCAGCAGCGATTTGCCCCCTTGAACAGCTGGCCTGACAACGTCAGTTTGGACAAAGCCCGCAGACTGCTCTGGCCTGTCAAGCAAAAATATGGCCGCAAAATTTCATGGGCCGACTTAATAATTCTGGCTGGCAACATGGCTCTTGAATCCATGGGCTTTAAAACGCTGGGCTTTGGAGGTGGTCGTAAAGATGTGTGGGAGCCAGATATGGACGTTTACTGGGGCTCGGAAAAAACCTGGCTTGGTGGAGATGTTCGGTATTCCAGGGGATCTGAAGGCGTACCAAAAGAGCATGGTGTCGTATTATCAGACGATAATGCCGATGGTAAAATTCACTCCCGTGACCTTGAAAATCCACTCGCTGCGGTGCAGATGGGATTGATTTATGTGAATCCTGAAGGTCCGGATGGAAATCCTGACCCCTTGGCTTCTGCCCTTGACATCAGGGATACATTCAGTCGGATGGCAATGAATGATGAAGAAACTCTTGCGCTGATTGCCGGTGGACACACATTTGGGAAAACCCACGGAGCAGCACCTGCGGACCACGTTGGCCCGGAACCGGAAGCAGCTGACTTAGAAATGCAGGGATTGGGTTGGCATAATAGCTATGGAACCGGAAAAGGAGGAGATACAATTACATCAGGTTTAGAAGTAACCTGGACAAGTAAACCTACTGAATGGTCCAATTTATTTCTAAGTTACCTCTATGGTTTCGATTGGGAACTGACCAAATCTCCGGCGGGAGCACATCAATGGGTAGCGAAAGGAACAGGAAACATCATTCCGGATGCTCACGACCCTTCCAGGAAGCACAGACCGACTATGCTGACTTCAGACATTGCCTTACGCGTGGACCCTATTTACGAAAAAATAGGCAGGAGATTTCTGGACAATCCTGATGAATTTGCAGATGCTTTCGCCAAAGCCTGGTTTAAACTCACCCACAGGGACATGGGTCCTAAGGAGCGCTATCTGGGTCCGGATGTTCCCCAAGAAATTTTCACCTGGCAGGATCCTGTTCCCGAAATAAATCATGAACTTCTCAATAATGAGGATATTGCCCAGTTAAAATCACAGATATTAAATCTTGGCTTAAGTGTTTCCGAACTGGTAGGCACAGCCTGGGCTTCTGCATCTACCTTCCGTGGGTCTGACAAACGAGGCGGCGCTAATGGGGCCCGTATTCGTCTGGAACCTATGAAAAACTGGGAGGTAAACAATCCTATTCAGCTGCACAAAGTATTGACTGTACTGGAAGAATTGCAATTGCGATTCAACAATGGGAATAAAAAGGTTTCCATTGCAGACCTGATCATACTGGCAGGAGCTGCTGGCATTGAAAAAGCTGCTGCTGATGCCGGCTATCAGGTGACTGTTCCATTCACCCCAGGCCGTACTGACGCCAGTCAGGAAATGACTGACGTTGAATCTATCAAATGGCTGGAACCAATCGCTGATGGATTCAGAAATTACAGGAAGGCAAAAAACAAGGCAGTTTCCACAGAAGAGATGTTGATTGATAAGGCACATTTACTGACCCTGACAGGACCGGAATTGACCGTACTCCTAGGCGGCATGCGAAGTATCAATATCAATTATGATGGCTCTGCACATGGTATTTTCACTGACCATCCCGGACATCTCTCTAATGATTTCTTCGTAAACTTACTCGATATGAATACGCAATGGAAAGCATTGGATGAAAGTAAAGCGCTATACCTGGGTACTGACCGGAAAACCGGTGCACCAAAATGGACTGCAACCCGGGCCGATTTGGTATTTGGATCCAATTCAGAACTTAGGGCGGTAGCGGAAGTATACGCCTCGGCAGATGCCCATGAGAAGTTTATCCATGATTTTGTTTCAGCCTGGAATAAAGTCATGGAAGCCGACCGCTTTTGATTAGACAAGAGTAATCCTTTCAATTTCTGGCTAAAGGAAATGGGGAGCAGTAATTGTTCCCCATTTCCTTTATTATCCTATTTTTCACTCCGGAAGCACCGCCCAAATCACATTTGCAGCATCGTCTGTCACAAGCAAATATGTATCGGTAAATGTAACCGCTACTGGCCGACCATACACTTCACCCTTCTCACGATCTGCAATAAAACCTGATAAGAAATCCTGCGGTTGCCCATTAGGCTTTCCATCTGCAAACGGAACAAAAGCAACTTTATATCCGACAAGCTCTGACCGATTCCAGGAACCGTGCTGACCAATAAATGCCCCTTTCTTAAATCCAGGAACATTACTGAACGCTAATCCAAGGGAGGCGGTATGTGCACCGATTGCATAATCGGGAGTCAAAGATTTTTGTGCTAATGAATCGGGTGTTTTTCCCTCCCATCTCGGATCGATATTTTTTCCCCAATAAAAATAAGGCCATCCATAAAACCCACTCTCGGTAACAGAAGTAATGTAATCCGGCACCAGGGCATCACCCAATTCATCCCTTTCATTAACAGCAGTCCATAAAATATTGGTAGAAGGTTCAATGGCAATGCCTACCGGGTTTCTTAAGCCTGAACCAAAAATTCTTTCATTGCTACCATCTGGATTAATTTCTAAAATGGCGGCACGACGAATTTCTTTGTCCATCCCTTCCTCACCCACATTTCCGGCAGAACCGACGGCAATGAATATTTTTGACCCGTCATGATTCGGGATAATATTTCTGGTCCAGTGGTTATTATACCCTCCGGCAGGAAGCTTCACTAATGACTGGGACTGACTTTGAACTTTACCAGTTTTCGGATTGTAAGGAAATCTCAAAAGTCCGTCTGTATTGGCAACATAAAACCAGTCACCCAAAACAAGCATACCATAAGGCTGCGACAGTCCACTTAAAAACACTTCCTGACTTTCGGGAATACCATCTTTGTTTGTATCCTTGAACACCAGGATGTTATCAGGGCTGGTATCCCGAAATATATTTCTTGAATCAACTTTTTCAGTATCTTCTCCTGATTTAACAGTTCTTGCCTGTGAAACAAAAATATCGCCGTTGGGGGCCACATAAATATTCCTGGGACTGTTAAGATTGTCAGCAAATTTTACAACGAGGTAACCTGGAGGTACTGTGGGCATATGCCCGTCTTTCCAGCCAATAATCTGCGCAAATTTGTTCTTAGGAGAAGTATGCAATGGCGCAAGTGGTTCAATGGCATTTCCGTATTCATGTTTAAAATACATACTATCTTTCGCTATCTTGCTATTGTCCTTGCTTTGATCATCTTTGTTTGCATTATTGCATGAAAATATGCAAGCGAGTAAGATTACGCTCACCCATACAATTGATTGGTGGTGACTTTTGTAAATTGATTTCTTCATCATCTAAAATTTTACAGGTCTGAATATTGACAAATCCTCTTTACTTCTCATTGTAAACTATTTACAGACCATATTGTTTCCTCCACTGCCCTAACCAACGAAGTATCTGAAGCTATTTCAATAGCAACACTTTGCTTCTATTCCATCAATTCCTGACTATCCTCACCTATTAATTACATTAAAAAAAAGTGGCTCCCGGCATATAATACCAGAGAGCCACCAATCGATTGAAAGTTGAAGCTTAATATCCCGGATTCTGCCTCAGATTCGGATTCAGGTCTAACTGATCTTTGGGTATCGGGAATAAGGTGCGGTATTCCGGAGAAGTATTAGCTTTAAAAGTTTTGGGAGCAGTAAACTTTCCAAAACGGATGAGATCCTGTCTACGATGATATTCCCATGCAAATTCCCTGCCCAGCTCTGCCAGTAGAATATCGTCATTGAGTGTGGTAAACTCTTCTACCAAAGCTCTGCGACGGATTATATTAATATCCTCCACGGCCTCAGCGGTCTTACCCAATCTGTAATTGGCCTCTCCTCTCATCATATAGGCATCAGACAACCGGAAAATCACAAAGTCGTTATCCTGATCCCCTACCGTATTATTCCGCTGGATTTCATATTTCTGACTGCGCACTCCCGCCATTCGGGTAACCGGTCCACCCGGCATTTCCAAGGAGGGAATAACCGGGTTATAGGACAAGGGTAGTCCGTCATCAAAAAGTTGTGTCCCGTCTTTGTTAAACTGTTGCCCCACCAGCCACATGTTTTTACGCAGGTCATGATCCTCGAATGAATTATAAAAATTTTCAAGAGAACAGTAACCATTCCATGTGGAGAGCGAAAGATTATAAGTCAACTGATTGAGATAGTGCAGGGTACGCCGTTGAATATTCATTCCAGTTCTTTTGGATTTGTCAAACGGAGTAGCCAGGATGATCTCGGTAGAGTTGTGGTTGGTGACCGAAAAATTACTAAAGAAATCACTGACAAGCGTGTATTTCTTATCGTCAATCACCCGGGAAGTATAATCCACCACTTTAGCCCATTGTGGCTGTCCTGTATATACTTGCGCGTTCAGATACATTTTGGCCAGGAACATATCCACCACATATTTATTAAAGCGACCATAATAGGTCCCCCCTGCCGTATCACTCAAATTATCATAGACCGCCAGCAACTCACTTTCAATCCATGCAAAAACTTCGGCCCTGGTTTTCTGCACAGGTGAATCTCCTCCAATTTTATCTGCTATAATCACATTACCGAAATGATCCATCGCTATATAATGGTAGAATGCCCGTAGGGCCCGAAGTTCAGCCTGAACAGCAGGGTCTGTTACACTGGCCAGCTGCAAATTGATAGAAGTAATGCTGTTATAGCACCAGGACCACATACCATTGAAGCGACCATTATCCGCTACTACCTCCCATGTGTGAAGGTACAGTCTTCTCCATGCACCACCGTCACCCCAGTCGCCTCCACGGGTTGGAATTACCTGTTCGTCCGTCGTTGTATTCAATTCGGCATATCTCCCAAAATAATCACCCAAGCTGGTATAAAGCGGTCCGATCAGTGCGGCCTGTTGCTCTGGTGTATTTCCAAACTGATCTGTTGGAATTACATCATAGGTAGTTTCACTCAGATCGGTGCATGCCTGGGAAAAAAGCAGCATAAAAACTGCAAGTGCTCCATTTATTATATACTTTCTCATAGATTCAAAATTTAATATTCGATAAAAACGGATCAGAATGTCAGATTTACACCCAACTGAAATGAACGAGTTCGCGGATATATACCCGAAGCATCCATTCCCAGACTGTTCGGACGCTGGCTTTTGCCGTTATCCTGCAAATCTCCTTTAACCTGTAATTCCGGATCAATCCCCGTGTACTTTGTAATAGTAAACAAGTTATTCCCACCCAGATAAATTCTAGCATTGGAAATGTATTTATTCTCAATTGGGATATTGTAACCAACCTGCCAGTTGTCGAGCCGGACGAACGTGCCACTTTCCAGCCAGTAATCACTCAGTACATTGGTGCTGAAATTTGCAGGAAGATCCTGTAGATCTGTAAGCATATTCGTTTCCAGTACTGACCCGGGAATGGATAAATTGGAGCGTAGGTTATTGAGAATTTTATTTCCAAACACACCCCTTACCTGGAAATTCAGGTCGAATTTTCCGTAGCTGAAACTGTTTATCCAAGCCCCGGTAAGAAATGGCTGTGGATTATAACTGTATCCAAGTTTGGCGGAATCAAGTTGTGTATAGGAATTGCCATCTCTTCCTTCGAATGACATCACGTCTGCCCCATCAACATTGACAAATCCCGTGAACCGTGGAACATTGTTAAAAACACCCAGTGCTTCATTTTCTTCCAAAATAGAGGCAAACACGTCGGTCAGACCCCGGCCACCAAAAGCGTTGAAACGAATTTGTCCTGAATTAAACTCATCATTGCCGAGCACAACAATTCTATTTTTATTATAAGCTGTCACAATCCGTGAATTCCAGCTGAATGCAGAACCTTCAATAATATCCCCTCCAAATGAAAACTCCACACCGCTGTTACGCATGTTCCCTACATTGGCAATAATTGAATTAGTAAAGTACTTTACACCATCAGCCGGTACTGTATATGGGTAGAGCATATCCTTGGTATTTTTGTTGTAATATTCGATAGTACCGGAAAAACGCCCTGCGAATAATTGAAAATCAAGCCCTACATTGGTTTGTGAAAGTATTTCCCAGCGGAGATTGGGGTTGGCATTCTGTACGATTCCATACCCAGGTAAAAAATCACCAATGCCGCCATCAAAATAAGCTCCCCTTTGACCATACAATTGCAGTGACTGGTAAGGCGCAATCCCCTCTGAATTACCTGTCTGCCCCCATCCTATTCTCATTTTTAAATAGTTGAGAGTAGAACTTTTACCAAAAAATGGCTCGTCTGAAATAGTCCAGCCCCCAGCTACTGAAGGGAAAAGTGCCCACTTATTATTAGCACCAAATTTTGAGCTACCATCATATCTCAAAGTCGCTGTAATATTGTAACGATCAGCCAGATTAAGGGTGGCCCTTCCGAAAAATGAAGCAAGTTTCGTTTGATTGCGGTAAGACGTACCATAATCTGATTTAGGATTCAGCCCCGACCCTGCACCCAGACCCAGATTGTCATAGCCAATCAAATTGGTAACAAATTGTTGGTTATAAGCACCAAATCCATCATTGACAACATCCTGATAAGAGTAACCCGCCAACAGGGCCAGATTGCCACCGTTATCATTCAGGTCAGTCAGGTAATTAGCAGTCATTTCAAAGAGTTTGTCGTTGGTTTGCGCTAAGCTTCTTTCAGCTCTTCCGTTTTCTGATTCATATCCTCTGGATCTCGCATCCCGGAAACGGCTTGTTATATTGTTGTTGTTCCTCAATGCTCCATTCACCCCCAGGGTCAGTCCATCGATTACTTCATATTTCAGATTCAGACCACCGATGAGAGATCTCTGTTCTCCATCGTATTTCTGACTATTCAGCATTGACACCGGATTGAAAAGATCAAAACTACCCGGGATTTCATAATATGAACCGTCAGCATTGGTTACAGGTAAGGTTGGCAGAAAGGTCGTAGCTCTGGTAATAATTCCACCATCTGCAAACTTGGAATTGGTATTTGTAATGGCAAGATTATATTGTACATTCAGTCGGTTATCGAGGGCTTTCTGGTCAATATTAATCCGGCCTGTAACTCTGTTAAAGCCCGTATTTTTTAAAATACCTTCTCTATTAATGTAATTTACAGATCCTCTATAGGCAAAATTGGGGGAGCCTCCCGACACTGAAAAATCATGGTTATTGGTAATGGCTGATTGGGTTACTTCGTCAATCCAATCGGTATTATATCCATTTCCCTGTGCATCAACCGGAAAACGCTGCATATCTTTTAGTGCATCCTCTTTTTTGATCCGCAGTACTTGTGCCCGATATTCGTCAGCATTCATCAGGTTGAGTTTTCTGGCGATTGTTTCCAGCCCTACATAGTTGTTGAATGTTACTGTAGTTCTACCGGATTTCCCACGCTTGGTAGTTACCATTATTACCCCGTTGGCGGCTCTGGAACCGTAAATTGCCGCTGCCGAGGCATCTTTCATTACATCCATTGACTCAATATCATCAGGAGAAATGGTATTGATCGGTACGCCGATCACACCGTCCACTACATACAATGGATCACTCCCCCCGGCCAATGACGTATATCCACGCAGACGTACGGTAGGCGCCTGGTTAGGATCGCCGGACGGTTGCGTTATTACCAATCCTGCCACTTTACCCTGAATAGCCTGTAGCGGATTGGGGTTAATACCGGCATTAAATTCTATGGCAGAAACCTGCTGTACTGAACCTGTAAGGTCTTTCCGACGTGCAGTGCCATACCCTACCACTACCACTTCACTTAATGCTTTAATATCGCTTTCCAGCGTAATATCAATCTGTGTCCTTGTTCCTACAATAATTTCCTGAGAGTTAAAACCCACGAAACTAAATACCAGGGTGGCATTATTATCTGGTACTGACAATTCATACGCTCCATCCAGATCGGTAACAGTACCGCTTGTAGTGCCTTTTACCACAACACTTACCCCAGGTAAACCAGTGGGGCTGTCATCAGAGACCACCTTCCCCCTGACGGTAATCTCATTTTTCTTTTCCGAATACACTTCACTCAGAAGTGCAGTAGAAGTTACTGAAGCATTTGCAGAAACGCTCAGACAGAAAAAAACAACACTTGCTGCTTTACCTATCCTCAGTAATCCACCCGAACCAGAAAATTGTAATTGTAATCCTGTCCTCATACGATAAATTGGTTAGTAAATAAATAATATCAATACAGAAAAAATCATGTAAAACAGCTATTGAATTACATGCTCACGTATTCATCAATTAACAGTATTTATTAAGGGACAACCTGCCGGGAAATCAGGTATATTAGGAATAGGAATGTCGAAAATCAAACATATTATTTGTTTGAGCCGACAAGATATACTTACGATATATCCACGAAAATCATAAATTAATTATGATAATACAAAAATTATTTCAGAAAATGTATAAAAAATATCAATTTATTAACATTCAAGAATAAAATAATTGTAAATATTTACAGATAATGGATGGAGGAATGATCAGGGATTTTGACTACAGGAGATTGTTTAAAAAAGGTTTAAGTGGGGTAATTTAAATATGAAATTTATCTAAATGAAAAGCTTTAATTTCCGCCACCTAATTATGTTTCCTGGCTTGAGCGTTAGAAATTTTCCTTGTATGTCAGAATCATTTAGAAAGTTCAGGGTTCTATGATTCATAGGAAAATTGGTATGCAGTTAACCTCAGTTAGACATTCCTTTTTTTATCTTTTGAAAACACACATAGGAATAAACCACCGGAATAATTGAAATAATAAAAGCAGTAATGAGTAACACACCAATTACTTGCTGGTGCTCAAGAAACAGGCCGCTTATGACGATTATTACCCCTCCCCAAAACCAATATTTACTGGCCATCCGATGGGTTTTATCCCAAACTACCGTATTACGCATCGTCCAGGGGGTTTTAATACCGAAAAACAAATTTTGCTTCAATACCGGAAAATAATTCCCAGAAACTGCGATTATTAATCCACTCAAAACGGGGATTGCTTTAGGTATCTGGAATGTCTGCTGAACCACCGAAAAAATGATGAAGCTTGCCAGAACAGACGTCAGTAATAACATGGAGATTTTCAGACGTTCAAATTTTATACTTGGCTGATTAAATTGACTTCCGGAGAAACGGGGCATTAACAAAAAAATAAAATAGGTCAACAGTGGTAATAATACAGGTATAATCCATAGCTCGGCTTTCTCCCCAAATCTGTCAGCCTCTCCTTTTATATTCCAGTGTATAGGCACTGATTCCGGTAAACTATTCCATACAAAACTGAGATATATAAAAGGAATAGAAACTATGAATATATTTAAAAGCTCATTTTTAAGGGTAGTTTTCATAGGATTTGATTGAAGTTATTTAAAGGTTAATATCCATTGCAGAAGATCTTCCATGACTGTCGTATTGAGAGAATAGAACACATATTGCCCCTTCTTTTCACTATTTACCAGTTCTGCTTCTCTTAGAATTTCCAGATGATGTGAGATACTGGGTTTGGATATGTCAAAATTATCTGCGATCTCACCTGCCGACATACTCTTTTCTTTGAGCCTGTCCAGGATTTTACGTCGTGTAGGATCATTAAGCGCTTTAAAAAGTTTATCCATATTTAGATATTTGTCTAAATATCTAAATTAAATTTTAAAATTCAAACTATACCATTAACTTCCATTAAAAATGGATATCTCCTCTTATGATAAATTACTCATTAGGTTGCATTCTGGAGGTTCTGATGGAATTAATATGAAGTGCAATTTTCTCCATGGTCGATTGATTAGTCAAAAAAACTGACTGAGGTAACCAGACCGCATTTTTACAGGCGCTCTCAGCCACCGGACAGCAGACCTCGCGGTAACTGACATCCTCAGGGATTGCATAGCACATAAAATTTTTATCCTGAAACAAGGGCTGCTTGTACAGCGGATAAGGATATCCACCAAAGGCAGGAATTCCCCTGTCATTTAATTCTCTTACTAATAATGCCTTACTAAGACCATTAAATGATTCTGGGTTGTATTTAAATATAAAAATGTGAAATGAATGAAGTGTCGCTGTGGGATCTACTACGAGTGGTTCTATACCAGGGATTGGATCGAGTAATTCTTTCAGATACCTTCCATTTTCGTTTCGTATACGAGTTTGTTCTTCCAATCTTTTCAACTGAGCTGAAAGCAAAACTGCCTGCATCTGCGTAATGCGGTAATTGCATCCGGGGTAAAAATGATCATACCATTGTCCTTCCGGCAGCCGGCCTACATTACGCAATGAATGCATCACTCTGTAGAGCGCCTCATCATTGGTAATAATCATACCGCCTTCTCCAGCCGTCAGATTTTTTGAAGACTGAAAACTGAACGTGCCGACGTTACCGATTGTACCCAGTTTCTTTCCCTTATATTCGGCCCCATGGCCATGGGCGGTATCTTCGATCACATGTAGATTATACTTTTCTGCTATTGCCATAATAGCTTCCATATCCGCAGCGTGGCCAGCAAAATGAACCGGAATAATTGCTCTGGTCCGGGGAGTAATCAAGGCTTCCACAGCAATCGGATCCATATTATAAGTATCCGGATCAATATCAGCAAAAACAGGAACACAATTGACTTCAAGCACTGAAGAGGCAGTGGTAATAAAAGTATAGGAAGGTACTATCACTTCGTCTCCGGGTCGCACACCGCAAGCCATCAAAGCCAATCGAATGGCTACTGAACCATTCATACATGCGATGGCATATTTCGCTCCGCAGCTGGCTGCAAACTCTGTTTCAAAAGCCTCAATTGTGTCACTGCAATCCGGATCACCCCATTTGCCACTTCTGACGATTGCCGTCACAGCTTCCACATCTGATTCATCAAAAACCGGCCATTGAAAGTCCGGCATACGATCTGTAATTTTCATCCTTGAAATAATTGAGTTTTCTTATTATTCTATACTTTGAAATGAACATAAAAGACTAACCCATTTAATATATAACAAGAAAACCGCCTGGAAACCAAAATTAATCCAGGCGGTTTTAATAAAAAGGCAAGCTGATTACTTTCCTTTGGAATCGTTAAGCAAATCATTACCGATTTTCACATAATCCTGATTTTGCGCTTTCCCAGCCAATTCAATGATCTTATTGGCTGTGGCTGTTGCTCCTTTAAAGTCCTTGGATTTGTGTTGAATTCTGGCTTTCAGCGCATACATCCAAAATGCATTTTCATTTTGACCGATTGCTTTATTCACCCATTCAAGCGCTTTATTTAAATCTTTTCCATTTTCAAAATAGTAACTTGCTGCCTGGAAATAAGGCCGGCTGTCGTTATTCATGGCAGCGTCAATAGAACTCATAATTTTAGAGTCTATATCAGTAGTCACTTTCAGAGGTACCCGGGTATTTTCCCACAGAATTTCAATTTCCATAGAAGATGCTTTGATATCACTGAAGCCAATAGTGAATGACCCTACAGGATGGTGCAGAGTTTCAGGCTTTACATCCACAGCCAATACTTCCGTTTCTTTTTTATAATTGGCCACATTCCCACCAATAGTAAGGTCTGAATTGAGCATTATTTTCCATGAATTTTCGCCAGGAATAGAATAAAGGCTGTATTTTCCTGCTTTCAGATCTTTCCCGTTAATCTTAACATCTTCATTAAAAGTCAATACTGTAGACGCATTGGCACCGGTTCTCCATAACTTACCATAAGGCACTAGTCCGCCAAAGATCTTTCTGCCATTGGTATTAGGTCGGGAATATTCAACCTGTACCGAGGAAAGGGAGAAACCCTGATTAACGGTAGTCAAAGGACTAGGGATAGGTGTTTTAAGCTGTTGGGCATCAGCTTGCGTGAATAAAAACCCCGCTAAAAGAAGAGGTAAAAGGAAATTACGTTTCATATTAAAATAATTGTTAAGTAATCTGGTTGAGTTACAAAAATAGAGGTTTAAAAGTAACTATTGTAAAATAATACACTTATCAGTTACTTTCCCGGCAAATTAAAAATATTTATACACCACCTAAGGCACCCATGTAGCTCAAGAGGGAGTATAATTATAAGAAGGATATGCAATTCTCCGCTTCCTGTTAAAACAGTTTTTTCAAATTTTTTCCCTTATTAATGTAAAAAATTATAATTTTAAAAGTTTACTGTAAGTAAAACCTCTGAATGGTAATTTTAAACTGCATAATTTATCCCTATTTTTAACCAACATGAGTTTTCAATTAAAGGAACAATCCACGGAGTATGATGTTTGTATTGTGGGTTCAGGTGCGGGAGGTGGTATGGCTGCCTACCAACTGACAAAAGCAGGTGCTAAAGTAGTTCTGCTTGAAGCCGGGGGTTATTATGACCCTGCAGACCCGAAGTATATTACACAATTACAATGGCCGTGGGAATCTCCCAGAAGAGGAGCAAGCAATCATCGCCCGTTTGGGGATTTTGATGCTGCCTGGGGGGGCTGGGAAATTGAAGGTGAACCCTATACCCGTAAAAACGGAACCCAGTTTGACTGGTTCCGCTCAAGAATGCTGGGAGGCCGTACTAATCACTGGGGACGGATTTCCCTTCGCTTTGGCCCGAATGACTTCAAAAGAAAAAGTATAGATGGACTGGGTGAAGACTGGCCTATTACGTATGATGATGTTAAACCCTACTACGATCAGGTTGATAAGCTTGTAGGCGTATTTGGAACGGTTGAAAATTTTCCGAATGAACCGGATGGAATTTTCCTCCCCCCTCCAAAACCAAGGCTGCATGAACTCATGATTACTGAGGCGGGTAAAAAAGCCAACATACCAGTTATTCCTTCACGCCTTTCAATTCTTACCAAGCCAATCAATGATGAGCGTGGCGTCTGCTTCTATTGTCGTCAATGTGCAAGGGCTTGTCAGGCATATGCCGATTTTTCATCGTCGTCTGTGTTGGTGATTCCTGCGCTTAAAACAGGTAACCTTACACTGATCAACAATGCCATGGCGCGGGAGGTAATTACCGACCCAACTACAGGACTGGCAACAGGGGTGTCTTATGTGGACCGTGAAAAACTAACTGAACATACTGTAAAAGCCAAGATAGTAATTCTAGCAGCGAGTGCGGGTGAAACTGCGCGTATCATGCTGAATTCCAAGTCTAAGCGCTTTCCAAACGGTTTAGGAAACTCAAGTGGTATCCTGGGTAAATATCTTCATGATTCAACAGGTGCTTCTCGGGGTGCTTTCCTGCCACACTTAATGGATCGTAAACGTTACAATGAAGATGGTGTAGGTGGAATGCACGTGTATACGCCATGGTGGCTCGATAATAAAAAACTCGATTTCCCAAGAGGCTATCACATTGAATATGGTGGTGGTATGCATATGCCATCCTATGGATTTGGATGGGGAATTGAGGGAATGAATAGTAAATATCCTACCAAAGATGGTGTTACCAAAAAGGCAGGAGGTTACGGAGCTTCACTCAAGGAGGACTACAGAAGGTTCTACGGTGCCAATATAGGAATGGCTGGTCGTGGTGAAGCAGTTGCAACGATTGATAATTATTGTGAAATCGATCCTAATGTGGTAGATAAATATGGTATTCCTGTACTAAGATTTAACTACAATTGGTCTGATTACGAAATCAAACAAGCCAAACACATGCAGGATACTTTCGAAGAAATTATCCATTCAATCGGAGGTGTTCCAACAGGTGTTAAACCAGGTCCTGAAAACAATTACGGATTGGAAGCTCCTGGCCGGATTATCCATGAAGTAGGAACAGCCCGTATGGGAAGTGATGTCAAAACCTCTGTATTTAACAAACACAGTCAGGCGCATGATGTTAAAAATCTGTTTGCGGTCGATGGTGCTACTTTTGTATCGCAGGCCGACAAAAACCCAACGTGGACGATCCTTGCATTGTCATGGAGAGCTTCAGACTATATTATTGATCAGGTTAAAAAGAAGAATTTATAATCAGATATGAAACGTAGAGACTCGCTCAAGGCATTAACTATAAGCTCATTAGGCTTGGCAGGTTTTGCCCATCAGGAAGTACTGGCCGAGACCATGCCAAAACAGCCTGATATTCAAGGCAATCCTGACGATATAAATATCCCCGCAGGAAGGCTGAAAGAAGAAGCTATTCGTGATGCAGCACTCATGAAACAGAAATTTTTTACTGATCATGAGTTGGCTACAATTACAGTTCTTTCGGATATCATTATCCCCAAAGACAGCACTTCCGGAAGTGCTTCAGAAGCTGGCGTACCGGCATTTATTGAATTTATCACCAAGGATATGCCTCAGCACCAAACCCCGTTAAGAGGTGGTCTAAGGTGGCTGGACGTGGAGTCCAACAAAAGATTTAAAAAAGATTTTGTAAAACTATCGTCCGGTGATCAGCTGAAAATTGTAGATGATATTGCTTATCCTGAATTAGCGAAGCCTGAATTTACGCAGGGTGCCTCTTTCTTTAGCCTGATGCGCAATCTGACTGCTACTGGATTTTACACCAGCGAAATAGGTATCAAGGATATCGGTTATATGGGGAACACCCCCAACATGTGGGAAGGTGTTCCACCAGAAGTTTTAAAACAGTACAATCTAAAGTACTAGTCTAATTTGAATCCGCCCGCAAGGAATTCGTCGTAAGTCATCAACTTATCTACGATTCCTTTCGGGCCGATTTCAATCACGCGGTTAGCGACCGTCTGAATAAAGGTATGATCATGTGAATAAAACAGCACATTGCCTTTAAAATCAATCAGACCGTTGTTTAATGCGGTAATAGATTCAAGATCCAGGTGATTGGTTGGGTCATCCATTACCAGTGCATTTGCTCCTGAAAGCATCATTCGTGATAACATACAACGCACTTTCTCTCCTCCGGATAATACTGTCGATTTTTTCAGTGACTCCTCACCTGAAAATAACATTCTACCTAAAAACCCACGGATAAAACTCTCGTCTTTCTCTACTGAGAATTGTCTCAGCCAATCCACCAGGTTCAAATCACCAGTAAAAAACGGGGAAGGATCTTTGGGGAAATATGCATTTGTGATGGTAACGCCCCAGGTAAATGTACCGGCATCAGCCTTCGTTTCTTCCATTAAAATATCGAATAATGCACTGATCGCTACTGTGTTCTTACCCAAAAATGCGATTTTATCACCCTTGTTGACAGCAAAAGAAATATCCTTAAACAAATAAGATCCATCTTCAGCTTTTTTGGATAATCCTTCTACACGCAAAATCTGATCACCCACTTCACGCTCCGGTTTAAATGCGATATAGGGGTATTTGCGTGATGAGGGCTTAATATCTTCAATAGTCAGTTTTTCAAGTAATTTCTGACGAGATGTTGCCTGCTTAGACTTAGACGCATTGGCACTAAAACGACGGATAAAGTCTTCAAGCTCCTTTTTCTTGTCTTCTGCTTTCTTATTTGCATCCTGGCGCTGCTTCAACGCCAACTGGCTCGACTCATACCAGAATGAGTAGTTACCGGCATACATCTGCACTTTACTAAAGTCGATATCAACCACATGCGTACAAACCTCATCAAGGAAGTGACGGTCGTGAGAAACTACAATAACTGTATTTCTGAAATCAGCCAGAAAGTTTTCCAGCCACATCACCGTGTTTACATCCAGGTTGTTGGTAGGCTCATCCAGCAAAAGCACATCAGGACTTCCAAATAATGCCTGAGCCAAAAGCACACGCACTTTGTCGTTGCCATTCAACTCACTCATGAGGGTATAATGCAGATCAGCACCTAGTCCTAATCCACTCAATAACTGAGCGGCCTCAGTTTCAGCATCCCAGCCATTCAGGTCTGCAAATTCCGCTTCAAGGTTAGCGGCTTTTTCTCCATCTTCGTCTGAAAACTCCTCTTTTGCATATAGCACTTCTCTTTCTTTCATTATCTGGTACAGTCTGGCATGACCGACTATAACTGCATCCAGTACAGTATAATCATCAAATCCAAACTGGTCCTGCTTAAGTACTGCAAGACGTTCTCCAGGATTCAATTGGATAGTACCGGTATTGGCTTCAATTTCTCCGGAAAGAATCTTTAAGAACGTAGACTTCCCGGCACCATTGGCGCCAATAACACCGTAGCAATTACCAGGAACAAATTTTATATTTACGTCATCAAAAAGAACCCTTTTCCCGTATCGCAACGATACGTTCTCAACTGTAATCATGTAGCTTTCTTTAAATATTGTTTTGAAAGTGCAAAATTAATAAAATAACCCTACATTCTGAATTAATTTAATTTTTCCAATATGACAGGTAATCAGATATTTACCATTTTCTATGGTTTACTGATGTTGGTGATACTTTTTGTTCCCACAGTAGCTCAATATCCACTATACTATTTTACCAAACCGCTCATCATGATTTCACTCATGGGCTGGGTTGTGTTAATACCAGATGAAAGAATCGTCCGCGGAAAAAAACTATTACTCACAGGCATGTTTTTCGCATTGGTGGGGGATTGTCTGCTTATGCTAAAAGGCTATTTTCTGGAAGGTTTAGCGGCCTTTCTAATCATGCAGTGGTGTTATGTGATTGCTTTCCGAAAAGATTATACCCAAAAAATACCCATCAAAAACGCTCTTTTGTTTGCATTGCCTATTGCGGTATCTACAGGGATTTTACTGAATATGTTGCTCCAGGAAATATCAGCTTATTCAATGTCAATTGCAATTATCATCTATACTATTAGCATTGGGACAATGCTGTGGTTCTCTTTGATGAGGAAATTCTCAGTAGATTTCCGCTCTTTCATAATGGTGGCAGCGGGAGCATTGCTATTTACTGTCTCAGACAGCTTAATCGCATGGAATAAATTTGTGAGTCCGGTAGAAAACGGACATTTCTGGATTATGTCCACTTATATGATGGCCCAATACTTAATCACGCGAGGAATGTTAAAACTCCCCGCGTGATATTTTCAAGGTATAAAGTAAGGAAATTGTTCTAGGCTGAATTACGTGCTGCATTAATAATGCCAAACATAGCACGCATGATTAGTTTATCATAATAACTGCTGTCGACTTTCAAATCTTCAGGCTTGGCAAGCAACTGTAAGGCATATTGCTGAATGGTAATCAGCGGCAATACAATTCTTTCTCTTACCTTGATTGATTCTTTGGTCACCACGTTCTGATCCAAAAGTTCATGAACTCCTGAAATTTCTATCAACATTTGACGGGTAAGTTGATTTTCATTTAGCATCTTGTCCCAGAACTCCGTGTATTCTTCCTCCTCGCGAATATACTGCGTAACAGGAAAATAAGCCTTTGACAACGACTGCATAGAGTTTTCTACGAGTGTTCTGACAAATAAAGATTTGCTATAAAGCGCCTGAATCGCCGGTAATTTCCCCTGTTCAGTCAAGGTTTTAATAGCAGTACCAAAACCATAAAAACCTGGTACATTTTGTTTCATCTGCGCCCATGAACCAACAAATGGAATAGCTCTGAGATCTTCAAATTTCAACTCCTCTGATCCGTTTCCTCGTTTTGTAGGGCGACTTCCAATATTGGTTTTCCCATAAAAACGAAGGGGCGTTTTCTTTTCAAGATACTTCACAAAAGACGGATGATTTTTCAGATCCAGATACGATTCATAGGCCGCTTCTGCCAATTCTGTAAGTAACTCCTTATCGGCAGCGGTCAGTTCTTCTTCTTCGCGATCTGCCCTGAAAAGGTAATTTTCAAGACCTGCGGTAAACAAGCGCTCCAGATTATAACCCGCTGTGGTTACAGTACCATAATTTGAGCTGATGGTTTGCCCTTGAATGGTTAATTGAATTTCATTTGCCTCAATTTCTTTTCCTAATGAGGCATAGAAATTCTGGTTATTTCCACCTCCTCGCGCCGGAGGCCCTCCTCTTCCATCGAAGAAAGTGATCGCAATATCATATTCACGTGAAATCCGTGTGAGTTCCTCTTTTGCCTTGTATATAGACCAGTTTGCCTGCAGGTAACCACCGTCTTTGGTACCATCAGAAAAACCAACCATGACAGTTTGCTTATTTCCTCTTGTAGCCAGATGCTTCCTGTAAAACTCATTGGTATACAAAGTTTTCATAATTGATGAAGCTTCTGCCAGGTCATCTACCGTTTCGAATAGCGGCACAATATCAAGCTCCATTATTCCTTCCTGGTTCGCAATCAGATTCTTTGCTAACGCCGCAACCTCAATAATATTCAGCGCACTGGTTGAATTACTGATTACGTAGCGGTGTGCACCAGCAGTACCATTTCTTTCCTGTATATTTTTAATGGCCCGCATAGACTCAATGATATCCTGCGTGATAGGATCTTCATAACCTTCTGTAAAAGAAGAAATATCCAGCGAAAGCAATAAATCAATCTTCTTGTTTTCATCCCAGTTTTGATAGTCTTCCAGCTTGATCAGCGGAATTTTCATGCCAATCCGGGATATAATATCTTCCCATGCCTTGGTATGTTTTCTGCTATCCTGACGAACATCCAGGCTCGCAAAAAAGAATCCGAAAAGACGTAACTTTAAAATAAACTCATCGAGAATCTCTACAAAAAGCCCCTCGTGTTTACTTACTAAGACCTCCCTGGCCTCATACAACTCGCCAAGCACTTCTTCTACATTGGCATATCCTTCTTCTTCAGGACCGAAAATGGTCGAGTTCATCTTTCGCTCAAGCACTGCAATCTTATCCTCTACTCCTTTAAACGTAAGTCTGCGTTTCAATTCCCGGATATCCCTGTAATAGGCACGCAAAAGACTTTCTCTCAAACGTTCTGCAACTTTATGGGTAATTTCACCCGTTACAAAAGGATTGCCATCGCGGTCTCCGCCCGGCCAGAACCCAAGCCTGAAGACCTTATCGAATGGCCATTCAAGCAGTGGCACATCCAGCTGACTGGCCAACTTGACCAATATTCCCGGGATGGCACGGTAATAAATATTTTCAAGAAACCAGCTCAAGCTTACAGCCTCATCAAACGGAGTAGGCTGTGTCGAATTAATAAAACCGGTCTTACCAAGTTGCAATAAAAGCTGATTGACCCCACCAAAATCATTTTTTTGTATAGCTACTTCCAGGTCATTAATGATCCCTAGTACCTTTCCCGCATAAAATTGGGTCGGATGAGCAGTGAGTACAATCCTTACATTGAAGTCCTCTAGTTTTTTCCGTAGTTTCTCCTTCATCAAAGGAGATTCGAGTCGATTGACCAGGTATCCGATGGATCCTTTTCCATTCAAATCATGTGTTTCTTTGAATGCAGCATCTTCTACTGAATCAAACAAAACAACCTGTCTTTCAATATACTGGATAAACGCAAATAACAGATCAACTTTCTCCTGTTCTGTGGCACTTTCAAACTGATCTGCAAAAAAATTCTCAATGATTTGTCGCGGAGACAATCCTTTATCATAGCCATCCTGACATTGTTGCGTCAAGAGCGGCAATAAAGAGCCAGTCTGAGCAATACCTGCATAAGGCAAACTCAAGAACAGACTATTGAAAATATTATATTTTGTGACTACAGCATCTTGAAAAATGTTTTTCATGACGAATTGGAATAGATTATAAGGCGTACTACTGTGGGCAAATATAGTTGTAAAATTTTATCTACCCCATTGTTTTATTGCGGAATTCTCAACTAACAGATAATCTTTTGGCAATAATGGAAAAGAACCCAATATTTTTTTAAATTATTCTTATTTTATGATACTATATCGAGATTTAAGCTTTTGGATGAGCTTGTCGAAAAGTCTCTTTGAGTTTTTCAATGGAGGTGTGCGTATATATTTGTGTAGCCCCCAACCCCGAATGACCCAGTAATTCTTTTACCGCATTCAGATCGGCACCCCGGTCAAGCAAATGTGTAGCGTATGAATGACGGAGAACGTGTGGACTTTTTTGTGATATGGTCGTCACTCCTGCCAAGTATTTTTTCACCAATCGCTGCACTGCCATCGGATACATAGGCTCCCCTTTTGCGGTGAGAAATAAATAGGCATCAGCTGAATGCTCGCCCGATTCATTTATATAAGTTTCAAGCAAGCCACATAATGAAACAGTAATAGGGATGATCCTTTCTTTAGATCGTTTGCCAAACACCCGAACACTTTGTCTGTTCAGATCAATATCCCCTCTTTTCAACCCAATCAACTCTGAGAGACGCATTCCGGTACCATATAGCATCTCCAGTATCAGACGTTCTTTCTTGCCTTCATCATCCTCTGGAAATAAAGCCTGATCAAATAATAAGGTGATTGCTTTTTCATCCACAAATGAAGGAAGTTTGCTGCCACGCTTCAAAGAATTCAGCTGCCGGGAAATATCTTTAGTAATGAGATGATGGCTATACAGAAATTTATAGAAAGAATGCAACGTGGCTATTTTTCTGTTTACGCTATTCGGATTCATTGTACCCTCTACCAGCGATGCCACCCAGGACCTGAGCACAGGCAGATTTACCTGATCAAAAGAAATTCCACCATATTCTGTTGCCAGATAATCCCTTAATTGGATCAGATCAGTTTCGTAAGCCTTCACCGTGTGCTTACTCAGCCGCTTTTCGTAGGTAATATAGGAGAGAAATTTTTCGATCATGAATACGTATTTCAGCGTTTTTCTGATATTACATTGATTACATCTGCTAATTACATAAAATCCGGTTATTTATCCACCTTAATGATCATTATCTGCCGGATGGCAGTCAGCCATAGCAAATAAAAAGGAGGTGGTCGCCGGGCCACCTCCTGAAAAACCTGAGCCTGTCTGATTAACGGGCGATAATTATATTAAACACTTTCTTGGTGTTGTCTGCATACATCACTCTTGCGAAGTACCTGCCCGCGGCCAGATGACTGATATTAAGCTGTTGCGCAAGCGGCGATCGGAATACAGCCACCACAGCCCCGCTCTGATTATAAATAAATACTGATGAGATTTTATCCGGTTGATTATCCGAAATGTACAATACATCTGCGGCCGGGTTGGGATAGAAGTAATCAAACACACTGCTACGGAAACTCACACTGCGGTAAGTGGTATACTCCGATGAACCATCCAGATCAATCATTCTAAGTCTGTAATAGACCACATTGCCTGCCGGATTAGAATCTGAAAATTTATATACTTTTTCTCCTGTGAAATTACCTGCGGCGGCTACTTTACCCACTGTGATCCATTGCTTCAGATCAGCGCTTTTTTCAACTTCAAACTCTTTACTATCTGCCTCTTCCACTGTTTTCCAGGTCAGCAACGCAGTTTGCCCTTCTGGTTGTGCTGCAAATTCGGTCAGTAAAACCGGCAGAGGATTTTCTGTTAGAACCGTGTAGCAGAATGCATTCTGATTATTAGCCCCGGAAGTATTAAAGTCATGATTGGCAGTTTGATCAACATAGACCTGAAATCCATCGGCACATTCCGATGTAGACGGACAGTCATTTCCAACTTTGGCCTGCCCGATACGTCCGTCACCTGTTGAAGTGGCCGTACCATTCAATACCACCAGCTGTCCGCATCCTATAATTGGTTTATTTACTATCAGATTACCTGTCTCAATAATCAGCTTCCCCCCTTCCATATTTACCTGACCATTGACCGTCGTAGTGCCTTTAACGGTAATTGTACCCCCATCATTCACAAAATCTGTATTGTTTTTGTCACCTACCAGGAAGCTACAGGCAGGCAAACCTGCACCAGCTGTTGCTACTCCGCATTGCGTCTCGATGGTGCCACGGTTGACTAATTTTCCATGCTGATAAAATACACCCTTGATAATCACACTTCCTTCATTTAAAAAAGGATCTGTATGACTGTTTTCAAGATGTGTGGCTTCAATTGTCCCGTTATTTGTAACCGGTGTGGCACTAAACGTCAATAAGGAATTGTCTCCTCCGAGTGCGCTGATTACTGCTCCTGACTTATTATCCACCTTAGCCGAAATATTTATTGGACTGTCAGCCAGCAGATTAATCGTCCCCTCATTTGTCAGCGTGTACTGTGCAGGTATTGAAGTTCCGGTAAAATCCAGTACACCGCCAGGTTTTATATTCATCCGGATATCCCCGTTTCCGGCAAGGGCATTCACTACCAAAGTTCCATACACTTCAAAGGTGACATTGTTATAATTACCCTGTCCTCCTGAAGGCGCCCATGTAACTCCCGGTGCAATGCAGATGGTGCTTGAACCGTTTGTATTGCCAATGGCCATTGTTGTATTACCTATAATACAAATTTTATCACCATTGCTCAGATTAATTGATCCCGACGCAGATGCATCATAACTTGCCGTACAGCCCGTACATTATGATTGTGCATTTTGCGGCAGGCCTGTCCACAGAAGGCCTGTCACTACAGCCATTTTCAGATAGTAAATTGTCTTCATTTATAACACAGTTTAAGTTAGTTACCTGTTCAAATCCATTCCTTGCACTTACAACTGTTTTGAAATGTGCACAGGCGTAGAGAAAATATTATTCGCTTTATTCTTTTCAATATACTTCCCCACCGGGTCAAGCTCAATTTCAAGCACGTATTCACCCGAAGGCAAACCTTTTGGCAAATCAATATGCTGCCCCTCAAAATGTAACCCATAGGTATCATACGCCCCAACGCTTATTCCAGTTCTCCCACCGGGAGTATTGCAGTCTGCATACCTCCCCAATCCATAATTGTCGAGTGATTTCCCTCCGTAAGTCCTGTCATCAATTCTGCACACTAAGTCATCATCATTACAGATGCCCGAATCAAACAGACAAAAACTTATTTTTCTGCCCGACGACACAATGGTTTTCCTGCCCGTCGCTTCTTTTTTTACAAGCCTGAATTCCACCCAGTTGTCATTGTGGTAATGGTTATGCCCGGGCAAATCCTCAAAATAATTGGTTCCCGCAAGCCGGTCGGTATATACGATTTCACTTCCTTTTTTTCCATAAATCCGCTGAAATACATTTTGCCGGGCATGTGTGCCATTATCGCAGATTACAGAAGAATCCACTACAGGAATGTCCCCGCAGAACCATTCGTTATTACCGTATGTCTCTATCGGACCGTCACCGATATTGGCAATAGAAACGGCAAACCGCAGCTGTCCGGGATACGATGCATCATTATACGCATACTCCATTACCTGATTTTCAGTAAAAACAGGCAATATCACCAGGTCAGGAAGCAGCTCACAATCATCGCTACCGTCTGGGCATTTACATGACAGACCGTTTTCGATGCGGCAGGGCGGCTCTTCACCACCAGGCATGGGATTAGCTTCAAAATGAAGTGACACATAACCCAACGACCCCCTGTTTCCGCTCCGCAGGTCCTGAATCAGGAGATACCAGATACCATTGGGATTCTGACCGTTATTCAGAAACAGCATTCTGCCGTCCGGAATAAACTCCCCCGTGTAGGGGGCATTTGCCTGATGCAGATAGCCCGAATGACCATTTGACCGGAAACACGTACTATAATACCCTGACCCCTCATCTCCTCCGTTACGGTTAGACAGCCAGATTGAAGTGCCATCGGGGCTGAGCAGTTCAATTTTCAAGTCGGAAATTTTTGGATGAACAATGTTCAGACAAATCTTTGCCAGACCGAACTTCTCATTAATCTCTGCCCCAAGCCCTTTCACTTCAATGGCGAAAGAGTCTATTTTAAAGGCAGGCTGCACATCAGAAATTGATCCGCCACGACCATTGAATGCTTGTGCGCCCACCTCGCTCCGATAGCTCTGGATGAAAAATACAACACATAACACCACCCAACTGTTTACGCGGGCAGTTCTGAAAATTCTGCCTGATAGAACACCGGAAAATTGCATAATAATAATGATACAGGACAACTGCTATTTTTCACAATAGCTCATGCTGACAACCCAAAAAGTAATAGAGAATTTATTGCTTAAATATATTAATATTTAAACTATATAAAAATAGAAGAAAGCTTATGTATCAGTACTACAATTTAGTCAGTATACTTAGAATAAATTCTAAACACATTGATTGTTAGATGATTACCATTAAAAAATATCTATACTAAAATGATTATATTAAATTCAAACATGACAAAAATCATGTCTAAACCATTGACAATAAAAAAATATAAATAAACCAGTTTGAAATAAACATAGAATATTGTTTATGAATTTTAGAGATAATCAGTTTATGAATTACAAACTACCACAAACATACCGCAACTATTACTACTACATATATACGCGTTACCCTCATTGATATGACAAACAACCAAACGTATTTGCGGAACAAAATCCGGAGCTGCCCTTCGAATAGCTGAAAACAGAGCAGGCTGAACTGCGGTTTTATGGGGGTAGCGCAATTTATCTTAGCTTCTTTGAAATCATGGCTACAGTTCGGTAAAATAAAAAAAGAGGCTGCCCACTAGGACAGCCTCTCCAATATATCTTAAATCACTTTTTTACCCACCTCCAGGGGCAAAAATTATAAAGCGATGGTAATTTCTTAATTAATTTTCGTGGTGATTGCCGTACATTTTTTCTTTGTAGGCAGCACGTAAATTTTGAATACGACGAGTAACAGACGGCTTCTCAAACGCAGTACGAGAACGCAACTGACGCATTGTTCCGGTTCTTTCGAATTTCTTTTTGTACCGTTTCAAAGCGCGGTCAATCGACTCATTTTCTTTTACATTGATAATCAACATAGATAATTGACTTTTTTTTATTTAACTATTTATATAAACAGGGTTGCAAAGAAATACAATTTCCGGATAATTACCAAACCATTTTGAATCAAAATTGATGTATTTAACTCAAAATGATGCAATTCCTCCCTTTCCTTGGCAAGTTCACCGTATTCAGAACCAAATAAACCAGTAATGCATAAACTAAAATCTTTAAACACTTCGTTAACTTTCTTTCACAAAGTACTTTTAAATAGACATGAGCAGATTACCCGAAATCAGCAGACACACCTTAGCTTTTATTTTACTGACAGGACTTTGCCTTCTTCTGGTAGCGATACGCATAGTCAATATACCCGATAAAAGAGTATTTTTTCTTACCTGGAACCTGTTTCTGGCCTGGTTGCCGTTGTTATTCGTCTTATTGGCCCGTAGAAGTCACAAAGCCAGCCTGCCTAAGGTAATAACTTTGGGACTACTGGCACTGTGGTTGCTGTTTTTTCCTAATTCACCCTATATTATTACTGACCTTTTACACTTGAACGGACATTTTCAAGGTCCAATCCTATGGTATGACAGTGTACTTTTTTTCCTTTTTGCCTTAGTCGGCTTGCTCGTTGGATTATACTCTCTAAAAATTGCCCATCAGACTATTGTAAAAATGGCTGGAGTCAAATGGGGATGGGTCGCTGTATTGAGCAGTCTGTTGCTATCTGGTTTTGGGGTATATCTTGGACGCTATAGCAGATGGAACAGCTGGCATTTATTTTCAAAACCCGACCAGCTGGTAGCAGACATTTTATTACAGTTACAAAACCCATTCGCCTTACAATTAACACTTTTGTTTACAACAACTTTATTTCTTTTATATCTGGCATTTGGACTCTTGACCTCAGCGAGTCAGCATACTACTGATTTTACCGGGCTTAGGAACAAGTATAAATCAGAAGCAGATTAATGCTTCTATCAAACGACAATTACCTCTACGCCCATTTCCTCAAGCCTACTCACAACCTTATCAGGGATTCGGGAATCTGTGATAATTTTGGATACCAGTTCAAAATCGCAGATTTTACCAAATCCCTTTCTTGAAAACTTGGAAGAATCAACCAGAACAATGGTTTCTTCAGAAGACTGTATCATCTGCCGGTTTAAATGAGCTTCATCCAGGCTGGTCGTAGTTACACCAAAATCCAGATCGATTCCATCGGCACCCAGAAAAACTTTACTACAGGCCACATTTTTAAGAAATTCAATGGCCTCCTGCCCGATCACCGAAGCAGAACTCTGCCTGATTTTTCCGCATAACTGAATCACATGAATATCGCGATTGCTCATTAACTCCAATGCTACATTCAGAGCCGAAGTAATTACTGTTAGTGATTCTTTGGGTACAATAGCCCTGGCCAGGGCTACCATTGAAGTACCTGACGCTATCACCACCGAATCATTCTCTACAATCAGACCCGCAGCAGCAGCAGCTATTTTTTCCTTTTCCGGAGCAAACAAAAGCGCCTTCTCCTGTACATTTCTATCCCGGATATAAGGATTGATCCGTGAAGCTCCTCCATGTGTACGAAAAAGCAGACCCTTATCCTCCAGCAATTTCAAATCTTTCCTGATCGTTACTGCTGACACATTCAGAACTTCACATAAACTCTGAACATCCACACTATCCCGCTCTTCGAGCTGTTTTAAAATTGCCGTATGGCGCTGTATCCCTGTCGTAATATTCATACCCCAAAATTAGCGATTATACATTATACTTAAAATGATTTCACATTGCTTCATATTTGCATTTCTACATATCACAAACTTTAAATAAAAAACAAAACGAAATTAAAAAACCCAATACGGAAGTAATATTAATCACATTTATCTTTATTTATTATATTTGCATAACAAATTGAAATAAAATGAAACAAGATACTTCTGCCATCCCTCAACCCGGACAATTATTTAACCGCTCCCGGCTACTCAAAAAACTACGAAATGAAGCAGAATGGGATCTGATTGTCATAGGCGGAGGCGCTACCGGTCTTGGCGTAGCATTGGATGCAGTCACCAGAGGATACAAAACACTACTTCTGGAGCAGTCTGACTTTTCCAAAGGTACATCAAGTAAAAGTACCAAACTGGTGCATGGCGGAGTTCGCTACCTGGCACAAGGTGATATTGATCTGGTAAGGGAAGCACTTAAAGAACGCGGGTTATTAGCTCGCAATGCCGCCCATCTGGTAAAAAATCAAAAATTTATTATCCCTGCTTACGACTGGTTCAACATAGCACTATACGGCGTAGGATTAACTGTTTATGACTTGCTTGCAGGTAAACTGCGCCTCGGACGCACTTCATTTTTATCTTCTTCTGAAGTAATGAAGAGAATTCCAGTTTTGAAACAAGAAAAGCTGACCGGCGGTATAACGTATCAGGACGGACAGTTTGACGACTCAAGGCTGGCGTTGAACATTGCCCAGACTTGTATAGAACAGGGCGCTACTCTGCTGAACTATATAAAAGTTAATTCGCTTTTAAAAAATGATCAGGGTGATATTTCTGGCGCTGAAGCAACGGATATGGAAACCGGTGAGACTTTCACGATCAAAGGAAAATCTGTTATTAATGCGACAGGAATCTTTGTAGATGATATTTTAAATATGGACCAGCCGGGTGAAAAACCAACCGTTAGACCGAGTCAGGGAATTCATCTGGTACTTGATAAATCCTTTCTGAAATCAGAAGATGCAATCATGATACCTAAAACATCGGATGGTCGCGTGATGTTCATTATCCCCTGGCACAACCGGGTGATCCTTGGCACTACCGATACCCCGATAGATGTGAAGAGCCTGGAACCCAAAGCGCTGGAATCAGAAATCAATTTTATCCTGCAAACTGCAGAGCAATATCTTGTCAGAGCTCCCAAACGTACTGATGTACTCAGTATGTATGCTGGGCTGCGCCCGCTTGCGGTATCCAGTGGCGATCAGACCAAAACCAAGGAGATTTCCAGAAGCCATAAGATTATTGTGTCAAAAAGTGGTTTAATTACCATTACAGGAGGAAAATGGACCACTTTCCGGAAAATGGGTGAAGATGTGGTAAACAAAGTAATGGCTGTTGCCGGACTTCAACCTTCCCCTTCTGTGAGCGCTCAGACTTCTATTCATGGCAATCAGTCAGTTACCACCGAGGCCGACCATCTGAGTATTTACGGAAGCGATCTTCCCCTCCTTCAGCAACTGATCGATAGCAATCCGGAATGGGATACCTTATTGTGTCCTGGATTGGAATTTACGCTGGCACAGGTAATATTTGCAATCAGACACGAAATGGCACGAACAGTTGAAGATATTCTATCACGCAGAGTACGGGTTTTATATCTGGATGCACGCAAAGCCGTAGAATGCGCTCCCCAGGTGGCCGCTTTACTCGCAAACGAACTTAGTAAAGATGCACAATGGGAGAAAGAGCAGGTAGCTGCCTTTAAAAAGATAGCAGCAGGTTATCTGCCTTATAAGTTACCTGAATCAGTAATGAATTAGTATCAACGTATTTTATATATTACACTTTTAAGCACAAAACCAACCCTTATGAAAGGAAAATATATTCTAGCCCTTGACCAGGGCACAACCAGCTCAAGAGCTATTGTCTTTGATAAAGAAGGACAAATAATCTCCAAAGCACAAAAAGAATTCACACAGATATTCCCAAAACCCGGCTGGGTAGAACACGACCCCAATGAAATCTGGTCCTCGCAGGCAGGGGTTGCTGCAGAAGCGACAGTAAAGGCAGGACTCAATGGTTCTAATATTTCTGCTATTGGCATAACAAACCAGCGTGAAACGATAGTCGTGTGGGATAAGAACACAGGTATACCGGTATACAATGCCATCGTTTGGCAAGACCGTCGGACTTCCGCTTATTGTGATCAATTAAAAGCTGAAGGTCGCGAAGCAATGATTCGTGAAAAAACCGGATTGGTCATTGATGCCTACTTTGCTGGCACAAAAATCAAATGGATTTTAGACCATGTAGAAGGTGCCAGAGCCAGCGCTGAGGCAGGCAAATTGATTTGCGGCACTATAGACAGCTGGCTGATCTGGAATTTTACTCGTGGCAAGGTACATGTTACTGATGTGACAAATGCCTCAAGAACCCTACTTTACAACATTAATACCCTGGAATGGGATGATGAATTATTAGAATTACTAACAGTACCGAAATCCATGCTTCCGGAGGTTAAGAGCTCCAGTGAGGTATACGGCGAAACAGAAACGACTTTGTTTGCTCACCGAATCCCGATCGCTGGAATCGCCGGAGATCAGCAGGCCGCATTATTCGGGCAAATGTGTATTCAGCCTGGAATGGTAAAAAACACGTACGGCACAGGCTGTTTCATGTTGATGAATATCGGCGAAAAACCTTTGATTTCTAAAAATAATCTGTTAACCACTATTGCATGGTCTATTAATGGTAAAACACAGTATGCTTTTGAAGGCAGTATCTTTATAGGTGGTGCGGTAGTACAATGGCTCCGTGATGGACTTGGGATCATCCGGTCTTCAGAAGATATTGAAAAACTGGCCAATTCGGTAAAAAGTTCTGAAGGAGTATACTTTGTTCCAGCATTCGCTGGTTTGGGCGCCCCTTATTGGAACCAGGATGCTCGCGGATCGTTGTTTGGCATTACACGCGGCACAACCAGTGCCCATATTGCCCGCGCTGCCGTCGAAAGTATCGCCTACCAGACCATGGATGTATTAAAGGCAATGGAAGCTGACGCAGAACTTGAAATCAAAGAACTTAGGGTGGATGGCGGTGCCACTGTCAATGATGCGCTGGTACAGTTTCAGGCGGATATCCTTGGCACCGATGTAATCAGACCTGTCACCATAGAAACTACAGCATTGGGTGCAGCCTACCTGGCTGGCCTGGCTACGGGCTACTGGTCTGATACCGAAGAGATTCAGGAATTGTGGCAGGTTGACAAATCTTTTTCCCCGGAACTTACCCCTGAGGAAGTGCAAAACGGAATTCAGGAATGGAAACGTGCCATCCAGGCATTGCAAGGATGGGCAAACAATAACAAATAATCCTAACCCAAAACCCTTTTTTTATGTCGCCTTTTATTGCTGAACTGATTGGCACAACACTCCTTATCCTGCTAGGAGGTGGTGTTGTAGCAAACGTTATATTGACTGACACCAAAGGAAATAACAGTGGCTGGATCGTCATTTCAACTGCCTGGGCACTGGCAGTTTTTGTGGGTGTGTTAGTGGCTGGACCTTACAGTGGCGCACATTTAAGTCCTGCTGTCACCATTGGTCTGGCCGTTGGAGGAAAATTTGCCTGGGAAATGGTAGGCTCCTATATACTCGCACAATTCCTGGGCGCCATGATAGGCGCTTTTCTGGTATGGGTTACCTACAAGGATCATTTTGACAGAACCTCTGACGGTCTAACCAAGAGGGCTGTTTTCTGCACGACACCGAATATCCGCAATCTTCCCCTCAATCTTTTCAGTGAAATCATTGGAACTTTTGTGTTAATCTTTGCTGTGTTCTATATCAGTGGTGCGGAAATTACAGATACTCAACAACCGGTTGGACTGGGAACCATTGGCGCCATACCAGTAGCATTTGTAGTGTGGGCAATCGGCTTGTCATTAGGAGGCACTACCGGATATGCTATCAATCCGGTAAGAGATCTGGCCCCCCGCATCATTCATGCATTATTGCCTATTAAGGATAAAGCCGATAGTGATTGGGCCTATGCCTGGGTACCAGTGGTGGGGCCCATTATTGGAGCCTGCATTGCAGCATTATTATATCTGGCTTTGCTTACCTAGTTATATTGCCAGTAGCAAAATTCCCTGTTCCGTTGTACCTTTGGGCTCATTCGAAACAGGGAATTTTTATTTTAATGGAGCTTAATTATAAAAAAATCGGAGAATCAGGACCTGCAATCGTTATTTTACATGGTGTATTCGGGATGCTTGACAATTGGCTGACAATGGCAAAAAACATTGCAGTACATGGCTACACTCTCTATTTAGTAGATCAACGAAACCATGGCAGATCTCCGCATTCTGATGAACATAATTATACAGTTTTAGCGGATGATCTAAAAGTATTTATCGAAACACATCAGTTAGAAGCTCCAATTTTGATTGGCCATTCCATGGGAGGAAAATCAGTTATGCAGTTTTCCACCAATCACCCTGATGCATTCTCAAAACTGGTCATCGTAGATATTGCCCCTCGCTTGAGTCGGGTAAATAATGACGACATTTTGCGTGGCCTGAATGCGATGAAACTCGATGAAATAAAAAGCAGGAACGATGCTGAGCAATTTATGGAAGCTTATGAACCATCTCAGGGCGTTCGACAATTTTTATTAAAAAATTTATATCGGAAAGAAAATGGCGGTTTTGGCTGGAGATTCAATTTATCTGCTTTAACCGAAAATATGGACAAAGTTGGCTTTGCTATTGAACCCGGGCATCAGGTGACAGCGCCTACCCTTTTTATGCGTGGAGGAAACTCACGGTACGTTAAAGAGAATGACTGGGACGAAATTATAGAATTATTCCCCAATGCCCGATTGGTAACTATACCAGGTGCCGGACATTGGATTCAGGCAGAACAACCCGCTTTGTTTGAAGAAGCTTTGATGGAGTTTCTTACCGCCACGATTTGACACACTGATCAGGGGTTAACCCTTAAAAGCTTTAAGTCGTACCGGTTTTCATTGCAAAATCTGATGGTCAGCGTATCCTTTTCAATGTGCATGACTAAAGAAGGACATGCAAAGCAGAACATTAACTCACACCCTTCTATAAACGGAACTTTCTCCTTATAATCCAGAGTTACCTGCTCTCCATTAATGATGTATTGTTGACTCAAACAGCAATTCAAGTTAAGCAATAGTCCGTCATATCTAAATGTATAGTTCGAAGAAAGCATCTCCTGCGGAATATCCTTTCAATCACTAGATTTGTGCTCAAGCATTTCAACAGGTTTCCACGTACCCGCAATCAGGTTTAAGGGATATTCGGGCTTTGACTCTTTGTTTTTGCAGGCAATCAAAATCCATGCAAAAAATAACATAAATGATATATTCTTCGTGAGAGTCATAATTCTCAGATAGTCAGGTAGAATTAATAACAACAAGTAAATATTCAGCAACTCCTTTTTATAATTAGCGTATGGCATGCAACAACAGCCAACCCCTTACTGTATACCCTTGACATTCAGACGCGCTGTAGTTCCTTCTGCCATCCGTTACAATACTCTATTATCAGCGTATCATCAACTACGGTCATATTCAGTACTTCGCAGGCACTACAATATATTGCTTCGCAGTTTGCTACATAAGAAAAATCTTCCTTTATATCCAGCTTTACTTCCACCCCGTTAATGATATACCGGTAGGTAATACAGCAAAAGGTTTTATTATCTTCATTCAACAGTAATCCATCATTCCTGAATCTTGAAATCTGCTTTACATCCTCCGGAATTTCAGACCAGTCGCTGTCCTCCTTGTTCAGCAAAGCCACACTGACCCAATCCCCCGTGATCAGACTAATCGGATAAGGAGGCTCAGGACTATCCTTTTTGCAGGCAACAGTCAGCACAATCAACAGTAAAAAAAAGCAAACGTTTTTCATATCATTCCAGAAAAAAAGTTTGTTACCTATCTGTTTCATTCAATTATAATTTTTCTTTTTAAAACATCACTACTGCCGAATTACCAGACATTACTGGCTGCTTCAGGTTTCCATTCAGAGAATCGCCGTATTTAGGAAGAATATTATTTTCCTGAGAGGCTGGAATTTTCTCCAAAATACCTGCCGTTGTATCTGCCGGCTCATTTCTGCATACCATTACCAAAGCCAAAACAATCATCCAGTAGATAAGTAATTTCATAACCATGTATATTTGCTTTTTAATTGAGAGCCATTCTTCGACCAATTGGTTGTAAGCAAAATAAAAATAATGTCAAAAATTCATAAAAAAGAGCTAAAACTCTATTTAATCCCTGTTCCACTTGCTGAAAACACCGCTAATCAGGTATTGCCCATACAGGTCATTGAAGCGGTAAAAAACCTGGATGTCTTTTTGGTAGAAAATATCCGTACCGCGAGGAGATTTATCAGTAGTCTGAAACTCAATAAAAAAATTGACGATCTTACCTTTATTGAACTGCATAAAGCCACACCCCTTTCTGAAACCTGGGAATACCTTTCTACTTTGGACAAAGATGCCGGGATCATGTCAGAAGCTGGCTGCCCGGGCATTGCCGACCCGGGAGCTGTAGCAGTGAGTCTTGCCCACCAATTGGGAATGCAGGTAATTCCACTAACCGGCCCATCCTCCATCCTGCTCACGCTGATGGCCTCCGGCATGAGTGGTCAATCATTTACATTTCACGGTTACTTGCCAATCGATAAAATACAACGAAAGCGTTCGTTGCAACAAATAGAAAAAGATGCTCTTTCACGACAACAAACACAACTGTTTATGGAAACTCCTTTTCGGAATAATGCGATGCTCGACGCAATTATCGAAACGTGCCGTCCTGATACACTGCTGTGCATTGGGGCTAACCTGACTGACCCCACGCAACAGGTCCGTACCATGACAATTGAAAAGTGGAAGAAACAAAAACCCGATTTACATAAAATACCTGCTATTTTTGCTATTGGACAATGATTACAACGATGAATTCAGTAACAGGAAGATTATTATGTGTTATTTTGGCTGTAGGTATTTTCTCCTGTAAAAACGACATTATCAGCAGTTCCATCATCAATGAGTCTGCCTTTACCGAATCACAAAGCGGGTGGCAACTGAATGTAGTGGATTATGATACGTTGACAGGCAGAGACAGTTTGAAACTAAACAGTCAAATTGCCTCATTTCCAAGTCCGCTCCCCACTTCGGGAAAGGCACTCATGGTACGAAGTAATAACTACGGACCCTCCCTGTTTACTTTTCTAACCAAGAAAATCACTGGACTGCAACCTGGTCAAACCTATGCTTTTCATCTGGAAGCTGATTTGATTACACGTTACCCGAAAAACGACAGTGCGGCATTTGTGGTATCTCCGGAAAGCACTCTTTTCCTGAAAGCCGCAGTAACCAATAATCAGCCGCAGGTAAAATTAAATGGTGCAAAAGTTGATCTGAATCTGGACAAAGGAACTTTTGGCAAGCCAGGGAATGACTTTATGCTGATTTCAGAAAGCAGCTTCCCTACCGATACTGTATATACAATAAAACAGTTTAAGAATACTGCTGAAAGTTTCATACTCACACCTGATTCTGATGGCAACGTCTGGGTATGCATTGGCACCGAAACTGCATTTAAAGGACAAACGCAGGTGTATTACGACCGAATAAAAATTAACATTCAAGCACGCGACTCAAATGATTAGTATACAAACATTTACATTCAACCCGTTTTCTGAAAATTCCTATATTTTATTTGACGAAACCAAAGAGGCCGTCATTATAGATCCGGGCAATTTCAACAATGAAGAGAATGAGACAATCACTTCATTTATTGGGCAAAACGGGCTCAAGCCAGTCCGGATCGTCAATACCCATGCGCACATCGATCATGTATTGGGAGTTGCCTATCTAAAAGAACATTATAAAATCCCGTTTAGCCTCCATAAAGATGATCTTCCCGTTTTGAAGTCAGGGAAGGTTTCAGCCTCAAATTTTGGTTTTCCTGCATTCTGGGAACCCGAAGTAGATAGTTTTATTGATGAAAATGATACGATCGAATTTGGGAATTCAAAACTTTCCATCCGTTTTGTTCCGGGTCATGCACCCGGCCATATTGCATTTATCAATGAAGAACAAAAGTTTGTGATTGGAGGCGATGTATTGTTTTACCAAAGTATAGGCCGTACCGATTTACCAGGCGGCAGTTTCACAACATTAATCGAGAGCATACGTACCCAACTATTTACATTGGATGACGAATACAAGGTTTATGCCGGTCATATGCAACCCACCACGATCGGACATGAAAAAAAACATAACCCCTTCCTGCAATGATCAAGAAGCATATACCCAATGCCCTGACCTGCTGTAATCTTCTTTGTGGCTGCGTTGGAATTGTTGAGATATTTCATGGAAACATGATCCTGTCGTGCCTGTTGATAGGCTTGGCCGGTATATTTGACTTTCTGGATGGTTTTGCAGCACGTGCTCTCAAAGTAACTTCACCCATCGGTAAGGACCTGGATTCTTTGGCCGATGTAGTCACTTTCGGATTATTGCCATCCATCATTATTTACCAGCTGATATTGCGTAGTACAGAAACAATTGCTGAAATGTGGATGCCCAATATCGCATTTCTGATCGCTATTTTTTCAGCACTGAGATTAGCAAAATTCAACAATGACCCAAGGCAGTCTGATTCTTTCATAGGGTTACCGACACCGGCAAATGGTTTCCTGATCGCATCTTTTCCGTTTTTACTCAGAGACAATCCAGAGGTATGGAATCCGATCATAGTCGATACGACACATTTGATTCTTTTTACATGCATCATATCTTTCCTCTTAATTTCAGAACTTCCGTTACTGGCTCTGAAATTCAAAAACTTCCAATGGAAAGGAAATGAGAGTCGTTTCATGCTGATTGCGGGATCACTTCTTCTGATTCTGTTTTTCCAGATAGCGGCTGTCCCTATGATTATTCTTTTTTATCTGGCACTTTCAATTATCAATCAGGTAATTAAAAGCAAAAATTAAGCCTGTTTTTAAAGATAATAATCGCAATTTTACATTTACTTACTAGAAAAAATACGGGTGACATTACGTTAGTCTGAAAAGATAGAAGTTTCCAAATGATGAACTACTCGCAAATAACAGGATTAGGATATTACGTTCCTGAAAATATTGTTACTAACAACGATCTGAAGCAATGGATGGAAACCTCTGACGAATGGATCAGGGAACGTACAGGCATTGAGGAAAGACGTTATTTTACACATGGTAAAGATACCAATGCCAGCATGGCGGCGGCAGCCTCAAGAATCGCACTGGAACGGGCTGAACTTACCCCGTCTGATGTAGATGTTATCGTCTATGCGACAATAACCCCAGATTATTATTTTCCTGGCTCGGCATTTTTAATGCAAAGAGAGTTAGAAATGGAAGGTAAGCCAGTGATAGATATCCGAGAACAATGTTCAGGTTTTGTATATGCCCTTTCGGTTGCTGACCAGTTTATAAAAACCGGCATGTACAAAACCGCACTGGTAGTAGGGGCTGAGATTCAGTCTACATGGATTAACAAAAGTACAGAAGGCCGCGGTGTAGCGGTTATATTTGGGGATGGCGCAGGAGCCGCAGTATTGCAGGCTACGCAAAATCCGGAACACCGTATATTATCCACTCACTTACATGCCGATGGACGTTATGCAGAAGAACTCTACATAAAAGACCCCGGCAGCAGCCGACCTGACCGTGCTGCAACCAAAGAAATGATCGACACGGGTGGGTTTGATGTTTTCATGAATGGCAACACTGTGTTCAAACATGCTATCAATCGCTTTGGAGAGGTCGTAAGAGAATCACTGGATGCCAATGGGTATACTCCGGAAGATTTGAATTTGCTGGTACCTCACCAGGCCAATATCCGAATTTGTGATTATGTCCGAAATGACCTGGGCTTGACGGAAGACCAGGTCATGGTGAATATTCAGAAATATGGAAATACCACTGCCGCATCAATCCCCATAGCCCTTACTGAAGCCTGGGAAGCTGGTAAAATCAAAAAGGGAGACCTGCTTTGTTTAGCAGCATTCGGAAGTGGTTTTACATGGGCCTCCGCGTTGATCAGGTGGTAGCATTTGATACTTTATTTAGATTTTTTTATACTATAATTCCTAACGTTGCCTATTATTGCTTTTAGCAACCATAATTCAAGTATTTTAATTAATATTGACCTGTAGAAAGTAAAACAAGTGTGCAAGCCCTTAAATATTGTATACTATTTTTGCTTAATAAACGTTCTAATTCTGGGTTTTCTGCACCAGGATTAAAAATAACTCTTTCGGGGTTTAACTTTAGCAGATATTCGTAATACTCTCTTTGATGTAAAATTGAAAGGTAAACAGTGACGGTATGAATATCCGTTAAGTCGGCCTTCTCAGTAAGAATTGGAATATCATAAATTTTGCCGGCCCTTGCACCTATCAGTGCTACAGGATATCCGGCAGACATCAACCTCAACGCAGCAATGTTTGCATATCTGGATGGATTAGTACTGGCTCCAAGCACCAGTGTTTTTTTGGGATCAGTTTTTAACATATTATCAGCAAATAAGCGAATTTTATTATTAAACTTTTTGATGATTAATATAGTTTATAAAATGGAATTTAATCAACTATGTTTTAGCATTTGATTTTTATGAGTGAATTGAAAAAGAATAGCACTAGCAGCTATTGGAATGAAAAGTGGGTGAGAATCAATTTTGGGGAAATTGAAAATGCCCCGCATTATGAAGTTTCAAATTATGGGCGTCTAAAAAGCTTTCAGGGATCCAAGGAAGGTACACTGATTAAAGGCTCAGTAATTCAAGGTTATCGTTCATTAAATATCAGAGTGACAGGCGGTGCAACAATCAACCGGTATATCCATAAACTTGTTGCCGAATATTTTCTGGAAGAGCGCACTGAAAATCAGAAATATGTCATCCACCTAGACTATGACAAGCAGAATAATTACCATGAAAACCTGAAGTGGGTAAGTAAAGATGAAATGACTGCCCATAACCGCGAAAATCCTGCCCTCCTGAATAGGGTGATGCCCAAAAGAACCAAAAATTACAAACTCACGGAGAGTAAGGTTAAAATGATTAAAAAGCTGTTGAAAAATGATAAAAACCGCTTAAAAATGATTGCAAAGCAATTCGGCATTACACATACACAACTGAACAGAATCCGCTCAGGAGAAAACTGGAAACACGTGACTATCGATGATTAATTGCCACTATCTTTATTCATCATGACCGTAAAACCTGCTCCGTTTTCGGTTTCCTCATAATCCACTTCCACTCCCAGAACATACATCAGGTGTTTCCGGTCTATGATTACTTTTATACCTTCGACCTGATACACCTGATCCTGTTCTGAAGCAGTGTCAAAACCCAGCAGAAAACTGCCGCTGCACCCTCCCCCTTTAATTCCTACCCTCAAACCATAACTTTCAGGAATTTTATTGGCAGAAAAAGTGTCAGCAATTTCAGAAATTGCACGAGTAGATATTTGTATTGGCTGATCAAGCATTGTAATTTTATGCGCTAAGTATACTTTTACTAACAAAAGAAAATGGATAGTTATTCAATTTTGTTTCTAATATTTGCCGCCATCGTATTATTGGGTGGTTTCTTCATGATGAAAAACGGTCGGTTTGCCGCCCCTCCGGCAACAAATGACAAAAATAGGGAAATTATTGTCCCATTGCGTTTACAAGCTTACGAACGACTTTGCCTTTATCTGGAAAGAATCTCACCTGAAAATTTAATTCTTAGAATAGCAGGGCAATGTGATACCGCACTGGAGCTACAACAAAGGGCTTTATCGGAGATACGGGAAGAATTCAACCATAATCTTGCGCAGCAGATATATATCAGTCCCAACACCTGGGAGGCAGTAAAAATGGCACGAGATGAAGTAATTGCGCTGATAAACCAGTCTGCAGTTGCAGGAAAGCCTGATGATTCCGCACTTACTCTTGGTAAAAGAATTATGGAAGCCCATGCCCAGGCAGACCCCTCTATTACAGCGCCGGTTATCTATACATTGAAAAAAGAAATTCAATCTTTATTTTAAAATTCTGAATCCGGTCCACTAAAGCACCTGGGATTCATTTGCATATTACATGTTATATCCTGAAAATATAGAACATAAAATCGGATTTGATAGCGTACGTAATCTGTTGTCAGAAGCGTGCATCAGTCCTCTTGGAAAGGCCTTTGTCGATAAAGTTAGATTTTCTGAAAACTATGATCTAATTGATAAGCTTATTCGTCAAACTGATGAAATGAAGCAGATTTTAGAACAAGGCGAAGGTTTTCCCTCTCAGAATTATATTGACACAACTCCCGCGCTGCGCAAAGCTGAGATTGAGGGAATGGCACTCTCAAAAGAAGAGTTCTTTGATATAAAAACCTCCCTTGCTACGATCAGACAATGTCTGACTTTTTTTGAAAAACAGGAAGAGGACAGCTTCCCGATTTTGGCTGGCTATGCGGTAACTATCAAAGTAGAAAAACAGATACTTCAGGCTATCGATGCCATAATAGATGACCGTGGTCTGGTACGTGAAAATGCATCCCCTGAGTTACAGCAGATCCGCAGAAGATTATTAGCGGCACAGTCGTCTGTAAGAAGAACACTGGATTCCGTCTTAAAAAGTGCCAAGCACAATGGCTGGGTTGGTGACGAGGTATCGCTCACCATTCGAAATGGAAGAATGGTCATTCCTTTGGCAGCTGAGCACAAGCGCAAAATCAAAGGTTTTATTCACGATGAATCGTCCACCGGTCAAACTATTTTCATTGAACCGGCAGACGTTCTTGAGTCCAATAATGAAATCCGCGGGCTGGAATATGAGGAAATTCGGGAAATTCACCGGATTCTTGTTCAGCTGACTACAGTAATGCGTCCATATTTGCCTGAATTGCATAAAGCATATCAGTTTTTGGGCTTAATGGATTTTATCAGAGCCAAAGCCAAGCTGGCCATTTCTATGAAGGCTTCAAAGCCTGAATTCAAAAAAGAACAGGTTATCAAATGGGATAATGCCAGGCATCCCCTACTTTACCTTTCTTTTCAAAAACAGCAGAAAAAGATAATACCACTGAATGTAGAGCTGAACAGTAAAAATCGGATTCTGATTATTTCAGGTCCTAATGCTGGTGGTAAATCAGTGGCGCTAAAAACTTTGGGACTGATTCAGTACATGTTTCAATGCGGGTTACTCGTGCCAGTTGATGAATCTTCAACCCTGGGCCTTTTCCAGAATCTTTTTATTGACATCGGTGATGAGCAATCATTAGAGAACGATTTAAGTACATATAGTTCGCACCTGACAAACATGAGGCAGTTTCTGGTGCGCTCAAATAGAAAAACCTTGTTCCTGATTGATGAATTTGGCACAGGTACTGAACCTGGCCTTGGGGGGGCCATTGCTGAGGCTATATTGGAAGAAATGACCGACTCAGGCGCCTATGGTGTAGTGAATACCCATTATACCAACCTCAAAATTCTCGCCAACCGTACGCCCGGGCTTATCAATGGTGCTATGCGTTTTGACGGCAATCTGCTGGAACCACTGTATGAATTGGAGATTGGAAAACCCGGAAGTTCTTTTGCATTTGAAATAGCAAGGAAAATAGGACTACCAGATAAAATTATTCAGAAAGCAAAGGAAAAACTGGGTACACAGCAGGTGAGTTTCGAGAAACTGCTGAAAGAACTGGATATAGAAAAGCGGGTTTTCTCTGAAAAAAATATAGAGGCAGGTATTAAGGAAAGAAAACTGAGCCAGCAGCTGGCAGAGTATACCGCTTTAAAGGTTCAGCTGGAAAACAATCAGAAACAACTGTTGAATGACGCTAAACAGAAAGCTAAATTACTAATTGAAGAAGCGAATCAGCGGATAGAAAAAACGATCAGAGAAATAAAAGAAAAGAAAGCTGAAAAAGAAATAACCAAGGAAGTAAGGGAAGACCTGAAAAAATTCGCTGCAAAGTCTCTGCAAACTCAAAAAACAGAAAGTGCACCAACCGCTGACCCTGAGTGGGAAAAAGAGGAAGGGGAAATAGTACCAGGAGTATATGTAAGGGTAAAAAACCAAACTACCATAGGTCAGGTATTGACTGTTAAAGGCAAAGAAGCTGAAATCAGGATTGGTGACTTGAAATCCACTGTAAAAATTAACCGCCTTGAAAAAGTTTCTTCAAAAACCTTTAAAGAAGCGACCGGAGAGAAGAAAATCCGCACTGCTACGGGTGGCCTGAATCTGAATGAAAAGCATATGCAGTTTAGTTTCAATCTGGATATCAGAGGTAAACGCGGAGAAGAGGCAATTACCGAAGTTGACAGACTTATTAATGATGCCATGATGCTGGGATATGAAGAATTGAGAATAGTACATGGAAAAGGCGACGGTATTTTGCGTACATTGATCCGGAATCACTTGAGAGGATACCCACAGGTGGGTGGTTTTCAGGATGAACACCCGGATCGTGGCGGTGCAGGAGTGACTATTGTCAAAATGAAATAGGGATTAAGCGTTCCCGAATACACATAATATACATACACTATAAAAATCATGACGAATTCAGTTTCTGAAGAAAAACTGTGCCTTCTGGCGCTCCATCATACCAGTGGACTGGGCCCTGTCATCATTAAACAGCTGATCAGTTATTGTGGAGACGCTTCCGGTATATTCAAGGCTACTTACAAAAAACTAATACAAATACCTGGGATCGGTGAAAAGACAGCAAGGATTATTCTAGCGAAAAAGGAATTGGACACGGCAGAAAAGGAGCTGTCCAAAGCTGATAAAGCTGGCTATCAGATCGTATTTTACACAGACGCTCAATACCCACACCGTCTAAAACCATTATATGATGCACCACTCGTAATTTATACCCAAGGTCACTTCGATGCCAATGCTTCCAGAACTATTGGTATTGTGGGCACCCGTAAACCTTCTGATTATGGTCTATCCGTCACTGAAAACATCATTCGAGATCTCGTTCCTTTCAATCCTTTAATCATCAGCGGACTTGCTTATGGCATTGATATCACTGCCCACAAGGCAGCGGTAAGGAGCCATATACCGACGATTGGTGTAATGGCAAGTGGACTGGATGTTATTTACCCGGCTTCCCATAAAAAAACAGCAATGGAAATGCAGAAAAACGGTGGTTTGCTGACAGAAAACCCCATTGGCACAAAACCCGACTTCAATCGTTTCCCTGCCCGCAACAGAATAATCGCCGGAATGAGCGATGTTATTATCGTAGTAGAGTCGGCAAAAAAAGGAGGTAGCTTAATCACCGTAGAATTCGCCGGCAATTATCACAGGGACATTTATGCTGTACCAGGACAAGTCGGACAACCGCAGTCGGAGGGATGCAATCACATTATCAGTGAAAACAAAGCCGCCATATTCACCTCTGTCGCTGATCTGATTACTCATATGAACTGGGAAACAAAAGAGTCAAAATCACCACTGTCCGGCTATAGTGAACAGAAGCCGGTTTTTGACGGATTTTCTCAGGAAGAAAGTAAAATTTTGTCACTACTCCACCAGCACAAAGTGCTGCACATAGACGAAATAGCTCATTTATCCTCACTGTATTTCAGCAGACTATCCAATCTTTTATTGGCTTTGGAATTCCAGGGAATCATTAAAAGCCTTCCAGGAAAAAAATATCAGATTGCTTAAAAATCGCCAAACTGGCTATACATATCTTTCAGACGTTTGTCACTTTCTTTTGCGCGAATATCTTTCCGGATAGCCGCCACGCCCTGAATATCAGATAGCAGCCCCAATACCTGGTAGGCACCAAATCTTACAAAATAGGCCGGATTATTTCGGGCCAGACCTTCCAGTAAGGGAATACTTTGACGCTGTATATCCTGAGGACACTTGATCAGGTATTTACCGAATACCTGGAGAAAATTGTACTTATCCATAGAATTCATCCGGTTCATTTTTTCAAGGAACCATTCAAAATATTCAGGTTTCGGATTTTTGGAAAAATAATTTCCTACGGAAGTGATCACAGCGTCATTTGAGGAATCTACAAATTCTTCAATGATCGCTTCAGCGTCATCCTGTGTATTGATCAGATAGGCATCCAAAGCAATCGAAACTACATGGTAAGAAGTATCCCTTAAAGCTTCTTTAAATATCTGGTCATTTTCGTTATCTCCAAACGATGAAAGTACCAGAATTGCTTCTGCCCGGACCATTGAATTGGCATCGTTGCGCGCAAGCTCTCTAATAATTTTCTCAACGGCAGCAAAATCTGAGCCGGTATATTCAGTAAAATTAGCGACAGCCAACTGCCTCAATCTCCAAAATGAATCATTGAGTGCTTTGGTCATGACCGCACGCACAGCCGGGTCAGACAACTTCCCCTCCAGCGCTATGAGGGCATCATATTTATGAAGAAATTTAGTAGCATATTCATACTGATAAATCCATTCTGAAGTTTTCTTCTCATGCTCAATATTTCCAAGCAATTGCGCTTCAGTATCGAATAGTATAAGGTCAGGCTGATTGGCATAAGGAAGTTCCAGGATGAATCGGGAATGGTCCATTACCAACGGTATTGTTTTTTTGGCTCCACCTTCCCATATATCAATACTCAACGGCAACCGATAGACATCTGTTGCCAGCGTGTCCTGTGTTTGTCTGATATCAAGTTTAAGAATTCCACGAGCCCGGTTATAATCCTGAGTCAATTTGATAGAAGGGTGACCGGGTTTCATGAACCATTGATCAAAGAACCAGTTCAAATCCTCTCCCGTTACCTTTTCGAAGGCTGTTCTTACATCACTGATCTCGGCCGTTTCAAATTGTTTCTTTTTAAGATAAACCTCCAGTGATTTAAAAAATGCGTCGTCACCCACATACTTTCTAAGCATATGCAAAACACGCCCACCCTTGGCATATGAGTGGCTGTCAAACATATCTTCACGATTTTTATAAAAATAACGGATAAGCGGTACCTGCTTGGAATCGGACTCACTCAGGTAAGCACGCATTTCCTGGAGATTAGCCCAATCAGCTTCTTCAACACCCTTGTCATACTCGGCCCACAAGTATTCCGAGTAATTGGCAAACGACTCGTTAAGCGGTAACTGTCCCCATTCCTCGGTGGTCACCAGATTACCAAACCAATGATGGGCTAATTCGTGGGCAATAACTGCATCTGAATTTCCATCAACCAAAGCACGTGAATCTGCCTGTACGCCTTCTTCATGGACAGTCGCAGTGGTATTTTCCATGGCTCCGGCTGTAAAATCTCGGACAGCTATCTGCGCATACTTCTCCCAAGGATATTCCACGCCAAATATATTCGAGAAAAAGGCGATCATTTCAGCTGTACGACCGAAAATATTGTATACGTCTTTACCAAACCGGGGTTCAACATAATACGACAATTCAAGTCCGTTTGCCATTGTTTCTTTTCCAACCTCAAACTCTCCTACAGCGAGCATGGCAAGATAGGGAGCATGCGGTATCGACTGCTTCCAGTGGTCTGTACGCGTTCCGTTATCATTTTCTGTTGAATTTAGAAGCAAACCGTTTGAAAGCGTGACAAAATTTTTATTCACTGTAATAAAAAAATCGTGCGTTATTTTCTCATTCGGTGTATCCTGAGTAGGAAACCACGCTGAATTCATTTCAGTCTCACCTTGCGTCCAGATCTGCCGTGGTTTGCCCTCATCCATTCCATCCGGGTTTATAAAGTATAATCCCTTATCGGTAGGATGATCGTCCTCATCATTTCTTGGTAATTCGTTCGGTTTGGCTACATAATCGATTTTGATATAAACTGTATCCTTCCGGGTATAAGTTTTGTTAAGCTTGACAGTGAGTTTGCGCTGGTCATAGTCAAACTGCAATTTCTGTCCATTATCCACCAAAGCTGGTTTTACCCCTTCTCCGGTTTTTTTTACAAGATATACTCCTTCAATCTGAAACGCCTTTGCATCCAGTACCAATTCAGACTGAGGATAGTGATACGGTTTAAAACTCAGGACTGCCGAACCTTTTGCCTGCTGTCGGCTCCAGTCAAATGATATATCAAGGTTGGTATGGATAATGTCATTCTTAAGCGTTTTTGAGGGTCGATAAGGGCCTGCCATGTTTTTACTACCAGGGACTCTTCTTAATGTATCAGCAGGAACTGCAAGCGAGGAAGCTACACTTATCTGTAATATAATTAATCCGGCACCTACAAGGCGTAAAATTTTTAGGCTAAAAAATGAATTCATTCGTGTATGAAATATTTTCCTGTTTATTCAGGTATGGAAATTTCGCATTCTTAAACAAAACGTAAAAATAACAAGTAATTGCAGAACTTATAATATAATATTCACTCAAAGTACTTTCTGGGGAATCCCATTATTTTCTGCAGCCCTGTAAGCGGGCAAAAATGCAACGGCAATGGTTATGAGAATTATAGTAACACTCGTTATTAAAAGGTCAGACCAGATAATTTTTACCGGGTAGGCCTCCACCAAAGAACTTTCGATACCCATGGACACCAATCCGTATTGCTCTTGAATATAGCAAATCAGCAAACCAAAAATCAAACCCGATATTGCCCCTGTCAAAGCAATTATTGTGCCTTCGTAAAGGAAAATTTTCCGGACAATACCACGCCCTGCTCCCATTGCATACAGGATGGCCACATCATTTTTCTTTTCAATGGCCAACATACTCAGGGAAAAGAAAATATTGATAGCTGCCACCAATATGATGACGGCCAATGTAATAGTAACAAAAAGTTTTTCAACCCTGATGGCTCTTAGCAAGTCAGCATTCAGCTCGTCACGGTCATTGACCTGGTAACGGTCTCCCAGGATGCCCCGTATGGCCTTTTTAACCTTTAATGATTGTTCGGCATCGGTCACTGTTACTTCCAGGGAGGTAATTTGATCTTCATATTGCAGAAGCTCTGCGACTTTTTCTATTGGAGCAAAAACAAAATCATCATATCTGCTTTCAATAAAAAAAGTACCTCCTGGCCTGAGCATAATCTGTGAAAAAGCATCGGGAGAAGTAAAATCGACTATTTTCGTATCAGTTTTGGGGTAAATCAATTCCAGCGGAATGTAGTTATCCGTTGTGGAAATAAGCAAAGAAGCTCTTACTCCGTCCGCGACCAGGGCAAAGGATTCTCCATTGATGCCATACACCGACGTACTGCCACTTATCAGCACCGAATCCAGCTGGCCACGCTCCTGATAAGTCTTATCGACTCCTCTCAAACGAATCACCATCTGCCGGTCGTTGTACCTCAGAAGTGCATTATCTTCAATTACTTTTGTAAGGCTTTTCACCCCTGGGATTTGCTGAAGTTGTTCCAAGGTATTGTCATCGAGAACAAACTTCCGCCCTTCCACGGGAGTGATTGTTATATCAGCATCAAAGTTTTTGAAAATGAGCCTGTTCAACTCTTCCATTCCATTGAACACCGACAGTACCACAACCATCGCCATGGTACCGATTCCAACACCCAGCATCGCAATGCCCGCTATGATGCTTATAAAGCTCTTCTTTTTTTGAGAAAAAAAGTATCTCCTAGCTATTCGGTATGAAAGATTCATGCCGGAACTGATCAGTTATTACCTTCCTCTTCTTCGTCTTCAGGCGGAGCCGGCGGGATAACAATTCCTGCAAAAAGGTCATTCATTTTAGATACATATTCCTCTGTATCATCCAGGAAAAACTGAAGATCAGGAACAATCCGCAGCTGATGCCTTACCCTCTCTGCTAATTTCTGACGGATAAATTTCGTATTGCTCTGAATATTGGCCAGAACGCCATGTTTATCCTTCTCTGGCAGAAAACTAAGAAATATCTTAGCCATGCCCAGGTCAGGGGTCATCCTAACGACTGTTACAGTAACGAATACCCCATTCACCAGATGTCTGGCATCTTTCTGAAAAATATCGCCCATGTCTTTTTGTATCTGGCGACCTACCTTCTGCTGTCTTTTTGACTCCATTTTGTGTATATCAAAAGGAAAAACCCCTTCTGTTTTATTGCTTTAGAATAATAGTTAAATTTGTGTGACCGGTCACATTTATTGAACGAGCCCATCGGTTTCCGGCAATCTGCTGTATCATGCCGGAATTTGACAGTGCAAATATGCCGACATATTTTGTTTTTACCGGAACTACGTTATTACTTTCGTGAAATTAGTTAATAATTCTTATTATAAAACAAAAACACATTGCTGAATTTCTTTAGAGGCTACTCATCACTTCATCTTTTCGGACTGGTATTGTTTTTCATTGTAATCCGTATTCCATTCTTTCTTTATGAAAGCCCTATACTCATACCTGAGTTGGGATGGATGCTTGTCGGAGAACAAATGAGCAAAGGTTTTATACTATATAAGGACATATGGGACAATGTAAGTCCTTTGGCTGGTGCAGTTTACTGGGGAATGGATCTGCTTTTTGGCAGGTCTCAGTTTGCTTATCACTGTGTGGCGCTGGCAATTTCACTGTTTCAGATTATCTATTTTAATTACATTTTCGTCTCAAGGGATATGTTCCCTGAACGAAGTGTGATACCTGGTGCAATTTATGCCATTCTTCTGAGTATTTCATTTGACATGGCTACGCTTTCACCTATGCTCTTGTCAACTACATTCCTTTTGCTGGCGCTGGGTGGCATGGTGCGCGTGGTCGCAAAGCGACAAGCTACCAGTGAAGCATTTGAAATGGGGATCTATATCGGGACAGCTGTCCTCTTTTACCTGCCTTCCGGTCTGTTTTTCTTCTGGGTGATTTTTTCTCTGTTATTTTATTCCATTGCCTCTATCCGCAACTACTTTTTGGTAGTGTTGGGTACCGCCCTGCCTTTGTTTATGACGGCACTCGTTATTTATCTGAACAATGCAGCAGACAGTGCCGCACTTAATATTTTCAACTCCCTGTGGGATATTAAATCGTATGATCTGAATTCACTCTATTCTACACTTACAGCTTTGTTTGTACCCGTATTGACTGGAATTTTAGGGTTTATGAAAATGAATACTTCAAAACGCTTTTTTAATTACCAGATCAGGATGCAGCAGGTGATGGCGCTTTGGGTGATTTTTGCCACCTTCTCAATACCTTTCAAACAATACCTCGCCCCTATTCAGTTTATAAATTTCATTCCGGCATTGGCCTTTTTTGCCACATTCTTTTTTATCAATTCTAAAAACTGGTTATATACCGAATTGCAGTTTGTCCTGATGTTGGTGGTAATTCTATCCGTTCAGTATTTTGGATTGATCAACTTTCTTCCAGGTGCAAAACCGGTGCAACTGGAAACACTGCAGGTAAAAAAAGCAGTTCTTCCTGAAGAGATATATAACCGAAAAATTCTGGTTTTGGGAGCGGATGAAGGGGAATACCTGCACAATCAAAGTGCCACTCCCTATCTAAATTGGGAGTTGGCCAGTAATTACCTGACCAACTTAGATAATTTTGACAGCGTAATTCATATTTATGACAGCTTCCGCCAAGATCCGCCTGATTATGTTATTGACAAAGTCAATCTGATGCCCAAAGTTTTTGCCAGGATCCCCGAATTGAAAAGCGAATACAAACCTTCACAGTGGAAAGGGATCTATGAAAGAAACTAGCAGGAGATTTTATTTACTCTTTGCTGATGTCTGCCACCTTCAAATTCAGTAGACAAGAATAAGTCAACGCTTTCAATGGCTTTTTCAGTGGTTATAAATCGCACTGGAAGACAAATAACATTGGCATCGTTATGCTGCCTGGCGAGGGGAGCCAAGGGAGTATCCCATACAAGAGCCGCACGTATATGCTGGTGTTTGTTGGCTGTCATACAAACACCCTGCCCGCTTCCACAGAGCAGTATGCCAAAATCAGCTTCACCGGATTCAACAGCTTCCGCTACCGGATGAGCGAAATCTGCATAATCAGACGATTCAACGCTGTATGTACCATAATCCTTGATTTCAAACCCCTTCTCAGTCAAATGATCAATGATAGGTTGTTTGCCCGGAAACCCGGCGTGATCGGAGCCGATTGCTATTTTCACAATAAAAAAGATTTTTGTTTAGTATAAGAGTATACAAAGTTACTGGAGTATCTGCACTTTTCCTTTTTTCTTGTGTAATTAAAAAGCCAAATAGGGCAATATTTTCTGAACTGTCAATGAATCAAGTGATCTTGAACGTACCAAGTCAGCTTCTGACTCCAATGACCCATGATTCTGAATGTAATTTACAAGTATTCCTATTTCTTTTCTCTTCCCCCTGAGATAAGGATGTCGCAACAATTCTGACGCCGTGGATTGATTAATGTTGAATCTGCTAACCGGTTCATTTATGAATGCTTTCCTGGCAATTTCATCAATGACAAGACTGTCTAGCTTGTAAACCTCCCTTAATTGTTCCATTGAATGAAATCCTCCAAGGGATTGGCGGTATTTCAGTATCCTTGCAGAAAGTACGGGTCCAATCCCCCGAATACCTGTTAATTGTAGAGAGTCTACTGTATTAAGGTCAAACCGGACTGTTTCCTGCTTTTGAGATTTTTCATTTTTCCTTGTAAAACCCTCTGTTATTAACTCGTTTTTATTGGTTACGCGCTCGCTTGAAGTCCTGCGGACTGATTCAATAACAATATGTTTTTCTAATGTTTTATACAAAGTGGCCGGGAAGTCATAAATTTTCAGAAGATCTTCCTTTTTACGAAAGGTACCGCCTTTAGCACGGAAATTTTCAATTCTTTTGGCCAGGAACAAGGCAACACCTAATTCTTCCATTTCCTCGACAGTCACCAGGTTAGGGTCAAAGTCAAACAGCCGGGAAGTTTTACTGACAGAATTATCAGATCCACGCATATCAGTTGTAGCTGCATACGGTGCCCTGCTTGTCGAATCGGATTGAATCAAAGGGGTTCCTGAAATAACCACTCCCGGATCATACACTACCGGAATAATGCAAGATCTAAAAAACACAGGAAGCAACAAAAGACAAAAACTCAGAAAGATTAATACAACATAACCCCTGGCTTCCTTGGGCGTAGCATTGAAATGCTGCTGTAACAGAATTAGAATTTTATGAAACATAGTGTGTGTGTGATTTTTCCTAAAAATCATTAAATCCTTATATATAACCAAATGTTGGTTAATTTCCCTATTTTTGCCACCCGGACACAATGTAAATTCCGGTATTAAACAGAATAAAAGACTAAAATATTCATGGCTCAGGTACCTGCTGCATCATTGCAAGATATTATTTCGCATGCGAAAGAGTACGGTTTCGTATTCCCTTCATCTGAAATCTATGACGGATTACAGGCTGTTTATGATTATGGTCAAAACGGGGTTGAACTTAAAAACAACCTTAAGAGCGCCTGGTGGAAGGCCATGACCCAACTCAATGAAAACATTGTGGGCATTGATGCCTCCATCTTTATGCATCCGCTTACCTGGAAAGCGTCGGGGCATATTGATGGTTTTAATGACCCTATGATTGATAATAAAGATTCAAAAAAACGCTATCGTGCCGACCAGCTCCTTGAAGGCAAGGCGGAGCAATACGCACTGAACGGCGAAAAAGATAAATCTCAGGCTTTGTTAAACGAAATGGGCCGCCTGCTGGGTGCCGAAGATTTAGCAGGTGTGAGAGAGCTTATCATTGCTGAAAATATTTCATGCCCAGTCTCTGGTACTACCAACTGGACCGAAGTACGTCAGTTCAACCTGATGTTCAGTACACAGGTTGGTTCATTGGCTGATGACGCCAGTCTTATCTATTTAAGACCTGAAACTGCTCAGGGGATTTTTGTCAATTTCCTGAACGTGCAAAAAAGTGGAAGAATGAAAGTACCATTTGGAATTGCACAGATCGGAAAAGCATTTAGAAATGAAATTGTAGCTCGTCAGTTTACTTTCAGAATGCGCGAATTTGAACAAATGGAAATGCAATTCTTCGTGCGCCCGGGTAGTGAAATGGAATGGTATGAAAACTGGAAAGCGGATCGTCTTAAATTTCACAAGGCTGTAGGTCTGCCGGCTGAAAAATTACAGTACCATGACCATGAAAAGCTGGCTCACTACGCCAATGCTGCAGTAGATATTGAGTATCAATTCCCGTTTGGTTTCCGCGAAATCGAGGGTATTCACTCACGTACTGACTTTGATCTGCGTAATCATCAGGAACTTTCTAAAAAGAAACTACAGTATTTTGACAACGATACAGACGAAAATGGCAAACCATACGGCAACTACATTCCATACGTAGTAGAAACTTCTGTTGGTGCTGATCGCCTCTTCCTTGCTGTGTTCTGTAACGCATTCACGCGTGAAATTACCCAAGAAGGAGACAATACAAAGGAAAGAACTTATCTGAAATTACATCCGGCACTGGCTCCTGTAAAGGCTGCAGTATTACCGCTTGTAAAAAAAGACGGCCTTGCAGAAAAAGCCAAAGCCATTACCCATTCGCTGAAGTCCTCATTCCGTACCGTTTATGATGACAATGCGGCTATCGGTAAGCGGTATACCCGTCAGGACTTGGTGGGTACGCCATTCTGTATTGCAGTTGACTATCAAACCATGGAAGACGATACTGTAACTATCCGCCACCGCGACTCCACCGAACAGGAACGTGTTCCAATTGCTGAGCTGAAAGAAAAAATAGGTTATGCAGTGGCTATAGAAAGAATATTGGAGCAGATTTAATTGATTTGTCCTGGATATTATAAACAGAATCGGCTCTCCAAAAGTGGGGAGCCGATTCTGTTTATAATAATATAATTACGACTTCCTGTTTCAGCGTAGTCTTACAACAATAGCATCAATGTTGACAGCACCGTAAGAACTATCATCAGCTTTCTGAACAGTTTTTCAGGGATAATTTTCACCAACCGCACGCCTATAACTGCTCCTAAGGCCAAAAAGGGTATAGTATACAAGTCAAGCAGGAAAATTTCCAGACTGATATTGTCCCAAACGAATACTTGTAAAGGTACTTTCAGCAAGTTTACAAACATGATAAACCACGCAGCTGTGCTGACAAATTCATATTTGGGCAAACGCATCGACAATAAATAGACGGTCAGAATAGGACCTGCAGCGTTACCAATCATGGTGGCAAAACCTACCATCAGACCAAACAAGGGCGCATACCAGTACGAGTCCGTTATTTCACTAATCTGCTCTTTACGTTCCGACCAAAACATGACTACGAGCCCTAGTATAATACAGAATGCCATGAGTTGCTTGAAACCAGTTGCTGGAATCAAATGATCCACCAATAGCGCTAACACCAATCCGATCAGGGTCCAAGGCAGCAAACGGAATATATTTTTAAGCTTGAGGTTAGTCCGGTAATAAAGGATGGCCATCAAATCTGCAAAACAGATGATTGGAAGAAGGATACCAGTAGAATTTTTAGCGCCGAACAAATAGGCAAATACAGGCACTGTCAGTATACCCAGTCCCTGAATTCCGGTTTTTGTCATGCCGAGTATTACAGCACATAAAAAAAACAGCACCCACTGAGAGGTGCCGTTTAAATAGTTTGAAAAATCAAGCATTGAATCTTATCTGATAATGTCTTAATCTATAGTTCTGAAAATGCGGCTCCAACGTAGTTTATCCATCAGGCCTGTTGCCAGGTCGTTCACGGACATCCAGACAAACACCGCTTTACCTACAATATGATCTTTCGGCACAAACCCCCAGTACCGGGAATCGGCTGAATTATGACGGTTATCACCCATTACAAAGTAATAATTCTGCTTGAACGTATAAGATGTTACAGGTTTACCATCAATACTGACCTGGTTATTTTCAATTACCACATTATCATTCCCCTCATAATAACTGATCACTTCACCGTACAAAGCAATATTTTCCGAGGTCAGCTCCACTGTCATGTTCTCAGCCGGAATTACAAAAGGCCCATAATTATCCTGGTTCCAACGCAATGAATCATGTTTTGGAAACAGATAACTGGTGTATTCTTCCTTAGGGGCGTTGATTTTCTGAACACTCTTCACAAAGTCATAATCAGTCTTCAGTTTTTCAATTTTGCCTTCTGTTGTTTTTACAACATACCCCGACACATCGTTAGAAGGGATGGTATCATTGTATGTTTCGTGATACATCATCGGATCACGTATTCCATTTTCCCGAAAGACTTTTGTTTCGTTGACCGGTGTATTGGTTACAATGAAATATTCACTCTCCATTCGCTCAGGATTAACCTGGGGCTGGTCATCAATATATACCTGTCCATCCCTGATCTCAAATTTGTCTCCTCCTACCCCAACACATCTTTTAATGTAGTTGACACGAAGGTCTACCGGGTGGCCCTGAAGATCAGGTAATACCTGACTGTATTTAGCGACTTGCTGCGGATGCTCAACCGGCAGGTTGAAAACAACTACATCGCCGCGCTTCACGTCAGAAAAACCAGGAAGTCTGAACTGGGGTAGCTGTACCATGTCTGTGTACGAAGGCAGATTTGTTCCCCATATTTTCTGATGAGTCAGAGGAACCTGCAAGGGAGTTTTTGGCGTACGGGTGCCATAATGCAGTTTGCTTACAAACAGATAATCCCCTACAAGCAGGGTATTTTCCATGGAGGGAGTAGGAATAACGTACGCTTCAAAAAAGAGCCAGCGGATCAGTGTTGCGGCAACTACCGCAAAAACTATTGAATCCAGCCATTCTCTGAAAGCCGATTTATTCTTCTGGTCAGTTTTGTTGGCCATTTTACAGAATTTTCAATTTATGTTTAATCAGTTAAAAGGTACTTCTTTTAGCAGGTCGTCCATTCCGAACAGACCATTTTTTCCTTTGAGCCATTCAGCGGCGACTACCGCACCCAATGCAAATCCCTTACGGCCATGGGCTATATGTGCGATCTCAATGGAGTCAATTTCTGAATCATATCGAATGATATGCGTCCCAGGGACCTCCCCTTCTCTTACAGAAGTAATAGGCACAGAAGCTTCCTTTTTTTCTGGTGCCAGCACCCATCCGTTCATTCCTTCTGTTTCTGTAGAAATTCCCTCTGCCAGGGTGATAGCAGTACCACTGGGTTCATCCAATTTATGGATATGGTGAATTTCTTCCATGCTTACATCATAGGGTTGTCCGTTCATCAACTTTGCAAGATAACGATTCAATCTGAAAAACAGATTCACACCAATACTATAATTGGAAGCGTAAAAGAACGCACCATTGTTAGTATTGGCCAGATCTTCTATATAACTGCGTTGCGTTAGCCAACCGGTTGTACCACTGACCACTGGCCATCCTTTTTTAATGCAATAAGCAATATTTTCAACGGCAGCCTCAGGAGAACTGAATTCAATCGCCACATCTACGTCTTCTGTAGAAAGCTGGTCAAGTTCAGAACGATTGGAGATGTCGATCCGCCCTGCAATGGTATGTCCTCTTTCCAAAGCGATCTGTTCAATTGTACGGCCCATTTTACCGTAGCCCAGAAGTAATATTTTCATAATTGTTTAATATCAATAATAATTGCTGATACACATGCTAATCGAGTAAGAATGCAACTATTGCACTTACTCACCTAAACCCCAGCACTATCCGCATACCCGGCGCTGCTGCACCACGATTTAAAGGATGTGTGATGGTGGGTTCAAACTTTATACTGAGGTCTTCTGAAATATCGAATGTTTTCATGTGTGCGGCAACATTGGCTTCAATTGTAGAAAGCGCATAAACCACCCCAAAAAAAACAAAACCATAGTCTCTCCATCGTCTGTAAAACGTCCTTCCTCTTCTGACCTGATCAATCGTGGCTTCATAAGTTTCACCGGTGCCCCTTACGTACAGATCCACCCTTGTGACGCCTGGAATCTGCTTACCAGTTTCCATATCATAAAATTTCTTATATGCGTCGATATAATCATTATACCGTATCCAGTTCCATTGAATAGCGTAGACACAAGCACCAAAACCGGCATACACGAAAGGCACTTTCCAGTAATCTCTGTTATATATTTGTCCTGAGCCTGGAATTATCAGTGATAACCGCGTGGCTCTTTTGGGATCAGGTCTGAATTTAGCGGATGATTTTATAACCACCGTGTCAACTCCGGTCGTATCAATTCTCAATATATTTTCAGGCGCAGGAATTCTCCCTTTATCCAGGCTATCTGTCACACCCTGCCCGGTGGCACAATAGGCGCCGACCAGTAACAAAAACAGAATATAGAATCTACTACTTTTCAAGCTTTCCCTTCTAAGTTCAATGTTTGCAGTATCTGCTCCAGCTCTGTGCGGGATGTAAAGGGAATTTTGATCTCTCCTTTATCATTAGCATCGCTTTTTACCGAAACCTTAGATCCAAAATAAGAGGAAAGTCTGAATTGTAATGAACGGATTTCTTGCTTAACAGGCAAAGGTTTTTGTCCTGTTTTGGCAGGTTCCAGGCTCAACTTTCTGACTTCATCCTCTACTTTTCTCACCGACCATCCCTCATCGATGATCTTGTTAAATATTTTGAGCTGAATATCATCACTGTCAATCGTAATGATGGCCCGCGCATGACCCATTGAAATAAGATTATCACGTAAGGCGGCCTGAATAACCAACGGTAACTTCAACAGACGGATGTAGTTGTTGACAGTGGTACGGTTCTTTCCGACTCTTTCTCCCAACTCTTCCTGCTTGAGATTACATTCATGAATAAGTCGTTGATAGCTGAGGGCAATCTCTATTGCGTTGAGATTTTCACGCTGAATATTTTCAATCAATGCCATTTCCAGCATTTGCTGATCATCGGCAGTGCGCACATAGGCAGGAATATGGGTCATGCCGATCAATCGGGATGCCTGTAACCTCCGCTCTCCTGAAATCAGCTGATATTGGGTATCATTGAGCTTCCGTACCGTAATGGGCTGAATAATACCCTGCACCCTGATAGATTCTGCCAGTTCAGCCAGTGCTGCCTGATCAAATTGAGTGCGTGGTTGAAAAGGGTTTGTTTCTATTAATGAAATGTCAATATCATTAATATTGCTTGCCTTATCAGGCATCGCACGTGTGGGTTTCCGAGGGGAATTTACAGTCTCAGAATCCTGAAGAAGAGCACCAAGACCTCTTCCTAATCCTACCATCTTTTTTGTCCTGTTATCCATTCTTCACAATATTTTCCTGCATACAACTTAAACCTGTTATCGGGGTATTTCAATGTAAGAATCCTGGGAAAGCATTCCGTTCTTAGCCAGAATTTCCCGGGCAAGATTCAGGTAACTTACAGCCCCTTTACTTTCAGCGTCCTGGGCCAACACGGGTACACCAAAACTGGGTGCTTCACTCAATCGTACATTTCTGGGAATGATAGTCTGAAAGACCAATGACTGAAAATGGGTTGTCACCTCGTTTACTACCTGGTTTGACAATCTCAGTCTCAAATCATACATCGTGAGCAGGATTCCTTCAATAGCCAGCTCGGTATTGAGTCTGGACTGAATAATGGTAATTGTATTCAAAAGTTTGCCCAGGCCTTCGAGTGCAAAGTATTCACACTGAACAGGGATAATGACTGAGTCGGCTGCCGTCAGACTATTAATAGTAATGAGTCCAAGCGAAGGAGAGCAATCTATTATAATAAAATCAAAATTGTCTCTGACCGCGTCCAGTGTTTCTTTCATCCTGCCTTCGCGGCTTTTAAGATTGATCATCTCAATCTCTGCACCGACCAGATCAATGTGTGAGGGTAGCAAATAAAGATTGGGAAATTCAGTTTCCAGAATAATATCTTTTGCATGAATTCCGTCAACCATACATTCATACACACTATATTCCATTTCTTTAGGGTTGAAACCAAGCCCTGAAGTAGAATTAGCCTGCGGATCGGCATCCACAATCAGTGTGCGGAACTCAAGCACAGCCAGGCTTGCGGCCAGATTGATTGCTGTTGTAGTTTTCCCGACCCCTCCTTTTTGGTTGGCAATTGCAATTACTTTGCTCATTGTTTTAAATGATTACTCCTGTCAAATTTCAACTTTTCAGAGCAAACCAACAAACAATGTTCCACGGAGTTTTGTGGATAACAAAATAATCACTGATTATCAGCATTTTATCTGCAATTTTTTTTTAATATGAATTCACAATCTGTCATTTTTGACATGTTTCACGCCCATACTTTCGTTCCTTCAGTGCAATTTTTGCACATTTCAATTTCACTACGGGACTTAATCAGGCTTGCTCTAAAAGACTGGTACGTTTCTCCTTCCCACAGTTCTTTAAATGTTTGTTCTTTCATGTCACCCATTCTATATTCCGCATCCTTGTCAAAACAACACGGGACTACCAGTCCGTCCCAGGTAATTACACAAGAATGCCACATTTTCCAGCAATGGTCTACCAGCTCATTCTTGATAGCGTATTGACCATTATCTTCCTGCTTATAACGGGAATATTTATCAATAGTAGGAATCAGTTCAGAGCCTTCTGCATAATCATAGATCTGAGCGGTTTTCAACCCAACTTCATCAACGCCCAGCTCTTCCGCTAATTTCTTCACTTCCTCAATCTGGTGTTCATTGGGTTTAACAACCAAAAACTGAAAAATTGTATAGGGCGTTTTAGACCCCAGTTTCTTCTTCCACTTGATAATGTTTTTCGTTCCCTCCAGTACCTTTTCCAGTTTACCTCCGATCCGGTACTGCTGATATACTTCCTGAGTGGTACCATCAATAGAAATAATGAGTCGGTCTAGTCCTGACTCGACCGTTCTTCTGGCGCGCTCGTCTGTCAGATAGTGCGCATTGGTTGAAGTAGCTGTATAAATCCCTTTATCGTGTGCATATTTGACTAGTTCAAAGAATTTGGGGTGGAGATAAGGTTCGCCCTGGAAATAAAAAATAAGGTACAATAAAGTCTCGGCCAGTTCATCTATTGTTTTTTTATACAAGGCTTCTTCCATCATTCCTGTAGGTCGCGTAAAGGAGCGGAGACCGCTGGGGCATTCCGGACAACGAAGATTGCAAGAAGTAGTGGGCTCAAAAGAAATAGCAATTGGCATTCCTTTATGAACAGGCTTGCCGGTATATTTAGAATAAAAGTAACTTCCTAAAACTTTCACCGCATTCCATGCTCTGGCCGGTGTTACTTTTGACATTAAATTGAGGCCGTCTTTGTAATTTTTATTCATTTTCACCCGGTTGTATACACAATTCATTTCCGGGAGATCCGGAACACTGGTAATTTAACCCCAAAAATGAAAGATTAGTTTGATAGCGGGGTTACTCTCTGAAAAATTTTGGAACACTCCATTGGTAACGGACAGCCAGTAACCGGACAATTATGATTACGGCCGATGACGATATGAAAGAAAAATCACGGTCGACTCCATATTTTGACAAAATCAGAAAACAAACAGCTCCTAACAGACAGGCCGTAGCATATACTTCCTTGCTATAAATAATGGGAATGGTATTGGTCATCATATCACGTATAACGCCCCCCATAACCGCTGTAAATACCCCCATTATGGCAGCAATTTCAGGTTGAACTCCTAGATTCAACGCTTTTTCAGTACCTACAATGGTAAACAGTGCAATACCCCAGGTGTCAAACAAAAACAAGGTTTTTCTGAGTTTGTCAAGGACTTTGTAAAACAGAAATGTAGCGATTACCCCAGCCAGAATAGCGTAGATCAGATAGATATCTCCTACCCATGCCAATGGATAGCTGCCGAGACAAACATCCCTGATAGTACCTCCCCCGATAGACGACAAAAAAGCCGTAAAAGTGGCTGCAAACCAATCCTGGTGTTCCATCTCCCTTACTGCCAGTGCTCCGGAAATAGCAAAAGCAAACACCCCGATGATTTCAAGGCTATATTGTATAGTCATTACCTATCAAAAAATTATTTTTTTCAAATATAACGATCGACGTAAACAAGCCAGAAATCAATTTTGCAACAAGCGTGTGTGGATATTTAATACCTGGGTCAAAAGTGGCTGAATGCCATCATTATGAATCACAAAGTCGGCTTCTTTCAGCCGTACATTTTCTGATTTCTGGTTGGCAATTATATTTCGGATATCCGATTCGGTCCGGTGTTTATCGCGCTGCAAGACTCTTTTAATACGCATATCTTCGGGGGCAGTCACTGCAATAACAAAATCCAGGTTGTTCCCTTCACCAGCCTTGTTCATGATGGCAGCTTCTTTTAAGCCGTAGGGAAACCTGGCTGAATTCTGCATATCCTGCATCCAGATATCAGAATCATTTCCAACGATTGGATGAATAATTCGATTAAGCTCCTGCAATTTTGAGGGAGTTTCAAATACAACCGATGAGACAAATTGTCTGTTATAGGTACCTGAGGGTAAATACGCCTCACTTCCCAACAAGGCAGTAATGTGGCTTTTTATAGTAGGGTGATGCTCGGTTAACCACCGTGCACGCTTGTCTGCGTCATATATGGGTATACCCAAACAGGAGAATATACGACAGACAAAACTTTTTCCTGAACCGATCCCACCTGTAATTCCGACACGGAAAAAGGCCTGATCAGGGTCTCCTGTTACATGAACCGGATTAAAAATTCCAGAAACACCTTCTGAGACTATCATTTTTCATCCTCAAGTAATAACCTTGCTACTTCAAAACTTACAAATGTTTCAGAGTGGCTTGTTTCTACATGCTGGTTAAAGGCAAGTGGCAGGCGCACACTTTCATCATAGTTATTTTGAATTTTGGTATCAGGAATTTTCACCCAGATTGTATCAGGATAGGTTTTCACTTCTGAAACCGCCCCTTCTACCATGATGATGGAAGGAGAAATATTCACAAAACTTGAAATAACATATCCGTTACGCAGATCGATCGTGGCGCTGTCTACTCTGACATGAATAACCTTGCTCACTTTCTGTTCAAATGCCAGCTCAAATGTATCTGCTACTACATGATTGACGCGCAAATCAGGCATTGATTCTGCGATTTCATCCAGCAGTGCCGAAGAGTTTACTATTGTGGCACTTAACGGATTTTTGACTACATACGGAACTGGACTGGAATTGAATGAAAGCCAGGATTTCTGTAACAGTTTCCAACCATTTCCTGTTACATTGACTTTCACTGTCTGAGGCAGTGGCTGTACAGGAATATAATCATTGCTGTTGTAGATAAACTGTACCGGATATTGCAAACTCATAGAATATTCTCTTTTATTCAGAATATTCATTAGCCAAAAAAACGTGGCTGCCAGCAGGCAGACCACGTATACTTTAATATTATATTTTCCGAAAAAAGGAAATTTGCTCAATGCTATTAAAATTTATCCGAATTGTATTTCGGGCTTATTTGACCACTCTAGAAACAGCAGTTTTATCAAAAGTAATCTTAACTCCTTTGTCCAGTTCAAGGGTTACTGAAGTATCCTCAACCAGATAAACCTTCCCGTGAAGACCTCCGATAGTGACAACATCATCCCCTTTTTTAATACTTTCAAGTAATTGTTTCTGTTCTTTTTGTTTTTTCTGCTGCGGGCGAATCATAAAAAAGTAGAAAACGGCAAAAATACCTACCCACATCAGAACCTGATATATCATAGCTTCTGACCCACCGGACTGTGCTTGTGCTAATAATGAATATTTCATAGAATAAATAAGTGTAAAAAAAATGAAAGGTTACGGTTTTTTATTTGGTTGCAGTAGCTGATGCAGCATTTACAATACCTTGAATTTTCAAATTGGAGGCTCCTTCCTTGGTATTAGCCATCACAACAATTGTTTTCACTTGAGGACCTACTTTCGCATGGGTGTCAAACCGGACACGAATGGAAGACTCCTCTCCCGAACTGATTGGATTTCTGGGCCATTCAGGTGCCGTACATCCACAGGAAGTTTGCACATTATTAATAATCAAAGGGTATTCCCCTTTGTTGACAAACCTAAAAATATGCTCCACTGTATCCCCTTCAGTCACCACTCCGAAATCATGGATTTCCTCTCCAATCAGAGATAATACTGCCATTTTTTCTTCTGTAGTTTTACTGTCGGAGGAAGAACCCTCATTGCCACCGCACGAAGTAAATAAAAGCAATCCTGAAAAAAGGAATAATATACTGAACATCAACTTTTTCATAAGCGACTATTGATTCTGAGTTTTGATCTGTGCCATTAAACGATCTACATCTTCCAGTAGGCGTTCTGCCTTTTCCCGCGCATCATTGACTACTTTTTCACCTTCAGCCTTGGCAAAGCTGTCTGGATAATCCTTTTCAGCCATCAGGTCTTCAATCAGATCAATCAGCTGCTCACGGTATTTGGATAGACGGAATGTAAGGCGATCACGGGTAACTTTTCCTTTTTCAGGGGCAAATAAAATCCCCATTGCTACTCCGGTGGCACAACCTGATAAAAATGATACAAAAATTTTCCCGAATGAACTCATGGCATTAGACCAGTTTTGTTGTTAATTATTTTATACATGGCTAAATTAAGCCAATAATATTTAATTATTTATTGTCAATCAATCCTCTTCCGCTTTTTCGGATCACCCCTTCTTCAATGAGTTGTTCACTCAAGACATCCAGGATACCATTAATAAATTTACCGCTCTTAGGTGTACTGTATTTTTTTGCGATCTCAATATACTCATTGATACTCACTTTCACAGGAATCCCTGAAAAGTTTACGAGCTCAGCCAACGCAACCTTCATAATTACCATATCCATCATCGTAATCCTTTCCAGCTCCCAGTTCTTAACACGACTGTTGAGATAAGTCTCAAACTGTTCGTTTGCTTCCAGTGCATATTTGAAAAGATCACTCACGAATTCCTTCCCTTCTTCCCATTCCTCCTGCCAGGCCTCTATTTGCATGTTACCCTCCGTATCAAGGGTTTTAATTGACTTAAGCACCATTGACCGCATCAGATCATCATGATCTTCCCAATACAAATCCCTGGCTTCAAAATAGGCAGTAACTATCTCATTTTTCAGAATTAATTTCCTTACCACATGCATAAACATATCCTGATCTTCAGCGGGCGTATGCTTATCTCTTAAACAATAGAGGCGGTAAGCGGCATCTTTACGAAGCGTTTCACGGTATACCTTTTTCACAATCTGTTCTTCTTCATCTGCATCCCAGTGAGCCCCGGTTCTGATTATATCAGCCTGCAATGCATGGTTCGCGTTCAGACTTTTCACATAAATATTGCTATACAGTCCTGAGTTAATGGCAATTGATGTTTCAGGGTCCTGATAGGTCCTATCCCTTTCTTTTTGCGAAAGACTGGCCAGACTTTGCAGAAGAGCGAAAACGTTCAGATATTCTTTAAATAATACAGTGGATTGATTGAGAATCATATTCAGAATCCGTTTTTCATCGGCTCTGTTCAGATTGGAATAACTCACAAATGCATTTTTTGCTACCCGCATGGATTCCGCCGGTACATCTTCGGATTCATTTTTCTCCGATTGAATAATCAGCTCATCCAGCGCAATAATCGCAAGTTTTTTTAATCCTTCCAGCTTCTCCCTGTCTTGAGGTTCCATTGAATTAAGATCCGGAGCAAATGCTTCATTAATCTCATCAATGGCAATCAAACGATTGGAGGCTGTTGCCAATTGTACCGAATAGACAGCCTGTACTGCCTTTGTGCGTAATAATCTCCTGTTGAGCATTCGTAAGAAATATCTTAAATACAATACAAAATGTAAAAGAACGTATTTTTATTTTTGTTGACCTTTGTTCTTATTTAAGCGCAAAATTAGCTTTTATTGCTTTACATTGTATCAATTTTGTCCAAAATATTCATTAGCTGCTTCCTGATCAATTCTAAATTGTGTCATATTCAGACCTACAGGCATAAAAATTCCCTTTCATGGTTTACTTTTAGGCAATAATGAAGCAGTAGCGTGTAAAAACACCTTTTAAGGACTACTCGAACAAAAAAATTTAAATAATAACGGTTGTCAAAAACACATTAAAAACCACCTGCTGACTTAAATATATTCAATTATTATACCCATTAAAATTTGATTGATTCAATAATTTTGGGAATATAGACATTGAAACTCCGAATCGTGCTGAATGGTTTATGCCTCAGCTTAAAAAGACTTGGGAATTAAATCTTCAAGTTTTGCTTTGTAATACCTTCCAACAGGTATTTCCTGGTTATTAATCCGAATATAATTGGCAGCAACAGCCTGAATATGTTTTAGGGATATGATGTAGGACTTATGGATTCTCACAAATTTGGAAGGTGACAACTTTTCTTCCAGATAACTGATTCTCATGTAAGACACCAAAAAACCTGAAGCAGTATGGATTTTAACATAATCTTTGAGGCTTTCAATCCAGTAGATGTCGTCAAGATTCAGTTTCACCATTTCCTTATCTACTTTAAAATACTGGTATTCATCGCCCGATGCTGACAGGTCGGTCGTATCCTTATATGAGGCTGCCAGTGGTGAGGAGAACCGGTAAATTTTTCCTACAGACTGCAAAAAGCGCTCAAAAGAAATGGGTTTTACCAAAAAATCCACCACATCAAACTCATAACTATCAAGCGCATATTCTCTAAAAGCAGTGGTAAAAATCACCTTGGGTTTATAACTAAGCGGTCTCAATAAGTCAAAACCAGAAAGTTTTGGCATTTTAATGTCGCTAAATAATACATCAATCTGATTTTGCTGCAATATAGATAACGCCTCGGTCGGACTATTTGAAACCCCCACGAGCACCATATCAGGGATTCTATTGATGTACTCTTTCAGTAATTCAGTAGCCAAAGGCTCATCGTCAATAACAAAACATCTGAAGGCCATTATTCTATTTTAAATTTAAGGACTGCCAGAAACTGATTCATTTCAGGCATGGTAATAAGTTCATAATTATTAGGAAGCAGTATATCGAGTCTTCTTCTGAGATTATTCAGCCCCAGCCCTGTAGAAATCACCTGATCTGCATTTTCAGGTATTGAATTTTCAACTGTAAAAATGATTCGCTGGCCATGGAGCTCCAGATTAACCCGTATCCAGCAATCTTTTTCTATCAGTGAAGCCCCATGTTTGAATGCATTCTCGACAAAAGGCAGCAAAAGCATGGGAGGGATCAAAAAATCCTGACTTTCATTCCAGACATGAAAATTTGTTTGCACATCCAGTCTTTCTCCATACCGGATTTTCTCCAGGGCAATATAGTTTTTCAGATATTCGATTTCTTTGGATATAGGAACTTTCACCAGGCTACTTTCATGCAACTGATAACTTAATAACCCTGCAAGTCGCTGCAGCAGATGGGGCATTTGCTTGGGCTTGTGAATGGATACTGAAACAAGATTATTTAATGTGTTAAAAAGAAAATGCGGCTGAACCTGAGAATGCAGCAAGTTGTATTCTGTGGTCAGCTTTTCACGCTTGTAAATTTCACTGAGGTGATGCTGGCGTATGGCATATCTGATTAACTCAACAACTACAAACAAAGCCACAACCAAATGAATCTGCATGGTTTCATATAAAATTTTGGGCAAATAAATTAATGGTTGCTTAAGCCCTTCTGTATGATAAACCGGGAAATAATAAGTATAGCTAATATATCGCCTTATATACCCGAAAATCACAAAACCTCCGAGAAGATTAAGCCAGAAACCTGTCATTTTCCCTTTTAACAGGTAGGCTCTTACTGTCACGAACAAATGCCAGTAAGCTGCTATTATTAATATCGGTAGATTGAGACTGATACTAAAAAAACTTTGATTAAAACAACCCAGAAAGGCACCAGTATTAAGCCATTCAAACAGAAAATAAGACACCCAGAAGAGACCGTGTATCCAGCCTTTCCAAAGCTGATTAAATGATATGAGCGTAGTCCCGGAATGAATTGAGGATTGTAACATGTACCAAAATTAATATTTCACCCTAATCTTTGTCCTATTATACTTCATTATGCTATTAAATTATGGCTAAAGGGCTGCTTTTTTCGACATAATGCAGCTTTTTTCGACAAATGCCACTCACCTGCCATAATCTTCATCGGGTAGAAATATTGACCCATTTGGTCTAAAACGTCCAATAAATTCCAAAATACTGCCTTGATTTGTCGTTCAGGAGCTTTGCCTGATTATTTTCAGTTATGGCTATTTTAATCATTCAAAATTAATTTCCCCTCAACTTGATTATGACAAACATTGACGAACAACTATTTAAAGTCAACAAAAACAGCCCTATACCTCTGTATAAGCAAGTTGCATGTGGAATCTCTGATCTGATTACAAAAGGTATAATTTCAAAAGGAGATAAACTTCCATCACTGAATGAAATCAGTAATAACTATCAGATAAGTAAGTCAACTGCCGAGGCTGCCTATTTAGAACTCAGCAATCAAAAATTAATCATTAAATCAAGAGGGAAAGGTCATTTTGTTTTTAGTGATGAATGGTAACAGCCTGAGGTTCATGAATTTATATCCATCAAAATTAAGCTTTCCCGTTAATTCTTTAATTCCTACCTGTTAATAAGTAAGTAAAAACGCCTCTCAGCTATCCTGAATTGTAAGAATGTAGCCAGCTAAATCAAAAGAATTAACAAATTAGGATAAATTTGCTTCGACCAAACCGGTGTTTTAAATTTAGTGGCGATGAATTGCAACGATTATTCACGCTTGATTGTTAAAAATCCGGCGATGTTAATCATATGTATCTCCGCAAGGAATATAAACAGTATTTTGTGAAAGCACTATCCTATCTAAACAAATATCTTCTTAAGTACAAATGGCACCTCCTGTTGGGTATCTTATTTACGATTATATCCAATTTATTCGGGATCATTCCAGCACAGCTGGTCCGTCATGCGCTTGATCTGGTCGGAGAAACATTGTCAATCTATTTTCTGTACGGAGAATCGTCACAGCAAGCAGAACTTCATAAAATATTTGGCTATTCAATACTACTATTTGGTATTCTGACGCTGGTGATGGCTTTACTGAAAGGAGTTTTTCTTTTCCTGGTACGCCAGACCATCATTGTTATGTCTCGTCATATTGAATATGATCTAAAAAATGAGATATACCTCAAATACCAGGAACTTCCACTTTCTTTCTACAGAAGAAACAGTACAGGAGACCTCATGGCCAGGATTTCCGAGGACGTAGGAAAAGTACGAATGTATCTGGGACCATCCATCATGTATATCATCAATACAATTGTGCTTTTTGTACTGGTAATTACGTATATGTTCTCGGTAAGCACCAAGCTAACCTTGTATGTATTGATTCCTCTGCCAATTCTGTCCATCAGTATTTATGTGGTTCACAGCATTATAATCAAACGTTCTGAGGAAATACAACGCCAGCTTTCTTCCCTTTCTACATTTGCCCAGGAAACATTTTCAGGAATCCGCGTGATCAAGTCATTTGTAAGAGAAAACAGTTTTTCCGACAATTTCAAATCCGAATCAGAGTCATTTAAGGACAAATCATTAAGTCTGGTAAGAGTTGATTCCTTATTTTTCCCATTGGTATTGCTGCTGATTGGTGTGAGTAACATACTGGTTGTTTATGTTGGGGGACAGGAAATCATCAATGGCAGGCTGACTCCTGGAAACATTGCAGAATTTATCATTTATGTCAATATGCTTACCTGGCCTGTCATGGCACTGGGATGGACAACCAGCATGATCCAAAGAGCGGCCGCTTCTCAGGCAAGGATAAATGAATTTCTGGAGGAAAAGAATACGCTCACCTCTTCCGTGAATCTGAGATCAGAAATCAAGGGTCACATCCGATTTGAAAATACAGGTCTTACCTATCCTGAATCAGGAATCAAAGCGCTTCAGGGTTTTAATCTTGACATCAAGGCGGGCGAAACGGTGGCTTTACTGGGCACCACCGGGTCAGGCAAAAGTACCATAGCCAATTTACTGCTTCGGTTGTTCGATCCCACAGAAGGCCGCATTTATCTGGACGGCATGCCACTTCGCGATTATGACATTCAATATCTTCGTCAGCAATTCGGGTATGTCCCGCAGGAAGTTTTCCTGTTTTCAGACACGATTCGTAACAACGTTACATTTGGGCTGGAAGGAGTCGCGGAAGAAGCCATTCATCAGTCGGTCAGAGACGCAGATCTTTTTAACAATATAATGGACTTTCCGGAGGGTTTTGATACCCGTCTTGGAGAACGGGGCATAACATTATCCGGCGGTCAAAAACAAAGGCTTTCTATAGCACGCGCCATTGTAAGAGACCCTAAAATCCTGATTCTGGATGATTCGCTTTCCGCGGTAGATACGCATACCGAAAGCACGATTCTGAACAATCTGAAAAAAGTGATGGAAAACCGAACCTCGGTCATCATATCACACCGGGTCTCATCTGCCAAACTTGCCGATAAAATCGTAGTGCTTGATGAGGGCCGAATGGTTGAACAGGGCACACATGATGAACTTATACGACTGAATGGAATTTATAAAGAGTTGTACGAAAAACAATTGAGTACAGAGGAAGTTTAATAAATATAGTATTTTAACGTGATATTATTCAGTCAGATACTGTATGAAGCGATTAACACTGCTAATTCTTCTACTTCTTTATCTATCAGCATATGCTGTGACAGCCGGCGGTATTCGTGGGAAAATTACTACTGTCAACAATGAACCACTCCCCTATGCGGGAATAACAGTAAGGAACAGCCCGCTCGGCACATTATCCAACGACGACGGTATTTATGAGCTTTCGCTGGAAGCAGGTAATTATGAAATTGAATTTCAATTTCTGGGCTATCATACTGTCATCAGGAAAATAGTAATCAAGGATTCCTGGGAAACCGTCGACATTGCCATGGAGGAGCAGATAATTAATCTCCAGGCAGCACAAGTCGGAAAAAGCTACGAAGACCCCGCCTATACAGTGATGCGACGTGCCATAGCAAAGGCTCGATTTCATGAAATGCAATTGAAGAGTTACACTGCACAAGCCTATACAAGAACGACAGGAACTTTTTCAAAAATCCCCTTTCTGCTAAAAAATCGGTTGAAAAAAGAAGGTATTGAGGAAAATAAAGTTTTTCTCAACGAAAGCATCACTGAAATCCGATACACGCGACCTGACAAATACCACCAGAAGGTATTATCCACAAGAAATAGCCTGGATAACAGTATCCCAACGCCCAATCAGTATGTGCTCGCCAGCTTTTATAGTCCGGATATCCAGGGCACAGTTTCTCCATTGTCACCCAAAGCATTTTCTTATTATAAATTTGAATATGAGGGATTTTTTGAAGATCGTGGTTTCGTCGTCAACAAGATCAAAGTAATTCCCCGATCGTATGGCGAGGGGGTAGTTAAAGGCATTATTTATATTCTGGAAGACCTCTGGGCAATCCATAGTTTTGATCTTCAGACCACCACCCAGGGTTTTTCGATTGGACTGAAACAGACCTCTACCCCGGTTCAAAACGTTTGGATCCCCATGAGCCAGCATTTTAACTTACAGGGAAAATTCCTTGGTTTTGCAGGTAATATGAAATACATTGTTTCATTAAAATATAAACAACTACAGCCCGACCCAGCATATAAGGAGGAAATCACCATCCTCGATCACAAAAAAGAAGATATCCCCCCGGTAAACCCCCCAAAAAAGCAGGATCTGGAAGCTATGATTGCAGATCAGAAGGAATTTTCTACAAAGAACTTCCGGAAAATGGTCAGGGAATTTGAAAAAGAACAGAATAAGGAAAGAAAAGAAAAAGGGGAAGATATCAGGGTGATCCGAAATGACTCTATTGAAATTGACTCTTTAGCTAACAAAAGAGATACCACTTACTGGCAACAACTACGCCCTATTCCACTTACCCGTAATGAGGTCATCAGTTACAAAGCCCTCGAAGGCAATCAAATCAGAAAAGACTCTGTAAGGGCAGCCAAAGGCAATACAAATGACACATTGGTCTTCAAACCATTTCACATTCTTACTGGTGCGACTTACCGTTTTAAAAACCAAAACCGTCTGATTTACCAGGGGCCTCTTCAAACACTGGCCTATAACACGGTGGAAGGATTTGTATTTGATGCATCATTGCAATGGCAGAAAAGATGGGCCAGAACTTTTACAACCGGAATAAAACCCCTGGCAAGGTATGCCATCGGACAAAATCAGCTCAACGGCACCCTGACCGGATTTGCCGGTAATGAAAAGTGGAAACTCCAGCTGGAAGGCGGGCAATATGTATACCAGATCAACAAAGATAGTCCAGTCAATCCATTCATAAACAGTATAGCCTCACTGATTTTTGAACAAAACCTGATCCGGTTATATCATAAGAAATTTGCACGATTAGAATATCAGTTTAATTATCTGGGTGACGTACTCACACTTCGGGGTAACCTGGAATGGGCAAGCAGGAATGAAATGTTCAATTTGCCTCATGCGAAACCAATATTCGATCGAAAAAATCACCAATTTTTACCCAATCGTCCGGTTAATGCTGAAACCATTGAAAGCAACATAGGCTATTCCCGCGCATTGTTGTTCTCTTTTAATGCCAACCTTCGCCCATGGCAAAAATACGTGATAAGAAATGGCCGGCGGAGGGCAGTTGCAAACAGTGGGCCAGAATTTACCCTAACTTATGACAAAGGCATCCCTACCGGACATATGTATGGAGTTGATTTTGATTTCCTTCAGGCTTCAGTAAGCCATACAATTAATTCAGGACCCAGAAGTTCCCTTAAACTTGCTGCCTCTACCGGAGGATTTTTACAAAAAAAACAGTTAAACTTTATTGATTATAAGCATTTTGGAGGAAATGAATTCTTTTTCCAAACGGGAAATCAAGTCACCACTTTCCGCATGCTCCCCTATTATCTCCATAGTACACGCCACAGTTTTTTTGAGTCGCACATCGTATGGTCCTCCCGAAAACTACTACTCAGCCAGCTACCCCTTATCAGGATGGCCGGCATCAGCGAAACAATACAAAACCATTATCTCAATACCCCCAATTCTCAACATTACAATGAATGGGTTTATGGACTTGATGGCATATTCAGACTGTTTCGTATTGAAGTAGTGAGTCAGCATCACCGCTTAAAACACCAGGAGTTCGGCTTTAGAATTGGTACTATTATCAACATAAGGTAAATTGACACAATACCAGTATTTAAATTTAAATAATGGTATATATTCCGAATAATAATAACACTACACCAGCTATAACAATGGAAACATTGGCTATAGTCATCAAAATTGATAATTTTAAACACAATGCTGATACTATTATTCGCAAATTTTGCATTTGATTATCAAAGTTATTACTTTGAAGTGATGATCAAATCTTGACATTTCCATGAAAGCAGTTGAAGTACATTTGCCACAGGACCTTGACAAATCATTTGTTGTTTTCAAAGAGAAGGGGAAATACTTTCCCGCTCCCTGGCATTACCATTCCCACTACGAATTTGTATTAGTAAATAAAAGTACCGGTCGGCGGATGGTAGGCGATCATATTGGCTATTTCCAGGAAAATGATCTCGTATTTATGGGTTCCCTGTTACCACACGTATGGGTCAACGACCCTGTTTACCTCAATGGGGAAGCTGATCATGATGCAGAAGCCCTGGTTATTCATTTCAATGAAGATTTTCTGGGAAAAGAATTTATGGGCATCCCTGAATTAGAACGATTCAAAAAAATACTTAAACTGTCAGAAAGAGGACTGGTACTCAAATACAACACTCAAAAAGAAATAATTGCGATTATGAATAAAATGCCGGAGATGAACGGTTTACAGCGACTTTCTTCTTTATTCGGCATATTTGATATTATGTCTTCCACGACAGAGTTTGAGGTGCTCGCCAGCCCGAAATTCATTCAGAACTTCCACTACGACACTTCTGAAAGGTTTAAAAGAGTTACAGAGTACATCCTGCACAATTTTGACAGGGACATCTCTTTACCTGAAATTGCCTCGGTGGCCAGTATGGGGGTAACAGCATTTTGCAATTTTTTCAAAGAGCAATACAGGGTCACATTTGTAGAATACCTGACCATGGTTCGTCTTGGTCATGCCTGTAAATTATTATCGGAAAGAAATCAGAACATCGTAGAGATAGCTTACGAATGCGGCTACAATAATTTAGCAAATTTTAACCGTCAGTTTAAAAAGTTTAAAAACATGACTCCCAGCGATTACCGCAGGACATTGAATATTCAGTACTGAAATTTCTAAAATATTAAAGGCAGGCAGTTTGAAACATCCAGTGATGTTACAAACTCACCGGGTAATACTGCTTTCTTCTACTGATACTGATAAGTTATTGTATCGTAGGGTACCTTTCCATTTGCCCGTGACCGTATGTTCTATACCTGTAGACTGATTTTTAAATACTGCCCGGAAAGAACAAAGCAGGTTGTACCGGTCGATTCCGGCAGTGACCTCAAATTTGGACGCCGGCGGAATTTTTACATTCAGAATGTCTTCTGATGTATGATCATAAGGTACTTCCTGCTCTTCTGCAGTAAAAGGAAAACCGGCAATGGCCAAGGTATAATCCCCGCTTGCGCTCCAGTTTGCCGGCACTTTCATTTTAAATGTATCGAGCACCATCCCATCAGGCAGGCTGCTTTGCGGTGTATGAATAATGAATAATGATTTTTTAACGAGCTCATCATAATCCACTTTCACATCACGCTCTGCAATCACATTACTCGAATTCCTTAGCTCAAAGCCTGGCAATCTGACGGTAGACGTGTCTATTCCGTCACCATCCGCCATAAAATAAGTAATGTCGGTCAGTGTATAAACGTGAGTCTGAGGCGTGCCCGGATCGTCCCCAGGAGAAACTTCATTTTTATTGCACGAAATAAATGCTACACAAAAAACTGGAAGAAAATAAGACAGGAGTTTTTGGAACATGATGGTAATTTTACTGAACAATAGTCACTTAGGAATACTAATATAACACCTCCACCACTAAGAATTGATCATATTGAGCAATTTTTCCCGAATAATCTGTTCTGCATCTGGCTCCAGGCAACTGTATCTGCAACGCCAGGTTTCATAACCTCCCCGCTCTTTTTCATGCTTCGGAGGCACGTACCCTACATTTCCGTTGGCCATACTGACCGTAAAATAATGAGTTGCTCTGGTGTTCTTTTTCAGGTATAATCCCGTCTCCGCAAAAAATTCACCGGGAAGCGCACCGATTACCCCGGTACCAATTTTTATACTTTGCAATGGCACTTCTGCTACATCCGGGAATTCATTCAACATGATCTGCTCACGGGCATACAAAGCTTTCAATCCTGTCATATCAGGATTGATATTTTCATAATTACTTTGAACTACAATGGTCGCTGCCCTGGAAAGCTCTTCGGCAGTTGGCTTATCAATTTTTATTTTCAAAACATCATAAGCCACCGATATACCGGGTTGTTCCCATACACAATCTGCAAGCCCGGCATATACTTTTTCGGCCAGATGCGTTCCTATCATTTGACTTTTAGCAAACAGTTCAACAGGATATCCTTTTTCATTCTTAAAGTCCCAGATATTAATATCTCCGCTGGTTCCGTTACTCATTATTCCAACAAAAGCGTCATCGGCACCGAGCCTCTCTTTTATGCTGGCAGCAAATACCCCGAAATAATCCGCAGAGATTGTCCCGTTTTCCCAATCACCAACATAGTGCAGAGAATAATTGGCAAAGATGGCCAGATACTTCCCAACCAGATTGCGTACTGCCCAGAAACCAATTTCCGGATCAACAGGTGAAACGGATTCAATAATTTGAGATTCACCTCCGAATGGATTGGTTTTGACTGCATCTCTCTGGTCATTTACCGGATTCAGTGGCTCATAATCATCGCTCATCCAGTATCGCCGACAAAGTACATGTTCAGGTGCTTGTGCGCTTCCAAATGCTATTTCCGCAGGCTCCAGGTTGGCTATAGCATGGGTAACTGCTTCTAACAATAGGTTGGGAAGCTTCTTTCTATACAGCATATCAGGACCTGTCAGATGCACATCTGATACCGATCCGGCTGCATGCGTATGGGTACTTGAAATCAGTAATTGTGCAGGTGCTAACCGGGTATGACGACTACAGATTAATTCCTTAACCTGATCAATAAATTCTGTCGGCATGATACAAATATCTGCCACAACCGTTACCACTAACGTATCACCTGATTGCAAAGCAACAGCTTTTGCAAATAATGGGTCATGAATATAATTAGCATAGTGGGTGACAAAATCACCATTGATGATAGTACCCAGCGGAGGAGTAATATTTACCTGAGCGGCACCAGCAAGAAATGTATTTACCATATTGGTTTTCACAAATAATTGAATGTCAGGAATTCCAGTTTTTCCTTAAAAAACGCAGCCAGTTCTGGCTGAATATATTATCAATATCAGATTCCTGATATCCTCTTTTTCTGAGAATGTCCTCATACTTCTGCAAGTCGGCAATTGAATTCATATCCCAGGGCGACTGCTCTGTACCAAAAATTCCGTCCAGATCACTTCCCACTGCTACATGGTTACTGTTACCTGCTAGTTGGCATATGTGATCCCAGTGATCAACCAATTGTTCCAGCCTGATATTTAACTGCCAAGGATCAGACACCATATCAATAAAGCGCAGGTCCATCGCCCAGCAATCCAGCATGCCACCAATGACGGCGTCACGCTCAATCAAACGTTTGATTTGATGGTCGGTGAGTTGTCTTTGCGTGGGCACAATTTTTCGAACATTATGATGGCTTGCCCATACCGGCCCATGATACCAGTCCAAGGCTTGATCAAACCCTTCATCTGTCAAATGGGTAATATCCAGAATCAGGTTAAGACTTTCCATTTCTTTAAGCAATACTTTCCCTAGTGGCGTGATACTACCTTCAGATTTGGTTCCTGGCGCATATCTGCCCGGACCGAAATGAGATAACCCTAGCGCCCTCAGACCATAATCATAAGCTTTATACAAATAGTCAGGGTGGACAAGAGAATCAGCGCCCTCAAGACTCAAAATATAGCCTATAGGTTTGGTGTCATCATCTATACTTTCACTTTCCCAAAGCAACAAGTGATCTTCAAGTTCGGTAATGTTCGTAATCTGTACCATCTCTCCCATCGCCTCCATTTCCTTGTACCAAGCCAGCTGCGCTTGTGTCATGGCCCATGCCTGTTGCGGGGAATTCCAACCCGAAAGTGCACTCCCGGAAGGTGTAAATCGGGCAAGTTGGGTAGCCACTACCAAACCGATTTTACCCTTTCTTAACTCAGGCAAGCAAACGGTACCTTTTCCACGGTCATTTTTATCTTTCATATGCATCTCACGCTCTCTGATCTCATTAAGAGGCCGCGTAAGATCTCTATTCCACTCGATCGCATTCATGGACAAATCCAAATGCGCATCAATAATTAGTCGTTTCTTCATTATTCGCAAGTCTTTACAGACACTCCGTTCGCTTGTTCCAATTGATAATTAAAGGGATATTTATCCATTAGTTCCCTGATTTCCATACTGAAATTTCTGATCAAACCATCCCAGTTCTCTGCTTCCCCATTTCCATATGTGTAAAAACCATTTCCATTTTCCATCCCTTTGCCCCCCTTTTCCAATAGCTCAGTTAAAAAGCCTGGCACGGTGGTATGATTAGCCAGCTCAGGATTAAGTTCTTTCATCACCAAACCGTAAGCATAGGTACCCATCAGATCCATATAACGGAGATTACCGGAAAAAGGCAGATAATACCCACTGTCATTCCGACAAGCTCTGTCTATATCCTCCACAGTGGCGTAATCATTTTCTATCAGATAAAAAGCTTCCCTGACCAGGGAAGCCATGAGGCGACTTCTATAACCCAATTCACCCATTACAACATAGGGGTCCTTATTCAGATGGTTGATAGCAAAATTCTCAAAATCCTTGATGCGCTTTTGATTGCTCAAGTCATTACCAACCAATTCCAGAAACAAGGTAGTTTCAACGGGTTCCACCCAATTAGCGACAATCACCCTTTCCGGAGACTCTGCCTTTTCCTGTAGAACAGTAACAGGGATAGATTCACTGTTTACTGCGATCAAGGTAGAGACAGGTAGTAATTTGCTCAATTCCGTAATGCGGTGACTTTTCTCTGTTTCATTTTCAGGTGTAATCACAATAGCCAGATCAATTTCCGGAAGATTTTCCAGGTTTTTCAGGACAGTTATTTTGTTATAGGATTTCCCTGAAAAATATTGATATAATTCTGCTTCTTTTTCTGTGATCACCATAACCTCGCAACCTGCTTCGAGCAAACAGGCTGCGATACTGAAAGTGAGTCTGTTATTTCCGTCTAGCAAGACCGGTTTTCTGCAATCAATCACGGTAAAACAATTAAATGGTACTGCCTATTTTTCCAGTTTTGTCAATACTTTCTCTGCAATCTGAAGCGCCTGATCAATATCCTCCTCTACATGCGCCGCACTGATATACCATAATCCTCGTCCGATAATCCGGATTCCTTCATCATGCATGGCAGCGATAAACTTTCCAAGTTTGGCTCGATCAGCTTGCAGTGTATCACGATAATCCGTGGTTTTTGAAACAGAGGTAAATGTAGTGCTAAACATAGGCCCAGGCCCTTCTACCAACAGTTTATGTCCGGTTTGTCCCGCAATATTTTTCAGCCCTTCAATCAGTTTTTGTCCCAGCCTGAACATACGCTCATGGGGCTGCTCGTTCTCAAGCACTTCAATAGTGGCCAGGGCAGCGGCGACCGACGGATTATTGGAATTCATTGTACCAGCATGAATCACTTTGCCTTCTTCAATCAGGTGCATCCATTCTCTTTTACCAACAATGGCGCTGATCGCATAACCACTGGCAATTGCTTTGGCAAACACGGACAAATCAGGGGTGACGCCAAAATAGCTTTGAGCGCCATTTAAACTAATCCTGAATCCGGTAATAACCTCATCAAAAATCAATGCGATGCCAAATTCAGTACAGATGTCACGCAGGCCCTGGAGAAAACCAGGTTCAGGCATGATACAACCGTTGTTACACATGATAGGCTCAGTGATAATCGCGGCCACTTCTTCATATCTTTCACTGATTGTTTTTCTGACCAGCTCTAAGTCGTTCCACGGCAATATAATAAAATTGTCTTCCACACCCTCCGGCAGCCCTTGGGTCCACGGATAAACATTCGGATTTTCGCGACTGCCCAGCGCCTCTGCTGAAGGAGTGGATATCCCCCAGCAAACATTATCCATCCAGCCGTGATAATGCCCTTCAAACCGAAGGAATTTATTACGACCAGTTTTAGCTCGGGCTACCCTGAAAGCAGTCTGAACAGCTTCCGACCCATCCAGGCAAAAACGCATCAGTTCGGCTGAAGGAATTAATTCCTGTATTTTTTCCGCCAGCTCAATTTCACGAATATGTTGCCCTGCAAACAATTGTCCGGTTTCAGAATACTGCTGCACCGACTTCAATACGTGCGGATGTGAATGCCCCAGTATCAACGGTCCCTGACTCAGGGTAAAATCCAGATATTCGTTGCCATCAGCATCATAAATGCGACTCCCTTCTCCATGAGTATAAAAAAGAGCGTGCGGATGATTATATTTTCTAAATTCAGAAGCAACGCCACTTGCCAGTACTTTTTTTGCTCTTTCGAGCAATGAGGCTGATACCTGATAAGATTTCATGCTATTTTTAACCAATTAAAACGATTTGGAAATGTGAGTTTTTTGTTCCCTTATATTAAAAGGAAAGGACCACTCTATTTCTTAGTTAAATCTTCAATTTTTTTTACTGAATAATCCGCCGATAATTTATTTATGTCAGAATTGAAACGTGCAAAAGCTTCTTCCCATTCCCTTGCCTGCTCACCGGAATAATTAAATAAACCTTTCTGATTATAAATCCCTCTTCTTTTTTCAGCCACGACCTGTTTCATCATTACCGGCACATCAGATGACGTACTGAGCCTGGGAAATAAGTTCTCCATGGTTACTGCAAAATCTTCCAGCCCCTGATAGTCGGCCCGCCTGAAAACGCCCATTAAGGTCATCCAGGAACCCGGATCATACCTAAAAGCCTTATCCAAGGCTTCCATCGAGGCACCTTCTTTTTCGATCAGCGCAAACAATTCTCTATAAACAGCATACATCAGACGATTGGTAATAAACCCGCGGATGTCTTTCTTGAGCAAAGTAGGTTCTTTTCCCCAGTAACCAGCCAACGCCATCACGGTACCCGCAGCTTCGGCTGAGGTTTGATTCCCACAAATTACTTCCAGAAAACGTGTTAAAAAAGCTGGCTCAGCCCAGTGAATACCCAAAAAACGACCCGGTTTATCAACCATTTTCTGCAGTTCACTGATGGGTATAGCGGATGTATTAGTACTGATAACGGTTTGTTCAGAAACAACAGAAGTGATTTTACTATATACCTGGCTTTTTATGATCATGTCTTCAATAACACACTCCATGACTATCCCACAATTTTGCAAAATGACGTAGTCTTCTGATATATGGAGTTGCTCAAGATAATGCGAAACTGAATTTTTCAGTAATCCTGATTCTTCACATTGCTTGAGTTGAATTTTAAAATTGGCTGCGATTTTTGCAAGATCAGCTGGAACCGGAGACACAGCTTTGACCTGATGCCCCGCTATCAGAAGCGCAGTTACAATACTGCTTCCCATCAGGCCAAGGCCAACAACTCCCGCTGTAACTGATTGAGGGTTTAGGTTATTGTTCATTCTTTTCCAAAGCAATAAAGAACGGTTAATATTATACTCTAGTGAACTATTATTTTTAAGCTTGCGGCCTGTTTTTAAAAGATCGCTACTTAAACAAATGTACTAGCATCCGACTTGAGTCTCTTCTACTATTATCCTGAATGCTGATACTATTATAATTTCGTTTTCAACAATGAGTCTCAAGACACAGAACGCCGCAGTGAATTATATGATTTGTCAGAACGCAATTTCTGCCTTCCCTGCCAGATCATAAATAATTGATCCTCTTACTAGTGTTACCCTATCCTGTCGTCTTGTCAACGGATTTAAGCTATTCATAAACCACTATGACCATTTGTGTATAATAACACTGATTATCAGTCAGTTTAAAATGCAATTCCCTAAACTTGCAATTGATTTACCCACGAGTATAAAGGATGTGGTTAACCGATCCTGTTTTTTTTATTGCATTCTTATAACCCTGGATATACTTAATCATGAAAGCTTTTCATCAAACTTTCAGTCCTTCGGAAGCGTTAAAGCCCTATATTCTATTTTATTCCTATATTGAGATGCCCGACGGTATGACGTGCAATATAGTACCGGGGACAACATTTGTGATGGGCTTTTACAGCAATGGCTTCAGTTCGCGTAATTCGGATAATAGTACTAAACCATTACAGCAAGAAATTTTCGGCCTTCAGGATGGACCGCGTTCTTTTTACAGTTATGGTGCTACCCGCATGGTCACGGTACATTTTAACAACCTGGGAGTCCAATCCTTCATCAATGCTCCTCTTCATGAAATTTTCAATTCGGAAGCATCCCTGAATAATTTTTACAGACAGCAGACTGTCAGAGATATCGAAGAACAGTTTCTTTCGGCTCCTTCCCCACAGGCGTCGATACAACTGATTGACAAATTTTTGCAATCCCGATTTACTAATGCTTCCGTTGAGCCACTAGTACTACACGCACTACGGCTGATCCGCCAAACAAGGGGACAAATCCCAATGAAACAACTCTCAGATGCAATTCATTGCAGTCAGAGTCTGATCGAAAAAAAATTCAAGAAGACCATGGGTCTTTCTCCTAAAAAATTTTCCTCACTGGTACGTTTCAACTCTACAATCTATCATCACCAACCCACTATCCCACTGACACAGAAAGCCTATAATGCCGGTTATTTTGACCAGGCTCATTTTACACGTGAATTCAAAGCATTTACGGGCTTTCCACCTAGAGAAATTTTTCAGAACCTTGAAAATATAGGTGACTTTCGGGTATTCGGCATGGGTGTAGAAAACTGATCGGTAATTTATAAATTTCCGATTTTATACAATTTCCAGATACTCAGGTTTCGCAATTTTGCATCTGTCAAAGTCTTAATCATTGGTTGTTGACGACAGTTGAAATTTGTATTCAACTTCACTTACATATCGGTTAATCTTTTTTACTCAACGTTTTGAAAATTTAATATGTATTTACCTCGATTGCAGGCTTTTACTGACCGGCGTATTCATGACATTACCCTGGATTTATTACCGTAAAAACACAAATAAATCGTGGACAATAATATGCAGAACCAATCTGTTGTGGTGGTTATCATTTTATAGTCTCTAATAATTTTAACATTATGAATTATCTGGTAGTTGTACTGGCTTCTTTACTAGTGCCATTAGGTTATGTGGGCAATGCATCAGAAAAGACAGAGGATAAATCTGCTGCTGATTCAACTGCTCCCGAACGCCAACTATTTCTGGAATTTACGATTGCAGATTTCCCTTTTATGCACAAGGCGGCGATAATGCGCACCAATTTATCCACAAATAACCTGCACAGTTCATCCCCTCCTTTTTTAAATTACCTGAAAGGCTATGAAAGTCCTTCTATGCACCAGGCGCTCACATTCACTAAAAGCTTGCACAGTTTGAATTATTATGGACATAATCAACTATGGGATCGATGGGTAAAACCTGAAAACCGACGAAAAAGAGTCGTTAATCGAATCGGTGCCAACCTGACAGCCGGGCTTACAGATCTTGTTTTTACTTATTATGGGATTGTATTTTCACCACAGTGGCTGCACGAGGAATTTCACCGTGCTGGTATGACCATCCGTGGCATTCCGTCTTATGACGAGACCTACAATAGATTCAACGGAGGGCTGGCAACCGGTTCTGTCAGTAAGGTAAAAGATGAGCATCTGGTGCATTGGAAAAAAGAGGCACCGCAGGAAATAATACGGAGTTTTGCGGCAGGGATAGAAAGTGAACTTCTCTTGCTGCGATCATTGCAAAAGGATAATTTCAGGGGGGCTGGGTATCCCAATATTCTGATGAACATTCTGCTGACCAAGCATACGATTGATTATGTCAAACAGTTCAATCAGCCGGGTTTTGATGCCAGCATAGACAGTATGAACTACCACGGCAGCCATGTTCCGGATCGTGATTTTGTCGGATGGGATTTCAGTGCCTGGGTTTACGACCTCCACAGGGCTGATGATCCTTACAGTAACCGGGGCACGCATCCCAGCGGTATCGGTATTGACCGGGCTATCAAGAAATCAAAACTGACAGACGAAGAAAGGAAATATCTGACAACTATGGGCAAAATGCAATATCTGAATTTCTTGTCGCCTTTTATGATAGGAATCAGCAGAATAAAGATTGGCAGAGATTCGCAATTCAACTTCGCTGCCCGACATTATTTAACCTCCTTTGGCTATGACTTAACGCTGGATCTTTTCTTAAACCATAAAAACCGCCCATTTCTTTTTGCATTCCATGGGTACAGAAATAAAACCAAGTTTTATCCGGGAATTGAATTTGAAAGTGCGGCATTTATCATTTCTCAGAAAAAATATGGTATTCAGGTCCAACCCAGAATAATGGTGTGGCTGCAGCCGCCCAATCAAAGATTCCATGATACAGGCAGCAAAGCTGGTGCGCTCCTACATTTCAGGCTTAGTAAACCGATCAGTAGAAACTTTGACGTATACCTGGATACGGAAACTAAAACCGGGGGTTGGGTAGCAGGGAATCCTTACCTGGGCTCTAACCTGACATTCAGATCTGGAATTACTGCTCATTTCAAAAAATAATTCAATTATCCTTAATATCATTGAACAATGAAACAACCCCTCACACAGTCATTTTATCACGTTCCTTGTTGCAAAATTCCTATACTGGCAAGAAGGACAAAACACTTCCAAATGCCCAATCCTGAAAAACGTTATAACGAATTCTAAACGCTGCTTTCCGCATCTATCCATATCAAAACAATAAATAAAATAGCCATGAATTATAAAAAAATTATCTATATCATCCTGATCATTTGCATTTTACTGTCGGGAGGATGTAAAGAAGATACAAAAGTCACTCCTAACGATACGCTGACGGCCAAGGCAGGAGATGACCAGACAGGATTAGTCAATGAAAAGATACAGCTCGATGGAAGCGCCTCAAATGATTCCGGGGACAATCCGTTTACATTCAAGTGGAATTTCACCAAAACACCGGATGGAAGTATGGCGAGTTTGACCGGATCAACGACAGCAAAACCCTACTTCATACCCGATAAGATTGGCGAATACGAAATTGAACTTACCATTGAAAACAAAAATGGCAAAGCCAGTGATAAAGTCGGGATTATAGCCAGCATTCCTGCGCCCCTGGAGCTGACGAGTCCCCTAACCACTAAAACAATTCTTAAAAATAGAATCACAGATCCAGGATTCCCCGATTATGTAGCCATGAATGATCTGTTGGTTCAGGGAGAACTCATCATTGAACCCGGGGTTGTGATTGCTTTTAACAGGGATAAGCGAATGGAAGTTTCACAGGCGGGGATATTGATTGCTGAAGGAACCGATGAAAATATGGTTCGTTTTACAGGAATTCAAATGGAACCGGGGTACTGGCAGGGCATTATGTTCCGGTCACCCAATTCGGCCAATGTGCTGAATAATGTAATTATCGAATATGCAGGAAGTAAACCGCTTTTCTCGACCTATAAAGCCGGGTTGTTTATTTCAGGTCAGGATAAAGCTGAACTTTCGGTTAAGAATAGCTTTATTGGCCGGCATGATGGTTATGGTATTTATTTGCAGGAAGGAGCATCATTCCGGAACTTTTCAAATAATGTTTTTATGCACAATGCATGGGCGGGATTGGTATTGGATGCAAATAATGTCCAGCAACTGGATCGGAATTCTCAATTTGATCAAAACGGCAGGAATGTAGTGGAAGTAATCTCTTCCACCCTCAAAAATCAACCGACAGGTCCCATCGTGTGGCAAGGTTTTGAGGATGCAACCCCTTATCGTCTTCAGGGTAATCTGACTATTGAAGGCCATTTAAAACTGGCACCGGGTGTTATGATCGAATTGGAAAGAAACGGGGCGATCAACATTAATCAGGATGCATTTATTGAAGCCAAAGGAACAGAAGCTGCGAAAATTAAAATAAGAGGCGCTGAAGCCGGTGTCGGATATTGGAGGGGAATTATATGTTTCTCCCAAAACACGGGTAATATCATCGAGTACGCCGAAATATCAGGCGGAGGAAATACTAACCTGGTGTCAGGAAACAAAACCAACATTGCAGTATATGGAAGTGGCGCAGTTTTAAATATCCGCAACTCAAAAATCAGTCATAGTGGTGGATATGGGTTGTATGTAAACTATCAGGCCAGGATAAACAATGATTTTGAAACAGTCAATCAATTTGAAGGCAATACATTACAGAATCTTTTGAAAGAGTAACACCCGGAAACTCCAAAAACAGATTTAACCACCTTGGCATGTGCAATCACATGAAAAGGTGGTTTTTCTGGTTTCAAAACAGTGATTTTACGCTGTTTTCATAAAGGTCTAGGAAGTTAAATTTGTATTGTCAATTGATAAAAAACCCAGATGTGATGATATCTGCTTGCAGGGAGCCGGCAAAAGCAGAAAACGATATGGTATCTCCACACCATTTTTTAGTGTACCCATTGATTTCGCCCTTTAACTTTAAAATTATGATCGATGCTTTCTTCCCCTAACCATTATATCACAGATAGCTGAACGCTACCCTTGTTCATTTAAAAATATTCAACATAATGAAAAAGCTTGAATATCTCAATATGCTCAGAATTCTGTTAATGGTCATCATTCTCACTGTCATACTCTCTTTAATCAAAGAGATCATTTCCTTAACGACTTTGAGCCAGAATCATCCATATCGGAAAACAGAAAAGCAACTTAGGGAAACACCCCATTTAAAAATTAATTTATCTACTAAAAATTAAACTGATATGAAAATTAATAACATTAACCAATTCTGCATGGTAATTACCATGTTCGTCTTCCTCATTGCAGCCAATAGCTGCGACGGCCCGGAGGGCCCCGATGGTCCTCAGGGGATACAAGGTATCAAGGGAGATAAGGGTGACAAAGGCGACAAGGGTGACCCTGGGGAATTTACCGGCGAGGTGGGCGAAGGAACCCCCGGAGAAAAAGGAGATAAAGGGGATAAGGGAGACGCAGGACCCTCGGGTGAAAAGGGCGACAGAGGTGATAAGGGTGACCGAGGAGACCTGGGTGAAAAGGGAGACAAAGGCGATAAGGGAGATACAGGCAATAAGGGTGATACAGGCACCGCGAATGTTGTCACTGTGCCCTGGAAACCTGTTTCAAGCTGGACAGGGAGTCCAAACGGGGAATATTCTGTCACCTACAGTGTAACGAAAAATTTAATCAATGCACTGAATGCAAGCAGTCTTTACGACTTCATAGATAATAATAATGGCACGATTCTCGGATACGTTCGTTATGAAAATGTGATTTATCAGCTACCGGCTACTATAACAAATGGTACAACTTCCCTCCATATAAAATCAGCAATTAACACCAATGACGGGATTAAATTGTCTATGTCCCAGAATCCTGCTTTTACCGGGACAGCTGCGGCGACAACTGCACAAAAAGCAGAATTCCGATTTATTTTTATTCCCTCCGGCAATCTGGTAAGTGATAGACGCCTTTCTGACGGTGATTTGAGAAAAATGAGCTATCAACAAATTCAAAGTATGTTCAACTTGCGTGATTAGGTTTGGTTCATGTAGTGTAAGTAAAAAAATGGCAGCTCGATTTTGTAGCTGTCATTTTTTATGCTGCTGGTAAAATTTAAGAGGTCAGGAGAAGAGTTTATTGTTCTTCAGAGACTTACTATACCATTCTTAACTGCAAACAAAGCCAGCCCTGTCCGGGTCTTTAAGTTTAGTTTTTCACACAATGAATTGCGATACCCCTCCACAGTTCTGGGACTTACACACATAACATCAGCTATTTCAGCATAACTTTTTTCCGAACAGATATATTTCAGAAATTCATGCTCACGGTCAGAAAGTTTCATTAATACAGCAACCTCCTCACTTTGGCCGGTTAATGATTTCATCACTTTGTGAGTTACCAGATCATTAAAGAAATAACCAAATGTATTTACATGATCAAGGGCTCTGAACAGCTCTTCCGGATCGGCATCTTTCAGAACATACCCCTTTACCCCCTGTTTAATCATTCTTATAATCGCAGACTCCGCGTCCATTGTACTTAAAGCCAATGCCTTTATCTGGGGGTAATTGTTCTTTAACCATTCGGCAGACGAGAAGCCGTCCATCTGAGGCATATTTATATCCAGTAATACAATGTGCGGAAGTTGTTCCGGCTTGAGTTTACCGATCATGTCCTTACCATCTGATGCCTCAAAAAGCACCTCATACCCTGGAAAATATTTGATCAGCGCACATAATCCTTTCCGGAAAAGCACATGATCGTCCACTATGGCAATGTAACGGATATTATTCATAAGGAATAGTAATTGCAATTGTAGTACCTCTACCTATTATACTATCAAACTTTACGGACCCTCCGGTGAGCATGGCGCGCTTTGCCATATTCTGCAAACCAAGACCTTTGGAAACCTTCAGTGTGGTATCGAAACCCACTCCGTCGTCCTCGATTATTATTTCTGCGGTGCATTCCTCAAACCGAATATGCACTCTGACAGTTTGCGCCTGTGCATGTTTCAGAATATTTTGAATGGATTCTTGTATCATCCGGAAAACAATAATCTTTTTCTGTTCTCCTATCGACCTTTCTTCACCTGTTACTACCAATTGTGCCGTTACAATCCCGGCACTTTCAACTCGTTGCAACACTTGTCGGGTCGCTTCTGATAAGGTCAGTTGCAGAAGATAATCTGAATTCAGATTTCTGGCCATATGACGAAGATCATTCATGACCTGCCCCAGATTTTCTTTTATTTCCTTTATCAGTTCCTGATTGATGTCCTGATCCCGATTGAGGATATTCAGCTGTACCTTCACCAGACTCAACAGCTGTCCTACATTATCGTGAATCTCCCTGCTTATGGCATCAAATACTTCTTCTTGTATCTCAAGCCTGATTTCCAGCAACTGCCTTTCATACAGCGCTTGCATATTTTTCTTCTCCTCAAAATATTGAAACTTCTTTTTCTGATAGTATAGCATAAACATAACAATGACTGTTACCAGTAATATAAAGAGCATACTACCGGCAACAATCACTGAAAGGATTTCCTTGTACTGATCATTTGACATACATAGGCATATAAAAACAGGGAATACATGATAATATTAGAAATACGCAGAAATGTTTTTAATAAAAGTGCAAGCTCCTTATATTCCCGGGTTAATAAATTAAACATTCCCATATAAGGAGTAGCACTTGCATAAAATATCATTAAACCCACCGCAATCCAGAATTCACTGTAATACCGGTATTGAATTATCTCTTCCGCTATAAAAGACTGATAGCAGTAGAGTATAGAAATATAAATAGTAAATGTGGCTCCAAGCACAAATACCAGACTATTCCATTCATCAACACGATAGATAAAAAAAACAATAAAATACCAGATAACCGGATACAGAAACAAAAACACATCTATACTTCGCTTTACAATCCTGAACCGGATGATCCGTCTGAAATAGTAAGCATACCAGAGGAATTCCACGAGCATGAAAAAATTGTAGAGCTGTAAGTTTCCATCAGGCAGGTACTTTTGCAAGCATGCTACCGACAGCTCTACCAGGCAAGTATAAAACAGTAAGACCGCAAAAATTTTCAGATGACGTGGCAGCCCTCTCTTCATGGCAATTCCGGCGCTAAGTGCCGAAAGAGTCAAGACAATCAAATAGAGGTATTTCAGCCAGATTATCACGTTAATTAAAAATCATATGTCGCTGTAATTGTCGAAGGGCGGAGTCGGATCTCCGGTATCAAAATTTCCGAAATTCTCGGGTATATTTTCATACCTGAGATCTGTCTTTTCAAGGTTAATGCTCGTCCCATTTTTATCAGTATATACAAATTGAATGGTCAGTCTTTTAGTTAAGGGTATTCCACTATTCGTTACATCAGGTATATCATGGTAAGACACAAAGAGTATTTTGATCCCCTTCACCCCTATTTTTACCTTTTCCACCTGGCATTTAGTCTCACGAATAAATAATTCAAGATATTCCCTCTTAAAATATACATTCTCTGTCTCAAATTCCTCCTTGGCTATGTCATCCTCAGACAAAGTATTTTGTAACTTAGGCACTATGTTTGTTTTATAGTACTCCGTCATCTTTTTTGCTGAAGCATAGTCGAGTTTTTCCAAAGTTGAAGCTCTTGTATATAATGCACGTATATCCTGAAGTTTTCTCTCACTGTTTAAACGACCTGGGGCCATCACTATATCCAGTTTCCCTCTCTTTGGTGGATCAGAGAATGCATCAACTCCAAAGCACATCCTGATTCCTTGTACTTGCTCGTTAGCCAAAAGTTCTTCCAGAATTCCGATAAATTTAGAAGCCACAGGATAGTAAATAAAGAAAACGTCTTCATATCCCCTTAATAGAGGGGTAGTCACTTTTTCAATACCCTCCTTCTTGTATTTATTGAACCACTCCACCCTTTTACGCCCCTTCTCATAACAAACATAAATACTCCAGGGAGGTTCAGGACACTTCTGTAACCCATGCGCGTTGTTTTCCATAATATCAGATAGATTAAGGGTTATTATTCAGCTTTCGCCTTTCTATCAAATATACTGATTTTAATAGGGTAAAATACAAATTTATTTCAATCTTTTTTAAGGAAAAATTACCACAAGTAGCTTATTAGCAACATATTGCAACATTATTACGAAAAACAATTCATCATTCCCGTAATTTCATACAGCGGGTTTTCAGTAGAATCACGGTATGGGAAATACGTAGTTTCCCTCTTGCAGATTTCCAGCTGTATTTACCACCACAAGACCGCCCCTGCATTTATTAATTTCAGGATTACCGCATAAAAGATAATTAGGAATAAACAACCTGCCGCTTTAGTAATAAAACATCATTGATATGAAACATTTACTGATTCTACTAACACTGGCCGTTATGACATTCAGCTGTAATCCGTCTGCTGACAACAGCACTGCAAATCCCGCAGAAATTGAAGAAGCCGTTGAAAACTTCCGTAAAGTCATGGTAGACCCTGACGAGGAAATACTCCGGAAACTCACTTCAGACAAGCTCACCTATGGTCATTCCAATGGTGTCATTGAAGATCAGAATACGTGTATCGGGTCCATGGTATCAGGGAAATTCAATTTTCTTACTGTCACACTGTCTGAGCAGACCATTGATATCTCCGGAAATACGGCCATTGTACGCCATATTTTAAACGGTGACACCCACGATGAAGGGAAAGATCCGGGCAAAGCACACATTAAAGTGATGCAGGTATGGCAAAACCAGGCAGGCCAATGGAAACTGCTGGCCAGGCAGGCGGTAAAAGTACAGTAACAGGCAGGCCATGAAAAACAAAGTACTGCCCATTTTTATTTTTCTCCTGACGGTTGCCGTTGGATTACCAGGCAACTGTCATGAAACCAGCACCTATCAGCTGGAAAAAGACATTCTCTACAGAACCGGCAGCGATATAACCGCTTATATGCGTGAGCGCTGTGTTCTGGACATTTATTATCCTGAAGGAAAAAAAGATTTCACTACCATCGTCTGGTTTCACGGGGGCGGCATTACCGGAGGCAACAAGCATATTCCGGAGGAATGGAAAGAAAAGGGCTTTTGTGTGATTGCTGCTAACTACCGGCTGCACCCGGCCGCCAAACATCCGGAGTACATCGAAGATGCCGCCGCCGCAGTGGCGTGGGCTTTTAAGAATATCAGTAAATACGGAGGTTCGCCCGATAGGATCATCGTTTCCGGGCACTCGGCAGGAGGCTATCTGGCGAGTATGATAGGGCTGGATAAATCCTATCTGGACGCCCATCAGATCAACGCTGATAAAATTGCCGCGCTCATTCCTTTCAGCGGACATACGATCACCCACTTTACAATCCGAAAAGAAATGGGTTATACTGAAACCCAACCCGTCACAGACAAATATGCACCATTATTTCATGTCAGAAGCGATGCTCCTCCGCTATATCTGATCACAGGTGGCAGGGAAATCGAAATGCTTGGTAGGTATGAAGAAAATGCTTACCTGTACAGAATGATGAAAGTGGCTGGCCATCAGAAGACGTATCTGTATGAAATGGATGGTTTTGACCACGGAGGAATGGCCATACCAGGGTATGCACTTACACTTCGGATACTGAAAGAGCTGAAATTGAATTAAACTGCACTGTCGCCCGATCTATAATTTGTGATAAACTTTCAGTCATCATTAATTAATACATATCCTATGCGTATTTCAATTGCTCCAAAAAGATGGTACAGGATTATCCCGATTGCTTTTATTACTTACAGTCTTGCCTATCTCGACAGAGCCAATTTCGGTTTTGCGGCAGCCGGCGGAATGACCGAAGATCTGGGGATTACTAAAGAAATGTCTTCACTTTTAGGTTCGCTTTTCTTTCTGGGATATTTCTTTTTTCAGATTCCGGGAGCGCAGTACGCTGCCCACAAAAGTGCCAAAAAACTCATATTCTGGTCTTTGATACTATGGAGCGGACTGGCTACCGCCACTGGCATGGTCAGCGACGTTAACACGCTGATTATCATACGATTTCTGCTCGGTGTAGTCGAAAGTGCGGTGATGCCCGCCATGTTGATATTACTAAGCAACTGGTTTACCAAAGAAGAACGCTCCAGAGCCAATACCTTTCTGATATTGGGCAATCCCGTTACAGTGTTGTGGATGTCAGTGTTGTCAGGTTATCTGATTCACTCTCTGGGCTGGCGCTGGATGTTTATTATTCAGGGTGTACCCGGAATAATATGGGCGTTTATCTGGTGGAAGCTGATCGACGAAAAACCGAAGGATGCCAACTGGCTTTCAGCAAGTGAAAAACAGGAAGTAGAAAGACGTTTGCTCGCAGAACAATCAGAAATAAAACCCATTAAAAATTATCGCCAGGCTTTCCGGTCAGTGCCGGTTATTTTGCTTTGTATTCAATATCTCACCTGGAGTGTGGGTGTCTATGGGTTTGTCATGTGGCTTCCATCAATCATCAAAGGCGCCCCGAATATGGATATAATCACAACCGGATGGCTTTCGTCCGTTCCTTATGTATTCGCAATCATCGGAATGCTGGCCGCCTCCTATTTCTCTGACAAAACATTAAACCGTAAGATTTTCATCTGGCCGTTTTTATTGATTGCATCATTAGCTCTTTTTGGCGCCTATAAACTGGGTAACGATAATTTCTGGCTTTCATTTGCATTGCTGGCCATTGCCGGTGGAGCATTATATGCGCCATATGGACCATTTTTTGCAGTTATCACCGAAATGCTGCCCAAGAATGTCGCTGGTGGTGCCATCGGGCTCATCAACAGTATGGGCGCATTGGGATCCTTTGCAGGTGCGTATCTGGTAGGTTATCTGAATGGGATCACAGGGAATTTTGACGCTTCGTTTATTCTGATGTGTGTAGCCGTTCTGATCTCTACTGTTATTACCCTGATTGTGATCAAGCAACCACGCAAAGAAGTAACTGTTTATAGGCATCAAAAAAAATAATAAAAAAGCCGGATGTGAGACAAACACATCCGGCTTTTTTATTTCCTAAAGATCCTTGAGAAACCGTTCTATGGGCATCTATTTTCACTTTTGGTGAAAATAAAAAACCTATCAAGCAATTTAACACGGCCAAAAAACTTTTAACAGAAACATATTTTCCAAATGAATATTACAAATATCCTATTAAACAGCTCTACAATATTATAATTTCAATATCTAAATTAGAATATTTAAAATTTAAGCAATAATTGTTTCATACTGAATAAGCTGTAAACACATATCCACCTTCATTCATTATATTTTTAAATAAATTGGAAGTAATTAGTTAATTAATTATTAAACTTGCCCCGCAAAGACTTATTTTAACCTAGAGTCTTTGTGGAATTCAAAATATAATTTCGTTTCACTAACTTTAAACCAACATCTATGATCTTCAACTAATACCATCACTTATTGATTCTTTTTAACCAAAAAGAATGTCTCAACCCTATTAACACTAATATTCAGTTCAATGAAAAAATTAAAATCCAGCCTACGGAAAAAGTCTGCCCGGATACGGACTTTGCATTATCCGATTGCCGTAATGGTAGGACTCTCACTGTTGAGTTCGCCTCATGCCGGTGCCATGCCAATGTCTAATAAAGCCCAGCTTCATTTAATTGCCCAGGACCGTCAGGTAAGCGGTATTGTACGTGACGAAAAAGGAGAACCTCTACCTGGTGTAACAGTAAGCCTAAAAGGCAATAACACTATAGGTACCGTAACAGATTTAGATGGTAGTTTTAAACTTTCCCTTCCTGACAATTTAGCACGTGGAGCTAACCTTGTTTTTAGCTTTGTGGGCTACGATGCCGTTGAAATGGAAATTGGTCAAAAATCGACTTTTGACGTTTCTCTTACTTCTACTGTTAGTCAATTAGATCAAGTGATTGTAGTTGGGTATTCGTCTAAAAAAGCGAAGTTCCTGACAAGTTCAGTGGCGACGGTCAACAACGAAAAGTTGCGTGACGTTACTTCTAACGAACTTTCTAACTTATTACAAGGTAAAGCACCAGGGGTAGTAGTTTCCTCTGCATCAGGTGATCCTACGAGTGCTGCTGCTATTGTTATTCGTGGTGCAGGTACAATTTCAGCAGGTACTTCTCCTTTGGTAGTAGTTGATGGAAACATTGGTGGAACTTATAACCCAGTAGATGTTGAAAATATCACCGTATTGAAAGACGTGGCAGCAACAGGTCTTTATGGCTCAAGAGCAGCCAATGGGGTTATTATTGTTACAACAAAAGCAGGAAAAGCAGGGAAAACTAAGATTGATGTAAACAACACAATTGGTTTTGCAGAAGCAACAACGGGTAATTTCCGTTTGATGAATTCGCAAGAATTATACGATTACCAAAAAACGTTCTATGACCGTGATCCTTCCGTAGTTAATACTAATACCAACTGGTGGGATTTGGCCTTTAGACGTGCATTTGTCAATAACCACAATATAGCTGTTTCAGGTGGTAGCGACAAGACAACTTACTATGTGTCGGGTAACTACTACAAAGAAGAAGGTACAATATTGAATAACGATAAAACAGGTTATAACTTACGTACCAATATTTCGACTCAGTTAACCAAGCGTTTATCTGCTAAGTTCTTAACGAACTTACGTTATAACAAGGATAACTACCACAATAGTAATACCTTATATGACGCCTATAATAACTTACCATTTGACCCTGCTTATAACGCAGATGGAACACCAACAGATGGAAGAACACACCCAGGTTGGTTAGGTCGTGAGCGTGAAAACTTCTTACATTCGATTCAGTATAACTATTCAAATGCTGAAAGTTTCAACTTAAGTACAGACCTCAACTTCGATTATACTATTACAGATAACCTAACCTTCTCTACGTACAACCGTGTGGTATTAGGAAATGGCAAATCAGCTTGGTATAACGACAGAAGAACGAAACAAGGTGGTGGAAATGGTGGTGAGTTATACAATGGCAGCAGTGGCTCTCGCCGCTTGTTAACGTCCAATCGCTTGCGTTATGAACGTGATTTTGACAAACACAATTTGGCTGTAATGGGAGTTGCAGAAGCAGAAAATAACTATAGCGACAGTTACAGTGCACAAGGAAAAGGTTTACCTCCTGGACGTGACGTTATGTCGGTAGCCACAGAAGTGATGTTCAACCCGACTGGAGATTACTTCCAATCGAGCTTCCGTAAGTATTTAGGACAAGTTGATTACAACTACGACAACCGTTACTTTGCTGTAGGTTCATTTGTAAACGAGTTTTCTTCATTATTTGGAAAGAACAATTCTACTGCCAACTTTGTACAGTTAGGTGCTTCATGGATTATCTCTAACGAAGAGTTCCTTAAGAATAACAAGACGTTAACTTTCGCAAAACTACGTGCCAGCCATGGTACAGTAGGTAACGCAGACGGTATTTCTAACTTTGCCTCTTTAGGCCTTTATACAATTTCTACTAATGCAAGTTACAGTGGTCTTCCAGGAGCGGCACCATCGCAAAAAGGAAACCCTGATTTGACTTGGGAAAAAATTAAATCGTCCAACATTGGGGTTGATTTAAATTTCTTTAATAGAATCGATGTCGTTATTGATGCTTATGTTAAGAAATCAAGCGATTTATTGTACCGTCAGCCATTAGCAGCCACAACAGGTTATGACTATGTATGGGTAAATGCAGGAGCTGTACGTAACAAAGGGGTTGAGTTCATGATTACTTCTACAAACTTAAAAGATCGTGCTCTTACCTGGGAAACAAGCTTCAACATGGCTTTCAACCGTAATAAAGTATTAGAGTTGAGTAACGGAGCAGAAACGTTTAATCCAGGTGCAACACAACCAATCGCTGTTGGGCATGATATGAATGAATGGTATATGCCGGTTTGGGCAGGTGTAAATCCTGAAAATGGAGATCCTCAGTGGGAGAAGTTGACAAGAGATGCAGATGGCAATATTACAAGCAGAGAGTTAACGAATACCTACAATCAAGCTCAAACAGCAGAATCACGTCAGTTCCTTGGAAAATCAGCAACGCCTAAGTTTACAGGAGGTCTTTCTAATACGTTGACTTACAAAAACTTCACGTTCTCCACATTCTTTAACTTTGTATACGGAAACTATGTATATAACGGCAGCCGCGTTTATTTTGACAATGATGGATTTTATGAAGCCTTCAACTCAATGGTATTAGCTGACGGATGGAAACGTTGGGAGAAACCTGGCGATATCGCAACGCACCCTAAACCAATTGTAGGAGGTAACCGTGATTCAAACCAAAGTTCTTCTCGCTTTTTAGAAGACGGAAGTTACTTACGCTTGCGTAACATTCGTTTGGGATATTCATTACCTAGTAACTTACTGGAAAGAACAACGTTCTCTAAAATTTCTGTTTTTGTGAGTGCAGATAACTTATGGACATGGACCAACTTCTCTGGACCAGATCCTGAGGTTCAATTCAGCTCAGGTAATTCTAGTTTACGTTACCCTATCAGCAAAAAAATACTTTTCGGACTTAACTTCTCATTCTAATCTAACACGAACATGAAATTCAATTCACTATCGAAAGCAATGTTAGTAGGAATGATGGCCCTGGGCTTTACTTCCTGCGAACAATATTTTGATCCTGCTACGTCTATCGATGAGCAATCAGCCTTAACCAATGCAGCCGATGTACAAACAGCTACTGTGGGTACTTACTCGGTGTTACTCAATGCTGCTTATGTTCGAAGCGTACATTTTTTGATGGAATATCCAAGCGATGAAGTTTCACAAGGACAATCATCAGGAGATGATTTAACACGTGCGTACCGTTACACGCACATCAATACATCAGGCCACTGTACGAACTTCTGGGGTCAAGCCTACAAGGTAATTGCGGCAGCCAATAAAATTATTGCCTACGTACCAGACAATGCAGAACCTACTCTTCGTCAGTTAAAGGGTGAAAACTTGTACTTACGTGCGATGATGCACTTCAATTTGGCACGTGTATTTGGTCGTCCTTACCCTCAAAATGAGGGAGCTAATCCAGGTGTGCCTCTTTTATTAGAGACAGTTAGTGATGAGCAAAAGGAATCGTTACCACGTAGTACTGTAAAAGAAGTGTATGATTCAGCAATTAACGATTTGTTAAAAGCGGCTGAGCTGATGAATGAAAACAAATCGGCAGCTTTTGCTTCGAAAGAAGTAGCTCAAGCTCTTTTGGCGCGCATCTACTTATATAAAGGAGACAACGCAAAAGCAATTGAGTATGCGAACTTAGTTATTAACTCTGGTCGTTACAAGCTATTACAAGGAGGTGAGTATGCGAATTACTTTAGAAGCGCACCTGCGAGTAACCCAGAAAACATCTTTGCCATTCACCATACAAAGGTACAAGACAGAGGTTTTGCTTCTTTAAGTTCAATGTATTTTAGCGGTGATGCATCAGGTAATCCATTAGGTCAAGGTGCAAGTGGTTATGCAGAAATTTATGCTTCTGTGAAGTTCAAGAACTTCTTGGATCAAAATCCTGAAGATTTACGTAAGAGCTTCATTACACCTTATATTTTGAACGGAGAGTTACAGTACAACCAAAAGTTGAATCCTGTTACGCCGATGTACTATGTAAATAAATATTCTTTACAAGAAGGTGTAATCAACTTGAGTTCTCCTGTATATTTACGCTTAGCTGAAATGTACCTAATCCGTGCCGAAGCAAATGCCAAGACAGGCAATACCCAACTGGCACTGGATGATGTCAATCTGATTCGCCAGCGTGCTGGCCTTGCAGGTAACAAACTCTATACCGCTGGTAACCTGGGTGGCAAAACTGCTCTGGATGTGGTGATGGAAGAACGCTGGCTGGAACTGGCCTTTGAAGGGCACCGTTCTTATGATCTGTTCAGAAATAACCTACCTGTGGTAAGAAACTACCCGGGAACGCATTCTCTGAACAATACGCCAACTACCAACGTCAATCATACCGTACAAGCTACGGATGACCGTGTAGTGTTCTATATTCCTCAGGTAGAAATTGACAGAAATCCTAGACTAACTCAGAATCCATAAGCTAAAAAGTTGGGTTTCAATATAAAAATGGCCGATGAAAAAATATTTCATCGGCCATTTTTTATACTTAGGTTCCCTATTTCTACGCGCTATTAACCTTACTCCTTATTGCAAATTCTACAAGAAACTCTCCTAACTCCAATAAAAATTTCAGAAAATTCAGGAAGCTATTGCAATTATTGACAAAATTCAGGTGTTTTTATTTAATAATTAAAAAAGTAAAAAATAGAACATTCGGGGCACACTATAATAAATTATTTTAAATAATATGTTTATGATTTTAAACATTTTGTTAATCTTTGTCATTAAATCAACCTAATAATAATTTATCGCATGATAAAAAATCTATCGTTTACCATAATCTGCCTTGCATTTGGGATTATATCCTATGCACAAACGATTACTGGAAAGGTAACCTCTTCGGCAGACGGAACCGAACTCCCAGGGGTTTCGGTCGTTATAAAAGGAAGCACTACAGGAACTACCACTGATATCGATGGTACGTTTAGTATTGCGGCCAGCTCAGGCAGTACACTCGTATTTTCTTTTATTGGTTTTCAGACCAGAGAAGAAAATGTCAACAACAGAAGCATTATTGAAATTGCACTCAATGAAGATGCCACCCTTCTTAGTGAAGTGGTAGTGACTGCATTAGGTGTCAAAAGAGAGAAAAAATCCCTGGGTTATGCACTCCAGGAGATTAAGGGAGAGAGCATTGTGGAAGCCAAGGAAAATAACCTGGCCAATGCATTGTCAGGTAAAGTAGCAGGCTTGCAGGTAATCCGTTCAAGTAACGGGCCAGCCGGATCATCAAAAATTGTTTTGAGAGGAAACAACTCACTGACAGGCGATAACCAGCCGTTAATCGTGGTGGATGGTATTCCTTTGGATAACTTCACAGGTGCTTCCAATAATGATTACTGGAATCCATCCGAAGACAGAGGAAATGGTCTGGGCGACATCAACCCTGACGACATCGAGACTATGTCGGTTCTGAAAGGAGCTTCAGCAGCTGCTTTGTATGGCTCACGTGCCGGAAACGGTGTAATTTTGATTACTACCAAAACCGGAAAAGCACAAAAAGGTCTGGGAATCACCTATTCCAACACCGTGGGTCTTGAAACAATTTTCACTACGCCAGACATTCAGAGTGAGTTTGGTCAGGGTATTCTTGGCGTTTACAATAAAGAAGAAACACGCAGCTGGGGACCTGCCATTACAGGACAGTCAGTTGAAAAATGGAACGGCAGCACTGAAAATCTGGCGGCCAGAAACAATATAGACAATTACTACCGTACAGGAGTGAGTGTTAACCAGAGCCTTTCTTTTCAGCAACAGGTAAAGAATACCTCTATTTATGCTTCAGTGACGCACCTGGATGATAAGAGTAAAATCCCCGGTGCGGACTTAAAACGTACTAACCTGCTGGCACGGGCCACTTCAAAGCTTGGCAACAAGGAGAAGCTGACACTGGATACTAAAATTCAGTACATTAACTCAAATGTACAAAACCGCCCCCTGAGTGGAGCCAATACTTCCAACTCGTTTTCAACGCTTTATCTGCTGCCTCGGTCACTGGATATTACGGACTTCAGCAATGCGATCAACCCTGCTACAGGCAATATGCAATGGTACGGAACGGGTAACCAGATCAACCCATACTGGAACTATCAGTACAATACCAATCAGGATACACGTGACCGTTTCCTGCTGAACGCTTCATTGAAATATGAAATCACCAACTGGCTGAATGCCGAAGTAAAACTAGGTTCTGACCTCTATACAACCAATACAGAATCATTCGTATATGCAGGTAGCCCCATTGTTACAAACGGACGTTTCGGTACTGGAAAAGAGAGCTTTACAGAGTCCAATTATATGGCAATGCTTAATGCCAAAAAGGACAATATGTTTGGCAAATTCGGTCTAGCCGGATCGGTCGGAGGAAACATGATGAGCCAGGAAAGAACATGGATCAGAGGAAGTGTGGGAGAACTGGAAGTACCTAATCTGTTCAGTCTGAACAACGGTATCAACCCGGCTCTAGTCAGTGAAGGTCTGAACCGTAAGAAAATCAATTCACTTTTTGGTACTGCACAGTTAAACTATGACAATTTCTGGTTTCTGGACCTGACGCTGCGCAACGACTGGTCGTCTACGCTGAGCAAGGAAAACCGTTCGTTCCTGTATCCATCAGTAAGCACCTCACTTGTATTTACAGATATGATATCTGCAACTGGTGGAAACATTCCTAAATGGTATACTTACGGTAAGGTAAGAGCATCTTATGCACAAGTTGGTAACGATCTGAATCCTTATCAGCTGTACAATACATACAGCATCGGAAAAGATCCTAACGGCAATACAACCGCCTCAAGAGGAAATGTATTGTTTAATCCGAACGTAAGAAATGAGTTGATTTCATCTATTGAAGTTGGATTTGAAAGCCGTTTCCTGAATAATCGTGTAGGTTTTGACGTGGCGTGGTATAAATCCAATGCTACCCGTCAGCTGATTGATATTCCGATGGATCCCTTGAGCGGATATTCATCACGTAAAATCAATGCCGGTGATATTCAGAACACAGGTATTGAGCTAATGGCAGATGCCAGAGTGATCGAAAATGATAATTTTTCATGGGCAGTGAATGTGAACTTTTCACATAACAACAACACCATCAAAGATCTTTTAGGAAAAGAAATTACCCAATACCGTATCGGAGGTTTTGATGATCTGCGTATAGAAGCAACAACGGGGCAACGTTACGGAGAAATGTGGGGGACTAAATTCCTTCGCGTAGAGGAAGTTGGTAGTGCTGACTATGGAAAATTAATCCTGACTGAAACCGGTCTACCACAAAGGGCTGCTGATTTCCACCGTCTGGGCAATCAGCAAGCCACGGGTCTTCTGGGTGTAGGAAACGCATTCAAATACAAAGGTTTTACATTCAATGTGCTGGTAGATGCCCGCTTTGGCGGTCAGATATACTCAGGTACCAACAATGCCATGCAATATGCAGGAAATGCTGCTGTAACTACAGCTAACGGTCGTCAGGATATGATCGTAGATGGCGTGGTTGGTAATGCAGATGAAGGTTACAGGGCAAACACTGCCTCTATCACTTCTCAGCAATATTGGGAAAGTGTAACAAGCACCGGCAACCTGGGAATCGTAGAAGCAAATATATATGATGCTTCCAATATCAGAATCCGTAACATGCAGTTAGGCTATAATGTACCGAACAGCTTCCTGGCAAAAACTCCATTCAGCAGAGCGAAGGTAGGTGTTACCTGTAATAATGTTTGGCTCATTAAAAGTCACATGAATGGCGTGGATCCAGAATCCGTGTTTGCGACTGGTACCAATGCAGTAGGATTTGAGAATTTCAGTCCTCCAACCTCACGTACCTATTTGTTTAACATTACGCTTGGTTTCTAACATTACAGACATTGAAATTATGAAAAATATAACATCAAAATTCGGATTGTTATGCCTGGCGGGCCTTGTGCTTACTTCGTGTAACGATTACGAAGAAATCAATATTGACCCCAAAGCTGCAAGCATTGACCAGGTACAGGTAGAATATTTCCTGAATGGTTCTATCATTGATGCCCAGCAAGATCCTCACGTGGCAGAACGCGCTTTTGTCCTTTACTGGAAAACAGCAGGTCATCAACAACGTAGCAATGGGATTTCTCTTGGCGTTGCAGACGATGCCTGGAGCTCTGATTATTATGGAGGCGGTTTTTTATCGAAATGGCTTAACTCCGCCAATATGGCTATCTCTACGGCTCAAAGCCAAATTGAAGCCGGAACCTCAAAGCCATATACACAGAACTCATTGCAGGCTGCACGTATCTGGAGAGCGTATCTGATGAGTGAATTAACTGACAACTTTGGCCCAATCCCTGTGGACGGGTTTCAGGGGGTTAATCCGGAGTTTTCTGATGTAAAAACTGCCTATTATTTCATGCTGCAGGAACTGAAGGAAGCCACAGCAGCCATTGATGAAAGTATCACGGTTCCTGATAATATCCAGAACCTGGATCCGGCATACAAATATGACTACAGCAAATGGAAAAAATTTGGTAATTCATTGCGTCTAAGATTCGCCATGCGTCTGTCAGAAGTTGATGCGGCCAAAGCAAAAACTGAATTTGAAGAAGCCGCAGCACAAGGTCTTATCACCACCTCTGCGGATGTTTTTCAGGTACAGGAAAAAGGCGGATGGGATGCATTAACCGGTGTAATGAGCAGGGAATGGAACGGGCAGCAGCTTTCAGCGACGCTCAACAACCTTTACATTGGCCTTGGAGGTATTCCTACCAGTCAGCAGGTACGCCCGGCACTTCAGGCGTATATCAAACCGGAAAATTATATGGGTGTACGTTATGAAAATCATTTCACTACTGCCACCAACGACCCTAGCGCAGGATACTGGTTTGACGGACTTCAGGCAATAATGGATCCTCGCTCATACAAGCAATTTATTATCACCGGAGATTTTGAGGATGCGAATTTCAGCAGCTATCCCTCTTATACTTCTGATGCGCGTACCACCAAAAGGAATCTACTTAATACCAACGGCGACGGAAAAACCTGGAAAGAAATTGAAGCAAAATATACCTGGAACGCCTTCGCAAACGGCGCCTGGGGAAACAAGGGAGCTCTGAACCAGGTATATACTTATATCGGGACTAATCCACGCCTGTCACAGAAATTCCGTAACAGCACGGAAAAAAGAATCTTTTTTGCCGAATGGGAAACTTACTTCCTGCTGGCAGAAGGCGCTGTACGTGGCTGGGCTTCACCTTTTACAGCCAAAGAAGCTTATGAAAGCGGTGTAAAAGCCAGTATGACCTATTTTGGTGTTGAGCAACATGCCTCTGCTTATCTGGCGTCACAGTCATTTAACCGCGCAGGGACTTCCGCCAGCTGGGATCATACCACTGAACCGGCAGCCACCCGCCCGATCAAATACATCAACGGTGCGAACGGTCAGGAAGCAAACGGTACTTATACCTATCCTTCCAACACTTTGTACAAAAACGGATCGGTTAAAAATGATCATCTTACCAAGATCATAACCCAGAAATTTATTGCACAAACCCCATGGTTACCTTTGGAAACATGGAACGATCACAGAAGACTCGGCCTGCCTTTCTTTGAAAATCCGGCTGTCGATATCCCTATCGTTACGATGCCTGCACTGACAAGCTCTAACTATATGACAAGCTCCATTAAGTTCTTTCCTCAGCGTCTGAAATACCCGTCAAGTCTTTCAGCCAGTAACCCTGAAGGATACAACAAAGCCGTTGAATTACTTGAAGGCGGTGATGATGTTTTCACTCCGCTTTGGTGGGCGAAAAAATAGTCAGCGCTCAATAGCACTAATAAAAAACACGTTCTGGAATTCCAGAGCGTGTTTTTTTATTGAACTTATCTTGACTTATTAGATTTTCTAAATTTATTAATTCAAATAACTAAAAAAGAGAGGTAATTAATTCCCATCCAGCTAGTTAGAGCAAAAAATATTGGCGTTGGTTTGTTCCGCTCCTCCGGGGCTTCGGGACCGATATGGTATCGCAAATTGCTACCAAGGTTTCGTCCCTACCGGGACTTTGGCAGGGTTATGTTGAATTGTATTGTTTGATGTTTGTTAGCTCCTAACTGAGCGTCATCTTTGTAGAGAAAATGTTTGCGTCGGCTTGTTCCGCCCCTCCGGGGCTTCGGAAGGATATGGGGTCACAAATTGCTACCAAGGTTTCGTCCCTACCGGGACTTTGGTGGTTGTGTTGAATTGTATTGTTTGATGTTCGTTAGCTTCTTATGGAGCGTCACCTTTGTAAAAAAATGTTGCGTCGGCTTGTTCCGCCCCTCCGGGGCTACGGGCCGGATATGGGGTCACAAATTGCTACCAAGGTTTCGTCCCTACCGGGACTTTGGTGGTTGTGTTGAATTGTATTGTTTGATGTTCGTTAGCTTCTTATGGAGCGTCACCTTTGTAAAAAAATGTTGCGTCGGCTTGTTCCGCCCCTCCGGGGCTACGGGCCGGATATGGGGTCACAAATTGCTACCAAGGTTTCGTCCCTACCGGGACTTTGGTAATGGTGCGTCATAGCGTTTCTTCCAGGATTTGGGTTAGGTTGTGTTGAATTGGATGTTTATATATTTAGCTCCGAGAGGAGCGTCATCTTTGTAGCAAAAATGTTCGTATCGGTTATCAGCTCCATGGGAGCGGAACAATCATAGGCAGGCATTTTCGTCGCTTTGTTCCGCTCCTCCGGGGCTTCGGGCCGGATATAGGGTCGCAAATTTCTACCAAGGTTTCATCCCTTGCGGGACTTTGGCAGGGGGTGTATTGAATTGTATTGTTTGATTGCCAAACAGCACCGGCTATCCGTCGATGGGCTTATCAGGTTTATGATTTTTAAAGAGCAATCTGCTCTTGCGGAGTTGTAATGTCGTATAAAAATGCACCTTTTCATGATATAAAATCCAGCCACCCATAATTCCGATCACACTGCCGATGAATATATCGATCATTCGTGCCATAAATATCTGATTGGTATCCTCACTTAAATCTTTGCCCGATTCGGACAGGAAAATGGTAAGCACCGTAATAAAAACAACCGCCAGGGCATAATTCCTAACCACTAAGAACTCCACTATTATTTGCAGCAATACGATACTGATTACCATGACGAGCGGAGACGGATGTATGGAAACGATTAACCAGGTAATCCCCAGCCCCACCAATGTACCGGTAATACGCTGTGCCCCTCTGATCCATATATGTTTAGAACTACTGCCCTGCATAACAGCAAGGCAAGAGATGGGAATCCAGTAAGGGTTTTCAATTTCTGATAAAAAGGCAACCGCCAGAGCCACGGCCATGACCACCCCGAAAATCAGTGATTCCACAATATTGGTATAAACGGATTTAATCTTAAGTGTCGGTTCTTTTACTTCCTGCTTTTTAAGTGTCAATAAACTGTATATCAAACCAATTGCACAGGTCAGAATCGTCCCCATGGCAATAAAACCAACTTTTTCAGGGATGCCATGAGGGTCGAAGGGTGTACAGATAGCTGTAGAAGCCAGCATGATAAAAAAGAAATTACCCGGCGGACGCGTCAACCGCAATTGATGCAAAGAGTAGTGCACGCCAAACGAAAGCAGCCCCAATGCAAACGGTGCCAGCAATGAACTGAAAGAAAACAGCAGCCCGATGGTATAGGAAATCATTATTCCGAAACAACAGATCATCAGGAACATCATCCGCTCTGTCAGCCGGTCTGACTGAATATATAAAATAGACAATCCTGCCAGCGATCCCAGTTTCCCTGCCTCCATATTATCGGCATACCACCCCAGAAAGAGCGGTATTCCGACCGATAGCCCGGCTACAATAGGCAAATGCCATTGCCGGTTTGTTTTGTTAATTGTAAAAAATGAACTCATTAATTTTTCTTACCAGTATCGATTCCGGCGTTTACCTTACCGGCAGACCGGTTAAAATACAAAAGAATCTCCCACCCGTCGCAGGAGATTCCGTTATCAGAATGAGATGATCAGACATTCCCGTATACGTTGGATTCGCCACCGTCGATAGCGATGGTCTGACCGTTTACATAAGATGCACCATCGCTCAGCAGGAAAGCCACCACTTTAGCCACTTCATGGGGCAGCCCGAGTCTTTTCACCGGGTTACGCTGCGCATATTCTGTTTCAGCCGCTTGCGGATCAGCAGGATTGACTTGTTTGAATGCCTCAGCAACCATGGGTGTCAGAATAGCACCGGGTGCAATGGCATTCGTGTTAATGCCATATCTTCCATATTCGAGGGCGGCGTTTTTGGTCATCCCCGAAACCGCATGCTTGCTGGCCACATAAGGGATCTGATTAAGAACTCCGCGTATCCCTCCTACTGAGGCCACATTGACAATTCGTCCGTATTGCTGCTCTTTCATCACCGGGATTACATAGCGCATCGCATAATATACACCCATGAGGTTAATATCAATCACTTTTTTGAATACGTCAATATCGTATTCTGTAATGCCCGCCTGTTTCCCCTCAATGCCTGCATTGTTGTAGAGACCGTCAATACGTCCAAACGCTTTTAACGTCTCTGATACATAGTTTTTTACAGCTTGCTCGTCAGATACATCAGCCGCAACGGTAATGACCTTTACCTCCGGAAACTCCTCACTGATTTCCTGGCTGGCCTTTCCCATACTGTCTTTGTTATAATCGACCAGTACCAGGTTGGCGCCGAGGGAGGCTAGTTCTTTAGCAGCTGCCAGACCAAGGCCCATGGCAGCACCTGTAATAATTATTGTTTTATTTTCAAATGGTTTCATAAAATCTTATCCGTTGAAATGATGTATAAAATTGTCATTGACACCTATGGTTGCATATGCTCAGTACCCGTATCGGCTCAGAGTTGTTACCGCAGGATTGTTTGTACCCACGTAGCATAGGCATCGGCTATAGTTCTTAAAAAGTCTTCTGATTCTGCGGTTACCTGACCGCCATCCTCAAACAGTTCCTGTGCACTGCCCAGATATATCTCAGGCTGCTGCATAACAGGCATATTGAGAAATACCAGTGACTGTCGCAGGGTATGGTTGGCCAGTGTAGCCCCCAGAGGACTCATCGTGGCACTAGCCACAGCAGCGGGCTTGCCATTCCAGGCACTCTTTCCATAAGGCCGGGAACCTACATCCAGGGCGTTTTTCAGTACCCCGGAAACAGAACGGTTGTATTCAGGGGTAAAAAAGAACACGCCGTCAAACGTTTTTATCTTTTCACGGAAAGCTGTCCACTCAGTCGGTGGATTATCATGGTCGAGGTCTTCATTGTAATGCGGCAACTGACCGATTTCCACTAATTCTATTTCTAAACTGTCCGGTGCTAAGCGGATGATATTTTCAGCTACTTTTTTGTTGAACGATTCTTTTCTCAGAGAACCTACGATGGCTGCTATTTTATATTTCATGGCTACTTTGGTTTAAATGATTGAATAGTTTTTCAGTAGATACAATCTGCCTGGGATTATAAAAAGGTTTTGCCAGTGGGCAGCTCGGGAAACAGAGAAAAAACTTTCCCTGTCAGCGACCACCCCGTTGTCCATACGTCAGACACCTGATTAAACTTAAAGTAAGGTTAAAAGGTTTTCCAAACCCCTTCTGTAAGAAAAAACTTACCGGCAGGGTTCTCCTGAAATCACAGGAGCCGGCAATTCACAGATTATTGTCCAAACTGCAGATGCACCAACAAATGAACATCCTTTCCAATACCCGCAGCCCCCGGGTCGTAATTAACGTTATAATCAAACCGGTTGATGACAGCAGTGGCTTTCATCCCGATTTTATCACCTTTGTCAGATTTGGCAATGCCTCCGTAATGCAGATCTGCAATGACATCTCTGGTAACACCCTTAATAGTCAGCTGGCCATGCAGAATATAATGATCAGGTTTACCTGATTTAAGAATTTTCGTGCTTTTAAACGTCATTACCGGGAATTTCTCCACCTCAAAAAAATCGGCACTTCGAAGATGCTTGTCCCTGGCATCTACATTGGTATTAACGCTTTTTGTCTGAATGGTAAAATCAAACTGGGCATCATCAAGAGCCTCACCATTGGTGACCAATGAACCGGTGTAGTCAGTAAACTTCCCGTTCACCATGCTGATTCCTGATTCCTGAATGCTGAATAGTGAAATTAAGGGACGAATGGGCCGGATCCACCTTCCACGTGGTCTGAGCATAGGAGCTTACCGTCAAGGCAAGCATCATAAGAAGAGCTGATAGTTTTTTCATTGTTTATAAAAGTTTAGTTGATTCTGATAGGGCAATCAAAAGCAGACAGATAACCAGCAACCCGGCTTCCGCCGACACTATGGCATTGGCGGATTTATACGGCTCAATCAAAAACGATAACAGAAAAAGTCTTTTTCCGGTAAGGAAGGAGAAGAATCTGCCTTCCTTAGAGGCAATATTTAAGACCTTAGAGGCAATATTTAAGATTTGAGGGCATTGACCTGATTTCGTACAGAATACAATATAGCTTGAACAAAAATGACCTATGACCTACGGGCCGAACACTTTGCACTGTGATTGATTCCAAAAGGATGACACCGCCACCTTTTGGAATTTTTCTTACTCTCTGCCATTTAATTATATAACACCGGAAACAGAATAAAGTTCCTTAAAATGAGGGCTCAATGATCGTAATGAGCAGAAATGGACAAAAATATGATACTTATCTGAAACGGTTCCGGCTGTCAAAAGCCAATCCCAGCCCCACACTTGACAGCTTATTTTCCTCTGCCATGTGCGCCTGTGGAAAAAGGTTGCTGAACGCCCGTTGTATGCCCGGTATTTCAGTAGATCCACCGGTAAGTATTATCATATCTACATCGTCGCTTTGTATCTGTGCCTGAAGCAGACATTCCTGTGCGGAAGCGATAATTTTATTCAGATTCCCTTTTATAGCTTCATTAAACTGCTGCTGACTCACCATTACATCGAGCCCGTCTTCAATAAAATCCAGTGCTGCGCTGTAAGCTTCCTGACTCGTCAGCCCCACTTTCGTATCCTCAGTGGCAGCCAGCAAGGTATGCCCGGTCTCCTGTTCCAACACCTGCAGCAAACGTTTATATTTCACTTTGTCATGTGATTCAAATAATATGGGGCGAAGCTGCGAAATGATTCTGACAGTATAAAGGAAATTCACTTTACTCCAGTCCGACAAATCATGGTAATGCCTGAGGGGCACTTCCAGGTTTTTACTTCCATACGTACTTCTGTAACCAATTTCAGGCATAATAGCAGCAAGGCTGAGGTCCTTGTCGAAGTCATTCCCACCGATTCTCACGCCGGTATTCGCCAGAATGTCTGACGTGCGATCGGTTTTATTAATATATGCTCCGGAAAGCCTGATTACCGTAAAATCAGAGGTACCACCCCCCAAATCCACCACAAGTGCCAGTTTCTCCCCTTTCACATGCTGCTCGTGTGCAAATGCCGCCGCAATGGGTTCAAACTGAAAAGCCACATGTTTATATCCAAGCTGTAGGCCGATTTTCCTCAGTTCGGCCTCCGCCTGCTGGTCGGCTTCCGGGTTATTGTCTACAAAATGGACAGGCCTTCCCATCACCACATGTTCGATTTCACATCCGGCTTCCTGGTCGGCTCTGGTTTTCAGATTTTCAAGAAAAGTACAGATAATTTCATCAAATCGCATCATTTGTCCGTTGACCATGGTACCCTGTTTCATTACAGGTGTACCAAGCACTCTTTTCAAACTCCGCATAAACCGTCCGGGCTGACGGTCGAGAAATCGGTTGACCGCATCTCTTCCGATATGCGGGTGGTTCCCTTTCCGGGTAAAAAACAAAGCACTGGGGGTGGTAAGATGTTGATTTTCTATAGCAATCAACCTTGTATTTTTATTATCAGCAAGCGCAATGCTTGAGTTGGAAGTTCCGAAATCGATGCCGCAGGATATTGTTGTCATTATTATATTTAAAAATTGGGCGCGCAATTTCGGTCATTTCTTAGATTAATCCAAATTAAAACAATTGCTCATTCTGAAATATACTCCTCAGCTTATACTTCCTGACAGATTGTCTCCAGGTTTTTGTCATGAAGAAGTAAGAAAGAGAACAAGTAATTTCATCCACCTAATTATTCAAAAAAAGCAGAGGCTGGTCCCTTACGAGCCAGCCTCTACATTTTTAAACTATCCCTTTAAACTATCCCTTTGTCAAGTCGGTTTGGGGGATCACCAACCCGGAGTTTGTTTGTACTCACCGTTGGCTCTTGCGATTTCGTCAGGGTTCATAGGCCAGGCCAAATGCTTATTTGGATCGAAATTACGTGCTGGCCAGATAACCTCTACTTTATAACTTGATTTAGGATCCGTTTTATTCGAATGAATACGACCATGTAAAGGCGCACTGATTTTACTGTAATCCTTCCAGCGTTTTAAATCCTGAAGTCTGTCAGTCCACTCACAGGCGAGTTCCACCCTGCGTTCATGTTTCAGATCCTCGATAGTAGGCGCAGCAATCGGCTTCAGTCCTACCCTAGCCCTTATTTCATTCAGAGGTTCTGCAGCCTCCGCATTCTTCCCCTGCATAATCAATGCTTCCGCTTTAAAAAGCAAAATTTCTGCATAGCGAATCAATGGCAGATTGAGTCGTGTTGTAGGATAGTCGCCGTTCTGATTAATCATATTATTGGTGCTGGCATCTTCATTTGACCCATAGCTGTAAGGCTCCATATATTTATTGATCTGAAAACCAGACAAACTATTTGTCGAGTAGTATTCTCTCTCTTTCCCAAAGTAGGTAAACTTGTCACCAAACTTCAGAATTGTAACTTCCCTACGTGGGTCATTAGCTTCATATGCCTGATACAACTCTTCGGTAGGCTGAAAATACCCCCAGCCATTGAAAACTCCCCAGCCTTTATTTTCCAGTACTACACCCATAAACTCAGACCCACCCTGTACACCTGATGTCACTGACCAGATGTATTCGGAAGTAAAGTTATTCTCAATTTTGAAAACTGATTTATAATTTTCATAACTGCTGGCTTTTCCGCTGATGAGAGCTCTATTTCCTTCCGTTTTAATCCGATCCGCCAAAGCAGGAATTTCAGCCCATTTAGACGGATCATATTGCGCCCAATAAGCATAGGTTTTCACCATGTAGGCCCAGGCAGCAGCCTTGTGCGCACGTCCCTTCTCGGCATCAGAATAAGATTCAAAGAAAGGCAACAACTCGCTTGCCTTTTGTAAATCAGCGATGATTAGTGCATAATTATCTTTAACTGAAGGCAATTGCGGGGGGATTCTTTCACCATATTCACTGTTTTCAGGACCATCAAACGGTACACCCAATTGCTCATGCCCCCATAAATAAGCTACCCAAAAGTGCGCAAAAGCACGAATGAAATAAGCTTCACCTAAAGCTCTGTTTCTCAATTCTTCAGATATCCCGGTGGCTGTCGGGGCACCTTCCAGTACCTGATTTGCTTTATTAATCATCCAGTAGACATCATTCCATCCGCCTGACATCCCCCCTTCACGACCAGTGACGTTGAAGTTTTTGATATTATCACTTTCTGCACGCACCCGCCCTGTCACCAGATCGTCACTGGCATTCTGCATCCAGAATAAGTTACGACCCCATGTAGACTCATAGCGCATAGGCACATACATGGCAGCCAAAGCTTTCATTACATCATCTTCACTTTTCCAAAAGAAAGCCGTGGTGGGCTCTCCATTGGGTTTTGTATCTACCCAATCTTCACTACAAGATGTGCTGAACAGTAGTATGGCGCCAAGCGCTATTTTAGTTAATATATTGATTTTCATCGTTATGCTGCTTTAGTAATTAGAACTTTACCCTTAGGCCCACTGAATAAACACGGGAAACCGGAAACTGACCCCCATCCAGACCGATCCCACCTACTTCAGGATCCATGCCTGTGTACTTCGTAAATGTGAGCAGGTTGTCGCCACTCAGATACACCCTCAGATTGTCCACTCCCTGGATTTTTTTGAAGGTATACCCAATTGCCAGGTTTTTGAGACGCAGATAGTTTCCATTTTCCAAATACCAATCCGAGTTCGTAGCAAAATTACCATTGGGATCATTGGCCCTGATTTTTGGAATATCAGCATCTTTATTGGTTTCGGACCATGCATCAAGGATTTTATCCCAGCGGTTATACCCCTGCTCGGCGCCATTCAAAGTCGATTGCTTGAAGGCATGGAATAATTTCACTCCTCCTACGCCTTGAAAGAATATACTCAGGTCAAAGTTTTTATAATTTGCATTGGCAGTAAATCCGTAGGTCATTTTCGGAAAGGCACTACCCATAAAAGTCCGGTCGCCATCATCTATTTTACCATCGCCGTTTTTATCGACAAATTTCAAATCACCTGCTACTGCATTGGGTTGTATACGCGTACCATCCCCAGAAACATGAGCGGCGGCTTCCTGGTCCGACTGAAAGATCCCATCATTCTCAATCAGCCAATAGGAGAAATAAGGTTGCCCTACCACAGAACGGTACGGTGTAAGTATACCTCTCCAGGCATCTCCATGCGCCCAAAATGATCCTTCATTATCATCAATATAATCCACACGATTTTTCAGTGTGGCCAAATTCCCTCCAATTTCATAGGAAAATTCATTTTTCTGTCCTCTCCAGCTTGCGGCGAACTCCCAGCCTGAGTTGCGGATTCGTCCCTGATTAATTAATGGTGCGCCATATCCCTGTGTATTCGGCCAACCGGTATCCTGCTGTTTAATCAGGTCATAAGTCAGCTTATCAAAATAATCCATGGTAAAGGAAAGCCGGTCTTTGAACAAGCTCAAATCAAGACCAATGTCAGTTTGTTCTGAAGTTTCCCAAGATAACCGGGGATTGAAGCGGCTATCGATATACATGGCATTTGAGATAGGGGCATCCCACCCGATCTGATGTGTGGTATTAGATGAAAGCCGTGGATATCCGTAATAAGTTCCGATGGAACCTATATTACCTATACGTCCCCAGCTGGCACGAATTTTAAACAGATCGATCAGATCAGAGGAGAAAAATGGTTCTGAGCTGATTTTCCATGCGCCAGTAATGCCTGGAAAACCCTTTCCCCGGTACCCAGCCGCCAACCTGCCGGCAATGTCATAACGGTAACTAGCGGTTACAAAATAGCGGTTGGCCCAGCTATACGACAAACGACCTACATAAGAAGCATTTTTATCGCGCCAGTCATAATCTGTTGGCCGGTCCTGATCAAAAATGGAAGCATTAATAAAAAAATTAGCCCAAGGGCTCTCCACAATCAAAGCCAGTAGACGCTCCACATTTGGAAACAGGAAAATAATAAATGCAGTGAATCAAATGATTTGTTGAGGAAACAAAAGCAAGCGGCTGAGGGTAGCACGATGTATTGCCCTATGAAGTACGTGTTTGATTACAGGGTAATATATTTAAAGTTAGTCTATCCTGTCAGTAAGCTGAAACGACCGATTACTTGATGATGTTAAAAGTATAGACGTGAGTGCTATTTCATGAGAAAATCAGATAACGGTAGGGGATCGACCGGATTAAGATTGGGGAAAATCAAAAATAGTCCAATCGTAATTAAACAATTGGACTATTTTTAATATTATAGGATTTGACGTCTAAAACTTAATAGTTATTTACTTTCATTAATTCTTCGTCATCTAGGGTAACTTCGTCTAGATAGCGTTCTAAACTATCGTCCATTTCTTTCATCCATGGGGTGTGGTGAATAGATGCTTCTGTACCATCGACAACGGAAGTAAAGACTTGGTCACGGTAGTTGAGAATATTCACCTCTTTGTCATGCAGCCACTGCTTAAACATATCGGCTACTTTGTCCAGATCGAACGGTGTATAATCTGTCAGAGATATTAACTCTTTAATATAATCTGTTTGAAAATCCACATGATCAGCGCCTGTGACGGTTGATTTTTCATAGGCCATCCATTTATTAATATCAGCAGTACGCTCCTCTTTAGAAGGTAGCGAAACTCTTCCCAGTATATAATCACGGGCGAACCAAGCTTGTGTATCAAACATATTAAATGTATAATACTGATCTTGCATACCTAGGTAAATTAATCGTTCATTATCATTAAAGATTACACCTTTGTATAAGTGATTAGGGTATAAGCAATTTTTAGATTTCAATCTCAGATTATCGGGTAAGAACGGAAGTTTGTGCTGATAACCAGTACAAAAAATTACAGCATCAAAGTCTTCCGAGTGACCGTCTTTAAAGAAGGCCGTGCTCCCCTCAAAATGAGTTACTAATTCTTTCTCTTTTATTCCCTCAGGCCATTTAGACCCTATAGAACTCGTTCGGTAAGAGATCGTAATGGATTTAGCTCCATGTTTGTAACATTGCACACCGATATCCTCTGCCGAATAACTACTTCCTATCAACAAGACCTTTTGATCAATAAATTGATCTGCTCCTCTAAAATCGTGAGCGTGCATTACAGCGCCAGGGAAATTCTCTATACCTTTAAAATAAGGTAGATTTGGCGTTGAAAAGTGGCCCGTTCCCACGACTAGGTAATCGAATATTTCCTCAAAAGTTTCGTTTTTAACTAAATCATCAAAGATAACGCGAAACTGTTTTTTATCTTCTAAGTAATCTACCCAGCGTGCTACTGTATTGAATTGAATAAAGTCTCGGGCTTTACTTTTCTTTATTCTTCCTTGAATATAATCGAAAAGAACCTCACGCGGTGGGAAAGAAGAAATAGGTTGCCCAAAGTGTTCTGTGAAGCTATAATCTGCAAACTCCAAACATTCTTTGGGACCATTAGACCAAAGGTATTTATACATACTTCCGTGCAATGGTTCACCATATTTACCTACGCCGGTACGCCAAGTATAGTTCCACATACCACCCCAATTGTCTTGTTTTTCAAAACATTTAATTTCTGGAACGGGATTACCTTTTTTCTGCTCTGACTCAAAGGCCCTTAGCATAGCAAGTCCACTGGGACCTGCACCGATAATCCCAACTTTAAAATTTGTCATATATACATAAAAATTTATTCCCGCTCTTATGTTATAAGAAGGGAGGATTAAACTAATAAGAATCAATATTTGATCCTGAAACCTTAATAAAGGCTCGAAGGCATTTTTGAAAGAGTGCAAACTCTTGAAGAAAATAAGACCTCTATCAAGGACTTAATTGAATTGATCAATGCAATACTATTACTCGTAATACTCTTGCGTTTTTGCAATATACGAAATTTTGGTTGCAAATACAACTTTATGGTATTACTGAGCTTATAAAGCGGTTTTTTGTTTTAAGATGGGATTTCTTTGAGAATTTATAGATATGCAGGTCAATGGATGACGCTCCATTGACCTTCAAAATTGGTTGAATAAATAAATGTATTAGTCTGTAGTCTCTTGAAAGATCTTTAACTTACTTGTCATAACAAACATCAATAAACCAAAGAAAGCAAATAGACCATAGGAATAACGCAAGCTAAATATTTCAGCGATATAACCAATTAACGGAGGGCCCAATAGAAAACCCAAATAACTTACACTGGAAACCATAGCTAATCTGATTGATTAAAAAATGATTGGCCAATTTAAAACTACATCTGTATTTGAATATTAAAAATATTTAAATTTTTCTTACGAAAAATTATATTTATTAAATAAAATGATCTTGACTTTCTTGAGAAGAAAAAAGGATTCTGAAATTTGTGTTGCGAACAAAAAACCAGAACCCTTGTACGAAGTACTAAGCAAGTGCCTTATATATCCTTAGGCAAGAGAGGCTCTAAATCAAAAGTTCCTTTTTGTGAGATCATTAACTGTATTCTCTATAAGTTCTAGACTTTCATTAACCATAAAAGTTGATGCAAGGTAGAATGTTCAATTAACCACGTCACCCGCCATTGTGAGTAAACTGCATTAGTCAGTTTCATTTCACCAAATTTTGGTTGACCATTACTGTCGTTACTGATAAATTTTCTATGAGAATGGGCTTCTGTAATATCTCCTTCAGAAATAGTCAGGAAAATCGCCAATAATGTTTCAAGAGGAAGAAAAAATAGTGCTTGTTTTTTTGTCTTGTCCGAATTAATAGTAGGCAAATTTCACAAGCAAACAAACATGTGCTGATGGCGGCCTTGTGCTATAACCTTAAAGAAATACCTCAAATTCAGCCGCAAAAGACCGAATATCCTAGCCCAAAGTATGGCCTTAATGGAAGGCATACATTTTCACATAAAAACAAGCACAACCAGAGCTCAATTTAGTTGATAGAATGCATTAAAAAACTCACTTCTCATCTGGTTCAAAAACAAGAAACCTCGCTTAAAAAGGCTTAAACGAGGTCATGTATTTGTGTTTTTGTAGAAAAATCGGAGTTGTGCAACGGTTACCCGTGTTATGGGCAGTTTTTTGTCAGATTGAGAAGTTTAAAGTTAGATTTCCGCCAAGTCCTTCTCTTATAATTCGCATTAAAGTTGTCAGACGGATATCGCTTGCATTATTTTCGATACGGGAAATGTAATTTTTAGTCGTGCCGATACGCAAAGCAAGCTCTTCTTGGGTAAGATTTTGCTTTTTTCGGGCTTCTTGTATAAGCACACCTATTTTGAACGCTTCAAATTCTTCCGCATATTGTTCTCTGGTTGATGTTCCTTTCTTGCCATATTTTTGGTCAAGATGATCGTCCCAATTAACGATGTTATTGTGATTTTTTGCTTTCATAATATTGCTGTTTTAACTTTTCTGCTTTTTCTATTTCCTGTTTTGGTGTTTTCTCTGACTTCTTCTGAAATCCGTTGAAAAGTATAACAAGGTTTCCTTTGTCGAAGCAACAAAACACTCTGTATATGTCGCTACCTACTTTTATCCGCATTTCATAAAGTCCGTCCGTCCCTTCAAGGTGTTTGAAAAATTTTACAGGTATTATCTGTAAAGTCCTGACAAGTCCGATTACCCAATCTATCTTTTTCTGAACTTCCAATGTTTGAGCATTGTAGAAGTCCCAAAAATGATTTCCATAAACAATCGTCTGTCTGATATAATTTTCATTCACACTACAAAGTTACCTAAATAGGCAACAATAGTCAAATCTTCTATAAAAAATAAATAGAGAACTCGTTACTTTACAGTTTTACCTGTACTTATGGCAATTCTGTACCACGAGTTTATAGTTACAACAGCCATTATGATTTGTGCAATATAGTATTCGTCAAAAAGTTTTTCAGCTTGTTGATAAGTTTGGTTGCTTAATCCGTTTTGACTGATTAAAGTTACTTCTTCGGTTATGGCTAAAATGGTTTTTTCTTCTTCGGTAAATAATTCAGTTTCTTTCCCAGCGTTTAGTAAGAAAATTCGTTGAGCCGTTTCGCCTTGTTTTAAAGCGTCTGTAGTGTGCATATTGATACAAAATGACAGCCATTTATTTGCGAAGCTCGTATTTTAATCAACTCCAAGTGTGTTTTTGTAAGTTGAGAGTTTTGTAAATAGTCTTCTAACACAAACATTGCTTTTTATGCGTTGGGTTCAATCTTTTGAATGTCTATTCGATTTTTCATTTTGTGTAATTCTGTAAAGATAATTTTTTGTCGGTTCGTATGTTCGGACGAATGGTTTTAAAATTGCCCATAACGGTTTGGCGCTTGGCGAAGGCGGATTTTGGAGTACAAAACTGTCAATATACCACAAAAGTTGATGCGAGGTAGAATGTTCATTAACCACGTCACCCGCCATTGAGCCAAACGCATGTGCTTGTTGCACAACTAAAAATAGCTAAATATTTCGTAACTTAATATATGCAAGGACGAAAAGCATTTACCCCGCAGTTATTCTATCAAACCAGTCTGGATGCGTTAGTGAAGCGGCGCAGTAGTAGGGTAACACCTGTATTGGGCACGCTGATTAATTATCATATATGAAACGTGTTAATAGTCGAGGACTGGCACAAGCGAACAAATATGTGCTGATGGCGGCCTTACGTTATTGTTTTTTGGGAAACGTGGTCCGCCAAGAGAATACCTTCTTGGAAATACACTTGCTTCTGTGAATTAACTTTTACGGGTAAGGGAACTTGTGTTCAGCAGTTAAGAAAATCACCACAATAAACTGATTGTTGGGTATCAAAACAGTATAAAAGACAAAAAGCAGGACTCTACCTGCATGAATATCTACTAACCTAAAAACGAAAACTCCATAAGTACAGATAACCGGTTCCGTTCAACGGGCTTTCATCTCTAGCCCTACGGGCAAGACGAAAGCTTAGTTATTAGCGGAAGTTTTTATTCGATTTCCTCCTTGAATGATTCAATTACATAATAATAACTCGAATCACTTTCTAAAACTTTCTCCCATAATTGCTCTGCTGATTTTTTGTCTTTTAGTCTATATTTTACCATACCTAAACTTAATGGATGCAACAAGTAGTCTGGATATTTTCTGTTTAAATTTGTGAAATGTATTTCTGATTTTTCGAATTGCTCAAGTTCATAATAATTTCTTGCAAGCACGTATTCAGTTATTCTGTCGTTATTTATATCAAATGCCTTTTTGTTATATGGTAATGCTTTTTCAATATCTTGAAATTCAAATCCATAATCTCCAAGATATATTAGTCCTATGGTATTATTAACTGCAAGCTCATTAGGTTTAAGGGCATAAGCAGTTTTCAATTTTTCTAATGCATAATTTGTTTTTCCAGTTAATATTTCAATGTCAGCCATATTTACTAAGTAGTCATAAGAACCTTTTTTATAGCAATTTGCCGCTAATGTTGAATAATGAATTGCAGAGTCTTGTAACTGCATTTCAATGAATATTTGAGCTATATTTCTATAAATAGGTGCACGTGTTTCTATTGATAGTTTGGGGCTTTGAATTGCCTCTTTGAATGATTTAATTGCTAATTCAAATTGTCCCTGACTTAATTCTGAAAGTCCTTGTTCGTTCTTTTTTAAGGCTTCAGCCTCTGTCATTATTTGTCCGCAAGAAACGAGAATAAAAACGAAACCAATAATTAAAAGATGTTTCATATTTTTTGCCTTGTCTGTTGTGATGTTTGTAAAATAACCGCTAACGTTTTCGGGCTTTGCGTTCGGGCGGGTTTCGAAGCACAAAGTTTCAATTTATTACTAAAGTTCATTAGATGCATAAAGCTCCAAGTTTGCACGTCAGCCCGCCTGACGCAAAACCGATGTGCTTGTTGCACAACTAAAAATAGCTAAATATTTCGTAACTTAATATATGCAAGGACGAAAAGCATTTACCCCGCAGTTATTCTATCAAACCAGTCTGGATGCGTTAGTGAAGCGGCGCAGTAGTAGGGTAACACCTGTATTGGGCACGCTCCTCAACCATCATAATATGCGCCGAATTAATAGTCGAGGACTGGCACAAGCAAACAAACATGTCCTGATAGCGGACTTGTCCTATAACCTTAAAAATACCTCAAATTCAATCACAAACGTCCCGATATCTTAGCCCAAAGTATGACCTTAATGAAAGGACTGCTTTTGTTGCTTGAAAACGTGATTTGCAGGCTCCAAATTAACGGATATAAGCCTGTCAAATTATACCTGACAAAATAACAGGCTTCGCTTAAAAAGGCTTAAACGAGGTCATGTATTTGTGTTATTTTTAGAAAAATCGGAGTTGTGCAACGGTTACACGTGTTATAGGGCGTTGTTCTTCCTGTTTTCACGTATTCTGTCCATTTTAGACATTTCTTCAAAACTGTCTGTGTTGTGCAAAAATCCAATATTCTTATTGTGCGACTTGTCAATGACGTCAATTAGCAAGTCAATATTTGCTTGTTGTGTTGCCGTTAATGTTTGAAAGTCATTATCAATTTTTTCACGTGAGCTTGTATTCAAATAGTTCGTTAGTTTGCCCATTAGTCCAACAAAAATGTCTGACAGTTGAATTAGTTGTTCTGATTTAGAATCTACAAATGTGTAGTTTTTGATTTCATCTTCACCGTCAAGTATTTTATAGTCTTTTAGAGTTTCAGATATTGAATCTTCATTGTCAAAAATATGGGTTGAATTTTTGAATAAGTAAATTGGTCTTAAATAGAAGTGTGATAAGTCTTTTAGAAGAATATAATCGTCTTCATCTTGAATAAATGGCAATGAGCCTTTTTTCTTCGCTTCTTTTAAAATTTGCCTTAAAGATTCTAATCCAAAATGATATTCGTGGGTGTCAATATATCCATCAAATAATGAAGTTAGTTCTTCTATAAATGGAAGAACGGAATCGCTTTTGATATTCGGATATTCATATCTATAAAACAGGTCAATTACTGCGTCAATTTCAAGTCTTGATAGTTTATACAGGTCATTCTTTAAATGATTTGAAAATTGAGGTCCAAGCTGTTGAGCCGCTTCTGAACTTACTATTGCTGAATCAACTATGTCAACCAAAGACCAATAAAGGATATTTAGACTTGAATAATGAACATACAAATCATTGTCTTTTAAAAATTGAAGAAACAATTTAAGTTTTTCTGATTTCAAACAGTCAAGAAACTGCCCACTTGCTATATGTTTAAATTTAACTTCTGTCGCTGTCTTTTGAAGTTTAAAGCTGTCAATAAGAGGTTGAACATTTGGTACTTGTCCCAAGTGAACTAAACCACCTAAAACAAAATTTGCTGTGAATGTGTAGTTGAAGTGTATCCGCCCTATGAACTACATATTTGATTACTGGATTCGTTTCTTATAATTCTGCGGGTATAGATCTTTGATGTTTTTGTGGTTTATTGACATGATGTTTTCGAGTGTGTACTTAAGCCATTGGAA